>ENA-OSAI01000004-OSAI01000004.1-marine-sediment-metagenome-genome-assembly--contig:-NODE-4-length-211818-cov-656.198510_pt1 | contig 211818 bp, 259 predicted proteins | sample MGYA00237871_ERZ529316 | MGnify/ENA primary metagenome ERZ529316 (study PRJEB26369, sample SAMN03142814) | marine sediment metagenome | biome: marine; feature: borehole; material: sediment...
TGTTGGCATGCCGAAATTCTCCCGCTGCAAGGATCTTTCTCGATGCATCATCCAAAACAGCGCAGAACTTTACTCCATCCTTCTCAAACCAGTCTATGTGAGCAGCTGACATCGAATGCTCCCTTTCATACCTTATGTACGGCTTCCTCCTTCTCTTTTTCTTCGGTTCTTCTCTCGCTAAACCTTCTTCGAGTAGGAATTTGTGTATGCGATTGTGAGGGATGTGAGTGCCATAAACCTGCTCTATCACCTTTTCGAGTCTCCTTGCTCCCAGTTTGTATTTTGCTTTGGCTTCCCTTATGATTTCTTTCTCCTTCTCGCTTAATTCCTTCACCTTTCTTCCCCTCTTTCTTATTGGGAGGTACTCCTTATGCGTAAGCCAGTAAGACCAAACTCTCTTGACTGTGGAGATGCTAACTCTCATCTCGAATGCTATCTCTCTGTTGCTCTTTCCTCTCTGCTTGTGCCTTACAATGTACCTTATCTTCCTCTCTGTTAATCTGCCGTAACCCATCAGTTGTTTGAGGGTATTTAAAGTCAAATTTTTTGGGACTATACATAGCTTCGTTCATCACGTTAATTTGGAATATGAAGATTAAAAAGGTTGTGCGGCGAAACCCTTTTCTTTGTCTGTGTCTATTCATCTGTAATCTAAGGTCATCGAGGCAGTGTATGAAAATGGAGTCTTTAAACCCTTGGAGAAAGTAAACTTGAAAGAGGGAGAAAAAGTCAAGCTAAAAATTGAAGATCGAAAAACGAAAAGGGAAGAATTTCTGAGGAACTGGAGACCCATCAAGTTAAACAGAAAGCTAAAACTTGAAGAAATTCAAAAGACAAGGTTGCTGAAATATGAGAATCTTCCTTGACACGAATTTTATAGTTAACTTACTCGTCGAGACAGAGTTTACACAGAGAGCCAGAGACTTAGTTGAGAGATACATCGAAGATGAGTTCCTGACATCCATAACGGTCCATCGAAGAAACTTTATTCGTGTTAAGAAAACTCACAAGAAAACAAAATGATGAAATAGCCGAGAAAGTCGTAGGACTCATTCATGGGCTTGATATCAAGGTTTTGGAAACTCTACCTCTGGAGGATTTTATCCAAATATTTCGGGAATACGAACTACTCCCAAACGATGCTTTGATAGCGGCGACATGCAAGCATTATGGAATCAGAAAAATTGCAACCTTCGATGAGGATTTCAAGAGGGTTGATTTTCTTGAGGTTGTTGAAATTTAGCTCGTTCAGAGCAGCGAAACCCTTTTCTTTTTCCTCGATCAAATCGAATTATGCCAAAGATAATCGAAGCCATCTATGAGGATGGGGTGTTCAAACCCCTTGAAAGAGTAAACTTAAAGCATGGATCAAGAGTGAAAATCGTAATTCAAACCAAGAAAAATGTACTGGAGAGATATAGAGGAGTCCTTGGAAAGGCGAACATTGAGGAACTGAAAAAGTTCGAAGAGGAGGTTATGTTTTGATAGTGGTGGATTCCAACGTCTTCTACAACTTTTTGTTTGAAACTGAGTTAACAGATAAGTCTGAAAGAATCCTTGAAGTTAATGAACCACTCTTTACGACCTTCACGATCTGGAATGAAGTGAGATAAAATTCGGAATAAAATCTTACAGGAAGTTCAGAGAATTGGTAGCGAAGAAAGGCTACAATTTTTGTGTAGAGGAACTGGAGAAGTTCGAAGAACTCTTGTATGAATTAGACATCGCCCTTTTAAAAGACCATCAGGATGTTTCAGAGATTCGAGAGTTTATGAGTGCATACTCGCTTCTCCCAAACGATGCTTTGATAGCGGCAACATGCAAGCACTACGGAATCAGAAAGATAGCTACCTTCGACGAGGACTTCAAGCGCGTGGATTTTCTGGAGATCGTGATAGTGTAACAAATCCTGAAAGACAGTAAAATAGAGGAGATAATCGAGGAGATCGAGAGTGAGGGTATTCTTTGACTCAAATGTGTTTCTACATCACTTAGCAGAGACGCGAAAAAGTGCAACTGAGCTCCTCGAAAAAGTTGAGAGTGGAGAAATTGACGGATACATCAACGACGTAGTCGTTTCGGAGGTTGTATATGGCTACCTTCGAGCAAGCAGTGGTTTGAGACCGTATGAGCTGAGAGCTGCCATTGCGAAACTGGATCTAAATCTCGACCTGTTTAAAGTTCTGCCGTGCAGCTTCGGCGTTAAAGTCGCTGAGGTCATTGAAGAATACAAACTCCTTCCAAATGATGCCTTAATTGCGGCAACGTGCAAGCACTACGGGATAAAGAAGATTGCAACTTTCGATGAGGATTTCAGGAGAGTTGACTTTCTGGAGATCGTTGAAATTTAGCTTTAACTACGAACCTTATCACAAGTTTTTGACCCGTCTGAAACTGAACAAATACAGAAAAGTTAAGCAAAAACCTTATCCTCAAGCTTTCTAACTCTCCTCACAAGATCTTCTATGATCTCCTGCCTGGATCTCAAAGCCACTATCTCAGCCTTCAACTCCCCCAGTTCCCTCGTGTTCTCCTCAAGTCTGGTGGAGAGGACGTCAATTCTCTTATTGGTTTCATCAATTCTTGCAGTTAGCTCGTGAGTCGCTGTATCAATCCTCTTGTTGGTTTCGTCAATTTTTGCGGTCAGCTCCTCCCTTACAGCGTCAATTCTCTTATTGGTTTCATCAATTCTTGCAGTTAGCTCGTGAGTCGCTGTATCAATCCTCTTGTTGGTTTCGTCAATTTTTGCGGTCAGCTCCTCCCTTACAGCGTCAATTCTCTTATTGGTTTCATCAATTCTTGCAGTCAAGGAATCCATTCTCCTATCTAAGTTATCCATTCTCCTCTCCATGCTGTCCATCCTTCTTTCCAAAGCATCCAATCTTTTGTTCATTGTTTCAACAGCAATCTTGAATCCCTCCAACTGCCCTCTAACCTCCGCCTTAAACTCCCTGAACTCCTCCCTTATAGACCCAACCACTAAGTCTCTGACCTTCTCTGCTATTTGCTGTGCATCCATATAACCCTATTTTTTGAGAATCATTATTTATTCCTTTCGTCGTGTACACTTTTGCATCCACCAATTCACTTTCTATTCAGCTGTTCGTAAATCACAACTGTCAGCGAAACCCTTTTCTTTGTCTGTGTTTACTCATATGTATGCCAAAGATAATCGAAGCCATCTATGAGGATGGAGTGTTTAAACCGCTGGAGAAAGTGGATCTGAGGGAGGGGGAGAAGGTTAGACTTAGAGTGGAGGAAAGGGGTGCTATAACACCCGATTTAATTGAAAAACTCAAACTCATGCTAAAGAATATTCCCGAGACGATGTCAGATGTCAAAGGTCTTGAGGAGCAGTACTATGCCGGAAAAATGCTTTATTGATACAACGGTACTTCTTGAGGTAATTCTGAGGAAGAAGTTCAGCGTTTTAGAAAGTCTGGCGAAGTACAGCGTCCACACATCTGTAAACGTTCTCGAAGAGGCGGCTTTCAAAATAATCTACGCAAGTGTAGTCGACGAACTCCAGACGGAGCATGCTGGCGTATTTAAAGTGAAAGGCAGCTTTGAAAAAGGCGCGGGTTCACATCTGATTGAAACAAGGCTCCACGCTCTGAACGTACTCAAGAGCCATCTTGTAGTTCTCGAGCTCGACGAAAATATATTTGACTTGGCGAAAGATATAATCCAGGTGTACAAATTTCTTCCCAACGACGCCTTAATAGCAGCAACCTGCAAGCACTACGGCATAGGAAAAATTGCAACCTTCGATGAGGATTTCAAGAGGGTTGATTTTCTTGAGGTTGTTGAAATTTAGCTCGTTCAGAGCAGCGAAACCCTTTTCTTTTTCCTCGACCAAATCAAGATATGCCCAAAATCATCGAAGCCATCTACGAGAATGGGGTGCTCAAACCCCTTGAAAGAGTGGATTTGAAGGAGGGGGAGAAGGTTAGGCTTAGGGTGGAGGAAGACATCCTACATTTGGCCGAGAGATACGCAGGTATCGGCGGCTACAAGGGTGATCTAACGCCAGATAAACTCTACAGAATAGAGGTGGATATTTTTGGATGAGGTGTTCGTCGACAGTAGCGTGTTCGTTACGCACTGCATGGCCGGAGACTCGACGCTTATAAAGCTGCTGAAAAGTTTCAAACTCCTGATATCGCCAAATGTCATTGAAGAGTCGTTCTACAAATCCATGTATTTACGAACCGAGACCATACACGGTAGAACGGGTAAGTACCTACTCAGGGATACGTACAAAAGAGACAAAAATGCCTATCGTGGGGTTTACCAGTACTTCCACGAGTTTATTCCAAAGCTCATCGAGGCCGGAGAGCTGAGAGTTCTCCCGATAAACGCCGAAATCGTTCTTGATTCCGTTAAAATCTCCTGGGAGTATTCACTTCTCCCAAACGATGCTTTGATAGCGGCAACATGCAAGCACTACGGAATCAAGAAGATAGCTACGTTCGATGAGGATTTCAAACGCGTGGATTTTCTTGAGGTCGTTGAAGTTTAACCATTCGAAACCCTTTTTTCCTCCTGACCTAATCAAGATATGCCAAAGACCATCGAAGCAATCTATGAAAATGGAGTGTTTAAACCCTTGGAGAAAGTTGATCTCAAGGAGGGAGAAAGTCAGAATAAGAATAGGCGGAATCGTGAGAAAAACGAAGGGAGTTATTGCGGGCAGTAAAATCGAAGAAATAATCGAGGAGATTGAGAGTGAGGGTATTCTTTGACTCGAACGTCTTTCTTCATCACTCTCCAATACACGGCAGAAAGCGACAGAACTTCTTGAGCAGGTTGAATCTGGCGAAGTAGTCGGTTACATCAATGACGTGGTCGTTTCCGAGGTGATCTATGGCTATCTTCGGGCTATCACAAACTTGAAACCTTTTAAACTTAGAAAAGAAATCACGAAAGTAAACATTGATCTCTCACTGGTGAAGGAGCTTCTTGATATGTTCAGTGTTCTTCCATGCAACTTTGGTGTTGGCGTTGTTGAAGTAATTGAAATATCGACTTCTCCCAAACGATGCCCTGATTGCAGCAACATGCAAGCATTACGGGATAAAAAAGATAACAACCTTCGATGAGGATTTCAAGCGCGTTGAGTTCCTTGAAGTCATTGAGGTCTGACGGCAAAAGCTTTTAGATTTGAAATTGAATTAAAAGCATGGGAAAGATAATCGAAGCAATCTACGAGAACGGGGTGTTCAAGCCCCTTGAAAGAGTAGATCTGAAGGAGGGGGAGAAGGTAAGGTTAAAGCTCGCCAAAAACCTTGCTGAGAGGCTGAAAAAGTATCAGATAGAGGTCGAGAGGGATTTAGTCGCAGAGTTCATAGCGGAGAGGAGATAATGAGCCTTGTTGTAGATACATCTCTCTTCGCCGATCTAGTCTTCAAATTCAATGAAAAAAGGACCAGGATTGCGGAAGAGGTTCTGAGTGCCGTTTCGGACATCGTAAACCCAAGGTTGTTTAAGGTTGAGATCGCTGGCATCTTGGCAAGGAGGCTGTCAGCACAGCAAGTCGAACAGATAGTTTCAGAGATCATGGAAGATGTGAAGCTCATCGATAACCCGGATGAACTTGCATTTCAAATCGCAGCCGAGACCGGTTCGAGAGCTGCAGATGCATACTTCATAGCGACGGCAAAACTCACAAACTCAATTCTACTAACCAACGACCGCATAATGGCTTTGAATGCAAAAAAGGTTGGAATAGAGGCTTACTACCTTATCGAGGAGTTCGATGCGGCTATGAAAAGAATTTCTGAGCCTGAATGAGCAAAACCCTTTTTCTTCCTCGACCAAATCAAGATATGCCAAAGATCATAGAGACCGTGTACGAGAACGGAGTCTTTAAACCCTTGCAGAAGGTTGACTTGAAAGAAGCTGGGGTTGCTCCTCCAAACGATGCTATCACTGCAACTTGCAAGCATTACGGAATGAGCAAGATTGCGACCTTTGATTAGGATTTTTTCAGACATTAGATTTCTTGACTTTATAGGGGGTGATTTACCTGCAAATTTTTTAAGACCTCTTACCAAGCTATTTTGATGAAACTCAATGTTGTGGTGTGGAAGGAAGATGACATGTTTATTGTCAGAGAAGTGTTTACTGGAGTTACAACGCAAGGAGAAAGTATAGAGGAGGCTTTGAAGAATATAAAAGAGGCAGTTGAGCTTTACTTGGAGGAAATGCCCGATTTGAAGGAAGAATTGGAAAGCAAAGAGATAGTCGGTGTTATGAATGTCTAAGCTACCGAAGCTTTCTGGAAATGATGTTGTCAAGATACTGGTTAAGAAATTTGGCTTTGAAGTTAGCAGACAAAAAGGTAGCCATGTAACCCTTGCAAAGTACGAATCTGGAAGAAAAATTGTTACAGTAGTTCCACTACACAAAGAACTCAAGCCAGGAACAATTTTGGGAATTCTAAAGCTTGCTGAGATAAGTAAGGAGGAGTTCATGGACGCCATTGAATAATCCAGCAATTCGAAACCTTTTTTCTTCCGTCAACAAAATTAAACCATGCCAAAAATCATCGAGGCTGTGTACGAAAATGGTGTGTTTAAGCCCCTTGAAAAAGTTGTCTTAAGGAGGGGGAGAGGATTAAACTACGATTAGAAGAAGGATTAGCTGACATTATCAAGAAGTACAGTAGAAAAGTTAACCACGATGTTTTAGAAGAATTCCTCAGGGAAAGAAGATGACCGTTGTTGACACATCCGTGTTTGTTGATGCCTTGTTCAGATTCGACGAGGAGAGATCATCAACAGCGAGCAAGTTGTTTGAAATCTACGTGAAATTACAATTTCAGAGCCGGAGATATTTAAAATGGAGTTAATCGGGCAACTCGTCAGGAGAATTCCGAAGAATGAAGCACTCGTAATTTATGAAGAGATCGTAAGTAAGATAAACTTCATCGAATTCAAAGTTCTAAACGAGACGGCATTTTCAATCTGCTTCGAAACTGGGTGCAGAGCAATCGATTCGTATTTTATTGCCACAGCAAAGCTCACGAACTCAATCCTTATCACGAACGACAGGATCATGGCGGCTAATGCCAGAAAAGCGGGGGTTGAAGCTTACTATCTGCTTGAGGAGCTCGATTCTGCGATGAGGAGAGTTGCTGGACTTTGACGCAGATCAAGATTCTACCTCTTATATTGGTTACTCATCCCATGACTTGCTGGACAGGTTTGTAGAATTTCTATCTGAGAGGCCTGCATTAATTGTACCCGAGCACAAACACTCGACGAAACCCTTTTTTACTTTCATCCAAACCATTCTTAATGCCGAAGATCATAGAGGCTGTGTATGAGAATGGAGTGTTCAAACCCCTCGAAAAAGTTGATCTGAAGGAGGGAGAGAAAGTCAGGCTTAGGGTGGAGAAAAACCTCTACGACGTAATTCTTCGATATAGGGAATATTTCGAGGACGTAGATGAGGATCTAACCACGGAGCTCGTGCGGGAGAGGAGGTAAATGATAGTTTTTGACACATCGGTAGTAATCGATGCCCTACTCCCAAAACTTGGCGACAGAAGTCGACAGGCAAGCGAAGCACTGAAAGCTGCAGGGGAGCGGGCAGCAGTTGTATACGCTCCAAGAATCTTCAAAATAGAGCTTGCATCGGTGCTGAGCAGAAGGAAAAGTGTGGAACTTGTGAAAGACGTAGTCTCTGATATTGCCAAATGGATAACTTTGATACCAGAAAGCGAGCTCTTCGATGTCGCATATAATCTGAGCTACACAACAAAAAGCCGTGCGGTTGATCTATACTTCATCGCCGCAGCAAAGCTCACGAACTCAATTCTGCTGACCAACGACAGGGTAATGGCGATCAATGCTAAAAAGGCAGGCATCGAAGCTTACTATCTGCTTGAGGAGTTCGAAGCGGCTATGAAAAGAATTGCCGAACTCTGACGCGGTTGCATTAAGTGTCAGAAGCGTAAGGATTTGCGAAACCCTTTTCTTCTTCCTCGACCAAATCAAGATATGCCGAAGACAATTGAAGCTATCTACGAGAACGGAGTGTTCAAAACCCTCGAAAAGGTTGATCTGAAGGAGGGGAGAGAGTTAGGCAGTAGATGAGTGTGCTTGAGATCGTAAGGAGATTGAGTATCCAGACATCTGGCATTCAGAATAGCACTTGAAACGGGATGCGTGACCATCGGAACTGCTCAAGATTGGAAAAGCCAATTCCTGCAGTAGATGTGATAATTTCGGCAATTACCATGAATAATAGTTTGAGAGTAGATGGACGAACACTTCTCATTCATCGAGGATGTTGAATGCTGTAAGTGAATTTGAAGTTGTTATTGAGGATGTAAAAATTAAGCATTCAGTCTGGTCATTCATTCCTCAGCTCGAAACTCGTTATCTTCTTAATTCAAGTAGGTGGCATCTGTTGGTGTATGTAGATTGTTTATTTTGATATTTATGCTACATCTTCGAAGTTACCTATATATTGCACCACTCCTACATTACTCGATGAGGCACCTCATTTCTATAAACGATCTTGATAGGGAAGACATAACCTATATCCTTAAAAAAGCGGATGAATTCGAGGACGTTGCAAGGGGTGAAAGAAACCTCAGAATCCTTGAAGGAAAAATTCTTGGAAATCTGTTCTTTGAACCTTCAACCAGAACGAGAATGAGCTTTGAGGTTGCGATGAAGAGACTTGGGGGAGACGTTTTAAACATGACTGCACAGGAGGCGAGCAGCATTGCAAAGGGAGAGACTCTGGCAGATACAGTAAGAGTGGTTTCGGGCTACTGTGATGCGATTGTGATAAGGCATCCACTGGAAGGTGCGGCAAGATTTGCAGCGGAGAATTCTTCTGTGCCTGTAATTAATGCTGGTGACGGGGCTGGGCAGCATCCCACACAGACATTGCTTGACCTCTATACTATAAAAAGGGAATGTGGGAAGCTGGACGGTATAACTATAGCCCTGGTGGGAGACCTGAAGTATTCGAGGACGATACACTCACTGATAAAAGCCTTAGCCCTTTTCGAGACCAAGATATACCTTGTCAGTCCGGATGCTCTTGCCTTGCCTGACGAGATGCTGGAGGAGATAGGAGGAGATGTGAGCAGAGCAAGGCTGAGTGAAGTTATAGGAGAGGTAGACGTCCTTTACGTCACGAGAATACAGAAGGAGAGGTTTCCGGATGAGGAGGAGTATAGGAAGGTGTCAGGAAGCTACAGAATAACCTTGGACACGATAAAGAATGCAAAGGATAGCATGATTATAATGCATCCGCTTCCAAGGGTTGATGAGGTTGATCCGGCTGTTGACAAAACAAAACATGCAAAATACTTCCAGCAGGCTTTTTACGGCGTTCCGGTGAGAATGGCGATTCTGAGTGAGGTGATGCTGTGAAGGAGCTTGTGGTCAGCAAAATCAGGGAAGGGACTGTTATAGACCACATAAACGCTGGAAAGGCATTGCTCGTTCTCAAGATACTTGGGATAGACGCTGGAACAAACTTAACAGTCTCGATGGCCATGAATGTGCCGAGCAGCAAGATGGGTAAAAAAGACATCCTTAAGGTCGAAGGAATGTATATTAGTGAGGAGAAACTGAACAAAATCGCTCTAATATCGCCCAACGCAACGATAAATCTGGTAAGGGACTACGAGATCGAGAGAAAGTTCAAGGTGAGACCTCCTGAGGTTGTAGAGGGGGTTCTAAAGTGTCCCAACCTCATGTGTGTGTCAAACGCGGAAAGAGAGCCAGTCAGGTCAATATTCTATGTGAAAATTGAGGAAAACGAAGTTTCAGCGAGATGCCACTACTGTGGGAGAAAGATAAAGGATTTAGCTAACCACATCATTTAGACAGATACTCAAGAGCATCTTTGACCTCAGCGTTATCGTGGACTATCATCGAGATAGCTCTGGTCATCTTCGTTGGGTTCTCTGCTTGGAAGATGTTTCTACCTATAGCCACACCTCTCGCTCCTGCATCCATTGCCGCCCTGACCATGGTTAAAATCTCCTCGTCACTTCCCATCTTCGGCCCACCCGCAACAACCACCGGAACTGGACAGCCTTCAACCACCCTTTTGAAGCTCTTCACATCTCCAGTAAAGTTAGTTTTGATTATGTCCGCTCCAAGCTCGGCTCCAGCTCTTGCAGCCAGACTAACAGCCTTTTCATCAAACTGGTTGATCCCGTTCCCCCTCGGATACATCATCGCAAGTAGCGGCATCCCCCATTCTCCAGCAATCCTCGAAATCTCTCCCAGCTCCCTGAGTTGCCTCGCCTCTGTATTGCTTCCCACGTTCACGTGAACACTCACGGCGTCAGCTCCAAGCTTTATCGCCTCTTCGACGGTGCACACTATGACCTTCTCATTCGGATCGGGGGAGAGGGACGTGGAGGCACTCAGATGGATTATCAGGCCAACATCCTTTCCGTAACCTCTGTGGCCAAATCCAACAACACCTTTGTGCAAGACTACCGCGTTAGCTCCCCCCTCTGCAACTGCATTTACGGTTTTAGCCAAGTCTCTTAGACCCTCTATCGGCCCCATGGACACTCCGTGATCCATTGGAACGATAACAGTGTTCCCGGATTCTCTGTTTATTATCCTCTCTATTCTTATTTTCTTCCCGATTTTATTCATGCTACTTAGTTTCAAAGTAGCAATTTAAATTTTACGGTTTTAGCCATTACCCGCACATTTCTTGCTTACACTCTACCCAAAACTCAAGTTCACCGATAATGCCCTCAATAGCCCTCACTCTCTCTTCAATCTCTCTGAGTGACGGACAGCCAATACCCCAATCAAGATGTTTGCCGAGAGGAAATTCTCTGCAACTTTCAGGCCTTATTGGGTGTATCGAACAATTTCCATCTCTTAGGAATGGGCACGGTTTTACAAGAACAGGACTATTGGATTCCACTTCAATCTCATAATATTCAAGTAGTCCAAGCTCACTCTCGGCAACGATCTTGCCCTCCAGAGGGTCATAAACGCATTGGCTCAGCACCTCGCAACACTTCCCGCACCGCTTACATTCAAAGGGTATGAAAACTTCAATTCCAATCTCCTTGCTCCTATAAATCGCGTACATCTCCGCTAAGGATTTTCAGTATTGTCTCCCCTTCTTCTCTCGTTGCTGCTGTGGTTATTACATGAATCTGCTGCACTGTCGCACCGTCAATCAGCAGAGCCCTCAGGTTTCCCCTATCATCGCTTCTCGTAAGCTTAAGCCTAACCCCTCCACCAACTGACGTTGCGTTCCCCTCTATGACGCCCGGTACAACCTTTTTAACGTAGGGCGATTTTGCAAGCCTCATTACTAAGGCGTATCCGTCCCTTCCTCCTATTATTGTCGAGTGGCTCCCCTGTATCTTTTCCTCTGGAAGCAAATCTACAGTCCTGAGGTCGCTTTTTGTCCTCAGAGTTTTTTCAAGTCTTGCAAAGAATTCATAGGAGTTTTCAAAAACATCGGTTGCTGAGATTGCAAAGGGGTATAGAAAGGATTTCAACAAATCAACGGCTTCGTAAATCAAATCATGGCTTTCACCCGACACGTAAATCTCCTCTATCCTTCTCTCGTAGACTTTCTCAGCGATAACTTCATAGAGATTTCTCAACGAGATTTCATCTTCGTACCTTTCAAAGGTTAAAAACTCGTTTCCATGCCTCCCTACAAGAAAAACCTGCGCCCTATCTTTTGAAACATAAATTCCAGAACCTAAGGAGTATCTCCTGCCACAAGAAAGGCAGTATTGGGTGGGACTTTTCAGCAGTTCTCCACACTCACATATCAATCGTTGAAGCATAGCATGTGACCCATTTTGTCCTTTTTAGCTTTAAGATACGGCAGATTTACGCTGCAAGGTTCGACTTCTATGGGTTCTCTCTTAATCCTGAAGCCGTACTTCTTTAGCTCCTCTATCTTCAGAGGATTATTCGTAAGGAGCCTGATGCTCTTAACTCCCAAATCCATCAGAATCTGAGCTGCAATTCCGTAACTCCTCATGTCGGGCGGGAAACCGAGCTCTATGTTCGCATCCACGGTATCAATTCCATCTTCCTGTAGTTTGTAGGCCATCAGCTTGTTTATCAGCCCAATCCCTCTTCCCTCGTGTCCCCTCATATAAATTGCAACACCCTTGTTTTCTCTGTCAATCATCTTGAGAGCACTCTCAAGCTGATCACCGCAATCACATCGCAAAGAGTGGAAAATATCGCCAGTTAAGCACTCGGAATGTATCCTTACCAGCACATCTCCCTCACTAACATTACCCCTCACAAGCGCCACGATTTCACCAAGGGGGGTTCTGTATCCCACAGCCTTAAAAACGCCGTAGAACTTTGTTGGAAGGGTTGCCTCAACAACTCTCTCCACGATCTTTTCTGACTTTATCCTGTACTCTATCATGTCTTTTATTCTGAAAATTGGGAGGTTATGCTCCTCAGCAAAACTCAGGGCGTATTCTTCACCCGCCACATTGCCCTCGGCAGTCATAAGCGGGGCATAGACTGCTGAGGATGAAAATCCTGCCATTCTGGCGAGGTCAACACAAGCCTCTGCCATTCCTGGTCTTTCAAGCACGCCCATTTCCTTCGTCTCCTCCACGAAAATTCTACCGGGGTATTTGATGTCCTCAACTTTCCCGCTCACGAGGTCTCTGATGAATCTCGCCCTATCCTCTGCTGATACTTTCTCCATATTTGGGTCTATGGGAATCATGTTTCCGTTCTGGAATCTGAATCTGTTTAAACCCAGAGAGAGAATCCTGCTCCAGGGGAGAGCTAAACGAATCTCATCGCAGTTTTTCATCATGAAATTGAGAATCTCACCTGTGATCAATTCAGCGGGTATGCAGATTACGCATTTTTCTGAGTCGAGAACCATTGCTGGTTTTCCAGATTTTACCTGTAGAGCCAGTTCATCCATACACCGAGTAGGGTGAGATGCATATAAATTTTGAGAAACATCTCAAATCAGTCCTCTCTCACACCCTTCGGCTTGATTTTGTCATCTTTTTTCTTTTCGATTTCCTCACCTTCGATTAATTGTCTGTATTCTCCCTCAGTCATCTCCAGAACATAGCTACCAATGTATCCACAGTTCTTGCAGTAGTATTTTCCGGTGTAACCTCCAGCATCAAGCTCCAAATCTTTTGATTTACAGACTGGACAGACAAGAATTCTCTTCATGCTTAAACTTAACCTGATAAAAGATAAAGTTTGCTCACACGTATTTCACGATCTCCCTATCATTCGCTTCCCTTCTAACCTTTGTCGCAAGATACACAAAAGGCGTGTCCAATGCAGCGACGACGAATTTCATGATATAGGATGTTACGAAAATCTCTGCTATGATCTCCCACGGGAATACCTGTTCCCAGAATATGCCGAATCCAACGAAGGCAATCCACGTGAAAACGGCATTGTCTATGAGCTGTGAAACCATTGTTGAGGCATTGTTCCTCAACCAGAGATGTCTCCCTCTTGTCTTTCTCTTCCAGAAGTCAAAAGCCCACACATCGTGAAGCTGGGACACGATGTAGGCTGTAAGGCTTGCGATAGTGATGCGGGGCATTATGCCGAAAATCTGCTCCAGCGCCGGACTAAGAGTGTCACTTTCGTCAGGGATGAAAGCCAAACATATTTGCATTAGTAGTGTAAAGACAATCAACGTGAAAAATCCTATCTCCACTGCTCTTCTTGCCTCCCTTCTACCGTAGTTCTCGCAGAGGATGTCAGTAACAAGAAAAGTGGTGCCGTAAACGATGTTTCCCATTGCAGTCACGAGTCCGAAGAACTCTATTGTCTTCATAACCTGAACGTTTGCCAGAATTATCGCCATTGCAGTCCACGCATACAAGCCTGTTCTACCGAAAAGCCTGTAGGCAATGGTTGTACCTGTAAAGCTCGTTATAAGTAAGATAAACCATAGAATTTCGTTCTGAAATGGTAGCATAGATGTATTGGAGAATGCAGGAGTTAAATTTTTTTGGGTTTCGAATCCGGAAACCTTATATACTTCATGATAGTAATAATAATGTATATGAGCACCAATATTAATGGTTTCGATGCAAAATTCTGGAGAGATGTTGTGGAGAATGCGTTGGCAGGAATCTTTATCATTGATGAAAAGCTGAGATTCAGGTATGTTAACAGAATTGTTGAAATAGCGACGGGGTATTCACGAGATGAAATATACAACATGAGTGTTTTTGACCTTGCTCCCGAAGAAGATCATCTGAAAATCTTAGAAGCCCGTGAGAGGGGTGTGAAGGGAGAACAGGTTTTTATGGAAAACCAGTTCATAACAAAGGATGGAAGAAGGAGGTGGGTTTGGGGTTTCATACTTCCCATTGAATTTAGGGGAGAGAAACTTGGACTGGGTAACTGGATTGACATAACGAGGGCAAAGAAGCTTGAGATGAAGCTGAAGGAGAGTGAGGAATTTTACCGCACACTTATTGAGGATTCTCTGACCCCCAATTATATAGTCCAGGATGGAAAGTTCATCTACGTAAACAGGGCATTTGAACAGGCTACTGGATTTAAAAAGGAGGAAATACTCGGAAGGGATGCGTTCTCGATAATTCACCCGGAGGATAGAGAGATGGTCAGGAGAAAGTATCTAAAAAGGCTCAAAGAGGGGGGCAGTGATATCTACAGTTTTAGGATTATTAACAAGAATGGGAGAGTAGGTTGGACAACCATCAGACCATCGAGGATTACGATAAAGGGGAGGGAAGCTGTTGCTGCAACGGCTCTGGACACAACTCAGATACACGAACTCACTGAGGAGTTGAGGAGGAAAACGGAGTATCTTGCTCTCCTAAATAAAATTCTCCGCCACGACATACTTAACGATCTGACCATCATCAGGGCCGCACTTGAACTAAAGGATGAGAAGTTGATTGAGACGGCAATATCCAGAGTTGACAGAATAAGAGATTTGATTACGGAAACGAAGAGTCTTGAAGAGGCAGGAGGAGAGAAGAAGACAATCAATGTTGCAGAATTCGTTAAGGAAATCGCTGAACTGTATGGCAAGGAGGCGATTATAAAGCTAAATCTTGAGGATGTGTATGTGAGGGCAAATGAAGGGCTGAAGACAGTAATTCAGAATATACTCAACAATGCTATACTGCATAGCGGCAAATCACCTGTTGAGGTGGAAATCAGCACCTACACCGAAAATGGTTGGGGAGTTATCAGGATCGCAGACGATGGGAAAGGTATACCCGACGATATGAAGGAGTTGATATTTCAGGAGGGATTTTCGACAGAGAAGGGGAGTGGTCTTGGACTGTTTATAGTCAAGAAAGTTACGGAGCTTTATGGAGGGAAAATAGAGGTTAAGGATAACGAGCCAAGTGGGGCTGTTTTCGAGATTAAACTGCCAGTCGAGAAATTTGGCTAAAGCCCCCTAAGGTGTCCGCTCATCAGGCCAGTATATTTTTTGAGTGGCTCCCCTATATTCAATCCCCCTCCAGTTATCATTTCCAGAATCCTGAAGGTGCGCTCATGATCTCCAAATCTGTTTTTCAAAACAGCGATGGCTTTCAGTATTTCCCCCTCAAGCTCGATGTGCCTTCCGAGAAGTATGTAATCTGCATACTGGCTCACTCCATAGCCCGAAAACTGGAACACATCTACGGCTTCACCCATTTCGTTAATCAGAACAGCTATTGCTCCGCTACGTTTCAGGTAGTTTTGAAGCAATTCGAGAACCATCAGAGCCTCACTTTTGCTGGTTGCAATTCTTTCGATTGCATTTACGGGGTCTATCACAACCAGAGAAGGTCTAATTCTTGTAAAATCCTTTATTGCGATGTTGTAGAACTCACCTACACTTGAGAATTCCTTTTCAACTATTTTGATATTTTTCGGCTCATAACCGAACAGCCTCTGAAATCTTTCCTCTATGTAATCACCGGGCTCATCAAAAGCATACATAATGCCCTTCTCACCCCTTCTATCGTTCTCTATCAGTAACTGCATGCTCATGTTAGTCTTGCCTACACCCGCCTTTCCACATATCAGCAATTGAGAACCCCTGTAGAGTCCTCCACCAAACATCATATCAAGCTCAGCATTTCCTGTGCTTACCATCTCGTTGTCCCATATCCTCTCAGCATCGTACTTTATTATTGGATATACCTCTATTCCATCCCTTTTTATGTCATAGTAGTGTCTGCCAATGTTTGCATCTCCCCTGAATTTTAGCAGGTTAAGAATTCTGAAAACCCTCCCCTCTCTCTCAATCATTTCGAGATTGATTTCACCACTCACCATGTAGCTTATCAAGCCTCTTCCAAGTTCTTCAAATGCCTCGGAGGATATAACGAGCGTTGAATCTCCAGAAAGTCTATGGATAACAGAGGAAATTATCCTTCTGCTTAGCCCTCTGTCTTTCACGCAGTCAGATATCACCCCAATCCCGTCAATGAATATTCTATCAGCCTTTCCAGTCTCGCTCTCAATCATATTGAGAAAGTCGAGGATTTCAGATGTTACATTATCGCTCCAAACAACTGCTTCCATGCTCAGCACGCTGAATTTGGAAAACATGTCCACAAATTCTATTTTGTCAACAGGTAAGCCAAAATCTTCAGCCTGCTTCTTTATTTCACGCACTTCCTCATCGAAGGTTATCAGAACTGCTCTTTCTCCACGCCTAACACCCTCTGCAAGGAAGTGCAAACCGAAAAGCGTTTTTCCGGTTCCCGGGCCACCCCTTATCAGGCATGAACCTCCTTTGATGAAGCCACCTTTGAGAACCTTGTCCAAGCCCGGGACACCAGAAGAAACTCTTTCGGCGGTCATATCCTCCCCCGAATTGTATGGTTTTTGATTTATCTTGCGAGTTATAAATATTTTTACTAAAAACAAAATTTTTATAAGACAATATTTTTTATGTGTTCTGGAATATCTTCATCTCCTTCGTACCCCAGAGCCTTATCCACTGCATGTCTCGCAATGTATCCGGCGATGTGCAGCAGAGTCTCATTGTATTCGTTATCTCTCTCCATGCTGGCAGTGCAGGGATAGGCGTGATGAGCTTCAGCAATAACATTCCACAACTCTCTCATCTCCCCCTCTTTTATGGGAGTAAAATCAAAGCTCCTGAGCTTTATACCGATGAAGTAGGCACAACCGCAAGGTTCACTCCTCAGAATTCTGACGTAAGCTTTGCCGTCCTCGAGAATCTCAATTTCAAACTCAGGATAGCCTATGCCCATCTCTCTAATCATCCTATTTATTGTGGGATGCTTATCACTCTCCCTTAAATTGCAGAAAGGCTTCGGAGCAGCAAATTCTAAGCCTATTTCATCGCATTTCTCTTTCATCTGTTTTACCAAACCAGGAGAACACCATCTCGGTTCCTCAACTGGCACTACAAGAGCTTTGACTTTCCCTTTGAGTTTCTCAGGTAGCACTGCAAGCACATCTGGATGGAGGTTTATGGCAATGGCAATGTCTGCTTCGGGGATAAACTTGGGAAGAAAGTCCTCTGCGTTCTCTATAAAGTCGGGCATCGTTGTTGGGTCAGGCATTGAGAAGACGGCAATTATATTCTTTGAGAAGTTGTAAAGACCATCTTTACACTGGGTGCATGCGTCAATACTGCACGCCCCGTATGAAGGACATGAGTTGGGGTAGTTCATAAGATTGGCTATGAACCTCTCCCCAAAGAACCCGTGCTGAAATACCACTAACCTGAGATCAGACTCAAACATGTGTTTAGGATTCTCACCGACAGATATAACCGTTCTCCCTAAGGCTTTCGAAATTTTTAAAAAATCAAGACAATTATTTATTGTGAAACTAATTCCATGGCGCAGAGTAGGGAACTGGAAATGCATCAGATGCGGGAAATGCTGTAAAGAACTCGATGTTATGGTCACTTCTGAAGAGGAGAACAGGCTCAGGAAGTTTGGTGACATCTTCAGGAGGGGTAAGGTGCTGGTATACCTTAAAAGGGTTGATGGGAAATGTGTTTTCTTCAGATCAGGGATTTGCGCAATTTATCTTGAAAGGCCTATGGCGTGTGTCAAGTATCCCTTCTACTTCAAGTCCACTGGCGAAGAAGAATCCTATTTTGCAGGTGTTCATGTTTATGTGGACTCAAACTGTCCGGGGGTTGTTCTGGGCTGCCCCACTAAGTCTTTTGTGGATACAATCCAAAGCCTATTGAGAAATGAAAAGCTTATAATAGTGTAATTACCATATTGAAATAATGGGAAAAAATGAAATGCTAATCGCATCCTTTACTGCGGTTAACCTTATGGACTATCTCACGACTATTCAGGGAATTCAGAAGGGGTTTCATGAGGTAAACAGCCTCGTCGCGTCAATGACTCCTTTTTCGTTTCTGTTGCTTAAACTTCTGATAATTTTCTCCATCTCTGCAGCATTTTTCGTGCTGAGAAATTTCAATCTTCACATTGCGAGAGGCGTTTATATCGGTATTGCGTTGGGCGTAGCTATCTCAACGATTTTCGTAGGAATAATTGCAGCCCACAACATGCTGCTTCTTGCAGGCTTTCCTGAGGTTGAGGTTCTTGCCAAGATTGTATCGAGGATTCTGATTTAGCATTGATGAAAGAAAAGATTAATAATTTTAAAAAAAGTAAGTTTTATGGAGTTCCTGTGGGAGTATTTGGATTATTGGGCGAAAGTGGATGCAAGCTACCCAGCACTGAAATTCAGGGGAAGGGAAATCAGCTATGGAGAGATGAAGGATGCTGTTGACAGGCTTTCTGCATCTCTGATAGAGCTTGGGGTTGAGAAAGGGGATAGGGTTGCCACAATACTTCCAATGTGTCCCGAATATGCTTACACATTTCTTGCCTGTTCGAAAATCGGTGCCATATGTGTTCCAATGGATGTAAGATACAGGACGGCCGAACTCAGAGGATTCCTGGGTCATGCGAAGCCTAAGGTGGTAATAGCGATTGAAAGTTTTCAACATAAAAAAGAATTTAGAAGCTGTAAAGGATGAGATTGGCAATCCGAAGCTCTTTTTCCTCGGTTCTGAACCATCCTTTGAAGAACTGCTTAAAGGAGAACCATTAAAAGAGACAGTTGAGCAGTCTCCCGACGATGACATTCTCATAATATTCACAGGTGGCACCACTGGCATTCCCAAGGCTACTCTGCTGTCCCACAAAAATGTCATTTCAATGGCAAGAGGTGAGCTTGAGAGCATTGTAAGATACCTTGGCAGAGAGGAGAGGATGAAATCTCTTGTTCATCTCCCGCCGAGCCACGTTGGGGGTACAACTGAGCTTCTGACCGTGGGGATAATAAACGGATCCAAAATGGTTTTAATTGATCACTGGAGGCCCGATGTAGTGCTAAAGGAGTTATCAGATGAGAAAATACCCTTTTTCGGTGCAGTTCCAACAATGTTCGCCCTAATCTTCTCTTTCGCATCAGCCTCCAACATTCCCTTACCGCCCGTTGAGCTGCTGGTAACTGCTGGTGAAAAGCTGAATCCTGAACTTCTGAAACGTATGATGGGTTGGTGTGAGAAAATTGGTGTGGGATACGGTTCAACAGAGACTGCAGGCTTTGCCACCTTCTCTCTGCCTGAAGATGACCCTGAGAAGTTCACTGAGGGATATGTGGGAGTGCCCTTTGAGGGTGTGGAGGTTGTGGTGGTGGATGATGAAGGGAACAAAGTTGAGGATGGGCAGATTGGAGAGGTAATGGTTAAAGGCCCAGTGGTCAGCAAGGGATACTTTAATCAGCCAGAGGAGACAGAAAAGGGGTTTAAAGATGGATACTGGGTGAGTGGTGACCTTGGGTATATGAAGGGGAAGGAGCTTTACATTGTTGGCAGAAAAAAGGAAATTATCAGGGTTGGGAGTTATACAGTCCTACCTTCTGAAGTTGAAGAAATTGCAATGAGGAACCCCAAGGTTGCCATTGCCGCTGCCTTCGGCTATCCGCATGAAATCTACGGAGAGGTTGTATGGCTTGTTGTTGTTCCAAAGCCGGGAGAGAAGGTGGATGAGGATGAGGTGGTGGAGGCATGCAAGAAGGAGCTTGCAGACTTCAAGGTTCCAAGAAAGGTTCTGATCAGAGACTCGATTCCTCTCACTCGCTTGGGGAAGGCGGATAGAATAAAGTTGAAGGAGCTTATTTTGAAGGAGCTTTCAGAATGAGGGCAGAGTAGAGAGCTGTTAAGACAACCTCCTCTCTTTGATTTTTTACCTCCAAGCTGTATGTAACAACTCCAGACTTCTCGTTAAAGTCCTCTTTGCCAACAGCTTCTGCCCTTGCCTTTATTGTGTCACCTATGAAAACAGGTTTGAGAAATCTAACCTCCTTTATTCCAAAGAAGGCAACAACAGAGCTCACATCGTAATTGGACAGCAAAACCTGATCAACCATTCCAAGAGCTATGGACAGAACAAGCATCCCCTGTGCGATTCTCTCCTTAAATATTGTCCTCCTCGCAAATTCCACGTCTGTGTGGAGGGGAAAGAAATCTCCTGTGAGGTAAGCGAAAGTCCAGATGTCTGATTCTACAATGGTTCTCGGAATTGACTCGATTGAATCCCCAATCTGGATGTTTTCAAAATATATTGTTTCGCGACTCATAATTTATATAAACCTGAAATTATTTAAGATTTGTCTGCATTGAGTCAGAGCTGAAACCCTCTAAGTATCGTAGAATATGCGGGAAATAACTCAGAGAGGAACTACGAAAGAAAACAGTTCTTGTTCAATTTAAGTTAAGTGAAATCCACTTACAGGTGTTCAACGTCAGGTGACCGAAAATTTAAAATTTAGCTCTGATTCACTTCTTAAAAAGGAGGTATTGCAAGAAGATGTCGGAAATCTGTCCGGTTTGCGGACTACCGAAAGATTTGTGTGTTTGCGAGGAAGTGGCGAAGGAGCAGCAGTTTATTCTGATAAAGGTCGGTAAAAGGCGTTACGGCAAAGAGGTTACCATTATCGAAGGCATAGACAGCGGAGAGATAAATCTTGAAGAACTTGCGAAGTATCTGAAATCAAAGCTCGCGTGCGGTGGAACTGTTAAGAATGGGGCAATAGAACTGCAGGGTAATCATGTGAACAGAGTGAAGGAACTGCTGATAAAAAAGGGATTCAATCCGGATAGGATTAAAACTTAGCCTTGTCCGAGTATTCGATTATTTTTCTCATAATTTCTATATCTCTATCCTTTTCCTTCAACCTAAGCTCAAAAATCTTTTCTCTGCATGCCATGTAGGCGTTAAAGGCTCTGAACATGAGTTCCTCAACTCTCAGGTTGAATTTTAACCTGTCTTCACCTCTCAAACCAATCCCATCGGCCATCATATCTCTCAACTCAGAGATCAACTTGATACTCTCTCCTGGACTCAGATTTCTATCAGTCGCCAAAAATCTCATCAAATCATCAATTGCATCATCAACATCAGCATTTAGCTCTCCACTCGTGTGCAATGTCAGGATTCCATTAAATATCTTCCTCGCTGCATCCTCAACATAGTCAACAACCTCAAAAACGGGCTTTACAGGATATCCGGCAAGAATTCTGTCCACCCACGCCTTTATGATTTTCTCCTTATCCATAGTTTGCTGTCTGTTGCATGGCATAAGAAGATAACCTTTTAAGTTGCATTCAGTAAAACCTCCACATGAGCGACATCATGGAGATGCTGGTAAGACGCGGATTCCTCTGGCAGTCATTTGAGATTTATGGTGGTATGGCTGGTTTCATTGATTATGCTCCTCTCGGAAATAACCTCAGAAGAAAGATTGAGAACATATGGAGGAAGTATTTTGTAATCAATGAAAGAGCAGCAGAGATAGACACGCCCACCATAGGTATCGAGGAAGTTTTCATAGCATCAGGCCACGCAACTTCCTTCACAGATGTCGCCATCGAGTGTGAGGATTGTGGTAGGGTTTACAGAGCCGACCACTATGTTAAGGAGAAGCTTGGAATAGAGGTTGACGAAACGGTGGAGGCTGTAAAAGAGGTTATGGAAGTCTACGACCTCAAATGTGAGTGTGGTGGGAGGTTTAAGGAACCTGCCCCGATGAACCTGATGTTTTCCACAAAAATAGGCCCGGGAAAGGGGAAAAATGGCTATCTTCGCCCTGAGACGGCACAGGGTATGTTTGTGGACTTCAAAAGACTGGCAGGCTATTTCAGAGAAAAGCTTCCTTTCGGTGTGGCTCAGATTGGGAGAGCTTACAGGAATGAGATAAGTCCGAGACAAGGTGTTGTAAGGTTGAGGGAGTTCAATCAAGCTGAGCTTGAATACTTTGTTCATCCAGCAGAGAAAACACACCCTGAGTTTCCTACGGTAGCAGGAGACAGAGTTAAGCTGGTTGATAAGTTCGATACCGAGCACGAGATAACACTGTCGGAGGCTGTGGAAAAGGGCATTATTGCGAATCAGATTTTAGGATATTTCATTGGCAAGACGAGGCGATTCCTGCTTGAAATCGGGATTAAGGATGATAAGCTCAGGTTCAGGCAGCACAAGGATGATGAGAGAGCGCACTACGCCACGGATTGTTGGGATGCTGAGGTTGAGACGAGCTATGGCTGGATCGAAGTTGTTGGGATTGCCGACAGAACTGATTATGATTTGAGAAGGCACTCAGCTTACAGCGGCGAGGACTTGACAATTTTCGTCCCCTATGCCCAGCCCGTGAAAGTTAAGAGAAAAAAACTTGTGCCAAAAATGAATAAAATCGGTCCTACATTCAAGGAAAAGGCGAAAAAAGTCGCTGAGGCCATATCAGACTTCGATGGGGAGCAGGCTGATGAGATCGAGATTGTGATTGATGGTGAAAGGATAAAGCTTAACAGGGAGTTTTTTGATGTTGAAGAGGTTGAGGAGGAGGTTGCTGGTGAAAAAATAGTGCCTCACGTAATCGAACCATCCTTTGGACTTGACAGGATAAGCTATGCGGTTTTGGAGCATGCTTTCGATAGGGATGTGGTTGATGGAGAAGAGAGGAGGGTTCTGAGATTAAAGAGAAGTGTGAGTCCGATTGAGGTAGCAGTCTTACCACTGCTCTCAAGAGAGCCCTTTGAGTCAAAGGCTCAGGAGATAGTGTCACTTCTGCGAACTGAAGGTATTATCACTGAATACGACGATTCGGGGAGTATAGGCAGGAGATACAGGAGGTTTGATGAGATAGGGACACCCTTCTGTATCACTGTTGACCATCAGACCTTCGAAGATGAAACAGTGACCATCAGGGATAGGGACACCACGAGACAGGTCAGGGTTAAAATAGGGGATTTACTGGCTATTCTAAAGGAACTGCTGAAAAGTGAGAGGGACATCACCGAATTCGGTGAGGTGTTCAGGTAGTGCTCGTTCTTTCAGGCGGAACGGGGACACCAAAGCTTTTGCAGGGGTTAAAGGAGGTTTGCAGTTTTTGGGTTGTTGTGAACACTGCTGAGGACGTGTGGGTTTCTGGAAACAAAATCTGTCCTGACATAGATTCCGTGATTTACGCCCTTGCAGAGATTATTGACGACGACAAGTGGTGGGGAGTTAGGAATGACACTTTCACAACCCATGAAAGGCTGAAGGAGCTTGGATTCGATGAGGGGATGAGGATTGGGGACATGGATAGAGCGACGCATATACTCAGGAGTGAGGCTTTAAGGAGCGGAAAAAGTCTTTGTGAGGCAACGCAGATCGTTGCAAGGGCTTATGGGGTTGAGACCAGAATTTATCCCATGTGCGAGGAGGAAGTTTCTACAGTGGTCGTTACGGATGAAGGAGAGATGCACTTTCAGGAGTTTTGGGTGAGTAGAAGGGGAGAACCAGAAGTGCTGGATGTCAGATTTGAGAATATCGAGAGGGCTAAAATACCTGAGATTGTTAGAGGGGAATTGGAGAGGGAGGAAGAAGTGCTTATAGGTCCAAGCAACCCGATAACGAGCATAATGCCAATTCTCAGTGTTGAGGATTTTTCAGAGAGACTGAAGGATAAGAAGGTGATAGCAGTTTCACCGATTGTTGGAAACAGACCCTTTAGTGGGCCTGCAGGCAAGCTGATGAGGGCGAAAGGATTTGAAGTCTCACCAAAAGGCGTTTTCGATGTTTACAGCAGCTTTCTGGATATGCTCGTGGTTGATACATTCGACTCCAGATTCGAGTCGGAGAACATTGTCTCTACCAACACGATGATGAGAAGCAAGGAAGATGCTGTAAGGCTTGCAGAATTTATTGTAAAACTGTTCGATCGCTTATGATCAACGTTGCCGAAATCAATGCTATGCTGAAGAAAATGAAGTATCCCAAGCACTGCATTTACTGCGAGGGCATAGATGAGAGCGTTGAGAACCCAGTCCATCATCCGAGCTATGAAATCACCCCAGCCTGCAACCTCAACTGTATCTTCTGCTACTCCAAGGTTGCAGAGGTGAAAGGCTCAGCCCCAAAACCCGGCTACTACGGCACGCTTGAGCCAAAGGCGATAACAATTTCACAGTATGGAGAGCCTTTCGTCGTCGGAACGGAGAAGGTTGTTGAGCTGATAAGGAAGCTGCGCGAAAGGTTTGGTGAGGTGAGGATAGACATACAGACCAATGGAACCTTGCTTGACCCATCAAAACTTGGTGGTGAAGCGGATATTGTGATGATAAGCCTCGATGCCGGGAGCAGGGAAAAATATAAGGAGATTACGGGTGCAGACTTCTTTGAAAGAGTCGTCGGTAATATCAAGCAGATGGCTGAGCAAACCTATACTGTTGTCAGGACAGTTTTCATGCCGGGTGTGAACGATGGAGAGCTTGAAAACATAGCCAAGATCGCTTCCATTGCTGACGAGCTTTTTCTCCAGCCGTTGTCAGTGTACAGGGAGAACAGAAGGCTTCTGGAGATGATTGAGATTGAGAGGGTAGAGAGCATCGGAGAGTTTCTTGAAGCCGCATACAGGTTATTGAAGATAACAGAGGTGAGAATTCCCGGATGTTTACTACTAAACATTCGAAGCTTTCTTGAGAAATATGATATAGGGGACTTGATGCTCGTGAAAAGGGACGCTTTCGGTAGTGTTCCCATCATGCAGAGGGAATGGAGGTTCAGATTTTAGTAAGCTATTTTTAACTTATTGCGCTTGGGATGATATGAGATTTGCCGCAATAAGCGACACCCATGACAACTTAGTGGCTGTGAGGGAGCTTGTTGAAACTCTACGCAGGGAAAAGCTGGATTTCATTGTCCATGCTGGCGATGTGATATCTCCATTTACGCTTAAAGAATTCGAATCTCTTGGATTGAAGATGTATATAGCCTTTGGAAACAATGACGGGGAAAGGAAGATTTTGACGCAAATTGCAGAAAAGAACGACTGGGAGATTGGGGATATAGTGGATTTTTCCCATGGAATTGTTTATCACGGCACTGACAGAAGAATCTTGGAGATTCTGAAAAAGACTGGGGCTTTGATCATTACTGGGCACACCCATGATCCCAAGATCATCAGAGAAAAGGCAACCATTCTGAATCCGGGCGAGGTTTGCGGATATCTCACGGGAAAAAGAACATTCGCCATTGTTGAAGATGGGGGCATAAATCTGATTGAGCTGTGAAAAACTGAAAAACATTAATTAAGGCACGGTCAAAACTTGAAACATGGGCATACTTAGAGTTGTAAATCTCGGTGTTGAAGTTGGTGAAAAGAAAATACTGAAAAACGTTAATCTCTTTATCAAGCCCGGAGAAACCTTTGTACTCTTCGGTCCCAACGGTTCAGGTAAGTCAACTTTACTGAATGCAATCATTGGGAATCCTGCCTACAGGGTTGTGAGCGGCAGAATAATGTTCAAGAAGATAGATGTGACGAACCTTCCAACGAATGAAAGGGCAAAGCTCGGAATCGGAATAGCATTCCAGAACCCACCAAAAATCAACGGTGTCAAGCTCATAGATGTGCTGAGATACTGTGCGAAAGTCGGAGGTCATTCCGAAGAGACAATACTGGAACTGGCTGAGAAGATGAAAATGACCGATCACCTTTATAGGGAGATAAATGTCGGTTTTTCGGGTGGAGAAGTCAAGAGGTCAGAACTGCTGCAGCTCATGTTGATGAATCCAGATTTAATTTTGCTTGACGAGCCAGATAGTGGGGTTGATCTGGAAAATGTTGCACTAATCGGTGAGGCAATCAACGAGCTTCTTGAGAGGGATAAGGATGCGGAGAGTAGGGAGAAATCCGGAATAATCATCACCCACCAGGGACACATTCTCGATTACGTGGATGCAGACTATGCTGCGATACTCTATAATGGCAGGATTGCCTGCATCGGTGAGCCGGAGGACATTCTGAATCAGATAAGGAGTGAAGGGTATGAGGGGTGTATGGCGAAATGTCTGAGGAATATGGAGAACTTGGAGTAGATAAAGAAAGGCTGAGAGAGGTGGGAATAGAGCTTGACGAATCCAAGAGATCGGGGACGTATTTACAGGAGGATCAGGAAGCTAAAACCTTCGCGTCCTTCTTTGAAGGGGTTGAAGTGATGAGCATACAAGAGGCGATGAAAAAGTATGAGTGGGTTAAAGATTACTTCTGGAAAATTTTGAGGAGGGATCAGGACGAATACACAAGGGAAGCTGACACCGCTGATGTCAATGGTTATTTCATAAGAGCGCTGCCAGATGCGAAGGTTGAAATTCCTGTTGAGGCATGTCTGTATCTGAAAAAGGCGGGGAAGCAGAGGGTTCACAACATCGTCATAGCCGAAGAAAACTCGGAGCTAAACATAATCTCAGGCTGCACGTCCCATCCCGGTGTTGCAGGTATGCATATCGGGCTATCAGAGTTTTACGTGAAGAAGAATGCAAAGCTATCTTTCACGATGATCCACAGCTGGGAACCCACTGTTGAGGTAAGACCAAGAACGGCAATTCACATAGACGAGGGAGGGAGTTTCATCAGCAACTACATTCTGCTGAACCCTGTAAAGCTCGTTCAAACCTATCCCACTGCTTATGTTGAAAAGGATGGAACTGTTGTGTTCAACAGCATAATCGTTGCCCTCGAAGATAGCGTGGTTGATTCTGGAGCGAGAGCAGTACTGAGAGGAGAGAACAGCAGTGCAGAAATTGTTTCGAGAACGATTAGCAAGGGGGGAAAGGTTATCGCGAGAGGACACATCATCGGTGAGGCTCCGGAAGTCAAGGGGCACTTGGAGTGCAAGGGTTTGATGCTTTCCGAGAATGGGCTGATACACGCAATTCCTGAGCTTGAGGCCAAGTATCCCAACGTTGAACTCAGCCATGAGGCAGCTATTGGCAAAATAGCGGAGGAGGAGATATTCTATTTAATGTCGAGGGGTTTGAGCAGGGATGAGGCGACTTCAGCCATCGTTAGAGGATTCATGGAGATAGAGATAAAGGGGTTGCCCGATGCGCTGAAGGAGGCGATAGACAGAACCTTGAAGATGGCAGAAAAAGATTTGCTGTAGTCAGAGAGTACAGCCATCATCATCGCAAAGCTCAGCTTCTGCCAGATTCATCATCAGTCCCTTTCCCCTTAACTCGCTTAAAGTTTTTTACCAAAATGGTAAAGGTGTAGGGGGAAAAATTTTAAGGCTCGATATTAAACCCAGCACAATGAGAGAAGCAGGAAGACTTTCCCAGATTTCGACCTCAATGATACGCAGGATGTTTGAGATCGTTGAGAAGGCAAAAAAGGAGGGCAAAGAGATCGTAAGCCTTACCATTGGTGAGCCGGATTTTGACACTCCAAAGGAGGTTGTTGAGAAAGCCTGCAGAGCTATGAATGAGGGATACACACATTACACATCAAACTTTGGCCTTGAGGAGCTGAGGGAGGCCATAGCGGAGAGGTACGGGGCGCATTTATCGAATGTGATGGTTACTGCAGGTGGCAGCGAAGCTCTGATTAATGCATCCCTTGCCTTCATTGAAGAAGGGAGTAGAGTTGTAGTCCCTACCCCAAACTTCCTCAGCTACTTCACCTATGCCAAAATGTGTGGAGCAAAAATTGAGCAGGTCAGAACGCATGACACAGCCTTCATTCCTGACCCTGACAGGGTGAACGAGGTAATGGGAAGAGATGTAAGTGTCTTATTCCTGAACTATCCCAACAATCCCACCGGGGCGGTAATGAGTGGGAAGGATGCGAAGGCTATTGTCGAAATTGCAGCAGACAACGGTGCGATTGTAATCAGCGATGAAATTTATGATCAGATATACTACGATGTAAAGCCCACATCGCTTGTTGGTTACGAAAACGTTGTGTGTGTAAATGGTTTCTCCAAGTCACTCTCCATGACCGGATGGAGGATTGGATTTACGATAGCAGATGAAAGGCTGCTGGACTCCATGTTAAAGGTTCATCAGGTGAACGGCGTCTGTGCCCCGGCATTCGCCCAGAAGGCCGTTGCAGAGGTTCTGACAGAAGGTATTTTCGATGAAGTGGTCTCCAGAATGGTTTCTGAGTTCAGAAAGAGGAGAGATTACGTTTATTCGGAGCTAAGCAAAATTTACGATGTTGTAAAGCCGGAAGGAGCCTTCTACATGTTCGTAAACGTTAAGGAGGATTGCATGGCTTATGCCGAGAAACTGCTTGATTACGGGGTTGCTGTGACTCCGGGACTGCCGTTTGGGAATTACAATGAGACCTATGTGAGAATAAGCTACGCCAACTCGATTGAGAACCTGAAGAAGGCTGTTGAGAGTATAAAGAGCTATGAGAGTCAGAAAGCTTGAAGAAAGTGATGTAGGGGATGCGGTTAGAATTCTGGTTTTATCATTTGAGAGGGAGTTGAACTTTATTTTCAAGGACATAGAGCTTGCAAGAGAGTTGTTTTTTAAGTTTTTTTCAGATTACAATGAAAACTGCTTCGTTGTGGAGGAGGAAAGGGTTTTGGGCTTTGCTTCATACTCAGTCAGAAAAATGCCTATCTCAAAGCTCCTCAGAAAAGAACTTGGATTCGTGAATGGGTTTAAAGCCTCTCTGCTAATCAGCTATCTCTGTCCGAAGCCCAAGAGGAAGGAAGGAGTAATCAATTTTATTGCTGTATCACCCCTCAGAAGAAATCGCGGTGCAGGTTCACTTCTTCTCAGCAAAATAATTGAGGATGCAAGGGATAAGGGGGTTAGAAGGCTAAAATCCTATGTTTCTCTTGAGAATGACGCTGGGATAGGATTACTTACCAAATTCGGATTTGAAATTGATAAAATGCTGGATAACAGCTTTGCGGAGAAAAACTTCGGTCAGAGACAGTGGTATTTGATGAAGTTAGAGCTTTAGCTAAATCCCAAGTCTTCTGAGCATTCTGCTTGAGAGGGAAAGGGAGTACTCTTTTACCAGCTTCTCTATACCCGGATTGGATATTACTTCTACATCCGACTCCGAAATTTCGAATCTTTCCATTGCAAGTCTTAAATGCTGGATTTCAGATGGATCAAAGCCCATAAGCCTCGCGCCTATGATGTCCGCAGCCACCACATTATCACTTGCAATCATCACCTCATGCTTTACGGGTTTTGGGCGCATTTCGGAGTTTGTGCCTCCTATTATACCATCTATTATGGTAAGAGATGGTTGGAAAAAGCTCAAAAGATCAATGAGTTTCTGGTGGATGTTTCTGTGCATGTAGATTGCCGGCTTCTTCAGAAATCCCATGTTGTTCTTGATTCCCAGCGTAACCGTCGCCAAATGGTGAACTTTGAGCTTAGGCACCGTTAAGTAGCATTCTCTTGCTTTCAGAGAAGTTTTTGCAACCTCCACACTTTTCAAAGCTTCTCCACTTATATTTACATCTACAAACTCATCGGCGTTTAGATTTACGCATTCGGCAATTTCTCTTAATCCAAACCTTTCAAAACACTTCTCTGCAGAATCCTTATAAAAACCACCCTCAACAATGATCGGCTCCATTCCGTATTCTTTCGCCGCCTCTACTATCGCCCTTACCAACTCTGGGTGAGTGATGCAGCCATTTTCCGGACTGTCAAGTTTGAGGAAATTGGGTTTGACATACTTAAATTTGGGATTGAATAGCTCGAATGCTCTCTCAATGAACTTTCCAACCTCCTTGTAGCTTTTGACCCTTTCCACAACAACTTTCATTTCAGGAACTCCAGCACCAGCTTTAAAACCTCTTCTCTCTTCTCCACAATAACACCATGTCCAGCATCCTTTATTATAGCAAGCTTGGCATTTGGAATAGCCTTGGCAATTTTCACACTGTTCTCAGGTGGAACAAGAATGTCCCTCTCAGCGCCGATTACGAGGGTGGGGATTTTCAGGTGTTTCAGTCTCTCATATGCGCTGAAATTGACGATCGCCTTTAGCTGCTTCAGATGATTCTCGTAGGTAATCATGTTCTCCATAAGCTTTTCTTTGCTTATCTCTGCTACAATTGGATATTTTTCAACAAACTCTGGCGTAAACAGAGCTTTCAGCCATAGGCCTACGATTTCCTCTGGTGCGTGTTCTCTCCAGTCCAGTGTAATGAGGTCCATTATTTCAGGCTTGGGAGGAATGGCTTCAGCACCACCGGGATGTGTGACAGCAAGAACGAGCTTTTCTACCCTTTCGGGGTAGTTTAACGCAATTTCCTGAGCGATCATCCCTCCCATTGAAAGCCCGAAGATGTGTGCTTTTTCGATTCCGAGGGCATCCATGAGTCCAACCGTGTCATCAGCGAACATTTTTATGGAGTAATCCCCTTCCGTACCACCAGTCTTTCCCGCCCCCCGGTTGTCGAAGATTATCACCCTGAAATGTTCTGAAAGACCGCGAACAAGCAGAGGGTCCCACCAAGAGGTGTTTCCGTCAAGACCCATTATCATGACAAGTGGAAATCCACTGCCATATTCTTCATAATACATGTTCAGGTCTTTAACCCTTGCAAATGGCATGAAGCTTAATGACGTTTAATTTCTATTAAATATTTTGTTTTTGGCATCTCAGCTCTTAGTTACTGAAAACAGTGTGTTATCCAATTCCATAGTTCCTCATAACCAGCTTTTCAAAGATACCGTCAGGTATTACTCCCTTCAGGTTTGCCGCAACCCTTTCCATGAATGGACCAACCCTGTATCTTGGTTTGGGATTTTTTGCCTTTATAACTCTCTCAAGCAATTTCGCAACCACTTCTGGTGGAGGGCCACCTCTTTCGTTCCTCTCAACGATGCTCATAACCCTGTCGAAATAGGGTTTGTAGTCAGGAATTCTGTTCTCTACAATTTTTCTGTTGTCAACGAAGGGCGTGTTTATATCGCCCGGTTCTATCAACACAACTTTTATGCCAAAGGGTTTGACTTCCATCCGCAAAGCCTCGCTGTATCCTTCGAGGGCAAACTTGGCTGCACTGTAGAAGGGCTGGAAGGGAAGGGCGATTAGACCCATTATGGAACTTATGTTCACGATCAATCCACTCCTCTGCCTCCTCATAATCGGTAGAACAGCCCTGCACACTCTGTGAACGCCGAAAAAGTTCGTTTCAAAGATATTCTTTGCCTCCTCTATTGTCGTCTCCTCAACCGCTCCCGCAATACCTATTCCGGCATTGTTAACGACAACATCTATTCTCCCCTCCCTCTCAATGATGTAATCAATGCATTTCCTCACAGAATCGTCATCTCTCACATCCATTTGGATCATGTGGCCTTCAGGAGGAAATTTTGCCTTCCTGCTCGTCCCGTAAACCTTGTATCCCTTCGAAATAAGATGTTCAGCGCAAGTCTTTCCTATACCCGAGGAGGCTCCAGTTATCAGCACGATCATGAAGCAATTTTAATTCTTAATTTAGTTAAATTTTTTGAACCACCAAAACCATATTAAAGTCTCTGAATCATTCCACCATGTGGAGGTTGGGATTATCTACAGCGGAGAATTCGGAAGAAGATTTGTCTGCAACCTCTCTTCCCCTTATCTCTGTCCAACCTTCGGTGCATGTGGAATAGACGGTTGTGATTACTGCAAGAAGTATGATTTTAGTTCAAGCATTGTTTACGTTCAAGAGCTACCAGAACCTCCTCAGATTGGTCTATACGTTGAAGAGCCTGAAAATTACGTTGAGAAGTTTACCTGTGAAATTCTCGTTGCGATAAACGTCCATCCTGACATTCTCGTTTCTCTGCCAGAGGTGGGAGATATTGAAGCTCTGATTGTCCCTGCGTGCAACCAGAACTGGTGTTTGCCCGGATTGAGGAAGCAGCTTGGTGAGAAATGCGAAGAATTAGGGATTGAGTTTGCTTCTCCCAAACCCTTTTGCTCTCTGAAACCTTCAGGCAGCTCCCTGATCTCAAAGTTCTGCGAGGATTTCTCAATGGGCAAACCGGAGTTTTCCGTTTTAGTGGACGGAAAGACCATACGAAGGGCAGAGGTGGTAAGAAGCGATCCATGCGGTTCTGCTTACTATGTGGCGAAGAGTATGAGTGGCTACGTTATTGATAGTGTTGGCGAGTTCTGGAAAGAAATTCATCAGCATCAGTGTGCCTATCCATGTATGGCAAGTATGGACAGAGATGTCGAGCTTGGAGAAGCACCTTTCCATCTTGCGGGATACATAATGGTCTACCAGTTCAGCACCGCTGCGGGAATTGAGGCGAACGAGTTCGTTCCTGAGCATTTCAAGAACATTGTTTGCGTTTGAATTTGGGCACACGTTACATGAGTATGTCTGGTTTATGAAATCACCCAACATCGAAGTAAGGGCAGGCGTTTTGGCAAACGTATAGAAAACGAGACGCCATTGCTTATGAATGATGCCCAAAGAAGTGCCGATTGCAATTAAACATCCACCGCCAAGCCACCCGAAATCACTTCATTCTCCCCGAAAAACTCTGTAAATATTTGTAAATTAAAGTGTTTGTTTAAAAATTAAACTAAAAAACTGTAAAGCCTTCTCCTCAGCTTCAATGCAACGTTAACTAAGCTTATCAGCACTGGCACCTCTATGAGCGGCCGTGAATGATACTGCAGCAGTCTTCGAATAGTCCACGCCTAACCTGTAGGCGATGAAGAACGTAGTGAACCACATTATCAGGAAGTAGAGAGTCAGTGGGACAGCAACTCTGATCACTTGGAATGGCAGTTCAACAATATATTCACCCTTGAGAGAGAACATTACCACAATCGTGAAAAGCAGAGCTGCTGGAGTGAGCAGGCTGATTTTTGGCGCCAGATCACTCTCGAGCCAATCCTTACCCTTTACCTTGAAGCTCCCATACCTCGTCACAACTCCTGCTATAAATGGAATGCCGAGGTAAATGAAGACGGTTTTTGCTGCCTCAACAATACTGACGTTCGCATCAATTCCCCCAACCAAACCGAGTCTGTTCAGTGTAAGGGTTATGAAGATGTAGGGTGTAAACTGCATAAAACAAAATCTGGAAGATCGCGTTGAAGGCAACGAGTCCAACAGCAAGTTCTCTGTCACCCTCAGCAAGCTCGTTCCAGACTATCACCATGGCGATGCATCTCGCAAGTCCGACAAGAATTACGCCGATTATGAACTCTGGCATATCCCTAAGCAAAGCTATAGCAAGAAGGAACATCAATATCGGCCCGACGATCCAGTTCTGAGTAAGAGAGAACGCCAACAGCTTGAGATTTCGGAAGACCTTCCCCATCTCCTCATACTTTACCTTTGCAAGCGGAGGATACATCATCAAGATGAGCCCTACGGCGATGGGAATCGAGGTTGTGCCGATGCTCAGCGAGCTGATGATGTTTGCGATGTTAGGATAAGCGTAGCCCAATACAACGCCACAGAGTATAGCGAGGAATATCCAGAGAGTCAGGTATTTCTCGATTACCGATAGCTTCTTTTTGTGCTCCTCTGAAATCTCCTCAACTCCTTCAACGACCTTCAAGAAAACACCTCTCTCAGCATCGGTGATATTATTCTGCTCACCTCCCTATCCAGTATCTCCGCCTTTACGAGGATGAAGCAGCATATCTCTCCATCTTCGTCACATCCTGTTATGATAGCAAGCCTATCTCCCGTCTTAAGCTTCGCCTTCTCCCTCAACTCCTTTGGCAGTAGAATCTGCCCCTTACTGTCAATGGTCAGAATTGCCTCAATTTTCGTAGCTTTACAACTTTTCATAATTTTAGGAATTTTCGAAGTTTTTAAAAGTTTCCCCGAACGTTATACTCTCAAGCGAATGTACAGCCCGGATAAGTGCGAAAAGGCTTATTAAATAGTTTTAATTCTAAATCTGCTTTTTTCCATAATGGTTCCTCAGAGCTTTGACAGCCACGTCATAAAACCCGACCTTCCCGAAGGTTTTTAGAAGCTTCCAGTTTTTTCTCAAGAAAGCAAAGAAGTTTGCAGCCATGTAGTGCAGACTCATGAAGTCAAAGTATCGTTTCTCATACTCGTAAAGACGGGAATTGTTGATGCACGAACTCAGGATTCTTGCAGAAATTACAGCTTTCGACATGCCTTCTCCCCCACCCTTATCTACAAGGCCCGCAGCGTCGCCAACAAGGGCAACAGGAACCTTGAACTTCCTGAGCAAAGGTTTGTTGAGGTAGCAACCTACCGGTGATGCTGTAAACCCTTTAGCCCTCATTCCTTGAGATTCCATAAACCTACCGAGAAGCTCCCGCATTCTCACATGTGGGCTCTTGGAAAAGAACCCGACGCCGGCCTTGCAACCCCCATACTTCATCGGGAAAATCCAGAAGTATCCGTCAAATCTCTCTTTGAAAAAGACATGAACTGAATCAAAATCATTGCTGGCGAAGGCCTGAATGGCAAAGCCGTAGGGCTTCTTACCACCAAACTCTCTGCACCACTGTGAGGGATAGCCCGAAGCATCTATTATTAAATCAAACTGCTCTGCAGCATCTCTAATTTTCATCTTCTTACCTGTAATTATCTCTGCTCCCATCTTTTCGGCAATTTCAGCCATTTTCTGTTCCATTTCCGGCCTGCTGACGATTTGCAGGGCGTCCCCCTTTGCAACAAAGTTGTCAACAACACGGAAATTTTCTCCAAGCAGGTTCATATGAACTTCTTTGACCTTTCTACCTTTAACATAAGGCTCAACACCGCTGAAGTTAATCCATCCTTCAGCACACTTCAATGGGAGACCGATTTCCCTGTGTTCCTCGTAAATTGCTACATCATGTCTTTCAGCAAGATTGACGCCACATTCCAGCCCTGCAACACTGCCACCAATTACACAAATTTTCACATTAAATGATACTCAATAGATATATTAATTTTTTCGTGCTGCCTCACCGCAAGCTTTCCCTTAGAGAATTCATAATGACAGCGTGATAAATACATGATCGAGAGGTGTCTGCTTGCCTATGCATTACTTCTTACAATGCAGGTTGTTTCTGCACCACTTATGCCCGAACGACAATCGCTCAGCCGTATTATGCAGCTTAAGCTTCGCCCGATTATTCAACCACGTTGAGGACGGAAGTTTATCAGGGGGTGGTTCACGAATAATTCCTGTGAAGTTTTTGAGAGATCAAATGAATGGCAAAAATTTTATTCCCATAACTTAGCCTTCTCTCGGATGCCAGTAATCACGCTTTACTGGGATGAACTGGAAAGACTTGTTGGTGCTGACCGAGACACGATTCTCTCCCGTCTACCGATGCTCGGATGCGATATCGAGAGGGTTGAGGACGACCATATTGACGTCGAATTTTTCCCAAATCGTCCTGATTTGTATAGTGTTGAGGGGGTTGCGAGAGCTTTGAGAGGATTTCTGGGGATTGAAAAAGGCATCAAAACCTATTTTGCCGATAAAGGAGAATGGAAAATAACGGTTGAAGAAAGTGTGCTTGCTGTAAGGCCAAGGATCGTTGGGTGTGTTGTTAAGGGCATTGAGATGAGTGATGAGGTTATAAGAAGCCTCATGGAGGTTCAGGAAGACTTGCACTGGACGATAGGAAGAAACAGAAGGAAGATGGCTATTGGAGTACACGATCTGAGCAAGGTTTACTTCCCTCTCCGGTATAAAGCTGTGGATGCCAGCTTTTCCTTCGTCCCTCTCGACTTTGACAGAGGGATGACAGTTGCAGAAATTTTGAAGGAGCATCCCAAGGGCAAAGCCTATTCCTTCATTCTGGAGGGAAAAGATAGATATCCGATGATTGTTGATTCAAAGAATGAGGTCATTTCTTTCCCTCCAATAATAAACGCCGAGAAAACAAGAGTAACTGAGAAAACGACTGATCTGTTCATAGACGTCACAGGCTTTGATGAGAATGTTGATAGAGCAATTGCCATTCTTGCCTGCATGCTTGCGGACAGAGGAGGAAGAATTGAGAGGGTTGAGGTTGTGTATCCTGATCATGTCGAATTTACACCCAATCTTGATACTAAAACGATGGAAATAGAGGTTGAGGAGGTAAGCTCTCTTCTTGGCTTCGATCTCACGCACGAAGAGATAAAGGATGCCCTTGAGAGGATGCGTTTTTCATGTGATATTCTCGACTCAAAGGTCAGAGTAGGAATTCCACCCTACAGGGCAGACATAATGCACGAATGGGATGTAATTGAGGATGTTGCAATCGGTTATGGGTATGATAATATAGTGCCTGAAATACCGAAGACGCTGACCTTTGGCCAAACCCATCCGTGGAATGAAGTTAGGGGTATGGTGAAGGAGGTAATGGCTGGCCTTGGCTTCCTTGAGGTGATAACCTTCACACTCACCAACGAGAATGTGATGTACAGAAAGATGAGGAGAAAGGGCAGAGCATGGGACGATTACGTTCCGGTCATGCACCCTTTAACAACAGAACACACAATCCTAAGAACCCACCTCTTACCAAAGCTTCTGGAGCTTCTGTCCTACAACAAACACCACGAGATGCCCCAGAAGGTTTTTGAGGTTGGAGATGTCGTCGTGAACTCAGAGAACAGGTTACATCTGGCTGCTTGCGTGACACACTCAAAAGCTAATTTCTCCGAGATAAGGAGTTACGTTCAGGCGGTGATGAGAGAGTTTGATCTCTCATGGAGTGTTGAAGAGCCTGAAGACGACGCATTCATTGATGGAAGAAGGGGAGAAATAGTGGTGGATGGTAAAAGAGTTGGAGTTTTTGGAGAAATTCATCCTGAGGTTCTCGAAAGCTTCGAACTCACGATGCCAGTTGTGGCGTTTGAAGTTGATCTCAGCGAAATTTTCGACACGGGTTATCTGCTATGAAGTATCTGATTTTAATTCCAGACGGAATGGCTGATTGGAGGGTTGAGAGGCTTGGAAACAGAACTCCTCTTGAGGTTGCGGAAACCGAAAACATGGACTTTATAGCGAGGGAAGGAGCGTGTGGCATTGCCAAGACTGTTCCAAATGGTTTTGAGCCGGGGAGCGATGTTGCAAACCTGACAATTCTCGGTGTTGATGTTAGAAAGCACTACACGGGCAGGGGGCCAATAGAGGCTTTAGCGAGAGGAGTTAGTGGAGAGATTGTCTTTCGCTGCAACCTCGTGAGAGTAGATGATGGCGTGATGGTGGACTACTCTGCTGGCAGGATTAGCGATGAGGAAGCGAGGAAGGTTATAGAGGTGCTTAACACGGAAAAACCCCACGAATTCGTCGAGTTCCATGCAGGAAAAAGCTACAGAAATCTCCTTATTTTTAACAAGCGGTTTGAAGACAAGGTCAGAACTTACCCACCCCACGACATACAGGGTAGAAAGATCGAGCCTTACATGCCCTCGGATGGAGAGTTGGCGGATATCTTGAGAAAGCTGATGGACTGGTCGGCAGAGGTTGTGCCGGGGGTTACAGAGAAGGCAAACATGATCTGGCCATGGGGAGGAGGCAAGATGCCACAGTTCCCCGACTTCAGGCGAAGGTATGGTATTAGGGCGGCAATGATCACCGAAGTTGACCTGCTTGAAGGTATAGCGAAGGGTATGGGCATGGACGTTGTTGAGGTTGAAGGTGTTACAGGATACATTGATACTAACTATAGGAAATTGGTTAGAGAATGCATTAAAGCTCTAAAGGAATACGATCTCGTTCTTCTTCACACGGAAGGTATTGATGAGGTCAGCCACGAAGGGGATGCGGAGCTTAAAGTTGAGGCCATAGAAATGTATGACGAGAAGATCGTGGGCAAAATTCTCGACAGAATCGAACTCGACGAAGTGAAAATCCTCCTACTTCCTGACCACCCTACACCGGTAAAAGTGAGAACGCACGTCGCTGAACCTGTGCCTTTCGCCGTCTATGGAGTGAGAAAAGATGACGTTAAAGTTTACAGCGAGAGAAGCTGTGCAAAAGGAAGATTTGGAAGAATCAACGGACTTGAACTCATGAATCTTCTGACAGCTAAAAATTAATTATTTGGGGCTTTGAAAAAATTAAAAAATTCATCCTTCAGCCAGAGACCTGTATAACCATGCAGCAACTACTGCTCCAACTATCGGACCGATGATGTAAATCGGGAAGTACTGCCAGAGGTTTATCCCCATCAGCGAGTCGCCCAAATATGGTCCAAAAGTTCTTGCCGGGTTAAGTGAAGAGCCTGTTATGTTGCCAATAGTTATAATTATTCCTCCGACTGTCAGACCTATCACAAGTCCCGCGAACCCCGGAGGAGCGCGCTCATCAACGGCAACGCCCATTATGACCAGCATCAGCAGGAAGGTTCCTATCGCTTCAGCCAATATTGCCTGACCATAACTTATTCCCGGAAATGGTGCTGTAGCCCCCAAACCTCCTACTGTTGCAGCAGCAGGACCAACGCAGGCAAGGAACAGCAGGCTTCCCAAACTTGCACCGATCAGCTGAGCAACTATATACGGTACTACATCCTTTGATGGAAACTTGCCGATACTCCACAGGGCAATTGTGACTGCCGGATTTATGTGTGCGCCACTGAGCCTTCCAAAAGAGTAGATGACGGCTGAAATAGCTAATGCAAAGGCGAGACCGATTGCCAGCCAGTCTCCAAGACCACCAAGTGCACCGATACCGATGTTAAACTCGTTAGGTTTTTCTGCCCCATTTGCAATCATAAGTGTAATCACTGCTGCACCAGGGCCAAAGAAGACAAGAATGAATGTTCCAACAACTTCCGCTGTAAAGCGCTTGGCAAGGGACATTTTTTCACCCTTTCTCGTATGCCTCGTGGCAGATCACGCAGAGAATTCTTGGTATAGTCTTTTTGAGCTTCTTTGCGGGGAACGGATAGTCTCCCTTCCAAACCTCAATTTCCTCCTTCACAAGATGTTCCATGCAAACTCCCATACCACAGACAATGCAAATGGCGACAGCATCAGTGTCCTTTCCCTGCTCCTTGCAGATATAACACTTCACAATAATCACCTCTCAAAAAATTAAAAAAGTGGAAATTAAACTGCCTCTCTCCACTGGCAGTATGCGTGTCTGAAGTCAACAAGGGCTGCAGTTGCGCAGTCCTTACAGACCCTTGCTGGGGAAGCTGGCCTCTCCTTGTGCAGTGCGATTATGTTCGTCATCATTGTTGCTGTTACGGGCTCGCTTGTCAGCAGACACGGGTAGTCTGCAAGCCTCATCAGAGCCGAAAATCTGACGCTTATTGCACATCCTGGATACGCATAGCGCTGCGGGTTCATCAACACCTCGTTTTCATGTATTGGGTCGAGATTAACCTCAAACTTTCCGACCTTTGGCACGAGCTTGTCTGAGAGTCCATTTCTGTCTCTCCTCGCCTTGTCAATGTATTTCCATCCCCTGTAAATCATGTCCATGAAGTCGTGGTTATGCAACTCTGCTGCTCCACCTCTCGTTGGGTAGAGCTGGACATAGTTGTGGAACCTCTTCGTCAGCAGGTCAACAATCATCGGAGCGTTGAATCCGTCAAGCTCCAAGATGTACTCCACAGCAACAGCTCCAGAACCGGTTGCAACGCTCAATGGCTGGTATTCGTTTTCAAATTTGTCCAGATTTGCGTTCAGTGTTGTATCCATAACTGCACTTGTTGCCTCTATCACTGCCATCACAACGTCGTCTTTACACATGTTGAAGGTTGATTGAGCGATGTGGTGGGCTGCATCTCCAACACAGTAGGCAGGTACTGTAACAATGTTTCCGTAATGCACACCATCGTCCATGGCTTCCTTAACTGCCGCCTTCATCCTGTTCTTGTATTCCGACATGTATTTTCTTACATCAAAGCTCTGGTGGCCATGCTCATCCATCAACTTTGCCTGTGCCTCGGTCGGCTGGTCATACACGAGCTTGATCATCTCAATCTCCTTCTTTATCGCATCGCTGAGCGTCGCACCCTTTTCAATTTCATTTGCAAAAACCTCGCCGAAGCCGTAGGATGTGTTCATTCCCCAAGATTTCGACGCGAGAATTGCCTGCGCATGTTCTTTGGGTATCTCGACTGTCTGCAGTATTCTGTTGACGATGTTGCTTGTGCTTCCCGGAATGAGGGCAAAGTCAACCACACATGTAGGCCCATAGAAACCGCCATATCTTCTAACTACTTCAAGACCAATCAGGGCTTCTGCCCTCTCAATCCCCTCTATAAACTTATCCACACTCTTCTTGAAGCCATCATCCTCCTCGTACAAAATTTCCATAATTGCTGGAGTCTGATAGTGCTCCACAAAGGGGTCGTCTTCAGGTCTTACAGTCTTTGTGAGATTTCTCAGAATCTCATAATGCGCGTTGACTGAATCAACATGGAGTCGTATCACAGCTTTACTTTGATTTCCTACAGCTTTCATTTGATTTACGGCATCTACATAGGGTTTTACATCGTCTATAACAAAATCCTTGCCCCTCTTCTCCTTAACTACGTTAACGTCTGCCCATTGGGCAGCCATAGCTTCTCTAACCATTTTTTCTACTACTTCCTCTGTCATACCTTGAATTAGTCACAACCAACCATTACAATTTTGGCGGACATGTAAGGGTTTAAAAATAGTATATGGGTCGAAATATTGGTGGACATGTCTGACAGATGGTTGTAATTATACTATCATATTGGGATGGTATTTTCGATTTCCCTCTCTTTCATGTATCTTTCAACGAGCTTTGCTACCGCCAACTTGAGATGTTTATGTGCGGTGCTTTTTGCAACCCCAAGAGCCATGGCAATATCACCAATCGTAACTTCTTTCTTCTCCGAAAAGTATCCCATTTCCCACGCAACCTTTATCGCCCTCTTCTGCGCGTCAGTGAGAGTGGGTTTCTTCTTACCAATATTTTTGATCTCCAGCAAGGTCCAGTCTCCGACAGAATTCAAATTGGAATATGCCTGCGGAAGGTAGGCTGTGCTGGGAACTATTATCTCGTAGATTTTGCATCCATTCTCTATGTGGATAGGGGGTTTGATGAAGCAGTATGAGTTCTCGAAGGCCTTAATTCCCGTAGTGTCGCTCACCACAGCTATAAAGCTCGCTCCAATAGGGGTTTTTTCAAGGATTTGGATAAACTTGGTGTTTGGATGTCTTTCAACTTCTTTAATATACTCTGTAACGTCTTCACCCTCTGATGTACGGACGAGAAAAAGGGCATCCTCGTCGTTGAGCAAAATATAGGATATTATTTCCGCTTTAACCGACTTTTTTCTCGTAACTGCTGCCAGAGAGCAGCGTGACTGATTGACTCTAACGCGGAGGAGATACATAATGTGTTTTATCTCTGCATCTTAATATACTTTTTCAAGAAAAATAATAATTTTACCAGTATATTATATACACTCAAAATTTTTACTTCAGGTAAGGTTTAAATAACGCATAAATTGGGTTGAAGCATGGCAAGATTTCCAGAGGCTGAAGCAAGATTGTTCAACGTCAAAATATGCATGAAATGCAACGCAAGAAATCCGATGAAGGCAAAAGTGTGCAGGAAGTGTGGGTATAAGGGATTGAGGCCGAAGTCAAAGGAAAGGAAGGGCAGATAACTAATTTTTTGTAGATTTGTTCAATTCATTGTTCAGGTAGTTGGATATCGTATCTCTTTCCCGTGAAAATATCTCTTTAATCCTACTGTTAGCACTTTTAAGCTCATTTTCAACTCTTCTTAAAATCTCAAAAGCCACCTTCTCAAGCAGACCTCTTTTCCTCAGCACAACCACAACATTTACGCTACCGTTTCTGATATCCTCTTCGGCATCCTCGAAGTCCTCTCTGAGAAGCTGCGCAATCTGGTCGAATGATAAGAGGTTGAAAGAGCAAGATGTTGTTAAAATTTACACGACGCAGGAAATTTTCCAAATACTTGAAGCCTGAATTGTCTACACTCTTTTCCAGTTCGTAATCTCATCTTTTTTTGGTATATTCCTGATTTCCCTTAGACCTCTCCAAGCTTGGAGATTGTTGGAGAAGTCAGTTCGTAACTCTTTCCACACCGAGTCTATCAAAATCCCCATCAAACGAATATATCTCTCCTACACTATTGTTTGTCATTATTACATATGCTATTGCATCGCTCAGTCCAACCTCCCTTTCCTTGGCGACTTTCAAAGCTTTTAGACAATCTTTTTTCGTAACGTCAAATACCTTTACATTTCCAGCCAATAAAAGAAATTCCTCAACTTTCATAGCCTCACTTAGTGGTAAATAGCTCTCCAGTAGGTTTGCTATCTCGGCTACTTGAACGATTGTTATGCCGACCTTTTCACCATCACTGATCCTCTTCACAATCTTTTTAGCAGACTCTTTTATCTTTGTTTCATGAGGTTTCAGCTCTCTTTTTGGCTTTATGAACGCGTGAACAAAAACGCTCGCATCAACGAATCTCAAGTAATTCCCTCCTCACAGATTTCCAGTTTGATATATCCGATTTTACATCTACCTCAATTTTGTCGAAAAACTCTGTAAGGTCTGCCAGCTCGTACGGCTTTATGATGATAGCGTCCTCTTCTACTCTTAGAATGACTTTTCCTTTTTTAGCATACCTTTCTCTCCAATTTTTTGGTAATACCAATCTACCCTGTTTATCCAATTCTTTGATAATTTCCATATTGGATGTCATGGTTAGATATTTGAAGTGGGAATTATTTAATTGTTACTACTCGTATTTTATGCCAGCTGAAAGAGGCAAGAGAACATCTACGCAATGCAGCGAATTGAAACTTAAATTTTTAGTCCTCAACTTTTCTGAGAAACCTGCTCATATTCTTCCAGTGCCCGCCCATCCAGTAAAGTTTTCTGCATTTCTCGCAATACCATAACTCGAAATCAAGCATGTCCTCGGATAGCCCTTCTCTGCGGATAACCTCCAAGGCTTCATCTCTGCTCGGCTTGCGGAGTTCCGAGTTGCACACACTACATCTGTCCATCACGAGTCTGAATTTTACACCTATCCTCGTTAGCTCTCTCATCTGCCCCGCCACATCGTTTGATTCTATCAAAAAAACATCCCTACCCTGCTTGACGCATTTTCGATAGAGGGTTCTATCCTTCGTTAGCAAAATTCTGTCTTTGAGATTTTTCAGCATGAATTCATCCTCATCTCCTTCAACATTCAGATCAGCTATGCTTACAGTGTCGTAGCCAGAGATTCTGAGCCATGTGGTTAATTTTCCGAGCATCCTGTCCGTAAGAAACTTCATCTCCACCAGACCGGGTTCTTTCTAACCATCAGCGCTTGATATATCTCTTTTGCAATCTCTGTTTTCAATTCAACCTTCTCTGCGAGTTTTAGGGCATAAGTTGCCTGATCCGCATACTCAACAGCCTGGAAGGCAAGTTCGAGCTTATCTGCATCGTCTACATAGTCCTCAACCTCAGAAAAGTCCGGCTCGAACTCCATCCAAGATAGCTGGTCTTCTTTGGCTTTCTTCTCGTTGGCAATCACGTATCTCTGTGCTATCTTGTGCAAATCCATGGTTCTCGACTCGTGCAGGTCGTGGAAGAGCGCTGCCGTTGCAGCCTTACATGCCACCTCCAAGCCTTCACCATTTTTCAAAGCAAGAATGAAAGCTATTAACGCCGTTCTGAAACTGTGCTCCGCGACACTCTCAGGCAACTTTATTCCGAGCTTCAACCATCCAGACCTTGGAACAAGTTTGAGCGATCCAGCCTCGTGGATAAACCTGACAATATCTTCCATACCATATTAATAGTCCTACAGCCAATAAGTTTTATGAAAAAGTGGAGGTTTCTTGGAATTGATGACAGCTTTGACGAGAGAAAATGCTGTATAGTCGGCTGTGTTACCTGCGATGGATATGTGGAAGGATTTATGTATGAAGAGATAGAGGTTGATGGACTTAATGCTACTGAGAAGGTTGTAAAAATGGTCAAAAAATCAAAGTTCAGGGATCAGCTCCGCTGTATCTTTTTACCCGGTTTAACCTTTGGAGGGTTTAATGTTGTTGATATCCAGAAGGTTTACGATGAAACTGCCATTCCAGTCATAGTTGTCATGCGGCGAATGCCGGATATGGAAGAATTTATGTCTGCCATCGAAAATTTGAGTGACGCAGATGTGAGGAAGAGTATAGTCCAGAGAGCAGGTGAGATTTACAGGACAAAAACGCTTTACATACAGATTGCGGGGACAAGCTTTGAAGAAGCCGAGAATTACTTGGGAGCTGCGACAATAAAGGGAAACATGCCAGAGGCTGTGAGAATTGCTCATCTCGTGGCTTCTGCAATCATCCACGGTGAATCGAGAGGGAAAGTGTGAATTCGAACGATTGTTTGCAGAGATATATATTTGCTGAGACCTAAAATTTATATGTCATTTATCTTACTGATATCATGCAGCCAATAGAGATTGCGGAGATTCTGACGAGTCAGGCGGCTGTTCTGACATCTATGGTTATAATCGGACTTGTGCTATGTTTCGCCGGATACAGAATTTTCAGTATTTACTCGGCAGCGATAGGATTTCTCATTGGTTTGCTTGTGGGAATATACATTGTGATGGACTACTTCAAGGAGAATCCTTTCCTTGTTCTGCTCATTTCAGCGATTTTAGGGGCTGTGGTTTTCGGCCTCGTTTTCGAGCTTGGGCTTATTGTTACTGGTGCTGCCTTTGGCTACTTCTTTGGTCTATATCTTCTACCCGACTATCCGATTTACTCCTACATTCTTGCAGGTTTATTTGCCTTCACAAACCTCTTTCTCGAAAGAGCACTGACTGTACTCATCACTGCGGTTCTTGGGGCATCTTTCATAATGCTCGCTACCCACATGGCAGTGAACGGGCTGCACATTTACGACATCCTCACTGACTTAAGGGACACTTTTGACATCATGACCAGAAACATATTCCTCGACCTCCTGTGGTTTGTGCTGGTTCTGACAGGGATAATAACCCAACTTGTGCTACATAAGGAGGAGAAGGAAGAGGAAGAAGAGTAAGTCTTTTTTGCCCTTTTACAAATATTTTTCTGTGATCGAGATAGACGGCAGTTTTGGGGAAGGAGGGGGACAGATACTTAGAACTGCGATTGCTCTATCGTGTGTAACGGGAGAAGAGGTCAGGATTAGGAGCATCAGAGCTAATAGACCGAAACCCGGATTAGCGGCTCAGCATCTGAGGGGAATTGAGGCTGCAAAGTTAATAAGCAATGCTGAAGTCGAAGGGCTGAGGATTGGCTCAACAGAGGTTGTTTTCAAACCCGGAAGGGTGAGGGGAGGGGAACTGAACATAAACATCGGAACTGCTGGAAGTATTACCCTCATTTTCCAGACTATACTCCTCCCACTTCTTTTTGCAGAAAGAGAGAGTGTTGTGCGTGTTACAGGAGGGACTGATGTGGCTTGGTCTCCGCCGATTGACTATTTCAGAAATGTGACCCTTAAGGCGCTGAGGGACATGGGACTCGAATATCAGCTTGAAGTTCTGGAGAGAGGCTACTATCCTAAGGGTGGTGGTAGGGTGGAGTTGAAGGTTTCACCCTGTGAGCTCAGAGGTAAGAAATTTGAGAGGATTGAGGAGGGAGTTGAGGGGATAAGCCACTGCCAGAATTTGCCAGAGCATGTTGCTGAGAGGCAGGCAAAGGCGGCAAGAGAGTTCCTACTCGAAAAGGGAATTGATGCGAAATTAGAGGTTCAGACTCTCAGAGGGTTCTCGACGGGCAGCGGTATAACGATCTGGAGTGGCTATAAGGGTGGCAGTGCTCTTGGAGAGAAGGGGAAAAGAGCAGAGTTGGTTGGTAGAGAGGCTGCAGAGAACTTCTATGTCGAGTTCTCCAACTCTTCGGCCTTTGATTCTCATCTTGCAGACCAGATCATGCCCTTTGCCGCTGTAGCCAGAAGATTGACTGAGTATACGACCAGCAAAATTACGCTGCATCAGAAGAGCAATGCCTATGTCATAGAGAAATTCCTTGGCGAAGTCGTGGATATTGACGAGAAAAACAGAGTTATAAAAATTAGAGGGAGAGCTTAAAGCACTCCCTTCTCCTTCCAAAACTCGTAGTCAGCTTTCATCAGGTCTCCATAGTTTTTGATGAGGGTCAAAAGCTGTTTCTGAAGTTCTATGTCTTCTTCTGTCACTTCAGCTTTCAGTTTCTTCTCGAAGGCATTGGCTATTTTATTTCCAAGCTCTTGTGCCTTGCTGATATATTCGTCACCAACGTCACCCGGAATCACACCAAATCCAATGGCATAGCCTACGGGAACAACTCCCCACGCCTTCAGAACCCTGTTAAGATATTCTGCAACCTCTTCTGGCTTACCCACTCCTGCGTAAACTACTATACTTCCACCATACTTTCCCTGAAGTGTTGGTCTGTGTCCGTAGGGGAGCATTCGGTCTATAAAGGTCTTCATCTGCGCTGTAACGTTGAGATAGTAGACCGGTGAGGCAAGAATAACCGCATCGCACTCCTCAATCATAGTCTTCAGCTCGTCCATGTCATCTCTCTGCACACATTTCCCCTTTGCAAGACAGGTGCCACAGCCTATGCAGTAGTTTATCTTTTTTGACTGCAGATATACCTTCTCCACCTCGAATCCTTTGTTCTCAAGCTCTCCCAGAGCTGCATCGAGCATTTTTGAGGCATTACCATATTTTCTCGGTGAGCCGAGAATTCCCAAAGCCTTCAACATATCACCCCAACTCTCCTGCCAAGCCCCTGAGTTTAACCCTCATTCTCTTCGACTTTTCAAGGACAGTCTTGAAATCGGAATCCACAATGATATATATTTCGGTTTCAGGTAGGTCTAAGTTACTTAGCTTTGAATATGCTCTATCACCTTCTGTAAGAAAAAGCTCGATAACAGCAGCCTCACTCATCGCCGTGGAGCTAACTATGGCAACATCAGCGTGTTTCAGAGCATACTCATTTCCATTGAAGGCAACAGCAACTCCTCCGAGGTCTCTGGCAACATCAAACATCTTGTAGTCAGAGATGCTGTCACCAACCACAACCGGAAACTCCACATTTCGGGACTCACAATACGCTCTTACGATCTCAGCTTTCTCTCCAGCCCCAATAGCTTTAACAGATTCCAGCACCTCTGCAACATCTTTCATCGCAAAAACTTCATCGAGCTTCCGATATAATCTCTCACCTCTTAAACTCGCAATCTCGTCTATCAGAGCGAGAAGATTTCTCTTTGTTGACTCGGATAGCCTGATGGACTCGAAATCTACCTCAGTTCCGTGAAGGTGACCCTCTATTCCGATCATGGAGGCTGTCTCTTCCAGATACTGCAAGTAGCTCGTTGATATAACGATAGGTGTCCAATTTTTCTGAAGTTTCATCATTGCCTTCTTCGCATCTGGCACAAATCTTGCTGTGAGTTCTGCTATTTTTCTCATCTTCTCATCTGTAACTTCTGCGGCAAGAAGGAAGGGTGCGAGCAGTTTTAAAGTGTAGCCCGCCTCGTAACCTTCTCTCTTAACTTCGTAGGCTAAATAGTCATCGTAAAGACTCAGATTTCTGAAAAAACGCTCATTGTTGAAAACAGCCATTGAAAGTTCGAGGGCAAAGTCCGTCAGTATCCATGGCCCTTCCCAATCCGTGAAGAACATGCCATTCTGTGGTGTTGTGGATTATTAATCTTGTCTCCGTGAACCCTTTTTATAAGGGAGAGCAATCTCCTCTTCGCAACCTCACTTACTTTAACATCTTCCCACACAGGGCATAACCTGTCCACCACCACGTCCTCTCCATCAAATACCGCTGGATAGAGCCTGCACCCTTCGGGGTGATGTTCGTATATTCTGCACGCGTTTCTCTCATCAAGAAAGTAGCATTTACCCTTCACATTTCTCAACCTAAGGATATCTCCGTCGCTGACAGAAAATTCCTCTCTTGAAAAACCCAAACTCTCGATTCTGCTTAAATCTTCCTCAGTGAGCGGCATTTCAGTCTCTATGCAGCATTTTCCGCAGTAACTTCCGTTCTTCAAACATTTCACATATACTTCTTCAGAATCTTTGAAATCCCTGTCGAGTACTGAATTGCCCTCTTCTCTCTCCATGCAATCTCACCCGGAAGATATTTCTCGGCAATTTTCCTCAGAACGTATTTCCTTACTATCTTTCCATTCTCTCTCTTTATCTTATACTCTGGAGGAATTTTGATGGCCGCACCGATAACCTCCCATCTGAGATAAGGGGTTACGAGCTTTATTTCGTTCCTGTAAGCCAATTTATTGTCTCTTACAAGGTTCGCGTCTCCAATATTCTTCAGGTCAGTAATCAGAGCATCTTCAAGTTCATACTTGTCCATACCTTCGTATCTCTTATACCCTCCGAAAAGCTCGTCTGCACCCTGCCCGAAGACTATTTCTGTAAATCCAAGCGATTTTGCGAAACGCATTGTGAGATAAATCGGGACTGCAATCGAAATCTGGAGGAAGTCACTGCTTTCTACGGTTTTCCTCACAACATCAACCGCATATCTGACCTCCTCCTCGCCGACCCTTAAAATTTCGACCTCTCTGCCGAGCATTTTTGCCGCTTCTCTCAGCCATTCCTCCTCTCTGCTGCTTGCGGTGACCGAAACAAGAGGTAAATCGTAGAGGGCTGCGAGCAACGACGAATCGACCCCACCGGAGAAGGCGATGCACCCAATCCTGACCCTTGAGCTGCCAAGGGATTTCTCAATTTCTTCTGTCATTTCATCAACATCTGCATATTCAACTCTGAATACGTCCTCAAAGGTGTATTTTTTCCTTTCCAGAACTTCGCCAGTGTAATCCAGCTTAACAACTTCACCCGGCATCACTTCGTAAACGTCTCCATCTATGTATGATTTGAAGGAGGATACGCTCATATCGCTGCCGTAGTAGAGCGGCTTACCGCCCAGCACATCACGGGAAAGGAAGATATGAGACGGACGGAAAGCGACGATGGAATATAGAGATTTAAGCTTTAATGGCATCTCGTCAGCGTATTTTAAGTTTGGCACCTCATCAGAATCAAAAAAAATATTGCCTTCCTGCTTTGAAGGATATCTTGCACTCGCGTATATCCTGCTCGCCCTTTCTCCCTCCTTCTCAAATTCCGGGAATGCGTATATCGCCACAAATATGATTTTGTTTCGCTTCTATTAAATTTTGGGATTTCACGATATACCTGAGATTTTCTCTTCAATCGCCTTCCTCAACTTCTCCGCAACAACCTTTCCGTCAACCTTGCCCCTGAACTCTTTCATAACAAGGCCCATCAGAGGCTTGAACGCACCCTCTCCCCTCTCCCTGACAAAGTCTGCCCTCTCTTCCACCAGTTTCCTGATGAACTCATCAACATCCTCAGCACTGCCCAGCTTTTTCAGCACCTCTTCTCCACTTGCTGACGGATTTTCAGCCAGAATTTTCAGCGCTTCCTCTGCCCCCTCCTTTGCCATCTTCCCATCAGCAATCAAGTCAAGAACCATCCTGAAATGTTTCTCTCTCAGCCTGCCGATATCAACACCATCCTTTCTCAGATATGCTGGAGCTGTGTGAAGAACCCTTGCCACAACTGTTGGCTGCAACTTCTCCACATACTCCTCAAAAAGCCTGAAGTGGGGTGAATTTGCCATCTCCCATGCCAAATCGCGAGGCAACAGCTCCTCATACCTCTTAGCCCTTTCCTCGATGAGTTCTGGAATCTCTACCTTCAGCATTTCTTCTGTTATAACAACCGGAGGAACATCAGTTTCAGGATACATTCTCGCAGCTCCGGGCAATGGACGGAGATATGAGGTGGTTCCATCTTCATTAGCCTTCCTCGTTTCCTCCGGAACTCCAACAAGACAGAATTTTGCTCTTTCGATTATTCTCTTCAACGCTCTTTCAACCCTCACGGCATCTCCAGCAGCCATCACAACAGCATCTTCTCCACCAGCTCCGACAAACTCCCTCAGCCTCTCAACCTCTTCACCACTTATACCATAAGCTGGAAGTTCATCGGTGTGAAATATCCCACCAAGGCCGAAGGATTTGGCTATATCTGCAAATTCTGTTCCAAGCCTCCTTCCCGGCTGAATTTCTTTTCCAACAAGTCCTGCAAAACCCTTCAACAGAATAGCATTAACAGTCTTGTTCCTGATTATCTTCGACTTCGTGTTTCTGAATACCTCTGTAACGTCGAATATCTCATCGGTAACCTCTGCTCCCCTCTTCTTAAGCTCTTCTCTGATTTCCAGAAGTCTGAGCTGTCTGATTACCTCATATTCCACAATCTTGTCCAGAATGTCCAGTTCCTGCACACCCTTAATCTCAACTCTTGCCCCGTCCTTTATGCTGATGTTCACATCCTGCCTTATCGTCCCCAATCCCCTTTTCACTTTTCCTGTGGACCTCAGAATCATGCCGAGCTTTGCTGCAACTTTCTTCGCCATCTCTGGCGAATCTATGTCCGGCTCAGTGCCTATCTCCACAAGCGGAATGCCGAGCCTGTCAAGTGAATAAACAGCAAAACCCTCTCCCTCCCTCACCTTTCTGCATGCCTCCTCCTCAAGACAGAGGGTAGCGACTCTGACTCTTTTACCTTCAACCTCCAAAAATCCATCTAAAGCCACCAGAGCCGTCCTTTGAAATCCAGTGGTATTGCTTCCGTCAATAACTATCTTCCTCATCACATGAACTTCATCCGCAACCTCCATGTTCAGCATTTTCGCGACTTGAATGGCAATCTGCAAAGCTTCTTTATTAAGCTCTCTTGGCGGCTCTTCGTCAGCCTCGACGAGACAGGTTGTATCGTAATACTTGTAAATAAACCTCCTGCTCCTTTCAACCTCCTCTTTTGCCGCTCTGTCCTCCTCACCAATCTCGCTCTTCTTGAGCCTCAGATACCGGAAAAACTCGAAGTTTGACTCCTCAACCTCTCTGTGAGTTGTGGGGCAGTAGCAGAAAAGCTTGTGTTTGGTATCAAGCTGCTGGTGGATTTCAATCCCAACTTTCAGTCCAACCATTCCGTAGTCTACCATTTATCGTCTCACCTTCAGCGTTATTTTCCTCAGGTAATTTTCGCTCCTCACATCCACAACATAGGCTTCGGGAGCAATCGTCGGCAGGTGATAACCGGTGAATATCCTCATCACCTCTCCCGCCTGAATGCTGCAAGTCAATGCGTAGGCGATCGGGTCTCTTTTAACATGTGGATACTCCACCTCGCAAAATTTGATGCCGTCGGGTAAAAAAGTGGTGATTATATCGGGAATAAAGGGAGCACCGATTTTTTCAGCCATCTCTGCCATGAATTCGATGTTTTTGTGTGCAACAACGACATCTATTCCTCTCAGCAGTTTTTTCAACTCAGCCTCACTCTCAGGGTACAAGTAGGAAATCACACACGAATCGCTGGACATAGGATGAACGATATCGTAGTTATTCGCCTCAAGCGGGTCTATTGTGCAGTCCAGCCTTGAATCAACTGGAGAAACGTAATCGGATATGTATCTGATACACCCAACTCCACTTCTCCAGAGAATCTCCATCAGCATCCTGCTTCCAACGACAGCTACGCTGAATTTCCTGAGATACTCTATTTTCTCTTCCTCAGCCATTCCGTGCCAGAATATGTGTTTCATCAGACTTCTTCAAATCTCCCCTTGAGCTTTTCAAGCACTTTGGGCAGAGTTGTGTATTCCATATCTTCACTTGGTAATCTGTGTGGTTCAAATGGTCCGTGACGGCGCATATATTCGGCAACCTCAAGAGCCTTGTTTCTTGTGTAATCAAAGGCTGGATCATCAAACATGTCCACTGGCCCCACGAGCTTTCCATTGGCAATCTGGAATCCCGCAGCAATGCACCTTGGTGGACCATCAAATCTTGTGCACTTTGAATACTTGAAGGGAACTGGCATTATTGGCCCATTGTGGCTACCCCTCATCCACCCGCTCACGAGATGCGGAAAGGCAAAAGCTTCAAGAACTTCTCCAACTGCTGGCAGACCGCTTTGAGCCCTCACAAGTGCTACTGGGTCATCTTTTCCGACATACTCGCCAGCAACCTCATACAGCTTTTCGGTGCTCACAACTGCTACAGGCTCATCGGCAGGTACTTTTCCACCTTCCTTCGGATATACTCTCTTTATAACAAACCTACTCTTTCCTCCGATCAGTGCGAGGATGTCATACATTTCTTCTGGAGTTCTCATAAACACTCTCTTGCTTTCTTTTATGTCCCAGATTTCGAATACAAATCCAGAATGCATCGAAGGATCAATAACAAGTCCGGCTGTGTTGAAGGGGTCGGCAAAGATTCTGAATATGGGCATGTTAAAGGCTCCGGGCTCGGTTTTGTCCATCATGAATGCTATCAACGGCTCAGCTTTTCTTTCAGTGAATTCCATCTCTGCCACACCCGGCCCCAATCCTCTCACGTTCCCGGAGAAGGCATCCTTTAGTAAATCTTGCCCGGCACCATACAGTTTCATCTCCTTCGCAATTTCGGCAGCTTTTTCGAACGTTTCCCAGGCAAGTCTGTGGATTTCTTCATTATCAACACCTTTTGTGTGGGTCATCAGCAGCTCAAGATCATCTCCTGCATTAAAGACTCTGAAATCAACAATTAACCCACTATCAACAGCATCCTGAAGACTCTTCTCTGCAACCTTCTTCAGCTCATCGGGCACAGTTGTGTGCCCAGCAACACTGCCGACATCAGCCTTTATCAGAGAAACTGTTACTTTTCTCATGACACAATGATGATGCGTAAACAATTTAAACTTTAAGGTTTATCAAACAAAGACGTGATAACCATGCTGGAGCGTGCACCCACTGGGATACCGGGTTTTGATGAATTGTGTGAAGGGGGTCTTCTCAGGGATAGAAGTTATCTCGTATCCGGCCCGTCGGGTTCTGGTAAAACTATTTTCGCCATGCAGTTCCTCGTTAACGGCATAGAGAATTTTAGCGAACCGGGCGTCTTTGTTGCTACTGAAGAAAGACCCCAGCATCTCAGGGAGCATTTCCTCACCTTTGGCTGGGATTTAGAAAAGTATGAAGATGAAAACATGCTTGCAATAGTAGACGCAACTTCAACAAAAATTGGATTGCCATCGGATGAAAGGTATATTGATGTTAGACCCTTTGACACGAGGTCACTACTCGATCAGATAATAACGATTCAGGATGAAATCGGTGCTAGGAGAGCTGTTGTTGACTCAACAACTTCGATTGGGTTCACTATTGGAGACCCGGCAAAGTTCAGGGTAGAACTCCTCAAAATCGCAACAACCATGGAAATTCTTGGGTTGACATCTATCCTTACCTGCGAGGTTGTCGAGGGAGGGGGAGATAAGATAAGTCGCTTTGGTGTTGAAAATTTCGTTGTGGAAGGCACAGTAGTCCTTTACTACACGAGAATTGAAAACACGAGAGTGAGAAGCATCGAGATTTTCAAGATGAGGGGAACGAATCACAGCAGCAAGATTCATCCCTTCGAAATTACCGACAAGGGGATAGTCGTCTATTCAAAGGAAGAAGTGTTTGCTTAGCGCGCAAATCTCTTGATAACAAATTTTTTGAGGTTTAACGGGTCGGAAAAGTGAAATAGGTTAGCCTTTCCACTAAGCTTAGCTATGTTCTTGCAAAGCTCAAGAAATCTCCCTTCCTTTCCGAACATAATTACCTGCAGCCTTGCGTCCACATTTCTGAGTTTTTCAGCTTCCTTGAGGGCACACCTCCATGGGGTTAAGTAGGGGTTAAAACTTGAAGTTGGTTCACCGTCGGAAATAAGAAAAATGATCCCCGTTCCTGAGCTCTCTCTCAGGATATCCCTTGCCTTTTTCAAAGCCAAACCAATGTCTGTTCTGCCCCTCGGTTCGAGGTTGAGGATATCCCCCTCCTTTATTTCCCTGACCCTATGGTTGAAGGCAACAACCCTCAACTCGTCATTGCTACCCCCCCTCTTAATCGCCCTTTTCAGACACATTGCAGCCTCAATCGCCCCAACTATCTTCCTGCCCCTCATGGAGTCGCTAACGTCAATCAGCATGACGTAAACACACTTTTCAGAGTGCTTCGGCTGTCTTGCGACCATCTCTCTCTCCTCAAATTCGATCTCACCCCTTATTGCCGACTTAAGCAAACTCTCAGGAATGTCGAGGTTGTCAAAAGTGTGCAGATAGGGGTCAAACTCCACAAGTCTTTCGCTGGAGAAAATTGAAACACCAATTTTTTCAGTCTCATGTTCGCCATAATGCTTCTTTTCAAGATTCTGAAGACTTAAGGACAATACTTTTTCTCCAAGCACCTTCTCCGCCTTTGCGGTGTAACTTACTATTTTCCTGTGAAATCTGGTCTCGACCTTCTCGATGTATCCGAGGTCTTGCAATTCCTCAATGACTTCATCGAAGAAGTTATCAACAATTTGACTCATGCTCAACTGCTCCCTGCTGAGCATTTCCTGTCTAAGCATCTCTTTAAGCTCTTCCCAAGCCTTCTGCTTTGCCTCCTTAAGATCGGCAATTTTGTCCATCCAGTAGTTGCTTATGTATCCAAAGGTCTTTGTAAACTCTTTGAAGGTTGAAGAGAGCATCTCGAAGTCTTTAACCATCTCCTCGCTTATGTGCTTTTTTATCAATTCAGTAACATCAAACTCGCCCTGATCTCTGTTGTATGGGTTGAATAGGGAGTAGAGCAAGTCGTCAGCTATCTTCTCTATTCCACTCTCCACTCTCTCGCAGAGTCCGCATTCAGGTTTATCTGTCGTAGGCAGTGTAGACATAAACACCATCCGACACTCTCTCAACCAAACCCGTGCATCTCGCAATCGCTTCAAGGGTTATTTCGAATGCCGAATTCACTTCGCTGCTTTTTCTGCAGATTGATGACAGGAAAGTCCAGAGGTTTCTGTAACTCTTAAGCCCGTTCTCAGCATAGACGTCAATCTCCCCCATCTCGGAAAGTTCCTCCATCAAACCGCCAAAGATGTTTCTTGGAATTTCGGAGTAAATTTCTCCGCAAATCGTGTCAATCGAATCATTGACAACTCCGACAATCACGTCGTCCTTGCTAACTTCATCCTCGTAGTCAACTTCAAATCTGCTCTTTAAAGCCAGCTTTACATTAGAGTAATCTTTGCCGTAATCTGCGAACATTACAGCTTCTCTTCCATTTCTCAGAGCCGATGCGGCTACATGGTCAAAGGCTTTGATTGTAGCCCTGCAGCTTGGTTCAACCTCTATCCTTGCCGAATACCTACAATTTCTGCTTCTCATGCATCTTACAGCACCAGCGAGAATCTTGAGATGCCATTCCGGAATGATATCTTTCCTTATAGCCATATTTTTAAGTCCAATCGCTATTTCCTCTTCAAGCGTCTCTGGTGGGCCTATATCAATCTGCTCCATTCTGTCGAGCAGCGGCTCCTTGATGTCAGACACTCCCCTGTAGTTTGCCGGATTGGTTGAAGCTATGACAAGGGTATCTATCTTCATTGGGATTATGTCACCTTCTGGTGTTGTAATCTGCTTCTCCTCCAGCAGTTCATGAAGTAATGTCTGCAGAGATGATGGGATGGAGCCAAGTTCGTCGAAATAGGCAATACCCCGATGTGCCTTAAGCACCCTTCCGGGAGTGAAAACTTCTGGATGATCCAAATCGTAGCCTTCCTTTATCTTCTGCAGACTGATTCCACCTATTAGTTGTCTTGTTGTCATCATCGGGTCTCCTGCCACTCTTATCCACTTTTTGGGTATGAAGGTGAGTTCAACCTCCTCTTCCTCCAGCAGCTTTTTCTTACATGAAAAGCAGGTGGGCTGTGTGGGATCGTCATGGATTCTGCAACCTTTAATCGCCAGTATTTTTTCTGGTAGAAGCTTGGAGATGGTCTTGGAAAAGGTCGTTTTTCCATATCCCTTCTTTCCCTTAAACAGTATATTTGAACCGCTCATCAGAGCAGTCTTAACCATATCTTTTTCGATCTCTTTCCCAACGATTTCTGCAAATGGGTCTATACCTTTCTTCTCAAACTCAATTAGCTTGTCCCGGATATACTCCGATACGCTCTTTGAGTGGTAATTTATATATTCCTCGCTCCAAATGTCAATTTCCTCTCCTTCCAGTATGAATTTTGGAGAATTTCTTTCCGTAATCTTAACTTCTTCGAATATATACTCCATCGTTAAAGAATGGCATTTAGTTTATTTGATTGTTTTGGTTGTTGCGAGTTTTGGGACAAAACTACCCCACCACCCTCACTGCAAATAAGTTGTGCAACAGCCCGACAGCAAACAAAGCCATCTCTCTCCTGTCCCCCCTTCTCTGCCTTATCAACCATCCAAACCTTCTCTTATCAGCAGAGAATCCTGCTTCACTCAAATTCCTCTTAAAATACATCTTCAAAAACCTGTATGGCATTTCAACAATCCTCTCGATAACCCTCAACCACTCAAATCCTATTCTGGCAAGATTTCGCTTTGGAATGACGTAAACAGCAGTCTCAACGTCAAACATCCTCAGAACCTTTCTGAAGCTGTAAATATCTACCGAGAGAGATCGAGTTGATCTTTACATCTACGTTTTTGAGCATCTTCATCGTTTTCTCAAAGGCGTCCTTCTCCGATCTGTTTGAATAACCAAGTCCAACGTATATTCCTTCTCAATATTGGTTATCCTAAAGACGTCGTAATTTGAATTAAAAGTAAAAGATTAAGTGTCTGTTTTCTGAATGGGATTTATGGAAAGACAGGTGGTCAGGGGATTTATAGACGGTGCCCTTTCTGTACTCGGGGTTGTAATAGGAGCTTCAAATGCTGAAATTAGCATTGTCATTTCTGCCGGAATTGGTGGAGGCATAGCAAATGCAATTTCAAATGCCTTCGGTGCATTCTCTGCTGAAATGGTTGAAGAGGAAATAAAGCTCAGCGAAGTTGAGAAATCAATGCTTTTAGACCTCAGAAAAACGGAAATTTACAAGGAGATCAGAAAAAAAGTCATGTTGAGGGGGATTATAGATGGAACATCAACTGCATTCGGCAGCTTTCTTCCTGTATTTCCTTTCATTCTGTCACTGATAGTTGGATACAGCGTCAACCTCGCTTTAGCCCTTTCTGTTGGATTGACAGCGACATCACTTTTCATAATTGGTGTGTACTATGGAATTGTGTCGAAGAGAAACATCCTCATTTCAGGAGCCAAAATGGGCCTGATGGGAGTTGTAACAGCCATTGCAACTTTTGCTATCGAGAGAGGTTTAAGACTTATCTGATGGTATTCTGTGGATCTTGACAGTATGGGGCAATTTAATAACCTGACTCCTCAATTTAACCCTCTCTATCTCCTCTGCAATTTCATCCGGAACTTACAGAATTTCCTGCAAACTTCTTTGTCACCCCGAATCCAAGATTCATACTCAAATTTGAACTAAAAATATTTAAGTATTTCTATGAATATACTAAATACGAGAAGGATGAAGTTAAGAAACGTGACTTCGTGTTGAAAGAAGAAGTTGAGGTTGTTTTTGAGAAGAGGGTTACTCCTTTCGGCAATTCAGCAAAGGTTGATGTTCCAAAGAGGTATATCGGGTGGAGGGCCTATGTGATCGTTGTCAGGGATTAAGGGAATTTTGTCCCAAAACCGGTTGTTGCGGGAAAAAGTATTAAATCATAAAATCCACCAGATATCATGGTAATTGGAGTGACAATGGTAAATGTGGCTCCAGGAAAGGAGAAAGAAGTTTATCTTGAGATTAAAAAAAAGAAGGATGTAAGAGAGGTCTACCACGTCTTTGGGGAATTTGACTTTGTTGTAATCATTGACACTCAAAGTTTGTCAGACTTGAACAGGCTTGTTGATGAGATACGGGGAATTGAGGGTGTTACAAAAACCCAAACCGTCGTTGGAGCGGAGATATGACGGAGAGCAAGCACAGAGAGATTAGCGTTGCGGAGTTCTTCGAGAAGAACAAGCACATACTCGGCTACTCCAACCCCGCCAAGGCTATCATCACCGTCGTCAAGGAGGCTGTTGATAACGCCCTCGATGCGTGTGAGGAGGCGGGGATACTACCTGACATCTTTGTCAGAATATCAAAGGTTGACGATCACTTCAGAGTCGTTGTTGAGGACAACGGACCGGGAATTGAGAGGAAACAAATACCCAAAGTTTTCGGGAAGTTACTATACGGGTCGAGATTTCACGAAATAAGACAGAGCAGAGGTCAGCAGGGGATAGGAATATCCGCCGCGGTATTGTATGCTCAGCTAACAACTGGAAAGCCGGCAGTAGTGATATCGAAAACAGCCGATGATGAGAGGGCAACTAAGATGGTGCTGTACATCAATACGAAGAGAAACGAGCCAGAAATTGTTGAAGAGTGTGAGGAAGACTGGTATCTTCCAAGCGGGACAAAAATCGAGCTTGAAATTGCCGGAAATTACGTGAGAGAGAGAAAGCAAAGTGTCCTTGAATACCTGAAAGAAACTGCGGTTATAAATCCACACGCAAAAATAACCTTTGTAGAACCAGATGGAGCTATACACGAGTTTGGCAGGGTTACCGATGAAATTCCACCCTCACCAAAGTCAATCAAGCCCCATCCCCATGGTATAGAGCTTGGAACCCTTATGAACATGCTCAAGGCAACAAAGGCGAATACGCTTAAAAAATTCCTTAAGGAGGAGTTCGTAAGGGTTGGAGACAAGATAGCGGAAGACGTTCTTAGAAGGGCAGGATTTGGCGGAACTGAGAAACCACAGGAAATGGGGAGAGATGAAGCCGCTAAGCTTCTCGAAGCCTTCCGCAGCACGGATTTTCTGCCACCCCCGACTGATTGTCTGTCTCCAATAGGGGAGAAGATGATTTCAAGGAGCCTGATGGCACAGTATTCTCCGGAATTCGTTTATGCTGTAACAAGGAAGCCGAAAGTTTACTCTGGTCATCCGTTCCTCGTGGAGGTCGGAATCGCGTATGGGGGGGAGATAAAGACAGAGAAGGTGATGCTGCTAAGGTATGCGAACAAGATTCCCTTACTCTATCAGCAGGGAGGATGTGCTTTGACAAAAGCAGTTGAGAATGTGAACTGGAAGACCTATGGTTTGATGCAGAATAAGGGGGAACTGCCCTCAGCCCCTGCCGTCATCCTCGTCCATGTTGCCTCGACAAACATCCCTTACACTTCAGAATCGAAGGAGGCTGTGGCAGCAATCCCAGAGATAATTGACGAAACACGTTTAGCTCTGCAGGAGGCAGGGAGGAGGCTTAAGGAGTATATAGATAGAAGAAGCAGACAGCAGAAGAAGAAAAAGAAGGAGGAGATGATAAGCAAGGTTTTACCACTCATCGCTCGTAAAGTCTGCGAGGTTCTGGAGAAAGACCCCATCGAGGTGGACAAGATAGTCGCGAGGATCATGGGGTATCTACACATCGAGAGGGATGTGGCGGAGCAGAACGGAATCAAGGAAGTCGTTCTGAGAGTATCGAACTTCACGAAGTCCAAGAAAGAGTTAAAGGTGTTTGAAATGTGCTCTGGGGAGGTAAAGGCTGATGGTGCGAAGATAACGTCCTCCGGATATACAACAGTCTCATGGATCGTGGCACTGAAGCCCGACGAGGAGGTCGAGCTGAGATATTCCCTCAGGGGTAGAATACTCAACAGAAAACCGCTTGTTGAGGGTGTGGAAAAGGATATTCTAAGTGGTGCAGAGATTATGGCTCTGGAATGACTCAGCAGGTAAGATGAGCTGCCAGAATTACCTTTCTATTCTTTTTCAGCAATTCGTTGTAAACTTTGACCGCCTCACCCGTCATCGCCACTATGACCTCCTTTCCCCTCTCTTTAAAAGCCCTTACCACTTCATCGTCAACTCTAACCCTTCCATTCGCCCCTGTACCGAAAATTATAACCTCAAAGTCAAGATCGAGTATGCTGGCAACATCCTCAAGCTGAACTCGGTGCCCCTCCTTTCTCCACCATCCATCCCTCAGATAGCCTGAACCCACTATAACATCAGAAGTGTATTCTTTTCCATCAATCCTTATCCTGCCGAAGGAGTAATGCTCAACCTTCATGGTTTTCAACTCACCCACACTTCATATAATCCTTTAACCTGTCCCGCCTGCAACCCTCGCCGCTATTACCTCAAAAATGATTTTGGCAGCTAAGGTTTGGGTGATTTTATTCTGGTCTGGAACAACTTCACATACGTCAAAACCGACAACTCTGTCAGCAATCCTTTCAACAAGTCGCAAAAAGTCTAAAGGGGCTAAGCCAAAGGGCTCAGGAGTTGATACTCCGGGAGCAAAGGATGGATCGAAGACATCCATGTCTAATGAAAGGTATATCCTGTCGTAGCTCTTCAAAAGTTTCAATGCCATCCCAATGTCATATCCCCAAGAGTAAATCCATTTCACATTGTCTTCAGCAAACTCCTTTTCCTCCTTTGTCCCGCTTCTCACTCCAAGAATTATCACATCCCTACCGCTCTCAAGAACTCTTCTTATTGTGCATGCATGGTTGTATCTGCTACCATCAAACTCATCTCTCAGATCGAAGTGGGCATCGAAAACAACATAACAGGCATCATCGAACTTTTGTGATGCTGCAACGCTCACGGTGTGTTCGCCGCCGATTGCAATTGTAAAAGCCCCAATTCCAGACGTAAGTTCGTTAACTCTCTTTAGTATATTCTCAAAGGGTCCATCGCAGTTGACATTTCCTGCATCGCATACTCTAATCAAACTCAGCTCAACATCAAAAAGATTAGAATAGCTTTCAAGATTCCAGCTTGCCTCCCTTACAGCATTCGGGGCAAATCTCGAACCTGACTTGAAAGATTGTGTGGCGTCGTATGGTATTCCGAATATAACGTATTCAGCTTCTTCCAAATTCGAATTGGAAATTGAGAAATAGGAGTCAATGTGCATTACGCCATTCTCTCAATCTTTCTCTTTCCGAGAGACTCAAGATACATCACTTCTCTTCCCGGTTCTATTTTGTCCTTGAGCTCCTCTGGGATCTCAAGTTCAAAGGTCTCGTAGGTTTCCATGTCCATTAGCTGGGCTACGTTACCCGTAACGCTGATGATCTGAGCCCTCTTCCGTTCGACTATCGGAACGTAGATTTTTGCTGTAACGGGCTGAACTATACTCCTCTTCTGCGAGTCGAAAATGCCGATAGCATCAATTCTTGCCTTTGCAGCACCATGTTTACCGGGCTTACTCACAGACATGCTGATAATTTCACAAGGCTCGTCATCAATAACCACGTATCCCCCCTCTCTGAGCTGTCTAACCTCAACCTGCTGCCTCATATTCAACCCCCTTCGCTGCTTTCTTTTGTGTAAATTTAAACTTTTCCCATATGTTATTAAATCCCAATCAAATTAGTATCAGTATGAGTTGGAGAAAAGTGAGAAGGATCGTTCTGTTTTACTCGATGGTCGCCACCGGAATTGTTACAGCAATAACTGGTCTTGTCCTATACTTCTGGCCCCATGGCCCTAAGGCAGGGCAGTTAATAATTTTCGGCTTTCAAAAGCAGTTCTGGCAGGACATCCATACCTATCTTGCCTTGACGGCAGCAATCCTCATCATCCTGCACGTCATCGAGAACAAAGCCTGTGTGAGGATGTACATAAGGGAAACCCTTAAAGGTTGAATTTTTCAATTGCCATCTTGACTACCCTTTCAACACTTTTTTCCGGCTTTATGGTTATCACTGGCACGTCAACAATCTTCTCGACGAGACTGCTGATTATTGGTGCACAAATAATCGCTCTCGCTCCATCTTTCTCAGCTCTCACAACCGCAACTATCGCATCTTCGAGCGTGGTAGCAGGGTAAACCCTAACTCTTTCATCAAACCTCTTTTCCTCCACAACATACCTTGCGGCGATCAGGGCAACGAAGTTTCTTTCCTCATGCAGAGCGGAGAAAATTTTAGCAAGCGTATCGTATCTCGGCTTGTAACCTCTTAGAATCTTGTAAAGCGTTGATTGAGGAATGTCAGCTTTTCTCGCAAATTCTGCAGGCGTCAGACCTTTTTCAGCAAGCACCCTTCCAAGGCATCTCCCAAAATCTTCGCCTCTCGCGATACACTCCACAAGTCTTGATATCATGACCAAAATAGAGTATTAATAAATAAAATTTTTCTGATTTGGATAATATCAAGCCAAATGGGAAAGATTATAATCAAGGAGAGTTATGTTAAGGCATGAGAAGGTTGATTATCCTCGCAGTGGTATTTGCGATAATCCTCGCTGGATGTCAGCAGACTGAAATGGAGAAGAAAAAGGTCAAAGTTGTTACAATGTCTCCTCGTGATATGGTGGAGCAACTTAAGCTTGGGGAGATTGATGCTTTCGTTGCGTGGGAGCCCTTTGTAAGCGAGGCTGTTGTGAATGGTTTTGGAAAAATAATATCTACCTCACACGATATATGGCCGAATCACCCATGCTGTGTTGTCGCGATATCAGACAAATCAAACAGGGATGTTGCTGTTGCCCTTGTCTGGGCACACGTTAAGGCAACAAGATTCATAAATTCAGAGGAGAACAGAGAAAAAGTTCTTGAATATGCCTCAGAATTTACAGGCAAAGATAGGGAGGTTATAGAGGAGGCTCTGGAGAGGATAAGGTTTGTCGAGTATCCAGACAAAGAAGAGTTTGTTAAATACTATCGGGAACTCGAAAGGGGAGGGTATCTGACGAAAAAGCCAAGAGACCTCGGATATGACAGTGAAGATGAATTTTTGAAAGACCTTCTCTACAGCGAGTTTTACAACTATGTCTTAGAAAGGTTGAAGGAGAACGAGAACTGGGTGCCTGAGAAGGTAAACAAGAAAGTTAGAGTGGGATATTTGACAGCCGACTTGCACCAGCTTGCCTTTTACGTTGCGATGAAGGAGGGTTACTACGAGCAGGTTGGATTGGAGGTGGAAGCGAAGGAGTTTGCGAACGGTGTGATGGAGATGGAGGGATTCAAGAATGGGGAAATTGATGCAGGATATCTCGGCGGCGCTCCGGCTACTCTGAAAAGGGTTAATGATGACATCAGCATCAGCATCATTGCGGGGGCGAACAATGAGGGTTCAGCGATCGTGGCAAAGGATGCAAAGAGCTTGGAGGAGCTTGCAGGAAAGAAGGTCGCCATACCGGGTTTCGGCACTGTACAGGATTTCTTGCTAAGGATTGCTGCTGAAAAGGCAGGTTTGGAGATAGGCACATGAGACTGAAAAGTGCTGCCTTCTTTATCTTTCTATGGTATGTAGTGGCATTCTTTACTGAACTACCTCACCCCCACGAGGTGGCTGAGAAGTTCTTTTATCTCCTTTTCACTCCCGAACCCGTTCTCGGAAAAACACTCCTTGAACATGCGTGGGCAAGTTTGCTTAGAGTCATTTTTGCATCATCAGTAGCCTTCAGTATTGCCATTCCGCTCGCCATTCTGACAGGCTGGAACAGAAATGTAGGAGAGATTTTAATGCCTGCAATCGAGGCAATTCGCCCAATCCCACCTTTGGCATGGATTCCTCTCGCTTACATCATCTTTGCACCTTTCCCCAACACTGTTCAGATTTCGCAAATTTTCATAGTCTTCGTCGGGTCTTTTTTTCCCTGTTTGATTTCGGTCTTTGACTACGCAAGAAACGTCCCTGAGGAGTTTCTTGAGATGGCGAAGGTATTCAGAGCCAATGATTTGCTCATTCTGAAGGAGATTGTTGTCCCCCACTCTTTGCAGGGTATAATGACAGGAATAAGAATAGGGCTTGGCGTGGGGTGGATGAGCATAATTGCTGCCGAGATGATTGCAACATCGGGTGAGGGGCTTGGATACTTCATCATGACGATGTATCAGGTTGGTGGGAGGGTTGCGGAGATCGTTGCAGGGATGGCCATGATCGGGATAGTGGGGTATCTTATGAACTCGGTGCTGCTCAGGGCTGAAAGATTGGTGATGCCATGGCGTTGAAGGTTCTGAACGTTTCGAAATACTACGGAACTCTGAAGGTTCTTGATGGAGTTACCTTTAGCGTTGATGAGGGAGAGTTCTTGTGCATAATCGGAGAGAGCGGATGCGGTAAAACCACAATACTCAAAATAATAGCGGGGATCGAGAAAGCAGACAGTGGAGAAATCGTTTTTGATTCCGGAGGCAGGATAGGGTTCGTTTTTCAGGATGATAGACTTCTTCCTTGGAAGACTGTTTACGAAAACGTGATGTTTGCGGTAAAGGCTACGGGATTTGAAGTGAATACTCCAGCAGTGAGAGAGACTATAGAGCTTGTCGGTCTCTCAGGATTTGAGGGTTACTATCCAAAGCAGTTGAGCGGTGGCATGAGACAGAAAGCCGGAATTGCAAGGGCATTGGCGGTTCAGCCGGATTTGTTACTGATGGACGAACCCTTCGCCAGTCTCGATGCACGGACAAGGGAAAGGATGCAGGAGGAACTTTTGAAGATAGTTAAAGGAAAAACTGTTGTTTTCGTCACTCACAGCATTGATGAAGCTCTCTTTCTTGCGGACAGGATTGTGGTATTTTCACCACGCCCGGCAAGAGTTGTCAGAACGGTTGAAGTAGACCTACCAAAGCCGAGGGATAGAACTTCGCAGGATTTTGCTGAACTCAGGGTGGAGTTATACAGGAGTTTGGAGTAGCTATACGCCCGACAGTAGATGGTTCAACACTTCGTCCGACCTTATTTCCCTCTCAAGTCTGTTCAGTAACCTCTTTTCCTCTTCCGTGAGTTCAGACTTAGATTTCAATTCGACGTATCTTTCAGCCTTACGGTATTTTGTGTATGCCTCCATCGTCTTACGCAGGAAATGTATTGCTGCTTCACCGCTATTTCCCTTGCCATTTAGCTCCGAAATAAGCTTTGCAATCTTCTGATCTATTTTCCATCTGTAGTCTGTGTAAACTTCATCGGTTACAGTGTAGACAGCATAGCTGCAGCCATCAAACCTCTTTCCATCCTCGTGAACAACCCTGAGATTTTTGTCCAAATACAAATTTTCGTCTTCAGCGTCTATACTCTCTCTGAAGCATACAAAATGTCCTGTTTGCAGTATCTTTTGTCCGGTTTTAGGCTCTGCAATTGCAAACCTGACTCGCTCGTCAATTATCCTGTCGTGGGTGTCCAGAGAATCTATAAGCCTCAAAATTTGATCCGATATGGCTGAGCCAAATGCCATGTAGGGCAGAAGAGCAGGGAAAATCAAACCAACATCGAACTCTTTGAAGACCTTTTCGACAAAATCTTTGTATTTGTCGTATTTATCCAGATCATACACCTGCACTCTCAGCGTTATGTGGTCAGAAGTGAAATCATCTTCAGCCAAGACAACGTTGCTGAAAAAATCACCGTGCCATCCGATTTCAGCATTCTCCTTGATGTAATGCACGGTTGTAATCGTTGGCTCCGTCCCTACCTGATACGTTGTTGCAACAAACAAATCGTTTGTGTCTTTGCTGCCGAAAAGCCTGTTGGCATCGTATTTCTCAAGAACCATTACACCACTTAGAAAAACCGTCACCTGACCTGCTTTTTTTATTAAATTTGACCCTTCAAATCTTTCCACCGGAGATTTTAGTTCAGCCTTCTCTGCAATTTTTTCAGGTGCACCCCACCAGTGTAGTTTCATAACATGCTTGCCACTTGAGCACATTTATCCTTTACGCTGACAAAAAGCTTAATTTATTTTTCAGTAAATTCAGAAATCATGCGAAGTAACTGGCTTGCGTTGATCCCAGTTGGTCTTGGTCTGTTTATGGTTCTTCTCGATGTCAGCGTTCTAAACGTTGCATTGCCGAGAATTGCAGAGGATTTCAACGCAAAGGCTTCCGATGTGCAGTGGATACTCAACGCCTACACAATCACAATGGTTGTTTTGCTCGTTCTCGCAGGTAAGCTCGGCGACATGATGAGGAGAGACTATTATTACATGGCCGGGATGGTTTTATTTGGCCTCAGTAGTTACCTTTGTGCAGAATCTTGGGATGTTGGATCTCTCATCGGTTTTAGAGTTTTGCAGGCCTTTGGAGGTGCAATGCTCAGTGGTAACATTCTCGCAATCATGGTAGAGTTGTTTCCACCGGGTAAAAGGGGAGCTGCAATGGGTCTAAATGCAATTTTAACCGCATCTGCGTTCTCACTCGGTCCGATAATTGGAGGGTGGTTGACAACAAATTTGAGCTGGCACTGGGTTTTTTACATTAATGTTCCTGTTAGCATAGCTGCAGTTGCGATGGCGTGGCTTTTCCTACCTCCAATGCCAGCTAAAACCAAGGAACCAATTGATTTTGTTGGCTTGATTCTGCTATCTGTCGGTCTCGGCGCCTTAACGCTGGGTATAATCAAAGGACAGGACTGGGGATGGTGGAATCAGAAAACGCTTGCATGCTTCATCATTGCTTTTCCCTATCTACTGGCATTCATAGTCAGGGAAATGACGTATCCGTATCCATTGCTCGATGTGAGCTTATTCAGAGTAAGAAATTTCACTGTAGGGATAACGGCGTTGTCTATCCTTTTCCTTGGTCTTTCAGCCAGTCTTTTCATTTTGCCCTTCTTTCTTCAGGGTATTAAGGGGTTGACAGCAGAGGATGCTGGTTACTGGCTCGTCGCCATACCTCTGACAAATGCCGTGGTAGCACCAGTTGCCGGAAGGCTCAGTGACAGGATAAACCCGAAATACATGATGACCATAGGCCCAATTTTTTTCTTCATTGGCTTGTATTTCCTTTCGACAATTGACTATGATACTGAGTATTGGGAACTGTTTCCGAAACTGATGACACTCGGAGTTGGAATCGGTCTTTTGATGCCTCCAGCCTTCAACGTCATCATGGCATCAGTGCCACCCCACAAGGCAGGAATGGCTAATGGTGCGGTGAGAACTATAAACACCCTTGCTCAAGCTCTCGGAGTTGCAATTGGAGGGGTTCTGCTGACGGAGAAAATGAAAGACCTCATTCCGGGCTACGGTAATCAGCTGCCCGATCCGGGAACGATGGGGATGCTGAAATTCTTGGCAGTAATGGGCAACCCTGTTCCACTCGTAGTGATGTCAGACTCCTTCATTGAGAGTCTTCATTATCTATTCCACTCAGTTCTATGGCTTCCAATTGTCAGTCTTATTGTTATTGTGCTGTTTCTCAGTGGAGAGGAGCATCTGAGGAGGGTAGCCGGTTAAATGATGGTGGAAAAATTAAGGCGAAAGGAATGACAAAGAAAAAAGTCGTATTATTGATTTTTGCTGCTGCGATAACTCTGTCTTTCCAGTCCACGTATCTGCAAGTCTCAGGTGAAAGAGGTAGCTGTATAATTCCCTCTTCTGATTTTTCGGTATCATTCGTTCATTCAGTCGAACTCTCAAAGGAAATTGACTTCTACAGGGTTTGCGAAACCTCCCTTTTTCTTTACAAAACGCTTGTAAAGTCTGCAGGATGGGGACTGCCAAGCACCGAGAAAAACTTTTCAATAGTGCGCTACAAAGGAGACGAGTGGTTTGAGTACAGAATTAAAAGGCACGTGGATGTGCTCAGGATTTCAACAAGTCCGGTTAACCGATTTACCTTGGAGAGCGATAACCTCAACATAAGTTTGGAAAAATTCGGGGATTTCGTTGAAATAAGGGTTGTTAAGAAGAACCCTCTGATGGCCATGTTTCATAGGTGGTGCGATGGATGAGGAAAGTATAGATGTAACGGAACTTGAAAAGAAGTTCCTCCACGAAAGAGAGCTAAAGGGTTTATACACCGTCATAGTTTCGATTGTTGCGATAACATTCTCAACTTTTCATGTCGTTAATGGCTCATTCACCGGACTTCTGCAGCACGACATTGTTAAATCCATCCATCTTGCCTTTGCCATTGCCCTATCCTTCCTTATTTTCCCGCTTACAAAGAAAAGAGTTGAGGATAAAATTCCTATTTACGACTTCATCCTTGCACTGATTGGATTTTACGTAGCTTTTTACCTTGCCATGAATTACAGGGAAATTTTGTTCAGGGCTGCGATAGGATTTACACCCTTTGACTTCCTGATTGCTTTCTTGGCTGTGATTTTTGTTCTGGAAGCCACGAGAAGGGCGATTAACCCTGCTTTAGTTGTAGTGGCCATTGTGTTCATACTCTATGCCAAATTCGGTTCTGGATTGCCCGGTGCTCTCTCTCACCCAGACTATGAATGGACAGAGATTCTGGAGCATCTTTACTACACTAAGGAGGGAATATTTGGAACGCCAATAGCAGTTTCATCAAGCTTTGTAGTGCTCTTCGTCATATTTGGCGCATTTCTCGAAAAATCAGGTGCTGGAAGGTTCTTCATTGACCTCGCCTTCTCTCTAACCGGTTGGATGGTCGGTGGGCCGGCTAAGGCAGCGGTGGTATCTTCAGCACTTATGGGAACAATATCTGGTAGCTCTGTTGCGAACACCGTCACAACCGGAGCTTTCACGATTCCCTTGATGAAAAGAGCTGGATATAAGCCCGAATTTGCCGGTGCGGTTGAGCCAGCTGCATCAACCGGAGGGCAGATAATGCCGCCAATCATGGGTGCTGCAGCCTTTATAATGGCGGAGTTCGTTGGTATGCCCTACATCAGCATTGTGTATGCTGCGATAATTCCTGCCTTCCTATACTTCTTTGGGGTTTTTTCCGCTGTTGATTTTGAGGCAAGGAAGGAGAACCTGAGGGGTTTGAGAAGAGAAGAACTGCCCTCTCCCCTTCAGGTTTTGAAAGGGGGGTGGTATTACCTGATCCCCCTCTTTGTAATCATCTACATGCTTGTGAACGGCTATACACCGATTCTTGCTGCAGTGTATTCTATATATACTGTAATTATAATAATGGTTCTTGAACCTATCCTTAAAAACATTAGAAGGCCGAAAGATTCGAGATACCCCTTTTCAGAACTGCTGAAAAAGTCTTTGTTGAACATTCTATCTGCCCTTGAGCATGGCGGGAGAAGCGCGGCAACGGTTGCGATGGCATGCGCCTCTGCAGGCATAATAGTCGGGGTAGTCACCCTCACAGGACTTGGATTCAAAATCGCAGCCTCAGCCATAGCTCTATCCCACGGATATCTACCAATAATCCTCCTGCTTACGATGGTAGTTTCCCTTGTTTTGGGGATGGGCGTTCCGACGACCGCTAACTACATTATAACGAGCACGATTGCAGCACCGGCGATAATAACTTTTGTGGCAAAGGGGTATGGTATGAGTGTTATTGACTTTCTCGAAGCATATCCTGAGCTTGTTCTTCCTGCACACATGTTTGTGTTCTACTTTGGAGTTGCTGCCGATCTCACACCACCGGTGGCACTTGCAGCCTACGCTGGCTCTGCAATAGCCGGCAGCGATCCTTGGAAGACCGGAATAAATGCCGTAAAAATAGGAATAGGTAAGTATCTCGTGCCTTACCTTTTCATATTCACTCCGGCACTGCTGCTTATTGGTATCAAGACACCTGCAGACATTCTAAACCTTCTTCTGATTGTTATCTCGGTCATGCTGGGTATAATGGCGATAAATGCGGGGACAATTGGCTGCGTTCTCAGACCTATTAGCAGAACACTGAGGATTATTTCCTTAGGTGCGGGGGCACTCCTTCTCATTCCCGACTCGATGTTAAAGATTGTTGGTTTCGTAATTTTTGCAGGAATCTTTTTAAAACAATATTACAGTTTACATGATGAGGTGAATTAAATGAAAAGATGGATTGTTCTGCTGGTGCTGACATCAGTACTTTTTCTTGGCTGCGCTCAACAGCAGGTGGAGACTCCAAAAACGCCGGAAGCAACAACAACTGTGGCTGAAGTGCAGGAAATAACGATTGTAACCGGAGGCTCTGCTGGAACCTATTACCCAATTGGAGGAGCAATGGCTCAGGCCATAACCGAGTACGCTCCGGGAATCAAAGCCACAGCTGTGACGAGCGGTGCTTCAGTTGTCAATGCGAGGAAGGTTGGCAACCTTGAAGCTGAATTTGGTCTCATGCAAAATGATGTAGCCTACTATGCCTATTACGGCATTGAGATGTTCAAGGACGCAAAGGTTGACAAGCTGAGGGGGGTTGCAACCCTTTATCCCGAAATAATTCAGATAGTAACTTTGAAGGAGAATGGAATAAAGACTATTTACGACCTCAAAGGAAAAAGGGTAGCTGTTGGCGCCCCCGGCTCCGGAACGGCTGTTGACGCTTTGCAAATTCTGAATGCTGCTGGAATTGATGAATCCAACACGGAGATAAGGTACCTGGACTTCAAGGAGGTTTCAGATGCTCTCAAGGATAGGACAATAGATGCTGGATTTATCGTTGCTGGAATTCCAACTGCTGCTGTAAGCGACATCGCTGCCGTGAGAGATGTGGCCATCGTAGAAGTTCCTGATGAGATATACCAAAAGCTTAAGGATAATTACCCCTTCTACACCCAGGTCTCAATTCCTGCCGGAACCTACAAGGGTGTTGATGAGGATGTTAAGACCGTTGCAGTTCTTGCGATGCTCGCAACCAATGCTGATCTGTCAGAAGACCTCGTTTATGAGGTTACAAAAGCCATCTTTGAGCATAGGGACGTTCTTGAAGCTGCTCACAAGAGAGCGGCAGACATAACGCTTGAAACCGCTCTTGAGGGAATGCCAATCCCCCTCCATCCGGGAGCAGAGAAGTATTACAAAGAAAAGGGATTAATTTAATTTTTTCCTACCTTATTTTTGACCTGAAGGGAATCAAATCGGCCATAGTTTTAAGTCCTGCCTCACAGCTGGCAACGCAGTCCGCAAGATTCACGATTACCGCTGCTGTGCCGAGGTCTCCCTTAGTCCCTGTTGATCTCCATTTTACGCTGTTATCTCCCTCTATAATTATCTCCTCATACTCCTCTGCCTTCGCATAGGCGTGAAACTCTACCCTTATCCTCTCCTTCCCTTGCTTCAGCGCGCTTCCAAATCCAATAGCTCCGATAACTTTATCGTCCTCTCCAGTTACAAATTTCTGCCCCTCTCTTACTTCATCCGGCTCGAAGCTCAGCGATTTTGATATCAAAAGAACGGACTCGGCGTAGCCCACGTGTCCTGTAATCTCACCGTTTCTCAGCTTTTTTTCAGCATCGTCAACATTGAGACCGATTCCAACCTTCTTCCTGAAGGGTCCTCTCCTCTTCAACGCATCTATACTCCTAACTGCTTTAATTCTCTCGATTTCTACGAATGGGGCTGAAAGAGTGATTACAAGAGCATCGAGTAGAAATCCGGGGTTTATGCCCGTTCCAACAACAGTCTTTTCGCACTTCTTTGCCATTTCGTCAATTTTTGCTGCAAGCTCGGGATATCTGTAGAACGGGTAGCTTAATGTCTCGCATGTGCTCAAAACATTGAAACCTCTTTTTAAACACTCCTCGATTTGTGGATAGACTCTGTCGAGATAGGAACCGGTGCAGATAAAGGCAACATCCCCTTCAAAATCGAGACTGTCCTTCACAATTCCACTGGAGTCAATACCAAAATCGCTAAGTTGCCTTCCTTTGAGCTCGGGGTTGATGTCTACAGCTCCAAGAACATTGTATCCTCTCTTTACACAGCACTCGGCAATAGCCCTACCAATCGGACCGAATCCGTAGATGACGACATCCATAAAGTAGATGGTGAAGAAGATATTAAAGCTTTCAAGTAACTTTTTTAATCTACGAGGAGTTGTGGTTTCATGCTTCCCGCTAAATACTCACCCAAGAATGTGGAATCCGAGATTTTCAGGTTCTGGAAAGATAATGAGGTTTATAGAAAGGTAAAGGAAAAGGGGGGTAAAAAGTTCTACTTTGTTGACGGCCCTCCTTACACAACGGGCAGAATACACCTCGGAACGGCGTGGAATAAGGTAATCAAAGATACTATTCTGAGATACAAGAGGATGAGCGGCTTTGCTCCGACGGATACTCCCGGCTGGGACATGCACGGATTGCCGATTGAGGTTAAGGTAGAGCAAGAACTCGGATTCAGGACGAAGAGAGACATTGAGGGCTACGGGATTGACAAATTCATCGAGAAGTGCATGGAATACGCTCTGAAGAACAAGGATGCGATGACCGAGCAGTTCAAGATGTTGGGTGTGTGGATGGACTGGGAGAGGCCATACATGACGATAAAGGCAGATTACATGAATGCAGCATGGTTTGCGATAAGGAGGGCTTACGAAAGGGGGTTGCTTGAGAGAAAGAAGATGGTAGTTAACTGGTGTTACCGCTGTGAGACCGCACTGGCAGATGCTGAGGTTGAGTACTGGGATGAGGAAGACCCTTCAATCTATGTCAAGTTTCCGGTTAAGGGTGAAAAGGACACCTTCATTGTAATCTGGACAACCACGCCTTGGACTCTTCCAGCTAATATGGCCGTTGCCGTCCATCCTTCCCTTGAGTATGCAAAATTTAGGGCTATTAGAAACGGAAAGGTAGAGTATCTAATTCTCGCAAAAGAGCTCGCTGACAGTGTGCTTGGAAAGGGTGATTACAGCAGCTGGGAAGTGGTGGAGACGTATCTGGGGGAAGACCTTGAAGGGCTTGAGTATGAGCATCCTCTGAGCAGTGAAGTGCCCGCCCAGAAAAACTGGAAGCATCAGGTCTTCTTCGCTGATTTTGTTACAGCAGAGAACACAGGCTGTGTCCACATAGCTCCAGGGCACGGTGTTGAGGATTACGAGCTTGGTATTGAAAAGGGACTTGAAGTCTTCAATCCCGTTGATGATAGAGGGGTGTTCACTGAAGATGCCGGGAAGTATGCGAGGATGCACGTCAGAGAGGCTAACGACCAAATTATTGACGATCTCTATGCAAAAGACCTTCTGCTTGCTGAGGAGAGGGTTGTTCACCGATACGGGCATTGCTGGCGCTGCAAGACTCCCATAATCTACAGAGCGACGGAACAGTGGTTCATAAAGATCACCGGACTGAAGGATGAGATGATCAGGGAAATAGACATGGTTCGGTGGATTCCGGAGTGGGCGGGAAGTGCGAGGTTTAAGGACTGGGTGAGCAACGCGAAGGACTGGTGCATAAGCAGACAGCGTTACTGGGGCATTCCTTTGCCAATATGGATTTGTGAGGAATGCGGCAAAATCAGGGTTGTTGGCAGCATAGAAGAAGTTCCTTGGGAGAATGACCTCGATCTTCACAGACCGAAGATTGACGCTGTCATCTTCGATTGCGAGTGTGGGGGGAAGATGAGGAGGGTTCCGGACGTCTTTGACGTATGGTTCGACAGTGGAGTTGCGAGCTGGGGGAGCATAGGATACCCGCTTAAAAAGGATGAGTTCGAACAGCTTTGGCCTGCTGATTTCATAACAGAGGGACATGACCAGACGAGAGGTTGGTTCTACTCTCAGCTCGGCACTTCGGTGATCTGCTTTGATAAGGCCCCCTACAAAGCCGTTCTGATGCACGGCTTCACCCTCGACGAGCAGGGAAGGAAGATGAGCAAGAGTCTCGGCAACGTCGTTGAGCCTGAAGAAGTGGTCGGGCAGATTGGTGCTGACGGCTTCAGACTTTACGTACTCTACTCAGCCCCTTGGGAAGATTTGCGATTTAGCTGGGAAGAGGCGAGGAATGTAAACAGGATGCTCAACATCGTCTGGAATGCCGTAAGGTTTGCCTACACGTACATGAATCTCGACAACTACAGGTTTGACGGTGAGGCGGGAGAGCTGAAGATAGAGGACAGATGGATTCTATCGAGGCTTGAAAGCTTCTGTAAGGAAGCAAATGACGCGATGGAGAGCTACCAAATACACAGGGTTGTGAGAGCCTTCTTCGAATTCTTTGTTGAGGACTTCAGCAGGTGGTATATCCAGCTCATAAGGCCAAGGGTGTGGGAGGAGAGGGATTCTCCGTCTAAGATCGCTGCATATTCCACGATGTTCAGGGTTATTGACAAGTCAATAAGGATAATTGCTCCCTTTGCACCCTTCATATCAGAGTGGTTCTACCAGCACGTCATTAAGCGATTCAGGGATGGTGAGGAGTCCGTGTTCTTAGAGAGCTATCCTGAGCCTGAGATTGAGTTCATTGACACACAGCTTGAAGAGGCAATGAAGATTGCAAAGGATGTTGTTGAGGCAGCAAGCAATGCGAGAAACAAGGCAAAGAGAAAACTCAGATGGCCTCTGAGAGAGCTTGTTGTTGAGAGCGAGAATGAGAAGGTAAGGAAGGCGGTGGAAGCACTTGAGGAAATCATAAGGTATCAGTGCAATGTTAAGACCGTTAGAGTGGTAACCTCTTTTGAGAAGGAACTTGTCATCAAGCCCAACTACAAAGTTATCGGGCCGCTGCTCAAGGACAAAGTCGGGAAGTTTGCCGATTACGTCTCAACTCTGAAGGAAATCCCAGAGAAGATTGAATTTGAGGGAGTGGAGATTGATGGCAGAGAGGCTTTGGTTGTGGATTACAAGCTTCCGGAGGGGTATGAGTATGCAGATTTTCCCGGAGGCTTCGTTTACATCTACAAGGAACTCGACGATAAGCTGATAAGGGAGGCGTATGCGAGGGAGCTGATCAGGAGAATTCAGGAGATGAGGAAGGAACTCGATTTGGATGTTGAAGAATTCATTGAAACGAGTGTGGAAATTGATCCTGAGCTTGTGAAGGGTTGGGAGGATTACATAAAGAGTGAAACGAGATCAGAGAAGCTGGAGTTCGGAAAGGCTGAAGGATACGTCAGGGAGTGGGATGTTGATGGCAGGAAGGTGAAGATTGGGGTAAAGAGGAAGTTGTAGGATTTACCCGGTGCAGTGGATATGCTAAAATCTTCAGAAGTTCCATAATCCTTGGTTAAAAACTAAAGAAAGCATCAAAAGTTACTGCCTGCTAACCATCATCGGATACTTCACAACAGCAATGCTTGCATCTCTCCCGTGCTGCTCTTGAGCAATCTCAACTGCCTTTTCTACAGTGGGCGTATGCAGGAAGCCGAGGTGTTCAGCCAGCTCTGGCTCCTCTATACCTGCGACTATAACTCTGCCCGCATGGTTGAGCCTTTTCAGCGGGTAGGTGGCCATCAGACCATGAACCGGGTGGAAGGCGTAATTGTAGCGATACTTTGCAATGTACTCGGTATGGTCGGCATAGTATCTCTCGTACCTCTTCATAATCTCGTTTGGCTCCCTAAGCTCACCGAGAATCTCCCAGACTTCAGGATAAGAAGCATGTGCAGTGAGGTCCCACTGGTTCGGGCAGGGGGTAGCCATTATAACATCGCAACCCTTCTTTCCAATGCCCTCGATGACCCCTCCGAGATACCCCAGTCCGGTAGATACGAGTGTAAGCAATGGATTCATTTTCGAAAAAGCTGCATAGGGGCTCCAGTTGGGGACACCATAGCAGACAACATCAACTTTCTTCTCAAGCAAATCCCTCCTTCTCTTTGCCCTTTCCCTCCAAATCTTCATAACTTCCTCTCTACATCTGTCAATCGTTCCCGCGAAGACCTTTGAAACCTGAAAAGGATTGGCCATAACCGTCTCAACTTTGAAAATCTCCCTTTTAATCTCTGATTTGACAACTTCTCCCATTCTGTTTAAAATCTCGTGCATCGGGTTTCTTTCAGCGGACATAGACATAGCATCGGGCGTGTGATGACATCTGATTGTATTCCATGTCGAGAGTCCTACGCAGATGGACTTCCAGCCTCCGTTGAAGGCTGAGGCGAAGACGTTTATGTAGATCGTAAGGTCGGAGTCAATCAGAGCTTTGTTGACCTCAACCGGATAGCCCTCAGCTGTCTCTCCTAATTTTACCGTGTTTTGTTTATCCTCTGCATCATGACACGATATTTGGCCTGAAAAAGCTTCAACAATTTCCTTTCCCAGAATTCTCTCAAGCTCTCCCAGTCTGAACTTTCTATGAAGAGCGTTCGCACATATCAGCTTTATATTGCTCTTCGGCACTCCAGCTCTCTTAAGCTCATCAATAACAGCACGGAAAGCCATAACCCAAACAGGACCAAAGCAGGGAACGGTAGGATCATCAAAGGCTATCGTTATCTTCCAGTTCTTGCGGACAAAATCACTGATTGGTTCAATATCGAGCGGGTTCCTCACCCCATTCTCAACTGCTTTTTCCTGATTATCCGCAGGCTCAAGCTTCGCCAAACCGTAGCCGGGACTTACAAGCTCGGCTGTGTCGGGAAACTCGACCTCAATCCATCTATCACCAAAAACAATTTCTGTTTTCATCACTTATTTAACAATTTTGAATTATAAAATCCTTTTCCAAAATACATGCAATTCTCACTTAAACCGAGAGACCAAAAACTTATTATTTCTCCAAAAAGAGAGTGGGACATGTCACTCAGAGAGAAGGTTGAAGAGGTTATCGAAAAAGATATAAGACCGGCTTTAATGAGGGATGGGGGCAATATAGCGGTAGTTGACGTTGATGAGAGCTCAGGAACTGTTAAGGTTCAGCTTCTCGGTGCATGCGGTGGTTGCCCGATGTCAATGATTACTCTCACATCCTTCGTGGAGAGGTATCTGCGAGCTAAAGTTCCTGAAGTGAAGAAAATAGTCCCAGTGTAATATGATCAGGCTTGTAGAGCCTTTAAAAAAGGTTATTTTAGAAGACACTGTTTATTCCGGTGAAGAGGTTGAAGAAGAATTCTTTGGTGGATTCTGTAGTTGTGGAGGGTTAATGATTCAAAAGCTATGGATTAAAAGCGATAGCAAAAAAATTCTTGTTTGTGAATGTGAAAAATGCTGGAAAAACGAAGCTATAATTTTCAATTCCTATAAATTTGAAACGAGACAGGATGTTGAGGTTCTTGGACGATACGAGTTCATGAATTACCTCAAACAAATTTTGACAGGTTCGGAATTTGAAGCCCTTTTGAAGAAAGCACAAAACAAAGAATTTCAGCCTATAGCATATTCAAATGCTAAAAAGAAACTCTCCAAGATGAACTTCGAAATTGAGGAAATTCTCGATATACTGCGATGAGAGACAGAATAAAGAAGTTCAAAGGCGAGTTAGAACTTTATAGCAGAATGACAGACATAGCCTCAGTTTCTCGAAGGTATTTTGTGATAGGCTTCTTTGATGGCGTTCTAACAATTCTTGGTATGATCATCGGAGCACATATGGCTGGTGAGGCGAGTTCAAGGCTGATTCTCTCTGCTGGTGTTGCAACTGCTTTAGCTCTTGGGATTTCAAGTTCATGGGGTGCTTTTGAGGCTGAAAGGATAGAGCAAAAAATAATGAAAGACAGAAAGGAAAGAGCTCTGCTAATAAACTCCAAAGAGTGCTCTATTGACAGGGCGCATCGGTTTGCGGCTTATGTTTCTTCAATAATTCATGGAGTAGCTCCAATTGTCGCCGCATTCATACCTCTTCTTCCCTACGTTTTTCTTCCGATAGAGGAGGCCTTTACTGTGGCTGTATCCCTCGGTTTCGCAAGTCTTTTCGTTGTTGGGTCAATAATGGGACGGGTTGCAAAATTTAATATCGTGTTGAGTGGGTTGAGAATGCTACTGGCAGGTATCTTCACAGCTTTACTCGTGACCATCCTTAGCCCAAGTCACTTCATCTGAAAACTTTTTTAATTCTTCCCCAACTTAGCTCATGGGAAGAGCGTGGAAGTTTGGAGATGATATTGACACGGACGTTATAATTCAGGGGAAATATTTGGTCATCAACGATGCTGAGGAACTTGCCAAGCATGTTTTTGAGAATTTGAGGTCTGAGTTCGTTAAAGGGGTAAAAAAAGGTGATTTTGTCGTTGCTGGTGAAAATTTCGGGTGTGGGAGCAGCAGAGAGCATGCACCACTTGCTTTAAAGGCTACAGGTATTGAGGCAGTCATAGCTAAGTCATTTGCCAGGATATTCTTCAGAAATGCGATAAACATCGGTCTGAAGGTTATTGAGTGCGAAGATACTGATAAAATTGATGATGGGGATGAGCTTGAGGTGGATTACGGGAAGGGTGTGGTTTACAACAAAACGAAAGGGGAGGAGTATAGAATCAGCCCAATGCCGGAATTTCTGAGGGAGATTCTGGATAAAGGGGGACTGGTAAATTACGCAAGAGATCTGAGGGGGAAGGCATGAAGAAGATCGCAGTAATTCCGGGCGATGGTATTGGAAAAGAGGTCATGGATGCGACGATGCACATACTGGAAAAACTGAACCTACCCTTCGATTACAGCTTTTACGAGGCTGGTGATGGTGCTCAGGAGAGGTACGGTAAAGCATTGCCGGATGAGACCCTTGAAGCCTGCAGAGAGAGTGACGCGGTGCTTTTTGGTGCTGCCGGTGAAACTGCAGCAGATGTTATAGTGAGGCTGAGACAGGAGCTGAACACCTTTGCCAACATAAGACCCGCAAAGGCTTTGAGAGGGATAAAGTGTCTCTATCCCGGTCTCGATATTGTGATTGTAAGGGAGAATACGGAATGTCTGTACAGAGGCTTTGAGTTTGAATTTGATGGTGTAACTGAGGCAGTTAGGGTAATAACGAGGCAGGCATCGGAGAGAATAGCAAGATACGCCTTTGAGCTTGCAAGACGGGAAGGAAGGAAAAAGGTAACAGCGCTGCATAAGGCGAATGTGATGAAGAGGACTTGTGGACTTTTCAGGGATGTTTGCAGGGAAATTGCTGTCGAATACCCTGATATTGAGTTTAACGACTACTACATTGATGCGGCATGCATGTATCTCGTTATGGACCCCTTCAGGTTTGATGTTATAGTTACGACGAACATGTTCGGGGACATTGTCTCGGATTTGGCAGCGGGACTTGTAGGTGGACTTGGTTTGGCACCTTCTGCCAATGTTGGGGAGAAAAACGCGATTTTTGAGCCTGTACACGGAGCGGCTTTCGACATAGCTGGCAGGGGCATCGCCAACCCTACAGCAATGATTCTAACTGCATGCATGATGCTCCGCCATTTTGGATACTCGGATGAAGCGAAAAAGGTCGAGGAGGCTGTTGAAAGGGTTCTTGAAAGTGGAAAAAAGACCCCAGATTTGGGCGGAAATCTTACAACAATGGAGTTTGCTACAGAGGTCGCATCCCTTCTGGATTAGATTTAAATAGTAAAACCTGACTAATTTTTTTCATGAGCTACGAAACTTTAATGACGAGACTGGGGTTTCCGGATTCAGAACGGCTGAGGAAAATTCTGGAATACCTGATGAATGAAGAGGAAGCGAAGGTTGCTGCAGCGCTACCGGGCTCTCCTGAGGAGGTTGCTGAAAAACTGGGAATGGATGTTGACAGGGTGAAAAGCATCCTCGAAGACCTCTTTTTCAAGGGTGTAGTCTTTCCCAAGGATTTCCAGAACAGGAACTACTACAGGTTCGCGAGAGATTTGATTCAGCTTCACGATGCAACTCTTGCATCTGTCCACATGAAAGACCCTGAATACGCACGGATGTGGAAAGAGTTTGGCGAGAAAGAGGCTCATGCAAGAATGGGACAGCTTCTATCCTTAGCTGACTTCAAAGTATGGAGGGTTGTACCTGCGTATGGTGCGATAAAGGACTTACCTGATGTGCTGCCACAGGAGAATATAGTGGAGATGATTAAGGCTCAGGAGAAGATTGCAGTCGTTCCCTGTTCATGCAGAAACGTTACACACCTTGCTGGACAAGGCTGCAATTACACCGATGAGATGGCCTTGTGGCACTGCATCCAGTTTGGTAGAGGTGCTGAATACGTTATAACGAGGGGTTCTGGAAGGGAAATATCGGTAGATGAGGCATTGGAGATAATAATGAAGGCAGAAGAGGACGGTTTAGTTCATACATGGCCAAATACTGGGAAAATAGTGGATAAAAGGGTTACTGTTAACTGCAACTGCTGTGAAGACTGCTGTGAGTTTTTCCTTTCTGCCAAATACGGAAACGTACCAATGGAGACGATGCTGGAAAAAAGCAGGTATGTTGCCTATGTTAATGAAGACTTCTGCATAGCATGTGGAGTTTGTGAGGAGCGCTGCCCCTTTAATGCCATTGAATTAGATGACGTGGCGAGAGTTGATGAAGAGAAATGCTTTGGATGCGGTGTTTGTGTCGTTGGCTGTGAGCAGGAAGCGATGAAAATGAAAGTTGTAAGACCACCCGAGCACATCCCATCTTAACTTTTATTTAATTTCATTTAACGTCCAACACTTGATTCTCTCAGATTCGAGATATCTTGTCAGCGCCTTTGAAGGGTTTCCGTGGTAGAAAACCACCGCCTCTGGATTGCAGTGGTGTATCATTTCCAGCAACCCCTCGTAGTCAAGATGGTCGCTGAGCGTAATTTTTGGCCATCTGTAAAATTTCTGGGCAGTCAGAACATAGCCTCCACCATAACTGGCGAGGTTTCTTGGGGATACTATCAGTGGGCCGCTTTTGCTGGGTTTTATGCCAACGGCACGGCATATCCTCTCAATTTTCTCCTCTGCTCTGAAACCAATATTACCAGTGAGAATCTCAGCAACTCTCTGTGCTTTCCCTATCGGATAGGCTCCAAATACAGCCCCATCGGATGCGGCGTCAAGAAGTTTATCTATTTCATCCTCAAAGACCTGTGATGGAAAACCGTATGTGGCTTCTGTCACCAAGATTTGGCATTCCGGTAACTCACGATAGTCCTTCACATCTCCAGTTATTAGCAATTCAAAATCCCTGAAGAAGAAGGCTGTGGAGCCGTGAATGTGGTAGGTCGGAAAGGTTTCAACTCTTTGCCCATGAATCCTCACTTTCTCACCCGTATGGAAGGTCAACCCTTCATACTCTTTTCCTGTTGCAGCCTCGAGGATTCTTGCTGTCTCAATGCTCGCAACAGCGTGCGGATTCTCCATATTCCTCTGCCCGTAGTGGTCAGAATGGGCGTGGGTGATGAGGTTCCATCCGCTTTTCCCGGGTGAGGTGTCAACGTGAAACTCTGAACCATCCAGAAGGAGTGAGACATGTGGTCTGAACCCTCTGCCGTATTTTCTTCGATAAAGCTCAACATCTCCTATTTCCACATCTTCGTATCGTCGGCAAGATTTATAACCCCTTTGCGTTAAGCATGAGTAAATGAGTTTGAAGGAGTTTGAGGAGGAAGTAAGGAATCTGTTTGATGCTGATCTTGTTGAGAGGGCGAAGAATTTGAAGAAGAGCGGCAATATATTCAATCCTATTTTCTACATTTACTTCACAAGGCTTGTTGAACTCTCTGCGATTATAAATGGGGTTGTGCTGCCGAATAGGTATGAAATTGAGGAACTTTTCAGAACGAGAAAGGACTTCTTGCAGATTGACTATGGCACCATCGGTGAAGTGCTCAGAAGGGCGTGGCTTTTTGAGAGGGAGAGAGGAGTGGAGTTCACCTTCAGCAACAGCGTGGAGGACATGCTTTACATCCTCTACAGGATGGGAAAGCTGCAGGGAAAGCTGGACGGAATCATACTGAAATACGCCGAGTGGAGTAAGGAGAAGCTCGCTGAACTCTACTTTACTATCCTCTTGGTCCTTCTGGAGCTTGAGGATAGGATTAACAGGGAAATTCAGCTGAAAAAACCTTAGATCATCCCAAGCTGTTTCAGCACTTTCTTCTTTTTCTCCACAGCCCTTCTCACAGCTTCATCAACTCTCTGCCTCATTTCCTCGAAGTCTGGCGGTTCCTCCTCCCCAACGACCTTTTTGAGGGGTGTGTAGGCAGACTCCCTGAATCTTGGCTTAATTTCCTTTCTTTCTCCGTTCTCAACTAAAAACGCTCCCGGTTTACCGCTTGCATCCTCAACCCATCCTACCTCCTGTATCTGAACTCCCACACCTTTTACAGCCTTTATCACATCCTTTGCTACATCTTTGTCGCACACGATCATGAGAGAGTCTATCGAGACACCCATGAAATCTATCTCAAGTTCTTCGAGCATTTCCAGAACCCTCGGATTCACACACTTCCTAAGCTTCTCATACTCGAAAACTAAGGACTTGCCCGAGACCTTTGAGATTTCTTCGGCATCTCCTCTAATACCTCCATTCGTCACATCACTCATTGAGTGAACTCTTTCAACCAACCTGTTGGCGAAAATCGCTTTTACAGCCTTTATAAAATCGAGGTTTATTGTTTCCTCTACGATCTCGTGCATTCCGTAATAAATGGCTGTTGTAGCTACCGTTCCTCCTCCTGCTCCCTCAGTAAGTAATATGACATCTTCCTCTCTCACATTTTTGCGAGGAGTGATATATTTCGAAACACCCACACAACCCACTCCTCCAGTCATTCTCTCTCCGATAACCATATCACCACCGATTCTGAGGGTGCTACCGCTTATCAGTGGAACACCGGTTGCATCACATACAGCAGAAATTCCCGCGAGATGGTCAAAGATTTTGCTCACATCCCCATCATCGGCAATGTGTATGTCTGAAAAAACCGCTACAGGCTCCGCACCCATTACGTAAACATCTCTCATCGCCGCTCTGGTAACGTGAAAGCCAGCTATGAAGGGAAACTCGCTTAATCTCGAATGTATCCCGTCAATGGCGACAGCAATGTAAAAGTCACCATGACGCACAACACCTGCATCATCCAAATCCTTTGATGAGACCACCGCTGATGAGACCACTGCACCGCTCTCTCCGATCACCTCTGCAATCTTTTCATGCACGTAAAAGTCCCCCCTCCCCCTTGACCCGACTCCGAAAGCACCCATCGTAACTCCCGATCTGTAGTAGTCGAGCAAATCGCTCTTTTTGCTGTAAGCATTTTTAACTTCGACGATAACAGCTCTTGCCCATCTTTCAGCCTTTTCCAAATTCCAGCCTTTGATTTCTGCTATTCTTTCAGCAAGAAGCTTTTTTACTTTGGTTTCGTCAGTTTTCTCAAGCATTCTACGGGCATAACCTTCTATGTCCATTGTTTGAAGTAGGTATGGTGGATTAATAAGATTGCTTGTTATCATATCAAAATAAGTGCGGCCGCCGGGATTCGAACCCGGGCAACGGGCTCGGGAGGCCCGTGCGACCGCTCGGTTTTGAAGAGAAAGCCATCGACGAACTGAAGGCAGAGCTAAAAACGTTGCCCAAAGCAGAGAGAATCGCAGCGGCAAGGCTTGCGGCAATGGAGTGGAGAGTTTTGGTGTGTGGAGGCTGATGCGTGATGTCAGAGATATTCTTATTCGCAAAAGACGAAGAGGCTTTCAAGAGATTCTACGAGCTGTTTAAGCAAGATTTCTTGGAAAATGTAAACAAAACTCCATGGGCAACTCTTCTGCAAAAAAGGAGCAGTTGCGGGAGAGTTCGTTTTAGCATGCACTTCCTTTGAGGAGGTCGAGTCTCAATGAGGCTACAGTGCTCTAATTGCAAATCAAACTCTGTGTTTGTCAGTTGTGGCTATCCTGGAGAGGTCATGCTGCAATGTTCAAAATGCAATCATTCTGAAGTAAAAGCAATCAAAGACCTGGCAATAGAAGAGCTCACAGAAGCAATCAAAATGTTTGCTGACGAGATAGTTTCGTTCTACAAGCTTTGCACAGAGAACACAGATTATGTTGACGAGTACACAGATTACCTGCTTTGGAGCTTAAGCGACTTCGAGGAAGCGTCAAACTGCCTATTGCAGAAATTCAAAATCTTGCAGAGGTGTTCGTAATGCCCATCCTCTTCTGCGAACGCTGCAGTAAAACCACCACGTGGACTTACGGCGACGTCGTCGTATGCAAGTCGTGCGGCTGGCAAATGAGCATCGAGGAGTTCAGGACCTACCGCAGCAAAATCCTAAGGCAAGAGTTTCAGCGCTTCCTGCAGAAGGAGCGAGCGAAAAAGCCAGCAGACTACTTCGACGAACTCATGAACGAGCTTGAATCAACAATCAAGAGCAATCCAGAGCTGGCCGAGGAGGTCCACCGCAGGAACATGATGGAGCTTGAGAAATTGATCTCAAATAAAGGAGGGTCCATGTGAGAGAAAAAAGGAAGCAAGAGATACTTAAACTTCTACTCAAGGAGGGGGAATTGAGAACAAGCAAAATTGCAGAGAGGCTTGGAAAGAGCAAGAGCTACGTCCGCAAGCTGCTCATCGAGCTACGCAAAGAGGGCCTAATCGAATCAGTAAACCTTCACATAGAGAAGGTGCACAGACTGACCCCTAAGGGAAGAGCATTGTTAGGTCAGCAACCTGATATCGTAAAGGCCAGAGTGCACAACGTGCGTCTGACCTGTCGCGTTTTACAAATAGATTGGGCCAAGATCGCAGAAGTAGGAAGAAGAATTAAAATGAAGAACTGGGACGCATACGTCGTCAACCTCAAAGACCTCGTCAACCTGCCTAACATCCCTGATGTCAAAATCCAGTTCAACGACGCGAACATTCCCACAGCTTTAATATACCTACCTGAGTTCTACGCTTCCAGCAAGTGGGAAGCTGCAAAGATCATCCAAAACTACTTCTGCAAAATAGCTAGAGCTCTACAGGTTGCGGGCATAATCCTAGACCAGGATTGGATAAAGGAGCCAAAATGCGTTTACGGTGAGTACGCTTTCAAGACTCAAGAACCGCTCGACCCAGGATATGAGTTAAAGCTGGGCCGTCCTGCAATGGATCCCTACGGAAACACGCTCAATGCCGAGGCAAGGGCTTGGGTTGACGAGAGCAATGGACGAGAGGCAGAAACTAACGATGCTGACTACACTCACAAATACCTGATGATGCCAGAGTACGTTGCAGAACTATACAAGGATTTCAGAAGCCTTAACGGGTTTTTGAACAAGTTCGAAAGAGTTCTTGATAAACAGAGTGAGATAATTGAAAGGCAAAACGAGAACCTGAGCAAAAGCTCAGAGCTACAGCTCGTTTTTGCTGAAAACATCAACTCACACATACCGTACGTACAGAATGCAGCAAAGGCTCTCGAGAAAATAACTGAAGTAGTTGAGGTGCAGCATAAGCAGCATACACAATTTATCGAAGCAGTTAAGCAGATGAACGGAAGCATGAAATATTTTTTCCTAGCATTTGCCATTCTGGTTTTGGTTTTGTTGGTTAAGGAGGTGGTAGCATAAGGGCTAAAGTACTTACGCTGAGAGTTATGGACGCAACACTCCGAGAGTGCGTAAAGCTCCGCGGCGATGAGCACGAGGTATTTCCACAGCTTTTGAGAGACATAAAAAACGGACCGGTTAGGGCTGTCGATCTGGAAAGCAAGTACGGAATAAGCGTTTACAACCTGCTCAGGAAGCTCGTAAACTCTGGTATGGTGGAGAAGACCGAGCAGGGCTATGTTCTTAGCACTCGCTTTTCTCAGCTCTTGAGAAGCTTTGCTGATGAGTGGGAGGAATACGTTATGGGGGTGATAGATTGAAAGAAATCGAATTTTACCTCGATGTGGATAAGGGCGCCCTTACAGAGGAGAGAGTGGAGGAGTATAAGCAGCAATACGACGAAGAAGGTTACCTAATCACTGGAGATATGCAGGTTGATGAGATTTATGTGGACACAATAGGCAGCCCAACAATAACCATCAGAGCTTACAACGACGAAGTGTATACCTCAGCCTGTACATCTCGCTCGGAGTATTCCTCTTCAAACTCCTTGAGCGCAATGATTTCATGAGGATCATTCAACTGCTCGAAAAAGAGAAGACGGACATGGAGAAGATCATCGAAGATCTTGAACGGCTTGATTCTGCTGCCAAGTCCAGACTGATTCAGCTTCTGGTTTTGGGAAATTGTGAGGGAGGTGGTGAGATTGGAGATTAGAAACCTGGTCGGAAAGGTAATAGGAATTAATCGAACGGAAAAGATAAATCGCGATGGAGAAAGCGTGGAAACCTATAAAGTTACGATCGAGTTCGACAACTCAGATTACAAGGTCAAGACAACGATAACGACCGAAGATGCCAGAATAATCGAGAATTTTCACCTGAACCAAGAGTTCAGACTCAGCATATCGCCGGCTAACAGGAGATTGAGCGATTTTTGAGGTCGGTTTACAGAGACTTAAAGGAGGCTGATGCTCAATGAAGGCTTTACTATTCTTGTTGTTGGCGGCATTACTACTCTCTGGCTGCGTATATGTTAATGATCTGAAGAACAAGACGGTCAAAGTCGGAGTGGGTATCAAGGACAAGGTTCAGGGCTTCAAGGAGAGTGTGCAGCAGTACTGGGCATGCATGGAAGGCTGCTACTTCATGCAGCAAATCCACGAGCAGAGATACCACATCAACATAACAAAGGAAGACCACGATGCCTGTGCGGCGATGTGCTGGAGTCAGTACGGAGGTAGTTAAATGTACTTCGGCCCTCGCGACGTAGAGTTTTTCTTGGTGTCCATTGAGGCGCGAGAAGCCACTAAACAAGACTACAGAAAGAAGCTTCTCCAGTTTTACAAAACAACAAAAGGCGAACTCACACCTGAGAGAGTACTAGAATATGTTATAGATCGCAGCCAAACGGCTGACCCATCCCGCTACTTCACAGTCGTCAAGATCTTCTTAAAATGGCTCGCCGACTTCCGAGGCCAAGATTACAGTAACCTTATTAATTTATTAAACAGCCACAGGAAGCGCAAAACTAAGAGACTTTTCGCTCATGAAAACAGCCTTTACGATGTAACACTTGAGGACGTGCACGACCACATACTGAGCCTCTACAAATCAAATCTTAGAACGGTCGTAAAGCTACGCGCTATAACGGCATCTACCCTCGCCGCCACTACTGGCTTACGACCAGAAGAGCTCAAGCGCTTGGAGCCCTCGGACCTCAACCTTACCCAGGACTACTTCATCCTGCCGGCGGAGAAATCAAAGACCTGGACCGAAAGAGTCATCCCTCTGCATCCAGACGTAAAAAAGCTGCTAAAGCTCATGTTTTGCAACAACTCAAAGCTGTTCACTGACGGCTCCATCCGCCACGCTTTTTCCAAAGCAGGCAAGCTACAGCTCCGCCAGTTCCGCAAGTTCTTCGCTATATACAGCGCTAAGGTTGGGCTGCCAGAGCCAGTAAGGGTGGCGATAATGGGCCACGACACCGAGGAACTTGAAAAACTTCTCAACGTCCTTAAGACGCCGGTAACGGACGAGTTCTACCGCAAGTTTACCCCAGATGCAATTGTTAAGGAGTACATGCGGACGTGGGGAGGTGTCGAGATTGTCCCCAGCTCTGTACAATTCTCGTAAACCGCATTGGAGAACGGGCCTGTTCAAAGAAAATAGCAGGTGTGTGAGATGCGGCAGGAAGCTAAATCTTGTTTCAAAGATATGTGATAGCTGTGTGGTTGAGATCTACATAATTAGCATGCTCACTGGAGAGCCGGTTAAGTCAATCGCAAAGCGCTACGACATAACAGACAGAATGCTCCGCCGCAGGCTACATATAATAAGAGAGAAGGGAGACCTCCTCGAATTATTGTGCATGGTAGTGGACAACATTCGCAGGATAAGCCCATAATAATAACGGTCCAGAAACCGACACAGGGGCACCATAAAAAAGAGCGGATGATATAGTATCATCTACATTTTTTTCAAGGCTAAGAAAACCGAATAACTAAGCTTATTCAAATATTTCATTACTCTTGAACCTTCTTTTTCTTTAAAATCCGTTATATTGGCTTTAGATTGAAAAAGAAACGAGGGGCTTCTTTTTTCTGCCAGCAGTTCGAACAACAATTCTGAGGGCGTAGAATAATATAGTAATTACAGAGGGTACTAATAGAACCGTTTTAGGTAAATATCATTTCTTAAATATTTTTGTTCCACATTATTTTTTGGTGATAGCATGTCGGTGTTGGTGGCGGCCCTGGTGGCGGTGTTTGTGGTAGGGGTTCCATTGCTGGCAACGAGGAGGAAGTACTGGGAGCTGTACGACGTCGGAGCTAAGGCGACGCACGGCTTTCTCATGAGGCTAGTAAAAATCCTACCGACCAGCAGACTGATAAAAGTATTCCCCGAAGCAGCTCCGAGGTTCCTCGGAGACTACAGAGCTGCAGCAAACATCCTGTACCTAGTGGTTCTACTTATAGCAGCTGGACTCGCTCTGAAGCTCGGCATCGGAATGATGGCCGAGGCTGACAACACCATTACAGCTCCGGACGCAAACAACACCGAAGCCTACGACGCATACACCAAGACGACCAACACTATATGGAAGAGCTTCCAGATGGCGCCAATGGCCCTCTACGCCACGGTGTTCGGTGTGGTAATTGGAGCAGTGGTTGCAGCGTTCGGAATATTTGGCGGCAGAGGCGGAGGAGGACTCTAAACCTACAAACGAATGAATTCAGCAGCCCGCAAGGGCTGACACTATTTCTTTTAAGGTGGTACGATGATGCTTGAGGTATATATTGCAGTATTCGCATCTGGGACAGCCCTTTTCGCCCTCAGCTTCATAGACAGCACAAAAAATCCAATGCTCGCCCTCATAGCTGGCCTCTTTTTCGGTCTCTTAACATACAGTAACTTCAAAATTGATCGCTACGAGATTTTGTTCAACACCACAAGCGGCGCTCCACAAGTAGTGGTTACAAGCGCTAGTGAACCATTACTCTCGTATCTCACAGCAATTCTTGCGATTGTGGGCTTTGTCCAGTTCTTTTACCTTATGTGGGCAAAAGCGGGTGAGGTGATAGAGGATGCAGGAAGGAATTCCTCCGAGTGGTGAACAATATTTTGATCCGGCCCAAGCATTTATGATGCAACAGCTTTTCAAGGAGAACGACATCTACAATTATCTGTTCGCAATTGTTGATCTGTATGCTCCTGATGAGATTAAAAAGCAGCTCTGGGTTCTGATAGAGAACACGAGGTTCATAGCAACCTCGAACATAAGAGAGAAGGACATTTTCATATACAAACGCAGAATAAGCGAGCAGATAGACCAGATAATGGAGAGCATTCCCCCTTACAAGCTAACCTACAGCTTCTACATAGTTCTTGAGAATATTGAGCTCCTTCTCCACTTAGCAGTTGACAGGGCTATAAACGGCTTCGAGCGCAGAGCTGAAACAACTCAAATTAAGCACTTGATAATGTCACAGGAGGCAGACGGCTTTGCAGCTGCGCAGCCCAAGCGGGGGATAATGCGTGCATTTGGTAAGTTGTTTGGTTGAGATGAGGTGAGTGTTTATGGCAAACATCGTCCAGGAATTGATCCAAGTTTTGGTGTTCTCAGCAGTTCTGAATGCCCTACTCCTCGGATTTATAGTGTGGTTGTACAGCTGGAGCAGACCTTTATTCACACACTTTGTGGCAAAGCTCAAGAAACAACCAATCTTGATGGTTGAGAGAGACGATGGGCGCTGGGGATGGGTGAGAATCGACTACAAACACGGCTTCTCCCAGCACAAACACTATGGAGACTTCATGAACATCCCTGGAAGTTTTAAGAGTTTGGCAGGAGTGCCGGTTGCGGTTGCGTACGAAAAGAACGGAGTTACAATACCACTCGAATTTGCAGCAAAGGCGACACTGCTCAAAACTCTCGGCAAGAAGCTCAAAGACTTCGTGAAAATAAAGAAGTCGGACAACGCGCCAGGTTACGAGGTCGAGGAAGTACAGGATGTAAAAATGTATTCTTATGAGGTTGTTGATGATGAAAAGCGGGAACTCCTCGAGGCGTTTGCGGATGAGAAGTGGGAGGAGGAAAGGGAGATCTCAGGAGTGAGAATGAAAGTGAGAGGTTATACGATTAGAGTGAAAGACACGATAGAGTACATGCTTTTCTCAATGAACCCAGTCAATCTGAGGGCTAGAACGAATGCGAGGGTCGCGGAAGAACTTGCAGCAAGAGGAAAATCTGATGCGCTTAAAACAGCATTCGCAGTATTCATGGTTATAATGGGTGTAGTTTTTGGGCTCGCTCTGCTGGAAATTGTATTTGGAGGAAACGGAAGCTCTGCAGCGAATGTTGCTCAGCAGGTTAATGACATTCTGCCAGTTAGCATCAGCCAAGGGGTAAGGCCATGAGTGAGCAGATGCTAAAACGCTACATCGCCGAGCTCGTTGGCAGCCTCACAAATCTTGGCGATGGGATAAGCGACTACCTTCAGAAGCTCAACCACCTTAGCTGCATCGTATCAGCAGCTTTGAAAAAATACCACAAAGAAGACGGAAAACTCCCGAAGCTGAGAAGTGAACTTAACGCGGCAATGATCATGGTGTATAGCCCGAAGGGCTTAAGCCAGGCGTGGGTCACTGCATCAAAAATCGAAGAAGAGCTGGTAAACATAATCTTCGAAAAAGACCTTGTAGACTACACAGCCCTGTTAGACTTCCAGCAAAAGCTTAATGAAAAGTGGAAGAGGCGTGGTGGTTCTCATGAGTCTTAAAACAATTTTTGCTGAGGAGTTATTATGGAAAATAACTGACGGTAAGCACGAGTTCCAGCAGGGTGTAACAGCTCTCCTTAGTGGCGGAATGGGTTCTGGGAAGACAACTCTCCTCTTGCATCTGCTCGACTACCTATATGCCGACGGCCGAGAGGTTGTGTTCTGGAGAGGAAGGGAGATCGATCAGTGGCACCATGCAGATCACAGGGTGGAGTTCAGAATCTTCCACCACGTTGACGACCGCATTCAATTCGAGGCCGATTCAGAAATAAAACAGTATTACGAATTATATCCGTACAAAACTATTAGAGAAATAATAAGGAATGCCGACAGCGAGATGGTAAACGTTGTGTACCCACCTTCAGCAGACTGGAGGGCCGAATACAGCGATCAAAACCTCGTTACGATCTACAAAGAGTACAAGCAGGCAAGAATCCTCGCAGCAAACGAGCTCAACACAACCCGCCACGCTTTCTGGTACTCATTCATTTACGAGATGCTAAAGCTGAAGAGTTTTGCCAGCCTGTTCTTCGACGAATTTGACGATATCGCCGAGCGATATGCTAAGGGGTACAAGTATTACATGCTAAACTTCCTAATGAACGCCCTAAGATACTTCAGGCAGCGTAAGCTCAGCCTCTACGGAGCCACGCAGGTTGTGACTGACATAGACTCCAGAATACTCGGAAAGATGATGTTTTACCTCTACATGGCGGGATCCAAGGTGCACAGAGACAGCATTTTGGACCCCAAAAAGGTCAAGTTTGCGGAGCTGGGCCACGCCTTTATCGAGGAAAAGAACACAGGAACTTGGGCGAAGTTCAGCTTCCCAGACAGAGGTATAATCACCACACTCCTCGTCACACTCAGGGGAATACAGAGTACCGAGGACGACGATTTTGAGATGGTAGAGGTTGAGGGGGTGATGTAATTGGCCCTCTCCGCCTCTGGAAACAGGGGTAGATATGGGGTTGAGCAGGAGGACAGTGGTTACAGTTTGGATGGTGCCTTGAGGAGGGCAGCGCAAGAGTCGCAAGACAAAGAGAAAGAAGCCTACGCAGAGCATAGGACAGCAACGATAACACCCGAACAAGCGAGGAATTTATCAGAAAGAACACGTCCACAGGCAAAGCCAACCAGAGCCGAAATTCCAGAAGCCAGACCTTCAAGCTCTTCAAGCAGTTCGAGGCACAGACACCACTCAAGCTTAAAAACAGGCAAAACTCCACCACAGGCAAAGCCAACCAGAGCAGCTCTGAAAGAAGCTCAAAAACAAAAAGAGGAGCAGATAGTCCGCGAGTTCAGGAAAGCTATAAGCGAGGGCAAGAATCCTGAAGAAGCAGCTAAACAAATCGAGCAGAAGTATGGTGTGAAAGTTGAAATCAAGGAAGTAAGCCTAGAGTCAGAGAGCCGTGAACCATTAGACAGAGCCGAAGCTATTGGCCAGAGCAGACTACATCCTCAGGAGCCTGAACAAGAAACACTGTTCGATAAAGCCAATGAGGCGGTAGAAGGATTTAAGGAACAACTAAGTACTAAGAGGCTTGAGCTGCTTAAAACCGGCGATAGAGCTGGACCGATAGAGAAATTTGGCGTTGGCGTGGGATTGTTCGGTATTGGCTTGGCAGCAGGAGCTGCAAACATCGCTCAGTCAACTGTTCAAGTAGCAAAGACGGCCATCGATAAAGGCCCAATCGAGGCGGGTAAGGAACTCGCTTATGGGACCTACGAGTGGGTAAAGAACATCCCCAACAGGCTTCTAACAGGGCTTAGAGGTGACCCGTTCATAGCAGGTGAGCTCGCTGGAGAAGTAGTGGGTGGTTACTACCTGGGCAAAGGAACGGCAAAGGTTGTTGGTGGTCCGTTTGGCAAGTTTAGAGTCATCACCGAGCAGAAGATAGGCCAGATAAAAGGGACCTACGTTGAAGAGCCGGGAATAAAGTTTGTAGAGAGCTATACATACGAACCCGTTAGTGGTGACGTACTTGTCCAGCAGGTTGCCGGCAAAGAAGCAACTCTAGTGCACATGACCCAGCACAAAGCCTTCAACGTGAAGCCAGGAGAGCAGCTTCTCCTTGAAGCCAAGCCCGAACAGGCTGCTGGATTCCGCAAGCAGTTCGACGCCTTACACTGGTATCAGTCCGCACCAGCTCCGACTGGGGAACCTCTAGGCTACCTGGCATATGTGGGTATAGGCGAGGGAGTCAGCGAGTCGCTCAAAATCACTATCAGAAAACCAAAAACACAAGCCGTAGTTACACATGACGTAATTCAGTTCGTGAAACCAAGACCTGGAGAGACATTTGCAGAATACCAGGTTAGGACCGGCCAGATGAGCGGAAAGACGCTGATACCAGGCGAGAACGTTTTCGGTTACAGCACGGAAAGGCAGGTAATAACTCCAGCTCACTTCGAGTCGCAGCTAGTTCAGGGGCTAGAGTATCCCGGAACGTACTTGCGCAAAGTTCGCGATGTAGGATGGACGCATTACAGGCAGGTGACCCTGCCCAGGTGGTTAAGGGATACTAGAGTCGGCAGATTTCTGCAAAAGCTCGGTTACGGCGAGAAGTACCACAAGATCCACATCTCCGAGTGGGAGAAGATTCCGGTCGAGACTGCAAAGAGGGTGGAAAAGCTAGCAGAGGAATTCGAAGAACGAGCTAAGACGCTAGATTTAGCTAGATACAACGAGGAGTACGGCAGGGTACGTTACGTCAGTGTGTCGGAAATAATCAGCTCGATCGCCAGAACTGGTCTGTTCTTAGGGTACTCCGTAGGAAGCTACTCGAGGAGCGGAGGTTTCAGCATCCCGAGCTACGTGTCCTCTTTTGGCGAACTGAGTTCAGCTCCTAAGCTAGCCTCCAAAGGAGTAAGAAGCTCTGGCTCTGGTTCTACCGGCAAGTCAAAAGGTAGTGGCGGAAGCGGTGGAGGCTCGATGGGCGGTTACAGCGGGGGTAGCGACTACTCAGGCTACGGTTTGGCTGGTTACACGGGTTACAGTGGCAGCGGCGGCGGTGGTTATTCAGGATACGGAGGCTCCGGCGAAGTATTCAGCGGCGGAGGAAGGACGAAGATGCCAATAGGCGCCGGTAAAACGGAGCGCAGGTATCGCCGCCCGAAGGAGCGCTTCAGGTTCTGGCTTTACGTTAACCCGGTCGCGACGCCGTACGAACTCCTGTTTGGACGTAGAATACGTAGCCGAGGTGGTAGGCGTGCCCGTAAGAAGGTTAAGCGCTCTCGTAGAAGATAATAGGGGCATAGCCTACGCCATACTCGTCCTGATCGTATCTCTGTTCGTCTTTTACTTCGCCTACCTACTAACCTACAACTTCATCATGGTCGAATCGAGTGACACCTTCAGCAACACCGCCCCTCCAGATGTAAACGAGACCTTCGACCGACACTGGAACCTGTTGCCGTACGTGGTATTCGGCGGACTTAGCATATGGTTCGTAGCCTATGCAGTACGCAAAACAGGGAGGTGGGGCGGAGGATGAGGTTTCTGCCCCTACTTTTGCTTCTGCTGATTTCCACCGCTGCGGCGGTTCCAGTACCGCCGCTCGCCGACGACCCCTCGCTCGTACTTCGCTTCAGCTTCGATAAGAAACCTACGCTGCAGCAGAAGTACAGCTGGGAAGGTAGCTGGGAAGGGTGGAGTACAGTAAACCCGAGCGGAAACTGCGGTTCGGGCCCGTACATAACGGGTGTGTGGAGCACGGACGGACAGTACAGCGCTGCGCTGGATGCAACAGGACAGTCTGGAGCTACAACATGCTATGAGCCGTACACATACATGTACATCTCAGCAGACGATTACATACATCAAATACAGGTTGACATAAATGTAACGATTAGTGGCACAAGTGGAAAATTCAGCATTTATGTTAATGCTCAAGAGGTCTGGAATACTACAACGAGTTATTCTGGCACTGTAACGGTAGCACTTGATAAAACGGTTAATGAGATAAAGTTTTACGTTAGTGTTGCGGACGGCAGTGCTGACAGAGTCACAGCATACATTGATAACTTACGCATAACTTTCAAAGTTCAAGACGACAGCGGAAACGGCAACGATGGCACGATTTACGGCGCTCAGTGGGTTACGGGCAGGTATGGGTATGGTTTGCAGTTCAATCCAGACACACGAGATTCTGTAGTCGTCTCGTACTCGCCAGAGCTTAATATTTCAGCTACAGGCGAGTTTACACTCACAGCAATAATTAATTTTCAAAGCAAGCCAACTGCATCTCCTTATTATAACTACATAGTTGTCTATGAAGGTGGAACAGCTGTTTGTGCAGTGATAGATAACTATCAACCAAATGCAATTTACTGCTACGTATATCTTGAATCTGGCGCTACAAGAACTGCTTTATTTAGCAGTACACAAGATGGGCACACTTATTTCATTGCTTTTACAGGTAAATTGAATGAGTCTGTTAAACTATATGTAGTGGATTACACAACAGGAGAGTACTACTACAAAGAAGGAGGAGTTATTGATCAAACACTGCGAGCGTGGGTTAGTACTCAAGTAATCTATATTGGTGGCGTTCAGGGAGTGGATAGAACAGTTGATGGCTGGATTGATGAAGTCCGCATCTACAACCGTGCCCTTAGCGAGTCGGAAATCCGCCAGATGTACGAGGCTCTGCGAGTCAAGTTCTACGATGAATCGACAGGCGAGAAGATTGCGGCGAATGCTACGATTTTCAATGTGAACTATTCTATTAGCCTGCAGACGGACGAGGTGACGAAGGAGGCGGTGCTGTTCAATTCTCAGCTTCCTGAGACAGGGGATTACTTCATCAGGGCAGAAGCTAGTGGATATTACGATAGGACGTTTTACACGACCCTGGGGGATAGCTTAGTAGAGAAGGATGTGTTACTACTGAGTCAGAACGAGCAAGCAGTTTTGGTTTCCTTCATCCTGAATGACATCGCTAACTTATACGAAGAGGCCCTGCTGAGAATAACCAAGTTCGTAGGAGGCGCGAAGTACGACATAACCATAGACAAATTCGACATAGAGAACAAAGCTTCAGCCATCCTGAGGTTCAACGACAAGTACTTCATAAGCATAATAGACTCGCAAACATCAACGGAAAGGACGATAGGTGAATTCACGGCAGTGGAGAGCACCGAGAAAGTCATAAACGTGATGCCCAACCTCGAGCCGTCCACGCCGCTCAACGTCAGCTACGATATTGACTACTGCGACGACTACATTATCGTGACCTACAACGACGTCGAGCAGAAGACTCAGAGCTTGCAGGTCTTGATATACAACGAGACTGGGGCTCTGGTTTATAGTGACAGCACCACCGCCAACGACTACGCTCTCTCGCTTTCCAAGCCCGATAACAGCACCTGGTACACCGTCGTCCTGAACATTACCAGAGACAACATTACCTTCACGCAGTCGAAAGTTGTGGGCAGCATCGGCGGGGGAATTCTGAAGGACGTAACTTACCTGCTACCCGGCGAGGACGTTCTCGGATACAAGCCCGAGTTCGTCATGGCCGCTGCGAGCTTCATCATGCTGACGATTTTCGGGGCATTGTTCAGCAGACGTCACAACCGCATAGGTGCCCTCGCTGTAGCCATAGGCGCCGGTATGCTCACGCTGTTCGGCTGGCTTCCTATCGAGGGCACGGTAATCATCGTGGTTCTGTTTCTGGCCGTGCTGGGCAAGCTCGAGGAGGGGTATAAGAAGGGGTGATCGGATGAGCAAGTTCTACCTGATAGCCGGAACACTGTTCGTGTTTAACCTCGTGCTCGGGCTGCTGAACGCTTTAGATTTAGGCTACAGCGGCGCCTATGACCCGAAGTGGGCCAGCACGGTTAAAGAGCAAATGGGCTCCATCAACAAATACGGGCAGAACGTCATAACGGACGTAATCTACGCCATAGGAGACTACATTCGGACTCTGCCGATATTCATCCAAGCCCTGAGTTACGCCACCGTCCTGTTGCCGGTGATGCTCAGCAACTTCTACCTTCCAGACTTCCTCGTCTGGACGATTACGCCAGTAGTATGGCTAAGCTACGTCGCCGCCGGAATTGAGTTCATCTCCGGAAGGGTAATCGAGAGGTGATTCTATGCCGATAAACGCTACTCTGGCTCAGGAGCTCTGGAACATGACTCTGAATGCAACATACCTCCCCGCAGCTTTCAAGCTCTTAAATTCGTTCATACCATTCGCAATACTCCTCTTTTTCGGACTGGTGCTGTTAGGCATATACCTGTGGACCGAGGACGGCTTACTGCCAAGCGTGCTTGCTTTGCTTTACGTGGCTTTAGCAATAGCTCCAGTCACTCCTCCTGACATCAAAGCAAGCATGATCCCACCGATGGCCAAACCCCTCATTTACACCCTTGTTGCTCTGTCCATCACGGCTGTGATTGTTAACCTGATAATACGTAACAGGGGGTATTGAGATGCCGAAGAAGAGACCGGTCTGGGGCACGTTCTGGCTGGATCCTGATGGCTTCTTCGGATTGAAAGTAAACAACAAAAGAAAGCTCGTCCCCACTTTGGAAGATCTGCTGGATGAAATAGGTAAGGAGGTTAGGAAAGTTAGAAGGAGGTGAATTATGGGTAGGAAAAGGAATGTGTACCTCGGAAAGAGGGTAAAGGATGTTGGCATGGAAGGCCTCGACGACCCAAGAGAGTTCAAGGGAATCATGAGGGCCATAGAGAACGACCTCAAGAACAGGAGAATAAGCATCCAGGAAGCGAGAGGCAGGTTGCTTTTGCTGTATCGCCTCACCGATCCATCAAAGAATAGCAAGGTCAGAAACTGGAGCAACAAAACAAGATCTCAAATCCAGCAGGAAATAAGAAGGAAGATGAGCCAGCTCGACGATTTCAACTTCTTTTGGAACCTCTAAGTATTTATTTAACCTAAATACAAAGATAGATGTGAGGGTAGAGCTGGACATAGATGACAGAATCTACCATGAGGTCATGAAACGAAAGCTCGACCTCAAAACTTTTTTGGAGATAAAGCTTTATGAGTACTTCAAGGGAATAGATTCTTACTTTTCAAGCTTTAAATCCACGTTTTATGAAATTAGAGATGATTTTGAGAAGTGGCTTAAAGAGAGAATGAGTGAAGAGACCGCCAACCGTTACATAACCATCCTTGAGAATTTAAGTGAAATCTCTGAAGACTCAATCATAGAGCTTTACAGAACAAGACCGACCAATAATGTCGCCAAGGCGTTGAGAAATCTCGTTAACTACTTGCTTGAAAAAGAGGTGGTAGATGAGAGGACCGCGAGCAGGATAAAGAAAAGGCTGCCGATAAAGAAAGGGAACGGAGACAAGGTGATCCCTACAGATGATGACATAAAAGAGGCCTTTAAGCACTATAGTAATCTCGATGAGCCTTATTACCTGGTGGCCTTAATATTGCTGTACAGTGGGGCTCGTCTTCGCCACGTCCTGAGAATGCTTGAGGAGTGGGACCCTAAGTACCTTGAGGCTAATGGATCCTTCGCCAAGTACGAGATAGGCCACTTCACAAAGGGGAATAAGGAAGGTTTTTACATCTACATGCCCGTCTGGCTTGCTGGCAAACTCAGGCGGATGAGTTTATCTGAGGAGACTGTAAAATCAAAGAAGATAACCTACAAAGCTAGCAGCGGAAGACCAGTAACGGCAAAGTACATTCGCAAGTGGTTTAACAATTTACTTGCAGACATCTGTCCCGACAAGGATGTGAGGAACTTCATCATGGGTCGACCCGGCGAGATAGAGAAAAGTGTTGAAAGTGAGTACTACCTGGAGCTTAAAAGAAGGGCTGACAAAGTTTACAAGTTAGTCCTTGAGAACTTCCCTATAGACATTGTAGCACAACCCGTTCCAGTACCAAGGAACGGGTAGGAACGCGTCTATTATTTAATATTATTAGCAGCATGACGAACCACTACCTCTGTGCCGAATACAACATCAACACCGAACCCAGAAACGCAACATGAATCCCAGTACCGATGCTCCATATCTCCATGAAACCAGTCTTAACATGAGATGCTAACCCAATTATACTGATGTAGGCCAAAAAGGAGAACAGAAGACCGAGAACACCACCATAGCGCGTGTAAGCAACTCTTCCATTCACGAGTCCGTAAAGTGAGGAGATCAACCCAGCAAAATAAACCACTGTCATTACGATGAGAATGGTCGGAAAAGTTTCTGAGATCGTGGAGTAAGCACTAATGAAAGCTTTTGGATCGATTATAAACCGACCTAAAATTTCGAGGGGTGCAAAGTACTGTTCTGAAGGAATGAATCCGAACTGCTTGACACCTACAGGTGTGAAAGCTGCCACTCCGTAAAAGAAGAATCCGATCCAGCCAATACCTCTCGACCTCATCTTTCCCCTCCCGATAGGTCTTGCTTGAGCACCCTTGCCGTTGGGCATTATGCCCCTCCTATGCGTTCCACTACCGAGGCGTTCCTGATCTTCGGTACGTTCGACCACCGAGCTCGGTACTGAAACGGGTCATGCTACACTTTATCAGAGCATCAGATTCAGCAATTTCTTATCCGCTCTGACGAACCTCTGAACGAGGTATCTGAAGTCATCATTACCAGATGCAATCGCAAACCTTTCAAGGCCGGATAGGTAGAGGTATGATTCTAAAGCGGATTTTCTAACATCATCCAATCCCTCATCCAGTATGAAAACTTCCACTCTGTAAGAATCGCCAATTTTCAGGACATTGACTATTGCATTATCGTAATCGGCTTTGAACTTCTTTTCAATCTCCTCCGCAGAGGATCCACTTACTTCAAAAATCCTGATCTCTTTGATGCCGAACCTGCGGAGTACGGAAATTACATCCTCAGCGATTTCCAACATGCCACTTTTCGACACTACCAACTACCTCCGAAACATTTTTAACTGTTCGATTCGTTAAGTAGGTTGATGATGGGGGTAGGGCAGTGCGGCCGCCGGGATTCGAACCCGGGCAACGGGCTCGGGAGGCCCGTGTCCTACCGCTAGACTACGACCGCTTGCTTTTAGCTCCTCCTCTCTCATGCAAATAAACATTTCGAATTTCAATATGTGATACCACACCGCAAGCTATATTAATTTGATGCTAACTCGTAGCATGCTTGAGGCTGCAATTCTTGGCACCGCTCTCGGGATTGTTGCTGGCCTAACACCCGGAATTCACAGCAACACCTTTGCCGCGCTCATACTACTTTACGCTGCAAGTTTTGAGAATGCAGGAGTTATTGTAATCTGTTCTGCAATCTCTTACACGATCGCCGACATAGTTCCTACAACCATCCTTGGAGTTCCGGATGAGGAAACTGCTGTTGGTGCATTTCCGGCTCACGAGATGGTGCTTGACGGCAGAGCCTTTGAGGCAATCTCCCTTTCTGCTCTCTCCTCATTTCTGGCGTTATTGTTGAGCATACCTTTATTTTTCACAGTTTTGGCCATCAGCTCCAATTATGATTACGTGAGGCTGGTAACACCTTACATCCTCCTCCTAATATCTGCCTTCCTAATCCTGAGTGAGAGGGCAGGAGAATTTGAGGGCAGTTTGGCATCATGGAGAAAGAGGCTCTATGCTTTTCTTGTGTTCTCACTTTCAGGATTTGCTGGAGTTGTCGCATTCAATAATTCCCATTTGGCAGAGGTCAATCCGGCTGGTTCTGTTCTTCTCCCTCTTTTAACAGGCCTTTTCGGAGCTCCAATTCTGATGCAGTCTCTGGGTGGTAAAATTCCAGATCAAATTTTGACAATTAGGCTTCCGGACATGAATTCTGCAGCTAAAGGTGCACTTTCAGGGTTCTTTGTCTCCCTTTTCCCCGGCATCAGCAGTGGCATTGCCACCGCAATAGCATCCTTCAGTGAGAGAAAGAGGGAGGGATACATTGCAGCGATGAGCGCAGCTAATACCTCAAACGCCCTTCTTTGCCTCTTTATGTTGATGGCGATGGGAAAGACAAGAAGTGGTGCAGCTGATATACTCAAAAGGCTTGCTGTCATTCCAACTTTTCAGGATGTGATACTTCTCTCCTTAATTTCTGGTTTAGTAAGCCTTGCTGCAACTCTTGTCATCTCTTATCTGGTCATCTCTAAAATTAGAAACGTGAGTCTTCTCCCCGTTTCTGTAATCGTCTTTGTATTCCTGATTCTGATCGTTTACATCTTTACTGGATTCTTTGGTCTTGCAATTTTCTTTGCTGCTGTCCCGATTGGCCTTTCTGCAGTCTTACTGGAGGTAAAGAGGGTTAACTGCATGGGCTGCCTGATTTTACCCATTATGCTTCGCTACTTTCCCTGAGTCTCTCTTATTCTGACTTTCTTATTCTGGCAACAAAGAAGCCTGAGCAGCGGTGTTTGTGGGGGTAAAACCTGCTTGCCTTTTTAATCTCCTCAGGATTCCTGAGCTTCAGTTCGGGCAGAGTTAAAGCCTCATTACCAAAATCAACCTTTTCAAGCCTTGCATCGCGACTTTCGAGCAGAAAATCAATGACCATCTCGTTCTCCTCTGGAGTTAGGGAGCAGGTTGAGTACACCATCACCCCACCCTCCTTTAAACAGTCGAATCCTGCAAGAATTAGCTCTCTCTGAAGGTTGGAGCAAAACAGAATATCCTTCTCACCTCTATCCGTCTTTCTTGATGGGTCTTTGTGGATTACCCCCTCTCCCGTGCACGGAGCGTCAAGCAGAACCCTGTCTGCCCTCAGCTTCAGCTTAACAACATCCCTGCCATCCATCTTCAAAACCGCAACATTCATCGCACCCATTCGGTGAATGTTGTCTATCAGCGGTTGCAGCCTCTCTTTCTGCGGTTCTACAGCCAAAACGACTCCCTTGTTCCCCATCAGCATTGAAAGAAATGTCGTTTTACCGCCAGGTGAGGATGCAAGGTCAACTACAACCTCACCCGGCTTCGGGTCTAAAACGATGGGTGGGATGCATGAAGCTTTGTCCATGATGTAGTAGTAACCCATCAGGAATTCAGGTGTGGCCCCGACAGAATAGGGCTCCTCCCTAACCTCGTAGCAGTATGAAATATCTGTTTTTTCAAGCTCAAAACCCCTATCCCTTAACCTTTCGATCAGAATATCCTCCTCAATCTTTATCGTGTTCACTCTGATGTATTTAGGAATCCCTTCTTCAAACGCCCTGACAATTTCCATTGCCTCCTCTCCAAAGAAGTGCATCCACCTCCTCAGGATGAATTCATCGTAACCGTATTTTCCCGCAATGTCCCTTAATTTCTCTGAAGAGGGAAAATCAAGAACTCTCATCTTTTATCCTCGATTTTCCTGGCGGTAAGAACTTCATAATCTCATCCGGCGTTGCTACCGCTCTCACCACATGCCTTTCATCTCTGGCTATCTCTGTCAGTTTCTTGGCAATCTCAATGCTCAGTTCGTTGGCATCTTTATCTCCAATTTCGATCTCCACGTAGTAGTCCGCATGCTCCTTTATTGCTGAAGTTGGCCCTCCAATAACTCTGAGTTTTTCCACCTCAACCCCTACGGCACAGTTCAATTCAACAGTGAGGTAGCTCCTCTTACCCGTGATGTAGAAACTGCCCTTCGGCAAATACTCTCCCGCCTTTGCAGCCTTGGAAACCTGCTCCGGCAGGACGTAGTAAACCTCCCCAGCATACTTCCCTTCTTTCCACAAGGCCGAGTAGCTTGCAGCAAATTCTGCAGCCTCCTTTATGCTCCGCTCTCCAGCCTCCTGCCCCATTTTCATCACAACTGCAGGAGCTCCGGGAGTCTGAGTGTGGAAGAACAAATCCTTGCTCTCCAGATGTTTTGAGACGATCTCCTCATTCATCTCTGCCGTTCTACCACCAATAACCAAAAAACCTTCGCTCGTGAAGAACCAGCGGTAGTTCTCGTACCACTCTCTTTTTCTCCTGACCTTCATGCTTGTAACGAGCTTTTTCTCCAATTTCTCCTCAACCCCTTCCATTTCCATGATTGTCTTCTCAATCGCCTTTTTAACTCCCTCTGCCTTCTCCCTCGCTTTTTTAGCCTTCTCGTAGTAGATATCGGCGTTATCGTGGATGCTTTTTCTAATCTCCAGCTCAATGTCGAGACCTCCAACTCTGACGACTATACTGTTCTTTTCCGGTTTAATCCTCTTTACGAGCTTTTTCAGCTTTTCATCCCTTTTCACTATCTCTGCTATTTCCTCCCAGCTTTTGTTCTGTCTTGCAGCGTTAAAAGCCTGGATAATCCTGTCAATAAGCTGATAGTTCTCGTAAATCGCATCCCCTATCCTCCTGTAAAGTTCCTCCTCTTCCTGAAATCTTCTCAAGCTCTCTTTTTGAATTTCAAGTCTTCTTTTCAGCTTTTCGAGCTCCTCACTTTTCTGACTTTCCAGTTCGTCGCTCTCACTGATCTTCTTCGAGAAGAAATCGTCGAGGGCATCGTTGAAACTCTTGAAGTACTTTTTTTCCAGATTGGAGTAATAGAGGAGGTACATGGGGATGACATCATAGTAATCCCCATCCTTCAGCACTATCTGGGGTCTGGGGGTGAAGTTTATCAGCCTCTCAATTTCCCGCTCAATCCTTTTCCTTTCCTCTTCACTCAGCTCCGAATACTTCTTCTTTTTGTCAACCTCCGCTCTCAAACAGATTTCCTCGGCATACAGCCCTCCAAGACCTGAAGTGGCAAGGTACCTGACAGTTTCCCTGCTCTCATCCCCTTTTTTAGGTTCAGGGAATCTATACACATCCCCAGCTTTTATAGTGTGCTTGAGTGGCATTATAACCCGATTTTCGGAATTTAGGAGGATAACGTTGCCCTTCGAGAAAAGTTCAGCGACGAGCCTTTTTCTCTCTCCACCCCTCTCAAAATCAATTACGACAACTCTGTCAAAGTCGTACTGCTCTATGCTCGTAATCCTTGCCCCTTCAAGGTGCTTTCTGAGCAGCATGGCAAAGGCTGATGGGAACCGGGGTGCCTGCCTAGGGAATTTTGTTAGATGGATCCTTCTTCCAGCCTCGATAACGAGATCAACCTTCCTACCAGCGTAGATTCTGATTCTGATCTCGTCGGGTGGGTGGTGATATATTTTCTCAACCTTTCCACCCACGAGTTCCTTCAACTCTCCCACGCAGGCTTTAATGTCGAACGAGCTTAGCTGTTTCACGGTTGGAGTTAGACTTCGTGGTTAAAATTCTTTAACCTTGGTGAAAAATAAGGACATGGAAGAAGTTCTCAAAGCTGCAGAGAAAATCAAAAGCATGGAAGTACGGGGGGCAGCGAGGATTGCAAAGTTCGCTGCTGAAACGCTTCGAGATTTTGCGTTGAATGCAGATACAAGAAACTTCGACTTGGAGATGAGGAAAGCTGCCGACATCCTGCTGAACACCCGCCCCACGGCTGTTAGCCTTTACAACGCGATAAACTACGTGATGAAGTACTCGGGGGAGAGTGGAGAGGAAAAGAGGGAGAGCGTGGTAAGGAGGGCCGAGGAGTTCATAAACTGGGTCAACACGGCCCAGCAGAGGATTGGGGAGATTGGAGAGAAGAGGATAAAGGATGGCTACACTGTGATGACACACTGCAACTCCTCTGCAGCTCTGTCAGTGATAAAGGCGGCACACGGGAAGGGGAAGGATGTCAGAGTTATAGCAACCGAGTCGAGACCAAGATGGCAGGGTCACCTTACAGCCAGGCAGTTGAGGGAAGCAGGGATTGACGTCACTTTGATCGTGGATTCTGCCGTGCGTTATTTCATCAATGACGTGGATTGTGTTATAGTCGGGGCGGACACGATCACTGCCAACGGGGCGTTGATAAACAAAATTGGCACATCTCAGATAGCCTTAGCAGCTAAAGAAGCGAGGGTTCCATTCATGGTTGCCGCCGAAACGTACAAGTTCAGCCCGAAAACGTTGTTCGGAGAGCTTGTTGTCATTGAGGAGAGGGATGCGAGCGAGGTTGCTCCACAAGAGCTGCTCGAAATGGGTGTCAAGGTTAGAAATCCAGCTTTCGATGTTACGCCGAGAGACTATATTGACGTTATCATCACTGAAATTGGTGCGATACCGCCCGAGATGGCGTACATCGTAATAACGGAGAGGTTAGGATATGCGGGGATAAGCGAGGAGGAGATAACGGTGGATTCGAGGCACTTCGATTAGCATGGAGTTCTACAGGGCTAAGAAAAGAAGTAGTAAAAAGATGCCTATAGTTTTCCCTTTGTTCTACTTCTCATTCTATCGCGTTCTCTAAGGTGTATCAATGATTTCAGGGTTTACGTCGTTGCTTATAGTATTCTTCTCATGGTTTTATCTATGGTTAACGCTATCTCGCTTTCGGGGGCGAGTGAGTATGAGAGGGTGAGAGCGGAGGTTCTTTGTGAATCAAGGCTTTGTGGCTCGGAGCCAATCTATCATCAAATCTGATTTTAATGTCTTTAATATATTTATGTTCTATCTCCTCATATTTTCATTGTCGCTCTGTGGGTTAGCTCAAAACAGATACTTGGTAACGGAAAAAGGCATTGCTGACGCGAGTAGCAGGTCAATTGTTTTGTGGGAGGAAATAAAAGGCTTTGAAATTAAAGAAAATACTGTTCTTGTTTTCAGGAGGCAAAGAAGGTTCTGCAATTCTCCAACTGCAAGTTGAATGTTGGGTGAAAATAATTTTAGGATGAGACCACTATCAAACCTTTGATAAAAATGTTAATACGTTGAGAAGTTAAGAGTGAAATAATGACCAACTGGGCCAAAATAATAATAGGGGACAGTCGAAAAATGATAGAAGTTGAAAATAACAGTATAGATTTAGTAGTTACATCCCCACCTTACTGGCACATTAAAGATTACGGGGTTGAGGGGCAAATTGGATACGGACAAAGTCTTCATGAGTATTTGAAGGATCTCTACAGAGTGTGGAAGGAGTGCTTTCGCGTTCTCAAGCCGGGACGGAGGTTGTGTATAAACATAGGAGATCAGTTTGCCCGTTCCGTGATTTATGGTAGGTATAAAATTATACCATTGCATGCCGAGTTCATAGCCCAGTGTGAGGACATAGGTTTTGACTATATGGGTTCGATAATCTGGCAAAAAAAGACCACGATGAACACCACGGGTGGGGCAAATGTGATGGGTTCCTACCCCTATCCTCCCAACGGAATGATCGAAATAGACTACGAGTTTATACTTGTTTTCAAGAAACCCGGAAAAGGCGGGAAGATACCAAAGGAAATTAAAGAGAAATCTAAGCTAACCAAAGAAGAGTGGAAGGAGTACTTTTACGGGCACTGGTATTTTGGTGGGGCAAGACAGATAGAGCATGAAGCCATGTTCCCCGAAGAGTTACCGAAAAGATTGGTAAAAATGTACACTTTCGTGGGCGATACTGTTCTTGATCCATTTCTTGGAAGCGGAACCACTGTAAAGGCAGCTTTAAACCTGAATAGAAATGCGGTAGGTTACGAGATAAATGAGAAATTCTTAGATGTGATAAAAGAAAAACTTGGACTGAAACAGAGTTTGCTACAATTCAGCGAAAATGTTCAGATAATAAAACGACAGAGTCCGATAGAGGTTGATGAGGTTGATTATGTTCCAAGGATTAAAGACGCTAAGCCAAAAGTAGATCCCAAGAAATTCAATTTTAAAAACGACAAGCTTTACAGAGTTGTTGATATCGTAGATGAGCAAACTATAAAACTGGATACAGGCTTACTCGTCAAGTTTTTGGGGGTAAAAATCATTAACAAAGAAAAAACCTTAGAATACTTGAGAAACCGGATTTTGAAAAAAGAGGTCTACCTTAAATTCGATAATGAACCCGTTTTGGATGAAAATATGGTTAGTGCCTACGTTTACCTAAAAAATAGAATATTCGTGAATGCATATCTAATAAAATCCGGAATGGCTATGGCTGATAGGGCAAGGGAGTACAGATATAAAACAAAATTCATTGAGTTGGAGAAAGGGGTGAAGTGATGGCTAAGGAATGGATATTGAACATGGCGACAAACAGGTGGGGATTGAACAAGAAGAATAGTGTAGGTCCCGTATCTCAGTGGATTCGAGAATGCAGCCCTAAAACGATTGAAGATTGGGAACGGTTTTACTACAAAAAACTCGCCGACTTTCTCAAAGACAGGGGTATTTCTCTGTCTCCTGTGGAATATATTGGGGACTTAGGGAGGAAGTTGTATGTAAAAATTACTGAGGTTATTCAGGCTGAAATTGAGGAGGTAACGGAGGAGGACTGTATCCAGTACATCTACAATCTTGTCATTAACAGAACCTATGACGGCTACATGACGGAAATAAAAACGATATATGGGAAACTGCAGAGGGATTTGGGTGTTGAGATAAAGCCCGCTCCTGATGAATGGGATAGACTTTACAATGTTGATTTTTATATTCAAGTTGGAGAGAAATATATAGGTCTGCAAATAAAGCCCATAACCTACGAACAAACACCGGAGATATACAGGTGGAAGGAGTGGCTTGGTAAAACGCATAAGAAATTTGAGGAGAATTTCGGTGGAAAGGTGTTCATTGTATTTTCAGTCAAAAAAGATAACCGAAAAGAGATTTGCAATCCCGATGTAATTGATGAGATAAGGGAGGAAATCAAGCGGCTTAAGGAAGGCAATTAGATTTAGAAAAGAATTTATCCGAAATTGAAGACGTGGCGATTCTCTACTGCGAGAATATAAGGGATTGATAGCTGTGGCGTTTGCGAAGTGCTTCAAGGATGAAAAAGCGGGAAGCTTTGAGTGGTTACGACGAGCTGAACGTTGTTGGCTTCGCAAGCTGCGGTGGCTGCCCCGGTCTTGTGATTCTGAAAATGAAGCTCTTCCTCATGTCTGCAAAGCTTGGAGGGACTACGACTCCATTGATACCCGCGTTAAAGCAGCAGTGGAAACTGAAAATTGCCCAATCGGACAAACTAAACTCACAGAGTTAAAGTTCAGTAAGAAAGTTGTAATCGGAATGGTAAAGAAAAAATATAATTTTATTCAAACCTCACATCGAAAGCCGGCTCAACTCCAAGCAGATCGGATAATGCCCCTTTGCACTCCTCAGCCCACACAGCCCTCACTCTCATTCCCAGCCTCACATCCTCGGGTTTTACGTTCAGCAAGGGTAGGATCATTGACGATGATGTCCCCTCAAAGCGAACCATTGCCAGTATCACTCTCTCCCCCTCTTTCAGAAATCCTGCCTGCACCGCGTCGATTCCGGCAATAACAACCTTCCCCTTCTCAAGTGGCGGAGAGACGAGAAAAGCCATCACTTCTCCATACTGGCTTACCTCTACCTTCTCCGTTATCTCTTTAAAGCAGCGAGCACAAATTTCCCTTGGTGGAACGTAAACTCTTCCACAACCTCTGCACAGTGTCCCCGTAATTTTCCTGTCCTTGAAATTCCTGACGAACTCGTCAAGGTAGCCTTCAGGAGCCTTGTATCTGTAAGCTCCGACGTTCCACTCTCCCTCCACTTGCATCGTTTTCTCATACTTCTCCTTGATCAACCCCATCTCCCTCACCTCCTCTTTGGAGAGTCTCCAAGCACCATCACGGTGTTGAACTGCACCTGCCCTCCCCATGCGTGTGCAACAGCATTTCTGACATCCTTCGGAATCTGATGCTCCTCAGCCTTCCTCATTATCTGCAAAGCAGCCTCCACAACCCTCTGCATACCCGAAGAGCCAATGGCGTTGGTCGCATTTACCCCACCAGAGGGGCAGATGGGAAAGTCCCCATCAATCTCCGTAACCCCTTCTTCCACAGCCTTCCATGCCATCCCATCATCGAAAAATCCAAGCCTCTCGCTGAACATCAGCTCCTGATGCGGGAAGGGAGCGTAGATTTCCGCCATATCTATCTCCTTCTTTGGATCCTTAATCCCTGCCCTTTCATATGCTTTTATTGCAGAGATTACAGCTCCGGTCTGATCGGAATAGTCAGAAACAGCTGTACCCTGATACGATTCTCCCTGATCTGCCTCTTCATCGGCGTAGGCAGCAACTCCCTTGACCCATGCCACTGGCCTCTCAACCCCTAATCTCTTCACAGCCTCTTCACTTGCATAAATCACACAGGATGCTCCATCGCTTGCAGGACACACATGACCAAAACGCATTGGCCATATAAGCATCTCCGTCTTCGCTATGTCATCAGCCGTGCAGTTTGGCCACTTCAGATGTGCGTACTTGTTCTTTGCAGCGTTTCTTCTGGCTTTTGCAGCAACCATATCGAAGTGCTCTATCCTGCATCCCGACCTTGCCATATATTGTGCCGCCTGGTAGGCTGAGATACCAGCAGCCGCTCCGGCTAAACCCATTATTGCGAAGCTCCTCATGTCCATACCCACCTTCATCATGTAGCTGAGGTTTGCAAAGGCTACATGCAGCAAACCCGTTGTCGCTCCCGGCTCAGCACTGTCACTGTGCTTCTCCCATGATACTGCCAGCACAACATCATACATCCCAGATGCAACCTCGTAGTATCCCAGATGAGCCGTAGACCCTCCAACAGTTCCACCAGTCGCAACTCTCTGCATGGGCTTACCAACAGCCCCGATATACTCGGCGAAGATCAGGTCGGGCTGGGCTATTCCACCAAATCCCTGCATGTTTCCGACAGCATACGCCTCGATGTCTTCAGGAGCTATTCCGGCATCCTCTATCGCAGCCCACACAGCTTCAGCCACAAGCTCTGCTTGGTTTACATCTGTCCTCCTACCATGCTTTGCCTGTCCGCATCCGATTATCGCCACATTTCTTCTCATGGCTCATCACCCAGAATGAAAACCAGATTCTTCTGAGCCAGCAAACCCCACTGCGCGTGAGCCAAAGCAGTTCTGCAGTCTTCAACCTGATTCTCAGCCTCGCCCCTTATCTGCTTTGCAGCCTCAATCAGCCTTATCATGCCCGTAGCACATATTGGATCTCCAGCCAGTGCTCCTCCACTTGGATTTACTGGAATATCTCCATAAACCTCTGTCATTCCCTCCTCGATTAGCACTCTCCCCTTCCCTTCCCTACAGAAACCGAGTGCTTCATATGCCATCAGCTCCTGATGGGCAAACCTCTCGCTGATCTCAGCCACATCCACCTCCCTGAACGGCTCTTCAATCCCAGCCATTCTGTAAGCCCTTCTCGCAGCAATTTCAAGTGAATTGAGTCTTGTCAAGTCTCTGTCTCTTAGATAGTTATCACAGGCGTTCCCTATACCCTTTATCCAGACTGGGTTGGGACATATCTCCTTTGCCACCTCCTCCGAAGCAAGTACCACCGCTGCAGCGCCATCACATGGCGGGGAGATCATAAGCTCTGTCAGAGGGTCTGAATACATCTCAGCCTCAAGAACTTCCTCAGCAGTAACATCGTGAAGCTTTCGGAACGCGTAGGGAACATTTGCTGCATTCCTAAGGTTTTTAACGGAAATCTCAGCCAGATCAAGTTCATCGGCACCATAATTGTTCATGTATATTCTTGCCTGCAGGGCTCCAAGCGTTATCTCGTTAAGCAGATCATTCTGCCTATCGAACCAAGGCTCAAGCATGTAGTGTGAAATCTGATGGGGGTTGAATATCCAGCTGTGAGTGTGAGAAACTGCAAGAGCAATTTCATGAACACCAGCCATAATGCGCTGTGCTGCATACAGAGCAGCATACATCCCATCTTCCTCTGCCTTGCTTTCATCCTTCAGATAAGCTCCTGTCGCACCGATGAGCATGCAGTTGGATATCGTCCTGCCATCCAGAAAATCCGTTGACGCACTCACAACAGTACAAACATCCTTCCTATCAATGCCAGCATCTTCAATAGCAGACTTGGCAACCTCAAAAACATGTTCTTCTCTCGTCTTCTCCACATCCCATCCGAGATTGCTTATGGCATACCCGATTATAGCGACCTTCACGTTCTCACCCCGGCTTGAAGTAAAGCAGGTCGGATGGCTTTCCCTCCGGCTTCTCTGCCCACACAGGCACGACCTCCATTCCGGGCTTCAGTTCTTCAGCCTCAACTTCTCCAAGCCTGACAAAAATCTGAGAATCTGCCCCCTTCAGCTTGATTGCCGCAACAATTTCCGGTTTGTTAAGATCAATAAAGTTCCCTTTGCCATCGAGCTTCTTTCTTACCACAGTGTGGCTCAGAACGACTCCCCTGCCATCCATGTTGACCAGATTCTTCTCATCCATCTTAGAACTGCACTTTGGACATATCATACGAGGGGGGACAACTGTATAGCCGCAGTTTTCACATCTTGCTGCGATAATCTGTTTTTCAGCAAACTTTTCGTAGAACTTTTCCATTATTTTTCCCGTATTCCATCTGAATCGAGCTACAAAGGGTAGTCCTTCATATCTCACTACTCCCACACTATCACCAATTTCAATTATCAATGAGCAAATATTAAATTTTTAAGGATTTTACATGAGCATGTATGCTCAAAAGAGGGGTTCAGAGGTCTTTTCTCAAATCGAGAACTCTCTTTGCTTTTCCCTTTGATCTCTCGATGGTGCCCTTTTCCACAAGCTCAACGTTTGTTCTAAGTCCAAGTTCCTTCTGTAGCTCTCTCTGGACCTTCTGCTGGATTTTCTGCAGGTCTGAAAGCTCTCCGGTGAACACTTCATCTCTCATCTCCACCTTAACTGTGATCTCATCCAGCGACCCCCTCCTCGAAATCACCACGAGGAAATGATCGCCCACTTCAGGAATCTGCATCAGCACGTGTTCGATCTGACTCGGGAATACATTTATTCCTCTTACTACGATCATATCATCCGCCCTGCCAAGGATGCGGTGAATTTTTGGATGTGTTCTTCCGCACGAGCACTCATCGTCCATTATGAATGTGATATCCCCAGTTTTGTATCTAAGCAGTGGCAGTGCTTCCTTTGTGAGGGGTGTTAATACCAATTCTCCCCTTTCTCCCTCACTTACCTGTTCTCCTGTCTCAGGGTCAACGATTTCAATGAAGTAGTGATCTGCCCAGATATGCAGTCCATCCTGCTCTGGGCATTCGAAGGCAACTCCGGGGCCGTTCATTTCGCTCAAACCGTAGCTGTCATACGCCTTTATACCAAAAGTGTCTTCTAATCTCTTTCTTGTGTTCTTGCTCCAAGGTTCAGCTCCAAAACAGCCAATTCTGAGACTTAGTTTGTCAAAAAGTCCAAGCTCCTCTGCAACTTCCTTCACGTGCAAGGCGTAGCTGGGCGTGGAGTGGATCACTGTCGTTCCAAAGTCTGCCATATACTGAACCTGCCTTTCCGTATTACCGACTCCCGCAGGAATAACCATAGCACCGATAAGCTCTGCAGCATCGTGAAACCCCAATCCACCTGTGAAAAAGGCGTAGTTTACCATGTTCTGAAATACGTCGTAATCCCTTACCCCGACCATATACAGGCATCTTGCCACCATGTTCGTCCAGTTTTCAAGGTCTTTAGCAGTATAACCGACAACCTTGGGCTTCCCTGAAGTTCCGCTTGATGTATGCAACCTCACAAGACTTTCTTTGGGGACTGCGAACAATCCGAAGGGGTAGTTCTCTCTTAAATGTTCTTTGGTTGTGAATGGGAGCTTGACTATGTCATCCCTCTTTTTGATGTCATCTGGCTTGATCCCAGAATCTTTCAGCTTTTTGTGGTAGAACGGAACATTATCGTAAGCATGCCTTACAATCCACTTGAGCCTTTTTAGCTGAAGTTCTTCCAGCTCTTTCTTAGGAATTACCTCTTCTCTCTGCCAGTAAATCTCGTTGTAGGGCATAGCATCACCATGTTACCTTGTTTCTTTCTGTCTCAGCTTTATGGATTAAATAGTTGACGTTTTTGCTCACGATGATTATCAGCAATAGCAGTTAAGGACAAAGTTAAAAAACAATTACTGCAAGAAAGCAGAAAGGGGCCGTAGGGTAGCCTGGTGATCCTCTCGGCTTTGGGAGCCGGTGACCCGAGTTCAAATCTCGGCGGCCCCACTCGTATTTTGTAATCTTAAGACCGTTAGATGATATAAAAGTGGAAACTATATTACTTAGCTCTTCAATTTTATTTTCCAGCTCAGATACTCGTTTTTCTAAGTCAGAATAACTACCAGGTTTTATAACTTCATCGCAAATCACGATAAGAAAAGCTCTGTTTCCCTGATACTCTGTCTCGAAGATTTGAGCTCTCTTCCCTATAATCTCGGCAAACTCAGACGGTAGACGAATTAATGGATACGTTATGCGTGGTTTAGGTGTTAGCTTTCCGATCTTAGTTTCTCCAATCCTTTTCATAGCGAACTCCTCCGTTATTTAACGTTAGATAACCAGCCCACATTTGAGTTTCGGAAATAAAAATAAAAAGAGTTTAAGGCCTCACGGCAGGGTGCCACCAAATGTCATCGAAGTTGGCGTAAAGGGGCTTCAAGGTTCCAACGTCCTCCAAATTCTCCCACTTGACATTTTTCGCTCTATCCATAGTTACTTTTGCTTGAAATACTTTCTCAATCTTTTTGTTACCTTGCATATCAATCATGGTCGTTTTCCCAATAATTGTTACGGAATCTATTTTATCAGCGTGCTTTACTAAAGTAGCCATTATATCAAAGGTGGCATAACAGAAGGTATCCCTCAAATGGCTCTCGTCCCAGACCGCCTCTTTGACAAACCAGACATTTACATGTCTTGTGGTCTCGAAGTATTCGACTTTCTCGATGTCTGCCCAAATAGTCGTAATTTCCTCTTTTAGTTGGTCAGCAAATGGCTTTAGTGTAGTTTCCTCCTCTTTTGAAGATTCCTCCCCAGGCCCAGGTGACAATACTACAGCCAAAAAGAACAGCAAAACAACTCCCAAAACAATCCATCGCTTTTCCATAGCCAACCCCGGGACTATATCGGATTTTTCAGATATATAATTTTTACGGAACATACGAATATTATCACTTAATGCCTGTTATTAGCAAAATTAAACTAAGAATCCTTAAAGAACTTGAAAAAGAACCATTACATGGCTACGCTCTCTCCAAAAAACTTAAGGTATCTGTTTCTTCGATTTATGCTCATCTTTATGAACTCGAAAAGAATGGTTTTATAGCATCTTCAGAATCAGATAGAAGAAAGGTATATCGTCTAACTGAGAAAGGAAAAGCTTTGCTTGAGTTAGTTACAAAATAATTTTTTCTATTCAACTTTAATAGCTTTTCAAGATGATGTAAATAGCTTTATTAATCTTACAGAAGTATTCTACGTTTGATGAAAACGAAGAATATTAAAGTTAGAATAATCAAAGAAAAGGACGGTTTTATAATTGAGGTTGGCGAAGAACCAGAAGGAATTACTTATGATGTTCGCCCTAATCGTCCACATCGAAAAGCTTAGATAAATACTGAGTATTCATCTTTTCCTCTGCAACATCTTTTTCAACATCTTTTAGCTTTTTGTAATTCTTTTAGCTTTTTGTAATACCAACTCCATGAAAATACACCGTATTCCTTTTCCAACATTTTTGCTTTTTCTTTTGTAACCTTGTCTGATTCCATCATTTCTACCTCTGTATCTATAACCTTTTCTAAGATTGGTTTATACCATCTCCTAAGTTCCTTAATAAGTGGCTCAGCCCACTTCTTGGTGATTTTTTCGTAATTGTTGGAATTCTTTTTAGGAAAGTTACCAAGCTTGATTTTCTTAACGAAACAGCCAATTTGAGGAATAAAATCTTCTCCATTGTCAATTGTGATGTTTCCGACGATTACGATTAACTTCGGCTCATCTCCCTCTCTTACTATCCTCGCAATCGCTTGAATAACTGAATTCCTAACTGGTTCTTCGGTATCTATACCATACGCTTGAATCAACTCATACATCATGTTAACATAACATCGCAAATCTATTTTGGCGTGAATTTCATTCTTATTTTTATAAGCTTGGCTTATATTTTTACAATTGCTGAATAACTCCCTATCTTTGCTTTTTTGTTTGCTCACGAAAATCCGTAACTGAGCAAAATCTTTGATAAATGGTGGTCTTATGAAAAAAGATGGTGGTAGAAAGGATATTCCGGTTATGATACCCTTAGATATATTACTAAGATTATTAGTTCCTAAGCTTCCCTTTCCGTGAAGTAAAATCCGAGTTAATTCATAATTGCCATTATTTTCAGTAGTAACGGTATTAGAGACGTTTTCGAATCTCTCATCTCCTCGCTTTTTTCTTTGAAATAAGTTTTTATAGCACTCACGAATAATTCTCAAGCACGACTCTGATGTAAATAAAACTATAGATTCTCTCTTTGTATTTGCGAAAAATTCATCCAGTAATTCGTTAATTCTGTTGAACTTCTTGTTCTTGCCAGTTCTAACATCAAAAGAACCAAATTTCGAGTCAGTTATTTGAATTATTGTCGTGTTTCTTCTCGTAGGGGGATCTTTGCTTATCGGCTTAACAGGATAACTTGATAGTTCTTTGGAAAGTTCTAATTCGATTTCAATTGGTGTAGCATTCAAATACTCAATCCTCTTATTTCTAAAATTTCTTTTATCGTAACGTTTAACGACGATTCGAATTATTTTCTCACCATTCTCTTTAAATAATCCGTATACCCAAACTTTTTTTGCTTTGATTAACAATGATAGGATTTTTGCCTTTATCTTGTTATCTCTTATTGTTTCCCAATCTTCCGATAAGTTGGAGTATTCATTTTCTAATATGTTTTTGTATTTCCTTACGAAAGTTGTGATTTCCTTTCCAATATCTTCGAGAAAACCCACTTTTTCCATCATAGTGGTAGTGAGTTTTGCTAACGCTGTGTAATTATGTTTGAGAAGGTAATTATTGAGTTTTTGCAAATCTGCTGGTGTTATATCCTCGTAAGGATAGATAAGGTTTATCAGCGACACATCATCTAAAACGATAGTCTTTGGCTTAAACCACTTTAAAGCAAGCTCCAAATTTTGTGGCACTGTGTAGATATCATTGCCTTGTCCTTCTTCTCTTTGTTTAAAAAAGCCACAAAAATCTGTATTTTGACAACCCTTACATTTTGGCATTATGAAGTCGTAGACGTCCTCATCTATTCTGTCACATAGTTGAGGTCTACCCTTCAAAACGTAGGCGTCAGGACTCTCTTTTACTTTTTCTTCACACACATAATAATCTGGAAAAATATGAAGGTATCCTTTTCCTTTGTTTCTAAGTATTGATTCGGTCGTTTTTCCTGCCCCAGGGTATCTCAAATCAATCAAAGAAAAATTATCAACCGTAAAACTTAAATGGTTTAAAATATAACTCATTATAATCCTCCCTATACTGCTCGATCTTTACTTTCTCGTTTTTTTAATCCCCAACCTCCACGACCCGCATTTCAATTTTGTCTTCATCTACACATACATAAAACGGAGGCTGAGGGATGCCATCGTCATCGGATATCTCAATAAGCCACGATAGATCGGGTATGTTTAGCTTCTTACTAATCCTTTTACATTCTTGTTTTGCCTTCTCTAAATCATTGAATTCACTGATCACTTTTCCATGTGGTTTGTTGCTTATGAAAACGGCGAGATTAGCTTTAATAGCCAAACTTTCGAGTTCTATGATTTTCTTTTTCAATTGCTTAATGTTCTTCATAACTTACCCTCCTTTCAAGTTCGTCAATCCTTCTCTTTAACTCCTCGATTTCCGTATCACGTAAAATGGTGTTGTAAGTTCTTATAATCTCACAAAACAAATGATCGTATCTAATTCGTAGCCTTTCGATCTCAGGCTTCGTAAATCTGCCATAAAACACCTTATTTCTCATTTTCATAGTTAGTTCTGTTAACATCTTCAATAGGTCATCACGAGTTAAAATTTCAACATTCTCAAATCCAATTAATTTCTTTGTCTTTTCCATTTACGCCACCTCTCCTTTTTTATTCATTTTAATAATAAAAAATAAAGGACATTTAGATAAATCTAATTATCTGATCTTTACTCGCCATAAATTTTTCATACAACCTATGGTACCTAACTGCGTTCAATAGAATCTCAACTTCTGATTCCAACAATCCTACTTCTTCTGCTATCTTAGCTACCTTTGGCCCTGGATTTCGAGTTTTTTCTATCGCTTTAATTGCCTTTATACATTTCAAAAAGAATTGTGCGTTTGCTTCAGACAATTGTTTCTTTTCCATCTCTTCAAGTTGTAAAAGTTTGTCATCATTTAGTTTTTTGCTGATTTCCTTAATTAACTGCGGTCTCAAGACATCATTAACGTAATTCCTAAACCATTCAATAAATTCGATCTTTTGTTCGTCTATTTTCCTTCCGATTGCTAAGAAGTTTACCATGCCACCCACCTACCATCACGGTATTTTCCAATCGTTAATTTTTGGCCTACCTCCACTTTTTCTGCCTCTTTGTCTATATCGGGGAGAATCGAGGCCACTCTTTTGTAATCTTCCGTAGTTGCGTTTCCTAATTTTAGAAAATCAAGTGCTAATCCTGCGTAGATTCTTGCCTGTATCCTTTGATTTACATCACTTAAATCGAATTCTCTCGCTTTCCTCGCCAAATTTTCGGCTAATCTGACTAACTTTTCATTACGCATTTTTCATCACCTCGTTTCGAATTTCAAAATTTCCTCTAACGTTTTCAAACCGATAACCAAAACCGCTTTTCTATTACGTAGATTGGTCTTCTTTTGTAATCTGGCTAATAGCTTCCACGTCTCTTCATCGAAATAAAACTCGTCATAGAATTGCAACGCTTTGCGAATGATTTCCGATTTATTGTAGCCCTTTTCCTCGAAAGTTGATAATATCCTGGCTGTTTTTTCATCCGGTTTGAAACTAACTGCGTTCTTCATTCCATGAGGTATAGAAATTCCTATTTCTTATAATATATAAGCTTTTCGGTTGATAAATAAATAAAATAAAAATTGTCAAACATCTAAAACTTCTCGTAATTTTGGTATTACTTTTTTATAAGCAACAATTGAGTTGTGAAGTTTTTCGAGGTAGTGATTAAAAAGCGTAGAACCGTTACTATGTCCAATCATGAATTGTATTACTCCCTCATTTATCCCTAATTGAACAAGTTTATTCACAAACCAATTTCGTCCATATTTCAATGGTAAACCTCGGCTTGTAAAGTAACTCTTTACACCATATTCGGAGATATCCATCTTGCTTAGTGATTTAGCTAAATCAGAAGGTAGAAAACATTTGAATGCTTTTTTGTTACCTCTTTCCCAATCTAAGTCATAATATGCAACTTCATCTATGATGTGTAAGTTTTTGGGATCGAATTCTCTTAGAATCTTTAAGGCCTCTACGACCCTAACGCCACTGTAATAGATAATTTTCATTATAAGTTTGTAGTCTTCTCTCTCGCATTCATTTAAAACCTGTTTTACAACCTCATCATTTGGAACATAAGTGTCAAAGCCACTTTTCTTCAGTTTCAGTATTTCTTTAAGCTCCAAAGCAAATTCTTTTGAAATTAAACGTTTATCGAGATGATAATTAACCAAGTTACGGACAGCTTTAACAAAATGATTCCAACCAGCTTGGACCATCAACGAAACTTCAGTTAGATCATCCGTGTTTTTAATTATTACACCAGCCAGATACCTATCCAGATAACTTAGGTAGTCCTTTGCAGTTTTACTTTCTACCCGTGAGTTAATCCAATTTACAAAATCTCTCTTTACTGAATTGTAATCGAGAAAATCTTCATCTTCGTTGTTGAATTTCGCCTTTGGGAGCCGGTGACCCGAGTTCAAATCTCGGCGGCCCCACTTTAGATTGGCTGACAGAGTTAGATGTTGGAAAGGATTTCAGAAAGTGTTTCTATTATGCAGTCACTTCCTGTTTTTGATCATCTCTATCCAAAAGAGCCAGAATTTCCATGTCGAGTCTCTTCAGAGTTTTGAACAGGTTGTTTTTCTTAACCCTGTACATCTTGGCTCTGTTTACGGTTCTCGTGTATTCAATCAGACCGAATTTCTCCAGCGTGCCCCAAACCTCGTTTACCGTCTTCCAGCTGACACCAGTTTCTCTCGCCACATCGGCCTTAGAGAAGTCCAACTCCCACTCGTCGAGCAAGAAGTCCAAAATTTTTATGATTGGGGCGTCCCCAAACAAGTAGCTTAACATATCATCAACACCTCTCTCTGTCTCTCTAAAAGATTGTGAGATTCATACTATTTAAACTTTTTTAAATATTCTTTTAAACTTCCAAAATGTTATTATATCAAAAATAAGTCAAAAAATATTTAAATCAAAAGATACGATACTTATCGTGCAGTCGGAAAAAGTAAGAGTCAAAATCTTATGGAGGCTGTACAGACACAGGTATATTGGAGGCAAACATACTGACATAAAGAATCTCCGAAAGGGCTTTCCGAGGAATAAATACGACCTTATTGATGAGGTAATCAACGAGCTAATTCGTGAGGGGCTTTTACTTGTTAAACCAACCCATTACGGTAAACAGGTTTCACTAAATCCGAGACGATTGGGAGAAATAAGAAGCATTATCGAGAAGTTTGAAGAGTAATCAAAACTCAATTCTAATTCCGACACCTTAACCTCCCATCATAAACTTCATCCGCATAGCTTCTCCCTACATTACCCAACAATCGGAATACTAACCTCTATCTCGTTGTAGGGCACCATTGATTCTCTACTCTACCGAAGTAATGCTGTGGTACCCTCCTTTCCCCTTTCGTTGTTGTAGCCAAGAACTCTTTTCCCCCCTTCCGGTCAATTTTGATGTAATCAGCGAGTATTTCACACCCTCCGGGAAGTCTTCGGACTTTGGAACCTTGCATATTCGGATCTCCGGCCCCACTTTATTACTGTTCCCTAAGGGGTGGGATAAACTTTCATGCAGAGTTAGCTACTTTAATTCTCTTTTTCTTTATATGAACTTCACCCACTTTCTGGTCATCGCCACAGTCTTTGATGTTTTTCTCACAACTTTTTCAGGAAATAAACCCATCAGAAAGTTGTAGAGGAACATCTTCTCTGAGGCGCCAATAATGGTTATGTCGAAGTTTTCAGCTTCATTCGCAATCCTTTCGGAAGGTCTTGGGTGTATTGCAAATTCCTTCTCTACCTTCAGACCATCAAGTTCTTTTGCAGCCTCATCGAGTACCTTCTCTGCTTTCTCTCTTTCCCTCTCGTGATTGCTCACATAAAGTAGCTTTACAACTGCCTCCCTTTCTGTTGCGATATCCTTAGCGATCTCACACGCCAGCTTGGCGTGGGGACCACCGACCGTTGGAATGAGAACACTCCTGAAGTCGGGCATTTTCTCTCCTGGCTCGAATCTTATCACAACAACATCACACTTTGCCTTCATCATCACCGGATCAATTGTGCTGCCCAGCACCACATCACGTCTAAATGTCCTCCCCCTCCAGCCCATGACCACCATATCTGCCTTCCACTCTTCAACTGCACTCAAAATAGCCTCAGAAACATCGTGTCCCACTTTAACTACTCCTCCAGCAGGCACGCTCAGATTCATGAGCTCTTCCACTCTCTCTTTTGCCTTCTTAACTTCCTCCGCAGGTGTCGAAATAGGAGTTTGAGGTGGGAGCTTCACGGTGTTCATAATCACAACTTCGCCGTCTCTCTGCCTCGCGATTAACTCGGCAAACCTCACGAGCTTCTTGGCTACAACAGGATTTGCAATCGGAACAAGAATGACATATTTCTTTTTCTCAACGGGCGTCTCCTTGTATACAGTCATCACTTCCTCCTCTACTCTCTTTTCCATCTCCTTCTCGGAGTATGCATAGTAAACCAGAGAACCGAGAAACATCCATGCAACCGTCATGAAGAACACCGATATTCCATGCTCGATGTGGGTGATGAGGAAGTAGGTGATCACTATCTGGAAAATTATTGCGACAAAGGGCAGAAAGGGAACGAAGGGGAGTTTGAAGCTGCGTTTTATATCAGGTCTCCTCAACCTGAGGATTACAAGTGCCGTGTTGACAGATAGAAACAGAAAGATGAACATCAGGCTCGCAGCAGACGCCACAGCCTCTATTGGGGCTAAAGATGAGATAGCAATGATAATGTAGCTGAAAAAGATTGCATAATGCGGCGTCCTCGTCCTCTCGTTAATCCTTGCCAATGCCTTGTTGAGGTAACCTGATCTACTCAGGGCGAAGACAACCCTTGAGGATGAATAGATGGTGGCGTTCATGGCACTCACAGTTGAGATCAAACCGCCTGCGAGGATCATCCACCCGCCCAAGGGCATGATCTGGTCAGCCACTCTGACGAGGCTGAGCTCTGCCAGCTTACCGAGGAACATCCAGCTCGGAACATCAGCTCTAACTGCTCCAAGCAGGGAAAAGGCTACGAGAATGTAAATTCCAACCGCAATCCAGAGAGAGACTATTATGGCCTTTGGTATGTTTTTATCAGGATTCTTAACTTCTTCACCGCTCTGAACTATTATCTCGAAACCCTCAAAGGCGATGAAAGTTAAACCCATCGCAGCGAGCACTCCAGCCAGCCCAGTGGGCATGAAGGGTGTGTATGCACTCGCCCAGTCGGGATAGGAAGTCATGTGGTAGATGCCGAAGAGAGCAAAGATGACTAAAATGAGCACCTTCAGCATTGTTACGAATCCACCAAGTTTTCCACTCTCTTTTGCCCCAATGTAGTTTACATACGCCAGAAAGGTGACCATCGCAAGGGCAGAAAGCTTGGCAAGAAGTGTGTGGGATAGGGCAATTCCCATGAAGTTTACAATCATCTCGGCGAAAAAAGCTCCAAAGGTTACGGCATAGAGGGCACAGGCGATTGTGTGTGCTGCCCAGTCTATCCATCCAGCCATAAATCCAGCGTAATTTCCCATGGCTTCTTTTATCCACAGATAACCCCCACCAGCTTGGGGCATCGCAGAACCGAGTTCGGCATAAGCCAGTCCTGTGAGCGTAGCGATTATACCATTGAGAAGGAATGCGAGGAGAATCGCAGGACCAGCAATACCCGCAGCAATGCCAGTAAGGGCGAAGATACCCGCCCCAATCATCCCGGCGATGCCAATCATCGTGATGTCAAAGAATGAGAGGTCTCTGCTCAGAGAAACCTGCACTTCTCTCGATTCCATCACTCTGAAAGGTTTTGCGGGTAATATAAAATTATTGCAGGTAATAGGAGTAGATTCCTGCCAGTATCAGAAAAGTTCCGAGTAGAGATCGGGTAGTGAAGACTTCCCTCTCTCTGAGAAGGATAAAAGTCAACATCACGGTGAAAAGGGGATACGCGCTCGTAATGGGCTCGACTACTGTTACGGGTAAGTCTTTAAGCACGACGTATCTCACAAAGTGTGCAAGCCCGGCTGTGATGCCTGCGGCAAAATACCACTTCGCCCCCTTCAAGGACAGGTTTTTTGCGGCAATCGGGGTCATGAGGGCTGTTGACACCAGAAATCCGATAAACGTCGCGAAGAGCGGGTTGTATTCCACAGCATTCCCGAACTTGACGAGGAAGGAGGAGAGGGCTGTAAAAAACCCGGTCAGTATTCCAAGGGTTACTCCGACGTAATCTGCTTCTCCACTTGGTCTTGAGATGAGAACGATTCCTGCGAAGATCAGGATGGACATCAGCGAGACCCTTAGCGTCAGTATCTCGCCCAGAAATATTCCAAGTATGGCTGCGAAGAAAACCCTCGTGGCTGATAGTGGTGCAGATAGGTTCGCTCCGATTCTGCTTATCGCATGGTAGAAGCATATTCTTGCAGCGAAGAAATGTAAAATTCCTGCTACAAGCATGTAACCCAAAAATTCTCTGTCAAGACTCGGATTGACTATTGAGGGGAGAAAAAGCAGTGTGGAAGCGATCTGACTGACGTAAATTCCGCTCATCGTATCCACTTCTCTGCTGCCGAACCTGACAAGTATCTGGTGCACGCTGAAAAGGAGAGGGATTAGCAGAGCGATAAGAGCCATTCTATCCCTGCTTCAACCCAACCTTGGGACATTCATCTCTGAGGGGACATTCATCACAGAGGGGTTTTACAGGCTTGCAGACGGTCTGACCAAAGCCAACAAATGCTTTGTTCACCCTATCCCACATGCTGACGGGAAAAATCTCTTTGAGCATCTCCTCAGTCTGCTCAGGTCGGGTAGTGTTTACCAGCCCAAGACGGTTGGATATGCGGTGAACGTGGGTGTCAACGGGTATCGCAGGAATGCCTGAATAGGCAAGAACAACGTTGGCGGATTTTCTTCCTATGCCGGGGAGCTTTACAAGTTCATCAAATTTCAGCGGAACTTCAGAGTTGTATTCTTCGACAAGCTTTTTCGCAAGTTCCTTCAGCCTCCTCGCTTTAACCCTGTAAAATCCCACACCTCTTATTAGCTCCGCTATCTCCTCCTCGTCCATCCCAGCAAGTTCTTCTGGAGTTCTTATTCTGGAGAAAAGCCTTTGAACCGCTGATGCAGTAGCCTCGTCCCTCGTCCTTGAGCTTAGCAATGCTGCCACGAGGTGCTGAAAGGGTGTCCTTACCTCTCCCTTAAGAGTATAAATTGGAGCACCTCTTTTCCTCGCCTCTCTTTCCATCAATTCTACCATTTTCTCAAGTTCCACATAGCTGATAGGCAATATTTTAAAAAGAGTTTCTGAGTTGTATCATGCCAAAGCTCGATTATGCAAAGGCGGGAGTTGACATAAGGGAGGAGGAGAGGGCGATAAAATCCCTCGCGAGAGTCATAAAGCACGTCAGAAAGGGTTTTGGAAAACCAATACTGACGTCTCACTATGCCGGGGTCATAGATTGCGGAGATTTTGGCATTGCCATCACAACAGATGGTGTAGGGAGCAAAATTCTTGTTGCTGAGGCAATCAACAAGTTTGACACCATCGGGATTGACTGCGTTGCGATGAACGTGAATGATCTGGTAGCTGTAGGGGCAGAACCTCTTGCCATGGTGGACTACATCGCAATCGAGAAGCCGGACGAAAGGATAATGGCTGAGATAGCGAAGGGACTTGAGGAGGGGTGCAGAATTGCCAATATAACCCTCCTCGGTGGGGAAACTGCGACGCTTCCCGAAATAATCAGAGGCTTTGATCTTGCGGGAACGGCAATAGGTGTTGTGGAGAAGGATAAAATCGTAACTGGCGAGAGAGTTGAGCCGGGAGATGTTATTGTTGCCATTCCAAGCAGCGGGATACACAGCAACGGCCTCACCCTCGCCCGGAAGGTTGTGGAGATGGCGGGGATGAGTTATCATGATAAGTTTAACGGAAAGACGATAGGGGAGGAACTTTTGACCCCAACGAGAATTTACATGGAGGTTCTCGATGTGTTGAAGCGCTGCGATGTGCACGGACTTGCCCACATCACAGGCAGCGGATTGCTGAAGCTTAAGAGGCTCAGAGGTGATGTTAAATACGTTGTGGATAAACCCTTAGAGCCGCAAAAGATATTTAGGCTCATTCAGGAGCTTGGGGAGGTTGACGAGGATGAGATGTACAGAACCTTCAACATGGGTATGGGTTTCATGATCGTGCTGCCTGAAGATGAAGCTGGGAAGGCTGTGAAGCTATGCGATGGCTCTGTTGTTGGATACGTGGAAAAGGGAGAGGGAGTTTACGTTAAGGATTTGAGGCTTGATTGAGATTAGAGTTCAAAGCCCGATTATCGTGTAATCCTCAAGCTTATCCTCTGCCTCGTCCATTTTTTCCTGATGTTCCTTCAAAAAGTTCCTCACGAGTTCAGCAGCGTTTTTCTTGCATTTTCCACACAGAAGTTTCCCTCCTCTGCAATTGCTCTCTATTTGCCTCAGCTCATTGTCATTCTCAATCAGATGGTAGCTGTAAAGCTCGAAAACGACGCATTTATCTGGTTCCCCTCCGAGTCTCCTCTGCTCATCTGCTGTAACTCTTCCACCAGTAAAGGCCTTCATTACCTTTTTCGCTCCCTCGTCGGGGGAGTCAAGGAGAGAAATGTAGCTTTCTGGCTTGCTTGAACTCATTTTTCCTCCTGTCAGGCCAGTAGTAAATCTGTGGTAGGTTGAAGAAGGAGGGATAAAAGCAAATCCTCCAAGTCTTAACTCTACTTCCCTCACTTCCCTCTCAATTTCATCAACACTTCCAGAAACATCAACATGCTCTTCGTAGAACCTTGTCTCCAGATTCAGTTCCTTCAGAGCTTTCAGATACTCATTACCCTTCCTGCTTCTAATCCTCAGACCACCTTCAATTGGCTCAAAGGAGAAGATACTCGCTCTTGCTGCCAAATCCCTTGTGAGACGCATGTGGGGGTCCTGATCAGCACCAACTGGTACAACAACCGGCTTCGGGCCACCAAATTCTTGAAGCTGAGGGTGGAGGATATCAGCAGCCTGTACAGCTGTTATAAACATCTTGGCGAGCTTGGTTTCACCGTTAAATCCATATATTGCCCTCAGCTCACTGAAGTTCACCTCCGCAGAAAGCTCGAAGGCCAAATCCTTGACGTGATTGCTTTTCGACTGGAAGTATATGACCGCATTGCTATCCAGTCCGAGAGCGATGATTGACTTTATATATTCCAAACCGATTTCTCTTGTCTTTTCCCAGCTCAAACCTCTAACTGAGTGTGCCTCCATATCTGCTATGGCGACGAATGCCTTTCCTCCTGCCTTCTGGTGCCAGACTATTTCATCCATCGTCATCTTGTGACCAAAGTGCGGAAGACCAGATGGCATGAACCCCGACATTACCGCCCATGCCTCTCCTTTTCTCATGGCATCCACGATCCTCCAGTAATCTCTGTGACCGAAAATAGCGCCCCTTTTCATCAGGATGTGCGGATTCTCGATCTCCTCGAGTACCTCGTTGAAAGGTCTCATTCCGAACTCCTCGATGAGCCTGTCGTAGTCAATGACCCCCTCGACATCCCATGGAGTGACTTGCATGGCATTCAGTAGGCGGCAGGTTAATATTCTTTGTGCAGATTGCAGTTCGATGAGAGTGCAGATAATGGGTGCAGGTGCACTTGGGTCTCTTGTGGGAGCATTGATGCAGCTTTCCGGATTCGATGTTATTTTTGTTGCAAGAGGCAAACAGCTTTCAGCTTTAAAAAACCGTCTGAGAGTTTCAGGGCTTATTGAAGCTGAACTTGATGTTCATGCTGTGGCCAAGCCTGAAAATGCAGATATTACCTTTGTGACTGTCAAAGCCTACGATACCGAAGAGGCTGCGAAAAAGCTTGCAGAAGTTGATCCGGGAATTGTTTGCAGCCTGCAGAATGGTGTTGGGAATGAAGAAATTCTTCAGAAATACTGTGATAAGGTTCTGGGCGGGGTTACAAGCTATGCTGCAAATCTGGCGGATTACGGGCATGTTGTTTATGCTGGTGAGGGCTTAACGTATGTTGGCGAGCTGGATGGAAGAATGAGTGATGAGGCATTTAAGGTGGCAGAAGCTTTGAGAAGGGCAGGTATTAAAGCTGAAGCTGTCAGTGATATTCAATTCCGGATATGGGCAAAGGCTGTTGTCAATGCAGCCATCAATCCCATAACAGCCCTTTGCAAAGTGAGGAACGGGATGGTTGTGGAGAACGATAACCTCTGGAAGGTTGCCAGAAGTGTTGCTGAGGAGGGCAGGAAGGTTATGCTGAAAATGGGCTACGATTTCGATGCTGTTAGTGAAATCAAGAGAGTTGCGGAAATGACGGCAAAAAACAGATCGTCAATGCTTCAGGATGTAGAAAAGGGTAAGAGAACTGAGATTGACTTCATAAATGGAGCGATAGTCGAGAAGGGGAGAGAGATGGGAATTGACTGTCCCGTTAACGAGACCTTACTCCATCTGATCAAAGGAATTGAGAGGGGGTAGGGTGAACGATCTGATTAAGGTTCTGCTTGTCGCCATGCTGCCTATATCCGAGATCAGGGGAGGTTTGCCGCTCGCCCTCTACCTTGGCTTCGATCCCGTTGAGGCCTACATAATCGCCCTTATCGGAAATATCATGCCAATCCCCGTTCTGCTTGTTCTGCTGGATTTTCTCATCAGTCTTGCAACGAAAGTAGGTTTTGTTAAAAGGGTGTATGGAAAGATACTGGAAAGAGTTGAAAGAAAGAAAGGTATCGTTGAAAGATACGGCTATTTGGGCCTTATGCTTTTCGTTTCTGTTCCACTACCAATTACGGGAGCTTGGACTGGAGTGTTAATCGCTTCTCTGCTTCAGCTCGACAGGATAAAGTCCTTTTTCTCGATAACAGTAGGTGTTTGCATTGCTGGTGTTATTGTTCTCCTCGCCTCGCTTGGCATAATTTCAATTGCAGGTTTTATTAAATAAAACAAAACCAAAACCTTCTTTTTTATTCAGCCGAAACTGATAACGTGATCGAGATATTTACCTCGACGAGGGTTCAGATACTCTCGAAGCTAAGGGAAAGACCTTTCACGGTTTCAGAGATTGCAAAGCTCACAGGATACTCTAAAACGACTGTAAGCTATCATTTGAGCAAGTTGAGCGAAGCTGGGCTTGTGGAAAGGGTTGAGAGGGGAAAGTGGGTTTACTACAGGATTACGCACAGGGGAGAGAGGAGGATAAAGGTTGAGGCTGCGGTGTCAATTGCTTCCTTGGTAGGGGCAGCGGTATCTATCGTGTGGTTCGCGGTGATAAGGATGCAGAAGGCAACCGTTAAATTAGTTTCCAGTGCGTTAGAGAGGGGCATAGCACCCGTTTATAAAATTCAGAAAGTAGGTGGATTTGAATATGAATATCTGCTGGTTGCAGTTGCTGCAGCTTTGATTTGTGTTTTTCTGTATTTGAAATTAAAGAGGTGAGCGGAAAGTATTTTTTGACGTAAATCTACATATTTTATGTTCCGGAAACCTTTAATTTTGATTTTAGTTCTGATTGCACTGTTGATCGCAGGATGTAGTCAGGAGAAACAGTATCCCCAAACCCTTACAATCAGATCGGTTTTTGAAAATGGAGGCGAAATTCCTAAGAAGTATACGTGCGATGGTGCTGATGTCTCTCCACCTCTCTTTATCGAAGGACTCGACAGCAAAGTCAAAAGTCTCGTCATAATCTGCGAAGACCCTGACGCTCCTGTGGGCGTTTTCACTCACTGGATTGCGTGGAATGTTGAACCAATTTCACAGATACCCGAGAACATACCAAAGGCCAAAGAGGTTAGCAATCCAAAAATGGTTCAGGGAAAGAACGACTTTGGCAGATTAGGCTATAACGGCCCATGCCCGCCGAGCGGAAAGCACAGGTACTACTTCAAAGTCTACGCCCTCGACACAGAGCTTGATGGTGATTTTAGCAGGAGAGAACTTTTGAAGGTGATTGAAGGTCACGTCATTCAGTATGGTGAAATTTATGGGATATACGGTAGATAATCCAGAGTAAAGTCCCAATCTTAGCTGATGTGGATAAGCCCGAAAAAGTCATCTTCTTTTCTGCTAATATCGGGATATGACGTTTTGTTGAACATACAATCCTTTATTCTTGTTTCGAGTATTAGAAAGAGGTAAATTTTTTATTCTCTTTCTCGTGGGCAGTTAAGAGGTGGTTAAAATTCTGATTGAGGTAAGATTTCACGGGAGAGGGGGACAGGGAGCGGTGACAGCAGCCGACCTGCTTGCGGTTGCTGGATTCAAGGAGGGTTACTATACTCTGTCATTTCCCATGTTCGGAGCTGAGAAAAGGGGAACTCCAGTAGTCTCATTCCTTAGAATTTCTGATGAACCAATTGTTGCAAGAGATGAAGTTTACAATCCGGACTACGTTGTGGTTCTTGATCCGACAGTTATGGAAACCGTAAATGTTGTTGCAGGTTTAAAAGAAGGGGGAATGCTTATAGCAAACTATCCTAAGGGGAGTGAGGATTTAAAGGCTGAGCTTAAGGCTGATGATCTTGGTTTTAAGGTTGCAACAATTAATGCAACGAAGATGGCGATGGAGGCTCTTGGAAGACCAATAACAAACACGACAATGGTAGGAGCTTTTGGTGGGGCTACAAGGCTTGTTGCACTCGAAACAATAGTTGAAGTTGTTAAAGAGTGGTTCAAAGGCGAGCTGGCAGAGAAAAACGCAAAGCTGGTTGAGAAGGCTTATCGTTATATGATGGAGGTGTGCAGATGAAGATTAAGATAAACCTTGGTGCGATTTCAGAGCCAATGCAGTCAGAGAAGCTTAAAACAGGTGACTGGGGAACGCATTACCCAGTTGTTGATAAAGAGAAGTGCACAGCATGCAAGACTTGTGAGCAGTACTGCCCTGACCTGTGCATTGAGGTTGAGGAGTTCGGAGAGGAGAAGTATGCGGCTGTGGACTACAACTACTGCAAGGGATGCGGAATCTGCTCATCGGTCTGTCCATTTGAGGCGATAAAGATGGAGCTCAAGGATATATTCAAATTTGAAGTTTGCTGAGGTGGTAAACAATGAAACAGGTTGTTAGGGGTTTTTACTCGGTTGCATATGCCGTCAAGCTCTGCAAACCAAATGTTATTTGCGCTTATCCGATCACGCCCCAGACTGAAATTGTCGAAAATCTTGCTGCAATGTATGCAAACGGAGAGCTGGGGGATGCTGAATACATCACTGCTGAGTCAGAATTCGGTGCTGCAAGCATGCTTGTTGGAGCCTCTGCTGCGGGAGCGAGAGTCTTCACGGCAACCTGCAGTCAGGGTCTGATTCTGATGAGCGAGGTTCTGTTTAATGCAGCAGGAATGAGGTTGCCGATAGTTCTTGTAAACACCAACAGAGCTCTGTCAGCTCCGCTAAGCATCTGGAATGACCATCAGGACAGCATGGCAATGAGAGATGCCGGAATAATGCAGGTTTACGTGGAGAACAACCAAGAAGCCCATGACATGATTCCCCAAGCCTATAAGGTTGCCGAGAACAGAAAGGTTTTGCTCCCATTCATGATCTGTATGGACGGATACAAGCTCACCCACGCTTATGAACCGGTTGATTTGCTTGATCAGGAGACTGTTGACAGTTTTCTTCCACCATACGAGCCTGCTGCCTACATGACCACCAGAAAGCCGCTCGCATTCGGATGCTATGCTCCTCCACACATCTACATGGAGTTCAGGGTTGCTATGCAGCAGGCGATGGAAAGGGCGAGGGATGTAATGCTGGAGGTCTATAAAGAATGGGCAGAGGTCAGCGGAAGAGACTGGGGAGGGCATATTGTTGTGGACTATCCCGATTCAAAAATCTTCGTGGTAGCGATGGGGTCTGTTGTGGGCCTGCTCAGAAAGGTTGTTGAGGAGTTGAGAAATGAGGGTTTAAGTGTTGGATTAATCAAGATTAGAACCTTCCGACCCTTCCCGATTGACGAGCTTAGGAAAGCTCTAAAGGATGCAGAGAGGGTTGTGGCTCTTGATCGCTCAGTAAGTTTCGGCTATGAAGGGCCGGTGTCTATTGAACTAAAATCTGCGATTTACGGTCACAGCTCTGCCGAGGTTTATTCCTACACTGTTGGACTTGGAGGGAGAGACATGCCGAAGGACTTTCTCGAAGGAATAATCAGGGATGTGGTGGAGGGCAAGGAAAAACCGGGATTCGCCTTTAAGGGACATCACGACTTTGAGGAGGTGGTACCATGAAATACTTTGGCAGTGGTCACGGAGCATGCCCCGGATGTGGATTGCCGATTGCAGTTAAAACTGTCCTGAACGCTCTTGATGGCAAGGTTTTTGCAGTCAACTCGACAGGTTGTCTCGAAATCATAAGTTCTCAGTATGGTAAAAATGCGTGGAATGTTCCTTACATCCATTCGCTCTTTGAAAATCCTGCAGCTGTTGCTGCTGGAGTTGAGGCGGCACTGAAAGCTTTGAAGAGAAAGGATGAGGGTTATGTTGTGGTATTCGCTGGGGATGGTGCAACTGCAGACATAGGAATCGGAACGCTGAGTGGAGCATTTGACAGAAACCACGACATTCTGTATATCTGCCTTGATAATGAGGCTTACCAGAACACTGGGCATCAGCAGAGTGGCTTAACCCCTCCGGGCGAGTCAACCACGACAACACCGGCAGGAAAGGTTCTTCCGGGCAAGATTGGTGGGAAGAAGGATATGATCTCAATTGCAGTTGCTCACGGCATTCCCTATGTTGCCTCATCATCTGTTGGATACGTGGCTGATATTCGCAGAAAGGTCAAGAAAGCTGTTAAATTTGAGGGGGCAAAGTACATCCAGATTCACTCTCCCTGCGTTACAGGATGGGGAATTGATGGAGAAATGTCAATAAAGGTAGCAAGACTTGCCGTTGAGACTGCACTCTACCCGCTCGTAGAATACGAGTACGGAAAGCTAACTTCAGTGAGGAAGATAAAGGAAAGAAAACCGGTCGAAGAGTATCTGAAGCAGCAGAGGAGATTTAGACATCTCTTCAAACATCCGAAAGGAAAGGAAATGATCGAAATGCTCCAGAAATTTGCTGACGAGAACGCAGAGAAATATGGGCTGGATTTGAAGAAGGATGAGGAGTAAATTTTCTTATTTTTAAATGCTATCCTTCATTCTGAAAGTGGTGCTTATCAGCACATCAGGAGCATTGGCTCCCGGCCCTTTAACAGCAGCCACCGCTGCGAGTGGCGCTAAGCATAGGTGGAAAGGTGGATTCTGGATTAGCGTAGGGCACACGGCAGTGGAACTTCCGCTTGTAATACTCATAGCCTTCGGCGTCGCTACGGTTCTCACGAGGCAGGATATTGCAGCGATACTGAGCTTCCTTGGAGGGGCGATGCTTCTGTTCTTCTCATATCTCACAGCAAAAAGTGCCTTTGAGGTTAAATCCCTTGGCGGGAACGGTCGCAGCACTTCTCCTTTTCTTACAGGGTTGGGTCTAACAGCATTCAACCCTTTCTTCATCGCTTGGTGGGCAGGAATTGGGGCAAGCCTGATAAGAGAGGCTCTGAGCATCTGGGGATTTGCCGGGCTTGCCATACTCTACACAAGTCATGTCTGGCTGGATTTTGTTTGGCTTATCCTTCTTGCCCACGTCACTTCTCTGAGCAGCTTCAGCCTCAGAATTTACAAATCGTTACTGTTAATCCTTGCCCTTCTCGTAGCCCTTTTTGGTGTTGACTTCATTTACTTCTCAATCACTGCAAGTCATCTTTTATTCTAAGACGTCAAGCTTCGGCATTCTCAGAATTCCCTTCTTCTCAGCCAGACTGTAGAGACTCCTTAGGCCATCAACCACACTTTCTGGCATCTTGTAGGTGTATTCGTTTACATACATGAGAGCGAACTTCTTCGCCCTTTCTCTATCCAAACCTCTTGAGTACTTCATCGCGTACTCGATTGCCTCATCAACGTTCTCCAGAGCGTAACGAATGCTCTCCCTCATGGCTCTCAGAAACTCGCTCTGCGAGTCCTCATCCAAATCCCTTTTAATCGCGTTGAGACCGAGGGGCAGGGGAAGATTGAACCGTTCTCCCCACCACTCCCAGAGATCGAGGATACATAGCAATCCGTAGTCAGAGTATGTAATCTGCCCCTCGTGGATCAGCAAGCCAGCATCACACTCATCGTTGAGAACAGCCTCAATTACTTTGTCAAAGCTCATTTCAACCGGTTCGAAGTCATTAACGGCAAGCTTGAGGAGAAGATTCGCTGTGGTGTACTTTCCCGGAACAGCTATTCTGCTTCCCTTAAGCTCTATTTTCTTCTTGGCCACAACAACTGGGCCATATCCATCTCCGACGCTCGCACCAGCGGATAGAATTCTATATTTATCATCCAGAAGAGCGTAAGCGTGGGCAGATATTGCCGTAACCTCATACTCACCCTCAAAGGCTTTTCTGTTCAGAGTCTCAATGTCCTCAATAACGTGCTCAATCTCAAGCCAAGTATCAATCTTGCCGTGGGTCATGGCGTAGAACATGAATGCATCATCAGCATCGGGTGTGTGAGCAACTTTTATCTTCATGCACCGAAAAGGGAATTGAGTTAAATAAATCTTAACCCTTTAGTTTCCTTATCTCTTCCACGAACTCATTGAAATCCTTTGCTATCCCCTCCGCCTCTCCTGCTGAGTGCCATATACATCTGATCCTTTCAGGTTCAACTCCAGCTTCCTTGAGTGCCTCTCTGAGTGCCTCAAATCTTTCCTTAGCTTTGTAATTTCCATACTTGAAGTGGCACTCCCCAAGCCTGCATCCGGCGATTATAACCCCGTCCACTCCCTTCTTCAAAGCCATTAAAACCCACTTAGGATCAACCCTACCACTGCAGAGAACTCTGATGATCCTCACATTTGGTTCATACTGTATCTTCGTTGTTCCTGCCAGATCAGCCGCACCATAGCTGCAATACCAGCAAGCGAAGGCGAGGATTAAGGGATCAACGTTTCTCTCCTCAACCAATGCATCAATCATCGCCTCAATTCCCTCATCGCTGAAAAAGCCCATATCAATAGCATCTGCGGGACAGGCTGCTACGCAGATGCCGCACATGGCGCATGCATTGGGGTCTATCTTTGCCTTCTTATCAACTGTTACCGCATTAAATTCACACACCTTCTCACAAATTCTGCATCCGATACATTTCTCCTGATCCACGAAGGCACTGTAGGGGTCGAATTCCGTCTCCCCAGTCAGAACAAGCTGAGCTGCCTTTGCTGCAGCTAAGCCCGCTGAAGCCACACTGTCCTGAATATCCTTCGGGCCACTTGCACAACCAGCGACGAATATGCCCTTCACGTTTGTCTCTGCCGGCCTCAGCTTCGGATGTGCCACCTCGAAAAATCCGTCCTCTCCCACTCCAATACCCAGCTTCGCCGCCAGGTCACCCGTCCCTTCGATACCTACGGAAAGAACTACTAAATCGAACTCCTCCTCCCTTATCTCTCCTTCAAGGGTGCTCTCATAGCTGAGGATCAGATTGCTGTTCTCAGTCTCGACTATTTCCCCAACCTTCCCTCTGACGAACCTTATATCCTTCTCCTGCACTCTCTCATAGAACTCCTCATACATTCTCCCAAATGCCCTGATATCAATGTAGAATATTGTTATCTCAGCATCCGGATAACGCTCCTTTATCGCGTAGGCATTCTTCAAACTGACCATGCAGCAAACTCTGCTGCAGTATCTGTTAGTATTTTCATCCCTGCTCCCCACACACTGAATGAAGGCAATCCTCTTTGGCACCGTCGAGTCTGAGGGCCGAAGAAGCTTGCCCATTGTCGGCCCACTTGCGGATAATAGTCTCTCAAGCTCTATGGTTGTTATAACGTTCCTGAATTTTCCGTAACCGTATTCCGTTTTTCTGCGCGCATCAAATACTTTGTAGCCAGTTGCAACGATTATTGCTCCAACGCTGAGCTCCACTACCTCAGGTTGCTGGTCAAAATCTATCGCCTCAGGTAGACAGGCTTTTTCGCAGAGTCTGCAGCCTATGCATTTTTCCCAGTCTATTGCAGCGTAAAGAGGTGTTGATTGTGGTATCGGGATGTATATGGCTTTTCTCACTCCTATTCCATAATCAAACTCATTGGGAACTTCTACAGGACAGACGCTGCTGCAGTCGTCTATACAACCCTTGCACTTGGACTCGTCAACATACCTCGGATGCTTGAGAATCTTAATTTTAAAATTTCCGACACTTCCGTTAATCTCCTCAATTTCAGCATTGGTTATAACTTCGATGTTCTCGTGATTCCAGACATCACTCATCTTCGGAGCGAGAATGCAGATTGAGCAATCATTTGTCGGAAAAACTTCATTTAAAGTAGCCATGTGTCCTCCAATCGTCGGATTTTTTTCTATCAAGTACACTTTTATTCCAGAATCTGCCAGTGTTAGGGCCGCCTCTATCCCTGCAACCCCACCTCCAATAACTGCCACACTTTTCTCAATCTCAGCCCTTCTTCTTTCAAGTGGTTTGTCCGCCCTTGCCTTTGCTACTGCCATCCTGATGAGGTCTTTGGCTTTGGCAAGCGCAGCTTTCGGCTTGGTTTGATGAACCCAAGAGCACTGCTCTCTTATGTTGGCAATTTCCACCATGTAGGGGTTCAAACCAGCTCTGATTGCTGCTCTCCTGAAGGTTGTTTCATGGAGCTTCGGACTGCAGGCGGCAACAACAAAAGCATCGAGGGACTTTTCCTTAACTGAATTAACGATCTCCTCTTGACCGGAATCCGAGCATGCATAGTCAATATCTTCAGCATGGACAACCCCTTCAAGGGTCTTCGCATACTCAACAAGCTCCTTTACATCAACAACCCTTGCAATGTTCAGACCACAGTGACAAACGAATACGCCAATTTTCATTCTTTAGTCCTTCCTATATTCCCAGTTTTAAATCTTTTCATAACAAAATGCTTATAAATGCCAGCAATACGTGCTGTATGGAAAGGATATTCGCACCTTGGAGGATTAGATATATTCTCGCTCCTAAGCCAAAAGATTGCGTATTCTGTGAAGCACCAAAGGAGAAGGATGACAAAAAGAATCTGATCCTATACAGGGGTGAAACGTGCTACACCATAATGAATCGAAATCCGTACAATCCCGGTCACGTAATGGTCTGTCCGTATCGCCACATCCCCTCAACTGAAGATATGAATGAAGACGAATTACTCGAATCCATGAAGCTCGTAAACTTCGCTGTTAGTGTTATAAGAGAAGTCATGAATCCGGATGGTTTCAATATCGGTATCAACATCGGAAAAGTGGCGGGAGCGGGGATAGCAGATCACCTTCACATCCACATAGTGCCGAGATGGAATGGAGACACATCCTTTATGCCAGTGTTAGCTGATGTGCAAATAGTCCCCGAAGCGCTTGAAGATACCTATGATAAGCTAAGGGAGGTAATTATATACAGAAAAAATTTTAACCAGTGTGTGAACAAAACCGGAAAATTTTTATAAGATTAATGTAACGATTATTATGATGGTTACTATACAGAGTTATATCCTCGAGGTCAAGAATAAAAGAAATTCGGCTATTATCTACATTAGAGATCAGAATATTGAAGTGTTAGAGTGCTCCAACTCCGTATCCTGCAGGATACAGGGCGTGAAGGGTTTGGGCTGTCCCCAGTATTGTCCGTTTATTGTTGATGCGAAAAAATACTTGCATGGTATGAAGACTAAGAACAAGGTAGAGGTTTTGAACACACCCAGTTAGTTTTTTCATGGAGCAGGTGTTTGTTTATGTAACTGGAACTGCAGGCTCAGGGAAGACGTACCTAACCAAGGCTTTTGCTGACTGGCTTAATCTGAAAAATTTAGATTATATGGTGGTAAATCTTGATCCGGGAGCAGATTTTGTGCCATATTCAGCCGATATTGATGTAAGGGAGTGGTTCACTCTTGAAGACATAATGGAGAAATACAATGTTGGTCCGAATGGGGCGCAGATTATAGGTGCTGACCTTGTCTCTACCCTCGTTGATGATATAAAAGACGAAATTGAACTTACATCCTCGGAGTATGTGCTGATAGACACCCCCGGGCAGCTTGAGCTTTTCACACTGCGCGAGAGCAGCAGAATTTTAATAAAAGCCTTGAATCCTGAGAGAAGTGTGATGGTTTACCTTTTCGATCCTGTTGTCTCCAAAACACCATCAGGCTTTCTCTCAATGCTTTTCATGGCCTCATCTGCTGTTTTCAGACTTGAAATACCTCAGGTGCTTGTTTTGTCAAAATCTGATATCCTATCGGAAAACGAGCTTGAAAGGGTTATGGAATGGAGTTCTGATCCAGAAACGCTATACGACAGCCTTGATTTAGAGCGAAAAACCCTAAATCTCGAACTTTTCCTTATTTTAAAGGAAGCAGGATTTTTCAGACCGCTCATTCCTGTCTCTGCGGTAACGGGTTATGGTATGGAAGACATTTACGACGCAATTCAGGAAATTTTTTACGGAGGTGACGACTTGGAAAGAATACTCTTCTAAGGATTGATTACAGGAAAACATTTACCCGGCCTTAGAGCTTTTTTAACACTCTCGAGCACAAAAATCCTCGCCTTTCTTACAGCGTCCTCAAGGGCATTGCCGAGCCCAAGATAGCAGGCTAAAGCTGTGCTGTAAACACATCCAGTCCCGTGAATATTAACAGGCGAGAATTCTGCAGAGACAGTGTATATCTTTCCTCTCTCACAAACAACATCTTTTCCACTAAGTTCTCCTCCTGTAATGACAACATCACAGTCATATTTTTTGTTTAGGCTGATTGCCAGCTCCTCAGCCTCCCTGAGTCTGTCTGCACTTTTGATTTTGGTTGAGGCAAAACTCCTCGCCTCGACAAGATTGGGTGTTGTAACACTGACCTGCTTCAGAAGCTTTTTGTAGGCCTCAACATCCCCAATTTCCCCGCCCGCTCCAGCAAAGATTACAGGGTCAAGAACCGTTGGGACGTCGAGCCGCGAAATTTCTTTGACAATTGCATCCGCAACATCAACGGAGGAAATTAAGCCTATTTTGATGCAGTTTATTCCAATGTCCTCAACTACTGCTCTGATTTGTTGCTTTATTATTTCAGCGTCCACAGAATGGGCAGAAGTGACGGAGCAGGTATTTTGAACTGTTAGGGAAGTTATTACTGAAGCAGGATATAGTCCGATTGCCCTTGCAGTTTTAATGTCTGCATGCACTCCTGCCCCACCAGAAGGGTCGAGACCAGAAATTGTCAAAATAGTTTTCATAAAATAAATTAGAAGAGTTCGTTCAGATTGATAATGTGTTTTCCGAGCTTTCCACCGTAGTTTCCTGCTGTGATCTTCACAACTCCCGGAATCTTTGTTGCAGCGAGAATTCCAACCCTCGTTGCCTCCTTGATCGCGTCTGCATTCAGACCGTTTATGACTATCTCGTAAACTGCCTTAACACCTTCTGGAATTTGCGTTCCCTCAACCTGATCCCTTATGCTTGGGGCGAATTTCTCGTTTGTTGAAGCCTTCAGGAACTTATATTTGTTAGCTCCCACTTTCGAACCTGAAGCAACAATACCACCGGGGAATGGTGTGATTACCCCCTCTACGTCGTTGATGGCATCAACAGCTGCTTTGGCAGCAGCAAGAGCGGAAGGCTGGGTTTCGGCCATTATGAAGAAGTTACCTCCAGCAATACCGTTCGTGTAGCCGATGTCATTCTCAATGATGAAGTCACCTTCCATCATCGGAACAGCCCAGCACTTCCTTCCTCCTACCTCCAATTCCTTCTCGTAACCGTCTGCGAAGAACTTGAGCTTGAAGCCTGTGTCGAACTTCTCCTCAGCATCAGGCAGACCGTTGAAGACTGCCGCTGTTGGAGCAGTTAGCACACACTGACCAAGTCTCGCAAGAAGCTGCTCTTCAAGCCCTTTCTTGCTCATGTGGCATATCTGGATGTAGTAGCCCGGTCTGCCGTCAGGGGTGTCGGAAGGTTTGACCTTGAGCTCTATTCCGGCCTCGGCAGGGCACATGATTACAGACGTGCCAAAACCTGTTGCCTCGTTTGCAGCCACCCAAGCCCAGTAATAGTCGTAGCCCGTTATCAAAACCCTTGCGATTTTTATATCAAAGGCCTCAGCAAAAGTCTCTTCTACCTCAACACCGTTTACTTTCATTCTATCACCCGAATTTTGTTTGAATGCAGCGATTTAAATCTTTTTATTTTTGAACACTGGAAAATTTTTAAAGAAAAAGGGCTTTTTGGTAGCGCAAACAATCAAGCATACATCAGAAGGCTTGTTCGGGATGTTTATGAGGCAACTGAGTCTGTAGATATGAATTTGATCCAGAAAAATGTTTATGAAGCACCAATCCTTAATTTTGTAGTGATGTGAATGTTCAGGGACGTTGACGTCGCTGTTTACACCACCAGAGGGGAATCTGAAGTATTATCTCAACTTGGGTGCCAAACTGGAGATGGAGTTGTCAGTCCCGGGTTGATGTTGTTCCCATTGATTCGCTCCTCTGGTCTAAACTCGCCACCAAGTAAACATCAGTGATAATACATGTTGTTCCCATTGATTCGCTCCCCGCAAAAATTCAGACATTATGTCCTCACCAAGGGCAAGATAATTGTCGAAGAAGTTACGGGGCTCTACGAAGCCTTCTTAAAACAAACTCTTGACCAAATCTTTCTTCTTGAGATGGCAGACGTTTGAATTGAGAATTCAACTAAATAACCCCTCCGTATCTGTCAATTTCTCCCCTTTTGATTCTCGTGGAGGAAATTGGCTTGCCATCTTCGGCCATCACCCAGTCCACCTTGACGATCGTGATCTTCCTTTTTCCCATCTCTTCTCTCTTTTCATTTATCTTCAAAGCCATTTCGTAGGTTTCTGGAGAAACGACAAGATAATCAAAATCAACTTCAAGTGTTTTCCCATAGGGGTTGGTTATTTTTACAATTTCTGGTTCAAATCCATACTTTCTCAAAACGTACCTTCTCACATTCTCCGCCCTGATGGAGAAGGGCAAAACGCTCCTAATTCTCGCCCTCGCCATTCTGTCGCTTGTTATTCCAATTGTTATACCTCTGCCCCCAAGCTTAACTGCAACCTCTATGAGCTTTTTGTGTCCCTCATGAAGGGGCTCAAAGGTTCCTCCAAGAGCGACCTTCACAGAAGGTGGAGATGTTCAGGGATTATAAGCTCTTTCCTCATCATCTTCGAAAATCGTCAGCAAGGCTGACAGTGTAACGGGGATGGTCTGCTCTGTAGCAAAAGTGATGTAGGGCGCCAAATCAATAACGAAATCTGCCAGGCGAAACAATCCCTTTGGCACGCCCACTCTGCTCCCGGCAAAAACAACGATCTCATCTGCGAACTTCATTTTTCTGACAAGCTCATCTCTTATTCCTGAAAGTTGCTTCCCAGTAGGGTCAGTGACTATCAGGACGTTCCTTCTCCTTCTTTTGTCTCTTGCAGTCTGATAGATGTCTCTGACAAAAACCGGGACTTTTCTTACCTCTCTCGCATACGCCTTCTCCTGGACCTTATACCTTGCAAGCTGCCCCCTCCTAACCCCCTTGATGAAGTATTCGAGTTCAAAGGCGTTGACATACTCATGAGGCGCAATTATAAGCTCTTTAATCTCAAACGCCTGAGCTGCCCTTCCAACCCTCTCACCGATCTCAAGTGCAGCTTTCGTGTCCTCAAGATATGGCATCTGGACGAAGCTGATTTTTCCGAACAGCTTTCTTGAATCCACCTTTTCAGGAGTGTACTTTTTTCTCTCCTCGCTACCATCAACAACTCCGATTAAGACCCTCTTGTTGATGATCTCCACGTAAACAGACTTATCAGGAAAGTTGAGGTCAACCTCACATCCGGTAAGCTCCCTTATCCTATCTCCGAGGTCAAGATTTACGTCAAGGCTTGAAAAATCGTGTGTCCCCCTTCTCTTCGTTCTGATGGCGAAAGTTTTGGCATCTTTCAATTTTTCGGCAATAATTTCGGCTTTTGAAATAATTTCATCTAAATCAGCGTTACATTCAGTTAAGACAGGAATTATGGTCTCTATTTCAGGAATATCATCCAGTTTGTCTCTCAAATTCTCGTCACAGTGAACAATGAGAAGACCGAGAAAGCCCGATGGTCTGACTTCAATCTTGACATCTCCAATCGCATCTTTGATGTGAGAAGCGGCAACATACTCCATCCCTCTCTGGGTCTTTATGAGTAGCATGTTAGGCTTAGGAGGTAAAGGTTTTTAGAGTTATCCGGCTACAGGAGATATGGAGCACACCAACATGTGTAGAGGGTTTAATCATTTTAAAACTGGGAGGGGTTGAGACTATGATTGGAAGGTTTGTTGCAAATGGTAGGATTTATGAAGGTTATTTCGAGATCGTGGATGATTTTTTGGTGTTTGATAACTATGAAGTGCCGATATCTGCCATAAAGTTCCTCCCCCCTGTAATCCCCACAAAAATAATCGCCGTTGGTCTTAACTACATTGACCATGCTGAAGAACTGAATATGCCCGTGCCTGAGGAGCCAATACTCTTCATGAAACCCTCCACTGCCGTCATAGGTCACGAAGATTGCATAATTCTTCCCAGCATCTCACAAAGAGTTGACTATGAGGGAGAGCTTGCGGTTGTCATAGCCGAGGACTGTAAAAATGTGGCTGAGAGTGAAGCGGCAGACTATATTCTTGGTTATACGTGTTTTAATGATGTTACTGCAAGAGATTTGCAGGCGAAGGATGGGCAGTGGACGAGGGCAAAGAGCTTTGACACCTTTGCACCCATTGGTCCGTATATTGCCGAGATCAATGATCCGGGAAAGCTGGGGATTCAGACGAGGGTTAACGGCAAAGTTGTGCAGAAATCAAACACTTCAAACCTGATTTTCGATGTATTTCAGCTTGTATCTTTCATATCATCCATAATGACGCTCAAAGCTGGAGACGTCATTGCCACCGGCACACCAGCTGGGGTGGGGATGCTCAAAAACGGAGACGTCGTGGAGGTTGAGATTGAGAAAATAGGTGTTCTGAGAAATCATGCTGTGAAGATTGACAGACAGATTCGATGTGAGTGTTGAGGCGAAAATTATATTTCGTCACATTAAGGGGTGTTCACATGGAAATCAGGAAGGACTACAATGCTCATGAGGTTGAGGAGAAGTGGCTCAATTTGTGGAAGGATGAGATGTATTATTTTGACTGGAACTCTGAAAAGCCGCACTACATAATTGACACCCCTCCCCCTTACCCCACAGGCTCATTTCACATCGGCCACGCTCTGAACTGGTGCATAATTGACTTTATCGCGAGATACAAGAGGATGAACGGCTATGAGGTCATGTTCCCACAGGGTTGGGACTGTCACGGTTTACCGACGGAGGTTAAGGTTGAGGAGTCTTACGGGATAAAAAAGGGTGATGTGCCAAGGGAGAAGTTTAGAGAGCTTTGTGTGAAGTTTACAGAGCAAAACATCGCCAAAATGAGAGAAACAGCAAGAAGAATGGGCTACAGCATAGACTGGAGCAAAGAATACATAACCATGTATCCTGAATACTACTCCAAAACCCAGCTCTCCTTTGTGAGGATGTACAAAAAAGGGTTGATTTACAGGGACTACCATCCGGTCGTTTTCTGTCCGAGGTGTGAAACAACCATTGCACTTGCCGAAATCGAATACAGGCAGGACAGAACGAGGCTGAACTACATCAAGTTCGACGATGATGTTATCATCGCAACAACCCGTCCTGAACTCATTCCTGCTTGCGTAGCCATTGCTATTCATCCAGATGATGAGAGGAACAAACATCTGGTTGGAAAGAGGGTAAGAGTGCCCACTACCGACTACTATGCCGAGGTTATCGCCGACGAGGAGGTTGATCCTGAATTTGGAACGGGAGTGGTGATGATCTGCACATTCGGAGACAGGCAGGATGTGAAGTGGTGGAAGAAGCACAAGCTTGAGCTGAGGAACATCGTTGGAAGGGATGGAAGGCTGAACGAGAAGGCGGGGAAATATGCTGGCATGACTATTCCAGAGGCGAGAGAAGCAATTCTCGAGGATTTAAAGGAGGAGGGGAGATTGCTAAAGCAGGTTGAGATTGACCACAATGTAGGAGTATGCTGGAGATGCAAGACCCCCGTTGAAATCATCCCCGCGGAGCAGTGGTTCGTTAAGGTGGAGAAGGAGAAGATTTTGGAAGCGGCGAGAAAGATAAAGTGGGTTCCGGAGCACATGTACTCAAGGCTGGAGAGCTGGGTTCAGTCAATGGAGTGGGATTGGGTTATAAGCAGGCAGAGGATTTTTGCCACTCCAATACCAGCCTGGTACTGCAAGAACTGCGGAGAGGTTGTTGTTGCGAAGGAGGAATGGTTGCCCGTTGATCCAACCGCTGTCCAACCTCCAGAGCCATGTCCGAAATGTGGTTCGACTGAGTTCAGAGGAGAGACTGATGTGCTCGACACATGGATGGATTCGAGTATAACACCGCTTATGATATGCGGATGGCCTGAGTTGAGGGAGTATCCCACCCACCTCCGTCCTCAGGGGCATGATATCATCAGGACATGGGCATTCTACACGATTCTGAGGTCACTGGCTTTGGAGGATCAGATTCCGTGGTATGAGATAGTCATAAACGGGATGGTTTTTGGAGAAGATGGCAGGAAAATGAGTAAGAGCCTTGGAAACGTTATAGTGCCCGAAGAAGTTGTTGAGAAGTATGGAGTTGATGCTCTCAGACAATGGGCGGCGAGTGGAGTAATTGGGGACGACATCATCTTTAGCTGGAAGGATGTTGTTGCTGCAAGCAGATTTCAGCAGAAGTTCTGGAGCATAACGAGGTTCACGCTGATGCATATCGCAAACTACAAGCCGAGCGAGGAGGACAGGCAGTATTTGAGGAGCACGGATAGATGGATTTTATCAAAGCTGAACAGGCTTGTTGGAGAAGTGAGGAAGCACATGGACAGTTATAGGTTTGATGAAGCAATTAAGGCGATCAGGACGTTTACTTGGTATGAGTATGCTGACAACTACCTTGAAATCGTGAAGAACAGGCTTTATTCCGGCTCGGAGGAGGAAAAGAGAGCTGCCAAGTTCGTTCTCCATTATGCTCTCGATGTGCTGACGAGGCTGCTGGCTCCAGTCACACCCTTTTTAGCTGAAGAGTGCTGGAGTCATTTTAAGGAAGGAAGTGTTCACTTGCAGAGCTATCCGGTGGTCGAGGAGGAGTTTCTGGATGAGAAGGCTGAGAAGGCTGGAGAGGAGATAAAGGAAATAGTGGCGGCTGTGAGGAAATTCAAGCACGATAAAGGATTGGCCCTTAATGCACCGCTGAAGAGACTGATAGTTTACTCAAAGCTCGACGGTCTTGATGTCAGAGACGTGGCAGGGGCGACAAACTCTGAGGTGGAAGTTGTGGAAGAGATGCCTGAAGTGAGGGAGAGGGTTGTAGCGTTAAAGCCAAAATTTGCGGTGATCGGGCCAATGTTTAGGGATAAGGCGAAGAAGCTGATAAAAGCTGTAGAGGGACTGAGCGAGGAGGAGAAAGAGCGATTGCTTAGAGAGGGAGCAATTGAAATTACACTGGATGGTCAGAATGTGGAAGTTAGGGCGGAGTGGTTTGATGCTGTAACGGAGAAAAGTATTGAGGGCAGAGAGGTGGAGATGCTGGAGACTGCAAGCAGTGTGATTTTTGTAGAGATTTAAGTGTTCTAAAGAATTAGTTTTATATACAACTAATCGGACTGTAGATAAATGCGAGACTCTTTCAAAATACCCGATTTAACTAAGGGAGTCGGTTTACCGGTCAGCAAAATTGGAGGTTACACAATTTTACTATTATTCTTCTGCGGAATAGCTGCATATATAACAAGTATTTATGACCCAGCATTCGAACCATTATTTCTCGCTCTGATATTTGGGATAATCGCAGGTAACTTTCAGAATGATGAGAAAATGAAAAGAATCTCAGAAAAATCTCTTATGGTGCTTCTGCCGCTTGGTATAACCCTTTATGGCCTCAATATAAACATTCCCTATCTTGGAGAGTTCAGACCTGAGATCGTAATTTCTACCCTTCTTATTGCGAGTGTGATGTTCGTAACTATAATATGGCTTTCAAAACTACTCAAAATTAGCAGGCATTTGTCTCTCCTTCTTGCGTGTGGAAGCGGAATCTGTGGTGTTTCGGCAATTGCAATTGTTTCACCTCTTTTGAGACCAAAGAAAGAGGAATTTTCAGCTGCGATAATCATCATAACTGCTGTAGGTCTTACTGGAGCGATAACTTATCCAAGTATAGGTCATTTTACAGGCATTTCCCCCGATGATTACGCCATCATGGCTGGAGCAACTCTCCATCAAACAGGATTGGTCAAAATATCATCTCACTTGGTTGGTGTCGAGGATGAAGCTCTTGCAGTGAAGGGGATAAGGATTGCAATGATTGCCCTCGTTGCCCTTGTTCTGTCCATACTCTATTCCGAGAGCCGCCTCTACGTGCCCTGGTATATCGTTACCTTCCTTGCCGTTGCCCTATTCGCCAGCACCTATCTCCCGAGTCAGATTGTAGAGATGCTGAGACCGGTTGCAACGGTTGTTTTCTCTATGACACTTGCTGCTATCGGCTATAGCGTTGACATCAGAAAGGTACAGAGGGTGGGAATTAAACCTTTGCTCATTTCTTACGTCGGATGGCTCACCGGCTTGGCTGTTTTCGCAATACTTCTGTGGGGTGGTGTGTTATGAGGATTTTTACCAAGTTTATCCTAATCTTATTTTTAATCTCTGTAATCTCATTGATTCTTGGTGTCTCTATTATAGATGTGAGTGGAGTAAGCCCGTCCTATATAGCCTACGTTGCTATCGTTATTTTGAGCGTGGCACTTTTTGCGGCTGGAAGCATCCTCGAGCCGATAGAAAAGATGAAGGAAGCCTTTGAGAAGGCGGTTAAAGGTGAGCTTGAAACAGTTGAGGTCACAACAGGCGATGAATTTGAGGAACTTGCTTCTGCGTTTAACTGGATGGTAAAGGAGTTGAGGAGAGAAAGAGATGCATTAAAGGAAAGTGAGGAGAGATTCAGGAGTGTGGTTGAGAAAATTGATGGCTGGGTTTTTGAACTCGATAGAGATTTAAGAATCATTTACACAAGCCCAAAGGTTAAAGATTATCTCGGCTATAATGAAGAAGAGGTTTTGGGAAGGAAAATCAATGAGATTTTAGAGAATTTTCCTGTTGATTTAATCAAAAATAACGAAAAGTTCGAGTTCGAGCTTGTGACCAAAACGAAGAAAGTGCACCCCGTTGAAGTTACTGTTAGCGCATCCGGGGACTGTTACAGATGCTTTGCGAGAAGTATTGAAGAGAGAAAGAAGATAGAGCGAGAGCTGGCGTTTTTCAGAGGAATACTTGAGCACTCTATTGATGCCATCGTTATTCTGGACATTGATAGCAGAATTGTCGCATGGAACAGAGGGGCAGAGATAATGTTTGGTTATACTGCTGAAGAGGCAATTGGGAAGCCAATTGCATTCCTTCTCCCGGAAGATCAGTGGAACCAGTGCAGAGAGAATTTCAGGAGAGCGGTTTTAGAAGGACATGTAAAGGATATCGAGTCTGTTAGATACACGAAGAGTGGAGATACTGTCATCGTTGACCAAACTCTTACAAGCATTTATGATTCTACAGGTGAGCTTGTGGGATTCGTTGCTATTATGAGGGATATAACGAGGAGGAAGAAGGCTGAAATTGAGTTAAAGAACACGTGCGAAGAATTAGAAAGGAGAACAAGGGAAATTCTCGAAGTTCAGAAGGAACTGTATCATCTCGCCAGCATAGTTGAGAACTCGAACGATGCAATTTATTCCGTTGATCTTGAGGGGAAGATAACAAGCTGGAACCGAACAGCGGAGAAAATGTTTGGATGGAGCAAGGATGAGGCTATAGGGATGGACTCCTCAGATTTGCTACCGGATGAAATTAAGAATGAAACAGATTTCATCCTCAGAAGGTTAAGAGACGGTGACAGTGACCTAAGATTCGAAACACGCAGATTGACCAAGAGTGGAGACATCATAGACGTAGAAATAGCGATTTCGCCACTACTGGATGAGGTAGGGGTGCTGAGAGGTTTCTCTGTTATTGCGAGGGATATATCGCTTAAAATAGAAAGTGAAAGGGATGCTGAAAGGAGAATGCTCAGGTATGAAGTTGAAAGGGGAAGGGTGTATTTCACAGATAGCTTCGATGTTGCAGTTGGTGTTATCAACGATCTGATAAAATGCGGATACGATGGGAAAGTGATAAGCAGGCGATATCCCGAAGTTATTGGAGTCCGTGAAGACGGCTATTTAATGATGGCAAATAGAAGAAAAGGTATAACAGTAGAACCAGACCCAGCAAAAATATACAGGGAGATAGTTAGGATGCCGGGATGGAAAAATGCTGTCCTTCTTGATCTCGACTATCTTCTTGTTAAATGGCCCTTTGAGGAAGTTTACGAGCTTTTACAGAGGTTAAAGGACTTGTTTTTTGTTTTGAATAAAGGCATATTAATTGCAGTGTCAGAAAGTGGTGTGCTAAGTGAGAGAGAGTTAAAACTGTTGAAGATGGAATGTGGTGTGATAAGGAGTAAAGGAGTAGATTTACCAGAGGAGATGTACGAACTGCTCAGGTTTGTTTATTCAAAGAACAGATTTGGAGAAAAACCCTCCATCAAGGATATAATGAGTAGTTTTAACATCACGAGAAATACGGCGAAAAAGAGGATCAGTTATCTGGTAGAGAAGGGATTAATTAAAATGATTAAAGATGGACGAATGAAGGTTCTGGAGGTCACAGAAGATGGAAGAGAGGTTATGCGTGCTGCCTGACACTGTTTGATGCTTTTTTTGACGATATTCTAATATTTGTTAAAATTTGAATTATGAATGTGGGATTTGTTGCTGGAGTTGTGTGAATGTGTTGAGAGGTGGTGGTATGGCGGAAGAATTGTGTCCAAACTGTGGTTCGTTGATGGAAATAGTGAAAATGGAAGAAGAGGACATTCTGAGATGCACGTCCTGTGGTTTAGAGAGACCACTCATAGCAGTTGAACCATGGGACCCAATGGAGGGAAAACTTGTAAAAGCAGCGATACTGGCCGGAATAATTGCAACGATAGTCCTCTGGGTGGTGATATACTCCACGATACTGGTGCATTATTGAGGTGAGGGGGTATGGCTGAAGAAAGAAGATGGTATACGGGAATGTTCTCTACAGAAGACTGGTGGGCGTTCTGGCTTGGAACATTCTTTGTGTTCCTTGGCATAATAACAATGCTGACCGGATTTGACCTTGTAGGCTGGATTGTGAAGTTTGGCAAGTGGGTAACGATCGAGAAAGCATTCAAGGCTTCAAACCCAGACCTCTGGAGTCCAGTGGCTTCGTTAATTGCCACGTATGTTATAATACTGGTAACGACAACGATTGGCGCCTTCTTCATGAAATGGGACATCAAGAAGTATTTAGTAGCTTTCACATTGGTCTTCTGGATTTCGGTTATCTGTTATATCATTGGTGAGAACGCATACATAGCCGCTACGGAACTCGACAGAGCAAAATACGGCATTGATTGGAGCCTCTCTCTTGGTGGAGCCTTCTACATTACAGCTTTGATCGTCGGTCTGCTGATAGGAAATCTGGCACCGAAAGGGTTCAGAGAATTCATTAAACTTGGAGCAAGGCCAGAATGGTTCATCAAAGTTGCCATCGTTATGCTTGGTGCGAAGCTTGGTTACCTTGCAATGAAATCACTCGGCTACGCTTTACACATACTCGTTGCTGGAGCATGTGCGACGATTGCTGCTTATCTGCTATTCTGGCCCTTAGCTTATGCGACGGGCAGAAAGTTGTTCAATCTGTCGAGAGAGTGGTCAGCATGTCTTGCTTCAGGTATCTCGATATGTGGTGTCTCTGCAGCAATCGCAACGGCAGGAGCTATCAAGGCAAGACCGATCGTTCCTGTTATGATCTCAGCATTAATCGTCGTCTTTGCGGTCATTGAACTCATAGTTCTTCCAGGTGTGCTTGTGGCCTTCTGGTTCCATGAACCAATAGCTGCTGGCGCGAGCCTCGGTCTAACTGTTAAGACTGATGGAGCCGATGCTGCTGCAGGAGCAATACTGGATGAACTGATGAGATCGAGAGCTGCATTGGATCTCGGAGTGCAGTGGGAAGAGGGCTGGATTCTGATGTCTGCAGTTAACACTAAGATCTGGATTGACATGTTCATAGGCGTCTGGGCGTTTGTTCTCGCTGCGGTGTGGGTCTACTACTTTGAAAGAAGGCCGGGAGAGAAAGTCCAGAAGATGGAGATCTGGTGGAGATTTCCAAAGTTCGTCCTTGGATACTTCCTTGCAATGGGACTGTTAGTAATTCTCGGGCTGAACCTCTATCCAGACCCGACTACGGCATACAAAGCCATGACACCAGGAATCAAGCCGGTTGAGGGAGCTCTGAGAAAGTTCTTCTTTGTTCTAACGTTCACAAGCATCGGAATCGTCACCGACTTCAGAACTCTCAGACAGGAAGGTCTTGGAAGACTGGCTCTTGCCTACGCATTCATCCTCGCAGTGATCATCATACCCATTGGCTGGCTTATTGCCTATCTGTTCCACATGGGTATGACCCCGCCAACAGTAACACCTTAAAATTTTTCCCTTTTTTAAAACCATGAGAACCATATGTTTTGATCTCTACCACGATGGGGTTAGATGGATAGCGAAGAATGATCAGATAGTTGTTACGGGGAAAACATTGGAAGAACTCGACGAAAATTTGAAACTCAAGCTGAAAGATATCTTTGAAAACGAGAGAACGGTTAAGGTGAACATGGAGCTTGACTACAGAAAAATGATCCCGCATTGGATGTGGCAGTACCATCCTTATTACTTCTATAGAACAGTTTATCTGGAGATGGACTAAACGGACCAAGCCTTGTAGCAGCTTCTGCATACATCGGGCAAAGCTGGAAGCTCGAGAGGTAGATATTGGTAGAGAACCTGTAAACGCTTCTCGAATGTTACTCTGATATCGCTTTTTCTCCATTGGGTTATGCTACCAAAGTAAACTTTCGGAACTTCAACCCTTTTGCCCCTGAAGTGCCTGACTATATAATCCGATCGGGTGGGCAAATGAAGGTAAACGCAGGGGGCAATTTTGCCATCAACTGTGATGAGGCAGTTATCAACGGGGTTTTCGGCACAAACAAGAGCTTCGTCCATCACAACTTGCTTTGCGACAAATCTGATCCCGGCATCCTTAGCTTTCATCTTTATTTGATCCAGTATCTCTTCAACTTGTTGGTTGGATTGTAAGCCAAAAACCTCCTGCCCTATTAAGCTTTGTGAGGGGATGTAATCAAGGTTATTCGCAATTACTTCATCAGCACCACATTCAAGGGCAAAATCTACTATTCTCGGCAGTGTTTCGATTGTATTCTTCAGCATCATCGTTGCTATGACGATTTTTGGTTTACTCTTGGCTTTTCTGCTTTCAGAAACGAGTTTGATGTTCCGCTTTAGCTTTTCAAGGTTAAAGCCTCTTACGGCGTGGTGAGTTAGTGGATTGGCGCTGGCAACTGATACAGAAAGCAAATCCAGCTTCAGCACTACCCCTAAATAACGTTCTATCAGCAAACCGTTCGTGGTTAAGCCAACTTTGCAGTGCTTTCTCGCCATCTCAATCATCTCATCAATGTTTGGGTTAAGCAAAGGCTCACCCCACCCCTGTAGGTGCGCATATCTGAACCTTTTGAAGGGGATCAGGGTGAAGGTGTTCAAATCCATATCCTTTGATATCCACTCATCCTTAAAACAAGAGCGGGGGCACATCGGGCAGTTGAGCTGGCATTTCGTTGAAACTTCAACCTGCACGAATCCGAGCTTCCCCATACCCGTTGTTGATTTAGAGACTTAATATGCTTGTGCCACCCTTGACGGAAAGGATGGAAAGGATTTAAATTTTGACGATCGAGTTTTTTCAATGACTGAGTTTGAGATGTATGACAAATATGTTGACAAGGACTACGAACCCGATTTCAGCATTGATGCTGTAGCTGTTTTCCGCATTAAACCTGCTGAGGGGTTCAGTATTGAAGATGTTGCTGGTGCTGTAGCTGCTGAAAGCAGTACAGGAACTTGGACGACCCTTTATAACTGGTGTGATGGGAAAAGGGTTGAGAAGCTGTCAGCTAAGGCTTATGATTTTCACAGTATGGGTGATGGTTCGTGGATCGTCAAAATTGCCTACCCCATTGAGCTGTTTGAAGATCACAACCTGCCTGGACTGCTTGCTTCAATAGCCGGAAACGTTTTCGGAATGAGAAGGGTGGCAGGTTTAAGATTGGAAGACATCTATCTGCCTGAAAAGTTCTTGAAGGATTTTAAGGGTCCAGAAAAGGGAAAGGATGGTGTTAAGAAGATTTTTGGAATAGAAAATCGTCCCATTGTTGGAACGGTGCCAAAACCAAAGGTCGGGTATTCTCCGGAGGAGGTGGAGAGACTCGCATACGATCTGCTTAGGGGAGGAATGGATTACATAAAAGACGATGAGAATCTCACAAGCCCCGACTACTGCAAATTTGATGATAGGGCAAATAGGATAATGAAGGTCATAGAAAAAGTGGAAAAAGAGACAGGAGAGAAAAAGGCTTGGTTTGCAAATATAACCTCAGATATCAGGGAGATGGAGAAGAGGCTAAAGCTCGTTGCAGAACTTGGCAATCCCTACGTAATGGTTGATGTTGTTGTAACGGGATGGGGAGCTTTGGAATACATCAGAGACCTTGCCGCTGACCACGGCTTGGCAGTTCACGGTCACAGAGCAATGCACGCTGCTTTTACGAGAAATCCTCACCACGGTATTTCGATGTTTGTTCTCGCCAAACTTTACCGAATTATTGGTATTGACCAGCTCCATGTCGGCACTGCTGGGGCAGGGAAGCTTGAAGGTGGGAAATGGGAAGTTGTGCAGTATGCGAAGGTTTTCAGTGAGGCAATTTACGAGCCCGATAGCAGCGATGTTTTCCATCTCAAACAGGAGTTTCACCACATAAAGCCAGCAATGCCAGTATCCTCTGGAGGTCTGCATCCCGGAAACCTTGAGCCGGTGATTGATGCTCTCGGCTCTGAAATAGTCATTCAGGTCGGTGGTGGAGTTCTCGGACATCCAGATGGGGCTTTAGCTGGTGCCAGAGCTGTGAGGCAGGCTTTAGATGCAATAATAGATGGCACCTCTCTTGAAGAATATGCGAAGACACACAGAGAGCTTGCAAGGGCTCTGGAGAAGTGGGGAAGGGTGAGACCTGTTTGAAATTTTATACGCTTATCCTGAATTCCGCTTCCCACGCACAGAACAACATGACTGACAGTATTATCACTGCAAGCAGAAAGTACAAACCTCTCTTGTAAAACAGAATCCTTCTGTTTATCAGCATGGATAAAAGAAGGCAAAACATGCCAGCAATACCACCGTATATCATTATTGCAATCCCAAGCATCGCCACACCGTCTCCATTGGCTGCTACCGAAAGAAACCAGTATCCGTAGGGTTCGGAGTGGATCGAACTATCTCTAACCCACAAAACATCCTCACTGTAACCCCTCAACAGGTCCTGTACAGTCATTGAATAGTTAAAGATAGAATTTCCAGACAGCCCAACTGCCACACCTATCAATCCGATTACTATTCCTAAAATTGACATCCAGCCACTAACTTCTCCATAAATCCTACCCTCAAGCGGTGGTTTTAAATCCTCAGCATCCATGCTCCCACCAGAAGGAGTTTTATCCCGGCAAAAAGCAGTAAAAAGGTGAGAATATTTCTGACATATTTTGCCTTTATCTTCACTGCGACAGATGAACCAACCCTAGCTCTGCTCATAAGTCCAGATACAGACGGAATCGCAAAAATCGGTATAATAGAGCCTGACATCATGTAGGGGAAAACAGCTGCAGTATCTCCTATACTTATCACAACTGCACTGGTCGTTGTTGCAACTTTGAGAGGAGCCAACATCACGAGGTTTATTGTCGGAACGATCGCCCATCCCGCCCCAAGACCGAAGGTGCCGGAAATGAATCCAACAACACAGCACAGAAGAAGGGCAAGCGGAGCTCTTCTCAGCTTGTATTCAATGATGGAGTTGAGGGACCTTTCATAATAGGGTATTTCCAAACCCAGCTTTTCGGTTATGGCGTCGCTTCTCGCTGCTGGATATTCGGACCTTTTAACGAAAATATACATTATACCTATACAAATTATAATCAGGCCGAGTGCGAGTTTAAGAGCTCCAATTCCTATGTTTCCAAAATGCTTAGTTAGATATAACCCAAAGTAGGAGCCGCAAACTGCAAACAATGTGTATGGAGTAGCTAAAAGAAGGGCCAGTCTTATGTTAGCTATACTTCTCAGATAGTTTTGCGCTCCAATCCTTGTGCCAGCTATTGCTGCGAGAAGACTCGTTGCCCGCACAATATCAGGATGAATGGATGTAAATCCAAGCAAGAATGACGTGAACAGCACACCTCCTCCTGTACCTGCTATTATTGCTACAAAACCTATCGAAAAGCTCAGAGCAAATACTGCAACAATAAAAGCTAAAGGATTTGCTATAAACAATCCCATCAGATTCATCATCCGTCCTTGTAATCTTACTTAAATATTTACTAAAGTTGCGAAGGTCTAAGCGAACTTAAATTTTACACTCACGAGTAAAACCGTGATAAATCTTATAAACAGACAAAACATCCTAATTAATCGTTATAGGTGGTTACCATGAAGATCAATATGAAATACTGGGCGGATGAAGTGGGTGGCAGAAAAGAGAGGATGGAGATTGAACTGAAGCCCTTCGGCTACAGAATGGTACCCATAACACAGTGGAAGACACTTATTGCAAAGGAAACCGTCGAGGTAAGGAAAGGAAAGCCATGCATAATCGAGATAAAGCCTTTTTCGATCCCCGGTGACACCATGGTCGGGCCTTTGCACATAATGAGACACGCACTTGGCACCGTGCTTGACGTTGTGGAGTGTGGCATTCCTCAAAGAGTAGAGGACGAAAAATGTATAAATAAAGTTCTCTTTCTTCCTGTGGAGGATGGAGTCATAGAAAAGGGCGACATTGTTGGTGTTCTCAAGGTATTTTTCATAAAAACCGGATTATTGTCAAGAATATTAAACTTGAAGCCCGCAAGGGTTGAATTGAGAGAGGAAATAATTGAAGCAAACATAACATGGAGGGATAACGGGAACATTTATCGGAAAAGGATGAGAACTGAGGTCTTTGGATACACAAGGACAAACGTTGGAGTATGGGAGGTTCTGGTATCGGAAGAGGATTTGACTTTTAAAGCTGGAGACATTTTAAGGGTTAATATAAGGGAGGTAAATCTTCCTCCAAACACCGTTGTTGTGCCGCTGTCAGTCACAAGAAATCCATACGGTGTTGTTGTGGACGTTGTTCAGCTGGGGAGACCAGCAAGGGTTGAAGAGAGTAAAAAGATACAGCAGGCTATCTTTGTCGCTATAGAGGATGGAGAAATAAGGAGGGGTGACCTTATCGGGGTTGCTAACGTTTACTATGTTGGCGTCAAAAAACTTGAACCCATTATGCTTGAAAAGCAGAAGCAGAAATTCACGATGGTTTACAGGAAAAACGGAGAAATAATAAGAGAAGATGTAGAGATAAAGCCCTATGGGTACAGAAGGAGTCCCATTGCAAGATGGGAAGTCGTCGTTGCTGCCGAGGACAGGGAGGTTGTAGCAGGAAAGCCCGTCAGAGTAAAGATTAAGGAAATTGATATCCCTTCGAATACCATAGTCTACCCGTTACAGATTATGAGGCACTCTGATGGTGCTATTCTCGATTTAATATGTGACTGTAGACCTTGGAGAGTGGAAGAAGGTGGAAGTGTGAGAGAGGCGGTTTTCATGCCAGTGTTTGATGGACAGATATCCAAAGGAGACCTTCTGGGCGTTGTTAATCTCTACCGCATTGAGGTAAGTCCAATTGAGAAAATCCGGGAGATTTATAATAAATTCGTTAAAATGTCGGAAGAAGAACTTATGAAATATGTAGAGGGATTGCAGTAATTCCGAAAGGGGAATGATAGGATGGCGAAGTTCCTTTTGGTACTCGATGATACGGAGAGAGGTAAAATAGCCTTTCAAAAAATCTACGAGCTTGCAAAACAAGGGTTGAGAGGAGAAGTGTTTCTTCTCTATATTCGGGAAATGGAAATACCACCGTTCGTTTCCGAAGAAAAGGAAATGAGTGCTTATCACAGGTTGATGACCCAGTCCATAGAAAAGCTTGAGAAATACAAGAAAGAACTTGAGAATGTCGGTCTTGTGGTTTCTGACGTTAAGGTTGCCTTTGGCAGTTATGCGGATAGGATTCTCATGCTTGAAAGAGAAATCAAACCCGATCTAATCGTAGTTGGATTGAAAAAGAGGGTGGTGTCACGTTTGTTCGGCAAAGACCCATGCGAAATTTTGCTCAAGAAATCAAGGGCAAATCTGCTAATATGCAGGGGATAACATGGAGATGGAGGCTTTCATATTCCTTTTCTCGCTTGTAATTGGTATAATAGCACCTTTATCCGGAGTTGGAGGAGGTGTGATGTTTGTTCCCCTCCTAACTGCTTTTTCTGGGATAAATGTTGATTATATCAGGGGTGGAGGGGTGATGGTTGCCCTTGCAAGCTCCCTCACGTCCTCTCCGACTGCCATCAAGAGGGGCTTCACGAACCTGAGGATGGTCTTACCCCTCATCCTAATCTCGAATCTAACAGCATTTGGGGGAGGTTATCTCGGCCTTTACATTTCCCGCGAATTTCCGGAGGGGAAGCACTACATCACTTTGATGCTTGGATTACTACTTGCTTTCATCCTTTTTATCATGTCCACAACCGAGAGAGTTGAGTTTCCTGAACCAAAGGGGCGAGACAAAATTTGTAGTTTTTTTCAGATGGAAGGAGAGTGTTTTGAGCCGAGTATAGGTAAAGATATAAGGTATAGTGCGAGCAACACGACAATTGCACTTGCGATGTTTGCTTTTGTGGGGCTCGTTGCTGGCATGTTTGGTCTCGGAGCAGGCTGGGCGAATGTCCCCGTCCTCAACTTAGTAATGCTTCTGCCAATCAGAGTTGCAGTTGCGACAAGCATGCTGATAATCCTGCTCAATACATCCATTGCAGCATGGGTTTACATGGCTAAGGGTGCTGTGCTACCCGAAATAACAGTACCAGCAATCCTCGGAATGACAATTGGATCGAAGATCGGGGCTGAACTGACACTCAGGGTTAGTCCACGCATTATCAGGTCTGCTGTGATGTTCATACTGCTCATAGCCGCTGCCACCAACATCATCAAAGGAGTGATGGGAATTGCGGGGATAACATGAGGGACGACAGAGTATTTGCCGAAACTGTTCGGATATCCTTCTACCTCATACTCGGCTTAATGACTGTTGTGTTCATTTTCAGCAAGTTTATGGGGGACAAGGTGGTTGTAACCAATGTCCTCTTAATGCTGACATTCATTCCCGCGCTATCCTTGATTACAGCTCTTCCGCTTGCACAGAGAAGAATAAAGTTTCTAATATTGGCCGTTCTTGCTGAAATGGTGCTTGCTTATTATCTCGCTTTCCACTCATGATGGGAAGTATTAAAAAGCCCATGAATCCTTTTTGGAATGTGAAATCAGAACTGGAAAACTTTTACATCAAGGATGAGGCTGTGACGGATGATAACTACGGCTGCTACCCCACTAAGAGGCCGATTGAGGAGTATATCAGAAAAGGCTTCGTTTGCATAGACAAGCCGATGGGTCCGAGCAGTCATGAAGTTGTTGTGTGGGTTAGGAGAATTTTGGAGGTAAAGAAGACGGGACACGCTGGAACGCTCGATCCGAGGGTGACAGGAGTTCTACCTGTTTTTATTGAAACCGCAACAAAACTCGTAAAATTTCTGCAGGAGTCGGGCAAGGAGTATGTGTGCTTGATGAGACTGCACGGAAATGCGAGGAGAGAGGATATTGAGAGGGTCATGAAGATGTTTGTGGGTAGGATTTACCAGAGACCCCCCCTTAAATCGGCAGTGAGAAAAAGGCTGAGGATAAGGGAGGTTTACGAAATCGAGATTCTGGAGATAGAGGGAAGAGATATCCTTTTCAGGGTTGTTACCGAGTCCGGAACTTACATCAGGAAGCTTTGCAGGGATATTGGAGAGGTGCTTGGAACCGGAGCGCATATGCAGGAGTTGAGAAGGACGAGGACAGGAAGGTTCGGTGAAGATATGTGTTACACTCTTCAAGATTTGCTTGACGCATACGTTTTTTGGAAGGAAGAGGGAGAGGAGAAGTATTTGAGGGAGATAATAAAGCCGATGGAGATGGCTGTTGCCGACATTCCGAAAATTGTTGTGAAAGACACTGCGGTTGATGCAATCTGTCACGGTGCAAACCTCTCCGTCAGAGGAGTGGCTTATGTTGAAAAGACAGTTGAGAGGGACAAAACAGTTGCAATATTCACACTTAAAAATGAACTCGTTGCGTTGGGCAGAGCAATGATGAATGCTGAAGATATTTTCAGGCTGAAAAAAGGGGTTGCTGTTGATGTTCAGAGAGTTCTGATGGAGAGGGGAACTTATCCCAAAGCCTGGAAGTCTTCCGAGTGACTTCTCTCTTGTTGTTTTTCAAAGGCAGATAGGGCAAAGAAGACTGCAAAAGACACCATCAGCGTCCATACTGAAGCAGGAATTCCAAGAGGGGATGCCGAGGTGTAGCTGAGCACTATTGCTGTTGTGAAGCCTGCAGTCAGCGTCGCTATCCCGGTAACCTTTCCACCCCTTGAGAAGTGGAAAACGCCGAGAATCAGCGGAAGCTGACACAGCAGTATTGTTGAACTCAATACGGCTAACTCTACTATGTAGTTGGGTCGCTGGAGGGCAAAGATAGATATTGCAACGGTCAGAATTAGCAGCAGAACTCTACCAATTGCAACTCTCTCACTGCCGAACAAATCTCTGGTCAGCATTGATGAGAGTGTGAGGACGATGGAGTTTGCCGTTGTTATTGCTGCAGCAAAAATGCTTATTGAGATTGCAACCGCCAGCCACGGTGGAATCAGTCTGAGCAAGGTTGGGGTTACAGCATCCCTGTCGCTCACAACTGGAAACCTTCCAGTTTCAGTAAGAACTCTCAGCTCAAGTCCGAGGAAAGTCACAAGAATTGTGTAAACCAGTCCGAAAAAGCCAAACAGGATGACCATTCTCCTCAGACTTCCTCTGTCCTTCGGTATGTAAAGGCGCTGGAATACCTGCGGGTTTGTGAGAGCAAAGAAGAACCACGGAACTACGAGAGCGATAAATCTAACAGGAGTCCAGATTTTATTCGGAACAACCAGCAAGTCTCCAAGCTTTGGAACTTCATCGAAAAAGCTCGTATCCGAGAAACCGTAACTATAAACCCAAAAAACTGCTGCAATCGCCATAAAGAGCATGAAAACTCCCTGAACAGCATCAGTCCAAGCAACACCCCTCAAACCACCAAGGAGAGCCCAGAGGGCTATAAGAATTGCAGAAATGGCGATTCCAACTTCAAAACTCATGGCAGAGGTTTTTTCCAGAATTAGGCTGACGCCGATTAGCTGGACTGATATGTAGGGTATGAGGGCGACAGAGACGATAATGGACATGACCATCGAGACCTCTCTGCCATACCTCATGGCTATCATATCTCCGGGGGTTATGCATCCCTTCTCTCTGGCTATCTCCCATACCCTTGGTGCATAGTAGGAGAGGAGGAAGAGTGTGCCAACGAGGTAGAACAACTCGAAACCAAGCGCTCCCACACCTGACGCGTAAGTAAGTCCGACCAATCCAACCATCATGAAAGCTGAGTAGGTGGTGGCAGCGTAGGTCAATGCTGAAACAAGCCCGCTGACTTTCCTGCCGGCAATGTAGTATTCTTCCTGCGTTCTCACACCTTTCATTGCCATAACTGCTATGGCTGTTCCTATTACCGCATAGGCTGCGAAAGCATAGAGAAACTCGTTCATTCTTTCACCACCTCGCTACAGCGATGTAACAGAGATAGGTTGCTGAAATTAAAGTCCAGTAGGTGTATGTAGCCATATCGTAGCTTTTTATAGCAATGAATGGGATAAGCATTGCTAATACAACAATTAAACCCTCCAGTGCTTTCATCGAACATATGTTCGATCAAATAGATTTAAAAAAATTTTGGTATGCTTGTCCCTCAATTCAACAAAATCTAACAGTAAAACAGGTGATTTTGGGATTAAGATTTATAATCCGATTCTACTACTATCTCATATGATATTCTTCCTTGATCCGGTATACATGCTACTGGCAATGCTTGGATACCTTCTGATGTTGGTGTTAGCCAGTACCATCGCACCGAAGGTGGCAAGCAGGGTTTCGGGGAAGTTCTCTCTCTTTGCATCAATGGTTCTGCTGGCATTTATGATAGTATCAATATCCACAGCTACAATATACATTATTCTCAGCTTTGCAGGATACTACATCAGCTTTTACGGGCTGATCTTGTTCATGATAGCTATAAATCTGCTGATGTACCTTGTTTCACCTTTCATCATAAACGTATCCTACAGAGCTAAAAGGGATGAGAGGCTTCAGATGGTGGTCAACAGCGTTGCGAGAAGGTTGAACATCAAGCCTCCAAAGGCTGTTGTTGTTTCCACCCCACCAAACGCCTTCGCCTATGGGAACATTCTGAGTGGAAAATATGTTGCAGTTTCGGACACTTTGATGAGTATGCTTGACAGAGATGAGCTTGAAGCCGTGATTGGCCATGAGCTGGGACATCACAAACACAAAGATAATCTCGTCATGCTTTTCTTCGGCCTTCTACCATCTGTGATATTCTACCTCGGCTATGCACTCATCCACGCATCATTCAGAGATGATAGAAGAGGAATGCAGCTTGCTGCAATTGGCTTTGCAGCAGTTCTTGTTTCATTCATAGTCCAGATACTCGTTCTGGCTTTCAGCAGACTGAGAGAATACTATGCGGACTTTGAGGGTGTGAGGGCAACAAGTAAAGACGCAATGCAGAAAAGCCTTGCCAAGATACATCTTTTCTATCATCGCTATCCAAGATACGCGGACATCATTGCAGATAGTAAATTCAGAACTCTGTTCATTTACGCTCTCGTCAATGCAGTTGCAGAGCCGATAACAAGAATGGACATAGAAAGACTGAAGAAGGCAAAGGTTTCACCACTTCAGGAGTTTCTGTCAACACATCCGCCAATTCCAAAAAGACTGAGATTTATTGACACAATCAGAATTTTCTAACACGGAAAAACATTTCTATAAATTTACCAAACAACTTTACATGAAGCTCAAATCAAGGGGTTGCAACGTTTATCTGATTGATGATGAGAGGTTTTACCTCATTGACACCGGGACGAATGCTGATCTGATTTTGAAGCAGGTTAAGGAGCTTGACGGAATAATTATCACCCATGCTCATTTTGACCATTTCGCTGCTGCTTACAAAGTTCAGAAAGAGTTTGGTTGCCCCGTATTTGCCCACAGGATAGACATCCCGTATCTTCTGGGTGAGAAAAAGTTCCAGTACTCAGGCTTACTCGGTTTACTGGCAAAAATAGGTGAGAGGTTGTTCAGAGCGAAACCTCCTGAGGAGGTCAGGGATGTAGATAATTTGGATATTAAAGCTCAGATCATCCACACTCCTGGCCATACACCGGGGAGTATATGTATATTAAAAGAAGAAAAGCTCTACTGCGGTGACTTGCTGAGGGGTAGGAACGGGCTTGACCTATCCCCAAAAAGCTTCTGCTCGGATTACAACCAGTATCTCAACTCGGTTAAGAAAATAGCAGAACTTCAGTTTGACGTTGTCATGCCCGGACACGGAAGTGCTGGAAGCAGAGAGCATTATGATGAAATTCTTAGAAAAATAATTTTACCCTGAGGGGATACAAGAACTGATGAAAGAACTGATACTCGCCCTTGATGTAACAGAGAAAGAGAAGGCTGTTGATATCGCAAAAGATGTAGCTGAATTCGTTGACAGGATTAAGGTTAACTATCCTCTCGTGCTATCCACCGGAATTAGAATGATTAAAGAATTATCTGCCTTTAAGCCAGTGATAGCGGATTTTAAGATAGCCGACATCCCGTATACAAGTTCACTAATTGCAAGAATAGCCTTTGAAAATGGTGCAGAATCTGTTATTGCTCACGGTTTTGTTGGTAGTGACACTCTCGATGAGGTCTGCAACGTTGCCAAGGAATATGGCGGAAAGGTTTATGCGGTAACAGAGCTTAGTAGTCCCGGTGGGAAGGAGTTCATGAGCGCAGTTTCGCTGAGAATTGTTGAGATTGCAAGAAAAGTGGGTTGTGATGGATTGATAGCCCCATCAACGAGAATTGAAAGGCTGAGGGAGATAAGAGAGGTAGCAGGAGATATGGAAATCCTCTGCCCCGGAATTGGGGCGCAGGGTGGGAGTTTGGAGGCTTTGAGGTATGCAGACGGGATAATTGTGGGTAGAGGGATTTATACTGCCGAGAATCCGGGAAAGGCGGCTATGGAGTACAGAAGGGTGATTGAAGGTGTTTGACCTCATAGCCTTTGATCTGGATGGCACACTCATAGAACTCAACATTCCCTTTGATGAGATAAGAAGAAAACTTGGAATAGAGCAGAGGTTCATCCTCGAGTCAATAATGGCAGAGAGAGATGAGAATAGGAGAAAGGAGATGTTCATGGTGCTTGAAGAGTATGAGATTAGAAGTGCGATGACCGCGAAGCCAGCCTTCTATGCTCAGGAGCTTTTAAGTGCTCTGGATGACAAAGCAATAAAAGGGGTCATAACAAGAAACAGCAGAAAGAGTGTTGAGCTAATATCCAAAAGGTTCGGGTTCAAATTTGATTTTGTCATTGCGAGGGAAGATGGCGAGCCAAAACCCTCGCCGCAGCCAGTAAAACTCGCCCTGAGTAGGTTCAATGTAGAACCTTCGAGGGCTTTGATGGTTGGGGATTTCCTCTTTGACCTCCTCGCAGGAAAAGAGGCGGGGGTGAAAACCGCCTTAATCATTACCGAGAAAAACAGAGGAATGGCAAAGTCTTTTATCCAGTATGCAGATTACGTGTTTGAATCGCTCAAGGAACTTGCAGAGTTTCTTAAGGTGGTGGAATGACCGAAATACCGAAGACCCATCCGAGATACCTGTCTCTGACGATGAGAGAAAGGTTGGTTGAGGGTGTAAAGCTTGGCGTTACGGCGATGCAGGGATTAATAGCCCACGGAAGAGGAGAGGCTTTTGACTACATCCTCGGAGAAAAAACGAGGGATTTTGCCATAAAGGCAGAAAGAGCTGCAGTTGCGATGATGCTCCTTGCGAGGCATCCGGTAATCTCTGTAAATGGCAATGTTGCAGTTCTTGTCCCTGAGGACATCGCAAGACTTTCAAAGGCAGTAGGAGCGAGGGTTGAGGTCAATGTATTCCATTATACTCCCGAAAGGGTGGAGAGGATAAAGAAATATTTGGAGCAGTTCGATGTTGAGGTTCTCGCTGCATGTGATGCAGTTCTTGAAGGTCTTGAGTCCGCGAGGAGGATTGTTGACAGTAGGGGTATACTGATTGCTGACGTCGTCCTTGTTCCACTTGAGGATGGTGACAGATGTGAAATTCTGAAGAAGCACGGAAAGAAGGTTATAGCGATTGATCTGAACCCTTTATCAAGGACTTCAAGGATGGCAGATGTGACGATTGTTGACAACATTGTCAGGGCAATTCCGAGAATGGTTGAGATGGCTGATGAAATGAAGAATTGGGGGATGAAAAGGCTTGAAGAGATCGTTGCAGAATATGACAATTCAGAAGTTCTCGCTGAAGCGGTCAGAGAAATAAAGAGATACTTGGAAAAGGTGGCTGATGAGCTTTAGCTCCGGTTTAGCCTTTCATTCCCCTGTTTACGATGTAGAATGTTGCAGTTCCAGTGGCAATAAGCTCACCCTTCTCGTTTCTCACCTCTCCGTAACCCACCGTCACCTTACTGCCTATGTGCAGAGCTCTTCCAGTTCCCACGATTTTGCCTTTCAAAGCTGGCCTGACGTAGTGGATGTTGAGCTGTGCAGTCACGGCAGTCTTCCCGAGCTTGACGACCTCTTTGTTTACGTTTAACCCTATTGCAGAATCGAGAACACTTGCAATCGCTCCGCCATGTGCCATTCCCAGAGCCTGAAAGTGCTTTGACTCATCCAGATTCATCTCTACGATGATTTTGTCCTCTTCAATTCTCGGCTCCATTCCTATCAGCCTATACCACGGAGCCGAACCCACGACCTTCAAGACTTCCTTAAAATCCATAAAAAATCAAAAAAGTTCGAAAATATAAACCTTTTACCAACTTTGTTCTAATATAGCATTACAGTTGGACAGGCAAATTTATTAAAAAATTTGAAATTTTACTTAAATTTTGGAATTATCTCCTTACCGATCAGTTTTATGGACTTTTTCTTGTCCGGGCCTATTGGGCTTCCAGCTACGACCTGTGTAACCCCAGCCTTCGAAAGTTCGTTGATCCTCTCTACGACGTCATCGGGTGTCCCGCTGACGGAGAAGATATCAATCATCTCATCTGTCACACTCTTTGCTACACCGCCCCAGTCTCCCTTTGTGAAGGCGTTATTCAGAGCCTCCCTGACACCGTTTACAGCCTCCTCGCTCAGACCGTGCCTCTCAAGAACCGTTGGTGGACTGCCAGCAACGATAAAGGCAACGACAATTCTTGCAGCGTTCCGTGCCTTGTCTCTGTCCTTGTCAACGCTCATTGATGCGTAGGCAACTGTATCAAAGGCATCTCTGCTCTTCCCTGCTTTAGACAGCCCGGCGTCAATGTTCTCCTTTGCCACCTCAAAGTCCTTGGGGTGTGATGCGTTGATCAGAACTCCATCTCCAAGTTCTGCAGCGAGCTGGAGCATTTTTGGACCTTGAGCACCGATATATATCGGAATACTTCCGGTCTTGAAACCAAGCTTCGCACCGTTAAATTTGAAAATCTCTCCATCGTATTTTACAGCTTTTCCCTCTGTCAGCTGTCTTATAATCTCAACTGCCTCTCTCATTCTCTTTAAAGGCTTCTCCCAGCTTATGCCGATTCTTTCAAAGGTAACCTTATCTCCCGCTCCAATTCCAAGAACTGCCCTTCCACCGCTAATTTCGTTTATTGTGCCAATAGCGGATGCGGTCAGAGCAGGACTTATGTGGTATGGATTTGTCACACCCGGACCAAGTTTTATTGTTCTCGTCTTCAGGGCCAGAATTGTCAATATCGAATAGACGTTTCTGTTGTTGTAGTGGTCTGTAATCCACGTATAGTCAAAACCACTGTCCTCAGCCAGTTTTACATAGTACTCAAGCTCGTAGTATTTCATATCTGGCACAAACTCAATACCAAATCTCATAACATCACCATCTATGAGCAAAACTGGAAAGCAAATAATCTTTTCGATTTTAATTTTACCATTTCAAAGCTTTTCTGATTACTCCCAGAATGACCTTGAAATTCCCCCTCTTCACCTCTCTCAATATGAATTTTGGTCTGAGATAAAATCTAAGATAGCAGTACTTCAGAAATCTCGAAATCTCCTGTGGAGACATAAAAAAGTTCTTTAGCACAGGTTTTCCGGCTGTAAAATCATCAAAATTCCTGCTCAAAATCCATCCCTTTCTCTCTGCCTCGTCAAATATTTCGGTTCCGGGGTAGGGAGTAAGAACTGAAAATTGCGCATAATCGGGGTCGAGCTCGAGAGCAAACTTCAGTGTCGCCCTCATCTCCTCTTTTCTCTCCATCGGAGCACCGATGATGAAGGAGCAGATCACCCTTATACCATATTTCCTTGCCAGCGTAACAGCTCTTCTGACTTTCTCAGAATCTATCTTTTTTCTGTAAAAATCCAGAATTCTCGGACTTGCAGACTCAACTCCGAAGTATATGGCACTGCAGCCGGCTTCTTTCATTTTTTTCAGCATATCTTCATTAGTCGTGTCAACACGCGAGGAACAGCTCCATTCGACATCTATTCCTCTCCTCCTAATCTCATCGCAGATTGCCTCAACCCTTCGTCTGCTCAGGGTGAAGGTGTCATCACTGAAGGCTATGTGTTTGGCGTTAAAGTCGCTTACAAGCCACTCGATCTCGTCTACAACGTTCTCAGCGCTCCTAACTCTGAATCGGTGCCCCATGAAAAGGGATGAGCTGCAATATCTGCATGCAAAAGGGCACCCACGGGAAGTAATCATAGGAAATTGCTCCAGACGCTCACCAAAAAGAGAGTATCTTTCGAGGGGCATTAGGTCATAAGCGGGAAAGGGGAGAGAATCAAGGTCTCTTATAAATCCTCTTGGCCCATTGTCAACTATCTCGTTCTCACTTCTGTAAACAACACCCTTTACATCCTCCAGCGTCTTTCCTGCTTCAACTTTCTCCGCAACTTCAACGATTGTCTCTTCGCCCTCGCTAACACACACTGCATCCACAAAGTCATTTTTAGCAGCATCAAGCGGTCTGAAGGTGACGTGAACACCACCGAGAACAACGAAAATGTCTGGTAAGACCTCCTTTATTTTTCTGGCGTATTTCAGGGCAGAGTTGAATGTGGGAGTTGTAGAGGTTATGCCCACCATTATCGAGTTTTTCACTCTCTTTATGAGTGTCTCAAAGTTGAGGTTCTCCACCATATCGTCAATAATCCTAACTTTAAACCCCTCCCTTCTCAGCACAGCAGCAAGATAACCCAGACCTAAGGGGGGAGTAGATATGTCAAGTCTTTTCACAACCTCAACATTTGCATTTGGGTTGAGGAGGGTGATCATCCAAAAATGTTGACCATTAATTCTTAAAAAGATTGTTATGCACTTGAAACGATCTTTATTACATCATTGTTCTTCAATTCGTGATCCTCAGCTATCCTCATCTTAGTTCTGGCATCCAGAGCGTAGATAAAGTGCTTTCCAATATCGGTATGGATCATATATGCAAGCTCTCTCGCAGTGGTACCTCTCTTCACGAGCATGGCGTCGGGAAGGACGTTGCCTTTGGTGTCGGTGAACTTGTTCTCGTCCTCCACCGGATAGACAACTATGTAGTCTAAAACATCAAAAACGACCTTATTGATTGCACTCTGTACACCCGTAGACCCAAATTCCTTCAGAAAGTTTCTTATTCTTTCGAGAGCCTTAACCTGCTTTTCGTTCAGCTCTTTCACAATTTCGAAATCACTATCACCGGGCAGATATTTGATATAACCATTCTTCGCTGCAGTTCTCAGTATAAGCTCGTAGGCTGCCGAAGTGGGAACTGTTATCTCCGGCAAACTAATTAGTCTCTCAAGAAGCTCCTTTGGAGCCTTATCTGCCTTATTTGCAGCGATCACCATTCTCATCCTCCTCTTTCTCAGCTCAACCGCAAATTGCTTCAGTCCATCATCATCGAGTTTTGAAACGTCTCCAAAGCCCTTTATTGCTTCTCTGATCATCCATTCCTCAAAGCCAAGCCCGGCAAGCTGCTCAGTTAGAAACTTTACTGCATCTCTCTTTTCAGCTTTCATTCTCCTCATTATTTTCTCCCAGTTTCTCTTGAGAATACCGTAAAGCCACATGTCTATCTCGTGATAGAGAAAATTCACGTCCTCAATAGGATCACGCTCGCCAACACCTATCTCATTTCCCTCCTCGTCTGTCGAACCTGAAGCGTCAACGACGTGTATTACAGCCTCACTCTGCCTCAGATTGTCGAGAAACTCGTTGCCCAGTCCTCTACCCTTGTGAGCATCTGGAACAAGTCCGGCAACGTCAATAAGCTTTACGGGAATGAACCTCCATCCGTCAATACACTCTCTGCACTCCACACCAAGTTCCTGACAGACGCATTTAACTCTCACGTATCCCACACCGATGTTCGGCTTGATCGTTGTAAAGGGGTAGCTGGCAATCTCGGCATCGGCAAGAGTCGCGGCTTTGAAGAACGTTGATTTGCCTGCGTTGGGTTTTCCTGCTATACCAATCTCAATCACTCAAACCCCTCCTCGTATATTCTCCTCTTTCTCTTGTCCCGATCAAGCTTTTGAGCAGTGAGGAGTTGCTCTTTAAAAAATTAGCGTATTCGACGCTAATTTCTCCCTTTCTCTCAAAGAACTCGATAACCTCCAACGCCTCCTCAATAGTTTTACACACCTCAAGGTGGTCGAGAACTGTGGGTAGCTTTTTGCCCTCAAGTTCGTGAAAAAGGTTAGGGAACATCCTTTGAAACTTCTTCTTCTCCCACTCCATCTTTCCCTTCCTCTACTTTCTCCAACTCGGATTTGGATTCCTCTTCAGCTTCGTTGTAGCTTGTTACCTCCTCTAACTCTTGCTCCGTTGTTACTTCCTCCTCTTCGACAACTTCAGCTATTTCTTTTTCCTCTTCTCTACCGGGTATCTCAACCTTCTCTCTTATCCATACTCCCTCTCTGCCGACTATTCCACCCTCAACGCTGCATCCATCTTCCATGTAAACTTTATCAGCCCTTATATGTCCAAAAACCTCGGAAGAGTTCAGGAGATACACTATTTTTCCTTCAATCGCCCCATGCACTCTGCACTTCTCAACTATAACCTCTCTGCCTCTCAAACTGCCAAATATCTCACTCTCACTTACGTAAATATCTCTCGCTTTTATATTTCCCAGAATTCTGCTACCTATGATCTCTGCATTCTTGCTTGTCACAATCCTGTCTATGCTTACCTGAGTGCTGTCCGGGATTATAAGGGGAGAATCAAATTCTTCCACCTCTTCGAGGAGCTTTTCTGCCTCCTCCAGTCTTCCAAGCCTCAAGAGAATTAACAGATAAAGGAATATAAAGAACAGGGCTGGAGTGGGGTCTTGGATGGTTATAAGACCCTTTGCCTCAAACCCATTCTTTATTCTGACATTTCTTCCAATTTCAAGGTCTCCGTAAACTGTTAGCTTTCCCCCAATGGAGGCGAATTCACCGATGTAGGCGTCATGTTTTGATGTCACATTCCCGCTGACGTTGCACCAAGCGTCAAGTCTAACCTCCTCTCCGAGAACGTCGCCGTCTACCGTAACCCTCTCTCCCAGTATGACCTTTTTCGCAATGATGCCGTAACTGAGTTTGGAGTTGGGGCCAATAATAACATCCCCACTTGCGACTATGTTTCTCTCCTCGAATCTCGTGTTTGCAGGAATTACCAGCTTCTCCAGCATTCAACTTTTCTTTAATTTTTAACTTTTAAAGCTTTGCCATTATCTTGTCCTGGAATACGTATGCCAAATCCTCTGCAGAACGGTGATGTGGCTTAAAACGGCAATGATCAAGACCACCTCGTAAACGTATCCTGTGATGAGACCGAGCAGAAGTATGAGCAACCGCTCGCCCCTCTCTGCTATACCAACATCGCATCTCTCTATCACATTCTCAGCTCTTGCTCTCGTGTAGCTGACGAGAAGTGAGCCGCTCATGGCCAACCCAACGATAACCCAATCAACGCCGTATATTCCGAGAGAGAGGAAAAGGATAACGTCTACGTATCTGTCCACCACAGAGTCAAGAAAACCCCCGAAATTTGTTGTAAGGTTGGCAGTCCTCGCCAGCGCTCCATCAAGGAAATCACAGATGCTGCTTAGAAGAACAAAGAGGGCAGCAATAAGAATTTTGCCGCTTATGATGTAATATGCAGACAGAAGTCCAAAAAAAAGGCCAAGAATTGTTAGATGGTTAGGTTGAATACCCATTCTGCCGAGAATATTAGCAAAAGGCTTTGCTAACTCGGTCGTCCAAGGTTTAATCCGGCTCAGCATTTTACTTCCAGAATTTGCCTCTGTAGTGACCAGTTATCGGACAACCCAAGCAAAGGTCTTTTTTCCAGTAAAGACAGTTATTACAGCTAACGTCACCGCAAGGAGCTTTTTTGGATTTTTCAATGTACATTTTAATTGGCATCACGACATCCTTCTCCGATCTAACGATTATTCCGGCCTCAACATTGTAAACCTCTGGTTTCGATCGTATATGCTTATCAACTATGGCCTCGAGGGTCGTCAGGTCTTCACCACCCAGAAACAGAGTTAAGTTTTTGTCGCCTGCAACAACAAATCCGTTCAGAAAAAAAGGACATCTTGACAGCTTTGATATAATATCTGACGGTCTTTTGCACTTTATATCAACTTTTAGTATGTGCAATCCTGATTTTTTCAGGTTTAGACCATAAGCGTGGCTTATGACGCCAAGCTCCTTCAATTTCTTGATCCTACTTCCCACTGACGGCTGAGAAAGGCCAACAATTTTCGCAATCTCGCTCTGAGACATCTCAGGGTCTTTTTCAAGAAGCTCAAGTATCATTCTATCCTTTTCATCAATGTCCAGTACCCTTGGCATTTAGACACCAGTTGAAAGTTGGCTCATTCTTATAAAAAATTAGCGGAATTGGGAGTGTGTTTAACATCCTCTAATCTCAATACTACACTAATATAATTCAACATCAAAACTTATTTAAACCAGCTACAGACAAAACAATGCTAAAAAGATGGGATACGAGAAACTACGACATAGAACTCATCCTGGCAGTCTTTGACTCCATCAGCATAAACATAGAATCAGAATATTCCAAAACCAAAGAATTTACGACATAAAAACGATAATAAAGGCTTTGATTATAAAGGAATTTGAAAAGCTGTCTTTAAGGACTGCGGAGGTCAGGATTAAGCTTGGGGTAAGGATTGACCACACGGTTCTACACTTCCGGGAGAAGAAACTCGCTCCTTACATGGAGGAGATCGTCAATGCAATTTTAAGAGAGCTTCACAAACGAATTCAGAAAGCTTCGCAGATTTAGCTGTTTTCAGTAAAAAGGGGATAGGATAGAAATACACGCGATAACGGTATAGGGACCCTTTATCCTGTAGCCGTTTCGATAACAACTTACGAGAGCAATTGAAAGACTGCCTGAAGGTAAGGGATATTTCTACGCTGACGCAGCCTACGACAGCAGGAGTTGAAATACCGTCGTAGATAGGGGCTATCTTCCTATCGTTAAACCGAGGAAAGAATAAAACAAAGGGAAGAATAAAACAAAGGGCTACGGAGCGAGAGTTTAGGGACAGGATCTTCGATAAGGATAAGTACAGGAGGAGAGGGGTTTGCGAAGGGTTCTTCGGAGCTTTAACTAACTGGTTCGAAGATAAAATCCCTTGCTCTTTGAAAACGGCCGTAACAAAGCTTGTTAGAGTTGCATACTACGCTCTGAGAGTTTTGTTAAGAGTTAGAATAAAGGAAATGGGATATTAAACACACTCCGGAATTGGCATTTAAGGCGTCCCCATATTGGCGCCATAAAATTCATTACCGTATTTGAAGCAGTAAGTGTAGCTGCTATAGCTGCACACTCCAATTTCAGATTGCCTCTTAGCCAGATAGTTGCTGATTCTTTTTCCAGTTTCTAAGTCCAGTTCATAGCTCTTACTCTCTCCCGGCGCTAACTTCTCTGCATCTTCCAGTATTTCTTCTAGAATCGGATATTCCTGAAAGTCCTCCTCGGTAATCTCGAAGTAAGCATCAGGCGGAGAGGTGAGTTTTTTAACCTGGAAACTCATAGAAATATCTAATGTCGCCAAGGTTAGGATGAAGAAGGCTACAGGTGCGAGTATCAAAATTAAAAGTAAAATATGTTTCTTCTTCATGCTCTCACTCATCGCTTATTCCGTTAATATTGTTGTATATCCTATCCCAGCACAAATCGCACCACGTGTTTGTTCCAAGAGTGACCCAGCAGTAGTTCATAATACATGGATCGTGCTCCCAGCAGTATGTGCTATCCTCGGCTTTAAAGTTGTGGGAAATTTCGTGCTGAGCAACGATATCCAGCGGGATTAACCAGCATGTGTAGTGTCCACTTTCTGTCACTCCAACGCTGTAAAATCCATTTATATAGGCATAACCGCAATACTTGTCGTCCACCGACTTTATCCAGCCGATCATTATATCGTTTTGCGGATCCCCATCATTATACCAGCTCCTCCAACCTTCCATATCTTCGGCCAGATCTTCAAGGTAGTCTGAAAGCTTTCCCGAAGTCACATCGCTTGCGTCCCAAAAATCGAGGAAATACCAGTTTAGAGTTGCTCCACTGTTAAATACTTGGAACCTATCGTAGGCATCCAGAGTAGCGTCGAAATAATCCGTATTCGTTGGTCGATCGTCTCCTATGGCTTCGACTATCCACAAATACAAAGCTCCGTTTTTAATTTGAGGGCCAGATGCTGCTTTGGAACTCATTATTTCGAATTGCTGAGGCTTAAAGTCCTGCGATAATCCCCCGTCTAAATAATCTCCAGCGTACTTCTCGGCCAGCTCCTTAGCATATTCTTTTGGGACTGGAATGCCATCCACCATCACAACTCTTGGATTGTGAGGATCAACGCCGTACTTTTCGATGAATGCCTTTCTGGCTTTCTCCCTTATAGCAAGAAACTCTGAGGCATTCAACACGGCTACGCCAATTTTTCTGAAATGTTCAACAGCTTTGGGGTCGATCCAGTCTTCAACAGTTCCGTTTGCAGTTCTGCCCATAACCACGTACGAATCTGGGAGATAACCTTCAAGGTAGTAGGGCAACTGTCCCTTAGCAAACTTGATGTCATTGTCTGAAATGTTGTACTTTTCGTAGAGTGTCTTTAATTCCTTTGCTGTCAGTTTTTTGGGATCTTTTAGCTCCAATTTCGATGGTTCGATTTTTGTCTTTAGTCCTGCAGAAAAGGCTACAGTCACACTTCCTAAAATCACACAAACCAAGATTAGACTAAGCTTTTTCCACATGCTACCACCAATCAATATGAGCTGTTATAGCATATAAATTTTACGCTATATGCTATCAATCATCTTAATTGATAAACACTGGAGCGCATCCTCTAACCTCCTCAACTTTGCTTAAAGTTAATAAGAACTCGTTATGAGGTTAGAGGTAGTTTCCTAAAACCTCAACAACCTCTACTGATTGAAGCTAGTAAAACCCCAGAATTAGTCAGCGAGGAATGATATCGAGGCAGCAGTCGTTAATATACTCCCAAATTTCTCAAGAAATCTCTCATAACCTGCTATAACTTTCTGAATTTCGAGAAAAAGCTCTCCTTTCGGCATGAGGTGAGTCTCTTCTCCTCCTCGTTTACGAGGTTAAGCGTTTCAAGCTCTTTTAAAAGCTTGAAACACGAAGGTAGTCCTATGTATTCTTCCAAGCTTTATCCTCGTGAGGTCTTCTAAAGCTCCAACATCATTACTTTTGTTATTTACTCGTTTAACTTTGGTAATAGATGTGTCCCCATTACCAAAACCTATCTATGAACATGTCTGCATTATCACAAGCTATAAATACCAAAAATCAAGTATTATTATGCTAAGGGTAAAGGATATTGTGAAAGAGCTGAAAGTATTCGAAAGGAACAAAGTACCACTTTAAATCAAATACTCGGTAAGAAGAACTGCAAGAATTCTTTCCGAACCTCATCCAGTATCCAAAACTTCAGTCTGGAACTGGGTAAAGAAGTTTGAGGAGAAATTGCCGACTTCCGCGGAGAAAGAGTATAGAAATCTAATAGCAATAGATGAAACAGTTGTTAAAGCGAACAAAAAGAAGTACTACCTCTACTCTGCCGTAGACGTTGAAAGAAACGAGTTAATTCTGATGAGAGTCTATACCACGAGAAACTACCTTACTACTAAGTCCTTTGTAAAGGAAGTTCTGAATTACTGTGAGAACAAGCCTAAATTCGTTGTTGATAAGGCTTCCCTAGCTGATTGATGCTCTGGAAAGCCTTGGTTTAGAATTCGAGCATCAATCCTTTCGGTGAAAGAAGCTTGATTGAATCGGTGTTTTCTTCACTGAAGCAAAGAATCAAGATATTCTTTTGCTCGATTAGCTGTTCAAATCCTGTTAGAAACTGGAATTTGTTCTGCAAGCTGTTTATGCTCTACTATAATCGGTTGAGGTGGTGTTTATGTTAAGTGGACATGTCCCTGCCATTTTAACAAAAAATTTAATAATTACACTGACTTAGAAGCCAACATGTTCGAGATAAAGAGGTTGGGTCTGCTGTCTATGGCGAAAATAGGGGCTGTGTTTATGGCAATAATCGGTCTGATCAGTATCGTAGGTCTGACGATCAGTAAGGGAGGTTCGTTTAACCCTGTTGTGCTTGTCTTAGTCCCATTAACCTATGCCGTAGTCGGATTCGTTCTCGGAGCAGTGCTTGCCTTTCTCTACAACATTGTCGCTAGATTTATCGGTGGTATGAAAATAGAACTTGAGAAAGCAGATGAAAGTTTTGAGTCTGATGAGTTGGAGTTTGATGAAGAGGAATCAGAATTTACTCAAACCTAAGAGCCTCAATAGGTTCAAGTCTGCTCGCCCTCCAAGCCGGATACAGCCCGCTAACAACTGCAGTTGTCAAACCAACCGAGAAACCGAGAATAAGATAGAACAGGGTGCCAGGCTGGAACACGTATTTTACGTTCTGGAGGATGATGTAATCTATTGCGTAACCACCCGCAAGGCTCAGAACGCTACCAATTGAGCTTCCAATAATTCCGAGTATTACTGCTTCGAGCAGGAAGATTTTTAAAATTGTGACCCTGTATGCTCCTATTGCTCTCATCACACCTATTTCCTTTGTTCTTTCAATAGTGGACATAAGCATAATGTTGAGGATGCTGACACCAGCAACGAGAAGGGAGATGGATGCAATTGCCATCAGAAACGTGTTGATCTGCGCAAAAGCTTCGTTTATTCTTTCGAGGATGATACTCAGTTCAAACACATACACTTTATCTTCCCTGCTATTTAACCTCTCCTCGATTGCCTTCTTAACGTTATCAACATGATCGAGTCTGTCTGCCTTCACTATAACCATCGTGTATCCCTTATCCGAAATCTTACTGAAGTCATCTTGTGAAATTATTACGGCTGTGTTGGGATTTATATCAAATCTTGCACCGGTATCTTCAAGTATCCCGGCAACCCTAAATTCTCTGCCGTTTATTGTTATTTTAGAGTTGACCTTTATATCTCCGGTATCAGCGAGGTTTTTGCCAACCACACAGCTACCTTTAAGCCTTATAACCCCCTTCTCAGCATCAAACAACTCTTCGGCATCCTTCTCGCTCAATCCGTATATTTGCAGGTAAGCTTTCAGCTTTTTCGATTCAACAAGCAGTGTGTCTGATTTTACGGGTATGGCGCTCTTCACATATGGTAGTTTCTCTATTTGGTTTACATCCTTTTCATCAACATATCTGTATCCAGCGTAGTAGTTGGGTCCCACTATCAACTCATTTGCAACATCCTCGAAGTTCTCAAGCACTGTTGCCTTTAAGCTCTCCCCGAATATTCCTATGGCTGATACAGCCATAACCCCTATCAGAATTCCTATGACAGCAAGCAGACTCCTAACTTTTGCCCTTTGAAGATTTCTTCTTGCAAGTTCAAGATACATTCTATCCTCCCTCTATCCCCTCGATTTTTCCGTCCCTCAACCGGATAATAAAATTCCCATACTTGGCGAGGGTTGGGTCGTGAGTGACGAGAATTACTGTCACTCCCCTCTCTTCGTTTTGCTCTTTTATAATGTCCATCACCTGTTCCCCAGACTTCGTGTCGAGATTGCCCGTGGGTTCATCACAGAGCAGTATTTTGGGGTCGTTTGCCAGTGCCCTTGCAATTGCTACCCTCTGCTGCTGTCCGCCGCTTAGCTCATTCGGCTTTCTGTCCATTTCTCTCTCCAAACCAACGATGCCCAGCAACTTCTTTGCTCTTCTCTCCCTCTCATATTTGCTTATCCCCTTGAATATCATGGGAAGCTCTACATTCTCCAAAGCAGAAAGTGTTGGGATTAGGTTGTAGGTCTGGAATATAAAGCCTATGGTGTCTCTTCTGAGCTCAGTAAGCTCTTTATCACTTAGATTTATGGTTTCAATGCCGTTTATCAACACTTTCCCGCTCGTGGGCTTGTCAAGGCAGCCGATCAAGTTTAGAAGGGTGGACTTTCCACTCCCGGACGGGCCCATAATAACCGCAAAATCTCCCTCCTCTATCTCCAAGTTAACGTTTTCGAGAGCCTTCACTTCGTAAAATTCAGTTTTGTAGATTTTTGAGACATCAACCAGCTCAACAACCCTCATTTCCTTATCTGCCTGTAAATTATAAGTCCAATTATCACAAAGACGACTGCTGCAACCACGATGGATATTACAATCGGCAGATTTGAACTCTCGACTTCGGTAGGAACCCCTCCCCCGAGATTGACTTGCTTATGTATTTCAAACTTCTCGCCCAGATCGTTGGACCATGATACTGTAACCAAAACACTTTTGTTGCACTTTACAGGCAAGTCAAAACTCTGAAAATCAGACGGATCAATGTTTCCGATGAAGTAGTCTGCTTTGTATCCATCACATGTGGCAAGCGCATAGGCGTTGTATACTTCACTTCTCCCGTTGTTGCTCACATCTCCCGACACAGTCACCTGCATACCTTCTCTCGCTACGTTGACGTTTGTGAGGCTAACTGCGAAGCTGTCAAGGACCTTTATCGAAAAACTCTTTTCTATGCTGTATTTATTTCCGAATTCGTCAGAATATTCAATTGTGAAAAACACCTCACCCTCCCCACCCCTCGCCGGACTGAACTTGAAGTTGACCCTCTTGCTCTCCCCGCTTGGTATTGATGGAACCTCAACCGGATCGCTGAAAGTTCCAAGGTCGCTTTGGGCGGTAATTCTGACCCCTATAATCTCGTCTCCTCTTAAATTTGCTACCTCTACTGGAACTAGTATGGAATCACCGATGTAAAGCGTTTTGTAGGGGACAGTTACATTAACGACAACACCCTTGGACTCAAGCATCCTCACGTTAACGGTTCTGATAACCTCATGGTAGTTGTTTCCATTGTAAAAGGATATTCTGAATTCAAGTGTCGAAGATGATGGGAAGAACTTGAAAACTCCCTCAGCACCATTGCTGCCTACTTCACCCAGATAAACGGACTGAGGGGTAGCGTTGAACAGCGCCTCAACCCTGACGTCTTTAAGTTCAGTCGGAGAGGAAACATAGAACTGCAGGTCGTTCACCTCTCCCTTATAAACTGGCGAGGTTACGGTGAGAGAGGGGAAGTTGTCGTCAACAACAATCTGGATGTTCTGCCTAATTGTGCCATTCTCAGTGGAAATTGAAGCCTCAACGTTGAACCTTCCAGCTTTAATAGCCTTTATTGAGAAAGGAAGGGTTGCACTCCCCCCTGCTGGTATTATGCCTATACTGTATATTTCCCTTGGAGCGATTTCAACACCATAACCTGTTAGAATGACGGAGTTCACTTTAATAGAGGTGCCCGAGGTTGAGGGATTTGAAATTACGAGAATACAGTCTGCATAATCACCTGGCAAAAGAATTTCAGGAGAGAGTTGATAGCTTATCGAGACGCCCTGAGCAGCTACGTGATGGATTGCAGCAACAAATAGTACCAGTAAGATTAAACCGAATTTTCGCATAAGATGTAACTGTCGGTCTGGTATATATTCTTTCTCGCAATGCTAAGAATGATTAATTTAGAATTTTTAGCCATCTTATTGTCTTTCTCAAGTTCAAGTAGGTCTCCCCAAGACGCAGAGCTTAATAGTCCTCCAAATAATTTTAAGAGTTAAGCGTGTATACCTGTCTTCAATGATCAGCTTATCAGCACCTTCTCCACGCCATCAACTTTCAGCATCTCTTCCACAACCCGTCCCGGAATTTTTGTTTCCGTTACAACAGTAAGTTTTGACTCCACGCTCAGCTCAGGGTCTTCTGCGAGGATATACCTTATTGAGATTCCGGCATTTGCCAGAGCAGAGGTAACCCCTGCCACAATCCCGACTTTGTGACTCTCAGCGTAAACCTCAACCACCCCAAAACCGAGGATTCTTGCAACCTCGGCGATGTTTGCTACAGGTTTGAGGGCAGAAAAAACTCTTCTCAACTCCTCATCACTTTCGATGTTCTGGATAGCCGCGAGAACGACCTTTCTGTCAACTCCTATTGCTTCGGCAATTTTTGTTGGGACGAGTTCAATCTGATCACAGTATGCCTTTCCGTTCCTCACAGAAATCCCGAGCCTGAGGAATTCCCTCGCTACTGCAATTTGAGAGGGATACTTCTCGAACTTCTCTGCAACTTTTTTCCACATAGTTATATTTTCATGCTTCCAACTATTAAACTTTATATCCTCTTCGGGAAACATTAGTTGGTGCTTGAGGTAGTAGAATTGTCAAAGAGCTACGGAGATTTTGTTGCTTTAGAAGGTCTGAGTTTTACGGTTGAGAGGGGGGAAGTTTTGGGACTGATTGGAGAGAACGGAGCAGGAAAGTCAACAACTCTCAGAATAATCGCGGGTCTGATAGAGCCCGATAGTGGAGAGGTTAGATATTTCGGCAATCCCTTTGAGGATAGTATCAAGAAAAGGATTGGATATCTGCCGGAGATAGATGCTCTATATGACAACATGGCTGTCTCTGAATATCTAAAGTTCTTTGCAGATATCTACGGAGTTGAAGACGCGAAGGCAAAAATCAAGGAGTTGCTTGACAAGCTAAATCTTCCGGATAAGTTTGTGGGTGAACTTTCCAAGGGGATGAGAAGGAAACTGTCAATCGCGAGAACTCTCCTCCACGATCCAGATATTCTGATCTACGACGAACCTACAGGTGGTCTCGATCCCAGCACGTCCCTAAGGATCGCAGAACTGCTTAGAGAACTGGCAGCGAGAGGTAAAATCGTCGTTTTCTCAGCCCACAATATGTATTACGTTGAGAAGATCGCTGACAAAGTTGTGGTGATGAAGGCTGGAAAAGCCCTTTACTACGGTAGCCTTGAAAGGCTGATAGGAGAGAACACGACTTATAGAATTGAATACACTTTAAATGGAAGGAAAGAGAGCATGAGCGTATCAGAGATAGACGAAGTCATGGAAATTGTGGATAAAATAAAGAGTAGTGGGGGTAGAATTCTTGAAATCGAGAAGGAAGTCCCGAGACTCGAAAACATTTACTTTTCTCTTATCTCCCGATAATTTCAAATTTGAAAGAAAAATTTATTAATGATTTTTTAGTTACATTCATGTGGGGGGTGATAGCCAAGGTAAGGGGGCATGTGGTTTAGTACTGGGTCGTCGGTTCGATTTCGCCGACGACATTTCTTCTTACCATTTCTTTTGCCTCGTCCAAACTGTAATTTCCGAGCAGCCACATGAGTTTTATGAGTGCCACTTCTGGGAGCATATCTTCCCCCTCTATAACTCCGGCATTCAACAAATCTCTGCCTGTGTCGTAAACTCTGTCGCATATCCTTCCCCACAGGCACTGAGAGGTCATCACAACGATAGAGTCCTCGCAAACCCTCTTCAGAGTTTCGATCCAGTCAGTTGAGACGTGTCCCAACCCTGTTCCCTCAATTACGAATCCTCTATAGCCCTTTGAGTGATAGTATTCCATTATCTCGCTATCCAGTCCGGGGAAAAACTTTATGAGGGCTACTCTCTCTTCGAGCCTGTCCATAAGCTTTGGCTTCCTTTCATCTCTCCTGAACCTCCACGAGAGCCATTCAACATTCAGCGAGGGGTAATCAATTCTTGCAATTGGCTTTGCATTCACTGACTGAAAAGCATCTCTTCTTGATGTGTGGTTCTTTCTGACTTTCACACCTCTGTGGACATAGCAGAAATCATCGCTCGTTGATCCGTGCATCGTAACAACAACCTCTCCCAAATCCTCTATAGCAGCCTTAGCAGCGCACAGCAAATTCATTGCAGCATCGCTGCTTGGTCTATCGGAACTCCTCTGTGCACCGACGAAAACGACTGGTTTGGGTGTTGAGAGCATGAAGGATAGGGCAGCGGAGGAGTAATGCATTGTATCAGTTCCATGAGTAATTATAACACCATCATATTTTTTCAAGGCTCCATAGACGTGTCTTGCAAGCTCGACCCAGTTTTTCGGCTTCATGTTCTCGCTAAGGATGTTGTATAGAAGCTCAGCGTCCACATTGCATATTTCGGTCAGCTCTGGAACCTCTGATGCAATTTCCTCAGCTGTAAACTGACTTGTAACAGCCCCGGTGCGGTAATCAACTTTGCTCGCAATTGTGCCGCCAGTTGAGATTATCTTGACCTCAGGCAACCCTTCTTTCTTCTCAAGCTTCACTAACTCTGCTCCAAACTTTTCTTCCTCGAGAACCTCCACGAGTTCGTATTCTCTAAAACCGATATTGTATCCACTATCGAGCTTAAGAACAAGATTTCCAGTAAATGAAGGCATGACGATTCCCTCAAAAATCCTGCCTTTAGCCTTAATTCTGACCCTTTTTCCATCCAGATTTTCAGGCATGAAAATCCACCCCCAGCTTTTTAGCCTCATCATATAGCATTCTGAGATTTAGCGCTATTTTGCCCCGCAAATTCCTGACTTTTGCTTTTTTGTTTTTCAGCTCTTCCTTTCTTCCCTCCATCATTCTGTGAATTTCGTCAGATGCAGTTCCACCGATGTTCCTCCTTTTCTCAATGACCTTCTCAACATCCAGAGCTTCAGCAACATCCTCATCGCTAATTTTAATGCTGTATCCGAATTCTTTGGCGACAATTTTGATATCCTCTGCTGTGGGTTTTTCAATCTCCTTCGCTGCCAATCTTCCAACAATGCGGTGAGATGCCCTGAAGGGAATTCCAAATTTAATAACAAGCATATCTGCAAGTTCGGTTGCTGTTGCAAATCCCTTTGAAGCCTTTTCTTTCATAACCTCTTCTTTGAATTCAATCTTGTCAATCATCGCCGCCAAGACCTCACTTGCAAGTTCAGCCCTCTTTAGGGAGTCGTAGAGAATCGGGTTCATTTCCTGAAAATCCCTGTTGTAGCTGAAGGGCATAGCTTTGTAGATGCTCATTGCTGCAGTCAAGCTACCCACAAGCCTTCCTGCATTTGCCCTGAGAAGCTCCGCGATGTCTGGATTCTTTTTCTGAGGCATTATTGATGATGTAGAGGAGAATTCATCAGGAAGCTCGATAAAGTCAAACTCTGAGGAGAATAACACAATTTCTTCGGCAATTCTGCTTATCGAGAGCATTAAGGATGTGCTGACGTAAATCGCATCAATTAAAAAATCTCTTGAAGAAACGGCATCTTCGCTGTTTTCAACAACACCGTCAAAGCCGAGAAGTCTGGCTGTGTAGAGTCTATCAAGAGAGAAGCCGGTGGAGGCGAAGGCAGCAGACCCAAGAGGACATCTGTTAGCCCTTTTGAAGGCTTCAATAGCCCTATCGAAATCCCTTGAAAGCATATCGTGATAAGCTACAAGGTGATGAGACAGTTTTGTGGGTTGAGCGTATTGCAGATGTGTGAAGCCGGGCATGATTGCTTCACTCTTCTCAGCCTTCTTAATCAGAACATCCATAACTGCCAGAATATTTTCTGCAAGGTTCAGAAGGTGATCTCTGGCAAAAAGTCTCAGACATGTCGCCACCTCATCATTTCTGCTTCTTCCGGTGTGCATCTTAGCCCCTTTATCGGTGATTTTCGTAACTTCTGCCTCTATTGCCTCGTGAATGTCTTCATACTTCCACTCTGGTTTGTATCCGTTCTCCCTGATCTTTTTTAGTGCCTTCAATATTTCTGCAGCCTCCTCATGAGAAAGATAGCCTGATTTGTGGAGAGAGAGGACATGAGCGACATCAACAAGAATATCGTAATAAAAAATGTTTCTGTCGTGCTCTATGGAGGATGAGAGCTTTAGAGCTTTTGTGTCCATACTCTTTTCCATCCTGCTGTCCCTGAGCATGGTCACAGTTTTCTCAATGTTTTATTAATTTTCGTTCCAACATCTATTTAAATTCACATTCCGAGTTTAACCGATGAGATATAGAATTGTAAGGATAGAACTTAAGGACGAGGATGAAGTTTTGCTTTACCTCAAAAAAGTTGGCAAGTCTCCGGGGTTCATGGCAAGGGCAGACTTCAGCGATCCGGCAAAAATTATCGAGTTTGGTATGCAGATGGGGATGGATTTGGCAAAGAGAATCGAAGAGATCATGCAGTTCGATGCCTTCATAACCGTCACCTACGAGTATTACAGTGTGAACGAGCTGAAGGTTGGAGATGTGGTTGACGTCGAGGTAAGGCCGGTTGAGAGGTGAAACACCGGTTTTTGTGGGTTTTTACCTTTCAGTTTTGCTCTTAGCTCTTTATTCCTCTCTACAATTTCAAATTTCGATTACCAAAAGCTTTACACTGTTGGCAATTCTTACTGCTATAGCTGCCCTCACATTTTTTGCAATGAGAAAGGCTGAAAACGTTCCTTTCGGTGCAAGAACAAAAGTTGCTGCCTTTCTTTACCTTTTCGGGTTTTTCTGGCTCATTCTATCTGGCACAGTTCTAATTCTTGTGGCGATATTTTTTGATGCCACAAGACCTGAAATGAGAAGATTGTTGATAATGACGGGTTTATCAGGAATTGTTATGCTAACAGTTTCCGGGTCAATTCTTCTAACAGCATGGAAGATTTGGAATCTTCCCGCTAACCTTCGAAAGTGATATATATCAACTGAAGCTTAATGCGAGTTAGGCTCCGGTGGTGTAGCCCGGCCAATCATTCCGGCCTTTCGAGGTCTTCCGAAGAAAGCCGGCGACCCGGGTTCAAATCCCGGCCGGAGCATTTTAGTTTTAAAGATATACAAGCCGACAAACAAGACTGTAAGTTGTGACTAACTGCAAGAGTAACTAAACTTCAAAGATCAATCGAAAATGAGCATTTGAGTAGTATAATTTTAAAATACTTGCTCATTTAGATGATTAATCATGAAGACAATACCGCAACTATTAAATGAGCTGGCAGACATCGAACGACCATCCATATTTTACAATGACGAGGGATTCTCCTACAAGGATTTTGTGAAAAAAGTGGATGAGGTTGCGTACGGCTTGAAAAAATTGGGGTTAGGGAAAGGAGATAGGGTCGCCATTATAGCACTAAATCAGCCAGAGTGGTTGTATACCTTTTTTGGGTCAACCAAGATTGGAATAGAGGTTGTGGCTCTCAATGTAAGGTACAGAGAGGCAGAATTAAATTATATGCTCACCAATTCGAGAGCAAAGGCTGTAGTTTGTTTGCCTGAATTTGCGGGCTTTGATTACCAGAGTTTTTTCGCCAAAGCCGACTTTCCAAATCTTGAGTATGAGATTTATATCGGGGATTCTGAAAGAGGCATTCCATTTAGCGAGCTTGAAGGGGAGACAAGCGATGGAATAGAAAAAATGAGTCAGGAAGTGACAGAAAACGATACTGCAGTGATTATATACACGTCAGGAACAACCGGAAGGCCGAAGGGAGCTAAATTGACCCACAAAAGTTTGTTATCATCTGCAGTAGCAGAGAGAGACCACATTAACGCTACAGAGTCAGATGTCGGCTCCATCCACCTCCCGCTTAACCACGTAGGTGGAGTAACCTGCACACTTCTAACCGTTTTAACTGCCAAAGGTTCTGTCGTTCTGGTTCCGTATTTCGATCCTAATAAAGTGCTTAGCATTATCGAAAATCACAAGGTCACAATTTTCGGCGGGGTGCCTACGATGTACCACATGCTTTTTAACACCAATTTCGACGAATACGATGTTTCGTCAGTGAGGGTAGCTATTATCGGCGGTTCTGCACCGCTCAAAGATTTGGTGGTGAGGATACGGGAAAAGTTCAAGAACGCAAAAATCATGCACTTATACGGCTTAACCGAGTCTTCAGGTGCATGTTTACTTTCCCCTCTTGTCGGTGATGTCGAAAGTTTATTTGACCCACGTGGAATGCCAGTCCTCGGACTTCCGATTGATGGCTACCAAGTTAAGATTGTGGATGACAGAGGAAATGAGCTGCCAGAAGGAGAGGTTGGAGAAATTGCCGTAAAAGGTGACTGTGTTTGTGATGGATATGTAGGTCTTGAAAAGGAAACTTCTGAAGCTTTTAGAGATGGATGGCTATTTACAGGAGATTTAGGATACAAAAAAGGCAATCTGGTGTACTTTATGGGCAGGAAAAAGGAGATGTTTGTGCAAGCCGGTTACAATGTCTATCCGGCTGAAGTGGAGACTATTCTAATCTCACACCCTAAGGTGGCAATGGTGGCAGTTATAGGTGTCAAAGATGAGTTCTATGGTGAGAAGGGAGTGGCATATGTAATTCCGGAGGGGGACGTCACAGAGGAGGAGCTAAGGGACTACTGTTCGAAATACATTGCTGACTACAAGATACCCAAGGAGTTCATTTTCACAAACACCCTGCCTCTAACACCAATCGGCAAAATACAGAAATCAGAGCTAATCAAAATGTATGAAAAAAGATAGCAATTATTTTCTTGCAAGTTCAAGGGCTCGTCTGTTCAGTAATTCTGTGTACCTCTCCCACTCATCAATATCTTCCTTTTCTGCTTTCCAAATGACGAATCTGCAAACATCATCTCCTGCCGGAATCGTCTTTTCAAACTTTACCTGAAATGTCAGCTCTCTTCCAGTCTCTTTTTCGTATTTTTCTCTCAGTGCCTCAAGCATTCCTTGGACGAAGTATCTCTGTACTCTGCAATCAAAAGCCGAGTATACGTCTTGATGAGGGCACCAAATGATGTCAAATCCCATCACTTCATCACCTTCGACCCATGGCTTCTCTACGGATGCATAGGCGATCGTGTTTACGAGCGTCGCGAAGAAGCTCACTGCTTCCATCTCATTCAGACCTTCAAACTTGGTCTTCGAGATCATTTGTTCGACAACCTCCCTTCCAACTCTCTTCAGTGCTTCATAAACAACCCTCTGACCCTCCTCTCCAAATTCTCTCTCGCAGGACTTGAGAATCTCAATAACCGCCCTGGCTTGCATCGTACTCCACACCCACAACACAGTGGGGTCGTAGTCAGTCTTGAGCAATTTTCTCACTTTTTTAAGCCCCTCTTTGTATGGGAACTCGAAGATGAACTCCTTCTCAATCATCTCTTCTCGATTCCAGTGGGCCAAAAACCTCACCTCGTCCGATATATGTTAAGGATATCTATCTTTCTAAGAGTTTCAAGTTCCTCTTTGGTAACCTCTTCGCCTACTTTTGCTCTTGAGACATCCACGTCAAATCCGGTCATCTTTACGATTTCCTCTTCTTTCACTCCCGGATAAATCGTTTCCACATACGCTTCCTTAGTTTTATCGTCGAATTTCATTATACACAGATTTGTAACAATCATCATTGGGCCGCCGGGAAGACCCAGCTCTTCTCTGTCAACGAGTTCGTCGGAGAACGGCTTTTTTACCTTCCATCCCGGTGTTGTGATGTAATCCACAAATTCAACGAGCTTTTTAGGATGGTGGGCAACAATTATGATCGTGTTCGTGAAGCATCCAATGTCAACCGCACCTCCACTTCCAGCGATCCTCTTGTGCTTTCCCAGATAGTTTCCAATTACTGTCGAATTTACGTTCCCATACTTGTCAACCTGTGCCCCGCCAATGAAACCAATTTCGTAATCCCCCCTCCCTGTTCCGGCGAGGGAGTGAAGGTTGCTGAGTTGTGCAGAACATCGGTAGCTTATTCTGGGACCGAAGAGGGAAACGGGTATTTCCGGAATTAAAACGTCAAAAGAACCGCTCTCGATGTTTATTTTAATGTTGGGTGCGTAGAGTTCCTTCGCGAGTTTTGTTACCAGAACTGGTAACCCTATGCCTGCGATGAGGTTTTTACCATCGTGCTTTGACAACTCACGAGCCGCAAATATCACGGCAGCCTCAAGTTGCGAGTACTCCATTTTCACCACCCCTTCAACCACGTTCTGGGTCTGAATCCTAAGCCCTTGACTGCTCTGAGTTTCATTAGCCTCTCAATACCCAATTTTTTGACGTATTCATGGTGATTTTCTATGCTATAAACCCACTCCTCAGCCCACCTCTGAAAGCCATCCTCGGTCTGTGCCTCCTTAACGTAGTTCATTATGAACTCCATATCCAGATCGTAGTAATGGGAGACAACAGTTGGGTGAGCTCCCCACGGCAACTCTACAATTTTATCCACATGGATGTTGGGTATTAAATTTCTGTTCGGGTCCTCTCTGAGATACTCTTCGGGAACTATCTCCTCAGCTATTACGATTACTTTATCAGCAGCCAAAGCTGCAAACTGATCAACTCCTTCAACACCAAATATTCTGCATGTCCCTTCTGTCCCAACTTGCTGAACATGCAAAATTGCCACATCTGGTTTTATTGCTGGCAGTAACACCCTTTCCTCACCATTTTCCGTAAAAGGGTCTTTCATAAGTATGTATTTTTTCTTTGGGATTTTTTCTTTGTTTCTTGCAAGTTCCCTAATCTTTTCGATTTTGGAATACTTGGGATTAAGTATGTCTGAACCTTTTGTGTAATTTGAGGCAACAAAATTCAGACCAAAGGCGGCAGCCATGAAAATCAGCAGAGAATCGTTGTGTCCGAGGTCTTCGATAATCAAATTTCCCTTGTTGCACTCTCTTTCAATGCACGGAGCTTTACCAAACGCCCCAAGGTAGTTGTAACATCCAATAAATCCCCGTATGCAACCAGCACCAACAGCCGGATCGTGAAGTGAAAGTATTGCAAGTGTAATCAGGTTCTTCTTCTGTTGTCTCATAATCTCGTAAATTGCAGCCATTGGAAACCTTGAGTCAAGCACACCGCCAAATGCGACTATATCCCCGTTTTTAACTTCTCTGATTGCTTCTTCGAGTGTCACGACTTTCTCACTCATTCAACCACCTCCTCACCAAATCCGGGCTCAAAACATCCATCAGCCTTTCACCCTCATTCGTAAACTCTGGCTTTCTTTTATCCCTAAAAGCTGCAGGCCCCTCAAAGAAGTCTCTGTTGAGCAGCAGATTCCAGAAGAGGAGATTTTCAATTCTCACACCCTCTTCGATCGGCCGCCCAATACCTCTGATCAGTGCCTCCTTGTCCGTCCTTACAGAACCCTGAGGGAAGGAACAGATTTTCTTTGCAATTTCCTTTGCTCTCTCTAAGACTCTATTAGCAGGAACTACCTCATTCACAAGTCCAATCCTGTAGGCCTCTCCGGCATCAATCTCTTTTCCCGTCAGAATTAATTCCATCGCTCTGCCAAGCCCAACTACTCTCCACAACCTCTGAGTTCCACCATCACCCAGTCCCACGTTCCATCTTCTGTTAAGCACTCCAAACCTCGCATCTTCCGAGCATATTCTTATATCCGCTGCCAGAGCGATTTCGAGACCACCAGCATAGCACAGACCGTTTATGGCTGCAATTATTGGCTTAAAAATCTCCATACCTCTCGTCAACCCTCCAAAACCCGGACCGTAGAATGCGTTTTTCCGAGGGAAGCTCACCTTCTGCTCCAGTATATACTTATGCCAGGCTTTTAGGTCGGCTCCTGTGCAGAAAGCTCTGCCAGTGCCGGTGATTATTGCAGCCCATAAATCGTCGTCTTCTCTGAATTTAATCCAAGCATCAGCAAGCTCGGCATTCGTCTCGGGGTCAATGCAGTTGAGAACCTCAGGACGATTAATGCGTATTATATACACTCTGTCATCTGCCTCCACTTCTATGTTTTTATATGTCATGAACTTCATTTGATCATGAACAAATATTAATTATTTATGACACATTTTGAACAGATCATGAACAAAGCTACTTTGTGAGTCTCAGGACAAACCCCTGAGACCTTAGCTCAAGTGATACACTCACATCAAAATTTTTTTCGAAAAAATACTTGAGTTGTTTACCCCATATCTCATCTATTTTGGAACTCGCCATTTTCGAAAAGAAAAACAGGGAAATACTCCCATCTTCGTGTTCTATAGTTTCCAGTTTCCTTATCCTATCACAAACGAGCCATATTTTTTCAATGGCTTCAATAGCCTCCTTCAGAGTTAGTTTATCTAAGGGTTTTGAAGCGACCCACTCAACCGCAATCTCGTTTGCATTGTTTTTAATTGCCGAGTCTGGACCGTTTTCAAAAATTGCCCGAAGTTGCTCTTTACTTATAATACAAACATCCATGACCTCAAATACTTCTATTCTCAATTTATCAATTTCATTCAACTTCTTAAGTTCGGCAGAATTCTGAAAATACCGTTCAATTGCCTTCTCAATTACTTCGTTCAGTCTTTCTCCTCTTTTTTGTGAGAGATCAACTATTTTTTGGTAAAGCTCGTGTTTGATTGTCGTGTGGATGTGTCTTTTGGCAGACATCGTAAAATACTAAAGTTTAAAAAATTAAAAAAGCTTTTGAGTTTAGTTCACCTGTCCTGAAAAGAATAAAAGTAAAACAATTAGCTTTTTCTTCGAGGGGTAGAACCATTGCCGAAGTTGTGAAGGATCACTACTGCAATCGCTTGACCTTATTGACGAAGGTAGAAGTGTATTCAGTGTGTATCCAATCACAGCTTTCGAATTTCAGCCACCCTTAGCAACGCGGAGAAGTAAATTCCTGACACCACTTCTTTGACTCTGAATGCGTCAAGCTCGTCGTTTATACCTCCACCGATTTCTATCTCTGCCATACCCTCCTCCAACACGCTATATTTCACCTCAGGCACAATCTCAACAAACTCGTCAACACCCATGGGTTTTGAAATCCTGTAAAGCAGCCATTTTCCAAAGCCATCGAGAGGATTGGATTTGGCCTCTCTCTCAGGTTTAACGATCAACTTCGCCAGCTTGTAGCCGCCTCTCATAGCTGTCCCGCCCAGCCTCTCCATCTCCAGCATCGGATGTTTCCTCGTTATGTTTATAACCGCCAGCTTTTTCGGAAACCCTGCAACGTAGCCCCTTACAAGGGACACGTCGTTATCAACATACATGAAAGGGCAGTAGGCGTAGTTCTTACCTTTAAACTCCACCTTAACGAAGAAGGCAAGCTCTTTGTACTGAACCAGTCCGGGAGCCTCGTAGTTCAGTTCTGGGAAATGAGGACTTGACGACACTATCTCGGCGAAGTAAATGTAAGCGTCTCCACTCGGTATAAATTCATCTGGCATTACCGATTCGAGCAAATTTCTGTCGCAGATTACATGGGCTGCGATCGCATCCATTGCGTAGCTCCAAGGCCCTTCAGCCACAAGAGCGGATTTACCCGATTTTGAATACGGGCCTGTCCAAGCCATAGGGCTATTTATTTGTGAAAGTATTTTAAATTTGAGGAGGAGTTAGGTCATGGAAGACTGCCTTGAAGTGGTATACACGAGGAGGAGTGTTAGAACTTATTCTGACAGGGAAATTGGAGAAGAGGAGATAAAAAAGATTTTAAAAGCTGCAATGCAAGCACCATCTGCTGGTAATGAACAGCCGTGGCACTTTATAGTCGTGAAGGACAGAGAGAAGCTTAAGAAGATGAGTGAAGCTTTTACCTTTGGCCAGATGCTACCAAACGCCGGTGCAGCAATTGTTGTTTGTGCCGATCCGAAACTATCGAAGTATCCTTACGAAATGTGGGTTCAGGATTGTAGTGCTGCAACCGAGAACATTCTGATAGCGGCAAGGTGTCTCGGAATAGGCTCTGTGTGGCTTGGTGTTTATCCGAGAGAAGAGAGAATGGCACAGCTGAGGAAAATCCTGCAAATTCCCGATGAAATAGTTGTCTTTAGCGTCGTATCACTGGGCTACCCGAAATCCGAGAGGGAATTTTACGAGGCTGCAGACAGATTCAGGGAGGAGAGGATTCATATTGAAAAGTGGTGAGGTGCTTTTCAACCATAATTTTTTCAAAGTTCAGAAAGATATCCTTTGGCTCTGGAATTCTCCTGTATATCACGCCTTTGCCCACGGGCTCTTCTCCAGCTGAAATTAGCTCTCTGATTTTTTTGTCTCTCTCGTAAATCACTTTGAGATATCCATCCAGCTTTCCGATTATATTCTCTTCACTAAAAACAACATCGCCGTGTGAAGGGATAGCAATAGAAATATCTCGCTCCTGAACGACCTTCATTATTTTCTCAATAGACCTCACAAAATCACCAACATGACAGTCTCTGCACCCATACCATGGACCAAAGGAGGTTAGATCAACATCGGCGAGAAAAATTGCCTTCTCATCTATTATAAAGCAGCAGTGCCCGGCTGAATGTCCAGGTGTGTGCAGAACCTCAATTGTGACACCATCAATCTCGAACTCTTCTCCATCTTCAAAGGTCCTGTTCACTCTCCCGAACTCGAAGTTTATGAAGAGATTAACCAAATCTCCAATTCCATACCTCTCCCTGAATTCTTCGTAGCTCTCAATGGCTTCTGCATCGAGCACATGAGCTGCAACTCTTTTTCCGATTTTATTCAGAGCTATGTGATCTTCGTGCCAGTGGGAGTTTATCACCCACTCGACCTTCAAATCCTTTAGCACGTCTCCCGCTCCGGTGTCTATAATAAGGGATTTCCCAATGAGGACACTGTTGCTGTAAGGGTATCTCCCCTTCTTTGGCCCTTCAATAACATGTATCCTGTTGTTGATCTTCATCGCTCTCTGATTCAAGCCATAATCTTATTAATCCTTTCTGAGCATGCAGGCAAGATGATTGCAATAGTAAACTACGGCGTGGGCAACCTGAAGAGCATAGCAAAGGCAATTGAGTATGTCGGTGGAGAAGTCGTTGTTACAGAAGACCCCAAAACCATCATGGAAGCATCAGCGGTTATATTTCCGGGAGTTGGAGCATTTAAAACTGCAATCGAAAGACTCAACACTCTTAGAGACATAATTGATAACCTGACAGTTCCGATTTTGGGAATTTGCCTTGGGATGCAGTTGTTTGCTACTGAGAGCACTGAAGGTGGTTTGTTTAAAGGGCTGAACTACATTCCGGGTAGAGTTGTGAAGTTCCCTGACTGGGTTGGAAAAGTCCCACATATGGGTTGGAACACTCTTAAAATCGAGAAAGAGAGCGAGATACTCGATGGTATCAAGGATGGCGCTTATGTTTACTTTGTCCACTCTTACTACATGGAAACGGATGATGAGTTTGTTTTGACGAAAACAGACTATGGGATTGACTTTGTTTCAGGAGTTGAGAGAGGTAACTATATCGGATTTCAGTTTCATCCAGAGAAAAGTGGCAAAACCGGATTAAAAATTCTCGAAAACTTTCTTAGAATTTCGAAACGATGATCACCAACCAGAAGATTTATTTTTACCTGATGACTACGAAATTACCAGATGGATGCAGAGGTTGATCTCGACACCAATTCGAAAATTGCAGATAGTATAGTTAAAAACCTCATAAACTCCTATACAATTGATGAAATCATGGATCTTGTCAGGAAGAATAAGGATAAGGCGATTTATGTCTGTGTGAAGCGCGGGAAACCGGAGACGGTAAAGATATTCGTTGATTCTAACGGAAAACACTGCTACCGATGTGACGACACGCTCCTGATCCCAATTCCCAAGAAATTTGTAATTCTGGAGCCGGACAAGATGTATTTTGAGATGACACTGAGAGCGAATGTTTTGCTTGCACTGAACGGTGCTGAAGAAAGGGAGTTGCACCACTAAATTTTTTAAATTGTTGCCAGTTCTTCAAGCATGCGATACAGTGTCGGAGTACTCGGAGCTACCGGAATGGTTGGACAGAAGTTCATTCAGCTTCTCGACGGACATCCTTGGTTTAAATTAACCAGCTTGGCAGCATCAGAGAGAAGGATTGGAAAGAAGTATGGAGAAGAGGTTGACTGGGTTGTCTCACGTGACATCCCTGAGATCGCCAGAGATGTTGAGATGGTTCCCATGGACCCTAAGTATGTTGACGCGGACATTGTTTTCTCAGCCCTCCCCTCAGGCATTGCAAGGGAGGTCGAGCCAAAGTTTGCTGAAGCTGGGTTTGTGGTTGCAAGCAATGCATCTGCCTACAGGATGGCTGAAGACGTCCCTCTGGTAATACCGGAAGTAAATCCCGACCATCTCGGTTTAATTGAGGTGCAGAAGAGGAAGAGGGGCTGGGATGGCTTCATTGTAACGAATCCGAACTGCACCGCGATTGTTCTCGTCCTTTCACTCAAACCACTCATGGACTTGGGTCTGCAGAATGTTAGAGTTGCGTCAATGCAAGCCCTGAGCGGTGCAGGTTACCCGGGTGTCCCATCGCTTGCCATCACAGACAACGTAATTCCCTTCATCAAGGGCGAGGAAGAGAAGGTAGAGGAGGAGCCACTGAAGCTTTTGGGTAGATTTGACGGTGAAAGAGTAAAATTTGCCAATATCAAAGTCTCCGCATCCTGTCATAGAGTTCCAGTTATTGATGGTCATACAGAGGCTGTTTGGGTCGAATTTAACAGAAGCGTGGATATTGATGAAGTTAAGAGAGCATTTGAATCTTTTGAACCACTTGATCTGCCTACATCTCCAGAGAAGGTGATAATCGTTCGAGAAGAGCCCGATAGACCACAGCCGAGGCTTGATAGAGATGCAGGAGGGGGCATGAGTATCACGGTCGGCAGGATAAGGAAGGATGGAGACAACAGCGTGAAATATATTGTAATGGGTCACAACACCGTCAGAGGAGCGGCAGGGGCAAGCATACTGAATGCAGAATTAATGATCAAGGAAAAAATAATTTAACAAAACTGAAATATACTTGAAATCTCTTTTATTTTTGGGGTGCCTGTTTGCAACCTGAGAGAGAGCTAACGTTAACCTTGGCATTCAGGATTGTGCTTATACCTATGGTTCTAAGCCTAATTTTCGACTTAATTGCTGGTGTATTCCTTGGAATGAGCTTTGAAAAACTTATGCTGAGTTATCCTATGATTTTAATTGTTATTCCCGGCTTAATGGGGTTGAGGGGAAACGTATTCGGGTCTCTCGGTTCGAGAATCTCCACTTCTCTCTATCTGGGTTCATCTCAGCCTTCCATGAAGGATGAACACATCTCAAAAAATATTTTCTTCAGTGTTTGGGCTGCAACAATCCCTGCTCTGATATTGCTGGTTATCGCCGGGGTAAAATTTTTTGATTTGGGCAGCTTTTTGACCACCACCCAGATTATTGTTGATTCGAGTGTCATGATTTCAGCTATTCTCGGATTTATGACGGCATTGATTGTAATATATAGCTTTAGGAAGGGTATTGACCCTGATAACATCGTAGGGCCTGCGATTACAACATTTGCAGACCTCGTGTCAATTCCTTCAATTGTTCTCTTTATCTTCCTGTTTGAAAGCATAAAGGGCTTCTGGGCAATCACGATTCTACTCGTTTCTTTCCTCGTCATCTCGGTGTATTTGTCTGTTAGAGGTGGATATGATAGGAAAGCCTACAAGGAGACTGTAGTGATCATCTCCCTCCTCGCCCTCATTCAGAGCGTTACTGGAAATATTTTGCAGGAATTCAGCGGTGTAATTCATCAGGCAATGTTGTTGAGCTTCGCATATCCTGCGATAATCGGAAGCATTGGTAATTATGGCAGCATAATGGTTGCAAGAACTTCAACAAAACTACATCTCGGAGAAGTGGAGTATATTGGTTCGAAAAAGAGTTTGGTGGACATATTTTACATTTTGCCCACAACCCTCGTAATAGCTCCAATCATTTATCTCTTTTCTCTGCTGGCTTCCACACATCTTGCCAACGCCAGTCTACCCCTCGTATCAACTTTTGTTTACTTCTTAATTGCATATCTTTCTCTTGCAGCATTAGTCCTCGTATTTTCAACCGTTCTTTCGGTATGGTTGTATAAAAAGGGTGTTGATCCTGATAACGGTGGGATCCCTCTGACTACGACAATAACAGATATTTTGGGGACTGTGGTTGTAGTAGTTCTGGCATATCTAATTGTATAATAACTTTTCAAGCTCTCTGGGGGTCATTGATGATTCTACAACCTCTATTTGTCTATAAATTATTATATTTAATCTTCATGTATTTTATAACCAGTAAACTTTAAAAACTTATTTTTAGGGGTATGCCTGATTTGAGCTATAATTACTATGAGGATAATAAAGAGGGGTGTTAAGATGGACGAAGAATGTCAAAAATTACTCGAAGAGAAAGATGCGGTCATCAAGAAGCTTCAGGAGGAAATCAACGAACTCGAGAGAAAATTGAGGTCTTATGAAATAAGGGATGTTTACAGGGGTATTATTCCCGAAGAGATTCTTGAGGAGTTCATGAAATTGAGTCCGGAGCAGATGGTGATTGAGATCGGAAAGTATCTTAGAAAGAAGTCTGGTGATATGCAGATAGCAGTCAAAGATAGGAACGAGAAAATAGCCAAGATGAAAAAGGAGATTTCAGAGATTACTGAAACGGTCAAAGAAGCAGAAACATCTGCAGAAAGAACAATTGAAGTGATTTCTGGAGTGGTAACCGCAAAAGTAGGGATTGACCTGAACTTTGCCCAGAAATACGATTATGATGGCAGCGATATCGCATTTCTCAGTGAAGATTTGATGAAGATAGTTGGCGCAAAGGAAGGGGATTACGTCTCTGTTAAAAAGGACGGAAGTGTGAACCTGAAGGTAAAATCCTACTCAAAAGAGGGCTTTATTGTTGTCCCAACTTGGGTAAGGGAGAAAATTGGAGCGAAGGTTAATGATATAGTGGAGGTGAGTAAAATATGAGAGTTACGCTGAAAATTCTGTTGATAGTTATACTGGCCAGCTTAGTTCCGCTGGGAATTCTCGCTCAGCTTACGTATATCGGTATAACGCAGTTTGGGGAGGAGGCGAGGAGTGGTGTTGTTAATGTCAGTCAGGAGTATCTAACAAAGGCTGGCGAAGAGGCAGTCAGGATGAAAGCTCAGGACCTTGCACTGCAAGTGCAGACCTATGTTCAGCTTAAGATGAAAGAAGCCGAGAAAGAAAACAGGACACTCACAACAAGAGACCTTATCAATGATCCGGAATTTCTGAAAATAGCGCTGCAGCAGTGGGGTGCAAAGGAATACACATGGGTTGGAGTTGGAGGAGTTGTTGAAGGTGAGCACAGAGCCGTTCTTCTTGCCCATCCAGTTGTGCCAAAGCAATACTGGGGTCTCGACGTTGCGTATCACCTTAAGTGGAACAAAACACTCCCAGAACTTTACAATCTCCTGATAAAGATTACGGAAAATCCTGAATCACCCCAGCCAGTATGTGGCTACTATCACTGGAAGGAGCCAGGAACAGACGAATTGGTCTTGAAGTATCTCTGCCACTATCCGACTACAGTAAAGATTTACGACCCTGTCTTGAAAAGTAAGCAGTGGATTGTGGTCGGAACTTCCGCATACCTCGACGGATACTTCCAGTATTTAACTCAGAATCCTGCAAATCCATCTGAGAATATAGCGAGTGAGATTGACAAGAACATTGAGGCTGCAAGTCAACAAGTCTACTACAATCTCGGTATAGCAGCCTCTGTGGCTGTAGTCTTCGTTGCCATTCTTGCTATATTCACAACCTCAAGAATAGCCGGACCAATAACTGAAATTAGTAAAGTTGCGGACAGGATTAGTGAAGGTGATCTTGACGCTGAAGTGCCCTTCCGAGAGAGAGATGATGAGGTTGGAATACTCGCAAACAGTATTGAGAGGCTGAGAAGAAGTCTTAAAGTGGCCATGGAGAGCCTTGAGGAGGCACTCAAATGATAACTTACAAAAAATTGCTCGACGAGCTGAAGAGGGAAGTAGGCCCTATTGCCAAAATTTTTTTGAATAAGGCGATGGAGTCTCTTGGCTATGACGACATAGATGACAGTAATTACAGGGAAGTCCTTGAAATTCTCAAGATGAATAAAGAGCTGAGAGAGTACGTCGAAATCGTCGAAAAAAGACTTGAGACTGAAGATTAAATATACTCGCTAATAATTCTTTCCATCTCTGCGAGCATATCATCTATTTTTTTACGCGACACAAACACAACCAGGGACTTTGCCTTGCTCGTTATTTCAGGAAATCTGTCAACGAGCTCTTCCGTTGATGAACAGGATTCGATAACCTCGTTAACCTTCTTTGAAAGCTTCCCAAGGTAAAGCTCTGCAGTCTCTTCAAGTGCTTGTTTCAGCGACTCAAAACTACCTACGGGAGTTTCTGCTGTTGACTCTATTATCTCATAGCCTCCCTCAAGTGCGTTTATTATAAGCTGGTCAATCTCCTCTTGGGTGGGCACCCTAATACCATACTTTTTCAGAATAGCCTCTCTCTCATCGGGTGTGGTTATTACTTCCTCCGTTAAACCTCCACTGACCCTGCTCTCTTCTTCAGGAAGCTCCTCGACGACAGCTTTTTTATTCCATTCCATTGCCTTTGCAACGTTCTCTTCTGTCAAGGCATAAACGTCAACGACACAGCTTTCCAAGGTCAGGAGTTCTCTAAGGGCATCACTTCCTACGACTTCCTTCTTGCTTATAACCCTCTGAATTCCCGCTGCCACAACCTTGCCGTTGTTAAACAGCACCTTTCCTTTAGAAAGCTCGGTTATCTTGTATGATACTTCAACATATCCAGAAAATCTTGAATCTGATAGTTCTCTTATGACATCCCTGAAAGACCCCCTCTTTCCGAGTTCTATTGCATCACCTTTTGGAATCAGCATCTCTTACACCATCGCGGATATTTTTTCCACCGCTTTTCTGAGTTCAATCTTCAAAAGTCCATAGTTTGTTTTGTGATCGGCAACAACCCCAAAGATGAGCTCACCAGCTCTTGAAGCAATAATTCTGTCCTTTTTACCATCAATCATAACAAGCTCAACATCATCAGCCGATAATTTGTTAAGAACTTCTGATGCCTTGTTATACACATCCGCAATGAGGGCAGCGTAAACCTCATCCTCGTCAGACGACATTGATTCAGATTCGATCAGTGCACCCTCGTTGTCTATAATATAAACTCCTTTGACACCATTAACTCCCAGCATGTCTGCTATGACGTTCTCGAACATAATATCACCAGCACTAAAAGTGTATAAAAAATTACTATTTAAGAGTTATGTTTGTCTTGGAGTGAAAGTCCTCAGAATTATATTGTGGACGACCCCTCCCTCTCTGAACGCAACGAGATATGCCAGAAGGAGGACTACGGCAATTCCCAAAATAGACCCTATGGAGCCAATCAGATTTGACGTGTAGATTGCTGCAGCGGATGCAAGTCCTGCAAGTATCAGTGATACAAGAACTCCAACGACGTAAACTCCAGTTCCCCTCAGAGCAAGTGAAGATGCCCTCCTGTCGTCAATGCCGACAACTAAGTTCCCTTCTCTGAGCCATCTGTAACTTCCCACAAGCATTGGCAGAATTGTCGGTATTGCCATTGCGTAGAGGGTCAGAGCAACGTTACTCGTTGCAAAACTTATGCCCATCGTTTTACCCGGCTCCCACAGAGAGCCGGTAACTGTTGGATCCCATGTGAACCTCTGCCACCCCGTCCCATCCCAGCCGTATATCAGGACGAAGAAGAAGGCAAAATAGCCTGCAAACCACTGCAAATGTGCTGCATATTCTCTTTCACTCAGGATAAGTTTAGCGGCAACCCAGTAACCAAGAACTGCCAGTAAAATATCTCCAGCCATGAAGAGAGTTACGTAGGCAGTGGGAATTTCATCCAAACTCGACCATACATGCATGGTCTCCCAGTGTGGGAAGCTCCACAAAAGCCATATGGCTTCTGGTACGAAGATTGCAGACAGATAGAACAGTAGTGATGCGAAGTAGATGTTTCCAAAGGGTGAGTCGAGTTTTTTCAATTGTTTCCCTGCTGCAGTTGCAAACATCGCTCCAATCGCATACACCCAGAGAAGATCAACCTGTAGCATGTTACACCTTGACATCAATTTGTATTTATAATTTGCTATAAATTCCTAATAATTGTAATGGTTATAATTTATCATCTTACTACTCAGATGTTTTCCTTTACTTTTAAACTAAACGTTTTAATTAAAAAAGACGGATTTCAGTTTAATTTTTCTCATTTATCCTCGAGAATTTTTTCTCAGCTCATAATGTTAGTTTGTTAGTTGTAAATAGGAGTTATGAGAACGGAGATCAAATTGAAAGTTGGAGGAATAGCATTAGAAAAAAAATTTTAGTGTTGAAAGCCGTCGAGAGTTGATGGAAATATGTAATGGCATCAAATTGATAGAGGGGCTGAACAGAGGAAAGTTCCCCTACTGCAATGTACTTAAAGTTGGCAATGTGTTGATAGATTCTGGGGCAGGGATAGAAATTTTGGAAAATGTGAGGGAGAAGGTAGATGTGCTGCTACTCTCCCACACCCATCCCGACCACGCGAGCGGAGCATGGCTCTTCCAGAAAAAGAAAGTTTTTGGTCCTGATAAGCTTAAAACTGATCTTGAAAGCTTGGCAAAGAGGTTTGTGGGTGAGCATCTTTCTGAAATCTGGACAAATTTTGTAAAGGTATTTGGCATGAAATCTTTTGAGTATGAGGGGTATGAGGCAGGGACTGTTTATGAAAATCCTGAAATTGAAGCGATTCCAGTTCTTGGCCATTCTGCCGATCATCACGTCTTTCTCGTAGAGCAAAAGGTGCTTTTCGGCTCTGATGTTGATCTAACTTCCTTCGGCCCGTGGTATGGAAATCCAGAATCTGACCCGTATGTTTTCAAAAAGGAAATCGAAAAACTGCTCGATCTGGATTTTGAGATTTTTGTGTCAGCCCATTCAAAACCCGTTTTTAGCAGGGAAGAGGCAGTTGAGGGCATAGTAAAATTCATGGAAAAATTCGATGAGAGGGAGGGACGTATACTTGAACTGCTTGGGGAGCCAAGAACGATTGACGAACTCGTTGAAATTTCTCCAATTTACGGTAAAAAGCCCTATTTTGGGGAAATACTCGATTTCTTTGAGAAAAACATGATTCTCAAACATCTTGAGAAGCTTGTTAGGGATGGAAGGGTAAGGAGGGAGGGAGAATATTACGTCAGAGCTTAATAATGTCTGCGCCAAGAGATTTTAGCGTGTCAAAGAATCCGGGGAACGAGACCGATACCACTTCTGCCTTTAAACATCTAACCTCTCCAAGAAGGCCGAGTAGTGAGAAGGCGAGGGCCATTCTGTGATCTCCGAATGAGTTCACGATCCCCCTAAACTCACCTTCTCTACCTTTCACTGTAATTCCATCAGCCTTTGCTTCAGCCTCAACATTCAGGGCTTTTAGATTCTTGACTATGCCGTCAATCCTGTCTATTTCCTTTATCCTGAGATGCTCAGCGTTGTAAATTCTCGTCTCTCCCCTCGCTGTCGCAGCCAGCACAGAAATGGTGGGCACGAGATCAGGAATATCGGCAGCATCAACCTCTATTCCCTCAAGCTCAGATTTTCTGGCTATAACAGTACCCTTCTCTCTGTCCCATTTGATATCTCCTCCCATTTCCCTGCAAACGTCTATTATTCTTTTATCTCCCTGTTCTGAATCAAACACATTTTTGAGTCTGACCTTTCCGGCAAGCAAACCCGCCGCAATGAGGTAGCTTGCAGACGAGAAGTCTGCGGGAATTGTGTATTCTCTCAGCTTGAATTTCTGATCGCCCGAAATGTGATATTCACTTTCTTCTCTCTCAATCTTGATACCACTCGACCTTAGAACATCGAGGGTTATGTTGATGTAGGGTTGGGATTTTACCCTTATAACTCTCAGAGTTGAGTCCCATCTTGCCATTGGGAGAGAGAAGAGCAGAGAAGAAACAAACTGCGAACTTGCAGCTTCCATCTCAACTTCCCCACCCTTCAACACACCTCTCACACTGATCGGTGCTCTGAACTCCCCATCTCCATAAACTTCTGCTCCGAGTTTTTTGAGGGCAAGGGCAAGCTCTCTGTTAGGTCTCTTTCTCAGTGAACTATCGCCATCGAGCACACTGAATACAGGAGAGGTGGACAGAGAAAGAATTCCAGCAAAAATCCTGAGTGTTGTTCCAGAGTTCTCAAAATTGAAGTATCCAGAGGATGTTATCCTGTCAACACCCCTCACAAACCATGTCGAATTTTTTCGCACGAATTCAGCCCCAATTTTTCTACAGCCACTGAGCGTTGCGAGGGTATCGGCGGAGATCAACGGATTGGATATTCTACTGGAGGGGGAAAGTGAGGCTGCAATAAGGGCTCGGTGGGTATAACTCTTCGAAGGTGGCACCTCAGCCTCTCCCTCAACTTCGCTCTTTCTAACTATCACATCCATACCCTACTCAGCCTCTCAAGCATCTTCTTCCTGTCGTAATCACCCAGTTCGGCCTGTTTTACAGCATCTCTCATGAACTCGATAACTTCGTCGTAGATGTCTTTTTTCACCGGAAACGGGACACCATCTTTTCCACCGACGGCAAAGCAGTATTTAGCCGGATCAATCTTGTCGTATTCTGTGTTGTAGATTACATCAGCAATCAAAGCGAGAGCTCTGATCGTTTCTCTACCAAATCCCTTTATCATAAGAATGTCCTCAAACCTTTCAGGCTGGAGATTGTAGGCCTTCTCAACAACCTTCCAGTCAATCCTTCTTGGCACACCTATGCCACCTCTCCACTTCACGATTGAGATAAGCTTTCTGTAATCTTTTTTGAACCTCCCATCTCTCACGATGTCCACACAGACCTTCCTTGCTTCTCTGCTCAAGTCTGAGACCAAGTTCACGACCTCCTTTTCCCTTCTTTCGGTTATAATCCCTTCATGTACATTTTCGAGTTCAGGAGTTGTTGAATAGACATCCCAGTGATACCTCCTCGCCATCCTATCCTTCTCATTCATGCCCTGCTGGACTACCGTAAAGTATTTTGGTGTGAAAAACACTGCGTGGTGGTAAATGCTGTAGCCATCAATCAGTGCGGCATTGTCTGCTTTTGCGGCAAACCTGCTAAACTGAACTATCTTCTCACCCTTCGCTCCAATTTCCTCTGAATACTTTTTAATCTCTTCGGGGGTTCTCAGAGCGTTGCTCCCCTTCCCACCAGCAACCCTGATGGAGAACTCGTCGCTGTTCAATACCGATTTCAGCACACCCGTGAGAACCGTGGTAACTCCGCTTGAATTCCAGTCGAATCCGAGGACATTTGACATGGACTGGAAGAATATCGGGTTTGAGATTCTTTCCAAAAACTCCTTCTCTCCGTATTCCAGAACGATGAGCTTAACAAGTGGGGATGCTAACTTCTTCATTCTGGTGAGTAACCAGTAAGGAGCCTTTCCGTGGTGGAGCGGAAGATAGATTTCTCCAGTCATATATCCACGACCACAAAAGCCTTAAGACCCTCAGGAGTCTTCTCAACTCTGAACTTGTGCATTGTTATTGCCTTCGGCTCTACCTTCACGTTTTCTGGTGTAAACTTTCCTCCTTTCAGCTTTCCAGCGGCTTTTTTAACGTCATTTCCCCTAACCTCGACCTCAACATCTTTTGCAGCGAAAAACTGGGTGTCGAATAGATAAAGAAGCTCGTTAAGCCATCTGTAAAGTAAAATCTCTTCGTCTTCTCCCTCAACCTCGATTTTAACCTCTTTGTAACCATCAATTTTGCTCAAATCAACAAAAGAATCATAAAAAGCAAGACCAGCATTCTTAAGGAGTTCTGCCAGGCTGCTACCGTAAACTTCAAAGGCTATATCAGCGGTGTGGTCTATGAATCTGTATTTCATGTAAGTATCTCTCAGACTCTGTTATTTCTGTGTTTCGCAGTGAAGCAAACGAAGTCATTTTCCGAGTGCTTAAGTCTGGTTTTTCTTACATCAGTGATATCAAATCCGGTGTTCCTCAGCATCTCAGCAACCTCATTCTCGGTGTAGAACCTCGCCACCCTGTAGAAGGGGCTATCCTTGCCCGCATATTCCTCCCCTAATCCTGAGTTTCTTGGGATTACACATGCAACAAAAAATCCGTCATCTCTCAGCACCCTTTTCACCTCAGAAAGAGCCTTGACAGGCTCGTTGAGGAAACAGAGTGTGAAGATCAAATAAACTGATTTGAAAACATGATCTCTGAAGGGCAAATGCCCTGCATCAGCCCAGATACATTCTACACCTCTCCCCTTTGCAATCCTCAGCATCGCCAAGGAGATGTCAACTCCAACATCAATTCCTATAACTGCAAATCTCCCAGTTCCAACTCCAATTTCGAGTGATGGGCTTTCTGGCTTTGGAATTACAGAAAGTTCCTTCTCGTAAAGTTCCCTATTCTTCTCATACCATCTGTCGTATCTTTCAGCGTTACTTTCGAAAATGCTCATATCTCCTCATCTTGCAAGCTCCAATAGTTTCTCTCCCACTCGCTACAGCCACGGCAAGCTCTGCGCACCCTCTATAACCGCACTTTCTGCAATTCCTCTTAGGTAAAAGCAGGTATATCATCTCAGCTGCTGCGATCTTTACGCCAAATCCGGTAACAGACCTCGCAAACTTGATGAACTTTACGAGCATCAGCTTTTCATCAAAATTCTGTTTTAAATACCTAACTTTCCAATATTAAGCTAAAGAAAAATACGGAGAAAAAATTTTAGATGTCAAAATATTTCATGAACTCCCATGGCGTTATATACAAACAATACTGGTTCCACTCGTCAATTTTGAGCTCCATGAAGGCATCAAAGATGTGTGAGCCAAGAACTTCCTGCATGAGTTCATCACTTGCCAGATGATCTATCGCGTCCCTCAAGGTAGTTGGAAGCTCTCCAACTCCAAGTTCCCTCTTCTGAGCTGGTGTCAGCTCGTATACATCCTCAAGCAGCGGATCACCGGGATCAATTTTCTTCTTTATACCATCAAGTCCCGCAGCAAGCTGGGCGGTGATTGCAAGATAGGGGTTGCAGCTTGGGTCAACTCCTCTATACTCAACTCTAATTGCGGAGGGCTTTTTAACATACATTGGCACCCTAACGAGGGCTGATCTGTTTCTTGGGCTCCAGCAGATGTAAATAGGGGCTTCAAATCCCGGAACGAGGCGCTTGTAGCTGTTAACGGTTGGAGCACAGAGAGCTGTTAATGCTTTTGCATGCTCAAGCAAGCCTCCGATGTAATAGCGAGCTTTCTGGCTCAGCATGTATTCATCATCTGGATCGGCGAACAGAGCTTCGCCACTAAAAGGCTCACCCTTCCACAGGCTCTGATGTGTGTGCATCCCGCTCGCGTTATCCAAATAGAGGGGTTTGGGCATGAAGGTGGCATACAAGCCGTGCATAGTAGCAATGTTCTTAGCAGCGAACTTGTAAAGGTAGAAGGCATCGCCAACGTCAACAAGCGTCTTTGGTTTGAAGTCCAGCTCAACCTGTCCGGCAGTAGCAACTTCATGGTGGTGGTATTCGACTTCAACTCCAAGCTGCTCAAGGTAGTAAACGAGTTCATTTCTGTATTCTACGGTTGTATCCTCAGGCGGTGCCCTGAAATAGCCTTCCTTTGGTCTGATCATGTAGCCACTCTCGAGTTCGGTGCTGAGCGGCATTATTCTTGGCGGTCCCCAGCTATCTCCAGCACCCCCATTTGGGGAAACCCACATATCCCAGTTCAGTCTTGTAAAATCAACACCCTCGAAAAGGAAAAACTCAATTTCAGGACCAAAAACGGCACTCATCCCGTCTTCCTTGAGCTTATTTTCCACTTTCTTTGCTACGTAACCTCTGGGGTCACAATCGGCCTGTTCCGATCCCCACGCCTCGTAGACATCACCAAAAATTATTGCTGACTTCTGGATGGGGTCGTCAATCCATGGAACGATCTTTGCTGTTGATGCATCTGGCATCCAGACCATGTCACTCCTTTCTATGGTTCTGAACCCTCTGACAGATGAACCGTCAAAACCGATGCCAGTTTCAAACGCGCCCCCTTCGACAAACTCTCTTGCCGGAATTGAGAACATCTGAAGGTAACCACGTACATCTGTAAAGGCACAGAGCACCTGTCTTACCCCATTTTCCTTCAATAATGCCTTTGCCTTTTCGACATCTTCCATTCAATCACCTCTTCACTGGATTTTACGACCGATATATATCTTTTTGCATTATCACTATTTTGGTTAAGAATCTTCAAATAAACACATATAATCTGAGGAATCTTCAGTAATTGTAGTAGACAGTGGTAATACGTTCTTATACAAGCACATACAAATAACACAAACCTTCATGTATCTTAAAGGTAAGATTTAAATACACTTGGGGTCGAAAGGCAGACCCGGAGGCGGAAAAAATGGCGAAGATAAGGGTTATTACAAAACCGGAAGTGTGTATGGGCTGTCATTTGTGTGAGGTATGGTGTACTGTCGCCCATTCAAGGTCAAAGGATATTATCAAGGCTTTTATGTATGAGCAACCAAGAGCCCAGCCGAGGATACTGGTTGAGGAAGATTTGCCAGAAACCTTTGCTTTGCAGTGCAGGCATTGCGAAGAGCCGAAGTGCGTGGCAGCTTGCATTGCTGGAGCGATGTACAAGGATGAAGATGGAGTAGTGCTTCACGATGAGAGCAAATGTGTTGCCTGCTACAGCTGTATTATGGCGTGTCCATATGGGGCGATTAGAATAAACCTTGAGACGAAGAAACCGCTTAAATGTGATCTGTGCAAGGGACTTGATTATCCCTACTGTGTGATGAAGTGTCCCAACAACGCCCTTGAAGTGGTGGTGGAGGCGGAGGAATTCGTATGAGGTACGATTTTGTGGTTATCGGAAACTCTGCAGGAGGAATAGGATGCGTTGAGGCAATAAGGGAGAAGGACAGGGAATCGAGCGTGCTTGTAATTTCGGCAGAGAAGTATCACGCCTATTCCAGAGCTCTGATTCCCTACTACTTGGATGGCAAGATAGACTTTGAGAGGATGTACTACCGCCCTCCAGACTTCTACGAAAAGATGAATGTTGACACAAAGCTTGGAGTGAAGGCCGTTGGAATTGATGTTGAGGCAAAAAAGGTATTGCTCGAGAGTGGTGAGAGTGTTGAATACGACAAGCTGCTGATTGCAACCGGGGGAAAGCCCTTCATCCCTCCGATGGAAGGATTAGCGGAGCAGAGCAACGTCTTTACTTTCCTGAAGATGGATGATGTTCTCGCAGTTGAAAAGGCGATAAAGGATGCGAAAAGGGTTGTGGTGCTTGGAGGAGGCATCATCGGTCTTATGGCATCAGAAGTTCTTGCGAAGAAGGGGCTTGAAGTGAAGGTAGTAGAACTCGCGGATAGGGTTCTTGCTCCAGTTGTTGATGAGATAACTTCAAGAAGGGTGGAGAAGAAATTTGAGGAGCATGGAGTTGAGATCATCCTTAACAACACGATTGCTAAGGTTGTCGGTGATGAGAGGGTTGAGAAGGTGGTTCTGAGAGATGGCAGGGAGCTTGAAACTGATATGCTGATTGTAGCTGTTGGTGTCGTGCCAAATGTCGAAATCGTAAAGGACACGCCGATAAAGGTTAACAGGGGGATTGTTGTTAACAGAAAAATGGAAACGTCTGTAAAGGACGTCTACGCCTGCGGTGACTGTGCTGAGATTTACGATTTCATTTTTGGAGCAAACAGAGTTCTGCCGCTGTGGCCAACAGCCTATACTGGTGGTAGAATAGCTGGATTCAACATGCTTGGAGAGGAAAGGGAATACACACTTGCGACTTCAATGAATGCGATGCACTTTTTTGATTATTACATAATAAACGCCGGTCTAAATGTTCCGAATGACAGCGAGGAGTTTGAGGTCATCTACAAGCAAGAGGGCGATAGCTACAGAAAGTTTGCATTGAAGGATGGCAGGATTGCGGGTTTCATTATCGCAGGGAAGATGGAAAGAGCTGGAATATTCCTAAGGCTTATGGAGGAAGAGATTGACGTTTCACCCTTCAAAGATAAACTGCTCAAAGACGATTTTGGCTATATTGACATTCCTGAACCTATCAGGTGGGAGTTGCTGGAGGAGAAAGTAAAGCTTGGTGTGGTGAGAGAAATATGAGGAGAAGCAGGAGAGTAGTCCTTCCAGATAAGGATCATCAGGCATGCGGTCTTTTTGGGGTTATAGACCGTAGCGGAAGAAGATTCAGCGGAGAGATGGCCATAGAGGCGATGACCAGCATGAAGGTTAGAGGTAACGGGCTGGGTGGAGGTTTTGCCGCATACGGAATTTACCCTGAGTACGAGGACTACTACGCCCTTCACGTGATGTTTCAGAACTGGGATATGGAAGCAAAGCACAGAGTTGACGAGTTTATAGATGCCAACTTTGATGTAGTTTATGCTGAGGAAATTCCCGTAAATCCAGACGCCAACGTCTACAATCCACCGCTATTCTGGCGTTACTTTGTCTCACCGAACAAGAAGGGGGAGGATAAGAAGCTGAGCGATGATGATTATGTGGTCAAGAAGGTCATGGAAATAAATACAGGAATAGAAAATGCTTATGTCGTCTCATCTGGAAAGAACATGGGAGTTTTCAAAGGAGTCGGCTTTCCAGAGGACATAGCTGAGTACTTCATGCTTGCTGAAGAATATAAGGGCTACATGTGGACTGCTCACTCTCGATTCCCTACAAACACACCCGGATGGTGGGGAGGGGCGCACCCCTTCTGCATTCTTGACTGGACTGTGGTGCACAATGGCGAGATTTCATCATACGGCACGAACAAGCGTTACCTTGAAATGTTCGGTTACTACTGCACTCTCCTAACCGATACAGAAGTCATGGCCTACGCAGTTGATCTGCTGATGAGAAAGCAGGGATTACCGATTGAAATTGTCTCCAAGATATTTGCCCCACCGATGTGGGACATCGTAGATATAATGGATGAAAAGAAGAAGAGGTTCTACACCACCTTGAGAATGAACTACGGTCCGTTGCTGATAAACGGGCCTTGGACGATAATTGTTGCAAGGCATGGCGAGATGTTCGGCATTACAGACAGGATCAGACTAAGACCAATAACATCGGGAGAAAAGGGGGATATGCTTTTTGTTTCTTCCGAAGAGTCAGCAATTAGAGCAGTCTGTCCTGAATTGGACAGGGTTTACACCCCCATGGGCGGAGAGCCAGTTATTGGTAGATTGAGGAGCAGGGAGAAGGAGATTGCAAAGCAACTTTCAGAGGTGGAATGAATGCTGGAGGGAGAGTTCCACACATACATGCTTCCCGAGTTCATAATCGAAAGAAGGCAGGATCGCTGCATACGCTGCAGAGTCTGTGAGAGACAGTGCGGGTTCAACGTTCACTGGTATGACGAAGAGATGGACATGATGAGGGAAGATGAGATGAAGTGCGTTGGATGCCAGAGATGTGCAGTCATGTGTCCAACCAACGCGTTAATCGTCAAGCCACATCCGGGGAGTTATAAGCCAAACGCAAACTGGACGAGGGAGAGGCTTCAGGATTTGAAGAAACAGTCTGAGACTGGTGGAGTTTTGCTTACCGGAAGTGGAAACGACAAGCCATACAGGATTTACTGGGATCACATCGTGCTTAACGCTTCTCAGGTTACCAACCCCTCTATTGACCCACTGAGAGAGCCAATGGAGCTGAGAACATTCCTTGGTAGGAAGCAGGACAGACTTGAGTTCAAGTTTGGTGAGGATTTTGAAGATGTTGAGATCACAACGGAGCTATATCCGAACGTGCAAATCGAAACGCCCATCGTTTTCTCGGCCATGTCCTATGGAGCCATAAGCTATCAGGCCTTTAAGAGCCTTGCGATGGCAGCAAGTGAGTTTGGGACGCTTTTCAACACTGGAGAAGGTGGACTGCCTAAGGAACTGAGAAAGTATGGCAAGAATGCGATAGTGCAATGTGCCAGCGGTAGATTTGGTGTTGACCCTGAATACCTTAACGTGGCTGCGGTTGTTGAGATCAAGATAGGACAGGGTGCAAAGCCGGGAATTGGAGGTCATCTGCCCGGAGAAAAAGTTACGATGCCTATCTCCGTAACAAGGATGATTCCCGAAGGAACCGATGCGCTATCACCTGCGCCTCAACATGATATCTACTCAATTGAAGACCTCAGCATGCTAATTTATGCTCTTAAGGAAGCTACAAACTATGAGAAGCCTGTCAGCGTTAAAATAGCCGCTGTTCACAATGCTGCAGCGATTGCGAGTGGTATGGTAAGGGCAGGGGCAGACATAATTGCTCTTGATGGGCTGAGAGGAGGAACGGGAGCAGCACCCAAGATGATCAGGGATAACGTCGGCATCCCCATCGAGCTGGCACTTGCATCTGTTGACCAAAGGTTGAGGGATGAGGGGATAAGGAACAAAGCTTCGATACTTGTTGCAGGTGGCTTCAGGTGCAGTGCCGATGTTGTTAAGGCGATAGCCCTTGGAGCAGATGCAGTTTACATTGGAACTCCAGCGCTGGTGGCGATGGGCTGCACGCTCTGCCAGAAATGCCACACAGGAATATGCAACTGGGGCATATGCACTCAAGACCCATATCTCTCGAGGAGGCTAAATCCTGAGATAGCATCAAAGAAGCTCGTAAATCTGCTCAGGGCGTGGAGTCATGAAATTAAGGAGATGCTCGGAGGAATGGGTATAAACGCCATAGAGAGCCTGAGGGGGAACAGGGATCATTTGAGGGGTGTTGGACTTGAAGACTGGGAGCTTGAGGTTCTTGGAATTAAGGGGGCGGGAGAATGAAGTACTCGATTGGTGGTTTCTGTGATCTTTTCCTTGACTTCTGTAAGGAAGTCGAGGAGCTTAGGGACAGGCTGAAGCTTGATGGGAAGCTTGCAATAATAGATGCAAAAGGTTTGACGCACAAAGAGCTCAACGACCTGATGAGGTATGCCGTATTCGAACTTGGAGCGAGGAAATTTAAATTGCTGAACATTACAGGGCAAAGGTATATCGGGACAAGGCTCTGGGCTCCGAACATGGAAAAGCTTGAGATTGAGGTTCACGGTTTTCCCGGCAACGATCTTGGAGCTTTCCTCGGAGGCCACAAAATAGTTGTTTATGGGAACGCTCAGGATGGTGTAGGTAATACGATGGACGATGGGGAGATCATAGTATATGGCAGGGCAGGCGATGTTGTGGCGATGTCCATGAGGGGTGGAAGGATACTGATAAGGGACGATGTCGGTTACAGAACTGCTATACATATGAAGGAATACAAGGATAAGGTTCCTGTGCTGGTTATCGGCGGGACGGCGCAGGATTTCTTTGGAGAGTATATGGCAGGCGGAAGAGTTGTGTTGCTGGGCTTAAACCTTGGTGATAAGCCTCACAGGGCGAGATACATCGGTACAGGAATGCATGGAGGGATAATGTACATACGTGGTAAGGTGGAACAGTGGCAGCTTGGAAAAGAGGTGGGCATTGTTGACATGGATGACGAGGACTGGAAATTCCTCGAAAAACATGTTGGGGATTTCTGCAAGGAATTTGGATTTGATAAAGATGAGATACTCAGCGGCAAGTTTCTTAAGCTGAAACCCGTTACGAAGAGACCTTACGGGAAGATTTACGCCTATTGATTTTTTATTTTGCTTATTCGGAAAGATTATGGAATCAAAACGTAAGATTTTCAGAACCAAACAGGATTAGGGACTAATCACCCATATCTCAGCAAATGATATAAAACCACTCATCCAATCCTAAGGGTGTTAGAACAACTTGCAGTAGAGATTGCAGAGAACGCCAGAAGTAAGGAGGATGTTTTGAGGATTAAGAGGTTATTTGCCAAAAGACATGGACTCTCTACGATACCATCAGATGCAGAGATTCTGAAGGTTGTGAGGGGGACTAAGTACTACACAAAGCTCAGAGAAGTTCTTAGAGTTAAACCCGTTAGAACCATCAGCGGTGTTGCTGTTGTCGCCGTTATGACCTCTCCTGCGCCATGTCCACATGGAAAATGCTTACCCTGTCCCGGAGGAGTGGAGAGGAACACCCCTCAGAGCTATGTTGGACTTGAACCAGCAGCGATGAGAGGGAGACAGCATGATTATGATGCCTTCAGACAGGTTACGGCAAGATTGAGGGAGCTTGAGAGTATTGGTCATGATGTGAGTAAGGTTGAAATTATAGTCATGGGTGGAACCTTTCCTGCGAGAGATGCAGAATATAAAGAGAAGTTTATGCTCGACATCTTCAATGCCCTCAACGCCTTCAACAGTCGTGCAAGGACTGAGAGCAATCTTGAAATGGCAAAGAGGAAAAATGAAAGGGCAAAGGTTAGATGCGTGGGAATAACCTTCGAAACGCGCCCCGATTATGCAAGAGAGCAGCACATTCGTGAGATGCTGAGATTCGGAGGGACGAAGGTTGAGCTCGGGGTGCAGAGTATATACGACAACGTTCTGGAGAAGATAAGGAGGGGTCATGGGGTTGAAGATACAGTTGAGGCAACGAAACTTCTGAAAGATTCTGCTTTTAAGGTGGGTTATCACATAATGCCCGGACTTCCTGGGTCTGATTTCAGTAGAGACCTCAGGATGTTCAGAGAGCTATTTGAGAAGGAAGATTTCAAACCTGACTATCTTAAAATTTACCCAACGCTGGTTGTTGAAGGTACTGAGCTTTTCGAGATGTGGAAGCGTGGAGAGTATCAGCCTTATACCACCGAAGAGGTTGTGGAACTTGTAGCGAGAGCAAAGCGGTACTTCCCTGAATGGGTAAGAGTGCAGAGAATCCAGCGCGATATTCCTGTTAGAGCTGCCATTGGTTTGGACAAGGGAAACGTCAGGCAGCTCGTCCGCAGAAGGCTTAAAGAGCTTGGTTATGGATGCAGATGCATAAGGTGCAGGGAGGTGGGACATAGAGGTGTGAAGCCTGAGGAATATTCAAAGGCTGAGCTTGTGGTGAGGGAATACGGGGCTTCTGGAGGTAGTGAATACTTCATATCCTATGAGATTCCTGATTACGATGCTTTGGTTGGATTTGTAAGGCTCAGATTTCCGAAAGAGCCTTTTATAGATATTTTAAAGGATGCTGCTCTGATTAGAGAGCTTCATGTTTATGGCAGGGCAGTTCCAGTGGGTAAGAGCAGCAACGCCTTTCAGCATAGGGGTTTTGGGGAGAGTTTGCTTAGGGAAGCTGAGGAGATTGCGAAGGAAGAATACGACAAAATTGCGGTTATAAGTGGCGTAGGTGTGAGGGAGTACTACAGAAGGCTTGGGTACAGACTTAAGGGAGGGTATATGGTTAAGAGGTTGTGAGAAACAATCTATACTTTGCTTTTTAGAGAATATAGCCCCGGCCGGATTGATGACGCATAACATCCATAGCCCTCCAAACTTCGACATTCATCCTCCGATCAAAATACCAAAGCATCAGCAACCCAACTAAGGCTTTAATCATGTGGTTCTCGTTGCCAAACCTCAGCGAAAAAATCTCGAACATGATAGTCTTTCACTATAAAGTCCCCCTGCAGGATTACATAACTGCAAAGCTGGTCTATTAACTCCTCGGTAATCTCTATACCCTCCACCTCAAACTCACAAAGCAAAGGTATGACCGAGGGTGTAACCGCTAAACCCCTCTTGGCACACAATTTAGCCAGCCAAGCCCCTTTCTCCCTATCGCTCTGAAATTTTACATCCCTGCACTCCGGGCAATAACCCTCGTACTCCTCACACTCTATACCACCCTCCAGCTCCTCCATAGGGTACAGATTACCACAGACAACACAAATACCAGCATTAAATTGTTTGAAGACGAGACGCCAAACTTTGTTCGGGTTCTGCCTACCTATTCCTATTATTTTGAGCTTTTTAGACATCTCCTTAACCAACTTCCTTCTCTCCTCATCCGTTAAATCGACAACTCTAACTTTCCACAAATATTCATTTGCGACCCTTATCTTTTCAAGTCTGTCCATGCTCCAATCACCATAAAATTCTCCAAAATTCTATTGATAAAACTTCCACCTAAGTCCAGATCAACACAAATCATCAACAATGACGATACAAATCTTCCAAATGCATCTTCAGATACTCTCAACACCTTATCTCCCTCGTCTATATCTACACAAATCCAACATCCTACTTTATAAAACCTCAATTTCCTCGCCTCTGTTATTATCAATCTTTCTGCAGTTCCTGTCTCTTGTCTAACTACTACCATAGTTACCACCTTTTTAGTAACTTTGTTCTTAAGTAACTTTAGAACAATCAGCTATAAATAACTTCCGCACAAAAATACTTTCATGAAACTCTTAGGCACCTCTACTGTAAGCAAAGGCTACAAAACTACGATCATCAAAGCAGTAATAGAGAAACTAAACCTAAAAGAGGGAGACCTAATTGCATACTTCGAAGATGAAAACGGTAAAGTTGTGATAACCAAAGCAGAGATTGTCCCTAAGCTCTAATTTCCAAAATTTCTTAAAAACTCTTCAAACCTATCCAAAATCTCCATCCTTTCTCCAAACCTCGATATTCATCCTCCGGTCAAACCACCATAACACCAACAGACGCTGATTTTCTGCTACCTCATTAATTGTAACCGTCCTCACATATTCAAGCTTCCTCTTGCAGATTGGACAGTACTCATATCTTTCTCTCCTCGCCCTCTTGACAGCTTTTAATGCGTCTTCCTTTGATATCCCAAAAATCTGCCGCCAATTGTTCATAAAACCAAAATTGCTCGTTCTGTTCGAATACTCGACCAAATACTTTATCCACTCTTTATCAGGCTCGCTTAAATCCTCTACTTTCACGCCTCTGTAGAAATATTCATTCAAATCAACAATAACCTTCCTCGAATTGTAACGGAGATGATGCACAATTTTTCCAGCAAATACCAGCTCTCCATTTTCTTCATTCAGCCAAGTGTACGAGCTGTAAACATTAAATAAATCGTTATCCTCCTCAACAAATGGATCTGTCCAAACCCGGATTTCAGAATATTTGCTTTTCTTCAACAACCTAAAGAATTCGTCTCTCCAGATTTTTCTAAGCTCTTTAAGCCAGCTTTTTCCAATGTATGGCGAGAAACGAATAATCTGCCCATTATGGACAACAACATTCCACAAACAAACATGATTGTGGATGTGGGCCTCCTTAGGAACACTACTGCTCTGAAGATGAACATTCATCATTCCTCCAATCTTAAATCCACCCTTTAGGGGAACGTTCTCATGCTTCTTCAGATATCTTCTCAGAAACTTCTCAATTGCCCTTCTCACCGCCTTCCTCATCAACTCCTCGACAGTTCCCTTTTCTTCTGGTCTTGCAAGAATATAGTCTCTCATCCCCCTACTCATCCGCTCTGGAACCGTAAATACTAACCACAACAAGGCCAGATCACTTTCATAGTGTTTAACCTGCTTCAACTCACCACTAAACTCTCTGTAGCTGATTACTCCCTTTTGCCTCATAGCCTGAGCAATAAGCCTAATCTGTTCATACTTCTGTGCCGAATAACGCTTTGAGTCACCGTATTTCTTCAGAGGGTGAATTCTCCCAGCATGAATCCTTAACTGCTTCATCCTCTCTCCATCCTCCTCCAAAAACCTCAGCTCCCAATCCACAACCGGTTTGTATACCTTCCCATGCTTGGGACACTCGTATTCATCAAAAAGCAGAACCAGCCTGAAATCCTTCTCAGAATAACCAAACTCCTCCAAAAACTTCTGAAACTCAGGATGAAGTTCAACCCTTGTATAACCATAATCAAGAATGCTGTAACCTTCGAGATCAATCTCATCCAACCCTCCAACCCTATATGCTTGCAAGGTATTAACACACTTTAAGCCAAAGACCTCAAATATTTCCCTTAACCTCTCTTTTTTATTCTCGTCTTTATATTCATCCTCAGAATTATCTACCTGTCCCGTATTATAAGGTGAACATAAACCCGTAGGGCTGGTGGGATAAGAATGGGTCGGTCGTGGGTCGGTTTTTATAGATTCCTTAT
>ENA-OSAI01000005-OSAI01000005.1-marine-sediment-metagenome-genome-assembly--contig:-NODE-5-length-201893-cov-29.350296_pt1 | contig 201893 bp, 220 predicted proteins | sample MGYA00237871_ERZ529316 | MGnify/ENA primary metagenome ERZ529316 (study PRJEB26369, sample SAMN03142814) | marine sediment metagenome | biome: marine; feature: borehole; material: sediment...
TTTACCACTTCAACATCATACCAGAAACCAAAGTCGTAGATGCTGTTTGCTCCTGCTTCACTTAGCAACAACTCCGGCGTTGAGTATGAGTAGATGAATTGAAAGATGGGATTGGAGATTTAAGTAAACCATAAGTAAATCAATTGCTTATTAGTGTTTATTGATTCAAACTGGGGAGGAGATCTGGTCTGTGAAAGTGTTGTTTATCCCTGACTTATGGAGCTATATTGAGGTCTTAAAAAATGTTTATATATCTGTAATACAAAATTGAAATCATGAGTGTAAATGAAGTTGTAAGCTTCAGGATTCCCAAGGAGTTGAAGAAAAGGATGAAAGAAATGAACATAAACTGGAGCGAGGAAATCAGAAGTTTCATTGAAGAGAAAGTAAGGGAGCACAGAAGGAAAATGAAATTGAAGGAGATAAACGAGATGTTGAGGAATGTGAGAACCCAAAAAGGTCGTGCTGTAAGATATGTGAGGGAGGATCGTGATAGTAATTGATGCATCATCGCTTGCAAAATACATTCTGAGAGAGGAAAGATGGGAGGAGATAGAAAGGTATCTTGCTGCTGGAACATGTTCTTTGACCTTGGCGCTGGCAGAAGTTTCCAATGCGATATGGAAACATCAAGCAGTTTACTCCGCTGTCTCGGTTGAGGAAGCGGAAATTATGTTTAAAGCCTTAAATGAGACAATGGAGGTGGTCATCTACGAACCCATAGAAAATTATGTGAGCAGAGCTCAGAAAATAGCGATTGAAGAAGCAATAACGATTTATGACGCTCTTTACATAGCACAGGCTGAGAAATACGGTAGAATTTTAACCAGCGATGGTAAACAGAAAGATTCAGCAGAGAAAATTGGTGTTAAGGTGGAGTTCGTTGATTGAAGTTGTCAGTATGACAAATCTGGATTTGGAAATAATTGGGTTTATCAAGAACTTTGGTCTGGGGAGAGGAGATTACACTAAGGAGCGTAGGCAATGGTTAAATCAGAAGTTAGATGATATTGTAAAAGAGATTAAGGAAAGGGCAGAGAAGGAGAGCGAGATAAAGTGATGAAATGGATTGTAACCGATAAATTTGAGAGAAAAATACGATTAACTTATGAAAGATGGTTGCATATTCTCGAGCATCCAGAAATGCAGAATCAAGAAAACAAGATTAAAGATGTATTGAGTGACCCAGAAATTGTGAGAAAAAGTAGATATGATGAGAATGTAGAGCTGTATTATAAGTTCTATTCCGAAACTCCAGTAACCGAAAAGTACTAGTTGTTATCACAAAAATACTGAATGACGAAGGATTTATAATTACTGCATTCTTTACGGATAAGATAAAGAAAGGTGAAACTGTATGGAAAAATTAAATATCTGGTTTGATGAAGAAGGAGATTTCCTTGAAATAAGAATAGGAAAAAAGAAGGGTTTTTTCAGAGATATTGGAGATGATGTCTGGGAAAGAGTGGATGAAGAAGGGAACATTACCGGAATTGCGATTTTAAATTTCAGAAAAAGGTCAAAGAAAGAATTGGAACTACCTTTTGAGTTAAAAATAACACCAATTAGAGTTTAAAGAATAAACTAAATTTTGATTATGAAAGTGAGGTTGTAGGAGGATAGAATACTGGAGCAGTAAGAAAATACCCGTTGACATAAATCCTTTCTTACCCCCTCAACTTATTAAACCCAAAATCCTTAGCCTCAACGAATTCGTCAATAAATCCACGAGGGTGAGAATGGATTAAGATGTATGGTCCCACCTCGTAAATCTCAAGCTTATCGTTCGGTTTGACTTCAACCCATGCTTTGAATGTGACAAGCCAGTCTGGATCCAGTGCAATAGCCTCGCTTATACGGCGTTCAGCATACTTCCACTCTGCATTGACGAAAGCACCATGAGGTGTGCCAACAACAAACTCGTTGCTTGCTTTCTCGTTGAGGATGTTTACCACTTCAACATCATACCAGAAACCAAAGTCGTAGATGCTGTTTGCTCCTGTTTCGCTGATAAGCAAAACACCAGCATTCAGAACGAGCAGATGTGCTATCAAAAATGCAAGCAAATGCTTCATTTTCATGCCATGTTTATCCATGAACTCTGCGATGGGCTTGCCAGCGGTGATGCACATCATCGCAAGGGGTATCATTGTGTAGCGTTCGAAGGCTCCGTTGAGGAGAAAACCGTAAACTCCACTCAGAGCCAGAATCATGGGCAGAGTGAGGATGAAGATGTCTTTGTTTCTCTCTGATCTCAGAGAATAAAGAAAGCCAAAGAATGCAAGAGGGTAGGCGATGGCGAATTCTGCCCAACCCTGTAACAAATTAATCAAAATGAAATCCAAGCCTCGCGATATAAAATCAAGGTTATACTCAAAAGGTGAGCACCCCATTGAAATTAGCTTGGCATAGTAAATCCAGCTTAGAGTCAGTAGTACGGGAATTAGGGATAGCAATGAGGAATACTTTCGTAATCTAATTTGATAGAGAATGTAGAATGGGATATACACCAAACTTGTTGTCCTTACAGCAAAAGAAGTGCCTGCACTAAGTGCAGAGACCATGGGTCTTCTATTAATAAAGTAAATTGAAAGTAAAATGAATAATAAGGCAAAAGGTTCAAGGTTAAATCTTCCACCATATCGCATAACAACAAAAGACATTAAAAACAGCAATGAAGCTATTATCCCCACATTGTTTCCATATCTGTTCTTAGTAACACGATAAAGTAGCAATACATTTAGGGATGTTACCACCGCGGTAAAAATTCTGATACTCAGTATTATCTCTTCAAAATGCTCAAAAGCAAAAATATGTGCAATCAAAAAACTAATGGTAGACGGAGAAATACAATTTCTCCGAATCTATAAGCCAAATTCAAATAAAGTCCCTCATCCTGAAACATTCTGGTGGAAAAAGAGGGTAAGATAACGAAAAGGGCTGATAACATTAACAGTAATTTTTCACCTTGATCTAATCTTCGATACATATTTTCGAAAAAGAGAGATTGTTAAATAATAGTTTTGTAGATAGACATACATGGATTGAAGTAATAAAGTGGATTATAGTGAAAAAGTAATAAAGTAATTAATATTATATGATCCAAAAATTAAAAAAGTCGAGGTGAAACAAAAACATGTGTGGAATAATTGGCTACATTGGTTCTGAAAAAGCTTCACCAATTCTTTTGAAGGGATTATTTAATCTGGAATATAGGGGGTATGACTCTGCTGGAATGGCTACACTAAACAATGAAATAATTGTATGTAAAAAGGGAGCTGGCAAGATACATGATATAAACCACAAGTTGAACTTTCTCAGCTTAGAGGGAACCATAGGAATTGCCCATAATCGCTGGGCAACTCATGGAGGAGTTAATGACATTAACGCTCATCCCCATTTCGACTGCTCTAAAGCCATTGCAATAGTGCACAACGGAATAATAGAGAACCATAGAGAGCTGAAAGAAGCTCTCTCAGAACACAAATTCGAATCCGAAACAGATTCTGAAATCCTTGCACACCTGATCGAGGAGGAATTAAAAAAGGGATTCTCATTCGAGGATGCATTTGTAAACGCAATTTTGAAACTCGACGGAAACTATGCTGTATTGGCAATAAAAGCTGGTGAAGAAAAGATTCTTGCTGCAAGAAAGGGATCTCCACTGGTTGTAGGGGTTACCGATCATGGGATATTTCTGTCTTCTGATATACCTTCATTCCTTGAATGGACAAAAAAAGTCGTTTACCTACACGATTATGACATTGTAATAGCTGAAAGAGGAGGAATCAGAATCTACAACTTGATCGAGGGGCAAGTTTCAAGACCGATCGATACAGTTGAGTGGGATGCTGAGCAGATAAAGAAGGGTGGATTTGATCATTACATGCTCAAAGAAATTCTTGATCAAACCGAGACCATATACAGGGCAATCCAGCAAGACATAGATGTCGTTAACAAAATTATCGATGAAATCAGAAAAGCCTATGGAATCTTTTTTGTAGGTTGTGGTTCAAGTTATCATGCATGTTTAGCTGGAAGCTACCTCTTTTCCAAAATTGCGGAAACACACATAAATGTTGTCTTAGCCTCAGAGTTTGAAAATTATGAGCACTTTTTGAGAGAGAATACACTTGTATTTGCTGTGTCTCAATCAGGAGAGACCGCGGATGTTCTTGAGGCTGTTAGAGCTGCAAAGAGAAGTGGAAGCAAGGTTATAGGCATTGTGAACAGAATGGGCTCCTCACTGACAAGAGAGAGTGATGAGTTCCTCCTGATGAATGCTGGACCAGAAATATGTGTGTTGTCTACAAAAACCTACACCTCTCAGGTAGCTTTAATGATATTGCTTGCCTACGCTTTAATTGGGAGATATGAGGAGGGAATCCAAAAGCTCAAAGGCTTGTACATGGACATTTACAATTTGACTTCAAGATCAATGAGAGAACACCTGAAAAAATTAGCTGAAATGCTTGTTCATAAGGAGCACATTTACTTGATTGGCAGAGGATTACAGTTTACAACCGCTTTAGAGGCTGCACTCAAGATTAAGGAGGTGTCATACATCCACGCTGAGGCTTTCGCAGGTGGTGAGTTAAAGCACGGTCCCTTAGCCTTAATTGAAGATGGTACGCCAGTAATAGTTTTCGTAGGTGAAGATGATGAGAAAAAGATTCTATCGAATGCCAATGAAGTTAAGGCAAGGGGTGGATATATAATAGGTGTTTCGGCTGAAAGGCATGATATTTTCGATTACTGGATCAAAGTTCCAGAAGGAGGTGATTTGAACCCAATTGTTCAGATAATCCCGATGCAGATACTGGCATATAAGCTTGCTGTGCTCAAAGGGTTAGATCCCGATAAACCTCGGAATTTGGCAAAGAGCGTGACAGTTATATGAGAGCGTTTAAAGTGTCTTAGTAGAGTAAGACAAAAATCATGAACATGTTGCATATTGAGACAATTAGCAATTAACAGAGTACTTGATTTTGTTATTACAAATTTGAGGTGAGAAAGCTGATTCAGGTATGCTATAGCGTTGAAGACTTCAACACAAGATGGAGAGTGATTAATGCTCTACTGAAAGCTTCTAAGGAAGTTGGATGTGGCAATTTGAATGTTATCACATGGGATTATGAGGGTATTGAAGAGGTGGAAAGGAGAATTGTGGACCCACTTTCTGGAAATGGCTTCTTAAGGCATCCTGAATCTGGAGGCATCTCATGAAGGCAGTAATCTTAGCAGCTGGGAAAGGGGAGAGGCTGCAACCCTTAACTGACTACAAACCAAAAGCGATGCTACCCATTTGCAATAAACCGCTCATTGACTACCAGATTGAAATGCTGAGAAACCATGGAATAGATGAAATTGCTGTCGTTGTTGGTTACTTAGAGAAAAAGATAAGGGAGCATCTGAAGGATGAAGTGAGATTCTACAGGGATAAAAAGATTAAGGGAACCGCTTCAGCTGTCTATGCTGCAAAAGATTTCATAGATGATGAATTTATCTTGCTTTATGGCGATTTATTCATTGATGGATCGATTTCTGGGATTTCTGAGACTTCTGAGATTGCCGAGATTGGTGAGATCGTTAAAACCCCGAATTCAATGGCTGTTGTTAAGGTTAAGGATGTTTCAAGATATGGTGAAGTAATCTTTCAGGACGGAAGGCTGACTAACATCAAGGAAAAGGAAGGAAAAGGAGAAGGATTTGTAAATGCTGGCATTTATCACTTTGATCCCTCAATCATGGATTTCATAGAGAGAACTGAAGAGAGTGAGAGGGGAGAATTTGAACTAACAGACTCGATAAAAATGTTCAATTCCGTTAGAGGGGTTAGGGTTATCCCACTCAATGGATACTGGAATGACATCGGCTACCCGTGGGATTTCCTTGATGTAAACATGTACATGCTCAACAAAATTGGCTTTTCAGTTGGTGAGAACACAGAAATATGGAGCAGCGCGACGATAAGAAAGCCTGCTGTAATTGGTAGTGATTGCGAAATAAAGAACTGTGTTGTTGAGAAGTCGATTATTGGGGACAGTTGTGTTGTTGGCGAGTTCTCTGTAGTGAAGAGAAGTGTTGTCATGGATAACTCCAATACACCCCATCTGAATTATGTAGCAGACTCTGTTATTGCTGAGGGATGCAACTTGGGAGCTGGAACCAAGATAGCAAACTTAAGGTTCGATGAAAGTAGCATTAAAATGACAGTTAAGGGAAAACGAGTGGACAGTGGAAAGAGAAAACTCGGAGCCTTCATTGGCTATAATGTCAAAACAGGGATAAATGTTTCAATATATCCCGGCATAAAAATTGGGAGTGATAGTTGGATTGAAGCTGAAGTTTTGGTTAAGAAAGATATTGAAAGGGGGAGTGTTGCAAGGTTATGATCTCGGTCATCCTTCCAGCCTATAATGAAGGGACTAAGATTGGAGATGTGATAGAGGAAACCGTAAAGGCTTTGGATAACACTGCCAGTGATTGGGAGATAGTGGTTGTAGATGATGGCAGTGAGGACTCAACACCTACAATAGTAAAGGAGTTTGCTGAAAATGATGGGAGAATAAAAGTATTCTCTTATGAAAAAAACAAGGGTAAGGGCTTTGCCTTAAAATACGGTTTTGAACATTCAAGAGGAGATATAGTAGTTTTCATGGATGCAGATTTGGATCTACATCCAAGGCAGATAAAAAAATTTATCGAGATTATGAACAAAGAGGGGGCTGACATCGTCATCGGTTCAAAGAGGCACCCTGAATCCACGGTTAGTTATCCTATCAAGAGGAGAGTTCTGAGTGATATTTACTTTTTAATGGTAAAAATCTTATTTAACTTAAATGTCAAAGATACTCAGGTTGGTTTAAAGCTGTTCAGGAGGAAAGTACTCAGGGATGTTATGCCAAGAATTCTTGTTAAAAGGTACGCATTCGATGTTGAAGTTCTGGCAAATGCTGTCAAAAGAGGTTACAAGATCGTTGAAGCTCCTGTGGAAATTACATTCAACTACGACAGCCGAATAAACTGGAAAGCCATATGGAATATGTTTGTGGATACACTGGCAGTAGCATACAAGATGTACATCAAAAAATACTACGATAGGGTTTAAGATGGTAGCGATTGGTGTTTTTGCGATAGAATTTGATCCGGATTTTCTCCTTAAGATGGGTTTTGAGAGTATAGTGTTCCCATTCGAGACACCTAAAAGCGTTTTGAGAGAGGCAGAGAAGGACTTTGAAGTCTTTGTGGAATTCAAACCTTTTGAAACCAATGGGAAATATTTTGTGGAGAATATATTTGGAGATAAAGCTGATTTAAAAGCTCTTGGCTGTCCATCAAATGAAGATCTGAGAGAGGAGAATGTCTCAAAGGTCGAGGACTTTGAACATGAAGTTATACTGGACTTTGTAAGGTTCTCCTCACCCTCAAATGGAGAATTCTTTTACTCCTGCTTCTGTGAGCATTGTAACGAGAAAGCTGATGAGCTTGGATTTGATTTAGAGAGCATACGAAGGGGTGTGAAGGATTACCTAAAAACTGATGACGCAAACTTGCTTAAATCATGGTTTGATTTCAGAAAGAAAGTAATAGAGGACTACCTTGACTGGATTGATGTCAAAAGAGCTCTCTTTTTCACACCTTCTCTCAGCTTTTTAGTAGGTCAGAGTTACGAATTTAAGCTTAAATGTATTCATCCAATGGTTTATCCTGAGTCCATAGGTCCAGCATGCATAGAATACGAGCTATCTCACATGGCAGGTTCGCTGAAGGAAATTGTGTTAGGGAGGTTAGAAGGGAGGGGAGACGAGTTGATAGAAAAAGAGTTTGAAAAAGCTATGAAATCAAAAGCTAAAGTAGAGCCAATAATAATGATTTCAGATAATATACGGGAAAGGCTTGAAATGGTTAAGGCTGAAAGGATCTACATTTTTGCATATTCGAGGGATAAGAGAGACCTGTTTGTTAAATTGATTTGAGAGTCCTTGGCTACAATGTGATTGTCTCCTCACACTATGATAAGCTACGAAAGTCCTATCAGCCCTGTAATCCTTAGAGTATCTCGCAGGATTTTTAACGGACATAAAACTGCTGAAGCATATGTTGTCTGCTTTGAATTTTTCACGAGCATTGAATGTGTGTAAGAGAAGAATAATCTAATTCAAGAAAAAGATACCAATCGTTAAATAGTGTTAAGAATTAATATTCGACACTAAGTTTATATCACAAAGTTTTTAGGCTTTACACTATTTAACACTAAAAAGAGAGAGTCTGAAAGGGTTGAATTTAAAAGAGAGCTTACTAAGAACTCCACAAAGAAATATGTGCTTTAGCAAATGCGGAAAGGTGGTTATATACTTGTTGGTATCGATGATAAGGGCAACATTGCGGGATGTAATGCAAAAAGAAGTATAGATGTGCTTACGAGTCCAGTCTATCATTTCCCCACCAAGAATCAAAACTCACAGGTTTTCGGTTGAAGATAAGGAAATCCTGGTTATAAAAGTTGAAAAATCTGGCTCTCTGTGCTCTGTGGGTGGTACAGCATACATACGAATCGGAACTGGAATAAGACCCCTATCCATTCAGGAAATAATAACATTATCGACAGAACTTGGAACTGTAAACTGGGATGAGGTGCCCCTCATAAGCATTGAGCACATCAATATGGATCATATTAAGTGGTTTTTTAAGACAAATGGAGAAGGCGAGAGGAAGTAAGATTTCAGAAGCATGCTGGATGGAGTCGATGAAAACATTCTGAAAGTCCTCAGCACATCGAAGAAAAGCAGTGAAATAGCGAAGGAAATAGGAGTTTCAAAGCCTACGGTGGTGGCACACTTAAAAAAGCTTGAGGGTTTAGGATTGGTTAAAAAAGAAGGGGGCAGACCACAAACAAAATACAGAATTGCTTAGTTTTGTTAACAGGCATGGGTATCACTATGAATAATACTCTGGTTCAACTGGAAGGATATAAAAAATCCTGAGGCTGGAGGGGCTGAGGTTTATAGTCATAGGTTGCTATGAATTTGATTAGAAAGAGTCTGACAACTCTGTTTAAATCCGAGAAATTGAGAGGTTGTAAAAAATAATCGTTGGGTTAAAAGTTGTTAGAGTTGGATTACTCAGTAAATTTATGGAGGTGTTTCTTGATGAACATGAATTCTTCAGACATAACAATAAACTTTCCCAAAGTCTCTATAATTATTCCCTGCAAACATATCGATAGCTATACCAAACAATGCATTCAGCATTGTAAAAACTTAGACTATCCAGACTTCGAAATAATAGTTTTACCAGATGAAAACGGTGAAAGGTTAGAAGATGTTAAAATCATATCTACCGGTAATGTTTCTCCGGGCAAAAAAAGAAATATAGGTGTTGAAAATTCTTCTGGAGAAATTTTAGCTTTCATAGACAACGATGCTTATCCGAAAAAGGATTGGCTCAAGAATGCTGTAAGATACTTCAACAATGACGAGATAGCGGCTGTAGGTGGACCAGGGATTACACCGGAAGAAGATAGCGATATGCAAAAGGTTAGTGGTTACATTTTATCTTCCTTCCTTGTTGGAAATTTGAGTAACAGGTTCAAAGAAAGTAAAGCCTACGAGTCAGACGATATTCACTCTTGCAACTTTATTGCAAGGAAAGAGGTAGTAGAGAAAGTAAGATGGAATGAAAAATACTGGCCCGGAGAAGATACTTTAATGTGCTTGGGAATAAGGAGGCTTGGGATGAAGATGCTCGAAACACCAGATGTCGTTGTATATCATCATCGAAAACCTGTATTTATCCCTCATCTAAAACAAGTTTCACGCTTTGGTTTGCATCGAGGCTTTTTTGCAAAGAAATTCCCAGAGAATTCCCGAAGGTTTACATATTTCATTCCTTCCCTTTTAATCCTGTACTTCATAGCGGGTGGAGTTTTGTCAATTTTCAATCAAACAGTCAGAACTTTTTACATTGTGTCTTTGTTAGCATATTTAGTTTTGGCACTCATCGCTGCACTACACGCAAGAAGTCCAAAGCTAGTAATGTTGACATGGGTGGGAATAGTTCTCACCCATATAGCCTATGGTCTCAATTTCTTTATAGGTTTAATTAAAAAGGAGTTGAAAAGATGAAGGTTGCAATTTCATATCCTCCCCTCAAAAGTGATAAGGGTGTTCCTTTACTCTCACAGAACAGACAGTTTCAATGGTTCAGCGAGCCCACATACATCTACCCAATGGTTCCAGCTTATGCTGCTACTTTGCTGAGCAAGGCTGGGCATAAGGTTATATGGGATGACGGTATAGCTGAGGAGAAGAATTATAATAAGTGGTTGGATGATTTAGCAAACGAAGAACCAGATCTAATTGCTATAGAAACAAAAACACCAGTTATTAAGAGACACTGGCAGATAATAAGTGACCTGAAAGAAGCAATTCCGAAAGCAAAAGTTGCACTTATGGGAGATCATGTCACAGCTTTGCCTCTTGAATCGTTTGAAAAATCAGAAGTAGATTTTGTAATAACCGGAGGAGATTATGACTTTCTACTTTTAAATTTAGTTGAATGGCTTGATGAAAGAGCTGAGCTAGAACCGGGAATATACTACAGAGAAAATGAGAAAATCAAAAATACTGGTAAGTTTCAGTTAGACCACGATCTTAATTCACTACCCTTCATTGACAGAGACCTGACAAAGTGGTGGCTTTATGCATACAAAAATGGAAATTACAAGAGAACTCCCGGAACTTATACGATGGTCGGAAGGGATTGCTGGCATAGAAAAGGTGGCGGTTGCACTTTCTGTGCTTGGACTGTGCTTTATCCTAAATACAGAGTCAGAAAACCGGAACTTTTGGTTGATGAGATAGGTATGCTTATAGAGAAATACAGAGTCAAAGAGATATTCGACGATACCGGATCATTTCCAGCAGGAAACTGGCTCAGAGAATTCTGTAAGCTGATGATAGAGAGAGGATATAATAACAAAATACGCTTTGGGTGCAATATGAGGTTTGGGGCTTTGAATAAAGAAGATTACGAGCTTATGACTGAAGCGGGATTTAGAATGCTCCTATTTGGTTTGGAGTCTGCCAACAATGGAACCTTAGAGAGAATAAACAAAAACCTAACGGTTGATAGAATAATAGACGAGCTTAAATGGGCTTCAGAAGCAGGATTGGAGCCACACATCACAATAATGGTTGGATATCCTTGGGAAAGTAAAAATGACGCCATGAAAACTGTTAAACTCGCAAGGTGGCTTTTTGAGAAGGGATATGCCTGCACACTGCAAGCAACTATCGTTGTACCATATCCCGGAACAAAAATGTTCGAGGAGTGTAAGAGGGAGAGATTACTTATTACTGAAGACTGGGGTGAATACGACATGAGAAAGCTCGTCATGCGAGCACCTATAAATGATGAAGATGTAAAAGAGTTAACTCAGGAACTTTACAAGTCATTCTTCACACCAAAATACATTTTAAGGAGGTTGCTTTCTATCAGGAGTTTTGACGACATTAAATTTGTAATAAGGGGTGCAAAGAAGGTTTTAGGACACATAAAAGATTTTGCAAAGTGAGTTGAGATGATAGTATGATGCCCCAGTATCACTTCATAGCTTCGATCATCTTTGCAACAATATTATTCCACTTTACGAAATCTCCAGAAGCTGCGTTCTTTTTCTTTATTTCTGGATTTGCACTTGATGCCGATCACTTAGTAGACTTCTGGTTGTACAGGAAGAAAATAACAATTGATAGAGAAATCTTTCAACACTTTCACGGCAGATTTGGAAGAATATACTTATTCCTCCACTCATTTGAGTTAGTGGCACTCATCATTACCTTGAGTTTCTTAAACCTACAAAATATGATCCTGTTTGCTGCCTTAGCTTTGGGTTTGATATTTCACTTAGCATTGGATTTCGTGAGCTATGATCTGCATCCTTTGAGCTACTTCCTGACTTACAGAATTTTTAGAAGATTTGATATAAAGTGCATTTGCAGATCTGCAGAGATTTAATTAAATTATTTTTAGTCTATCTTAATTATTATACTATAAATATAAAATCTTATAAAAATAAATAATGGAAACAGAGCACAATATTTATGTATTCCGATAGCATACAAAAAATGCATGAAAGTTAAAACGGTTAGATTGAGAGAAGACAGGATCAAAGAAATAGATAAAATCGCTAAAGAAGAAGGCAAACAATCAGCAGAGGTCCTACGCGAAATCATAGAAAAGGGGCTCAGAGAATATAAGATAGAGAGGGCAATAGAGGAGTATCAAAGAGGTTTGCATTCTCAGGGTGCTGCAGCAGAAAAAGCTGGACTCTCAGTTCAGGAATTCCACCAAGAACTGAAGAGGAGAGGATTTACGCTCAGGATGGATGCAAAGCTTATTGAAGCAGAACTAAAGGATCTCTGATGCCGGTTGTGGACTCCTCTCCACTTATATACTTGGCTAAGGTTGGTAAGTTGTATCTCTTAAAAGAGCTTTACGGTTCACTTAAACTTCCAACATCTGTGTATATCGAGGTTGTGGAGGTAGGTGAGAAGAAGGGATTTGAAGATGCTATAAGGATTAAACAAGAGATAGGTAGATTCCTGTTCGTACACGAGCCTAAGAAGACGACTCTGGATGAAATTGTAAAACACTTGAAGAAATTTGATTTTCGATTGGGGAGAGGAGAAGTCGAATGTGTGGCATTGTGCTTGGATGTCAAAGACAGGATTTTTCTGTCTGACGACGAGGATGCAAAGAAATTTGCGAAAGTCTATGGAATCGAAGGAAAGGGAACTATTTACATACTCTTGAAGTCTTTCAAGGAGGGGCATATGAGTAAAGGTGAATGCATAGAGACTTTTGAGGAAATCGTGGAGAGCGGTCTATGGGTTAACGCGGAAGTCGTTAGCCTTTTTTACAAAACTCTCGAAAGATTGAGTTTTGATTAAACACTAAATAAATTGGATGTGGTAATGTTTATAATCCTAAAAATAGTCCTAAAAAGATATCAATTGAAAAAAATCCGGGATCTATGATGATTTCAGTCGTCATTCCAACATACAACTCTGAGAGAACTCTCGAGATGTGTTTGGAGTCAATAGTTAATCAAGATTATCCAAAAGAAAAGATAGAAATTATCATCGCAGATGGTGGTTCTACCGATAGAACTCTGGAAATAGCCAGAAAATACACTGATAAAATCATTAACAATCGCTTAAAGACGGGGGAAGCAGGAAAAGCAGTAGGAATTAAACATGCGAAAGGAGATATTATTGCTCTAATTGACTCCGATAACATATTGCCCACAAGAAACTGGCTCAGAAGAATGATAAAACCGTTTGAGGATGTAGAAATAGCCGGGGCTGAACCTCTTTATTATACATACAGAAAACAAGATGGATATATTACTCGTTACTGTGCTTTAATAGGAATGAACGACCCTTTATGTTTGTTTATAGGGAATTACGATCGGTATAATTTACTAACCGGTAAATGGACTGGACTAAAAGTAAAGCAAGAGGATAAGGGTGAATACTTAAAAATTGAGCTTGATGAGAGAGCAATTCCAACAATAGGGGCTAACGGTTTTCTGATAAGAAGAGAAATGCTTGAGAAGTGTTCAATTGGTGATTACTTATTTGACATAGATGTTGTGTATGAATTAGTGAAGCAAAGTTACAACAAGTTTGCCAAGGTTAAGGTTGGGATCGTTCACATTTTTTCCGGCAATATTTCAACATTTGTAAGGAAACAGAGAAGAAGGATTAAAGATTACGCTTATTATAGGGAATTGGGATTAAGAAAATATCCCTGGTCTTCAGTTAGCAAGGGAAAACTTTTGAAGTTTATTAGTTATACTGTGTTTACGTTGCCTTTGCTGGTTCAAGCAATGAGGGGATACATGAAAAAACCAGATATAGCCTGGTTCTTTCATATTCCGGCATGCTGGACAACCTTAATAGTTTATGCTCTTGGAAATATACAAAATTATTTATTTGGTGTTGAGCCGGAAGATAGGAATATGTGGAGTATATAAAAATAAAAACTTAGGAGGAATAGTAAATGGAAAAAGTGTTGATTACTGGTTGTGCCGGTTTGGTAGGTTATGAATGTGTTAGGAAATTTGCCGAAGAAGGATACAAAGTTATTGGTGTAGATAACTTTATGCGTGGTAAACTTTTCGGTGAAGAAGGAGATACAGCAAAAAATCTAGAATTGTTGATGAAAAATTACGAATTTGAATTCCATAACCTAGATGTTAGGGATGAAGGGATTCTAGAACTACTAAAAAAAGTTGAAATTATGGTACACACTGCAGCTCAACCATCACATCCAAAAAGTATAGAAATCCCTTTAGAGGACTTTATGATTAATGCATACGGGACATTATTTCTACTTGAGAGTTTAAGAAAACATAATAAAGAATGTGTTTTTATATTTTGTTCAACAAATAAGGTGTATGGTGAAATACCAAACTACTTTGCCTATAAGATCGTTGGAAAAAGATATGAGCCATTAGATAAAACCATATGGGACGGTTTTGACGAGAACCTTAGGATAGATCAAAATATGCACACTCCTTTTGGCGTCAGTAAGGTTTGTGCTGATTTGTATACTCAAGAATATGCATATTTATATGGTTTAAAAACAGGAATCTTCAGAATGGGATGCATTACTGGTGGTGCTGCAAGAGCGGTGGAGATGCACAATTGGGAGCCTTATTTTGTCAAAAAAGCTTTAACCGGTGAGAAATTACACATTTACGGGTATAAAGGGTACCAAGTAAGAGACGTAATTCATGCAAAAGATTTAGCTGAATTATTCTACAAATTCTCCCAGAACCCTAGACCAGGAGAAGTTTACAATGTTGGTGGGTCAAGAAAAAATTCTATTTCTCTGCTAGAAGCAATAGATCTGATAGAGGAGATTACAGGTAAAAGAATTAATTACGAATATGCCAAAGAAAGAGAGGCAGACCATATTTGGTGGATTAGCAATATACAAAAAGCAAAAGAGCATTACAAGTGGGACATAAAAATCAAACTAAAAGAAATATTCAAAGAAATTTATGAGTCTCTAGCACCCATTTATGAGAAATAAAAATCTAGGTGGAGATATTGTGAACCTATTTGTCGCTGGACACGTAACCGAAGTATATGGGCCAGTACAAGCATTAATTACTTATCTTAAAAACAAGAAGAAAGATTTTAAATTCATCTTACACCCCCTGCCGTACTCTAATATTAGATTTTCAAAATATGGGAGATCCAATACAGCGTTTACAATACTTAAAAAGATGAGAAATTTTAAAATTGAACTATTAGTATATATCCAGCATGTAATATTTAATTTAGTAATTTTACTCGATCAGAGACATAAAATTGATATTTATATTGGTATAGACAATTTAAATGCATTCTCGGGAATAATTTTTCGCTGGATAGGGAAGGTTGATAAAGTAGTATACTATGTTATAGATTATACTCCAAAAAGATTCGAAAATCCAGTTTTAAATTACTTATACCATATGATGGATGAATTTTGCGTTAAACACAGTGATTATGTCTGGAACATTTCCGAAAGAATTGCAAAGATTAGAGAGAAGCAAGGAGTTCCAAAAGAAAAGAATATTGTCGTCCCTGTAGGCATTGAATTAGATAAGATAAAAATACCACCAATAGAGTCTATCCGAAGAAACGTGATCGTCTTTGTAAGCCACCTAGAGAGGTCCAAAGGGATACAACTAGCAATTGAGGCAATGAAAATAGTGGTTAGGAAACATCCTGATGCCGTACTAGAGATTATCGGTACTGGACCGTATGAAGATGAACTGAAAGAGTTGGTTAGAAAAAGAGGATTGGAAGAGAATGTAAAATTCCTAGGTGTTATGGAACATGACGCTCTTTTACAATATTTGCCAACGTGTGGAATTGCATTAGCAACGTATCTTGACGATCCAGATAGTATAACGTATTACGCCGATCCAACAAAACCAAAAGAATATCTGGCATGTGGATTGCCTGTAATAATTACGAAAGTCCCTTGGATTGCTGAAGAAATAGAAAGAAGACGTATGGGCATTGCAATTAACTACAATAAAGAAGAACTAGTAAGAGCAATCAACAAGCTTCTAACTGACGACAATTTCTATAAAATGTGTAGAAAAAATGCAATTGAATTCACTAAAAACCTAAGTTGGGACAAAATATTCGACGAAGCTTTTTCAAAGGTGATACAATGAAATTCGACGTCTTAAGTTATCGAGAAAGAATTCTAAGAAAAATATACAAATACGTCGACTTAAAAGGAAAAGAGATGCTTCTTGATGTCGGTTGTGGCGATGGAGGAGACTGTGAACTCTTCTCTAAATTCGTTAAGAAAGTTGTCGGTACTGACATAAATTTTCATCAAAACTGGATAAAAATTATGGAAAAAAGGATAAATATAGATTTTATTATTAGCGATGCTTGTAATTTACCTTTTCCAAATGAAACTTTTGATCTTGTATATGTAAAGGATGTTTTACATCACATTCAGAATCACGAAGATGCTTTAGAAGAAATTATAAGAGTAACAAAAACTGGAGGTCAGATTATAATTATAGAATCAAATAGGTATAATCCAATTTCACATATTCACTTAACTTTAATAAAAGATCATGAGCATTTCAGTAAAAATTTTTTTTACCAGTTAATAGAAAGGCACTTCAATAATTTCGAGTTTTTTACAATAGATAGCCACGTATTCTGTGTCAGAAATAAAACCATTATCAAATTATTGCATTATTTCGAGGATTTTCTAGAAAAAATACCTATAATTAACAATTATTTGAACTATAATATTGCGATAGCTATTAAAGAGGGTGTCAAAAAATGATAAATTTAAAGTTTTTAAGATTATTGGCATGTCCTTTATGTAAATCCTCCCTTAAATTAGGCACTAATAATCTAAAATGTGTTAATTGCAACCAAGAATTTCTAATAGTAGGCAATATTCCAATTTTAGTAGCTAAAACTTCAAAACATGTTGAAATACAGGCAAAAATATTTAATAAGGAATTCAAAACCTATGATAAATATGAACTTGAAAACTGGAGAATAAGCTACATTAGGAGGCTTTTTGAATGGTTAGAATTATCTCCTGGAGATAACTACTTAGATATAGGTGTTGGTGGTTCAGGATATACTGTTATCGAAGCTTCAAGGAAAAATGTGTTTTCTGTTGGTATTGACATATCTTTCGAAGGCATCAAAAAGGCAAAATACTTTGCAGAAAATGAATTAAAAAATTCCAAATTATGTAATTTTGCGGTTGCTAATGCTGAATACTTACCATTCAAAAGTAAAACTTTCAGTAAGGTAAGTGCAATTTCAGTGTTAGAACATATACCAAATGATGAATTAGTAATAAAAGAGATTGCAAGAATTATAAAACCAAATGGAAAAGTATTTATTTCAGTCCCAAATATGTATAAAAGAATAAACCCGATTTTTTGGATGCCTTATTATATACATGACAAAAAAGTGGGTCATCTTAGACACTATAAAGCAGAAGACTTAATTGAAAAATTCTCTAAACAAGGTTTTAACATAGAAGGTGTTTTCTATACTGGACACTTTCCAAAAATGCTTCAAATTTTTCTTTCTTTAATCCATCCAAAATTAAAAAACAAAGACTCAAAGCTGTGGTGGAAATTCGAGGAAATGGATCTAAAGAGAAGTAGCAAAAAATCCGGGCTGCAACTCACATTAATTTTTAAGAAAGTGTATTAGTGGTGTACTATGAAATGCGAAGCACTGAAAATCCTTTACATTGTGAATGGCAATGGACTTTCAGATAAACTTGGTGGAAGCTTAAGACGAACAATTGAAATTGCAAAAAAATTCAAAGAAAAAGGCATTGAAACATACATTCTCACAACAATGGGCGGATTCAAAGCCTGTAAGAAATTTGGAATGAATGCTAATTATTATATCCTTCCTTCACATATCTGGAAAAATAAAGAAGATACAATATTTGATAGAATAATATCATATTTAATCAGTACGTTGTTTTCATTTATTTTTATTCCAAAGTTGCCGAAAGTTGATGTAGTTTACACGGATTCTGACTATTTTTGTGATATTATACCTGCACTTCTATACAAAATAAAATACAAAAACACAAAATGGATTGCAATGATTCACCATAAAATTTCAGTTAAAAAAAATACACCTTTTAGTTTTGTAACAACATGTTTATCTTCAATCCTCCAGAAATTAGATTGGCTTATTATTAAAAAATTTGCTGATAATGTTTTTCTTCTTAAAACAGACATGGGTAAAAAAATAGCCAAAGAACTTAACGTTCCAGAAAAAATAAGTTTCGTACTTAATGGAGTTGATTTAAATATTATAGGTTCAATTAAAGTCAAAGATAAAACATATGATGCTTGTTTTTTGGGTGGATTAAGACCAAATAAAGGATTATATGATATTGTTCCTATTTGGAGAGAAGTTTGCAAATATAAAAGTGACGCGAAACTAATAATAATTGGACATATAGATCCAGTTTATAAAAGATATCTAGAGAAAGAAATAAAGAAGTATAATCTAGAAAAAAACATTATATCTATAGGATTTGTTAAGGAGGATGATAAAATTAAATACATGAAAAGAAGTAGAGTGTTCATATTTCCAAGCCATGAGGAGGGATTTGGAATGGCTATTTTAGAGGCAATGGCTTGTGAGTTACCCGTAGTTGCATTTGATTTACCAACATATGACGATATTTTTAAAAAAGGTTTAATAAAAATATCCAATAAAGATATTATAATATTTGCTAATATAATCATAGAACTTTTAAAAAATGAAAATAAAAGAATAATGCTGGCTAAAGATGCAAAAAAATTCGTACGAGAATACGATTGGTACAAAATTGCTGAAAGGGAAAAACGGATTATTAAAATGCTTGTGCTGAAACAATAGAAGACATTTGTTGTATAGGGTACAGATCATAATACATCCCGTATTTTGAATAAAAAGAGAGGAGGACGGGGAATTAGAGCTTAATCTAAAAATTTTAAGATCAATTATTATGCGATCTATTGTATAATAATTTTCGAACCCGTAAGAAAAGATTTCTCCATGGAGTGTTGATAAAATGACCATTAAAACTAAGATCTGTAAAAAACAAGTCCAAAAATCACTAAAAATAGATATATAGAAAGTTCATAACGGCTGATTAACATTCATTTAGACGTTGGTAACTACATAAGCTTCCTTATGACTATGTAAAGTGTAAAGTAAATAAAATATTAGGATGGCGGGTGTGAGGGTGAGTTCAATGAGATGTCTATCAAAGCTCAGATTTGCTGTAGATAAAGTGCATCCATTTTCATTTTACCTAATCTTTTATTTCATCATATTGCATGAACCATTCCTAGCTAATCTCAATAGTATAATTTGGCTAGTCGACACATTTGTACCCAATATACCTCCTAAAGCCAACATTGATGTATTTGTTTCATGTTGGGCCCAACTCAATTTTGGTCAACCTTATTCGGGACCTTTAATTTTACCATTGGTATATGGGTTATCAAAGCTCTTTGGAGTGACTATAGCTCAGAGAATAATCATATTTTCAGTGTTTGTAATATCTACCATTTCAATGCATCTTTTTTTAGAAAAAACTAATCTTGTTAGTTCCAAATTATTTATTTTAATTACATCAATTATATATGGGATAAATGGAGTTGTTTTAAAAAATTTTTTTGCTACTGGTATTATGTTCATATATGCTACAGCCCCCTTAGTTATGTTGTTTACGTTTAGACTTTTATTTTCTGACGACGACTTACCATCAAATATATTAGGATTATCATTTTCTCTATTTTTATCATCCCTAATTAACTTTCAAGGGGTGTTTTTAATGATTCCGTTAATAACATCCCTCTTCCTCGCATATTTATTATCCCAAAGAAGATCCCTCAAAAACATATTATTTAGACTTGCAAGAATTATTGTCTCTCTTGGCTTTTATATTTTGTTGATCTTGCCAGTTTTCTATACCCACCTAGACATTTTAGTTGATGATTGGCCTCCCGACCTCCAACAAATTGTAAAAAGTCGTGGAATTAGCATAGAACCCGTTAGAAGACCTATATATCAAGTACTATACCCAAACCCTCTCTCCGTGTTTCTCATTTTTTCACAAGAGTATACATGTTGCCCCATCTCAACACACCCCCTAAATCCATTAGCTTTTATATTACCAATAATTGTTATTTTCTCTCTTTTTACTAAAGAATACTTCAAAAGAGCTATCTCCCTAAGCTTTATATCTTCAATATTATTGATAAACGGATGGATTTTATTAATAAAACTTGGAAGCAATATCCCAAATCAAATCATAAGCAAAAGTGTATTTTTAGCCCCTTTTGCAGGACCCGTTAAATTGATGATAGTTACATCACCACTTTTATGTACATTAATACCTATTGGCCTCAACGAAATATCAAAAAAGATTACTAACAAATTCAGTAGTAAGACTATATCTATATTCCTACTACTGACCATCATACTTTTAATAATTTTCCCAATAATTACATATGGCAATTTTTTAGTATTCAATTTAGAGAGAGCAATAACACCCCATAGTATGATAAGCGGACAAGGTGGGACACATGAGGTCACATGGGGAAACATTCCACAATATGCCATTGACATGATCTCAGATTTCCAGAATGAAAAAACTAAAAACGGACCATTTAGAGTTCTATTTGTGCCACAAGAAGCAAATACCAACTACTATAGAAACTTATATATGGAAAGTGGCATTTTCCCTTCCGGAAATGACATAATTGATAAGTATATAGAATATGTTGTTCATACTATGTCCGAATATTCACACGACAAAAATAACATGTCCGAACTTAATTTGAGTTTATTACTTAAGCCATTAAATATTAAGTATATCGTTGTTTTGAAAAATTATAAACAACGTGGTGAGCCACGAATTTGGTATTCTGGAGATATACCCGAGTACATCGTCGGTGACCCAAAGTTATTCGAATCCATATTTGATCGACAAGAAAAGATAGTAAAAATTAAAGAAACAGATGACTATATTATATATAAAAATAAAGATTTCCTACCTTTAATTTTCGTTTCGAAGGTATTTCTAAATAAGCAAGAGATTACATCTTACGATTGGGAAGAAATATCAAACGAAGATGGCGTTTACATTAGAATTACTGAAATGAATCCATTATACTCTCCTTCACAATATAAGATTTATGTTAAGGTACTAGAAGAAAATTCTGGTCCTTATTATATATACTTCTTTGAACAATTTAACAAAGACTGGAATACGTATATAATTTACCCCAATGGAGAAAAGGAGAAATTAACACATTTTAAGGCAATGGGTTGGGCCAATGGATTCTATCTTGAAAATAAATATGGAAACGAATTTACGCTTGAATTAATTAATGAAACGCAAAATTTAAGAGAATTTATTTTAATTTTATGGATAGCAATTTTATTTATATCTTATACAATGCTACTAGTTAGAACATATCAGAAAAAATAAACTATCTCTCATTTCAACTATTTTACACAACTCTAGATGTAGATCACTACTCAGAGATAGTAAATGCTAAACTTATTATAGCTAACCACAAATAACCTACCATTATATTTTCCCCATAACTACTCTAGTTAGTGGTGAAAAAATATGAACAAGAGTCTGCAGAGTGAAGAAAAGAAGGAGTCTCTCAATATTCTGTTTATAGTCTCCAACAATCTTAACTGGTCAGGAAAAATCGGAGGAGGTGAAATAAGAGTTCTTAAATCTGCTAAAAGATTGAGCTATAAAAATAATGTCAAGATCTTGGAGTCTGCACCCTCTCCCACTCGTTTATTAGGATTAGATTTACCCACCATTACTATTACATTACCAATTATGGGCATATTAGAGAATGAACACAACAACTTCGAAAGAATCTTATTATTGCTTATACGTTTTTTTATATGGATTTTAACGTCAATTAAAATCGGATTTGATCGTGAAGACATTGATATAGTAGTCGCAGCAAATGGTACTTTATCAGACTTACTCCCTGCATATATAATTGCCGCCCTTAAAAATTCCCCTTTAATTTGTTATGTTCAGATTACGGGTTATGGATCACATAATACTCTAAAAGAGAGGATCACATTATACTTATTACGGAAGGCTACTGCATTAATTTCAGTCTCGAAATTAGTATATAAAAACTTAATCTGTCTTGGATTTCCTGATAGCCAAATTATTTTGTCCTCCAATTTTGTTGATCACCAGTATTTTGATTCAATAACAGTCTGTGACAAAAAATACGATGCATGTTTCGTGGGGAGAGTGGAAAAAATCAAAGGTGTCGAAGACCTAATAAAAGCTTGGAATATTGTTGCTAAAAAAAATAAAAAACGCACATTACTAATTATAGGAGCTGGGAACTACTACAACCATGCTATGAATATCATCTCTAAATACGGATTGGAAGAAAATGTTAAAATGTTAGGCTTCTTACCCGAAGAAGAAAAAATAAAAAAGATGAAACAGAGCAGGATTTTTATTCATCCATCTAAACTTGAAGAAGAAGGATCATCACTTAGTATTTTAGAAGCCATGGCATGCTCACTCCCTGTTTTGAGTTATGACAATAAGACACACAAAGTTTTATTCAGTGAATGCAATGGTTTTATTACATCTCCTACGGGCAACATAGAACGCCTAGCCCAAAATATTGAAAGGCTACTGAATATGGACTACATGAAATTAGGCATAAAATGTAAAAAATTCTCAAAAAGGTATGATGAGAGAGATGTCCTAGAACGTGAATTCAATTTAATTTTAAATAAAATTAATTTAGATACGGAGGGTAAAAGTAATGAAATATAATATTATTATCATAGTAATGGATGCGGTAAGAGCCCGTAATATGTCCTGCTATAGATATTCCAGGAACACTACACCAAACATAGATGAGTTCTCCAAAAAGGCTGTTTTGTATGAAAACGCAATATCACCTGCACCATGGACTCTTCCTGCAGTAGTTTCTCTTTTTACCGGCTTATTGCCATCAGAACACGGTGTCATTGACGAAAAGAATAAACTCACAAAACCATCTTTAGCAAGCATACTCAAAAAAGAAGGGTACGAAACCATAGCATTTTCCAATAATCCATGGGTATCACGTAACTTTGGCTTAGACCAAGGATTTGACAAATTCTACGAATTCGATAAATACACATTCCCCAGTAAAGGAATCCCAAGAATTATTGAACTTATTAAGGCAGGATTATCACTAAAAGATTATGGAGCGGAAATTACCAATATAAACATTATAAAATATTTAGAAGAGAGAGATAGAAATAAGCCTTTTTTTATGTATGTTCATTATATAGAGCCGCATCATCCATATAATCCAAGAAGACCGTTCAATAAAAAATTTGGAAATAAATTTCCTTGGGATTTGATTATCAACAAACGTATCCGCGATAAGAAATTCCCGGATTTTTATTCTGGAGACTGGAAAATATCAGACTCTGAACGAAGGATTCTTATTGACTTATATGATGGTGAAATAGCTTACTTAGATTATAAAATTGGTGAACTTCTAGATAACATCTCATATTTACTGGACGAAACCCTAATAATTATTACTGCAGATCATGGTCAATGTTTTGGTGAAGAACGTGAATTGAGGATTATTGAGCATCAGATAGGTCTATACGACGATTTGATAAAAGTACCTTTAATAGTTAAATATCCAGAACGTGGAAAAGAAAGAGTATATAACCAAGTACAATTAACAGATATATTCGGTACGATTATTGATATAGTAGGTAAAAAAAGTAATTTCCCATCTCTTTTAGAGAAGGAAGAATGTGAGGAACTCTCAAAATATGCGTTTTCCGAATACACACCGCCTATACATACATTGAATAAAATTACAGATGATAGGATAAATAAAATTTATAGAGAAAAGAGAATAGCCATAAGGACTAACGACTATAAATTAATAAATAATATTAATTGTAAAAAAGAATTATACAATCTGAAGAATGATCCATTAGAGTATAATAACATATACTATTCTGATAATAAATTGATTCAGGAAATAAGAAAAGAACTTATGACTAAACTAGAACAAAAGTTCATAAAAACCCACATAGAAAATGAACGCATTAAAATTAAAAAAGCAATTAGTAAACATAAGGACATTTTTAAAAAGTTTAATACATAATCCCAGTCCCCCTACCTTGTTATAAGCTGAGATAAACAAAGTTAGATTATAAACTACAGAACTAAACCCTAGAACCGGTTCGAATTAGTTTATAATGATTTCTACTACATCCTTCACAGGATCATTGGAAATTCACTCTACGACCGGAGAGAAGAAAAAAAGTGTGATTTGCCAAGACTATAACATCATAAGAGAGCCAATCGATGCTCCAGCCAGATGACTTCAAAGTTAAAAAAATATTAAGCTTCCAACAAAGGTGATGATATGTGAATGGTGTCAGAAAGATAGTCCTAACCGGACTTGCGCTCCTAATGCTTCCCCTTTGGTTCCTGCGATTATTCGAAGACGAAATACTCTACTGGGATATGGCAAGAAACTTCGGAGGGGGGGTATTTCATCCTCGCTCGTCCTTGGCATTCTTGATTGCTTTACCTTTGATTAAATCCTCTCAAGATATATATCTCCAGATAATGCTGCCAAGACTTTTGACTGCAGCTATTACAATAGCATGCTCACTACTCATATATAGGATCTCTAAAGAGTTTTATGGAGGAAAAGCAGCTTTAATATCTACCATTCTATTTCTGCTCTCATTCAACACGCTGAGATTCGGAGCAAGGTATAACTTGGAGCCATACGGGCTATTCTTCATACTTCTGGGATTGTATTTTTTTATAAGGAATAGATTTGCACTATCTGGAGTTTCTGTAGCTCTTGCTTTTGCAGCAAGGGAGATGTGGCTGATTTTTTATCCATTCTACTTGATATACGTGTGGAAAAACAAAAAAGAGGAACTCTCTAAGACATTCTTAGTTTCGATTATAATAATTGCAGGAAACATAGCTTGGATTTATCTATTAAAAACAGGATGGCGTCCAATAACTGAATCTGCTGCAGAATATTTGATAAACCAGAACCTCAAACTAATTACCCTTATCTTAAGAGACTGGGCTGAGAGTCTCATTGCCCATTTTTTTACGATTTTGGGCTTTATTTACGGAATTTACAAGGATGAGAAACATAGAAACATCCTGCTTTTAACCCTCCCACCTCTTTTGACCCTAAACTTAATTCCCGGATTCATATTGAACGGACCATTTGAAAGATACTTTCTCGGACCACAGGCTCTGCTATCAATTGTAGCTGGTTTTGGTCTTATAAAGCTGGCTGAAGATGTCAAATACCACATGAAGTTCAGATTAGATTCTGTAAAGTTAATTATTGTACTGTTGATACTGCAAACAGTGGCATTAAGCATAGCAGTCTACGAGCTAAGTGAAATAGGAGCAGATAGCACCTACGATTTCGGTTTTTGGTATGACAGCAAAATAATAGACATTCTGAACAAACAAGCAGAAGGAGAACTTATAGCTGGCACACCACACGGCGTTTTTGTAAAAAACGCTACTTGGGTATGGACTGAAAGAAAAGTTGAGAAAGCCATAATGCTCGATCCAGACTGGTTTATCACATACAAAGCATGGGTTGAAATTAAAGAAACCAAAAATGGGAATATCACAATTTATTACATAGGGCCATACGTCCTAATCCATTCACATCCACGTGGCTATATTGATGAGGTTGTTACACTATCAGACTTCGGGTTCTGGAAGTTGAGGAAATAAGCTTTGGCGAAATTCATTTATACAACTCGATTCTCGCTAAAATGATGAAAATATCTATTATCGGCTCCGGATATGTTGGCATTGTTACTGGTATAGGATTTGCTGAACTTGGAAATGAAGTAATTTTTGTTGATATTGATGAAAGCAAGATCAATTTGATTAATTCTGCAAAACCGCCAATATATGAAAGGGGATTAAAAGAGCTGATGCAGAAGAACAAAGAGCGGTTCTATGCCACAATAGACTACAATGAAGCTATAAACAAATCGCAGATAACATTCATTTGTGTTGGAACTCCACCAAACCCTGATGGATCAATCAATCTGGATTATGTTAAATCTGCTGCAGAAGCCCTTGGAAAAGCTCTAAAAAACAAAAAAGACTTCCATACAGTTGTTATTAAAAGCACAGTTTTACCTGGTACCACTGAAGATGTTGTAAAACCGATAATTGAAAAAGAATCTGGTAAAGAAGCATTTGAAGAGTTTGGTTTGGCATCCAATCCTGAGTTTTTGAGAGAAGGTAACGCTGTTTACGATTTCTTCAATCCAGACAGGATAGTAATCGGAGTGAAGGATGAAAAATCGAAAGAAATTCTTGAACAGCTTTATAATTCATTCAACTGTCCCAAGCTTATAACAGACATAAAGACGGCTGAGATGATCAAATACACTTCAAACGCTTTTCTTGCCACCAAGATTTCATTTGCTAACGAAATAGGAAACATATGCAAAAAATTAGGCATAGATGCCTATGAAGTATTTAAGGGCGTTGGACTTGATCACAGAATAAACCCCTCATTCTTCAGAGCTGGTATAGGCTTTGGTGGAAGCTGTTTTCCAAAAGACGTCAAAGCCTTAATCGCGAAAGCTGAAGAGTTGGGTGAAGATCCAAAACTGCTGAAAGCAGTAATAGATGTGAATGAGGAACAACCACTAAGATTAATCGAACTGCTAAAGAAACACATTCCAGATTTAAATGGGAAAACAATAGGCATTCTCGGTTTAGCTTTCAAACCCGACACCGATGACATTAGAGAGAGTAGAGCAATACCTATTGTTAGAATACTATTAAATGAGGGGGCGAGAGTGGTTGCATACGACCCAAAAGCAATGGAAAACTTCCAAAACATATTCCCTCAGGTTGATTATGCACCCTCAGAAAAAGTGCTCGAAAGTGATGCTGTTTTGATAGTTACGGAATGGGGAGAGTTCAAGAATCTTAACTATAAGGGAAGGATAATTATTGATGGACGACGGATCGAAAAAGCAAAGGAAGAGGCAAGAATTTACGAAGGAGTGTGTTGGTGATGATCAAAAAAGCTGTAATTCCTGCTGCAGGTTATGGGACGAGAATGTTGCCAATAACTAAAGCTCAGCCGAAAGAAATGGTGCCGGTAGTTCACAAACCAGTTATCCAGTATGTGGTGGAGGAAGCATACTATTCCGGGATCAAAGATATCCTAATCATAACTGGAAAAGGAAAAAGAGCAATTGAAGACCACTTTGACAGAAGTGATTTACCAAAGAAAGATAGATACTTAGCCGAACTCGACAGAATCCTTGAAGAAATTGACATATTCTTTGTGAGGCAAAAAGAGCAGAAAGGATTGGGTGATGCTGTCAGGTATGCGGAATCATTCGTTGATGATGAGCCATTTGCTTTACTGCTCGGAGATACGATCACTTTCCCTCCATGCACCAAGGAATTGATCCACATACACAATAAATACAAAACACCAATTGTCGCAGTTGAGGAAGTTCCCATGGAAAAAGTCAGCCTGTATGGTATCATAGCATGCAAAAAGATTGGTGGTTTAGTTTATCAGATAGAAGACCTCATTGAAAAACCAAGTGTTGATGATGCTCCAACAAATCTCGCGATACTGGGCAGATACATACTGACTCCAGATATTTTTGATTGCATTCAAGAAACTAAACCCGGGAAAGATAACGAAATACAACTTACAGATGCTATGAAACTCTTGAATAATAGGAAAAGGATGTATGGTTACCTGTTTAGAGGAAAGAGATATGACATAGGAAATAAACTTGACTGGTTGAAAGCAAATATGGAGTTGGCATTGAAAGATGAGGAGATTGGAGGAGAGATAAGAGAGTTCATAAAATCAATGGAGGTTTATCATGACTGAAAAAGATGTTGTTCGCGAGGGAGTGAACGAGATTTCCAAGAACTTAGGAGATATAAGTTTTGAAGATCAAACCATACTCGTAACGGGAGGCGCCGGTTTTCTCGGTTCATGGATATGTGATGTGCTAATCAGTCAGAATGCAAAGGTAATATGTGTAGACAATCTTGCAAGTGGTTTGAAAAACAACATCTCCCATTTACTAACCCAAAAGAACTTTAAGTTTATCAGCCACGACGCATCTCAGCCAATATGCCTTGGTGAGAAGATTGATGTTGTTATGCATTTAGCTTCGAGAGCTTCTCCCTTAGAGTTTGATAAATATCCTATCGAAATAATTAAGGCTAATACATTCGGCACAATGGTTTCGCTGGAAATCGCAAAAAAGAACAATGCAAGGTTCTTGTTTACTTCAACCAGTGAAGTTTATGGTGATGCTGAGGTAGTTCCTACGCCTGAAACATATAACGGCAATGTAAACCCAATTGGTGTGAGGGGTTGCTATGATGAATCAAAGCGATGTGGAGAAGCATTGTGTATGGCATATCTAAGACAACATGGTGTAGATGTTAGAATAGCAAGGATTTTTAATACATATGGACCAAGAATGAGAGCAGACGGAGTTTATGGCAGAGTTGTTCCGAGATTTATTAATCAGGCATTGAAAAACGAGGCTATAACAATTTTCGGTGATGGTAAGCAGACAAGAAGTTTCTGCTATGTAACAGATCAGATTGAAGGGTTATTAAGGCTTGCATGGTTTGATGGAGCAAAGGGAGAAGTCGTAAATATAGGCAATCCTACCGAGATTACGATTTTGGAGCTGGCTGAAGTTGTTAGGAAAGTTACAGACTCAAATTCACAATTACAATTCAATCCATTACCACCGGACGATCCAAAAAGAAGATGTCCAGATATAAATAAGGCAAAAGAGATTCTTAAGTGGAGACCCAAGATCGAACTTGAAAAAGGTTTGAAGAAAACTGTAAAATGGTTTAAGTTAATGATTCAATAATAAAATATTTAATAAATAATAAAATATTATTTCAAAGTTGAGATTGAAACAACATACTTCAGTAGAAAATGAAAAACGCAGAAAATAACCATACTCGGATTGGCTTTTCACATATGATTTACCTTGGTTAAGCATTCCACAAAAAATCAATCCCTTGGAAAGTCAAAGTTCAAGCTAAAAAGCCTTTCATGCTCTCTTTTGCCGAAGCATACGATCCTCTGTGGGAAGCCAGAATATACAAAGAGCAAAAAGGTTGAAACAGTCAAATCAATTGTTAAACTAATCTGTTAAATCTATCCTGCTCTATTCTGTCATTAATTTTTTCTGGATCAACGAAACAGAGAACCTCGAAATCGCAATCAGATACAAACATGGCTGGTTTGAAATCGGTTTAACTAGATTTTTTCACTCAACTAAGATCAGATTCAAACCGAGTTTCTTAAGCGTCTCAAAATTCCTGTCGAGAGTTGCCAATGGCAGTTTATGAGCCAAGCAAATCGAGCCGATGGAGAGATCTCTCAGGCTTATCATTCTCCCAGCATCCTTAACCTTCCTGTAAACCTCAGCTGCTACTTCAGCGGATCTGTCATCAAAAGGTAGTTTTTCAAATGAATCCAAAAAATCTATCTCTTTCAGTTTCGGAATCCCAATGAGTATCTCGAATTTGGTTACAACGGTTATGTAAAAGTGATTATCTATTGAAAGAACTCTTTTGAGGACCGTTTCATTACCTCTTGCCACTTCTATGATTACATTTGTATCAAGGACTGTCCCCATTTTTCAAAATCCTCCTTAAGACCATCTAACCTATTCTTCACTACTCTATACTCCTCCTCGCTAAGTATACCGAAAATCTTTATAAGAGCCTTTGCATTTCCCTCTCTGATCTTCAGAAGTTCTCTTATTACTTCTGAAAAGCTTCTTTTTCCTTTTATTCTCAAAAGCTCCTCATAAACATCGTCTGCTATGGTTACTGTCTTAACCATACTAAATTGAGTGCACTCAACTTATTTATGTTTTGTGACATTAATTTTCCAAATATAAGTACATGCATATCCACCTAAGTGCTTAATTTTTTCTTTCATTTTAACTGAGCATTTGATTTTGGAAGCCAGTATACCAGTTATGGTCGTCCACAACAGTAAGTAAACTCCTATTCAGCCATAAACTGCTTGGATCAACGAAACCGGTGATATAGATATCATCATCAGATACAAACCACAGGACTGGTTTGAGATTGGCTTAGCAATCTCAGCCACAACCTTTGCTGGATCCATAGGTTACCTATTCTACGACTGGAGAAAAGAGAAAGGAGATGAATGGACTGAAAAGATTAAAAGAAAAATCAAGAAACTCCTTAGACGAAAGTGATTTTAAAGCAACAGGGAAAATGGCTTGCTTGAGCAAAAAATATATAAACTACAAGAATAATTGAGTTATTCATGGAGTATTATCCAAGAAAAATAGAGGAGAAACTGGAGAAGTGGATTAAAAGAAAAGAGGCAATCATAATCAAAGGACCCAGACAGTCAGGAAAAACAACACTTCTACTGCATCTCAGGGAAAAGTTTGGTGGAGATTATGTAACCTTGGAAGATGATGAGATGTTAAATGCTTTTGAAAATGCACCAAAACAATTTATGAGTAGATTTATGAACAAAGAAGGAATTCTCTACATTGATGAAGCACAGTATTCAAAAAAGGCAGGGAAAACGATAAAATTGCTCTTCGATCTATTTTCGGATAAATTAAAAATTATTGTCACAGGTTCAGGATCTTTCGATATAAAGGTGGAAGTTGGAAAATATCTCGTTGGTAGAACGGTTTATTTCGAGCTTTTTCCGCTGGATTTTGAGGAATTCCTGATGTGGAAAGCAAAAGATCTCCACAAAATCTTCGTTGATTACAAAGAATCGCTTGCAAGCTTTATAAGGCAGGGTGATGAACCCCAACATCCTGCATTTGAGAGAGAATTTTACAACTTGCTTGAGGAATATCTAATCTATGGCGGCTTCCCGGCGGTTGTAAAGGAGGGTGATGAGGATACAAAAAAAGAATTGCTCAAAAACCTTACCCAGACTTATCTTGAAAAAGATATCTTCTTTTTCTTGAATATTAGACATCTGGAGAAATTCAGAAATTTCCTGAAATATTTGAGCTTCAACACGGGCTCTTTGCTTGAAATCTCAGGTGTAATGAGGGAACTGAATATGGATTACAGGACTGCAGAACACTACCTTTCAATTCTGAACAGTACATTTATAATTTCCCTTCTTCCACCCTTTCAGGGAAGCCTAACAACTGAGTTGAAAAAATCCAGAAGGATCTACTTTCTTGACACTGGTTTAAGGAATTCATTGATAAACAACTTCCTGACACTCGAAAGCAGAATAGACAGGGGCGTTCTACTGGAGAATTTCATATTCAATGAATTGAGATCGAATTTTGATTGTAAGATAAACTACTGGAGAACCACGGGAAAGGCAGAGGTTGATTTTATTCTAAACCTTGGTGATGAAATTGTGCCTGTAGAGGTAAAGAGCAGAAGTAAACTAACAAGGGGTTTTCTTAGCTTTTTAAGACATTATACGCCTAAAGTAGCTATTGTATTTACGGAAAGAGAGTTCGGTGTTAAAGTGATGGGAGTAACTAAGGTTGCCTTTGTTCCACACTTCTTCATTTAGCGAGAGGAGAACCTTTGAAAATGTGAAAGCATGAGCAATTTCAAGAAGATTACTTTACTCGGATTTACACTCCTGATAATCCCACTATGGTTTCTGCGATTATTCGATGATGAAATACTCTACTGGAATATGGCAAAAAACTTCGGAGAATTACTTCTCCCCCGATCATCTTTAGCTTTTCTGATTGCTTCACCTCTGATCAAGTTCTCTCCAGATATATATGTTCAAATAATGCTGCCAAGACTTTTGACTGCAGTTATTACAATAGCATGCTCACTGCTCATATACAGGATCTCTAAGGAATTTTATGGAGAGAGATCAGCCTTAAGTGTAGTAACTTCAACCTTCTCTCCTTTTTCTATTCTCTTCTGAGATCTATCGGACTCTTCTTGACTTATGTGGATAACCAGTAAAATTATGTAGATAATCAATGAAACATCCGATGAAAAACTTTTTCTACTCAGTTTAACCTCCCGGTTTAACTTCCTGTTCAGGAAAATATTCAGCTTAATATTCAGCTTAGTACTCAGCTTCCACTCTCTACGAAATCTGTAAAAAACTATTTTTAAATCAATTATACAAAGTTAAATTTAAATAAATAGACACTCTAACAAATTTCATGGACTTCGACATCAGGATGCCGATAGTTAAGCTTGACAGGACGAAAATAGCGATTCTGAAGGAGAAAATACTTGACCCCAACATCACGACAAGGAAACTCAGTCAGGTGCTAAAGGACAAATACGGGATCTCTCTAAGTCATGCGAGAATTGCAGAGATTCTGAAGGAGATGCGGGAGATGGAGGTGTTCAGAGAAACAGTTATTCCAAATGAGAACTACTTCATATTCTCTTTTATTGAGATGAGCTTCGACAACAAGAACTTTGCAGAAAACTGGAGGAGAACATACGAGTATCTGATAAACTCGCCCAATGTCATGCTCTTTTTCACGACAGACGGCATATTTCGCTGGAAGTTCATGATGGTTTTCAGGAGTTTTCAGGAGGTTTCCAGATGGGTGCACGGCTTCCTGAAGGACCATGGACAGCTCATCAGAGACATGAATCTGCAGATAGTCTATAGAATACTGAAATTCAAGTTTGATGATGCCCTTCTTTTGGACCTTCTATCAGGCTCTGAATCCCTGAATCAAACATTGTAAAGGTAATTACCTTTATTATTTTTCAAACTATACGAAATCCTTAAATACTTTGTTTACGATTTTAAGCTAATTGATTGAAAAAGTTTACAAGTTTTTAGTGGAGGGATAGGATGGGTAAAACCGTTGAGGATTTACCTCAGATAAAGCAGTTTAGAGAATGGTTTGAGAAAAGACACGACTATGCAAAAGAGTGGAAAAGGAAAAATGGTGGAAAAGTTGTTGGCTATTACTGCACTTACTGCCCTGAAGAAATTCTATACGCTGCTGGAGTACTTCCCGTAAGAATTCTCGGTTCCCACGAACCTGAGAGTATAACAAGACCGTTTCTCCATGATATGTACTGCCCCTTCTGCCACGATACTCTTGCTCAGGGACTGCAGGGGAGGTACGACTACCTTGATGGAATTACGCTGGCACAGTCATGCCTGCATATGAGGCAGTCTTATTTCAGCTTCGTAGACAGAGTACCCAACATTCAGTGGAGTTATTACATGCATTTTCCCCATGGAGTGAACAATCCCCATGCAGCGCCTTATCTCAGAGAAGAGATTGAAAAATTCAAGTCAGCAGTTGAGGAGTGGACCGGAACAACGATAACCAACAAAGAGCTGGATGAGGCGATTGAGGTTTATAACAAAAACCGCCAGCTCATGAAAAAAGTTTTTGAGTTGAGGAAGAGTGAGAATCCGCCAATTACAGGTTTACACGCAATGGAGATGGTGGCCTCCTCGCAAATGGTTGACAAAAAAGACCACAACGAGGTTTTAGAGTCTCTTCTGGAGGATCTGGAGGGAGCTGAGGTTGAAAGAGAAACTGGAACAAGGCTGATCCTGATAGGCAGTGAAGATGATGACAGGAGCTTTCTTGAATTGGTGGAATACGGAATAAACTATCCAGCGACCTTTGTCTATGAAGAGTGCTGCACAGGAGCGAGGTATTTCTGGGATGAAGTTAAACCAAACGAGGACAGGCTAATGGCTCTTGCAGAGAGATATGTTTACAGAATTCCATGTCCGGCAAAGGACTGGGCTGCCGGAAGTCTCATCAGAAGGAGATTTCAGCATATTGAAAGGGTGATCAAAGAATACAATGTAGAAGGGGCGATAATCGCTCAGATGAAATTCTGTGATCCCCACGAACTTGACATTCCGGCTCTGAGAGATCTGTTTGACAGATATGATGTGAAGCATTTAACCTTGGAGCTCGACATCACCCAGCCGGTCGGACAGTTCAGGACCCGTGTTGAGGCATTTTTGGAGGCAATGGGTGAGGAGGATCTGTTCTTCTGAGGTGAGATAATGGAAGTAAAGGTTAGACCGCTTGAATGTTGGGATGATTTTAAGAAGTATAGGGAAAGATATTACAGGAACTACTTAGAGGCAAAGGAAAAGGGTGGCATTAGGTGGGCGGGTTCTGCCTGGGCATTTGATGCGATACCTCACGGACTGGGAGAGGATGTTTATCCACTTACAGGAGAGCCATACGGAGCAACATGTGCATTTTTCCACGACTTCTCCAGGGAATGCTTAGAGACAATAGAGAGAAGAGGTGTTGCAAGAGATCTCTGCGGGTATATGAGGAATTACTGGGGTTCAATTGCCCTGAATAAGTATCTGCTCACTGACGGGACCTTGGTTGAACCATTTCCAAAACCTGATTTTAATTTCACAATCCACATCTGCTGTACCCATGCGAAGTGGTATCATTATGCAGCTGAGCTTGAAGGAGGCGTACCGACCTTCGCAGTTGATATCTCAGTAGGTCCTGGCTACCTGCTGGATGACAAGAAAATAGACTATGTTGTCAGGCAGCTAAATGATGCAATCTCCTGGATGGAGAAGATAACCGGGAGAGAATACGATGATGAGCTTTTAATTAAAGCTGTGTATGCAGAGGCAGACTCGATGTCGACCTGGGCAAAGATCTGCAAGCTGAATCAGGCAAAACCGGCTCCACTGGAAGAAAAATCGATGTTCAGTCTTTATGTGCTGAATCTCATCAACAGGTCGGATCCTGAAGTAGCGAAACTGTATCATAAACTTCACGATGAAGTTGAAAGCCGTGTTAAAAGAGGGATTGGCGCTTTAACCTATGAACAATTCAGATTTCTTACCGACAATCCACCTCCGTGGGCATTTCTCAAGGTTTACAGGTATCTTGAGAAGGAGTATGGGGCAGTCTCACTGGGAGCAATCTATACATTTGGTCTTGCCGGAGGATGGCTGGGAATGGATGAGAAGGGAGAAAAATGGATATGGGAACCAGCTCCAACTCCTGAGGAGGCTGGAGTTGAGATAACAAACAGAGAGGAGGCATTGAGGTGGACGGCAGAGTATAACCTCAGGTATAGAGCCTCATGGCAGCATGAATACTCTCACTGGATAAGAAAGCTGGAGACTTACCAGATGATAAAGGACTGGAAGGCAGATGCCATTATAATGCATGTAAACAGGGGTTGTGAGCTCTGGAACATGTCAACACTCGAGGTTAGAGACTATCTTGTTAAGCATGACATTCCGGTTGCAACTTATGAGGGAAATATGGCTGATCCTAGGGATTTTGATGAAGCAAGAACATTCAATGTGATAGATTCATTCATGCAGAGCTTGGGTATTGAAAAGATCTCTGAAAAGTAAGGTTGGAGGTGTGGAAAATGATCGTTGCCGGGATAGATGTGGGATCAAAATTTACGAAGGTCGTTCTGGTAAATGAGAACAGAGAGATTATCGGGACTTCAAATATAAGAACGGGTATAGATCATCAAAAAACAGTTGAAGAAGCTTTAAATGAAGCTTTCAAGTCTGCGGGAATCTCCAAGGATGATGTTGATAAGTTTGTTGCAACGGGATTTGGAAAGATCTCGGTTCCATTTGCAGATAGTGAACTGACACAGGTTGTTGCTGCTGGAAAGGGAGCTTATTTCGTATGGCCCACTGTTAGAACGGTTATTGAGGTTGGTGCGGAAGAATCGAGAGCTGTGAGGGTTGACGAGAGTGGAAACATAAAGGATTTTGCTTTGGCGGATAAGTGTGCTGCAGGAACAGGATCCTTCGTTGATGCTATGGTGAGGTATCTGGAAGTTCCCTTAGATGAGTTCGGAAGGATGGCTCTTGAGGCGAAGGAAGAGGTGCCGATGAATGCACAGTGTGTGATTTTTGCCGAGTCTGAAGTTGTCTCATTGCTGCATTCGAATGTGCCAAAGCCGGAGATATCCAGAGCAATTCATGGTGCAATAGCCGACAGAGTAGCTTCCATAGCGAGAAGAATCGCAATTGAAGATGATATTCTGGTGATAGGCGGACTTGCCAATGATATTGGCTTCATCGACGCCTTAAAGAGGGAACTTGGAGCAGAGGTTTATGTACCGGATAAATTTGCTCCAGAACTTGTTCCAGCATTGGGAGCAGCACTTTCCGGTTTGTAGTTTTTGGAGGTGATTTGATGGAGGTAATCCAGGAAAGCGAGTATTGGAGATGGCCAGAAACAGTCTGGATAGATGAGAGCAAGAACTGGAAAGAGGCTGAGGTAATCAGTTGTGGCATTGATCTGGGGTCGGTAAGTTCTCAGGCAGTCATCATGCTTGATGGCGAGCTTTACGCTTATTCCAATCTGAGAACGGGATCAAGCAGTTCAGCAAGTTCGGAAAAGGCACTCGGATCGATTCTGGAAAAGATTGGCGATATGAAAAGGGAGGATATACATTACATAGTTGGAACGGGATATGGTAGAGTTAGCATTCCCTTTGCTCATAAAACAATAACTGAAATTGCCTGTCATGGCAGAGGAGCCAATTATATCTATGGCTCAACCGTTAGAACTGTCTTGGATATGGGAGGACAGGATCTGAAGGCAATAAAAATCGACCATAGAGGAAAGGTTGTAAACTTTCTGATGAACGATAAGTGTGCTGCAGGAACGGGGAGAGGAATTGAGGTTGTGGCAGATTTGCTATCAATTCCGATAACAGAAGTAGGCTCGATGTCCCTTGAAGTTTATCCTGACAATGAGCCTGATCCAGTCAGTACAACCTGTATAGTATTTGGAAAATCAGAGATTCTTGGTTTGATAAGAAAAGGATGGCCCAAGGACAGAATACTCGCTGCATTCTTCAGATCTGTTGCTACAAGAGTTGTAGAGCTGCTTGAGAGGGTTGGAGTGGAATCTGACTTTGCGATTACAGGTGGAATTTCCAAGAATCCCGGGGTAACAAAAAGGGTTCAGGATATGCTGGGTATGAAAGCACTTGAGACAGAATATGATCCTCAGTTAGCCGGAGCAATAGGGGCTGCTCTGTTCGCTAAAGCTCTTTACGAAAAGCAAACAGGAAAAAGATAAACCCTCTATTTTTTTGAGGTGATTTTTTGATTGAGGTTGTTGCAGAAATTCTGGAGAATTTCAAGGGTGAAGTGAGTTTAATTAAAATTCTTCAAGAGATCCAGAACAACCTCGGTTATGTCCCTAAGGAGGCTGTTGATGAAATATCAAGAGCAACAGGCATATCACCATCACAGATATATGGTATTCTTACCTTTTACTCCCAGTTTCGCTTAACTCCTCCCGGAGAACACACGCTAAAAATTTGTCTTGGGACTGCGTGTCATATAATGGGTGGACATGAAATTTTTGAGCATTTAAAGAGCAAGTTTAGGATTATGGACAATGAAACAACAGAAGATGGGTTGTTTACGCTGAGTAAAGTCAGATGCTTAGGCTGCTGTGGTATGGCTCCTGTTATAATGATCGATGAAGACATCCACGGTAGGATGGACATCCAGAAAACTGAGAAGCTGGTCAGGAAATATGGGGGATATAGACACGAGACGGTCTGAAGAGGTGTTTTAATGACTGAGGTAAAGATTCTCATATGTCACGGCACAAGTGGACTGTCTGCTGGAGCATCTGAAGTCTATAAAAAGTTTGAGGAAGAGTTGAGCAAACAGGGATTGGAGAGGTGTGAGCTGATAAAAACAGGTGATAGAGGATATTTCAGAGATGTTCTGGTTGATATAATTCATCCTGAAACGGGAAGGGTTACTTATCAGGATATAACACCGGAAATTGTTCCGGAATTGGTTGAGAAACATGTTAAAAATGGGGAGGTTGTAAAAAAATACTCTGCAAGGAAAGCCTATCAGGATTTTTTTGCAGGTCAGAAAAGAATAGTTCTTAGAAGGTGCGGTGAGATCGATCCTGAAAATATAGAGTCCTATATTGAAGATAATGGATATAAGGCTTTGGAGAAGGCTATTAAAGGAATGGATCCTGAAGAGGTGATTGAAGAAATAAAGAAATCAGGTTTGAGGGGTAGAGGTGGGGCAGGATTTCCTACAGGAGTTAAATGGGAATTATGCAGAGCTCAAAAAAATCAACCCAAGTTTGTAATCTGTAATGCTGATGAAGGAGATCCAGGGGCTTTTATGGACAGGAGTGTGCTGGAAGGAGACCCTCATGCTGTTTTGGAAGGGATGGCGATAGCTGGATATGCTATTGGTTCAAATGAAGGGTATATTTATTGCAGAGCTGAATATCCTCTGGCGATAAGGAGACTCAGAATCGCCATCTCTCAGGCTAAGGAAAATGGTTTCATTGGTGAGAATATTCTTGGTACAGGTTTTTCATTCGATGTCAAACTAATTGAGGGGGCTGGAGCCTTTGTCTGTGGTGAGGAAACTGCTTTGATAGCTTCAATAGAAGGAAAAAGAGGTATGCCAAAACCAAGACCTCCATTTCCGGTTCAGAGGGGTCTCTGGAGTAAACCGACGATAATAAACAATGTCGAAACCCTGGCTAATGTTCCTTATATTATACTGAGGGGGGGAGACTGGTATGCCTCCCTTGGAACTGAAAAGAGCAAAGGTACAAAGGTTTTTGCCCTTGCTGGAAAGGTGAGGAATACGGGCTTGGTCGAAGTCCCTCTGGGTACAACGATCAGAGACCTCCTGTATGGGCCTGGAGGGGGACCGGCTAAAAAGATGAGGAAGATAAAGGCGATTCAGATTGGAGGGCCATCGGGGGGCTGTATACCAGAAAATCTCTTCGACACTCCAATAGACTTTGACTCCCTCGTTGGGGCAGGAGCCATAATGGGCTCCGGTGGATTGATAGTGCTCGACGACTCGACATGTATGGTTGATCTTGCCAGATTCTTCCTGAGTTTCACCAGTGATGAATCATGCGGGAAGTGCTTTCCATGCAGATTGGGTTTAAAAAAGATGCTTGAGGTTCTGAACAAAATCGTCAGCGGAAATGGAGAGCTTAAGGATGTGGAATTCCTTGAGAATCTGGCAAAGAGCATTATGGAAACTTCCCTCTGTAGTCTGGGTAAGACCGCTCCAAATCCGGTTCTGACAACTTTAAAGTATTTCAGAGAGGAATATGAGGCGCACATTATAGAGAAAAGATGTCCGGCAAACCAGTGTGTTGCTTTGCTCGGATTCGAGATTAACGAGGAAAAGTGCACTCAATGCGGGAAGTGTGCTAAAGCCTGTCCTGAAAATGCAATAGCCTGGAAAAAAGGAGAATACGCTAAAATTGACAGAGAGAAGTGCATAAAGTGCAAATCATGCATAGAGGCGTGTGATTTCATGGCAATAGAATAGGTGATTGTATGCCGAGTCTTAAAATCAATGATTTGGAAGTAAAGGTTGAAGAAGGATCAACAGTTCTTGATGCAATCAGAGCTGCCGGAGTTTATGTGCCAACACTCTGTTATCATCCCGATCTTGTCCCTCATGGAGCCTGCAGATTGTGTATAGTTGAGATCGAAGGGATTAAAGGATTTCCCACATCATGTACAACCCCTGCAGAGGATGGAATGGTCGTTTACACTGATACAGAGAGAGTTAAAGAGTTAAGAAGAGAGATTCTCTCCCTAATTCTCGAACAACATCCTCATGAATGCATAATTTGCCCTCAAAGGGAGGGTTGCAGCAGAACGCAGTGTTCATCCAATGTTCCGGAGGATGAGAGATGCTGCCCTGTTTTTGATGTGTGTGAGTTCAGAAAGGTTGTGGAATATGTCGGGATCAGGGAAGGAACTCCAAAGTACATTCCAAGGAAAATATCCGGGATTGAAGAACCCTTCTTCATCCGTGATCCGGAACTTTGCATAGTCTGCGGGAGATGTGTGAGGGTATGTCAGGATGTAATCGGTGCATCAGTTCTGGAATTTGTTTATAAAAGTTCTGACATTACGGTATCTACTGCCTACAATCTGCCTCTTGCAGAAGTTGGCTGCCGATTTGACGGTTGCTGCGTTGAAGTCTGCCCCACAGGAGCGCTTCGAGATCGAACGAGAAAATGGGACACTCCACCATGTGATGGTTCATGTCCCCTTGATTATAAGCCATCTTATATGGTTTATTTAACCTCAAAGAAGGATTTCAGGAGCGCTGTAGAGTCCATTCAGAGCAGGACAGCTCTTCCTGGGATAGTCAGCTACATCTGCCAGGCTCCCTGTGAGAGAGACTGCAGAAGGGGTACGCTGAATGAACCGATCTCGATAAGGGCTATTGAAAGGTTTTTGATGGATAATTATAAGGCTGATTTACCTGAAAGGAAGTCAGAAAACGGTAAAAAAGTTGCAGTTATTGGTTCAGGACCAGCAGGTCTTTCTGCTGCCTACTGGTTTTCACTGTTAGGATACTCGGTTACTGTTTTCGAAGCCGAGTCTGAGATAGGAGGTGGACTGAGATTCATTCCTGAATTCAAACTCCCCCGGGACATATTAGAGAAGGAAATAAACAAAATAGCCAGCTTAGGAGTGGAATTCAAAACAAATGCAAGAGTAAGCAGCCTGGATGAACTTGCAGACTTTGATGCAGTCCTTTTAACTGTTGGGAGACAGAAAAGCGATAGAGATCTAAGCGGTAGAGATCTGAGAAAAATAATATCGGAAGTTATCTCGGGTAGAGAGCCAGAATTTAAGAGTGTAGCTTTGATTGGAGGGATACTGTCTCTTGACACAGCAAGAACCTTGGTGAGATCTGGAGTAGAGGTTGTTTTCATTTCAAACAGGCTGGATATTCATATGGGTGAACTGGAGGAGGCAGAGAGAGAAGGCGTGAGAATTTACAAGGGTGAAGCTAAGGTCCAGGAGGTTGAGGGAGGATTCGAGGTTCTTGTGGATGGGCAGAGAATTGCTGTGGATGAGGTTATTTACGATAACTATGTGGTGGATGAGGAACTGGGAGTAAGAATTAAGGATGGTTTGATTGTTATCAAGCATAACTTTGAAACCTCTAAGAGGGGTGTTTTTGCAGCAGGTTCTGCAGTCCTTGATGAGTTCTCCATAGCAAAATCGCTTGCAACAGTGAGAAGAGCTGTAGAGGAGATAGATAAGTTCCTTGGTGGAAATGGATTCTCTCAAGTCGTTTTACAGGAAAGACCAGATTTCTGGTTGGGGAGAATTGCCAACTTCGTGGAGTTGAAGAGGGTGAAGATGCCAGTTTCTGAGGGAAAGGATTTTGAGCTTGTTGAGCTGGGCTTTGGAAAAGATGAAGCTGTATCAGAGGCTATCAGATGTCTCAGATGTGATCTCAGACTAAGGCTTGAGTCACCACCTCTACCACCTGAGGAATTTATGGAGCTGGCAGCAGAGAAAATAGCATCAGCTCCTGAAACAGAAGGGGTTGTGAGACTTTTTGATGCAGAAATGAATGTGATATTCATAAAAGGAACCGAGAATATCAGGTCTTTGCTGGAAGAATACTTAGAAGATCCAGATGTGAAGTATTTTGCCTATGAGGAGGATAAGATGTTTACAAAAAGGGAGAGCGAGCTGATACAGGAGTTCCTCCAGAAACATGGCAGGATGCCGAAATACAATGATGAGCTGGATGATCTCTTCTGAACTTTGCAATATTATTTAAATTCCTGTTTGGATTTCTTTTTACTTCCTTTTTTACACCCCCAGAAAAATAAAAGATCAGATCTCAAATTTTACTCCGGCTCCCAGCTGAAGGTATTTTGAGGGCTCAAGTTTTGCTATTTCACCTGCGAAGGCAACTCCCGAGCAGTGGCAGGGGGCGATAACATCGAGTTTTCTGAGCTCCTCTATGGTTGGATTTACTCTCTCCTTTCCGGAGAAAATAAGGTGAAAACCTCCAGCGACAAGATATGGTTTCTCTCCCGTGAGTTCCTCAGCATGTCTGAGAATGTTCACAACCCCTGAATGTGCACAGCCGGTTATTACAGCCAGCCCCTTCTTTGTTTTGATGTAAAGGGACATATCATCACTCATCTCATCATGTATAAACCTTCCATCTTCCAGCCTGAAGGTCTCAGGGGTTTTTTCAAACTCAGTAACTCTTTTTACCTCTCCGCTCAGAGTGACACCAGGAGCTATCTTAAAGGCATCTCTGACAAGATAAAGTCTGGCTTTCTCCCTTACGACCTGTTCACTGAAGGGCAGTGAGCCATCAACAAGTCTTTCCCTCACCCAGAGAAAGCTCGGTTTGAATATATCGGGATGTGCCAGAACCGGGGCATTAATCCTTTCAAGAACCCTCATCAAACCTCCGGTATGGTCAAAGTGTCTGTGACTCAGTACAACAAAATTAACTGCATCCCAGTCGAGATTGAACTCTTTCCAGTTATGCTCGATAGCGTATCCTGCTCCGGTGTCCAGAAGTATCCCAATCTCTTCATCTCCTTTCAACTTCAAAAACATGGAAAATCCATATTCTCCAATGAACTTACCGGGTCTGGGTACGAAGTTATCAGCTAAAACAAATAACTCAGCCTTTTTTACCTCTCCAAAAGACTCACCGAACATGATGCACATTCAGCGGGGAAAAAGATAAATCTTTTCATTTTAAACATTTTAAGATGATAATTCATGAGAAAGAACTCTATAACAGATTCCATGTTTTCAGGAATAGGGATGATGCCGGAGAGCAGCTTGCCAGCTTTATCTCAAAAAATATTGATTTATCCAAAGAAGACAGTGTTTTGGCTATTCCAGCAGGAGGAGTTCCTGTTGCATGCAGAATGGCGAAAAAACTCGGTTTAATTCTCAGGCTAATTCCTGTCTCAAAAATCCTTTTTCCCTGGACAACAGAGGCAGGCTTTGGGGCAATAAATGTTTTTGGTGATGTTATTTTGAATGAAAGGGCAATTGAGGCTTTTGGTCTTGGGGAAGATGCTATAAAAAAGCAGATAGAGGAGACTCGAAAAAGGCTCAGGAAAAGGATAGAGATAATTCCAGAGCATCTTCTGCAGCTGGGGGGAAGGAGGGCGATACTGGTGGATGATGGTCTCGCCTCAGGATATACCATGCTTGCAGCCATAAAAGGTGCTGAAAGATTTTACGATAGCATTGTTGCGTCCATCCCAACAGCATCGGAAAGATCTTTGAGGGTTCTTGAAAGGGAATGCGAGGTAATCGCTGTACTGAATGTAAGGGATATCTATCCTTTCGCTGTTGCTGATGCTTACGTTGAGTGGAAAGATGTTGATGAGGCTGAGATGATCGGGCTTCTGAGTACAGATAAATCTTAAAAAAGATATTGCGGATATAGAATGATTAATAATCTAAAGAAAATAATAAATACCCTCTTTCCAATTCTATATAAGGCATGGGGAGCTGCGCAGCGGTGGAAGAATTCTCTGAAGTTAGAGTTACAGACAGGAAAGGAGAAGAGTACATTATCAGATTGTACGACCACACAAAAGATAGAGAAAAGGTTATTGAGATGTACGAAACTTTCAATCCTGAGCTGAGGTGTCTTGGACTTCCCCCTACCACGAGAAAGGGTATAGAAAACTGGATTGATTATCTTGCTTCATCGGGTTTCGGTTTGGTGGCTGAGAGAGATGGTAGAATAATCGGACATGTTGTGATTGTTCCAACTGAGGATAAGAAGAATGTTGATGTTACAATTTTTGTTCATCAGGATGCGCAGAATCGAGGGGTTGGACAGGAGCTGATGAAAAGAATAATTGAGTACGCGAAAAAAGCTGGATACAGAGGGATTATGCTCGTGACTGAAAGAACAAATGCAAGAGCGATTCATGTTTACAGAAAACTCGGTTTTGAAGTAGTTGATCCTTATTTTGAGTATGATATGTATTTGGATTTGAGAGATGGAAAATAAGAAAGCGACCATCTCCTCCTTTCGGCTTTCACTGCAGCCTCTTTCTGGTGTATGCCCTAAGAATATCTCCTTTTGTAAAGAAGCCTATCAACCTTTCACTATTTAACGGATCAACAACGGGGAAGTGGGAAATGTCTCTGTTCCCAGCTTTGAGTATGACTTCTTCGAGTGTCTCATGTGGGTAGGCTTTTATCACATCAGTCGTCATTATGTCGAGGACATACAGATTCTGTATATCTTCTATGTTCTCAAAATCCGAGTGGGTGACTATACCTACAAGCTTGCCATCTCTCACAACGGGGAACCCCATGTGTCCTGTTTTAGCCATCATTCTTGAAAGCTCTGAAACGGGCATGTCTTCTCTTACAGTTATGACATCTTTTTTCATTACATCCTCCACTCTAATCGTCCGCATCAGATTGACATCCATTTCCTGATCGATGATTATTCCTCTTCTCCTGAGCTTGAGGGTGTATATCGTATCTTCTGAAAAGAATCTGAACAGGGTGCTGCTAATGACACTTGCAAACATTAGAGGGAGTATGATGGCATAGTCTCCTGTCATCTCAAAAACAATGATTATTGAAGTTAGAATCGCTCTGCTTACCCCTGCAAAAACTGCAGCCATTCCAACAATCGCATATGCTACATAATTTGCTGTTATAGCAGGAAAGAGTGATTGCAGAAGCATCCCATAAGCTCCACCCAGCATCGCACCTATGTAAAGGGATGGAGCAAACACACCTCCCGACCCACCGGATCCGAGAGTGATAGAGGTTGCAAGTATTTTGAGAAATATAAGAGCCAGCACAACCTCAAAAATCAGTTTATCTCCGAAGAGGAGTTCGATTGTATCATATCCAACACCAAAGGTGTGAGTTTTTCCTGTGTAGATGTAGATTATCAGTCCTATAATTCCCACCAAGAGTCCACCAATGGAGGGTTTAACAAATTCAGGAATTTTCAGGAGGTCGAAGAAGTCCTCAATCCTGTACAGTGTTCTGGAATAGCTCAGGGCAACAACTCCTGCGAGTATCCCGAGGAGGAGGTAGAAGATAATTTCATAGGGTGTATTGAGGCTGTAAGGTGGAACCTCAAAAACAAAGGCAGTTTTTACTCCGAGCAGGGATAGCAGAAGTCTTGAGGTTATGGTTGCAAAGACAGAGGATATGACTATTGGGGTAAGAGACCTTATTTTCACCTCCCTCAGGATAAGTTCGAGGGAGAAAAGAACTGCAGCAATCGGTGTGTTGAAGGTTCCCGCGATTCCACCCGCAGCCCCACACGCAACAAGAACTTTTGTCTGGTAGGGTGTGAGCCTGAGTAGTTGGGCAATGGTTGAGCCTGTTGCGGAACCCATCTGAACTATCGGCCCCTCTCTTCCTGCTGATCCCCCGGAACCTATACAGATGGATGAAGCAAGAGCCTTGACGGCAACGACTCTGGGTCTGATTCTTCCGCCATGAAGTGCAACAGCATTCATGACCTCTGGAACTCCATGTCCCTTCGCCTCTGGAGCGAAGTAGTATGTGAGAATCCCGACAAAAATCCCACCAATGGCAGGAATCACTGCGATATAGTATGGTTGAGCAAAATCAAGTAGTGATCCAATTCCGTTGAAGAATAAACCGTCAAAACCGAAAATCAGGTATCTGAAGCCGATAGCTATGAATCCACAGATTATTCCCGTAATTATTGCCAGTGTGTTGAACATCACCACATTTGAGAAAATTTCTGACACCCTCTGCAATCTCTCGACCATGGTATCATCTCTCATTACGGTTATAGAAGGAAGAACTCTTTAGCTTAAAGTCCTCTTCAGGACAACGAATTGTTCAAATTTCAGAGGAGGGAGATTAAAAATTTATCGATATCTCCCATTTTCGGATTTTAAAAAAACCGGGAATTCAAGCTTTCAGTACTGGGTTGATCTTTTGCAATCTGTATTGTTTAAGAGGTTAATGGAAAGTGTTGTACTGAAAACTCTTGAATCAGGCACAGCAGCTTTTATCTCAGAGTAGATTCTATCTGCATCCTCTCCTGCGAAATTTCTTTTTTCAAACTCCTTTTCCTCAATTACATACAGTTTTCCGAGTCTGGCGGCATGAAGGGCAGCCTCAAGATTTTTTAGATTACCTTTTCCAACACTCAGAGATGTTAGGACAACAATATCTGCCTTTTCTATTAATTCGAGGTTCTTCCTGTGGGATTCCTCACCTATCTCAGAAAATGGGTTCTCTGAAACAACTTCTCCTTTGAGGTCTGTTATCGTCATCCAGTCAGAATCAAGAACATTCAGAACACCGGCAGAGACCCTGTATCCACTCTCCCAGAGTCTTCTTATGAGGTCAGAACCGCTCCCTCCTCCGCATATTACATGAACCCGCCTGTTTTTCCCGGATGTTCTCCTGAAAGCAGGAATGACATATAGTTTTCCACCAATCCTCTTGACCTCCACCTCGGCTCCAAAGACTTTTCTGATATTTTCGGGAGTGATTACCTCATCCGGGGTTCCAGCACTGAATATAATGCCGTCTCTAACCAGAAGAAGCCTATCACAGTAGGCTGAGGCAAGATTTATATCATGTATGGCGATTATTGCAGAGCTACCCCGGGATACTTTCTCTTTTATCAACTCCATAATCTCAAGCTGGGAGGAAATATCAAGGTGTGAGGTTGGCTCATCTAAGAGAAGAATGCTGCTTTCCTGAGCGAAAACTCGTGCAAGAAGAGTTTTTTGCTTTTCTCCACCACTCAACTCAGAAAATTTTCTTTTCCTGTAATTGAGCATTCCAATAGAACTCAAAGCTCTCTCAACAGCATCGAAATCTTTGCTATCCGGACTCAGACCACCCAAGTGCGGAGTTCTTCCAAGCATTACTATGTCTTCAACAAGCAAACCGCTCTCAAACGACTCCTGTGGAAGGTAACCTATCATACGGGCAATCTCTTTAAGACTGAGATTCCGAATATCCTGCCCGTCTATCAGAATTATTCCATCTAATGGTCTTAGAACACCATATATGGCTCTGAGGAGCGTCGATTTTCCGCTGCCGTTTGGGCCGAGGATTCCCAGAATCTCTCCTCTCCCCAGACTGAAGGCCATCCCTTTCAACACTTCTACACTTCCGAGCTTTACCTTAAGACCCCTTATTTCAAGCTCCAAGTTTACTCCTCCTCAGAAGGTACAGAAAGAAGGGGGCACCGAGGAGGGCGGTGATAATCCCAACCGGTACCTCACCCTCTGTTATTGTTCTTGAAATCAGGTCTACGAAGGGCATGAATGCAGAACCTGCAAGCATTGAGGATGGCAGGAGATTTCGGTGGTTCTCTCCAACTATGAGCCTCATGACATGGGGTGTTATCAATCCAACAAAGCCTATTACTCCACTTACTGAAACAGAGGCAGATGTAAGAAGGGCGGATGCAGTTATAACTCTCTTTTTAAATCTCTCAACATCCACTCCAACGCTGAGAGCATGCTCCTCTCCCAAAAGTATTGCGTTGAGGTTCCAGGATGAAAACAGGAGATAAACTGAGGACAGGGCAATGGGGATAAAAACCACCTGCACTTTTAACCAGCTGGCAGTCCAGAAACCACCCATTATCCAGAAAACCACCTGATACATGTCCCTGGCTGATAAATATATCAGGAGAGAGGTCACTCCCGACAGAAAGGCTGCCATAGCCACTCCGGCGAGGAGAAGTGTGTAAACAGGTAAACCATTCTCTGCTCTTCCAATTCTGTAAACAACCCATGCGGTGATGAGGGACAGCAGAAAGGCTGAGAAGACAATATTTACGGTTGATGCTATTCCCACCAGTATTACAAGGGCGGCTCCAACACTCGCCCCCCCTGATATGCCGAGGATATAGGGATCTGCGAGGGGATTTCTGAAGAGAGCCTGAAGAGAACAACCGGCAACAGCAAGCCCCGCTCCGACAAGCATCGATGTCAGGGTTCTGGGTAAGCGGTAGCTTATGATGATTTTATAAGCCTCCGGCTTACCTGCGATAAGATCGGAAATTCCGACACCAGATGACCCAATACCCACTCCTGCAAGAAGTGCAATCAGATTGGCAGCTAATAGTAGAATGATTATGACTGGAATTCTCAAAGTTCTGTCGTCTCCCATGCCAACACCAAATCCATTAAACATGACTGAGAATAAATATCATTTTACTTTGATTTAATAAAGTTTCTGTAATTTTCATCGCTCTCTTAAAGCTCTGAGAATTCTGAGAAGAATATTCTCCTCAATTTCCCGGCTTATTCTTATAAACCTGCCTTCAAGAGCAAAAAACCCCCTTTCAAATCTATAAGCTCGTTTAAATGGATAAATTCTGGTTCTTTTTCCTCCAAGTCTTTCAACGATGGCCTCATCAACATCCAGATCTCTCTCAAGCCTGAGTGTTATAGACAGGTCATCACCTACAGCAACAACCGATATCCTGCTGCAAAGGCTTTTTAACTCATCCTGAAGCTCCCAGGGTTTAAGGTTTCTCTCTCTGGCTCTGTGGTAGAGCAGAAGTATCTCATTCAGCTCATCTTCAAGCATTGTCCATCATCCTGAAAATTTCTGGAAGCACATCTGTTACCATTCCCTTTTCCCTTATATTCTCTTTCAGGCTGGATGCGTGAATGATTGCAAAGCCCGTGGAATCATCGTAGTTCAGACCACCATGTGCTCCGTTGTAATCTGATTTTTCAAACTGGTAACCTTTTTTTGCAGTTATTACGAAGTCTCCACATCTTCCGTTTCTAATCAAACCCATCACCCTTCTCTTTGCTTCGGGATACTCCTCACCAAACTCAAAATCATTGATACTCATTATTTCATCCTTGAAAGCGACTTTTACATCCCCCTCTTCTCTGAAAAAGACGAATTCTATTGAATCTGCATCCATAGCCATATCCAGAACCTTTTGCCGTAGCGAATCATTCAGGAGGTATAGATGTGACATTCTTGGTCCGCTTGAGGCGTAAATCAGCTCAGCTCTTCTGCCGGTTCTTCTCTCGTATTCGTGGGGATCTATGTTTGTGAAGGCATTGACTTCACTGAAAACCTCAGTCAGATCAACCCTGTATTTCCTCCCTCTTTTGACTCTGCTCTGTCCGTGATCGGTCAGAATTGCGATGATGGGTTCGCAAAATTTGCTGACATTTTTATAAAGCTTTTCAATCTCCTCATCTGCATCTCTTATGGCATCTTCGGCGGAATCATAGATGTAAGGTTTACCCTGCACACCTTCGAGGCTATCAGGCCCATACAGGTGACTTGCAGCATCAGACTCCATAAACCAGGTTACTCCAAATCTACAGCCAGCTTCAATTGCTTTTGTAGTGTTTCTGACAGCTATTTCCTGCTGAAGAACATGGAGTGGAAAGAGTTTTTTTATCAGTTTTTTAACAAATGAGGATTTTTTAGCTCCTCTGTGCCTGGCAAATCTCCTGAGAAAACTCAGATTCCCAACAGATGTTATGCCCTTATCCAGCCCTGGTTTTATGAAGCTCATCTTCAAATCAGCTCCTTTTCTGACGAGATCAACGCTGAAAGTTCTCAGCCCCTTCTCTTTTGCAATTTCAAAACTGGTTTTGGCGATAAGATGCTCATCGTTGAGGTTTGTTGATGCATCCACCCAGTTATCAGGCATTGTTAGCTCAAAATCATAGCCTATGAACTCTTTTCTTTCCCGGTGATACCATGATTGACCCACCAGACCATGAGTAGATGGAAATTTGGCAGTTGAGATCGAAGCATGTCCGCTAACCGTGGCGGAGGGGAAAACTGTGTAGCATTCCCTGAAAACAATTGCGTTTTTTGAAAGCTCCTCGATAAAGGGAAGCTTTCCATCGTTCATGAGCTTCCAGAATGTTTTGTTGTTCACACCGTCGAGAATAATTGTGATAAAGCATTTCATTGATTCGGAGTGAGAGCTGTGAAATAAAACATTTTTTAATTTCCAGTGGGTTTCCTTAGTTTCAAGTATGTTCTTTTGCCTAACATTTCAGAATGCATACCAGAATGTTGCTGTGAAATTTGTAAATGAACGCAAAAATTTAAGTAATTATTAATATAAAATTATGGGAGTAATAGGTGGTGGTGCTATGAGAACCCTCCCCGATTCGATGAGTGATGCTGAGGTGTTTGCGGAGCTTGAAAGGTATGCTTCAGGAGATCTTGATCCTCACACCAGGAGAATGTGGGGACACATATACTATGCCGGGCTTTCAGATGTCGTTGAAATAGCAAGAAGGGCATACACGATGTTTATGGATAAGACAATGCTTGATTTCACGGTCTATCCGAGCATTCTTCGAATGGAGAATGATGTGGTTGCAATGACTGCAAGTTTGCTCAATTCAGATGACTCTGTTGTTGGAAACTTCACCTATGGTGGAACGGAGAGCATTATGCTGGCTTTAAAGGCTGCAAGAGATTACTTTAAAAAGAAAAAAGGAGAAAACGGAGAAGTTATTCTTCCATCAACAGCTCATCCAGCCTTTTACAAATCTGCTGAGTTTCTTGGCTTGAAGCCTGTGAGAGTAGGTCTTGATGATGACCTCAAAGCCAGTGTAGAGGAAGTCAAAGAGGCTGTAAGCAAAAAAACCGCGATGATAGTGGGATCAGCTCCAAATTATCCTTTTGGAGTGATGGACGATATAAAAGCCCTATCAGAAATAGCCCAGGACAGGAAAATCTGGATGCATGTTGATGCATGCCTTGGAGGGTTTGTTCTTCCATTTTTCAGGAAGCTTGGGGAGAAAGTTCCAGATTTCGACTTCTCTCTTGAAGGTGTCAGCTCAATATCTGCAGACCTTCACAAGTATGGCTATGCTCCAAGAGGAGCTTCAGTTCTTCTGCACAGAGGGAGTGAGCTAAGAGAGAACCATGTCTTTGTGATGGCAAGCTGGCCCGGATATCCGATAGTGAACACAGCAGTTCTCTCAACAAGGTCAGCTGGAACTCTTGCAGCCTCATGGGCGGTTATGCACTATCTGGGTGAGAAGGGGTATCTAAGGCTTTCTGAGATGATTTTAAAGGCTAAGAGGAAGTTGATAAAGGAGTTACCATCTATTGGACTGGAACTTATTGGAAAACCAGAGGGAAGTGTATTGGCTTTCACATCAGAGCTGAATGTTTTCAGAATCTCATCGATTATGGCGGAGAAGGGATGGTATGTCCAATCACAGCCGGGCTCAAAGCATCTGAACTTTCCGAAGAGCCTCCACTTTTCAGTGAATCCGGGTCATGCGGAGGTTGTGGACTCTTTTGTTCAGGATATGAAGGATGCTGTTGAAAAGGCAAAAGGTTCTGAGGAAATTGATCTGAGTAGCTTTATGACGGGAGATATGGATATAATCTCATCCCTCGGAATTTCAGAGGGTGAGCTACCTGAGAATATGGAAATGATAAATGAACTGATACATGTGATGCCTCCAGAGGTTGTTGAGGAGATCTTCAGGAAAATAGTTAACGAGATGCTTTTCAAACCTTCAAGGTATTGAGTCAGGAATGGGTATCTGTAGCATTTAACTCTCTGTAAATTTTTTTCAGCTTGCTGTAAAGCTCCTTGTAAACCCTGAACAATCTGTCGTAGATGAGAGTGCTATCCGGATCAGGTTTGAAAACTCTATCAACCTGGAATTTCTGAACAGCAGACTCAAAGCTATCTCTCCTTAGAGCAACAGATGAAATTGTTGCAAGCCCTCTTACTCCACTTTGCTCCGGGTTTTTAATCCTTTTAACAGGTCTTTTTATTGCATCAGCGACAATCTGGCACCAGATGTTGAAAAGTGTTCCACCACCGACTATACTCACCTCTTTCTGCTGCTTGGTCATCTTCTCCATGTGGGTGTAGATCCACTTTATGTTGAGTGCCACACCCTCCATCATACTCCTCAGGACTTCCCCCCTTCCGTGGTCAAGGCTTATATTTATCAGACCACCCCTGACATAGGGGTCATCTATTGGGGCTCTTTCTCCATAGAGCCATGGCATGAAAATGAGCCTTCCTACCTCAGCTTTTTCGGCCATCTCCTCAACTTCCCTGTATCTCCCTTCTATACCAACAAGCCTCATTGCCCACTCCAAGGCTCCCGCTGCAACCTCCTGCTCGGCTATCAGCAGGTACCTCTCAGGAATCGCACTCATCAGACTCCCGATGAAATGGAAGACATCTGTTTTTCTTTTTGTGATATGCCCTGCTACCCAGTTGCTCGTTCCTATGTATATGTGGAGCTCATCCGGCATTACTGCTCCTGAACCAACCGCTGATGCACATACATCTCCTGCACCGACAACAACAGGAACTGATCTTCTCAATCCGAGCTCCTCGGCTACTTCTGCTTTGAGCTCTCCAGCAATATCTGTTGATTGCCTTATCTCAGGAAACATTTCTGCACTTAAGTTGTAATCCTTGAGCAGGGAACTGCTCCACTCCACTCCGCCTTTCCTGGTGTCTGCGAGCCAAGTGAGATGTGCCTCATCAGGACTGGTGACTGTCTCATCCGTTGCTCTGTTAATCAGAAACCCTTTAACATCCAGTATTTTTTTAGCTTTGCCGAAAACATCAGGTTCATTCTCCCTTATCCAGATGATTTTTGAAATTGCATCCTTTCCTGTTTTGCTCGGTGCCCCTCCTGTTATTCTCAGAAATTTCAGAAGTTTGAAGATAGAATAACCCTGGACCTTTATGAAACCCTTCCATATGTCTTCTGGCAATCCTGCAGCTCTTTCGTCAAGCCATATTATTATGTCTCTCAGAGGTTCCCCCTCTTTATCAATCGGGAGAACACCAGCCATATGGGCACCAAAAATGATTGCCTTAACCTCTTCTAAACCTAAATCCTCAATAGCCTCTCTGGATACCTCTATGACACTATTCCAGAGCTTTTCGGGCTCTTTTTCTGCCCATCCTTTTTTTGGATAGTTTATTACAGCTTTTGTTGAGGCTTTTGAGAGAATCTCATATGTCTTTATATCAACCACAGCAGACTTTATGGAGGTTGTACCGACATCAACAGTCAGAACGCACTCTTTTTCCTCCGGCATAGGAGACCACTGTAATTCAAATAACTTTCCAATCTTTTATAATTTTCTATAATTTGAAATATCAATGCTATCTGTGAAAAGTATATTTCAGCGATTGTTGTTGTAGCTGTCAGGAAAAATTTGGGTCCATCTGGACTGGACTCACTGGCTTTGATATAGGGATTTATCTGTTGTATGGAGAGAAGATAACTTTCAAATCATCTCTTTAGTCTTTTAGTGTCTCCAATTTTATGAAAAGCAATCGTATGGATTGTTTTAGACCAGATTAACTCTCGACAATCTTCATTTCAAAAACAGAAAACTCGGGAAGTGAGCTCACCCGGGTTCGAATTGAGACTTACACCTTGTAAGGACGATGAACGATTGTCTGAGGGAATTTCCAACTATCTCTATGAAGTTTCAGTAAACTATTGTCTTAGCCTTAGTGTGTCAAAACCGCAAGCTCGGAAAGTAATCGATTTGTTTAACTATGCCTACCTATCCAAATCGTCTCTTCAAGATCTTTGAAATGCTTATCCCCTGTAATAACTTTAGCCTTCTTCATCCTTGTAGTAGCCAGTATTATAGCATCTGCAAAACTTGGGGTGTTAAGTTTCAGTTTTGTAGCTTTTTCTCTCATCTCTATACTACATTTCGAGGCTTCGATGGCAATTTTGGTATCTATTCCAATAATCTCAGCAACTTCTAACATCCATTCAAGCCTTTTCATAACTAATTCTTCGCCATAGCCTTCCCTTATATACTTTCTTGCAACCTCTGCAAGAACTATGTCTGGCAAGAATACAGCATCACTTTCCAAAATAAGATTTTTAACCTTTTCACCTTCAGTACTTCCTCTAAAAAGCTCGATCCATGCGTAACTGTCAACTACGATCCTCAATCCTATCCTCCTCCGTGAAACTCTGGATGTTATCGATTCCAAACATCTCTTCAAGTCTCTTTTTCTTATGCTCCTTTATTAAGAGTCCTATAACCTCGTTTATACTCCTCAAACCCAGTTTTCTCTTCAAGATGTCGAGTTCTCTGGATGTAGTTTTATCTACTCTTATCGTGGTATTCATGTATATCAATATGCATTAAGATTTAATAAAACTTGTGTCTCACAGCGACCTACAACCTTATTAAATTCCCCCGATCTCCAGCCGCTCATCATCAAAAGGTTGAAAATCAGCATTAATCTCTTTCCCACATCATCAACCCTCTTCAACTATCTTCAAGCCATATTTTTGAAAGATAAGTTTAATAGACGATTCTCAGAAGTTATAAACAAGTTATTGGATTTTTTGAGGACTGACAACACCATGAAAATCTATATTTTAAGAATTAGTGGGCTCGCCCGGATTCGAATTGAGACTTACACCTTGTAAGGGGCGACGATTGGGGAGGAGGAACAGTCTTTTAGCGATATTGTATGAATATGGTAAATATCTAAAAAATATATAGTATAGGTGCTACAAATCAAAGGAAAAGAGAAATCTCACAAAGAGTCTGAGATTTTGGAAATTAAATACAAGCATCTGTCTCTAATATTTAGCTACTTGACTTAGGTTATTGTAACTAACTCGGAAAGTGGAGAAGTACATCTTGTTTCGAGGGGGGCTTGTGAGTTGTCGAAACGAGTTTTGCAAATCAACCCAAAAGACAGCAGAACAAGATAATAATTTATACTTTGCAGACAGTTTAATTTTGTGAAGGAGATAACGATCAAAGTTCCCGAGTGGATGAATGAAGATGAAGTAAAGAAGATGGTAGAGGGGTATGTAGTCAAGAAAAAGCTCGTGGAAAAATATTATTCTCTGATTGAGGGAGTAGATTTCAGTGAGGTTGAGAGAGAAAGCAGGGAGTTTAGAAAATCCTTCAAACTCAGGAATGCTCGTTGACACTTCAATTCTAGTAGAATATTCGAAGCGAATGTATATCGAAGAACTTGTCGGAAGCAACATTTCGGTTATAACTCTGTTAGAAGTTTTTGAGGTATTTCAAACATTGTCGTAATATGGGGGGTCTGTAAAGACAGCATCGAAGTGGTTGTCTGGGAAGGGAAGTTCGGTGGCTGATGCTAAGAAAATATAAGGAATCTGAATTGCGTTCATAACCTTCCAGCCTCCACTCTTACTCGATAAACAAATTCCTCAACTCTTTCAAGCAAGTTCACCATTTCGAGAAGCTCATTATCGGATATTCTGTAATATTCATGGGCTATGAGATTTCTAAGAAATATGAGTCTTTTGAAACATTTAAGCTCCTCTTCACTAATGTATCCTTCTTTCTCAAGCAGTTCGAAAAGCTCCCATATGTCGATGGAAAGCCAAGCCTCTTCTTTGTGACGATATACTGAGCAATTCCTATAAGCGAGTTGACAGCCTGAAAACATTCCATTGCAAGGGTGTTGTAGATTAAGTAATCGGAAACATCTTTGTATTTGAGATTTAAAGCACCTTTTAGATGTCTTTCGAACCGAATTATGTATTCTATTAGCCTCATCCAAGCACCTCAGACGAAATGGTTCGGTACAGGTGTGTTGTATCGAGATACTCTCTCATCACCCTCATTTTTATTTGGAGAAGCTCTTCCTCATCCCTCACGAAAAGCTCCTTACCGTATTTGAACACCTCAAACTTTATGTGGAGGGGAAGACGGTGAAACAAAATCACTTCTGTATTTGGTGACGAAAAGCTCGCTATCTCCGCCTCGCTTTCAGCAGTAGGATTTCTCAAGATAACAGCTATGTCTACATCCGACATCGGTGTTTGTTCTCCCTTTGCGTATGAACCAAAAAGATAAACGGCAATAACATTCGGATGGGTTTTTATGCGAGTGACAATTCTCTCAACCTTTTCTGTTAGTTTTTGCATGATTGTAATTTTAACTAAGATATTTTTAATACTTTTTATAATTCTTTTTGACTCTTTGAGACTTTTTAATATTTTTTTGCCTTAATAGTAGGTTTTACTGTAGAATCTACTTCTCCTGAAGGTGTATTTAGGGGTTTTGTTTATTTAGTGATGTGTTCTTTTGGCTTTAATTAAAATCAAACTTATTGGGCAAAATTTAAAGGTTTACAATACAAATTCTTATCATGGGTCTTGAAATTCAAAGCACAAATCTCCTTCTTGTGGCGTTAGTTATTTCTTCGTTACTGTCTTTTTCAATTTCTATAGTCTATTTTGAGTATCTTAAAAAAGGAGGGTCATGGAGAATTGCATTTCAGTTTTTCGTGTTTTTACCCGTTCTTGTATCCCTAATCACAATTTTTTACATTGCCATAACCTCAAATCCTATAACAACTGTTTTGTATTATTTCATTTCCTTCTTTGTATTACTGCTTTTTGTAGGAAAACTACCGAGATTCAAGTGCAGAAAAATGGAAGAATTCGACAAAATCGAGAATTTACCCGTTTTCATTTGTTATGAGAAAAAAGGCAAAATTTACAACGCATGGTACAACTTAAAAAAGAAAGAAATCGGGATTACAAAAAGCCTCTTTGAAATTTTATCAGAAGAAGAAAGAAGAGCTGTCTTCTATCATGAGATTGGACATTCAAAAGTAAAATTTTGGGACTTAATGACAAGACTTACCTGTTTCTTGTGGCTCATATCAGTATCTCTGATTCTAACCATGTGCGGTTTGATAGTGTTTCTGTCAGGTTATAATTGGCTAAACAAGATTGTTTTCTCAGCAACTTATCTTGCATTTCTCCCGATATATGCTGTGTCTTTCATGATTTCAAGCTGGGTAAATGAGCATGAAGCTGATGGTTATGCTGTGCGAAGTATTGGATTCAAACCAAAAGCTCAGGCACTCATAAAACTTCATGTTTACAGTAGTTTGAAAGGTTGTGAGAATACAATTTCTGCTATTGAATTCCCAAATTCATTCGACTTGGAGGAACTGTCTTTTTACTATGTTTTAAAAGCTATAATTAGGAGAGTCTTCATATATATGTATCCTCAAACTGTTCTGAACCAGCCTTTACCTGAGACTCATCCTCCTTTGAGGTTGAGGTTAGAGAAAATCGTTAAAGTCCAAAACAATGAATAGTTCAGTTTACTAAGTTTTTAATCTATAGAGCCTATAAATTTGAAATCAGGCTAAGCCACCGAAAATAATAATTTCGAACATTAAATAAAATAACTATGCAAAAGGTCAATTGGGGCGACATTCGGCTAATAGCATTGGCAAGTTTCATTTTCATCTGTTTTGCTGAGATTCCAGTTTTGAATCTTTATCCACTAAGTCAAGTTATTTCTGTATATCCTTTTTTGATTTCTTTAGTTCTCGCTTTTTTAGTAATCGTGTACAAAGTGTACAAAACGAGAAAGTCAAAGAGAGAGTTTAGAACCTTATTAAGACTGATTGCAACCTTGATCGTGTTATTCTGGCTTTTTCTACAAATTTCAGCAATTATTGCTATTGAGGGAGGATACTACAACACTAAGGTTGAGTATTATCAATATTTCAAGGGGAATCTTACGCTCGGTGATGAGTTGAATTCTTCTTGGGCATTAGTGGTTAAATATAGGGATGAGTTTGAAGGAACTTATGGCAGAGAGGAAGCTATACCTAACAGAGTTTTACTCAGCAATAATTTTTTTACTGGATTTACACACTGATTCTGGCTTATCTTGAATGGTTTGATGGAGTTGAGAAATTAATTGTTTTACAGAAAAAAGGAAATTGTGGCGAATTTGCTATTGCTGTTAAAACTCTTTTACGAGATGTTGGAGGGCTGAAAACGAGAATAGTCCATATGGAGGGATTCGACCATGCTTTTCCTGAAATTTACTGGAACGGAACTGGTGGGTTTTTGATGGAATATTTACGACACCAAACCACCCTGTGAAGGTTAAATTATGTGCTGAACAGTTGAAAGAAAATTACAGAAATGTTTACGAGAACATCTATAACCTGAAAGAGGATGAAACTGGAACATCTGTTTTAGCTGAACATGGTTTTAAAGCTGTAAATATTACGATTTTTGCAATAGTTGACCTGACCTCAAACAAATCAGACGATAAACCAACAGAAAATGCAGAAATAGAAATATTTGCATTGAGAAACTGGTATGATCCACTTGTTGATAGAGGCAAAACGGATGAGAAGGGAATGTATCAAACCGTGCTGAGAAGCTATGGAGATTACGTTATAGTGGCTAAATCATCAGATGGTCGGTTTGCGGGTGTTTTAGGGGTTGATGGCGGTGATTTGGGGAATGGAGATGATATTGTTGTTAGATTACAAAAATATGAGTAAAAGTTTTTATCTGAACCGATTCTTGGGTTTAGGGGGCGAAAAGGATTTTAAAACTTCCGAACAGTGCTGGAGCACTCCAACTACCTATTCTATCGCACTTGAGTAACTCCCGGTAGCACCACTTATTGGGTTTATTTCAATATAATCCCAAATCATTCCCAATGCTTGCCTTACCATGGCAGGTGAAGTAGCTTCAGAATTAATCTGCTATGTGCAAAACTATTGACAAAAAATACTACTCTATCAAATCCAATCGCTAAATAGCTCACAACAGCCCTCGCATACTCCTCGCTTACTTCCTTAACCGGAAAGGTTTCTTCGATGAATGAACGCTTGATGGGGAACTCTTTTGGTTCGTTCATTTAATCAGCCTCTAAATCTTCCAAAATTCTAATTATTTCAGGCTTGAGTCGGGGAATCTCGATCTTTATTGCATCCCATACAAGCTTGTAATCAATACCAAAGTAAGCATGGATAAGTATATCTCTCATTCCAGCCATCCTTCTCCACGGAATATTTGGATATCTTTCTTTGATTTCTTCAGGAACTCTTTTTGTAGCCTCTCCAATTATTTCGAATTTTCTTATTACAGCACTGCTAACCAAATCATTTTCAACAAAATCCTCATAATCCATACCCTCAACAAACGATTCTATGGCTTCCATTGCCTCAAGTATGTCCCTAAGAAAAAGCCTGTAATCTCTTTTCATACTGTGACAACCTCTTTCAGTATTAGATCTCTTAATTCTGACCTCAAAGCTCTTTCAGAAACAACATCAACTTTAACACCTATCCGCTCTTCAAGAAACTCTGCAAGTCCAACCAGATCAAAGAGCGTCGCACCCTCCTCAAATCTGACGAGAACATCAACATCGCTCTCAGGTTTCTCTTCGCCACGCACGTAAGAACCAAACACTCCCACTATCTCAGCCTTGAACTCTCTTCTTATCTCCCCTCTATGCTTTTTCAGTATTTCCTTTATTTCGTCAAGTGTCTTCATTTACCTCTACCTTGGACTAACCTCTAATTACCCAAATACTCTCTTTATCCCTTTAACATTATCGAAATCCACATCATTGCTGATAATTACCCCATCACAGTACTTCAAAGCAAGAGACGCATGGATCCATCTCTCGGTAAAATTCTGTATCTCTCAACGAGTTTCTGGGCATTCTCGCAGATGGAATAATCAACGTCGAGAAACTCAATAAAGGGCATTCTAAGCAGAACTTTCCCAGCTTTAATGCTCTCTTCCACACCAGCAACTTTTCTTACGGCATAAGCGATCTCATCCCATGTCAGCGATGAAGTGTAAGCTTTAAACTCACCATCTGATGCTCTTCTGAGATACTCCTTCGATTTCTCAGCAACATCTCCAGAATACAGAATGGTGTAGATGAAGATGTTGGAGTCAATGTAGGCGCTCTTCAACCTGCCCATAGTACAACCTCTTCATCTCTTCGGGTCTGGGAGCTTCAAGCTTTTTCTTAACGATTGAGATTAACTCCTCTACATAATCCCTGCCCGTTTTTTCCGGTTTGATGATTATCTCGTCCCCTCTGATTTCAAAAACAACTTTTTCGCCCTCTTTTAAGCCAAACTTTTCTCGGATTTCTTTTGGGATCGTAACTAGCCCCTTCTTTCCAACAACTCTGATTCTTACCATTAGGTATGAATTTGGTTTGAAGGTTAAAAAATTTGCCATTATAGATTTTCCCCGAACCGATGAGCCTAAGAATATACTTCTTTGTCGTACTGTCTGGGATCACTTTTTTGTTTCACCAAGTTTCATGTCTATCGTAAAACTCACATTCTGTTATAACTTTTAAATTTTATTATGCGAAACTTTTATCTTGTTTTACTTTTTTAGACTCTTATGGAGCTTGAAGGAATTTGGTGGCTACCTGAAAGGCCAGAGCATAAAGTAGAAGGTACACTTAATATATACGATAATCATTCGTCGTTGTTGGAATTGAAAGATTTCTTAATTGAATCGGAGTTAGAGGATCTTTCAGTTGAGGATGATAAACTGGAAACGATATCAGCAATACATGGAGTTATATTTGAGGGTGGCGAAGAAGTAACACTTCTTGAATGCTTACGAGTTGGAGTTAGATACAATAAGTTAATAGAATTTGGAGCAACGCGAAAAGAGCAGGAGATAAAACCCCTGATTACAATTGTTGGTAAGCATATTGACTCATTATCTGAGCTTAAAATTAAAAAAATAATGTCGAGAATTCCAAAATTAGATTTCTGGTTTACGCGAAATAGCTGTAGCGATTTAATAAAGTTTGATGAAAGAACAATAAAAATCACAACTGGTGAAAAACAGATTTTCTGCAAGAAATTTAATGAGTTTACATTTAAAGTAATCTGTTTTGTAGATTATTCTATCAATCAAAAAGGTATGAGCTATACTTTAAAACACGTAAAGATCGAGCCTTATGTCGTATTGGAGTTTAAATATGCCAAAAATCTAAAAGATTGCTATGATTTATTATCTAAACTAATTAGTTTATTTACCATAGCTGTTTTAGATAAAGTTCATATATCCGAAATCATCTGTACATCGGCAGATAATCCATTAGAGGGCTTTAAAGTCTACGTCCCAGTGGAGTACTGCAAAATTTCTGCAGAACCTAAGTTTATCCATTCAGATCGTATTCTATTTGATTTTGGCCAGTTTAAAAACCGTATTTGTATCAGAAATTGGCTATCGATGTATGAAAGATTGAAGTTACTGTGTGAGTATTACTTATCAACAATAACAAATGAAAACATACCTATAGATTACAAATTCCTAAATTTAGTCATAGCTTTGGAGTTTTATCATAGATATTCGTGGAGGTTTGAACAACACAAAATTGAGCCAGATAAGTGGTCTAAGATTAAAGAACAAATAACAGCATTCTTACTGGATGAGTTGAAATCGAAGTCCGAGATTACTGATAAAGAAGTAGAGCATATAAATCAAAAAATAGAGTTTGTTTATGAAAAAAGCCTTCGACGTCGTTTACTTGAAATTATAAGGTATTTAGAAGCTGGAGGGGTAATGTTTTGTAATAGTGAAGAACGGGACGAATTTATACATAGTGTTACTCAAATTAGAAACCGACTTGTACATGGACTTTCTGGTGATGAAGCTTTCGATTATAACTATGAGATACTGCTAGCTTTAACTAACAAGCTTAAAGTTATTGTAGAGAGTGTAATATTACACGAACTCGGATTTAACAAAGAAGAAATAAAGATTTTTGCTGAAAAGAGATCAAAAGAGTTAGCAGAGTGGAAGTTAATATCCCCTTGGTAGGTCAAATACAAAGTGACTCCTCCAATGATATCCTCAGGATTTCATTGTAAACACCTAAACCTTCTCCACTCTCCCCTACCATTTCCACTCATCACAGGCACAACAAGCCTCACAGTTTCAACCTTCTCAACAACCTCAAGCTTTTCTGCTGGGTTGTTTATTATGTAGAGTACCGGACTTATCGCTGCATTCTCAACAACATACAGCCAGTACTGCTCCGTGAATCGTTTAGCCTTAAACCACTCGTTCGGAGTTAATGCAACATCTCTGGTAGTTGCCCTCGCTTTCACTTCGATGTATCTAACCCCTCCATCCTTGTCGACTGACCGAATATCGTATTCCAGATTCTTATCGGAAACATCCTCTGGGTTCCTCCCTTGCATTCTTTCATACGCCATTGTAACTTCCATGCCAATCTTCTCAATTTCCTCATCGCTAACCATTTCGTCTCCTGCCACAACCCTGATAACACCTACGATCTTTGGTATGCTGACAGTCAGATTCTTCTCCCTCTCTATCTCTCATTTCAGCTCCTCCAAAGCTTTCTCGTACTCTTTCTTTCCTCCCTCTACCACCTGTATTGCTATGTCCATCTTTACTCCTTTCTTCCTCCTCTCTTCATATTCGATCAATTTCAGGTCGTATTTTCTAATCAGGGTTTCAAGGGATTTTACTCCATATTTCTCCTTAATTTCCGCCTGTCTGAGTCTCTCCCTTAAGAGTTTCATCCTTGAAGTCCATCAGGGATCTTATTGCATAACCCTCAGCTTCTCTTTTCAGACCATCTTCAATACTGTAGCTACCATTGTGCGGAGCCAAATCCCAGATAATTGAAGGATTCAGTTCTCTGATCTCTTGAAGTCAATATACACAACAACACAAACTATGTTCCACATGGAACAAGTTGGAACATACCCTGAATCAACAGCGAGATACCTGCAATCATCCAGAAACATCCAGAAACCAGGTATTTCCCCACATTCAAATTTCCTTACAAAATTCAATATTTCCAAAAAAATTAAAACCAAGCTTCCACAGCCTAAAACCAGCTTACCACACCTCTATGCTCTATCCAACCCCTGCACAACTCTCAACCAAGAAAATAAGTGGGCTCGCCCGGATTCGAACCGGGGACCTCCGCCTTGTAAGGGCGACGTCATAACCACTAGACCACGAGCCCCTTTCAGCATTATCAACCCATTGTTATTAAAGCTTAACGATAACAGGATTGGTGGCAGCATAAGGAGACTCGGGGAAAGTTTAAAATAGACATTTGATTTAAGGTTTAGAAATTTGAGGTGGTGAAAAATTGAACGATAGTCTGAGAGAAAAGGTAATAGCCCTTTCTGATGCTATTTCAGAAACCGAAGAGTATGCTGATTTTGTGCAGAAGGAAGAGATCTTAAAGGCTGATACAGAAACACAGGAGCTTTTGATGGAGTTTCAGCAGAAGCAGCAGGATTTTATAAGCAAGCAGTTATCAGGAGAAGTTGATCAGGAATTGCTTAATCAATTAACTGAGCTTCAAACAAAGCTTAAAGCCCAGGAAAGTCTTACAAATTTCCTTGATTCTTATGTGAAGCTTCTCGATCTTCTTGGAGAGGTTGCTGACCTTATAAGTGACAGAATCAAGGTTGATTTTGCAGAAGTGTATAGACAGAGGTAAATTCGGCTCTGTGAAGTGAAACACATTTAATTTTTGATTTTTTTACTTTTTGTTCAGATTAATTTGAGTTGCTGGTTTGGGGCAGGAGTAAAATTTGAGTCAAAGTAAATCTTATATCGGTATCTTAACCCCCAGAAATCACTCTCATAACCCTGATCTCACCCTTTTCCACTTTGTCATCCAAGGGAACTGGGGATCCATCTTTAACGATTATAACGGTCTCGGGATTAATGTTAAAAATATTTAAAAGGTCAATATATGTACTCCCCTCTGGAATCTCTATGGACTTCTCTTTCTCAGGAAATCCAATAAAAAAGATCTTAACTTCTGTCATTTTCTCTGAAGTTTGATGTAAGTCTATATGTCACTCCTCCTCTCCGAGGAGGTCTTTTGCAATTGTTTTTATATCTTCCTTCCCACCTCGAGTTAGTGCCTCGTGCTTGATATCATCCATGTTCTTCTGCAAAAGTTTTTCATCCTTGGTCGCAAGTTTGGAAGTGCCTTTTTTTCTAAAAAGTCTCCACTTAAAACGCCTCATGTTGATCAATTTAGATTATGTCTGTTCACGGTAATAATACTTTCGAATGACTTCATGAGAAAATAATATCTCATAAGAATATAAAATTTTCTTAGCCTCTATTTAAAAACAGAAAGCAATTCCTGCCGTTTATGATCTATTAAAACTTTTTTGAGGGCTTTTTTTATGCTCTCTGTCTCTCCCCTCTTTGCTGAAACTGGATGAATCCTGTGTTTCCAGTTTGTCCATGGGGGAATCATCCCGAGTTTTTCAGCCACATTGTTCAGAACATAATTCCTTTTCTCAACCTTATCCATTTTGTTCACTGCAACAAAAACCGGAAAGCTAAACTCGTTTAGAAAGTCGAACATCTCGATATCGACTGGTATTTCTCCTCTTTTTTCCCATCTTTCGACTATATCCAAGAAGGATTTTCCATCAATTACATGTACTGCAGCAATTATTCTACCGGCGTTTCCCTCTATGTAATGGACTATAAAGTCCTTTACTCTCTCACTAAAATCTCTGCTGACACCATGGATATAGCCGTATCCAGGCAGGTCTGTGATGAGTAAATCTCTGTAGCTGAAAGTGTTGGGTTTTATTGTTGTTCCGGGTTTTCTGCCTTTTCTCACATCAACTCCAAAAAGACTGGAAAAAAGGGTTGATTTACCGACATTTGATCTTCCAGCGAAGATGATTTCAATACTTATCTTTCTGGAATTCATGATATTCTTGGGTTAATTCAGCACTGGACAATTAAAGTCCATAGTAAAGGTTCAGAATGAAGACAAGAGCACCGATCACAATCCCTAAGGCAAAAATGCTTTTCGGATTTATTTTAATCTGTGTCTTTTCCTCCTCGAAGTATCTCATTATTCCTGCCGATGACATCAGCGGCGGTGTTTTTGTCTTTCTCTGTTTTGCCATAGTGTCTCATGAGATAATTTTGTATTTAACTTTAATGGTTTTGCTGAAAACATCGGAATCAATTTTATACTGAAGGAAGGCGAAGGATTTTTTACAACATGATGGCATTAAAGGTATGGAAATTCCTGTGCATCTCATAAAAGTTGAAGATGGAGATGTGGTTGTTGAGGTGGGTGTGTTCGATACTGCATCTCTCACCTTTGAGGAGAGGGAAGTTGAAGCTGAAAAAGCTCTTTTGCAGTCTTTCTTTAACTCCCATGTTCATCTTGCAGATTCAGTTGCAATGGAACCGCCTCAGATGCCCCTTGACAGGCTTGTGGGTCCTGGTGGATACAAATTCAGTGTTCTGCAGAGGGCAAAAAAAGAGGAGATTGTAGAGGCGAGCAGAAATTCCATAGTCCAGGCAGCTTCAGCCGGGACAACCTCTTTTTGCGACTTCAGAGAGGGTGGAGTGGATGGATTGAAGCTTTTAAAGGAAGCTGACCAGTATGGGAGGGTTGTAGCTCTCGGAAGACCAGGTAGCATTGAGGAAGCTGAAAAAATTCTTCAAATTGCAGATGGTTTTGGAATGAGCAGTGTTAGAGATCATGACTTCTCTTTTCTTGAAGAACTCAGAACCCTTGCAAGGAAAAGAAAAAAGATCTTTGCAATCCATGCAGGAGAGAGAGATAATCAGGATGTCGAGAAAGCTCTTGCTCTTGAGCCGGATATTCTTATACACATGAATCAGGCGTCTTCAGAAAACCTCAAAAGAGCGATGGAAGAGATGATTCCGATTGTCTCCTGCATGAGATCGAATTATCTTTTCGGATTGGAAAATCGCAGTAACTATGAGAGACTTGCAGAATATGAGGTGTGGGCTCTTGGAACGGATAATGTGATGCTTGCAAATCCTTCCATACTGGCTGAGCTTAACTTTTCTGCTTATATTGTTAATTCACATTCTGTCCTCCGTGCAGCCTTCAAAGGCTTTGAAATTTTTAAAAGAAAGAATGCATGGCTTCTTATGGATTTGAAGGAGTTCAGAAATTCGAGGGACATAATCTCGACAATCGTCAGAAGGACAACTGAAAGAAATATTGTGGGGGTGTTTGATAGCCTCAACCTGTAACCGGAATTTTATCTCTGGCAATATGCTTTTTTAATTTTAACATTTTGGGAAAACTATTTATTTAATTGGAATCTGCTTTTGGTGACATGAAGGCAAGTGATGTGATGAACACAGATGTAGTTTATGCAACTCTTCCCAACACGAGAGAAAGGGTACTTGACCTCTTCAAAAAATATGAAATTTCAGCAGTCCCTGTGTTGAAGAATGACCGCCTTGTTGGAATAGTAACCAGAAAAGATATTCTCAGAAAGGTTGAGGAGGACCAGCTTGCTCTGCTCATGACTCCAAACCCTGTAACCGTTCAGGTTGATGACTCACTCAAAAAGGTTGTTGAGATTTTTGTGAATACGCAGTTCAGAAGACTGCCAGTGCTCGATGGAGAGAAGCTTGCCGGTATAATCACTCTGAGGGATGTTATCAACAAGATTGCAGAAATGGAGATTGATGAACCTGTGAAGGATTATGTAACAAACTCAACTGTTTGTGTTTGGGCTGAAACTCCACTGAATATCGTTGGAGAAATCATGCGACTCAGCAACTCTGAGCTTTGCCCGGTTCTGGATGAGAACGCTTCTGTCATAGGTTTGATTGATGAAAAAATCATGCTTACGGAGACATTAATTGAAGAATTCTTAGAGGAAAGCCGGTATTCATCGTCAAGTGACAGCGAGGACTCCTGGATGTGGGATTCAATAAGAGATTATAGTATAAAATACTTTGAAGTGAGTGTTGTAAAGCTACCCAAAGAACCTGTGAGGAACTTCATCAAGCAGGCAGTTTTTGTGTACCCTCAGACGAGAATTTCAAAGGTTGCAAGGGAAATGGTCAGGCATGATATAGATCACATGCCTGTTCTGGATGCTGATGAAAGACTTACCGGCATGGTTCACGACAGGGAACTGATAAAGGTTCTTCTGGAGAAAGATTAACTGTTAATTTAATCTTCGATTTTTCAATCCTGAAAAAGCATTATTTTTCCCTGTGTTTTTCGTTTCTCTCGAGCACTTCAATAACCTTCTCGAGAACCTCCTTCTTAACCTCTTCAGTCTCTCTATCAGCGTCAACAACAACAGCTTCGGGGATTGAGAGAAATATCTCCCTTACCTTCCTCAGATACTCGCTTTTCTCAAACTCATTTGGTTCTCCTCTTTTTTTAACTCTTTTAAGGGCTTTCTCTGGAGGCAAATCAAGTACTATAAGTAAATCTGGTTTTGGAGCAATTTTCTCGTTTCTATCTCTCAACTCTTCTGTGTCGAAGCCAAGAGCTCCCTGATAGGCTATGGTGGAGTAGTAGTATCTATCCATTATCACAACCATTCCCTTCTCAAGGGCAGGAATTATGTTCTCTTTTGCATCGTATTCCCTATCCTTTAAAAAAAGTTCAAGCTCCTCTTCAGGAGAGAGTCTTGAGCTATACGACTCCTTTATTTTTCTACCCCATGGACTATCGGTTGGTTCTTTAAGCAAAATAACTTCGTAGCCAATTTCTATTAGCCTGTTTTTCAGGAACTCCGCAACAGTTGTTTTACCGGAACCATCGATACCCTCTATTGCTATCAGCACAGCCAAAACTGGTATTTCATGTTGAAAAAATTAACTGATTTATGCCTCAGCCGAGTGTTTAGCCTTAAAAGATCTGACTCTTACAAATCAAAAGACTATCTGAAGCCTATTCAAGACTGACATTAATAAATCAGAAGCTTGTGGAGAGAATCAAAAACGGAAAGATCCATGATACAACAAAAAGCTTCTCTTAGAATTTTACAAAGAGTTTATAATCAACAATCACTCAGAAGCGAGAATTCACAACCTAATCTACCATTTAATAAAGATAGTGGAGTAATTCTTCTCTCGATTTGGAAAAAGCTGGTAGAGAAAACATAAAGGAAATACTTTTCTGGGTTTAAGAGCGAAATCTCTCACTAAAAACAGAGAAACTACAGAACTGCCCTGAGGGAGTCATTGACATCTTCAAAAGCGAAGTCTGTCGGAAATTTCGGTGAAGGAACTCAAGTGGGCGAGGGAAAGAGAAATGGAGAATTCTGATCTGATTCACAGGCTCGTCTACGCAAGCGGGTACCTGATGGTAAAAGGGATAAATGTGTGACGATGCTCTTTTATAGCTTCAATTCACAGTTTTCCAAGTTTGTTTATTTCAATTTACTCTCATATTCTAATTGCAGGTTTCCTCATGAGCATGTCTTGCAAACCCTCTCCAAGAAGGTTTGAGGCAATTAGGGTTATTGTTGCCATCATTCCGGGTATTAAAACCAGATGTGGTGATGTAAACACATATGAAAATCCCTCTCGTATCATTGTGCCCCACTCGGGAGTTGGGGGCTGCACCCCTGCTCCGAGGAAACCAATACTGGCGATCGAGATAACCTTGCGTCCAAAGTCGAATGAGGCAAGAACTATTGCTGGCTGGATTGTGTTTGGAACTATGTGTTTAAAAATAAGGTAAAAAGAATCGGCACCCATGAGAGATGTGAGCAAAATAAAGTCCTTGTTTTTTACCTCTATAATTGAGGCCCTGATCATCCTGGCATACTTTGGCCAGCCAGTAATCGATAGAGCCAGTGCTAAATTCTGTATAGAAGGTCCAATTGCCGCAATAATTGCAAGAGATACTACTAAGCTTGGCAAAGAGAGGAATATGTCCGTAAATCTCATTAAAACTTCATCAACAATTCTGCCACAGTAACCGGAAACCACTCCAACGAGCAAACCTATTGTTAGGGCAAGTAAGGTCACGAGAGATGCTATCAGAAATGATACTTTTCCTCCATACAGAATTCGGGTAAAAACGTCCCTTCCGAAATGATCCGTTCCAAATATGTGCCTCGAATCTGGTGGAAGTAACCTCTCCTGGAGATTTTGTTCATCATACTTGTAAGGTGAGATCAAAGGAGCTAATGCAAATGCGAGTGTCAGTGAAAGCAGCATCGAAGCCCCAATGACGAACTTCTTCGAAATCGCTTTCATTGATATCTCACCTCTGGATTTATGATGGTGTATAGAACATCAGTGATTGCGTTGATCGTAATGAATAATCCCCCTATTACGATCATGCAAGCTTGTATCACCGGCAGATCTTTTGACAAGATTGCACCGGTAAGCAAGCTTCCCATACCGGGCCATGCAAAAAGTGTTTCAACGATCACACTACCCTCGAGGAGCCATGCAAGCTCGAGTCCGGCGTATGTGATAACCGGGATTAAAGAGTTTCTTAGAACATGTCTCCTTATGATGAGCCATTTTCCAAGCCCCTTCGATTTTGCCGTGAGTATGTAATCCTTAGACAGCGTTTCTACAACACTTGCTCTTGTCACTCTTGAAGTAACTGCCACATAACCTGCAGCAAGCGTTATCGCTGGGAGTATCAGATTTTCAAAAGAGCTGTAGCCCGCTGCTGGCAGAATGTGGAGTTTAACTGCAAACACTATCATCAGTACAATTCCGAGGAAAAAACTCGGAAGTGAGTCAATTAGGGACAAACCGACTAAAATCATAGTGTCTGCGATTGAGCCTTTTTTGATACCAGCCAAGAATCCTGTTAGAAGTGAGATAGGAAAAGCTATTAAAAATGCCGTAATCGCCAAGAGAGCTGTCATGGGAAATCGATCAGCTATCAACTCTAAAACTGGCTGTCCAGTAACAAATGATCTCCCCCAGTCTCCGTTGAGATACATCCAGAGCCATTTGAGGTAAAGGATGTGTGGAGGCACATCCAAGCCGAGTTCTTCTTTTACAGCTTCAACAATTTCAGGTGAAGGAAATTCTCCACCCATCCTCTCCCATGCCACAAGTGTCGCTGGATCACCTGGAGCAATCAGGAATAGCAAAAATGACACTAATGAGAGTGCGAACAGAGTTGCTAAGGAAATAAAAAATTTTTTAATGTATCTTCTGTATTTCATCGTTGAACTCAGCTTTCCGCTACCTTGTACACTCTCTCAAGATGATAACAGAACTCGTTTATATGTCCTTCATAGTTCTTCACATTCTTTCGAACTGCATCGATGTTCATATAGTAGTCCAACACAATCACTGGCGATTCCTTGTAAATTATTTCCTGCACTTTTTGGTACATTTCCAGCCTCTTGTCAAAATCAAATGTCTCTCTGGCTTTTTCCAGTAGTTCATCTACAGTGTCATTATTCCAGCCATAGGCTCCCCATCCCGCTTTCTTCCTGCTTGAGTGGTAGTCCTGCATCAGGTTGTAGTCTGGATCCGGGACGAAGAATAATCCTCTGCCTAAAAGTATCATGTCAAAATCTCCCTTCTCTCTTATCTCTTTTAGTGCTGCGTAACTCATGATCTCAAGCTCTACTTTTATTCCAACTTTCTTCAGCTGGTGCTGTATTGCCTCAGCAATAACAGGTAGTTCTGCTCTCTCCTGGTATGTAATAAACTTCACGACCATCTCCTCCATAGTGTTGACGTTCTCTAATACTCCATCTCCATCCAGATCCTTCCATCCCGACTCTTCAAGCAGTTTCTTAGCCTTTTCTGGGTTATATGGGTAGGGATTCAGTTCTTTATTTGCCCATATCAGCAGTGGTGGAAACAGTGATCCTGCTGGCATCCCGGCACCATTGAGGATCTCTTTATCGATAGATTCTCTATCAATTGCGTACTGGAGTGCAAATCTCACTCTTTTATCGTTAAATGGCTCTTTCAGACAATTTAGCTGTATCATTCTGACTCTGGTTATCTCGTATTTAATGATCTCGATGTCTGGAGATTTCTCCAGCTCCGGTATGCTTTGAGGTGGTAACAGTTGAGCAACGTCGGCTGAGTCAGCCAAAAGAATAGGCACCCTGCTCCTCGGGTCTGGGACGCTCTTCAGGATTATCTTTTTTGTCTCTGCTTTCTTACCCCAATAATCCTCAAATCTCTCGAGCACAGCATCTTTCATAGGTTCCCAAGAGGCAAGTCTATATGGTCCAGTTCCTATGACTTCGACGATATTCCCTTCTTCATCAAAGGATTTGGGAGAAAGTATAACTGATTTGTAATATGCAAGGTATGCTGGGAGAGGTGCAAATGGAGTTTTCGTTTTTATCTCCAGCGTGTAATCATCCTTAGCAATAATACTCTCGATAGGCACGAGTTTAAATATGCCGGTTTTATTGAAGGACATCCTGATGTATTCTGAGACAACTGGTGCAGTCATTTCGGAGCCATCGTGGAACTTTACGTCCTTTCTCAGAGTAATCGTCCATGTTTTTCCGTCTTCACCTACTTTCCAAGAGGTTGCGAGGCAAGGTATCAGCTCTCCGTGTTCACCGACCCCTATTAATGTCTCAGCAATACCGTATCGCAGTAGAAGATATCCTCCTTTGACGGGATCCACCGTTTTTACTGGCCAGCTAGGTATAAAAATCAACTCCTCTGCCTTTGATTGTAGCTTGGTCTCGACTGGCGTCTGAGTTGGCGTTTCAGTTGGAGCCTGAGTTGGAGCATTCTGTGCACAGCCTGCTATCATCACAGCAGCCAGAATGCATGTCAGCCCAACCAAAGATAGTTTAACAACTAAATTCACAACATATCACCCCACTTTTCCCCTTTTACCATAAAAATCGGATAATTCCAGGCTATTTTGTAAAGTAAGGGCATGTTTTTGCGCTGTGCAGCCTTTACTTCTGCTAAATCCTGCGCAATTATCTTGCTCAAACCAAAATCTTTAAACAGCTCAACGACATCTTCCTGCTCCACACCACTGCGAAATGGGAGTTTCACACTCACTTCTTTTCTATATCGATACCTCCAGGGATTTCTCTTCTCGTAGATCAGAATGCCAAGTCTCCCCACTACTCGTCTGAGTCGGGATGATACTGAGCGGTCAAACCATTTTCCATCTATTACGACGATTTTTCCTCTTGGTTTAACAACCCTGACCCACTCCCCAATCGCTCTTCGTGGATTTGGCAGTGTCCACAAAACATATCTGCAGATCACAGCGTCAAAGGATTCATCTTCGAAGTGTAGATTTTCAGCGTCGCATAATTCGAATTTTATTTTAAGGCTAAGTTCCTTAGCTCTTTTCTTTGCCATCTCAAGCATCTGCTCTGATATATCTACGCCAGTCACATTGTGTCCCATTTGAGCCAAAATTACTGCAATGTAGCCAGTGCCGGTTCCAATGTCTAAAATGTCTAGTCTCTCCTCACCAAATACTGCCATCAATGTCTTTTCCCAAGCAGTTCTCTCCTCTTCAGATCCGTAACCCCGAAACCTGCCGTAATCGCTCGATCTCCAGTTCCAGTAGGCTTTAATATAGTTTTTAACAGTCTCATGTGATAACTTGCTTTCTGTCATCTATACCACTCCAAAACTCGTACAGGCACCTCTTCGCCTTTTACAATTCTGTTTTGAACAGTGGCCAAACCTTCCGATGAAATCGTACTGATACCAACCACCAAGGGTTCATCTTTTTCATTTACAGGTCTAAACTTCTTATCGGTCATTCTCGGTAACTGTATTTATGTTCTTAAAAATTTTTTGATTTTTAACACTTATTCTTCAAATCTTGAATGTAAGTATTACCGAATATATTAGGGTCTCTTTTTTAACATCAATTCAATAATATTTCTACAAGCTATATTGATTTTATAGGTATCTTAAGTACAGTTTCGTGAGCATATAGATTGTTTAAAAACTTTAAATAGAAAATAAAAGAAAATAAATAGAAAAATTTAGAAATAGAGCATTTACAAGTAATTAACCAGTGATCGGAGTGGAGACACAAGCCATAGTTGGATTCAGAGTCCAGAAATTCAAAATCTTGAAGAAAGTTGTTAAGAAGATAGATAAAGATGAGATAAAAGGGGCTTTAGCGAGAAATGAAATAAAGCCGGTTGTTGAAGCCGTTACCATGCTCAAAATCCTTTCGTCATAATATTTTTCAGGTTGGAGCTGTCTTACTTCGTTGAAGAGCTTAAAAACAGAAACAAGCTCTGAAAACTCTCTCACCAGCAATGTTCTATTTTAATATCTTGATCCACCTTATGCAGGATGGACATTTGGTATCTTCCTGACCTTCTATAACTGAATTCAGCTGTCCTCCACTACCATGGAAGTCTTGTTCCACAAGGGACTCTAAGCTCCACACACCCTGGGTATCTCCAAACTCACCACTCAGCCAACCTCTGTAAAGTTTTTCTTTTCCTTAAATCCTAGTTTGATGAGAAATAGCTATGAGAAGTAATGTTAGCATTGTCGAAGTTACTGCGAGGAAAAAATCAGAGGAACTTAAGTTCACTACGATATCTTTAGTATTACCACACTTCATATGACTTCATAATTAGTGTTAAAATTAGAAATTTTTTTATGCTATTAATATTCGTGTTAATAAGATGTGTTTGAGGAGAAAGTAGGTGGTGTTATGGACATTAAGAGTTATATTAAATCTCGATGGGAAGAACATTCTGAGAACTATGAGAACATTCCAGCACACGGTATAAAGTCAGAAAAAGATAAGAAAGTTGTTAAAGAGGCATTAAAAGAAATGCTTGGAGATAGAAAGAAAGTTCTGGATGTTGGTTGTGGAACTGGTTTTGTATCTCTAATTCTGGCTGAGTTGGGGCACGAGGTTGTAGGGATAGATTTATCAGAAGGGATGTTGAGCAAAGCAAGAGAAAAAGCAGAAGAAAAGGGTCATAACATTTTGTTCAAAATAGATGATGCAGAGAACTTAGCTTTTGAAGACAATACATTTGATGCAGTTGTAGAGAGGCATGTTTTATGGACACTTCCAAATCCGGAAAAGGCAATTAAAGAGTGGGTGAGGGTTTTAAGGCAGGGTGGTAAGCTGATATTAATTGAAAGTGAAAATAAAGAAGAGAAAACTGCAAATCACCACTACAGTGAAGAAATTGCCAGAAAATTACCGTTTGGAAATGGAATTGATTTGAGGAAATTTAAAAAGATAGCGGATAAATGCAAGTTAACACTCAAAATTAGAAAATTGAATTGCGAAAGGATAAATTTAATGCTTGTTTGTGAAAAATAAGTTTGTTTTAATGTTATTTTTACACTAACTATCAACTAAATCATCTCTAAATAATTTGATTTCTCCTTTTTTCATTAATTGTCATCTTCTTAATATATTTCATACTCATTTAATTTCTTTTCTTAAATGTTGCTAAAAATCAAAATTTTTTTATTACTTATGTCAACAGTTTAATCGGTGGTGTATTAATATGAGGGAGGAAGTACTCAAACTTGTCAACCACGAACCTTGGATAGAGTGTGGAGAAAACAGGGCATACCTAAAATGGGGACATTACCCAGAAACAGAAGGAATGCTTGATCCTCTAAGCATTAAAAGAGCTTTTGTAATCGATTCGGGTGGAGAGAAACCAGTGGTCGTAGGGAGAGATAAAGAATCATCGCAGAAAGGTGGGTTGTTTCTGGAGTTTGAGGCTGAAAAGCCGTACATGGTTGGTGTAGAACTCGACAGAGGCATATACTCAATTACTGACGATAATAAATGGATTTTCGGAGATAAGAGACTCGCTTCGGGATATACCATTAGAGAAACAAGATGGTTCTGGGGATATATCAAAGCTTACACTTTTAACGATGAAATGGGTGAAATAAAGCCATTCGCAGCTGGATTCGAGTTTGAAATAATGCCCGAAGTACTGAAACCGTTCAAATCAGGAGATAAAATGAAAATTCAGCTAATTTTCAGAGGAAAAAGTGTAAACAGTGTTGTAAAAGTTGGTACGAAAGATGGTATTGAAGAAGTAGCAGTGGATGGATTTTGTGAGATAACTCTAAAGGAGGGTGTAAATGTCATAGTTGCTAGGTATGTTGATAAAATATCAACGGGAGTTTACGATAAGAGGAATCTGACTGCTACGCTTACTGTTGTTGCGAGGTGATTGGATGAAAAGGTTTATAGCTTGCATTTTTGTAGTATTACTTTTGCTGGGATGTGCAGGCAAACCAGAAGCACCTACACCTACTGAACCCACTACCAAGCCAGAACAGGTCCTTACAATAGGCTATTGCGGATTTGGAAACGACTTAAATATTGAAACTCCAAAAACAATGGATTTTCTGCCAGAAATGCTTCTCCTGGAGAGACTCGTTGATTACAGAGATGGTAAGCTGATACCTCAATTAGCCGAATCATGGGAGATAAAAGATAATGGTAAAATGGTTATCTTCCATCTAAAGAAGGGTATCAAGTTCAGTGATGGAAGTGAATTCAATGCTGATGCTGTGAAATTTACAATAGACAGATTAAATGCTTTAAAATACTACCACTGGACTGAAGTTGACAGAATAGAAACTGTAGAAATAATCGATCCATATACTGTTGCAATACACTACAAAGAAGGACAGAATGGATACATAGATCTGGTTGCGTTTGCGGAATTCCATCTGGGAATAATAAGCCCGAACTCTGTTGAACCTAAAGGGAATTTGACTGGTAAAATTGTCAATCCGATTGGAACTGGACCATGGAAAGTTGGAGAGTATGTTAAAAACCAGTATGCAATATTTGTCCCGAATGAATACTACCACGGAGAGAAACCAAAGCTCGAAAAACTCGTAGTGAAAATAATTCCAGATGCTGAGACAAAGGTTCTTGCTTTGAGGAGTGGTGAAATAGATGCAATCGTCGATCACTACCATGGTGGCAGCTACTATACGCCAAGAAATGTTCTGAAATCTTTGCAGGATGAAGGATTTGTGATTTACAAAAATGAGATACCGATGACAACAATACTGGCTTTCAATTACGAAAAGAGCCCATGGGACAACGAACTTGTAAGAAAAGCTGTGAACTACGCAATAAACAGAGATGAGATATCGCAACTCTTCGATGGTTGGGTCAGAGGGGCAGAGGGAGCATTGTACTGTGGTAAAGCCCCATATGTAAAAGATGTGGGTATTAAGTATGAATACAATCCAGAAAAGGCGAAAGAATTGCTAAAAGAGGCTGGATACGAAAGTATAAATGCCAAACTTATACTCAGAGGAGAGAATCCGGATAAGGTCAAACTTGCAGAACTGATTCAAGCACAGTTAAAGAAAGTCGGAATAAATGTTGAAATTGAAGTACTTGAGAGCGGTCCATATAAAGAGAGGCAGAATAAGGGCGAGTATGACTTGAGATTTTATTATGTTGGCGGACCAGAAAGAAGGATATATCAGAGAACTGATGGGAGGTTCAACCCTGATGCTCCAGAGTTTAAATATGGTGCATTCGAGGATAATGAAATAGCGAATGCTGTTAGAAAAGCTGTGTTACCGTTTGATGAAAAAGATAGAAAAGAAGGCTGGATAGAATTCTACAATCTCGTTCATGACAAGGATGCAGTTGTGCCACTATACTATGACTCGATATTTATAGTAGCAAAGAAGAATGTAAAGGGCATCAAATTTGTTGGAGAGCCAGATTTCAGCTCCGTGTGGATAGAGTAATCTCAGTAATTTTAATTTTTAAATTTTTAGATTTCTATGAGATTCATATTAAAACGCCTAACCCTGATGCCATTGGTGATGATTGTGGCATCACTGCTCTCGTTTTTAATAATCAATTTAGCTCCGGGAGATCCGGCTGAGATGATTCTTGAAAGACAATTACAAGGAGAACCGACTAAAGAACAAATAGAGGCTTTTAAAAAAGAGCATGGTTTAGATAAGCCTCTTTATATCCAGTACTTTATATGGCTTTCAAAAATTTTGTATGGCGATTTGGGTGTATCGCTAAGAACAGGTGAACCAGTTATAGAAGAATACTTAACGCGCTTTCCGGCAAGTTTACTGCTTATTGCCACATCAATTCTGATTGCTGTAGCGATTTCGATACCTCTGGGGATTCTTTCAGCTTTAAAACACAACACAGCTATAGATCACATCTGCAGAATACTGGCATTATTTGGCATTTCGATGCCAAACTTCTGGCTGGGATTGCTTTTAATTCTAATATTTTCTGTTAAATTACGCATATTTCCAGCTTTTGGTTATGGAGCCAAGAACATAGTTCTTCCTGCTTTAACTCTTGGCCTGTCATTTGCCGGAACATTAACGAGGCTGATGCGAGTCAGTCTGCTTGAAGTTTTACACCAACAGTATATAATTGTGGCAAAGGCTAAAGGTTCGCCAGAGAAACTTATAATTACGAGACATGCCCTAAAAAATGCATTTATTCCCGTTGTTACAGCAATAGGTATTTATTCAGGACACGCAGCGACTGGAGCAGTAATAGTTGAAACTATATTCGCTTGGCCGGGTGTGGGCAGTTACTTTGTGTCTTCGATTTATGCAAGGGATTATCCTGTTATTCAGGGATTCGTACTCCTGGTAGCGTTATTTTTTGTTCTGACGAATTTAATTGTCGATGTAATCTACCTCTTCCTTGATCCCCGTATCAGGTATGAGACACATGAAGCCTAACGAAATTGCAAGTGTTATAGCTAAAACTAGGACATCAATATCAACAGTCAACTTCATCGCACTTTTGATAATTTTATGTCTGTTTCTTGTTGCACTATTTGCAGATATTATATCTCCTTACGATCCTTACGAAGTCAATATGAAGGAAAAACTTCAAAAACCTAACTTAAATCACCTGTTTGGCACAGATCAGCTCGGTAGAGATGTTCTGAGTAGAATTATCTATGGGACTCGCATCTCTCTCTTCGTCTCTGTGTTTGCAATAGCAATAATTATGTTTTTGGGTGTAATGTTTGGTTCCATTGCAGCATATTTTGGTGGAAAAGTTGATGAGGTAATAATGAGATTCGTAGATATACTCTTATCATTTCCAGGATTGATTATAGCAATAACATTGGTTGGAATTCTTGGACCATCATTAAAAAATCTGGTGATTGCCATAGCTCTCACAAGCTGGGCTACTTATGCAAGAATCGTAAGGAGTTTTGTTCTTTCAATTAAAGAGATGGAATTCGTCACGCAAGCAAAGGTGCTGGGGGCGAGTGATGTGTATATACTTGCTAAGCATGTGATACCAAATGCAATAGCCCCAATTATCGTTCTTGCAACGCTTGACATGGGTCACATAGTACTGTCTATAACAGGCTTGAGCTTCTTGGGCTTAGGAGCTCAACCACCAACACCCGAATGGGGAACTATGCTTAACGAGGGGAAGAATTTTATGACTACTGCTCCATGGCTAACAATTTTTCCGGGCTTAGCAATAATGATCACAGTTCTTGCATTTAACCTACTTGGCGATGGCTTAAGAGATTTACTCGATCCACGGGTGAGAGAGTATGCTTCAAAGCATTATTAAAGCCATTTTAATCTGGTTTTCTGTTTTGCCTTACATTGTTGCGGGAATTGTAATAGCAAACATTGCAATAGAACTTGGCATTTTTTACAGGGTTTTACCGGTTCTTAAGCCATTTATTAAGCTTTCTAAATTGAGTTCAGGAAGTTGTATTGCCATAGTTACAGCTTTTGGATCACCTCAGGCAGCAATATCAATGATTGCGGAAATTTATAGAAATGGGAAAATTAGCAGAACTGAGGCATACATAACAAGCATAGCAACATGGTTTCCTCAGACGGTTTATGAAAGTATAGCCTATATAGCACCAGCTATCATCCCATTGCTTGGACCTCTTGGCATTACATATATATGTTTATTCATACTGAATGGGGCCATAGTAGCTGGAATTGCCCTTCTTGCTGGAAGATTGTTGCTTAAAGACAACGATGAAGTAGAAATTAGCATTCCTTCAAAAAATATTAGAGAGGCTATTTACAACGGTTTTAAAAGGTCGAAGTGGACATTGAAAAGGTATATGACAATAGCACTTCCAATCACGATTATAGCCTTTGTATTGCTGGATATAGGCTTGATAAATTTTGATTTACCCCTTCCGCTACCGCCAGAGGCTTTAGCTATTATTCCTCTTCGCATAGCAAATCCACTTGCTGCCTACGCCGCTCTTTCGGAGATAATGGATACCATAACATTTAAGCAGGCTTTAATTGTATTGATAGTCGCAAGCTTAATTGGGAGTTTGAGATATATCTTCGCCCATAGGCTACCTTACTATGTTGGGTTATTTGGGGTTGATTTGGGTACAAAAATAGTATTAGTTGGAGGAGTTATAAGGATTTGTGCAACTTTTGGAATCATCATAGCTGTTTGGTTTTTATTTTGATTGTTGTTAAAGAAATAAATGTAGCTTTGAATATATAAATCCAAATATACTAAATATTACTTTTTAGTACCACTACTAAGTTCACTACAATATACCTTGGTATTACTATATTTCATATGACTTCATAATTAGTGTTAAAATTAAAAAGTTTTTTATTCCATAAATGTTACTTCAACTTCACTAGATATTACAAAGGAGTAAAGGTGGAGGAAGTGAAGGAGGTAAAGGAACACATCAGGCATTACTTGAGATTCGAGAGCTAAAACATACGATAAATCTTCGGGGCGTACAACACTTCCGGAAATCTGGAAGGACCTCCTCTCAGAAGTGTTCAGGAAAAGGAGGCGAATACTTGATGTGGGTGCTGGTTGTAAGAGACCTACATGTTCATTTTGTGCTGGAAAATATGACAGTCAAAGCCGTTGATGGTGTAAGCTTCCATGTCAGTGAAGGCGAAGCCTTAGCGTTGATCGGAGAAAGTGGGAGTGGAAAATCCGTTTTGGGAATGACTATTTTAAGATTACTACCTGAAAACGTTAGAGTCAATGGTAAGATACTCTTTAACGGATCAAATCTACTCGATTTGTCGGAGGAGGGGTTGAGGGAGATTAGGGGCAAGGAAATTGCTTGGGTTCCACAGAACCCTGCAACATCTCTCAATCCTGTGATGAAAGTAGGAATTCAAGTTGCTGAACCGATGGAGATACACCTTAGAATTGATAGGAAAAGTGCTGTACAGAGAGTTGCGAACTTACTGAAATTTTTCGATATAAACCCGCCTGAGAAAAGAGTAAATGAGTATCCACACCAGTATAGCGGGGGAATGAAGCAAAGAGCCTTAGTTGCGATGGGTACATCAACCAAGCCGAAGTTGATAATTGCTGATGAGCCAACCAAGGGTATAGATATGACAAAAAAAGTTAGTATTGTTGAGCTTTTTAGAAAAATTAAGAAAAATGAGCTTTCATTGCTTCTTATAACTCATGATCTACCCTTTGCTGAAAAACTTGCAGATAGGATAGCAGTTATGTACTGTGGACAGATAGTGGAGGTCTGCAATGTCAAAAAATTTTTCAAAAGTCCTCTACATCCATACTCAAAAGCTCTGCTCAATTCTTTGCCATCGAGGGGCTTAAAACCCATAAAAGGCAATCCACCCAGCATGGTTAACCCACCTAAAGGCTGCAAGTTTCACCCCAGATGTGAATATATGAGTGGTAGATGTCTTGAAGAACCGCAAATGTTTGAGATCGACGGCAATCTCGTTAGGTGCTGGCTTTATGATTAAAGGTATAAATCTGAGTAAAATCTACGAATCTGGATTCATCTCGAAAAAAGGAATCGTAGCAGTTGACGGTGTGGACATCGAAATTCGAGAACAGGAGACTCTGGCACTTGTTGGAGAAAGTGGTAGTGGAAAGTCAACTCTGGGCAGAATCCTTCTTTTACTGACTAAACCAACTTCTGGAAAGGTAATCTTTGATAGAGTGGATCTAACGAGGTTAAGAAATAGGAAATTGAGAGATCTTAGAAGGAAAATGCAGATTATTCCGCAACATCCCGAGGATGCTTTGGATCCGAGATGGAAGCTATATGACTCCATAGCTGAGCCTTTTAGAATTCATAAGATCGCTGGCAAAGACGACGAAGAGGAAACTGTTCACAAACTCATAGAGCTCGTTGGCTTAGATCAGGAGCTTCTACGCAGGTATCCACACGAAGTGAGCGGTGGAGAGCTACAGAGGGTGGTTATAGCGAGGGCAATAGCCCTAAATCCGAAGTTCATAGTCTGTGATGAACCGACGTCGATGCTCGACGTATCAGTCCAAGCATCGGTCGTAAACTTGTTAATGGATCTACAGCGTAAACTTAGTATGTCTTACCTGTTCATAACGCACGATCTGGAGCTTGCAGATATTGTCGCCGATAGAATAGCAGTCATGTATGCTGGGCAGATAGTAGAGGAAGGTATCGGCGTTTTAAAGGATCCATTGCACCCTTACACCCAGACACTTTTAGGTATCACCACTCCAATTTCGAGAGAAGCTATAACACCACGAGGATGCAAATTCTACAACCTGTGCCCGGAAAGATCGAGTAAATGTTTGAACGCTCCGAAAACTGTTGAGATGAGTGGAAGAAGGGTGAAGTGTCATCTCTATATGGAACATTAGATCTTCTTTTACAAGTACACTCTCTGTAATTCCGGATATTGTTTTTGTTTCTACAACGATAGTAATCCACGAGCATAGCGATTCTCAAACCCATGAAAGTCGCTATGGATACAACGAGTGCCAACCGAAACAGTAGAAAGATTGGCAAAAGTGGTTACTTAATCCATCCTGGACTTCCTAAAACTTTAGAAAAGGAAAATTTAACCAAGAAAAAGAAGTGCTCCGGCCGGGATTTGAACCCGGGTCGCCGGCTTTCCTCTGTGCTCGAAAGGCCGGAATGATTGGCCGGGCTACACCACCGGAGCATCAAAAGGTAATTAAAACCGTGGGTCTGTGTGGGATTAAAAACTTTTTCCTCAACAGTCTCAAAATTTTAAAAATAGAAAGGTAACTCAGGCAGATATCAGTCTCTCCTCCCATTTTCTCAGATAGGATGAACTCTGTGTTACATCTGCAAAAATTTTGGCTGCTCTCTCCACATCCTCCACTTCAACCTTTCCGGAGTTTCTGAGCTTTGCAAACTCATGGGAGGGTGCGAGAAGCTGGACGGCGTATCTCATGCTGTTCTCCTCTCCTATTTCTGTAAGTCTGTTAAGCGCATTCTCACTGAGCATAATCCCTGATTCAGCAGCTCTTATCTCCAGAATAGTTCTGATCTCCTCTTTCTTATATGGTTCAGTGGTTATTATCAGCAGCCTGTCCAGTAGATCCAGTGGTATGCCATGGGGTGCTGATATATCTGTGCCTCTTATTCTTGAAAAACCTCTGTTTGAGGCGAGGATGATAATCGGAGCCATCTCAGACTCCATTGCTCTGTTCATGAAGGCAAAAAGCTCGATGTCCATGAGATGGGTTTCATCGATGAAGAGCACTCCGGGAACGAGTTCGGCTCTCCCCTCCTCAACCCACCTCTTGACCTGCTCATCAACAGCCTCTCTAACTTCACCGTCGATCTCTCTTGTCTGGGAGGTAAAGAGGCTGAAAATACTTCCTCTTCTGGCATTCGCCTCATCAAGGTCGTGAAGGGTAACAACATATGTGAACTCCTTTTCCTTCTCAACCCTCCCTGATGGTACCTCAACGATCTCTGAATCTCCCAGATCATACTTCTTTGCAGCTTTCTCGCTTTTTCCTACAGGGGAAATTCTTCCAGTTTCTTTGTCAATCACTATTATATCTCCTACCTGAATTCCGTACTGCATGAATTGCAGGGCAAGTCTTCCACTTACACTGAAGGTTCTCTTATCATCTTTTGTACTCAGAGTTAGATTCGCAGATTCAGGAATTTTCTGCGTCGGGTTGTAGGGATTTGGAACCATGTTATAGTCCAATCCTGTTACTTCTCCTTCGAGGACTGTCCTGACCTCTCTTATCCTTACACCGATAGCCTTTCTCATTGATTGAATAAGTGCCTCAGTCTTTTTCATTTCTGCACTGTAAAACTCTGATGCACTCGTCTGAACGAAGGGGATGTCTTTTCCAAGTTCCTTGCTTATCGCAACAGCTATGGCGGTTTTACCCGTCCCTGGGGGACCTGCCATCAGAATACCCCTTCCAGCCATCTTTCCTGATTGAATGAGTCTAACTATAACTCCTGCAGCTTCCCTTGCTTTTTTCTGTCCGACAAGACCATCAGCAACATCCTTTGCTCTTAAATTTTCATCAAGACCAAGACCGCGAATATGTGAATGTGCACCAATCCTCTCGAACCTCTGGGCAATTTCTCTGATTTCCGACGCCATGAAATCACCTCAAAATTGATGGATATGCATTACTATATAAAACTTTTCAATTCAGAATTAAATAGGAGATGAAACGATCTGCCGGAAACTGTAAATTTTTTTGAAAATAAATTAGCTGTTCAATTCGAAAAACTTAATTAGATTTGATTAATAATTGCAGATTGTAATCGGTGGGGGTAAGATTGGATAAAATGACTTAATTGTGGAAGTGTACTGACCCTCTGAAGAGGGATAGTTTTCATGATGATATAGATGATAATAGCAGATATTGAATATAAATGAAGACATAATAAAGAAAAGCTAAAATAGTTCAGTAGAATATAACCGGTAAAATTGGAGAAACAGAAGTAAAGAAAATGGAAGGATGTCAGGGATGAGAGTTCTCGTTGTCGATGACGATGAAGTTTTGCTTGAAATAATAGAGAAGATGCTATCAGAGCTGAATTTGGAGATAATCAAGACTACTAGTGGCAGGGAGGCAGTAAAGCTTTATTTAAAACTAAAACCAGATCTGGTGCTTATGGATATTGTGATTGAGGAGCTCGATTCGGTTCAGGCTGTTAGGGAAATAAGAAAAATTAATAGTGATGCAAAAATAATAATTCTATCTTCCTTTGACAAACCATTTTTAAGAGAGTTTGAAAAAACTGGTGTACATGCTGTTCTCAAAAAACCCTTCAGGAAGAATGATCTTATTGAGACTGTTAAAGCTATAATATAATCTGTCCTGGAATTACGGGCACAGTATATGTGGTACATTCTGTAGGTCTATTTTATGGGAATTCTTATGTGATTGTCATTTCTGCTGTGTACACTACCTTCACAGTTTGATTGATGATTGAATTTACAGGTTCAGAATCTGATACCTGCCGGGTGTTTGTAAATAAAAGGAAAGAACTTTATCAGTATCACTCCAAAAAGGGCTGCAAACAGAGATGAGACAGCCATAAAAACTATAGAAGCAATTATGGATGCAACAAAAGCCTCTAAGAGAGATACATTTAGAAGTGCTTTGAGCATGTAGAGGTAGACGAAATATGCAACGATTGGAGCAAAGATACCGAAAAAGGGGAGAATTGAAACAATACTTCCCGCTGCAATTGCAAAAAAGCCTGAAGCGATATTTGCAAGTCCTGCTTCTATGATGCCAACCTTTTTCCCAATCATTTTCAGACCTATCCAGATAAAGAAGCCTGATATGGCTATGATGAGCAGGAGGAAGATTATGGCAATTAGAAGTTCCAACATAGGCTTTATTACATGAAAAATATATTTAAAATTTTTCTTTGTTTTCTAAAGATAACTCCTATTGTATTTTTCATTTTGTGTTTTTATTAATATAGTAAAAAAATCTTGATAGTGAAATCAATCATAAAAAAATTATTAACCCCAGCTGAATTAAGCACTTTGGATGAGAATATGGGTGGGAATAGACGACACGGACTCTCCTGAGGGCATGTGCACGACCTATCTTGGAATCCTGTGTATGGAGGAGATTCAAAAAGCTGGTTACGAGGTAATAGGCTTTCCAAGACTCATCAGATTGAATCCAACAATTCCCTTTAAAACAAGAGGTAATGGGGCGGTATCCTTCTTGGTGGAAGCTCCAGACTTTGAACATGTTAGAGAAATAGTGGATGGTGTAATTCAGGAGAACTCCTGCCTTTCTCATGAGAATACAAATCCAGGAGTGGTTTTTGTGAGGGATGAAATTTCCATACTGGATTACCTCACTAAGTTCTCTCTCAAGGCGGTCAAAGATGTGGTATCCTTGGATGAGGCTCACTTTATCATCGGTAAGTTCATGATCCCCCATCTCAAGTACAAGAAGGGGAGAGGGCTTATAGGTGCTCTTGCAGCAGTTGGTTATGAGGATAAAGACTATACTTATGAGATTCTTGCTTACAGAAAACCCGAAAATTTTGGAAAACCAAGAAGTTATGATAAGGACACTTTTTTCAGGGCAGACGAGCTTTACTACCCCAAGATATGGGACACGGTTGACTGGCACAACAGAATTGTTGTCTGTGTTCCAAACGGTCCCGACCCTGTTCTCTATGGTATAAGAGGCTCTGATTTTGAGGCTATCTTAAAAGCAACCGAAATTTTGGAAACTGAAGAGATTGATAGAAAAATGATGTTTATCACAAACCAGTCAACGGATGCACATATAATTGATGAGAGGGAAGCAAAAAATGTGAGCAATCATCACTCCTATTCTCTGACGGGTGTGGTTGTGGAGAAACCTGAAGTGATAAGAGGTGGCCATGTTTTCTTCACCATCAGCACTGGTTTTGGAATGATAAAATGTGCAGCCTTTGAGCCAACAAAGCAGTTCAGAGATATTGTTATGAAACTGGTGAGAGGAGATAGAATCCGGGTTTTCGGTTCTGTAAAAAAGAACACGATCAATCTGGAAAAGATGGAGATCATCGAGCTTGTGAGATCTAAGGAAGCAAACCCTATTTGTCCTGTCTGTGGTAAAAGGATGGAATCCTCAGGAAAGAATCAACCCTTCCGGTGCAGGAGATGCGGAACTAAATCTACCAAAAAACACCTTATGCCACTGAAGAGAGAGATTGAAGAAGGTTTTTATGAAGTCCCACCCTGTGCAAGGAGACATCTTTCAAAACCACTCGTCAGGATGGAAGGCATCAAAAAACATGTGTTCAGGTGAGACTCTCCGGATTGTTTATAATGAAAAGCTTATTAGCAGGAAAAATAAGGATCTTAGGGGTGATAAAATGCGAATAAAGTGGCTTGGACATGCGGCGTTTATTCTTGAAGGGAGCAAGAATATTGTTATAGATCCCTTTCTGACAGGAAACCCCCTTTCTCCACTGAAACCAGAAGAGGTTGATGCGGATATAATAGCTGTTACACACGGACACGGAGATCATCTCGGTGATGCGGTGGAGATTGCATTGAAGAACGATGCACCTATTATTTGCATTCATGAACTCTCCAGATTTCTATCGAGGAAGGGTGTTGAAGCTGTCGGGATGAACATAGGTGGTACAGCGAAATTGAAAGATGTCGCTGTAACCATGGTTCAGGCTTTACACTCTGCAGATGTTGAGGAGAATGATGAGATAGTAAGCACCGGAGATGCAGCTGGGGTTATCGTTGAGATGGATGGAGTCAGAGTTTATCATACTGGAGACACTGATGTTTTCACTGATATGAGGCTCATTGCGGAACTGTATAGCCCGGATGTTATGCTGGTTCCAATAGGGGACTGGTACACCATGGGCATCAAAGGAGCCGTCAAGGCTTTAGAGTTTGTCAGACCCAGATTTGCAATACCGATGCACTACAACACTTTTCCGGTTATAAAAACAAATCCGGAGGAGTTTCGAAAGGCTGTAAAAGAAGCAAACATCGAAACTGAGGTTGTCATTCTCAAGCCGGGAGAGTTCTTTGAAATTTAATTTTTTTGATTATTTTTATATTATAAATCAGATTGCAAACAAAAAGTTTTAAGTACTTTATTTATTGTAATTGTAATAATGAGTATGTCTACCACTTTTAATAGAAGTGATGAACTCAGACATCTCATAATAAAGTCAAAGAGGTCTACTGCAGTAATGGAAGTAGTCGGGCAAACAATTTTAAAAATTCACTGTGATAATCGACCAAAATGCAGATTACTTGGAATAAAGAAAACAGAAGACTGCCCGAAGTACTGTGAGTTTGTTGTAGCTGCAAGAGACCATCTGAGAAAAGTCAGGAAACCAAAACTTCAGGTTACAGAAATCTAATCAGCTGTACTTTACTCTTTTAAAGGAATAACTATTTCGCCATCCTTACCCTTCAGCAACATACCTTTCCCTTCAAGGAAAAGCCTGATTGTGAGGGCAGATATCGCAGCATCAACAGTATCGGAGTTTTCTAAATTATCGAACTCTAAGAAAGTTCTTAAGTCATCCTTTATTTTCTTAATACCAGCCTTACTGTTCTTTTTTGAAAGTGGTGATATCCCAAGAATTTTTCTCGCTGCGTAAGGGTAAACCTCGTACACCTCCACTCCCTCTTCTCTCAACCACTCTGCTATTTCCATTCCCCTCTCAGCAACCTTTCTGAAAAACTCAGCACCGGATGGAAAAAGCCTAATTCCTCTTTTAAGCAGTATTTTCTCACATTCTCTTAGTGTACCCTTGGATGGGAGGGAAAGGGGTGCATCGATACCGGCAAAGCCGATATTAAATCTCCTCAGGATATCTCCATCTATTGCCAGAATCCCGGTGTGGATAACTCTGTATCCCTCTGCAACGGCATAATGGGAGCTATGGATACCAACATCCACCCCGAGAATGTTCATCTTATACAATATCTGCACAACCTTTAAATATCTTCCTTCTGTTGCGATATTTCAGAGTGATGCGTTATGGCTGAGGGCTTCAAACATATAGTCAGAATTGCTGATACTGATCTTGATGGAAAGAAGAGCGTCATGTTCGCGCTGACAGGAATTAAAGGTATAGGTCACCGGATGGCAAGGAGTATAACCAATGTACTTGGTATCGACGCAACGGCGAAACTTGGCGAACTTGACGATGAGACCATAGAAAAGCTTAAGAAGTTCGTCGAGGAGGACATCGAGAGCGTGCCTGACTGGATGGTGAATAGAAGGAAGGATAGGTATTCTGGAAAGAACCTTCACCTCTTTGGCAAAGATGTTGATTTTGCCAGGATGGTAGATATTGAAATGATGATGAAGATGAAGTCCTACAGGGGAATGAGGCACGCAAAGGGTAAGAAAGTCAGAGGTCAGAGAACCCGTTCGACAGGCAGAACTGGAAGAACAGTTGGTGTTATAAGAAGGAAGAAGTAGTCAAGGTGATTTTATGGGTGATCCAAAAAGGCACAGGAGAAAGTATGTAACCCCACCGAGACCCTGGGACAGGGTAAGACTTGAAAAAGAGGTTGAAATCATAGTTAAATATGGCTTGAGAAACAAGAGAGAGCTCTGGAGATTTCAGAATATTCTTAGAAAATATAGGAGAGTTGCAAGAGAACTTTTAGCGAAAATTGATCTCCCGGGGAGAGAAGGAGAACTTGCAAAGGCAAAGGCACAGATGGTTATTAAGAAATTGGCTAAAATCGGAGTGCTGGAGGAGAATGCAACCCTCGATGACATCCTCAATCTGACTGTTGATGCCTTTCTCAGCAGGAGACTTCAGACGATAGTGTACAGACAGGGGCTTGCCAATACAATCAAACAGGCAAGGCAGCTCATAACTCATGGACACATTGCAATTGATGGTAGGAAGGTGACAGTTCCCGGCCATATTGTGACGAGGGAAGAGGAGACAAAAATTTCCTACTATCATAATTCACCCTTCACAAAAAGAGAGCTTGTGGCAAGGGCGGAAGGAGAGAGTTAAAGGGTGTTAAGGTTAGTTAAAGGGGTGTTTTGAATGGAGAAGAAAAAAGGTAAGTGGGGTATTGCCAATATATTTTCCTCTTACAATAACACGATAATCACAATAACGGATATAACCGGTAGCGAGACAATTGTCAGAATAAGCGGTGGGATGATAGTCAAGGCAAGCAGAGATGAGGGGAACCCCTACACTGCAATGCAGGCTGCAATAAGGGCTGCTGAAATGGCAATGGACAAGGGAATCGAGGGCGTTCACATAAAAGTCAGAGCACCTGGTGGAAACAAGCACACCAACCCTGGACCGGGTGCTCAGGCAGCTATCAGAGCGCTTGCAAGGGCAGGACTTAAGATTGGCAGAATAGAGGATGTCACACCCATACCACACGATGGAACGAGAGCTCCCGGTGGTAAGAGGGGAAGAAGAGTATAAATTTTCCTGCTGGAGAGGGATAATGAAAATCCAGATTGTTGAGGAGAGCGATTTAAAACTGAAATTTATTTTAAACTCCTCCACAGCCTTTGCAAACTCTCTTAGAAGAGCGATGAAGAGCTTGGTACCAACAATGGCTGTGGATTATATTGACTTTTACATGAATACTTCCTACATCTACGATGAGATCCTTGCACACAGGATTGGATTGATCCCAATAAAAACTGATTTGCAGCGATTTAATCTGCCCGATAAGTGTGTTTGCGATGGTGAGGGCTGTCCCAACTGTCAGGTCTCTTTCAGACTCAATATAGAGGGTCCAAAGGTTGTTTACTCTGGAGACTTCGTCTCTGATGACCCTGAAGTGGTACCGGTATATGATAACATTCCTGTAATTGAGCTTGACAAAGATCAGCAGCTGATGATGGAGGCTGTTGCAAGGTTAGGAACTGGAAGGGAGCATGTGAAGTGGCAGCCTGTTTCTGCGTGCACATACAGAATCATACCGGATATCAGGATTGATGATGAATGCTCCCGATGCAAAGAATGTGTTGAAATCTGCCCGAGAGATGTCTTCGAATTCAAGGATGACAGAGTGGTTGTGAGAAAGCCAGAGGAGTGCTCGATGTGTATGGAGTGCGTCAAAGTCTGTGAAGAAGGACATATAGTTGTGGATGAGACCGAAAACTTCTTCTTCACTGTTGAGGGGACAGGAGCGCTCCCTGTCAGAGAAATCCTCAAAGAGGCACTTAAAATCCTGAAGGAGAAAGCTGAGGAAATGAACAGAATAATTCTGATTGAATGACTTTTTTAATATCTGGTTTCTAATTCAGTTCAATCTTTTCGAAGTGAGAGGTAGCTGCAAACCCCTCCTGCGGTAATGAGTGCCATGCCTACCCACACCAGTATTGTAAGTCTGTTAATGAATACCTCTATTCCTGCCCTGCTGAAATCTGAGGAAAAACCGGTAATTGAAACATAAACATCCTCCATGTAATAGCTTGCAATGGCGACATCAGAGACGATCCTGTTGGGATTTATAATCATGTACTCTGTAAGTCCCGGTTTAAGGGTGGAAAGCAATTCTCCGTTTTTGTAAACTTCTATCTCAACAAAAACTGTGAAACAATCTCTCTTCTCAACTCCATCCACCTTCACAGGCACAAGTGTGTAATCTCCAGCCTGAAGAGTCTCGTTGAGTGCTATTGATGTGCTTATATGCTCTGAATAATCCCACACCCCTATGGAACCTGCGAACAGAATAATAACCCCTATATGAACTAAAAAGGCACCATAAACTCTTAGATCTCTCTTCTTTTTGATTGTTATTGCGATAAAATGATTCAGAAATGTAAAAGCAGATACGCCTGCGAATATCGAGATGATAGCATTCTTCGTCAGTGCGAGGGTGGATAAAAAAGCCAGGATCATTATTATAAAAGGCACTCGCATCTTCTCAATGAGTTCATCATCTCTTCTCCAGGAGATTCGGATACATATTCCGAGGATTAAGAGAATTAAAAACTCACAGAATACCATGATGGACTCATAGTATTCTCTTTCTGGAGATGTGTTGGTGAAAACAGGTGTAACTGTTCCGGCGAGAACGGCAATCAGTAACATCAGGGTGACAATAAGGAATAATATTATGGCTGTTTCCCGGTTGATTGACAGGTTGAATTTCATAGCTTGTTTTTCATAATTCTTGAAATAGGCAAATACTGAAAGGATGATGAATCCAATCATCAGAATAAAGAGGATTATACCTTCCTCTCCTTCTCCAAATGCGTGAACTGAGTTTATGAAACCCCCTCTTGTAACGACGCTTGCAAAGATAACAAGTGAGAAGGTAGCTACGATAAGAAAGAAACTGAGTCCATCGAAAATCTTTCTTTTTCTAAGCATGATTGAATGGATAAAGGCTGTTGAAGTCAGCCATGGCATCAGTGAAGCATTTTCAACCGGGTCCCATCCCCAGAACCCTCCCCAGCCAAGAGTTTTGTAAGCCCAGTAAGCACCGATAAATATCCCGAATCCAAGGAAAATCCAGGAGAAAAAGCTGTATTTCACAGATCTAACAATTGCCTTTTCTCTCCACTCTCTACCAAGAAAAGCTCCCGAGACCACCATTGCGAAGGGTATAAGAAAACCTGCATAAGCAATGAAAACGGTAGGTGGGTGTATCACCATCTCAAAAGTCCTTAGAAGGGGATTGAGCCCAAAACCCTCACTTTTGGCTACAGTTCTGATAAAGGGATTTGAGGTTGTTAGCAAAAAAACATTCAGAATGGCAAGAAACATTCCGCTGATTGAAAGAGTTGATGCAGTAAGAGCGTCCTTTTTTTCTGAGAGAACAAAGATGTTAGCAGTTGCAATAAAAAGAGCCCAGAGAAGAATTGAACCCTCTTTCCCAGCCCAGAATGCACTGACTGTGTATATCAAAGGGAGAAAAGAGTTGGTGTGTTTATAAACATAGATGTAGGAGTAATCCTTTGAGAGAAGGTGTGAGAGCAGAAGCATTGATGAAAATAGGAGCATGAGGAAGTAGAAATAAACTCCCCACTCTCCATACTGAAGAAGTCTAGTAGATCTTTTCCTGACCCCTGCAAGAAGAGCCCAGATGGAGAAAAGTATTGCCATCAGAGAGAATGCTAAAAGAATCTCTCCACCATCCATCTACTCTCCTCCAGTCTCGTATTCTGTGTGGCACTTGTTAAGAATCTGATAAGCATAGAGGGTGCCGTTTTTGTAGTCTCCTACAACAACAACTTTCAGCCCATCCTGATTGTGAAGATAACCGTCGTAGATTACCTTTACTTTTGATTTCCCATCTGTAAGGTAGAATATTGATGTGTTGTTCTCAAGAACCGTTGTGTTCTCTATGGTCCCATTAACCTGAACATTATAAGCACTCTCTAATTCCAGTAGCTCAGAAACAGGAGTATAAGGGCTTATATTTGCGAGGAGATTATAGCCTATATATATTAAAAAGGCTGTAGCGAAAACACCGAGTATGATCGTTCCTTGATTGTTTCCCATAAATTCTAAAAAAAGGAATATACTTTATTTTGTTTTCGGTAATAAAACCTCCTCAGAATATCATTCTGTCCAGAATTCCTCTCTCTATCCCAAGCTTTATCTCTCTTGAAATTCTCCGTCCCATATACATGTTCTCTCCGAAAAGGATATAGGAATAGGGTGAGACAGGAATTCCAACATTCGTCCCTGCCACGATTCTTGCTGAAATCTCGAAGACTTTCATTCTTGCATTCTCATCAAAGACGGCTTCAAGGCAGAATGGTCCTACCATCCCGGGATGGGCAATCTTTTTAGAGACTTCAACAACATTTTCTGCTGCTCTTAAAGCCTGTGATAGCAGACTCTCTCTTAAAACTACGGGGAAATTACCTATGACAGTGTAGGTTGGGGAAATATCTGCTTTAATCTGGATGGATGATGGGACCTTTCCGAGACCATCAACATCTGCCTCATACCTTCTATCCACGGCTATAAGTTCGACTCTTTCATAGGCTGGAGAGTAGAAAAAGGAGAAATAAACATTTGCCCCCACGATGTATTCCTGGATGAAAGCATTCTTTATGTCATCCTTCGAGGCAAGACCACTTTTAACAATCTCACTGGACTTTTTTATGAAATCGTCGTAATCAACTGCCAGAAAGTAGCCTTTTCCACCCTTGGCACCAGGAAACTTCACTATAACAAGCCTGTCAATCTCTTCAGGCTTTTCTATGACTCTTGGAGTCTCAAGTCCAGCTTCTTTCAACCATCTATCCTGCATCTCTCTAACTGTCTCATGGTACATCAACTCTCTGTTACCAAAGACGGGGATTTTCAGCTCCTCGAGATTTCCTATGTAGGCATTGAAAGAACCGTGGGGTATCAGAATTCCGTTCATCTCAGCAATTCTTTTCTGGAATTCTTTTTTGAGGAGGTCTGAATAATCATCTATCCCTATGATTTCATCTGCTACGCCAAAAGACTCATAAATTATTCTTTCGCTTTCTCTACAAAGGCAGATGGCTTTGAAGCCCTCCTCCTTTGCTCCCTTTAATATATTGAGGGCGGAGTGACTTCCAAGTGTTACAATAGAAATCCTGTTTTGATCATAGCATGATAGCACATTCAGAATCTCCTCTCTCAGCTTTTCCATTTTTTTTGTTCTCTCCTCATCGTTTATTTTCATAAAAACCCTCCTTTACTCTTCTCTGCTTGACTCTGCTTATCATTGAGGCAAAAACAGCAGCTCCAAATCCATTGTCTATATTCACAACAGCAACTCCTGACGAACAGCTTTGAAGCATCGAAAAGAGGGTTGTGATGCCATTGAGGTTTGCTCCATATCCGACTGAGGTTGGAACAGCAATCACGGGAATATCTACAAGTCCAGCCACTACAGAAGGTAGTGCCCCTTCCATTCCTGCAACAACAATTATGGAATCCACACCTTCTTCAAGAATTTTTACCAGCGGGTTAAAAAGGCGGTGAATGCCAGCAACACCCACATCATACTCTTTTATAACTTCAAGCCCTAAGAATTCAGCGGTGGTTGCAGCCTCCTCAGCCACGGGTATATCTGATGTGCCTGCTGTTAGAATCGCAACCTTCCCCATTCTCTCTTTTTTCTCTCCTATAATTACTGTTCCCGATCTCTCGTTTATCTCCAGCTTGAATTTTCCACGAAACTCCTCCTTTATAGCTTTAATCTGCTCAGGAGAGACTCTTGTTACTAAAATCCCACCTGAACTCTCCATAGCTTTTTTGAGTATTTTAACAATCTCCTGAGAGCTTTTACCTGGCCCAAAAACAGCTTCTGGTTTTCCCGCTCTGATTTCTCTGAAGTGGTCAAAGTTCGCGAACCTCTCAATCTGAGTGTAAAATAATTTCATCAGTTCATCTGTAAGTTCTGGTAGAGATTCAAGATTTTCAAGCAGTTTTTTAAAATTCTTCAGTATTTCTTCTCTTTTATCCCTGCTATCATCCTTCATTTTTCTTCCTCTTTCTTTATTTCTTCATGATATTCCTGTATTGATTTTACAGTTACTCCATCCATCCCTGCCTTTTTGATCGACTCAATAGCCTTCACAACTGCCTGAGCCCCTTTTATGGTTGTGATGTATGGAATGTTATGATCAACTGCAGCCCTTCTTATCAGAAATCCCTCTGTTTTTCCCCTCTTTCCTGAGGGTGTATTGATTATGAAATGTATCCTTCTGTTTATAATCTCGTCAATGACATTGGGTCTCCCCTCACTCACTTTCAGTGTTATCTCTGCTTTAACTCCATTTTCCCTCAGATAATAAGCAGTTCCCGAAGTTGCAACAATTTTGAACCCCATTTCCTGGAGTTTTTTTGCAATTGGGAGTATTTTCTTCCTATCTTCCTTTTTTACACTTATGAAAACTGTCCCATCTATTGGGAGCCTCATACCAGCAGCAAGCTCAGCTTTATAGTAAGCTATACCAAAATCATAGTCGATACCCATAACCTCTCCAGTAGCTTTCATCTCCGGACCGAGTATCGGATCTACACCCGGCAATTTGTTGAAGGGGAAGACCGCCTCCTTCACAGCCACATGTTTCAACCTGAGATTTTCTTTAATCCCGAGTTCTCTTAGCTTCTTTCCTGCCATCAGTTTTGCAGCTATTTTTGCAAGAGGCACTCCTGTCGCCTTGCTGACGAAAGGAACTGTTCTACTGGCTCTTGGGTTTGCTTCGAGCACATAAACTGTGTCATCTTTTATGGCAAACTGTATATTGATGAGTCCATTGACTTTGAGTGCAAGAGCCATCTTTCTCGTGTACTCCTTTATCCTTTCGATATGTTCTTGTTTGAGAGATATGGGTGGCAGAACACAGGCAGAATCTCCACTGTGTATTCCTGCCTCCTCCACATGTTCCATTATTCCACCGATCACAACATCTTCTCCATCACAGAGCGCATCAACTTCAACCTCAATGGCATCTTCGAGGAATTTATCAATGAGGACAGGTTTCTCCTCGCTGACATCAAAGGCTTCTGTTATGTAGCTATTGAAGCTGACATCATCGTAAACAATCACCATTGCTCTTCCTCCGAGCACATAGGATGGACGAACAAGAACGGGATAGCCTATTCTTTTAACGATCTCCTTTGCCTCTTCTATGCTAAAAGCAATCCCACTCGGAGGCTGGGGTATGTTCAGTTTTGATAGCAGCTCGGAAAATCTCTCTCTGTCTTCGGCTATATCGATTGAATCCGGAGATGTACCGAGAATTCTTACATTTGCCCTTTCGAGCGGAACAGCTATGTTTAGAGGGGTCTGCCCTCCAAACTGGACAACCACACCTTCTGGCTCCTCATTCTCGTAGATGTTAAGGACATCTTCAAAGGTTATGGGTTCAAAGTAAAGCCTGTCAGATGTATCGTAATCAGTTGAAACAGTTTCAGGGTTGTTGTTTACCATGATTGTTTCATATCCCTCTTCCTTGAGGCTCAGAACACCGTGAACACAGCAGTAATCGAACTCGATTCCCTGCCCTATTCTGTTTGGTCCTGAGCCGAGGACAATGACCTTCTTTCTTTCTGTTCTTATCGCTTCATTCTCATATTCGTATGTTGAGTAGAAATAGGGTGTTTTTGCCTCGAATTCTGCGGCACAGGTATCCACCATTTTATAAACAGCTCTCAGCCCTATCTCTTTTCTTCTCTTTCTTACCTCCATTTCCGTAGTGTTGAATATGTGGGCAAGCTGAACATCTGAAAAACCCCATCTTTTCGCCTTTATCAGGTACTCTTCGGGTATATCTTTTATTGAGTAGGTTATGGAAAGGTCTTTTAACTCTCTTTCAAAGTCGAGAATGTTCTTTATTTTTCTTATAAACCAGGGATCGATTCTTGTTAGTTTTGAAACCTCCTCAACGGACATACCTTTCAGGAGGGCATATCTTATGTAGAAAATTCTGCTTGGATGTGGAGAGGTGAGTCTCTTTATTATGTGCTCCATTGTAGGGTCTTTATCTCTTCCATCACTTCCTATTCCATACCTCCTGATTTCAAGGCTTCGGAGCGCCTTCTGTAAAGCTTCTTCAAATGTTCTTCCAATTGCCATAACCTCTCCAACACTCTTCATCTGTGTTCCGAGGGTTGGGTCGGCTGATGGAAACTTATCAAAGGCAAATCTCGGGATTTTTACAACAACATAGTCTATGGTAGGTTCAAAGCTTGCAGGTGTCTCTTTTGTGATATCATTGGGGATCTCATCAAGGGTATATCCAATTGCAAGCTTTGCGGCAATTTTTGCTATTGGAAAGCCTGTAGCCTTTGATGCAAGAGCTGATGATCTGCTAACTCTCGGGTTCATCTCGATTGCAACAACCCTTCCATTTTCGGGATGAACGGCAAACTGAATGTTGCTTCCTCCGGTCTCAACTCCAATCTCCCTTATGATCTTGATAGCAGAGTCTCTCAGATACTGATACTCAACATCTGTAAGCGTCTGAGCTGGGGCAACTGTAATACTGTCTCCTGTATGTACACCCATGGGGTCGAAGTTCTCAATTGAGCATATTATAACCACATTGTCTGCCAGATCTCTCATAACCTCAAGTTCGTACTCTTTCCAGCCAATAACTCCCTCCTCAATGAGAACTTGATTTATCATGGACATCTCAAGACCGTGCTCCACTATTGCTTTAAGCTCCTCTCTGTTAAAGGCTATCCCACCACCAGTTCCACCAAGTGTAAAAGCAGGTCTGACAACAACGGGATAGCCAATATTCTCCGCAATTGAGAGAGCCTCTTCAAGGTTGTTAGCCACATCACTTTTTGGCACTTCTAGCCCAATTTTTTCCATGGATTTTTTGAACAGATCTCTGTCTTCAGCTTTTTTAATAGCATCCAGCTTTGCACCTATCAGTTCAACCTCGTATTTATCGAGAATTCCCATCTCTCCAAGCTGAACCGCGACATTGAGAGCAGTTTGTCCTCCAAGGGTGGGTAGTATCGCATCTGGAAGCTCCTTCTCTATAATTTTTGCAACGAAGTCGGCAGTTATCGGTTCTATGTATGTCCTGTCAGCCATCTCAGGATCTGTCATGATTGTTGCAGGGTTCGAGTTAACCAGAACAACCTCATACCCTTCTTCTCTCAGCGCTTTGCATGCCTGGCTGCCAGAGTAATCAAACTCTGCAGCCTGACCGATTACGATCGGTCCTGAACCAATAACCATGATTTTTCTCAAATCCTCCCTTTTTGGCATTCAATCACCTGTTTATCTGTATTCTTTAATCAATCTGTAAAAGTTGTCAAAGAAAAAGTAAGTATCATGTGGTCCTGGTCCCGCCTCGGGATGGTACTGGACTGTTATGAGCGGATAATCTCTGTGTCTCATACCCTCTACTGTCATATCGTTCAGATTCAGCTGTGTAACTTCCAAACCTGTGCCTTCAAGGCTTTTATCATCTACAGCAAAACCATGATTCTGACTTGAAATGAAAACTCTGCCAGTTTCAAAGTCTTTGACCGGCTGATTTGAACCCCGGTGACCAAATTTAAGCTTGAAAGTCTTTCCACCGAGAGCGAGAGCCACAAGCTGGTTTCCAAGGCATATTCCAGCCATTGGAAATTCTCCAGCAAGCTCCCGTATTGTCTCGATTGTTGATTTCACCCTCAGCGGATCTCCAGGTCCATTTGATATGAATATCCCGTCGGGAGATAGCTCCCTTATCTTACTGGCGGGGTAGTTAAATGGAACAACTGTGAGGTTGATTCTCCTTTTCAGAAGCTGCCTTATTATGCTGTTTTTGATCCCACAATCAACAAGTACCACCTCATACTTACCGTCAGCTTCGATTCTCTTAGGCTCTCTGACACATACTTTATCCACTAAGTCGATTTCCATGATCGATGGCTGTTCCACAGCTCTTTTAAGCATTTTTTCTCTGTCGTAGTCTCCGTACCATAGAACAGCCTTCATTGCACCGTAAACTCTCGTCTTTTTTGTAAAAGCTCTTGTATCTACACCTTCAATTCCGGGTTTGCTGTACTCTTTCAGAAATTCATCAAGTCCTTTTTTACATCTCCAGTTGCTTGGTTCTCTGCACAGTTCTCTTACAACGAACCCCTCAACCTTAATACCGTCACTCTCAAAGTCTTCCTCGCTTACACCGTAGTTCCCTATGAGAGGATAAGTCATCATAAGAATCTGTCCAGCATAACTTGGGTCGGTAAGAGCCTCAACATATCCAGTCATACTCGTGTTGAAAACAAGCTCACCCTCAACATAACCTTCAGACCCAAAACCAAACCCCTCGACAAAGGTTCCATCTTCAAGGGCAAGAGCAGCATTAAACTTTTTTTCCCGCATCCTTTCACCTTTGTTTCTCGAAAAACTCTTCAACCTCTTTTACAACCTCTTTGATTCTTGGAACATCAAAGAACTTCTTTCCTGTAACCTCATTGGTGAAAGACATATACATTTTTGAGACACCATCCTTAAGTTTCTCAGGAAGTCTCGGTGGACTTCCCAGTATCTTCCTCCAGTTCTCGGTGCCTTTTGTGACTCTCAGTCTTTTATACCAGTATGTTCTCCTGTAGTGTTTTCTCAGGACTTCTTTACTCAGTTCAAAGCCATTGTAGCTGAATCTGCATTCATCAGGAGTACCGACTGCGTCGATCAGGACTATATTTTCATCAGCATCCAGAGCAAATTCAAACTTGCCATCCTCGTTTAGAATCCCAACCTTTTCTGTTCTTGATGTAATAAAATCGTTCACAATCATAGTAATTTTTCGAAGTTCATCGAACCTCTCACCCAGTCCCGAGATCTCCTTAGCTTCCTCATAGGAGAGGTATCTGTCCTCATCCTCAAGCTTCGTGCTGAAATCCACTATGGGTTTTTTAAGAACTTCTCCCGGCTCTGGAACCTTATCAAGACCCAGTTGCTCGGGGGAAATCTCTCCCCTCTCGATTCTCCTGAAAACGCTTGAACCCTCGGGAAGGGTATTGCGGTATATAACTTCGAGGGGAATCAAGTAGTTCCTCAAACCCTTTTTGAATTTTGAGTAATCGTATCCCTCTTTCCTCTTTTCAGGTTTTATAACTCTGTACAATTTCACTTTCATCTCGTTTACCGGATTTTCAAGCTCGTCTAATGATTTTACTCTTCCATCTTCAATCAGTCCTAAATAATGGGTCTTTACTCCTCTCTCCTTGAGCTTTTCGAAAAAGTAGGCAGAGACCAAGCACAGAGCAGAACCCTTGCCTTCTATCTTATCTGGCATCTCACCGTAGTCAAAAACTGAATATCGGTCGGAAAAGAGAAAAGTGCCCTCTCCAGACTTTCTGGTAGTGGGTTTTTTCAGAATAACTAAATCCTTAACACTCCCCATCCACATAGCATCTTTGAAGATTGTTAAAAAGTTTTTTCATGTGGCTTCAAGTATTTCATTCCTCTTCTTTTCCTGGTATTCCTCTACTTTTTTCCTGATTTTCTCATCCTTTAATGCGAATATCTTTGCCACAGCCAGAGCAGCATTTTCAGGCTCAAGAACAACGAGAGGAGCCACTCCGGATGGCATTCTAAGTGAGGAGATTATATCCATTCCTGCAAAAGCATTGCTTGGAGGGGGGCAGGCTATAACTGGTTTTCTGGTGTTTGCATCGACAAAACCACTGAGAGCATTGCTTCTCCCTGCAACGGTCACAAACACAACATCATCCTCCTCGAATTCTCTAATTATTTCCAGAACTCTTAAGGGAGTTTTGTGTGCAGAGGCTACTTTAAGCACACTTTTTACCCCAAATTCATCAAGAAATCGGGAGATTTTTGTGGAGAACTCCTCATCACTTTTTGAACCCATTATTATTACAGCCTTCATTGTAGAAAGATTTGCTTTTCTGATTTAATTGTTTTGAAAAACATTCAGAGCTATGAAGCTATGAGGTCATGATCATAATGAGTATAATAAGGAGGAAAACTTTATATAGTTTGGTTTGGCTAAATTTTATTATGAGAATATCAACTATAATGAGCAGAATGGAAGATCTACTTACCAAAATACAGTCAGGAAACATACCAAAGGAAGACAGAGATTTGCTTGAGGTGTTGATTCTCACAGGGCTTGTTAGAAAGAATAACAGCACATATGAAATAACTGAAAAAGGACTCGAGTTTCTGGATAAGCCAGTAATGGAAAACTAATTATTTTGCAGTATCGTTTTTTGAATTCTCTTTTCAGATAGTTCTCTGGAGTTTTGGTTGATTTTTAGGGTTATTCACAAATCTGAAGAAGAGAAAAAAATTTAAATTGTTGTTCTGCAGGAGTGTTACGAAAAGAAGGTGAAAAAAATGGAATTTGAAGATGAATATGTTGATGTAATCGAAGAAGAGGAACCGGCTGAAGATGATGTAAAACTTGCTGAGGTTTACAGGCTTGCCATCAGGCTTATAAGGTTACTTGATAGTGTTAAAAGCCAGGAGCTAAAAGAAGGAGCATCTCTTATGCTTATAAGAGAAATTCTCGGTGATGATCCGGTTCTTATGGGTCTTGCTTCAAAAATGATTCAGGATTTGAGTTATGGTCTTGTGGAAGATGAAAATTATGTATCCTGATCTATTGAATTTTTTAAAGCACTAATAAATATTAATAAAATAAAAAAATTATCGGGTTTCTATGCGAAGGCTTTTTCAAAGAATGGAACAACCTGTTTCTTCCTGCTCATTACCCCGGGAAGCCAGACAGACTTTCCTTCCAGCTCCTTGTCAAATGCCTTTTTAACGACAGATGGGTCATCGGTAACCGAGAGAAGTTCTGTACCTTCTTGGATTATATCGGTGAGCATCAGAAAAATGCTGTGGTAGTTGCCCTCTTCCTTCACTTTTTTCATCTCCTCGTACAGGGGCTCCTTGAAGTCATCCAGTAGAGAGAGTGATACAACTTCTATCTGACCGATTCCGACCTTGTTGCCCGACATGTTGAAGTCCTTGAAGTCCCTGAAGAGAAGATCTCTTGGAGCCTTGCCTTCCAAGTCTGACTTCTTCTTGAACATTTCCATGCCAAGCTCCTGGATATCACCAACTCCAGCAATTTTTGCAAGTTCTTCAGCAGCTTTCACATCTGCATCTGTCGTTGTTGCTGACTTCAGTATCACAGTGTCACTTAGAATTGAGGCAAGAAGAATTCCGGCAATATTATCTGGAATCTCCACACCATTGTCTTCGTAGAGCTTTTTGACAACAGTTGCAGTGGAACCAACAGGCATATTGAGGTAGAAAATCGGGTTCGGGGTTGTGATATCTCCTATCTTGTGGTGATCAACTATCTCAACTATCTCCGCCTTGTCGATGTTGTCGAGTGTCTGTCCAATCTCACTGTGATCAACAAGAATAACCTTCTTTCCCTCTCCGTCTGTGAGAAGTTCGGGCTCTGAAAAGCCAAATTTCTCAAGTACAAAGGCTGTTTCCGGATTTAGTTCACCCTGTCTTGCAGCTACGGCATCAACTCCAAGCTTCTTTTTGAGCTCTGCATATGCTATAGCCGAGCAGACTGAATCCGTGTCCGGACTTTTATGACCCACGACATAAACTGCCATGTAGGAAAATTTCGAAACTAACTAATAACTTTTTCGTTTGGCTGAATTCTCATCTTTATTTTAAATTTTTTGTGCCAAAAAGTAATTATTAATCAAAAAAAATGGACCTCTGCCTCCAGATGGATGATTCAAAAAGCTAAATGTATTTCACTCTCCACCTTGCAAAAATTCCATCACCAAGCCTCTGAACGCTGACAAGCTCAAGTTTGATGGGTGGTGAGAAGGATTTTCCATCAACGGGGGTTGGAGAGTTCTTTCCACCCACTATCATATCTCCGTAGTAAATGTTAATCTCATCTACAAGCCCACCTCTTAAAAGGCTGCTGATGAGTGTACCTCCACCTTCAACCATCACCCTCCTCAAACCCATCCCATAGAGGTGGTTGCATAGCTTTTTCAGATCTACCTTCTCTTCTCCAGCCACAAGAATCTGTGCCTTCTTAGAGAATATCTCAATTCTGTCTCTGGAAGCTTTTTCAGATACTGCGATTATGGTATCTGCAGATCCATCCAGAACCTTTGCATCTGAAGGTGTCCTGAGTTTGCTGTCAACAACAACTCTCACCGGATTCGGCGGTTTTCCCTTTTCAAATCTCTCAAATCTTAGAGTGGGGTTTTTTATTGTCAGAGATGGATCATCAGAGAGTACTGTACCTATGCCCACCATAATGGCATCTGAAAAAGCCCTCAACCTATCAACTCTATGAAAATCCTCTTCACATGATATTTTAAGCTGCTTTCTTGACTCATCACTTATCTTACCATCTGCACTGGAGGCAATGTTTACAAATATAAAAGGACGCATCATAATCACTCTTAAAGGCTTTTCAGCAATTTCTCAAGCTTTTTCTTTGCCTCTCTTACTCTGTTTTCGTCCTTACCGGAAAACTTGATTACCACATAGCCCGGTTTGGGATATGAACCAATCTCAACATCTTCGAACTCCTTTACAACAGTGTTCAACTCTTTAAGAATTTTCTCCTCGTACCCATTGACTCTGAGGATATCTTCGAAGTACCTTTCCTTTGAGAATTTCCGCAGTATTTTTTCGAATGTATCTTCCATTTCAGCAGGAACACCAGGCATTACTGCAACATTTTTAACAATAAATGCTGGAGCAGCTCCCTTGTCATTTGGTATTACCTCTGAACCTTCTGGAAGGGATGCAACTTTTCTTATAGCCTCCTCGTTGTCTGTAATCTTCCTCAGCAATCTGACAGCCTCCTCATTCAGCTCAAGGTTTACACCAAAAGCCCTTGCTACTCCTTCTGCGGTAACATCATCATGGGTGGCACCAAGTCCACCTGTGACAAGTACAAAGTCAGCCTTTTTGCTTGCCTCAGAAACCTCCTCTGCAATCTCTTCAACATCATCTGGAACCACAATAATTCTTCTTACTCTGTGACCTATCTGAACGAGTTTTTTAGCCATGTAGGCTGCGTTTGAGTTGGTGATATCTCCGCTTAGGAGTTCGTTGCCTACAGACACTATGATAAAATCCATATGGATAACTGTATCTGTAAAAGAAAAAGTTTGCGAAACGGAAAGTATGCAGATCCATTCTGTGCTGCTGGGGGAAAATTAATGGAAAAATTTAAATTGGCTCATGCATAGCGTGAAGGGGAGGCACGATCATGAAGACACAAGCAGAGGTTAGACAGTTAAAGGAAGGAGGATATGTTGTTATTGATGATGAGCCCTGTGAAATACTCAGCATGTCTGTCAGTAAGCCGGGTAAACACGGGGCTGCAAAAGCGAGGATAGATGCTATGGGCATCTTTGACAAGCAGAAGAGGAGTATAGTTCAGCCGGTTACAGCAAAAATCTACATTCCAATTGTGGAGAGGAAGAGAGCCCAGGTAATCAGTGTTGTTGGTGGAGTTGCCCAACTTATGGACTTGGAAACCTATGAGACTTTTGAGCTCACAGTACCGTCTGAACTTGCGGACAAGGTTACTCCCGGAAGTGAAATAGTTTACATTGAGTCAATGGGTAAAAGGAAAATCGCCGAGAAATAGTTATGCATATCGATTCTTATTTTTCTATTTCCAATTCTAATTTTGATGAGGCTGAGTATGTTATTTTTGGCATTCCCTATGATGCAACTCAGTCCTTTAGATCAGGCTCACGATTTGCTCCGAATGCAATCAGGGAAGCAAGCTGGAACCTGGAAAGCTACTCTCTCTACTTTGATTTTGATTTAAGCTATGCTAAAATTTTTGATGCTGGAAACATAAACACAGACTGCAGTTTTGAAGAGATAATACATAGAACTTCGGACTTTCTTACAAGAAAAGAATTCTTTCCGGTTGCTCTTGGAGGCGAGCATACGGTGAGCTATGCCTGTGTGAAAGATCTCAGGGATTTCTGCTATCTCACATTTGATGCCCATCTGGATCTGAGGAATGAGTTTGATGGAAACAAATTTAACCATGCATGTACGGTGAGAAGGGTTTATGAAAAATATGAGACAGGAGAAGTAGAGAGGATAGTTCAGATAGGAGTGAGATCGGGTACATCTGAGGAGAGGGAATTTGCGAGAAGGAGGGGCATAGAGATCTATTATTCTTGGGATATTCTGGAAGGAGGCATCGACTGGATCCTGAAAAGACTTGAACCCTATGATAGAATTTATATCTCCCTTGATATGGATGTCTTTGATCCAGCCTTCGCTCCAGGTGTATCGGCTCCCGAACCTTTTGGTCTTCATCCTATTCATTTTCTCCGGCTGATTGATGAGATTTCTGACAGAATTGTCGGTTTTGATGTTGTGGAGGTTATACCTGATGGTGAAAAAATCACTCAGATGCTCGCTGCAAAAATTGTTGGGGAAGTGATATCTGCTGTTCACTCCAGCATCTGAACTTTGGCTTTTCTGAGTGTAGGCGTTGTTTTAGTTTTGTTGATCTTAGTTTGCTTCAGTTTTTTATCTGACAGATTTCTGTTTGCAATCAGAATAAAGAAGCGGATATAATCTCCATAATATTCGGAATTTTGTCTAATTCATTTAAAATTCAAACCTAATTTGTTTTTTATCATCACTAATCAGTAAATTTTTTATACTTTGAAAAACAAGTATGGTTGGAGGTGGTCGTTATGGCGACTGAGGAAAATCTTAACAACGCATTTGCTGGAGAAAGTATGGCGAACAGAAAATACCTTGCCTTTGCTGAAAAGGCTGAAAATGAAGGATTCAGGAATGTTGCAAGACTTTTCAGGGCAGCAGCAGAATCTGAAACCATTCATGCTATCAATCATCTCAGGGCAATGGATGCCATAAATTCAACTCTCGACAATCTGAAAGCCGCTCTTGAAGGAGAAACTTATGAGAAAACTGAGATGTATCCAAAGTTCATTGAAGAAGCAGAGAAAGAAGGAAACAAGAAGGCTGAAAGGACTTTCAGATGGGCTATAGAGGCTGAAAAAGTCCACGCTGAGCTTTATAAAAAAGCAATGAAGGCTGTGGAAGAGGGAAAAGATGTAGACATAATTGAGCTTTATGTTTGCAAAATCTGCGGGTATACTGTTGAAGGTGAAGTGCCGGACAAATGCCCTGTTTGTGGTGCGAAGGCTGAGAAGTTCAGGAAGGTCGAATAAACCGATTTATAATTAAATAAGTTTATCATTTATTTTGATTTTGAAACCGCTGACATCTTCTCTCTCAAAATTTCCGGGTTCGAATCTAAATTTTTGTAGTGTTTGAACATAGAAAACAAGTGAAATCTTATGAATCGACTATAAAAATAAAAAAATTAGAGAATATTTGCCTCTCTCAACTTCTCTATCTCTTCTTTCTTCATCCCAAGGAAACCAGAGTAAATCATCTCGTTGTCTGCTCCGACAGGTCTGCATAGCCATTTTATTCTGCCCGGAGTTTTCTCAAACTTTGCAACAACTCCCTGGACGCTGACCTCTCCATAATTGGGGTCGTTTATTTTTCTCAAACCACCCCTGAGCCACCAGTTCTCTTCCTTGAATGTCTCTGCAGGTTTTAGAACTTCTCCAGCCACACATGTTCCATCTCCTGTATAATCAAGTGTTGCCTGAATTATCTCCTTGACTGTCTTATCTTTACTCCACTTCTCTATTTCTGCGAGACATTCGGGCCAGGTCTTGGGAGTCAGTCTCTCCTTGATTGTTGGGTATCTCTCTCGCAAATCCGGCCTGTTGATGATTGTTGTGAGAGCATAGAAGTTTACATCACTGAAGCCAGCCATGAATGCCATTCCATCCTTTGCCCTCACGAGGGTGTACACAAAGACTGCCGGGTCAAAGTTGGCTATTCTTCCAACAACCTTCTTCTTTGTGTGATAGTACTGGATGTAATAGTTGTTTGTCTTTGCCTGAGCCTCAGCCGGAACAACATCTATGAACTGCCCCTTTCCTGTAGCCCTTCTGAAAAGCAGGGCAGCCAGTATGCCGAAAGCTGCAAATCCTCCACCAACATACCATCCCATCCAGGGACCAAGCTTTGTTGGGACTCTCGTATGCTCTGGAAACTCCTCATACTCTTCGGGAATTCCTGTAGTCCATGCCATTCCGCTCATTGCCTGATCAACAACATCGTAATCAGCTTTCTTTGACTCTGCTTTTGGTCCAAAATGCCCGTAGGGTGAGATAGCACAGTATATCAGCCCGGGATTTAGTTTACTCAATTGTCTGTATCCAATTCCCAAGGAATCGAGATATCCGGGTGCATAGGTTTCAATGAGAACATCAACCCTTTTTATGAACCTTTTGAGTATTTCTCGCCCCTCTTCCGTTTCGATGTTCAGGGTAATGTGATACTTGTTTCTTCCCTCGACAATGTAGGCAAGCCCGGTATCTTTTATTTTAATTCCGAAGGGGGTCATCTTCCTTGCAATATCTCCTCCGGGTGGTTCAACTCTGATTACCTTTGCTCCATACTCGGCTAAGAGAGAAGAGGCATACAAACCGGCAAAGCTACCGTAGCTTAAGTCAAGGACAACTATATCGTCGAGAGCCTCAGGCTTCTCAGCGGCTTTGAATGGATCGCAATTCTCTTTCGCCCAGTCACTCCAGGGAACATCCTCATAGGTTATGGGGCTTGATTCTTCAAGTTCTGCCATTTTATCACCTCATGGGTAGAATAATCCTGACTCTCCATCCCAGTCTGGAGGTGGGCAGGAGAAGAAGACATTTTTGTCCCACTTTCCGATTACTCCTTTGTTGTAAAGCTCGTCGACCTCTTCCCTTGTCAGGCCAAGAAGCCTGATGAACACATGCTCGTTGTCTATTCCTGTTGGCCTGGCTGTCCACTTTATTCTGCCCGGCGATTCGCTGAGCTTGGGAACCGGAGCAACTTCAGCGAGAGAACCAAAGATGGGGTCGTCATAAATCCATATTGATCTTCTCGCCTTCCAGTGTTCATCGTTATATTGGTCTTCAGAGCTAAAGACTTTGTTTGAAGCAAATCCAAATCTCTCTCCGAGTTCCTCCAGTTCTTTAACTGTTTTCTCCTTTGCCCACTCATGAAGTGTACTGTATATAACTTCCTGACTCTCCTCCTTTTGTCTTTCATCGATGTCTGCATACTTCTCAAAAAGATCAAGCCTGCCCATTGCCTCACACAAACCTTTAAATTCGCTCTCTTTAAAAGCTGCAATCGCTACAAAACCATCCTTACATTTCACTATGTCTGAGGGGACAACAGCAACATCTCTGTTTCCGTATCTCTCTCTGTTCTTCCCTGTTAGCCCGACATAAATCCAGGTCCAGTCCATGTTTCTCATTAGATTCTCTGCCTGGGGATGGTCGATATACTGTCCTTTTCCTGTCTTCTCACGCCAGTATAGTGCCACAAGAACTGCGAATGCACCCATAAGCGCACCATAAAAGTCACCAATCCAGGCACCTGCTTTGAGGGGCAATCCATCTGGAAATCCTGTGGACTCTATAAGTCCTGAGGTTGCCTGAGCAACAGCATCATAGCTTGGTCTGAATGTGAAGGGTCCCCACTGTCCGAAACCGGACATGCTTATATAAACAAGCCTTGGATTGATTTTTATAAGCTGTCTGTATCCAATTCCCCACCTATCTGTTGTTCCAGGGCGGTAATTCTCAACAACCACATCACTTTTCTTTGCAAGTCTGTAAATCAACTCCTTGCCTTCGGGAGTTCTCATGTCAATGGCAATGTGGTATTTGCTGTTGTTGGTTGCCTCAAAGCCAGCAGCCAGATTTCTGTGGAAATCTGCAAATGGTGCAAGAGGTCTCATTGTATCCCCTCTCCCTGGCATTTCAACATGGATAACCTCTGCTCCAAATTCTGCAAGATATGTTGCGACCATTGGCCCAAAGATAAGAGTTCCTATGTCAAGCACTCTTATCCCTTTAAGGGGCTCAGGTTTTTCAAATATCCCCTCGGGCTTCATTATCTCTCTGATGTACTCTGTGTACGGCAAACTATCCAGATCTTTTTCATGGCTCGTCATTCAATCACCCAATCTTAATTATTTTTCAGTATCTTTGTTAAAGGCTAATTTAAATGTTTTTCTATTTGATTCGGGTTGATTTCAGAATGTATTTTATCAAATATTACTCAAAAATTACATTGAAAGCGAACAGTATGCTTATTGTCCTTAAACGAGTTTTTTGACCTCATGGAGAATCTGATAACGAAATGCGTAAGATTAAATATTATTCTGGACATCGTGAATATATGGTAGATAATTTTGAACTCAGGGATTCTGACAATGGGAACAGTCTTGAGACAGGAGTTTTTTACCATGAAATTTTCAGCAGGAGAAGCTATCTTACAATAGGGACAAGACTCAGAGAATTTCCGGGTGCATTTGAAATTTTGAAAAAGAGGTACAACAACATTGTAGTTTTTGAATCCAAACCGGTGAGTGAGGATCTTGTTCTCAGAGTGCATTCTCCCGAGTTACTTGAAGGGGTAAAGGAAGATGGTCTATGTTCAACTGCCTGGCACTCGGCAGGAGGGGTTGTTGAAGCTACGGAAAAAGTTTTTAGTGGAGAAATTCGAAACTCTTTTTGTTTTATAGGGGCTGGAGGACATCATGCTGGTAAAAGAACCTTCTGGGGCTTTTGCTGTTTCAATGATGTTGTTCTGGCAATCCAGAACCTCAGGGAAAAGTACGGAAATGTGAGGTTCGCAATAATAGATACAGATGCACATCATGGCGATGGAACAAGGGAACTTATTGCAGAGGACAGAAATGTTCTCCACTACTGCATATGTTCAACCGACTATGTATCTGATGATGGGTTGAAAGTAGATGTTAGTTTTATAGGGAAAAGCAGAGAGGAGTACATCACAATGGTGAAAGCATTTGGGAGTATGGTTGAATCTTTCAAACCTGATTTGATTTATTGGTATTTCGGTCACGACACTCATGAGGGTGACTATGGCGATATTGGTCTGACTGTTAAAGATTACATTGAAATTGCCCGATTTTTGAAAGAGGTGGCTGAGAGGAATAGCGATGGAAAGCTTGTGGTAGTTCTGGGAGGGGGAAGTTCACCACAGATAGCTACTGAATCCTGCTTAGCAATCATTGAAGAGCTTGCAAAAGGGTAAAATAAAAAATTAATGTTTATTCTTCTTTAAGGAACCTTCTCAGGAGTTTTCCTGTGGCTGTTCGGGGGAGTGGCTCCTCTCTGAACTCTATAACTCTCGGAAGTTTGTACTTTGCTATGTGCTTTTCGAGATATGCGAGGATATCCTTTTTAAGCTCATCAGAGGGTTCGTATCCCTCCTTAAGTCTTATAACTGCCTTGACAATCTGACCTCTTACTCCCTCTGGATCAGGCACGCCTATTACTGCACACTCCATAATTGCTGGATGCTGACCGAGGGGTTGTTCAATCTCGTCAGGACCTATTCTGTAACCGCTTGACTTGATCAGGTCATCATCTCTCGACACGAAGTAGATGTATCCATTCTCATCTCTCCTTACGAAGTCTCCGAGGACATTCCAGCCATCAATGACGCTCTTTTTCTGTTTCTCATCTAGGGGTCTTGTTGGATGGTTCCAGTATCTTATGCCTGTTGGACCTTTTATGTAGAGATTTCCAACCTCTCCAGCCTTGCATTCCTCCTTTGTTTCCGGATCTATTATCCTTGCTATGTAACCAGGCACTGGCCATCCGATGCTTCCAGCAACTGGTTTTGGAGCGCATGTGTTTGAAACACAGATATGAACCATCTCTGTTGCACCGAGAGATTCATAGATGTCCATTCCAAACTTCTCCTTCCATTTTATCGCTGTTTCAGCGCCAAGAGCCTCTCCACCTCCAGTACAGAGTCTCAAGCTTGAAATATCGTACTTTTTCATGAACTCTTCCAGATTTGGATTTACGAGTATCAATCTGTAGGCTGTTGGAAGAGAGGAAAAGACAGTAATCCCGTGCTCCTCTACGAATTTGAAAAAGTTCTCCACACTGAAACCGGGCCAGATGCTCGTTGCCGCCCCATGGAAGTATGGGATAAGGCATCCATTTCCGTAGCCCATAGCAAAGCTTACAGGAGCGGGACCTCCAACAACATCATCCTCTGTTAACTTCCAAACATACTTGCCAACAAGATAAACCGATGAGAGAACATTCTCAACAAAATGGACGCATCCCTTAGGCAGTCCGGTTGTGCCTGAGGTGTAGAGTACAACAGCAGGTTTTCCTATTTCAAGGGGAACTGGATCGAATTTTGTGCTTTCCTTATAGACATCGTTGAAAGAAACGAAGGGCTCCTCAAGACCATCCTGATCGGTAACGATCACATTTTTCACTGTGCTAAGCTCTGAAACTGCCTCCTTTACTGCGCCAAATGTTTTCTCATCACCGCTAACAAAAATAGCCTTTATCTCTGCATTCTCGGAGACATGAACTATCTCCTTCTTTGCCCACATTGGGTTGAGCGGTACGGGAATTGCTCCTGCCTTCATGATACCGAAGTTGACAGCGATTGCTTCGGGCATGTTCCTCATTCTAAAACCAACCCTGTCATACTTCTCGATTCCGAGTCTCTTCAGGAAATTGGCAACCCTGTTGCTGAGAATGTATAAGTCGCGGTATGTAACTCGCCTGTCCATGAAATAAATTGCAACCTTTCTTCCCCTGCCTTTTTCGATGTTTCTGTCCAAGATCTCCTCGGCAAGATTAAGCTCTTTTCTGTCACCTATGTATTCTCTAACCTCATCTGGAATCACAACTTCAGGCCAGGTATCCTCTGGAACCAGATAATCCGATATATCGCCCATATTTTCACCCTTAGAAAGGTTTTTAAATTCGGTTATAAGTTTTTCGTAATTTATCGTTTATATTGGCGAGTACAGGCGATAATATAAATATGTTTAAAAATTATCATGATTATAAAAAATCATGATTAATTCTGGTTAAAACAATATCCATAAAGGATTTTAACAAAGCCGGATAATTAGTGCTGTGCGCCTGGGGGATGTGCTTAGAGAGATTCTGAGAGAAAACGGGATTGAAAGAATTTTTACTAATTTAAAACTGGAAAGTAGAGATGTTATTCAGCAGATGGCTGTATATGTTGCCAATGGAAAGGCGGATGTTTGTCTGCCAGAAAAGGAAACTACACTCTCTTACACACTGGATGGAAAAAGAGTAAAGCAACCCACTCAGGCTTTTGTAGGTGAATGTGGAAAGAAACTCTTTGGGAGATATGAGCTGATTACAAGAGCTGAAAAGAGAAAATTTCCTTATATTCTTGTTGACTGCAGTTTTTTTGATCTACACAGTAGAAAGGAAAAATCTAAGATAAGAACCCAGATAAAGGTGACTCTTGGGGTAATCAGGGACTTCATGTGGGATGAAAAGCTCGTTATTGCAGGCAAAAAGTTTGAGGAAGTTAATGCGACATACTGCGATTCCCCTTCTGAGTTCATCCTGAGTGAAGGATTGAAGAAAATCATACTGCTTGATCCTAATGCAGACAAGGTTTACAGAGGTGAGAAAGCAGATTGTTTCGTAATAGGAGGAATTGTTGATAAGAGTGGTGATAAAAAAGGACTTACATCGAAAATAGGTGAAAATCTTTCTATGGATGGTGTGGAGTTTGAATCAATGAGGATTGAGCTGATGGGAGATGTTATAGGTGTGCCGGATAGAATCAACTCAATTACGGAAATAATACTGCTGACAGTTCTGGATGGAGTTGGTGTTGAATCTGCCATCAGACAGGTTCAGAGCCCATTGGTGGCGAGGTGGAGACTGAGAAAAGAACTTCCTAAGATCACAGAAAGGCTTGATGGCAAAAAGGTTTTCAGGTTTGTAAGAAAGTCAGATTTTGAGAGATTCAAATGGCTCAATATTTCTTTCTCTGATTTCCTTGAGGTTTGTAAACAGATGGGCTTTCTGGTTGTTGATGATAGAATTTATGAGGAAATACACAAGCTTCCGTATGATGAGCACAAGGGAAGGTATTTACTTCATTCAGAATAAATTGAGGCAGAATAAATTGAGGCTGGATGTTTTATCATCTGAGTCTTCTCCATACTTTTAAAGTACTCTCCTTGATTACTCCAGAAAATGGAAATTTTTTCGCCTCTATGTCTGTTTTACCACTTTTTAAAGCCTCAAGAATGCTCTTAATGTTTAGGTTTGTATTCTCTTCAATACTCAGCACTGTAACTCCATATCCCACACCATCTTTTGAGTGGGCATCACTTCCGGCTATTCTGATTTTATTACTTGAAAAAGCAAGCCTTTCAGCCTTAGAAGTGAAATAAGGAAAGATTGTTCTTGAATTGAAAACCTCCACACCATCGACAAATTTCACAACAAGCTCGGGTTTTCTAACTCCACTCCTGTAAAACTGGTATGGATGAGCCAGTACTGTGAAGTAACCTTTCTTTTCAGCCTCCTCACTTACCTCCCTTATCTGAATTCCCTTTTCAAAAATTTCCATCTCTGGCTCCCCGAAAATAAGCAGATGCCCCTCCTGTGCAGAGAGTTCATATCCTGGAAGGACTGTAATTGGCAACTGCTCTTTCTCAACAAACTCAAGAGCCCTCAACGAACCCTCAAGTGTATCGTGATCTGTGATTGAAATGACCTGAATGTTTTTCCTGATGGCGTGGATTACCATCTCTCTTACATCGTCAACGCCATCGCTTATTCTGGAATGGGTGTGGAGCTCACATCTCAGTTTCATGCAATCCTCCTGGCAAATTATTTTAAGGGAATGGATTAAATTCTTTCGATGAAAGTCCTGGCTGTTACAGGAAAACTGGCAGAGAAAGATGTCAGGAAGTACTCCCAAACTGATGTTCATGTTGTTGATATAGATGTGGCAGCCTTCATCACTCCACAGCATCTTCAGAATGTGGATCTCTCAGATTATGACCTCGTTCTCGTTCCTGGATTAACCTCAGCAGACTGGAAAAGACTTGAAATGGAAAAAGGAGTAAAGATAAGACTTGGTCCGATACATGCCTATGACCTTCAGTTTGTAATTCCACAAATTGAGAGAATTGAACTCAGTCACACAATCCCTGCCTGCAGACTTATAAGTAAAGTTAAGACAGAAGAAACAAAGAGAATGGTTGATGAACTTGAGAAATCCTTTAGTTTTAAAATAAAACATCTCTCTGTTGGCGGAGATTCTAGGATGAAGGTGGTTGCAGAAATTGTTGATTCTACAAAGCTAAGTGAAAGAGAACTTGCTGAAAAAGTAAGGTACTATGAAAATAGTGGGGCTGATGTAATCGATCTCGGGATACCGCTTGAAGTTGATTATGAAAAAATCACTCAGGTGGTGGAACTTGTAAAAGAGATATCAGAACTCCCTATCAGCATCGACACCTTCGATGTAAAGGCAATTGAAAAAGGAGTGGATGCAGGAGTCGATATGGTGATGAGTATATCAGAGAAAAATATCGACGCTCTCGATCTTATCGATGATCAGGCTGTGGTGGTAGTTGAGAGAAATCCTGAGATTCTATTTGAACTTGTTGAGAGGGTGAAGGAGAGGACTTCAAAGGTGATTGCCGATCCTGTTTTGGATGCATTTCCAGGTTTAATTGCATCTATTCTCAGATACAGTAAATACAGAGAAATTGATGGGGAAACTCCTGTGCTCTTTGGGGCAGGGAATGTTACAGAGCTCTCAGATATGGATTCTGTAGGTGTAAATGGAATGCTTGCGATGATAGCTGAAGATATTGGAGCAAACCTCCTCTTTACGACAGAAGCAAGTCCAAAAACAACAGGAAGTGTCAGGGAGCTTGTAACAGCGAGCTACATTGTCAAGGGTGCAAAGCTCAGGAAAACACCACCCAAGGATATGGGGATAAACCTCCTGGTTTTGAAGGAAAAAACCAGCCTGAGTGGTTGCATGCCAGAAAATGCTTTTGAGGCGAAGGAATCGGGAGAGTTTTTGAGAGACCCGCTGGGAGACTTTAGAATCTGGATTGCTGGTGGGAAAATAATCTGCAGTCATGAAAGACTCACGGTTTCTGGAGAAAGAGCAAAGGAAATCTATGACACGGTTTTGAAAAAAGGACTGCTCTCAAGACTTGACCACGCATGCTATCTTGGTAAAGAGCTTATGAAGGCTGAAATTGCACTGAAATTGAATAAGAACTACACACAGGATCAGGATCTAAATTTTGGGATATATGGATAGTTTTCTGATTTAAATAAGAGTTCCTGAGACGAAGTTGAAATTGAGAGTGTTGATGGATTACCATTTAAAGACAAAAAAGCCAGTCATCAGAGGCTGGGATTAAATGATCTTTCTCAGGGATACGGGCAATTTACATACCCAAATCAAAAGAAATTTAATTAGCAATTACAATCTTCAGATATGACTGTAATCGTTAAAAAAGTAGAAAGTTACGGTGATGTTCCAAATTTTGTGAGATATGTTCTCGAGAATCTCAATCTTTTTGAAAATCTTGAAGTTAAGTCCATACGGACTCTTCCGGAAAAAATCCTGATAAAGCCCAACTTTCTGAAATGGGATTCTGGAATATCAACAACCCATCCTGAAGTTGTCAGAAGTGTTGCAGCTTTTCTGAAAAATAGCGGGAAAAAAGTCTTCATATATGAGGGAGGATTTACGAAGAATGTTGCTGACAGATATTTTGAAAAGTTTAGCCTTCATGAATTTGGTGAGTGTTTTAATATGAACAGGGGGGAGTTTATTGAGGTGAAAGTTGGTGGCAAAAAGTTGAAGACTGCAAAAATCTCAAAAAAAGCCCTTGAGCTTTTAAAAGATAGTGCTTTTTTTGTAAGTCTACCAAAACTGAAGGTGCATCATCTGTCTCTGATTACCATAGGTGTGAAAAATAACATGGGTTTCTTGAAAAAGCCTGCAATAAACATGCACAGAAAAATAAATGAAAAACTGGTGGACCTTCTGAATGTTCTCAATCCTCATTTAGTTATTGTGGATGGTATCGTTGGAGGTGAAAACTCTGAGAGTAATACAGTAGCTGTCAATCATGGTGTTATGCTGGCAGGTGATAATGTTGTTGAGGTTGATGCTGTTGGAGCATATCTCATGGGTTTTGATCCCTTAGATATCAGATTTCTAAAAATTGCAGAGGATAGAGGGTTTGGAGAGTGTGATGTTTCCAGAATAAAAGTTATTGGGGATGATATATCTGGATTAAGAAGGAAATACAGCATCTCAGGAATAAGGAGAATGCTTGGAAGGCTTAGCATTTGATTATCTGGAAAGTATCCCATCATCATTGAGAAATTAGAAAGAAATTAATAAATACAAAATTAATTTCATACGGTAATGGTTGTGAAGGAAGAAAAGGGAAGACTCAGCCTGGATATGCTGATAGGGTTATCTATCTTTCTGTTTTCGTTCATATTTATTGGACAGTTTCTCCCATCAGTTTTTGCCGATACAAGGAGCGAAATTTCAGTTTTCTCAGAGGCATATAAGGTTAGTGTACTGCTTGTTGAAGATCCTGGCAGGTGGATAAACCTGGACAGCCCCGATGAAAAAGGTTTCCACTGGGAGAACGAGTGGTACAAAAACAACATAAGTTATCGACCCGGGCTGGCAAGGGTTGGAAGGCCGGGTTTCATCTGTCTCCAGAAACTGGTCGAGTTCAAAAATGCGACATTTACAAACCAGATGACCTATGAGGATGATTCATGGGTTAGAGATGTTTTTGGGCTGAACACCCCCGATAGGACTTATCATGTAAATATAACTCTACTGAAACCTCAGTCAACAGCTTACAGCCCTTATTATTCAAAGGATAAGTACGGGAATGTTGTTCTAGCCATAGGGCCTCCTATACCGAACAAAAAAGTCTCCAGATATGAGAGAGTAATAAATCTACCTGCGGCGAGTGATTTTCTGAATGTAACAAAAACAAACCCCTCGAATGAGAATTATGAGGTTAACACAACCTTTCCCCTTGGCGGAGCTTTAATCGTCATAAGAGAAAGCATAAATCCGAGTGCGGCGTGCTGGGTACAGATAAAAGTTGAACTGGAAAATACAACCTCTAACAATATATTGTTCGAAACGATCTACGATCTGAACCTGACCACATGTAACGATCCATCCATTTTTGGAATTTATCCCCTCACTTCCCAGCTGAATGAGGCGTATGAGGATCTTTACGAGGAGTTCATTGACACATATAACGAAATCCCGGACACGAATGAAATAACTCTCAGAATAAAGAACCTTAACTGCTCTGTTGGTCTTTCACAGGTTGGAGAGATTCTCGGAGACTTTGAAACGGATGTCGAGGCAAGAATAGTTGCAAAACTCGTTGTAACGGTGTGGGAGGGATAGTGGTGAGAAAATTATTTCACAACGAAGAGGCACAGGCATTTACCTTGGAGGGTATAACTGCAGCTCTTCTTCTTCTCATTGTAACCTATGCTCTGTTTGAAAGCTCTGTCGTTGTATCACCCATATGGAGTGAGTATGGCAATATACAGCTCAAACAGAAGGGCTATGATGTTCTTCGCTCACTGGATGTACACAGAACATCACTAAATCAGTCTGCATGTCCAGATCTGAGCAATTTATCAAGGAACTCATTACAGTATATGCTCGTACAACTTAATTCATCAGATCCTCAGCCAAATTCAGAGTTTTTGAATGCCATGAATGCCATGCTTGATCCCTCAATTAAGAAAAGACTGGAGGTTTACTGGGTAAATCAGACCAATAACAATACAATCCAGAGTCTTGTGCTGATAAACAACACCCCGATTCCAGATGCTGTGGGTGTTGGCAGAATAATCGTTCTCTATCCGTGTGAGATAACATCCCAATCACCTTTCAATGGAAGTGTAAATGATACTGCCCTTGCAGTTGAGGTGAGGATGATATTGTGGTATGTGTGAAGATGGTAGTATGAAAAATATAAACAGAAAAGATGAAATCTTGAAGGATGAGAGAGGTCAGGTGCTCATTCTTTTTTCACTCATAGTGGCAACTCTAATTGCTTCCCTCTCAATTCTCCATGCTCAGAACCTGATTGCTGGAGTGGAGAGCTCAAGAGCTTTTCTAAGTTTTCCAAAGGACGAGGTAAGGAATTTGAAATATATAGTAAAGCTTGATTTCGGACATCTTGATAGTGATGCAGAGGAGAATCTGATTGATCAGATTAAACTCCTCTATGCTGCAAAGGGAACTTATGTTGATGTTGAGAGAGTATCTTCTTCAAAATACAAACTTGTTTACAGCAACACTGAGGTCTACTTCTCTGAGTACCTCTCGGTTCAGGATGAGGAGATATGGTTGCCCGAAACGGGAGGGGGTGGAGGCTGATGTCAATCTGCCTTAAAAAAATTTTGAAACCGAAAGAGGATGTGGGTGTTGCAGCCAAGTATAAGGAAGTTGTTGATGATGAAAAGGCAGTCTCACCTCTGCTTGAGTATCTCATGCTTGTTACAATAGCCTCAGTGTTTGTTCTTTTGCTTGGATTGTATTTGAACTCCATGTTTTCGGAATCGGTGACAAGAACTGTACTGGAAAACCAGTTTGCAGATGTTGGGGCAGAGATAACAGCGCAGATGGTGGATATGTATTTACTCTATCCATCAAACGGAGTTTTCTCTGCTAAAATTTACATGCCCGAGAAAGTTGGAGATTATGAAATAATCAGCGAGTTTGAAAACATATCCGGAAAACAATATCTTGTTATAAGATCTGAAAATGGCGAGTTCAAAAAGTATGTAGGACTGGGAAACCTTCCTCTTGATTTCACTGTGAACGGCTCAATACACAGTATGCAGGAAGAGAAGAACATCACCTATTCCACAGAGAATTACATTTATCCAACTGCAATCCTGCTTGCGGGTCCCACACTAATAAAGAGTGGTATGAGTGTTCTTTTTGACCCACAATTCACGAAAACCAATGATGGCTACTTTGAGTATCAGATAGATTTTGGAGATGGTAATGTTTCAGACAGGCTGATATACGATGACCTCAACGATACAGTTGAACACACATACTACTCTTCTACAGACACAAACTATACAGCCACCCTTTATGTGTGGGACAGGCTGGGTTATACTGCCAACGATTCTCTGAGAATCAGAGTTCTGCCGAGTTCAGACACTCCAGATCCAGAGATGTACATTGACAAATTCGTCAGTCCTGGATACGCTCCTCTTGGTGAGCCTGTTACGATTCATCTTTTTATGAGAGGTGAGGGCTTTAGAACTTCTCCGAGGTATCTCGATGTTGTTCATGTGATAGATGTATCGGGCAGCATGTCTCCCGATTACATGGACTATTACTTTGGTGATAGAGATAGCGGATATACTATTTATCACCAATTTTCCGGATCCAAGGATCCAGTAGTCTGGGAAGGTACCTTTGAAATAAATGAGACAGGAAGTGATATTATCTATGAGATTGTAGCATACACGAACGATACTTATGGTTCAGTAAGTTACTGGTACTCCTCTGGTTATTATGATGCCATCCAGCTGTATGTAGAAGGTCCGGATGGCTCAGTGGGCAATTCCAATGGAATAATCAACAGTCCACCCATGTATGGCAAGAAGTTCACCATAACCAACCCTCAGACTGGAAACTGGACGGTAAAAGTAGTGGGTTTATTCCCGGACGAATCTCCATATAACAAAATTGACCTCCATGTGAAAGTTTACAAGTATAACAGTTCCATGTTTACAACGCAGTCTGAAACTGGTTCAGTATACTTAGGATGGGGTTACGACTCAGAGGATGTTTACTTTAATGTCGAATCTAATGTTACTAACCTCATCGTTCGAACGGACTCAAATAAGTATCATATAGTTCAGATATACAATCCCTCTCTGACAACTGTTTATAGTGGCGGCTATTCCAAAATACACTACTGGGAGACAGACGACCCAGACGATGGAACTTGGAGATTGAGAATTTACAAGTATTATTACACTTACTCCCCAAGGACAGTGGATTACAACATCACCAAGAAGATTTTAGTTGGATCTCCGGATCTGATAAAGTCTTGGGATGTGGATTATTTCTCATCATCGGAGGAAATTGAATTTAATCTGCCGATACCGTGTGAAGATCTGGAAATCAAACTTGCGAGCACATCTGTGACTCCCACATACGCCTGGATAGAGGGGCTGGGGTATAATTTAAACCCAATAGACATCAGCACATCAACGCGGGAAATAAGAGCTTCTGATTCGGTTGATCCTCAGGGTGATTATACTGTGTATATAGTCAATGGATACAGTGAGAGCAGTATAAGCTATACTGTTGAGACCAGAATAGGGAAACTTGATGCAGCGAAAATATCAGCAATCAATTTCAACGGGGTTTTAGTGAACAATGATTCTGTTGGTCTTGTAAAATACAGCTCTTCCGCATCCTTGGTACAGTGGCTCACCGATAACAAGGATACGGTCAATACCTCTATATTGAGCCTTTATGGTAGTGGAGCTACAAATATCGGTGAGGGAATCAGAATTGCATATGAGGAGCTGCTGGCTAATGGAACCTCTGGTAGAATACAGGCAATAGTCCTCCTATCAGATGGCAATGCAAACAGGGCGGATGGAATGTGTAATGGAACCTACTACAGCGACAGTGAGGCTGATGATTATGCACTTTGTTGGGCGGACCAGGCAAAAGCAGCCAATATCACAATTTACACCGTTGCTCTAGGAGACGATGCTGATAAGACCCTTATGGAGGCTATAGCAAGCGGTAGCGGATACTATTATGAAGCTGAAAGAGCAGATGAGCTCGTAAGAGCTTACGAACAGATAGCAACCGAACTGAGAGAAAAGGCAGCAGAGAATATAACTGTCACGGATGTATTACCACCGGGAGTAGAGCTCGATGAATCGTCAATTCAGATTTTGCTTGGGAATGATCTAGTTGACAATTTTCAGATAATAGAAACACCTAACGGTACAGCCCTCCAGTGGACTATACCTCAGATAAATATCAGCGACATCTGGCATGTCTCCTTCAGGGTAGAATCCAATACAACTGGGCTTATAGGTTTGAATGTTCCAACTGTGAGTAATGTAACCTATTATCCATATCCATTCAGCAGTATGGAGGTCTACTATCTTCCTAATGAGACGGTTCTGTACACAACAGCTCAGAGTTCAAGTATGAGTCTCGGATAATATTTTTAGTACCAAATATGTGTCAGAGTGGTAAAATGTCGGAGAACAACTCCGAAAAGAAAGAAAGGGGAATTTCTGAGGTGCTTGGGAGTGTTATCATTATTTTAATAATCTCTGTTACCATCGCCATTCTCTTTGCAACTGCTTGGCCCATAATGGATGATGTAAGGGGTGATGTGAGAGAGAGGGGCATAAAGGACTCTTTCCACAGCTTCAAAGAGATGGTTGATAGAACCCTTGTAGGAGTCGATCCTCTGATGGGGATTAAATTCCCCCTTTCAGGAGGCATGCTTTATACGAACTCTTCAACCAAACTGCTGCTGGGTGTTTACGAATGGAATTCATCGAATTCAAGCTGGGATCTGATTTTCTCTTCTTCAGCCGATTATGAAAATGTGGGGAAATTTGCCTATGATTATGACTATGAATGGGGTTATTTATACGAGATGGGGGCACTCATAAAGTGGCGAGGTGATTACGCGAAGGTAATCTCATCCCCGAGGATCACCTACTTAGAAAGAACTGGTGGCCATAGGTATCTGTCATTGCCAATAGTCATTGTTGAAGGAGATCTCTCTGCCGGGGGTGAGGGGACACATGAGATTCAGGTTAGCGTTCTTGAGGTAGAGCCCCATGATTTCTACAATGTTTCTGTAGATCTGGCGATAGAGTCAGACTATCCTGAGGCGTGGTATCGGTTCCTTAACGATATAGGCATGAATGTGAGTATAGTGGGTAATAGAGTGACAACCTTCATGAGACACTATGATGAGGTCCATATAACTTATTACAGAATAAGGGTTCAGTAGCGTGATTGGATTGTGTACTGATTAGGATTGGTAACATGATGGGCATTGAAAGTTTGCAGGACGGATTCGGAAAGAATTCTGGAAGCAATTTTGGAAACAATAACACAGCAGTTTCAGAGGTATTGAGCTACATATTTGTTTTTGCAATCATCGTTTCAGTTGTATCGCTTGTTTATCTTCAGGTGAACAACATTATTGAGGATACGAGAGACAAGATGAAGGTGGAGGGATTGAGACAGAGCTTTAAGAGGGTTCAGAATGTAATTCAGCTAACAACTTACTCTGATGCCCCCTTACAGACAATAGAGTTCGAGCTTCAAGGGGGCTCTCTTTATCTTTCTGATGATCCAGTTTTTACCATAATGGTTGAGAATGATACATACACCATTCCAACGGGCTCTCTAACCTATGAGTTTCAGGATTACAAGATAGCTTACGAAAACGGAGGCATCTGGGAGAGCTACTATGGAGATAAGAGAATGGTTTCTGAGCCCAGAATATTCATACATCACCGGAATATAGACAATCAGACAATAATCGTTGTTGTGGTTACAAGGCTGAACGGAAACCTCTCTTATTCTGGAGAGGGCTCTGTCAGACTTGATTTCAACAGGACTAACACAACCATTGAAACATACGAACTGAATGGAAATCTCAGGATTTATTATGGAAACTCTGAGTACAGTGATCAGTGGGAGGAATTCTTCCAGAGCTTAAAGACAGTGGAAGGTAACCTTGCATCAGTGCAGGTTGATACCGTGAATAACTATGCAAGATTCTCGTTCAACAGGCTCATAATCACCACTTATAATGTAACTATAAATAGCATAATGAGCTGAGTTTATTCATCGAGATATTTTTTAAAACCATTTTAGGCTCTTTTAACATCTAAATGAAAAAGTGAGGGATTATTTAAAATTATTCAAAACTATTCAAAAAACTCCTCATACACCTTTTGCTGCATCCTTCTGTCAAGAAGCAGCTCTTTCTCCTTCAGAACTTCTCTCTCAAGCTTTTTAAGTGTTGCATGAACGGCAAATTCAACTCCCCAGCTCTCTCCAGAGACGAAGAATGTTTTTTTATCTGTTGTAAGCTTGATTCTGACGAATATCAGTGGCAAACCTCTGAAATTCTCCTTATGTCTCTTGATATAAAGTGATACGAGGGCATTTTTGAAGAACTCTCTGAACTTTCGCATGAATTTCCTTATGTCATCGGCTATGGCATCCTTATCAAAATCATCCAGCTCAATCTCGCTCGTAACAATCTGAATATCATAGTCGAGGGGCAAACTCCTTCTGATCAGACTCTCAAGAATATCCTTTTTGATAACTATTCCTTCCGGAATGCCATCTCTCGCTATGACAACACTTGAAATTCTGTTTTTTATCATCATATCCACGACATCTGCGAGACTTTCCTTGCTCTCAGCTGTAATTACAGGGTAGCTCATAACACTCTCAACCATTATGGAAAGAGTTTTCTCCTTTTCTCCACTTCCGTCTCCCATTCTTGCCTTCTTTCTAGGGGAGATAATTCTGTCAACAATATCCTTAACGGTTATAATTCCCGCGATTCTGTTGTTTTCATCCACAACGACAACCCTGTCAATACCGTTGTTTCTCATAGTCGCAAGTGCTTTTGCTGCAGAGTCAAATCTTTTTACGGTGATAACTTCGGGACTCATAACTTCTCTAACTCTGAATTTCTTCAGTTCTGGCTTGATTAGTTCAAGAAAATCGTTTATGTAAATTAAACCATGTTTTCCATTTAGCTGTACAATCACAAAGGGGGTTGAATCTTCAACGAATCTCCTCGCAACCTTTTCGACTGAGAGATCAGAAACCCGAAGTATTCCTGTTTTTACTGCAAAATTCTTAATCTTAGTTTCATGGGGATTGACCATTATACTTCCTCTGAGAAGATCCCTTTCCCTTATAACTCCGATTATCTTCTTGCCTTCTTTGACAAGCAGAGCATAGGCACTGTCGGGTTCATATCTCTCAAGGAAGGGTATAACCTTTGAAATCGTCTCATCGGCATCTATAACCTCGTAATCTTCTCTGATAATTTCTATTATACTTTCTGCGTCCATACTGATCACCTCTTCTGAAAACATAAATGTAAATTCAGCTGTAACTGCGTTTCTGAAAGTTATATAACACTTTTCTTTGGGGCATCATATCTACTGATACTAATTTTATTGTCTTCAAAACTTAAAAAGATATGCCTCTGATGAAACACTCCAGCTGAAGACATCTACCATAGGGTCAATCAAAAATAATTAAATCCCTTGCATGCAATTGCCATTATGGACACGAATCAGTGGTTTGTAGAGACTTACAATGGTTCTGCCCTCATGATAAGGGTAAAAAATACTCTTTTTGATCACAGAGGAATTCAACACATCCAGATTTTTGAAACAGAAAGCTTTGGAAAGATGCTCGTGCTTGATGGAAAAGTTCAGCTCACAGAGAGGGATGAGACCTTTTATCATGAGATGCTCGTTCATGTCCCGCTTTTCACGATAGATAATCCTGAAAAAATTCTTGTGATTGGTGGGGGTGATGGAGGTACTGTGAGGGAGATTCTGAAGCATAACCCATCTGAGGTTCTCATGATAGAAATTGACAGAGATGTTGTGGATGCATGCAGGAAATACATAGGTGTTGATAGAGGCAGTTTAGATGATGAGAGGGTTACTGTTCTTTTTGAAGATGGGATTGAGTTCGTCAGAAATTCTAATGAGAGGTTTGATGCAGTTATCGTTGATGGCACAGACCCCAATCCAGTAAGTAAAAGTCTTATTGAGGAAGAATTTTACAAGAGCTGCAGCAGAATAACAAAAAAAATATTTTCAACGCAGAGCCAGTCTCCTTTTGCTCAGGGAGATTACCTCAGGGAGATGCTTTCTAACATTAAGGATGCCTTCCCTCATGTTTCAATCTACATAAATTTCGTTCCAACATATCCGTCAGGTCTGTGGAGTTATATAATTGCATCAAATTCGGATATTAAAGTTGATATGGATGTTCTGGTTAAAAGATGGGAAGAAAGGCAGATAAACACGGTACACTACAACCCTGAAATCCATTACGCCTCCTTCATGCTTCCACAATGGTTGAAAGAGTCGGTGAAGGAGATTCTGCATTAGTTTGTTCAAGTAGTATCAGGAATCAATCAACTTTTCTTCCTATGACGATAAATCCAGTATGCCAGATTCTCGTCAGGGGACGGGTTCCAACTCTTTTGTGTTCGAGGTTAATTTTCACTATTTCAAAGCTCTCAACATCCTGGAATCCGCTATCAACCATTGAAAAATAAACATCTCTCGTAGCCTCTATGTATGGGTTGTAAACTGCAAGATAACCGCTATTCTTTAATAGTTTCTTTGCTACAGGAACAAATCGGTCATCTTCTTTCATATCAAGGGTTATCAGGTCAAACTTTATCTTAAACCCCTCTGAAATGGAAAAGATATCTCCTACAATTTGATGAATGTTTTTCAATCCTGCAAGTTCAAAGTTCTTTTTAGCAATCTGAGCGAACTCAGGTCTTTTCTCAATTGTAACGACAACTCCATCTCTGTTAAAGTAGGCAAGATATGCAGCCAGCACACCGCTTCCGGTGCCACAGTCCAGAACAAAGCTCCCGGGTTGAAGTCCGGTGTATGCGATGATTGCCCCTATATCTTTGGGCATGATTGGAGTTGGACCTTTGCGAAAATGAGTGAAGAAATCTGATGGAGAAAAGGGGCGGATTTTAAATTTGAATCCCATGTGAGTCTCGATTTCTTCCCCATACTTTCTTTTTTTAAGCTCTGAGAGGTTTATCACTCCTCTGTGTGTATGAAACTCTCCCTCAAAGCTGTTGATTATATAGCTAATCTTCCCTGAGAATAAAATCAGGGGGAGTTTGAGTTCCTCGGAGTCACATCTGTTGATATCAGAATTGTCGCTGCTCATACACTTTAGCTCTGGAGCTTCATAAGGGCTTCGGCAAGATCACCATTGCTCTCCTCAAGTGCCCTCCTTGCCTCCTCCTCGCTTACATTCGCCTGTTCCATGATAAGTCTGACATCGTCATCGCTTATTTCAGGCTTCCTCTCTACAACCTCATAGCTGCCTGCAACCTGAAACGTTTCGACTCCTCTTGCGGAAACCTTTGTGACAGATGGATTTTTAAAAACAAGCTCTTCGCCTCTGGTGCGGATGATAACCTCTTCTGCCTCGATTTCTTCCATGTCTATTCCCATCTGCTTCATCATTTTTTTCATCTGCTTTGGGTTGGTCGGGAACATAATTGCAAAGGGGGAGAGATTGTATTAATATCTTTGGTTTCATTTAAAAGTCAAAAGTAGAGGAATTGAGGGGTCATACAGAAATTATACAAGAGCCATACAAAAGTCGTACAATAATAATATATGGGCTTCAAACCGATAATTCTTTAACCGTTAATTCTTTAAGCAAATTTACCCCAGGTTTATATGGCATCTGTGCTGGAATAAATAAGCCCAAGCCGGGGTGGCAGAGAGGCACTGCGGTGGACTCGAGACCGCAAATGCGGAGAGCAATCCACTGCCCGCAAGGGCACCTGGGTTCAAGTCCCAGCCCCGGCGTTAGAACCAAAGTGGATTCAAATATGTTCTTGTTTTTACACTAATGATTTCATTGGTGCAGCTTATTTGGTAGATGGAATTTTCGGTTTAGTTGCGATTGGAATAGGATTCAGAGATAAGACTCTTTGAAATGAGAATAAAATCGCTTGAGAGAATTGAGAAGAATATCGAGGAGTTCGCCATTCTCGTTGATCATATAAGAAATCCTCTGACAATTATAGCTGGCACAGCTGAACTCCAAATTGATGATGAAGTGGTATTGAATATTATCAAAGATTCAATTAACGAGATTGAGGATGTTATAAGAAGACTGGATAAGGGCTGGCTCGAATCAGAAAATGTCAGAAAGTTTCTGATGAGGTATATGGAAAATTCGAGCAAAAAACAGCCATTAAGAAAAGATGCTTTTCAGGTGGTCTGTGGGAATTTTCTGCATCAGTATACATCACTTCGCATCATCATGAAAATTCAGATATCTTTAAATTATGTTGATCAAAAAACAAATAAAATTGAGGAGGTGAAAGAATGAGATCTAGATTTATTTCATCCTTAGCCTTAACGTTAGCCATGTTCGTCTTGATTTCAGTTGCAGCTGCTCAGGAACTACCAGACCCAGGGATATTACCAGACTCATGGATGTACGGAATTAAAAGGGCCTTTGAAAGTATAAGCCTGATTCTTACCTTTGACGAAGTTGCAAAGGTGGAGAAGCGTTTGCAGTATGCGGAACTCAGGCTTATTGAAGCAAAGGTGATGGCAGAAAAAGGAAAACCGGAGTATGTGGAGAAACTTCTTGGAGACTACCAGAAGGAGCTGGAAGAAGTGAGCAAAGTAATCTCTTCAGCAAAAAACAAGGAAAGGTTGTCTGAACTAGTCGCTTTAGCAACCTCCCGCCATTTGGAGGTCTTAGATAGTGTTATAGAAGTTGTTCCCGAAGAGGCAAAGGAGAGAGTTATTTTCGCTAAGGAGATGTCGATCAGGGGAAATCAGGAAGCTTTGAGGGCTTTAGCTTCTCTAAATCCAAAAAGAGCAGCTGAAATAGCAATGAAAGTAGCAGAAAAGAGGCTGAATAGAGTTATGCATTCAGCAGAAAAGGGGGATGTTGAAGGAATTACAACAGCCATTGACGAATACAAACAATATGCAAGCTTCGGTGAAGAAATTGCTTCCATAGCACAGCAGGCAGGAGAAGATCCGACAAAAGTGCAAGAGATAGTGGCGAATGCCACATCGATCCATTTGAGTGTTCTCAGAGACACTTTGCAGAAAGTTCCGGTTGAGGCAAAGGATCAAATCCAAAGTGCGATAGAAGTTTCTAAAGCTGGTAAAGAAAGTGCAGAGAAGGCTTTGAAGGAAAATCTACCCGCTAAATCCAAGGAAATGGGGGTTAAGGTTGGAGTAGAGGTAGAAACACCGGAACCACCTGTTTCTGGTAAATGAAGGAAAATAAGATATTAAATTTTTATTTTTAATTTTAAAACCGATAGTCTGGTTTATTAGAAGCACCTAAACTTTACTTTTTGCCTTGTTTCATATCCCCGCTGACCGCTTTATCTGTTATATCTTTGGAAATTACAATACAATATGTTTCATTTGCAAGTTTGATTGGAAGAAGGGTGTTTCTAAAAAACTTCACCTTGACCTTCTCCCTTTCTTTAACCCTTGAATCCTCGAAAACTATTTTCTTCCTTTTGTCTATGACCTCCCTAATCAACTTAACCCACCTCTCAGCGTCTTTCTTGCTTAGCAAATCGTAGAGGCTTTTACCAACAGGATTCCTGCCGAGAGATTTTACCATCTCTTTATTGGCTTCGATGAAGACTCCTCTCTGTCGAGAATGGCTAGCAGAATCGGAGCGGAATCAAAGATCTTCCTGTATTTCTCCTCGCTCTCCTTGAGTTTCCTCTCCATCTCTTTTCTTTCCGTTACATCTCTGGCGATGATGAGGAAGCCATCGTTTACTCTCGTAAGGCTTAGTTCTAAGTAAGCTTTAGACCCGTCCGGCTTTTTAAACTCTAATTCGAAGAACTGGGGTTTTTTGTTCGCTATCTCAATTCTGCGCAGGATTTCGTCTGAAAGCTCACTTATTTCTTTGCCAATAAGATCTCTAAACCTCCGATACCCGAGCATTTTTAAGGCTGTAGAATTACATGAGCTGACTTTAAAATCTTTGACGAAAAGTATGGCGTCAAAGGGGGAATGAAAGAGGAGTTTGAATTTCCTTTCAACCTCATCAAACTCCCTCTTGAACTTTCTCTCCAGCAGTTTCTGGATGGATTTGTCCTTCCAGAGCTCCTTGAGGAAGAGCTCCGGAGGGATGTAGTTCGGATTCAAGCTGACTTCCTGCCCGCTCACAACCTTCGGATGGGATTGGAGGAGCTTTAAAAGCAGATCTGGATCGAGCTTTCTCTCATCAAACAAGCAGAGGATCTTGCACCTCGTCAGAGGAAGGAATCTGTTAAGTTTAGCTTCGAATTCAAGAAACCTCTCGGCTTTAGGATGAACTCGAATCCATGTTGCGTTCCCAACTATCCTCAAGCCCTTATAGCCTTCTATCAACGCTTTCTCATCGTATTCTGCGATGCTCTCCAGAATTCTATCTGCATCAAGAGTTCCCTCCTCCAAGTAAAACTCTTCCTTCGATAGGAAAACGAGCTGTCCTTGCTCTATAAAGCTCTTAGCATCTACAACCTCGTTGAGGACGCTTACTATTTCTTCCTCATCGCAAACCACAACGAGCTCGTTTTCTTTCAAGCCCTCTACGATGAAAAGGATTTCGGTATAAAGTTTGCTTTCTTTATCATCGTAAATAGGGCATAGGTGATCTCCCGGTTCGATTTCGTTAAGATTTACACGAGTTCCCATTCAAAAATATAACTACTTTATCCAATATATCTGTTGCCCAATGATAAAGTTTTAATTTTTTAATCTTTAGTTCCAGATCTTTACTTCAAGCTCTATAAGTTAAACCCAACTTCTGCTTTTGCTAAAAAAGAAGAGGTTTTTGGTTTTACTTCAAACTGGGCAGTCCGAATCCTGTAGCGGGATCATCTCCTTCAAGCCAGATGTCCCTTGCCAAACCATGGAGGTATTCCCTCACCTCAGTGGCATTTACCATGCCATCGTTGTTCAGATCGGCGCTGAACCAAACCTTTGCTGCCAAGCCGCTAACATGAGGTGTGGCCATGCTCGTACCATCCAAAACCGCGTAGCATCCATCGTTCCAAGTTGATTCGATGTTTACACCGGGAGCACCGAATTCGACTTCTTTCTCTTCAATTTCATAATCATTATCGTTTATGCCTCTGGAGGACCAATCTGGAACATTCTCATACACATCTATAGCGCCAACAGCTATGACATTAGCATTAGCGGCGGGATAGTCAATGCTTCCTTCTGCCGGACCATCGTTGCCTGCTGCAGCTACAACAAGAACTCCATGGCTTACAGCGTAATCGATTGCGTCCCTTATCAAAGAGCTCTCCTCATCTCCACCCAAGCTCATCGAAATGATTTCGGCTCCGTTGTCAGTTGCATATCTTATCGCTGCAGCAATGTCATCAGCCCAACAACCGCTACCACCACAAACCTTGTAGGCAAATATATTCGCTTCAGGGGCAATTCCATAGATTCCTAGGCCATCAGCTCCTCCGTCAGCTGAGATAATTCCTACCACATGCGTTCCATGACCATTTCTATCATCACAGCTCCCAACCATTATCCTTGTTTTGAAGGGCCCTCCAGCAGTGAAATCGACACACTGCTTAATCCTATCCTTTAAATCGGGATGATCTCTGTAAACTCCGGTATCCAAAACAGCAACGTCAACTCCTTCTCCACCGGTTGTTACAGTTATTGAAGAATCGTTGTATATCTTTTCGATTCCCCACGGAGTTTGATCTGATGGTAGGCAAGTTCTTTCGGTGCTACCGCTTTCAGCACTGCAATCAGCCGGACAGGTTTCCGGGCTTTCGAAGCCTTGGCAAACGCCATCACCGCATTTGTCTGCCGCGTTAGGTGGAGCTAAAATGTGATAGAGCTTAACCCTCTCAACCTTAATACCCATTTCTTTGAGCTTCTCAAACTCTTCAGCCGTTAAATCGGCCGTGAAAGCTTTTGGAAACGTATGCCTTACTTTTAGTGAAGTCTTCAAAGCTGGATCGGTGGAATAAATCACGTAAGGCATTCTTGCTTTCTCCTTTGCCTTGCCCTCTGGCAAAAAGGCTCCAGCTACAACAACGGATGCTAAAATTAGGAAGATCGTTGCAATAAGAACCCTTCTCATCCTACCCCCTCTTAATTTTTTTTCACTTTAAAATCAAATAATCTTAACCAAATTTTAATCTTTCGAATCTGTTTTATTGTTGCTATAATAACAATAATAATTCTCTAAATTCATTTCACGGTTAAAATCGTAAGCCTCTCTTAGTAACCTTGTCGTAAACTGTTCAGACTTACAGGTGTAATTGTAATCAATCGAAGTTTTTTTGATTTCTTTCGGAAAAGTAGAAATGTGTGTGTTCTATAATTCAAGAATTCGTAGTTTATCTATTTTTCTATGAAGTGATTCTTGATTCATAAGCCTTTTTTTACTTTCATGTTAAGCAAAAATGTAAAAAAATTTAAACAAGCCCAAAATCGTTACTGTTACAGAATGGAGGTGATTATAATTATGATGGAAAGGAGGTATGAAAGTACCATCGAGAGACTCAGATTGGAGTCTCGTAGGATGGGGTTACAGCTCGAAGACTTTTTTATCTATACTTTTGGATTTTTTAAGGGCTGAGAAAGGTAATTTTGGATTGGCTTTGTCTTTCAGACACGAGGACTATGAGAGTTCAATAAATACTATTGTAGGAGATGTTAAAATCACTAAGAACTCCATATATGTGAGAGAGGATAACACAGATCTTTTGCTGTCGATTAAAAGGCTTTCAGAGTAGTTTGATTTACTATCGTCAAGCATGCAAAAGCTTACAGTCTTTATATTTAAGCAATTAAAACCCCTGCTTGCTTTATTAAAAAAATTCCTTATCGTCTGTAACAAAAATAAATTGTTTATTACAGTTTTGCGAGAATAAGCAGCCTATATTGATGATTAGAAAGAAAATTCGGACTTCAAAATCTACGAACTATAAAAAGAAAAAGTCCAATCCGATCACCTCTTAGCCGTCTGCTGGACTGTCAAAGCCCTCTTAGTCTCGGCAGACGTGAGATGTCGGTAGCATTTCAAGCACACCGGACAACAGCCAAGGAAAACAATCGAATCGGATGTAGAACCGCAGAAAGAACACTCTCTTACGTTAACATCCACCAGAAGTTCAGCTTTCGCCATGAACCATCCCCTTCAACTCTTTTTCATACACCCAGTGCAGAAAACAGGCAACAACTTCCATTTTGCTCATCCCTCCTAATTTATACAGTTTAGAGAATTCATCTGCTTTTTTATCCAAATCTGTCAGAACCGCTTTTTTTACAAGCCCAGCCAAGGCGTTTCCGTCCATTGCCACCTGCAAGTTTACCACAGCGAAAGAAATCCTTCAGAAAAAAGCGAAAGCTAAAGGCTGACATCCTATCTTGGATTATGTTTCTCTTTATTTATAAACCCCTACTTATTAAGAACCTTCTTTCTCAAGTCCCAGCCCCGGCGTACTGTTTTTATCTCCTTAGAACTACTTTATTGTAAAATTCTCTGTTATTCAGAGGGTGTGACTGCCTATTTAACTCTGAGTTGCGTAGATTTTGCCCGGTTATTGTTCGCTGTGGTTTTTGCTGTAGCCCAACATAACCAAACCGGCAACATTATAATAAAACACTCACACAATATTGAATGTGAATGAAGTTTTCATCATCTCTACCAGAGTTTTCACAATGCAGTCAGAGCTGTTATTTCTGGAGATTTGGGATACGGGTGGTTTGTTAAATGAGAATATGTTATTTCTCAGCAGACGAACTCAATGATCTCCATATCCGTGCTGAGGATATGTGGAGAGTTCCTGCAAAGCAGGGATGGCAGAAATCCTCTGTCGACCCTATGGATATTCTGAAACTTTTCAGGGGGATATGGGTTAGGAAGGGTTACATACTCAGGGGCTACCTCTACAGAGAAGGTCTCAGTGGATCAGGTGTTGTCTGGGCTTTAAAGGAGGGATTTCCAGAAGTCAATGAATGTGCGAGATTAAATGGCTCACTCAAAACTCCAAAACCCAGAAATGCACTCTGTGTTATGGATGTTCTGGAAGGAGATGGATCTCCTGAGTCATATATCTCTGCATCTCTGTTTGCAAGGGAGATGAACGAGTTTGGGGCTTTGTGGTACTACCTTTCATGGGGATGGCATGAAATAATCGAGGAATGCGAAATCGAGAAATTCCAGTGGTCCGATGATGTAAAGGACATGAGACCAAAGGTCATCATGGAGGAAGAGATTAAAACAGAATTTTTTACATTGTGTGGACTTAGAAGATGGAGGGTGTACCACCACATAGACACTTTTGAAGGCTACAGAATTACAAGTGAAAGTAGAATCGTTGCAGAGGGAGAAAAAGGGTTTGTTCCCTGAAAATTTTTCATCTCGCATACATTAAGATTGCATACAACTCATTGGTATAATAGCTACTTCAAAGCACCTGTAATTGCAAGAAAGATGGAAGAACTCAGAATAACTTCGAATATGTACAGGCTTTCTGAAAAAGACTTTTCCTCAATTTTTTGTTCTGAATATGAGGAAAGGTTTAATATGTCTGCCAACAACCACTATTTATGGTTCAGACAATTGTCGTACTCGGGGGACAGTGGGGAGATGAGGGAAAGGGGAAAATTGTTGACTTTCTGGCAGAAAAGGCTGATGTTGTGATAAGATACGCAGGCGGAAATAATGCAGGGCATACCGTTGTCGTTGGTGAGAAAAAGTACAAATTTCATCTCATCCCTTCCGGTATAATACACGGAAAGCTGAATATAATTGCCAACGGAACTGTTGTAGATCCTGAAGTTCTTGTTCATGAAATTGAGACTCTCGAGAACATGGGGTTCAAGGTGGATGAGAACACTCTGATCGTATCATCAAGTGCCCACACGATACTGCCAAAGCACAGGGAAGAAGATAACCCTGCAAAAAGCACCCATGCGAAAAAAATAGGGACAACGGGTAGAGGAATCGGTCCCTGCTATCGTGACAAAATTGCAAGGACTGGAATGCGAATATCAGAGTATGTAGAGTCAGATTCACGATATGTCGAGAAAATAAAACCTCTTGTAAGGGATACCTGCTACATCATAAATGATGCAATAGACAGTGGAAAAAGAATCTTGTTTGAAGGTGCACAGGGGACTCTCCTTGATATAGATCATGGTACATATCCCTTTGTCACATCTTCGAATCCAACAGTTGGGGGGGCTTTAACCGGTACGGGGGTAGGACCAAAAAAGATTGACTCTGTCATCGGTGTGTTCAAAGCCTACACCACTAGGGTTGGTGGTGGACCTTTCCCTACAGAACTTGGAACTGAAGAACAGACCAATGCAGAGGGTGTCTGGGAGAACATCGAACCTGAGTATGAAGAACACCTCAGAGAAGCGCTGGAAAAAGCGAATGAAGGAGATGAGTACTATCAGGGAAAGTACATGAGGCTCAAGGGGAAAGAGTATGGCACAACAACCGGAAGACCAAGAAGAACTGGATGGTTTGATGGTGTGGCTGCAAAGTATTCTGTTATGATAAATGGAATGACCTCTATCGTGATTACCAAACTTGATGTTCTTCAGGGGTTAAAGAGGATCAAAATCTGCACAGCCTATGAATTCGATGGCAAAAAAACAGATAGATTCATTCTTGATTCTAAAAAGCTTGCAAAGGTTAAGCCAGTTTATGAGGAGATGCCTGGGTGGGATATGGATATAAGCGGTGTAAAATCCTTCGATGAACTGCCTGAGAATGCCAGAAACTACCTGAAGAGACTTGAAGAGATATGTGGGGCAAGGATATCAATCATTTCTGGTGGACCGAGAAGAGACCAGACAATCGTTGTTGATGGAAAAGACCTTTTTTGAGCTTTTTTAAATCATCTTTTAAGCATCGTTTGAACATCTTTTAGTCATCTTTTGAAAATCGAAATAATTAATACTGATACCCTCACATTCCATTTATGGTAGCTGAACATGATTCATCCACAATTGCAGAGTCCTTTAAACCCCTTTTCTATCCTGGATCTGTTGCACTCATTGGAGTGTCTTCAAGTTCGAAGAAAATGGGTTATCATGTACTCCAGAGCTTTATGAGCAGTGGGTTTAAGGGGAGAGTTTATCCTGTCAATCCAAAGCACAGAGAGCTGGCGGGTATAAGAACATACCCTTCACTTGAATCTATTCCAGACAAAATTGATCTTGCAGTAATAGCCGTTCCTCAGAGTGCTATTTTTGATGTGATGGAGGATTGTGCAAAAAAGGGTGTAAAAGGAGCGGTTGTTATAACGGCAGGATTCAGAGAGGCGGAAATTGAGGGAGGAGAGGAGTTTCACAAAAGGCTTGCAGAAATTGCTAACCAGGCAGGAATCAGGATTATAGGCCCGAACACTTTTGGCATGGTTAATTTAAGTGCCAACCTAAATGCAAGTTTTACTCCAGCTCTTTCCATGATTAAAAAGGGAAACATCTCGCTCGTGAGCCAGAGCGGTGGTGTATGTCATGTTGTAATGCCCTATGCAATAAAAGAAGGAATAGGTTTCAGCAAAATCATAGGGCTTGGAAATCGTGTAAACACGGATTTTCATGACATTCTCCATTACCTCGCTTCAGATGATGAGACGAAGAGTGTTGCACTTTATGTGGAAGGAATAGATGCACCGAGGAAAATGATGGAGGCAGCAAAACAGCTTGCGAAGATTAAGCCAGTTGTCGCATACAAGGCTGGGAAGTTCAGAAAGGCTGACAGGGCAGCAAAATCCCATACAGGTTCCTTGGCAGGTAAATACGAGCTTTACACCTCTGCTTTCAGGCAGTATGGTGTAATTGTTGTTGAAGATGTTCTCGAACTCGTTTCATCTGCAAAGGCTTTAGCTTTTCAGCCACCACCTGAGGGGAGAAGAGTTGCGGTTATTTCTCTGGTTGCTGGTCTCGGGATAATTTCTGCAGATTTTTGTGAGAAAAAAGGGCTTATCCTCACTGAATTCTCTGAAGAAACACAGAAAAAGCTCTTTGATCTGATGCCTCCATATACAATCAGAACCAACCCTGTAGATCTCGGATATGTTGCAAATGACCCGGATTTATGTGGAGAGGTAATCAGAACTGTTCTTCATGATGAAAATGTTGATGCTGTAGCCTTAAACTACATTTACTCATGGTCGGAGGATTTTCTAGAGCTCCCGGTGAAGCATATCATCGAAGCTCAAAAGGAGACGAGAAAATCTGTTACCATGTGTCTTAACTATCCCCCAGGTTTCTGGGATGAGGAGAGATCAACACTTGAGAAAAATCTGATACCCACATTCCCCACTCCTGAGCTCGCTGCAAAGGCTCTCGCAGCACTTGTAGAATATGGCTACATCAAAGAAAAGTTTCAGAAGTGTCCGGATTGAAATAGGATTGAAATATATTCAAGTAAGTTAATTCAGCTAATTCAAACTCTCTTAATTCGATCAGTTCAGACTTTCCAGAATCCACATTCTTGCATCTGCAACGGCATAATCTCCTTCGTACACAAATACAGGGTTCAAATCCATCTCAACTATATTCTCTCTCTCTGCAATATCTGAAATTTTTGTAAGTAGGGTGACAATACTTTGAATGCCGATTTTTTTGAGTATTCTGTAGCCCATGATCTCATTTATCATCTCTTCCGCATCACATCTGTTTATGGGAATAAGTCTGAAGGACACATCATTGAGTTCTTCAACGAATACACCTCCAAGACCAAACATTAAAACCCTTTCAAAATTCTCATCTTTGGTGATGCCTATTACTACCTCAATTCCCCTTTCAAGCATTGGTTGAAGGTTAACACCTTCTGCATCAGGAATTTTCATCAATTTCCTGTATCCATCTAAAACCTCATCCTCATCTTTTAGATTCAGTAAGACACCATTCACCCTACTTTTATGAATGATTTTCTCAGAAACAACCTTCATAACCAGAGGAAATCCAATTTTTTTGGCTGCCTTAAGTACCTCATCTTCACTTTCTGCAAAAATGCATTTTGCAGTACGAATCCCATATTTTTCCAGCAGCTCTTTTGATAGGTGTTCCGGAAGAAATTTTTTCATAGAGCGAGTTTATAGTTGATCTGTTTTAATTTTTTCGATTTAATTTAAATAGTGTAGATCCTGATCTTCGCAGAAATTCAGTTAGAATTCGGTTATAGCTCAGTAGAAATAATGTTTAATTAGTTGTTTAATAGTTCCTTTGACATCATCAAGGCCAAAACTTTACGCGGTAGCTGATGTTTTGCTGAAATTCGTATTAGACAATTTAAGTAGAGTTTTGAAGGGGAGCTTTACTATACACAAATGAGGATGCAAGTGGCTTTATGCTCCTATTGCTTTTTAAGTATGGTTCAGAAAGGTGATAAAAGAGGGCTGATGTCTGATGGTCCTGCTTTTCAAACCTGAACATGTACAACCCGTCCTATCTGGCCTCAAAACACAGACCAGGAGGGTGTGGAAAAAGCCACGAGTGAAGGTTGGCAGGATATACAAGGCAAAGACAAAGCTTTTCAGTAAAGATTACTTTGCCCTGCTGAGAGTTACAGGGCTTAGAAAAGAAAGGTTAGGTGATCTCTCTCCCGAGGATGCTCAAGCAGAGGGAGGCTACAGCATCGAACAGTTCAAACGAATCTGGAAAGAAATCAATGGCTCATGGAACCCAGAACAAGAGGTCTGGGTAGTCGAGTTTGAGGTGAAGCATGCTCCAGGCAACTTTGTTGTAAAGCGGCAATAATAGTCACATTGCCAACTCTATCCAACGTAATCTCTGGTTCTCCTCCTCCTTCTATGTATCTTTTGAAGAACACATCTACATCGTTGTCCTTAGGTCTATTAATTCCTTCCACGATATATCTTCCCAGTTCACTCCCAGCACCTGTCAACACATCACTCCCGAATACAGCAAGGCCAGTAGTTATTGGGTCCATAGTGTCTTGTTTCCCTGGTTGGGTTTAACTTTTAAAAATAAACTTTTGCCGAAACTCAAAGCCCACGAAGATGCTTTATTACTTTTTTTAAGAACCAGCCATTCAAGCTATAAAGCAGGTTCATCTTTGCTATTAATTCGACCAGCAGGAATTCAGCGGCTCTTTTATTTTTTAAACTCTTAAGGAGTTGCAAATCCTCGTATAACTCGACTACAATTTGTTTTGGTAATGTGTTAATTCTTTCATCAAAGTAGGCAATAGATAACTCATTAAACTCCTCGTTACCTCCTCTACTTCTGATGACCCTTTCGTATATTGGTTTCAACTCATTTATCAGTTCCTGCTTCATAAAACGAATTTCAGCATCGGAAGTAAAGAATAATCGGAATTTCTTTTTTATTCGTCCAATAACACCCCTATCTCTAAATTTTCTTTCGAAAATTATTGACATTTCCTGGGTCTCTTCCATATTCGAATTGGTAAATAATTTATCTAAAAAGTTTTACCGTTGTTTATCTTGGAACAATTCAGATGTTTAACTTTTACCTAACTTAGAAAAGCCTGTTTACTATCCTCGATTCATAGTCCTTTTTTGAGGAGGGAAAAGCATTATACTATCTTAAGCAAACATATAGGGTAATATGGATACTACAGCATTAGGAACGAACCAAATAATGGCAATAATAGGGCTGTACTTAGATGTAATCGGGGTGCTTTTGGCCGCAAGAACTTTTTTCACGATTCTGCTTGAGAAGTTGAATCATAGCCAATCCGAATTGGTATTTACCATAATTGTTGGAGGTTTAGCATTAGCCACTGCAGCAACTTTGAAATTTGTTCTACCTAATTCTATTCTCTCAATCATTTTTATAGTTATCTTTGCTAGTGGATTGATAGGGTTTATATCGCTTCTACAATGCTATAGATACCTCCCAGAGATTTTAGCAATAATATTAATAGTTACTGGATTTCTGCTCCAGATTCTTTCAATAACAATGTAAGAATTAAGACTTAGTGGGGCTTTGCAGACAGAATATGCCAATCTTTACATCCAACACATCCCTAGAGGTGAGTAGGCCTACGACATCTGAACCTATGCTAAATATCCTGACAACATAACTTCATCAACTTTACATTTCCTTGTTTCCAAAATCAAGCTTTCCGAGCAAGAAAATGCTGGAAAAGAAGCGTTGGTTCTACGAGACATGCTGCAACAAAATTCACAAGCTGGCAAAACAGGCGATAGAGCTCCGAAAACAAGGAGAAAAGAGATACATCAGATGGTTCTTGAAAGAATTGAAATTAATCCTCTGAGGGATACTTTCTATGTCTGTGAATAAACTCCCCTTCATTTGAAAGAATAAGGTGCCAGACCTCAATTATTCTCCCATCCAGTTGTCTTTTTTCGTAGATCATGCTTATTCCATCTTCCATAAAGTTGTAGGTGGCGATCCTTATTCTGTGTATATGTTTGCCATCTCTGAACTCAAATCTCACCGTTATCTAATATTGGGTTTCGAGTATTTATACTTTTCTCAAACAAAACCTTTATATACGATACCCAATATAGGTTAATGTGCAAAAGAGTGAGACCATTTCAGCCGAAAAGAGTGTGAAACCCATAATGGTCTTGTGGGTGTTAAAATGGGAGATGTGACTCAAGCTATAAAAAAGAGGCTCAGCATAGGGATCGTAAGGAGAAATGAAATTATCAGGCTAATTGAAAGTGGTGTTAATACTGCCTACTCCATAGCCAGGGCCATGAACTTGGATCCTGGAACTGTGAAACATCATTTGGACTGGCTGGAGGAAAAAGGGCTTGTTAAATCAACCACGAAGATTGAGAGTGGGAGGGCAAAAAGGGTTTTCGAACTCGCCTTTCCTGCTGAGGTTCTAGAAAGGGTCATGGAAATACTCGATCTCGTGGATGTGGATGTGAAAGAGGCAGAAAAGAAGATCGTCAAACTTGCAATTGAGGTGGCGAAAGATTTGGAAGAAGGAAATATCAGCTTTGATGAAGCAGATAGGATCTTCACAGCTCTGCTCGCTTTGAAAAATATAGACCTGAGTGAAGAGGTCGAGGAAGTTCTGATGCTCGCAAATGAGCTTCACGATGGGAAGTGGGAAACCTTGGCGATGCTAAAGTCTCTTGCAAAATCACATGTTTAACTTTTGCGAGTAAACTGAAACATTTTTATAAGACCTTAGGTCAGAGAAGCTTTGAGCACCTTCAGTTTACACCCTTCTATCTCTTTAAGCGTACACTTAATCAAGAGTTTGGTCCAGCAAGTACACCCAAAGCAGTATCAACCCCAATATTCTCTCTTAAATCATCAAGTAGTTTTTTGGATCTAATGTTTTACCGATCAGAGCTTGAGACTCAGGTCTTGGATTCTTAACTTGTTTTGCTCTGTAGACTTCAATTTCTAATCCCTCGGAAATACCTTTTCTACTCACTCCTCTTATATACTATCTATTGAATTCACCTTCAGCAAGGGTTTTGTGAGCATCCTTTGGTACTCTCGCCGTTATAATACCAGAATTTGTTCTCCTATGTTCTACGCTTTTTAAACAATTGTTTTTCAAAATACCTTCAGCAAGAGATTCATCATCTCCATTTTTAATTAAGCTCAGGAATGCAGAAAGACTACTGTTCAAAATATTTGGTCACAACCTTCTTAATAGCCCTTCTCAAAGTTTCTGAAGCAGTTGATTTAGATATTTCAAGAGTTTTAGCCAGATCTTCAAGCCTGATTTTTTTAGGACTTTCAAAAAATCCTCTTTCAAAAGCCAGTTTTAATATCAGATATTCATTGTAGGTGATTTTGTCCAACTCACTTTTCTCGTTAAAGCCAATTTTGTAGATGATGTCATAATCAACCCTCAATTTTTCCAAGTTTTTTATTACCTTTCTGAAAACATCGTTGTCTCTGCATACCATGTCCCACAGGATCTCTCCTTCAGAAACTTCTGCAGAGGTAATGATTGCTCCACCTGCCAGCATGCTCAAAGCTAATTCGCATTTGTGCTCATCAACAACTTCAATGTTCTCGTTACTCGGTGTTTTTATATTAATGACGGCTTTTACACCTTCTTTGCCTTTGAAGATAGTTTGGTGCTTTATTATGGCGCCATGATGAATTCTTGATAGACGACAATCCTGAGCCGGGGTTCTAATCCTGACCCTTAGCATAGCCTACACTTACATTTAACATTTTTAATAATTTCGAAATTGTTTGCATCTTAGTTTATATATGTTTATCATTAGAATTATAAACATGCGATGGATAGTTGCATTTGTCCTGATTATTTCAATGATAATTTTGCTGAATATTGCAACTGCTCAGGATGCATGTATTGCCTGTCATAGTTCTCAAACCCCCACAATCGTTGAAGATTGGAGGAGAAGTGAACATTCGAAAGTGGGCGTAAGCTGCTATATCTGTCATCAGGTTGAAGAGGGAGATTATTCGGAGGATCACCATGGTTATGTGATTACCCCTGTCGTTTCTCCAAAAAAATGCGCAATATGCCACGAATATGAATACATAACTCAAACCAGCAGCAAACACGCCTTTGCATCAATTAACGGCCCTCTAAAACCCTGGTACATTGCAATGAATGAAAAAGGACTAAATCCCTTAGATCCAGCTACAGCAAAGGCCAATCCACCTGAGGAATATATAAAAGAATTGGTTACTCCCCTCTATCCGGCAAGTGGAATTATGGAGAAGGCTGGATTGTTTGATGCCGGAATAAACCACGAGAACCAGTTTTTAGGCTGTTTTGAGTGTCATGGGAGCTATGTGTACTATGATGGTGAGAAACTTCAGGGCTGGCCCAATCTTGGGGTTGGCAGAGTAAATCCAGACGGGAGTATTGGAGCCTGCAGTTCATGTCATTCAGCCCATCAGTTCAGCTTGAAGGAGGCGCGAACGCCAGAAACTTGCGGTAAGTGCCACTTGGGATATGATCACCCGCAGATCGAAATTTATGAAAGCAGTTATCATGGTGTAAGGTACGAGGCTGATAGTGAGAACTGGAACTGGACAGCACAGCCCTGGAAGGCAGGAATTGATTTCTCAGCTCCAACCTGTACGGTTTGTCACATGTCAGAAATTGCAACCCCTTCAGGAAAGGTTGTTGTTCGGGGTACGCACGATGTTGGATCAAGACTGAAATGGGAGATTCAGGCTAAATTCATAATGTATCAGAGCAGCAATTCAAATCTGGCTGCTGGTGGCTTCAAACCAGACGAAGAACTGGGTGAGGAGAACAGAGAGAGAATGACAAAGGTCTGTCAGCTTTGCCATAGCCCATACTGGGTGGATGAATACTTCGCGAGATACGAATTGGTTCTGGAAGACTATAATATTACTGCCAAATATACCTATAATCTACTGCAGAAAATGTATGATGAGGGGCTGATAGACGAGAGCAATCCAATTGATGAATTTCCAGAGATAATGTGGTACTACATCTGGCATCACGAAGGAAGGAGATGGAGAATGGGAGCATCGATGATGGGTCCAGACTACACGCACTGGGCTGGGGCTGTGGATACAGTCATGGACAAGCTTGGGAGAATGCTAGACTGGTATGAGACTCAGAAGAAAATAAGGGGTAAGCTGGAAGTATCATCAACTTCAGCCTCTCCTGAAACTCAGGAGGGGTATGAGATAAACGAACCCATCAGAAAGGATGATGTCAAAACCAGAGATGTTGGAATAGTTTTGGCTGCAGCGTTTGGGTTAACTTCAGTAGCCTTAGTCAGAAAGCTCAAGAGATAGATATGAGGAAGTTTAATTCGAGTATACTGGTAATTTTATCTGTATTAATTATATTATTTGTAGTTATGAGACTTTTCATGATCCCACCGACATTCGGTGAGTTTGGGTGGTATAGAGGCGAATCAGTAAGAGAAATAGCCAATCAATCACATAAGTTTGCGGACACATATCGGTGCTTCGAGTGCCACATTAAAGAATATGCGTACTGGGAGGTTGGAGGACATAGTACTGTGGAATGTGAGAGCTGTCATGGTGCACTGAAAGCTCACACGATAAATCCTGAGGAGTATAAAGGATATGGTGAATTTTTGAGCCCAAACACCTATCCTTCAATCCAGGCTTTTTGTTTAAGCTGCCATAGCGAAAGTACGAGTAAACCAGAATCTTTTCCCCAGGTAAAGGTTTCACACACTAAGTACTGGAACTGCACTACATGTCATAATCCACACTATCCGGAGGTTGAACGATGAAGCGGAGAGGATTTCTGGCTGCAATCCTGGGTGTAGCAGGTAGCTTAACTGGAATCAAACTGGAAGTTAGAGCTTTAACTTACAACTGGAGTGAGCACAGTTATTTTTTTGTTGTCGATGTCACCGAATGCATTGGGTGTGGCAGGTGTGTGGTAGCATGTAAGGTGGAAAATGATGTTCCTGAGCACTTTTTCAGAACCTGGGTTGAGAGATACATCTGGTATGAGGGCGAAATAAAAGTTGATTCACCTGAAGGTGGATTTTATGGATTTCCTGAGATAGACGATGAAGATGTGATGAAGAGTTATTTCGTTCCAAAATTGTGCAATCAATGTGAAAACCCACCATGCGTGCAGGTTTGCCCCGTTGGAGCCACATACAGAACACCTGATGGTGTTGTGCTGGTGGATGAGGAGTACTGCATTGGGTGCAGATATTGCATCCAGGCCTGCCCCTATGGGGCGAGATATCTATACCCTCTAAATGGCAAAGTTGAATCGAGGCGAAATACAGCAGATAAATGCACTTTTTGCTATCACAGAATTACCAAAAACTCAAAACCTGCCTGTGTTGAGGTTTGTCCAACCCGTGCCAGAAGGATTTTTGATATGGGGGATGAGAAGCAAAAGGAGGAATTATTCAAGATAATTGAAAACAGCAGCATCAGAGTTCTCAAGCCAGAGCAGGGTACAAAGCCAAGAGTGTTCTATATTGGAATTGATTCAGAGGTGAGATGATGGGCTACATTTATCCAAATGAGTTTGAAGTAGGATGGGGTATTCTTATAGTTATCTATCCATTTATATCTGGTATTATAGCCGGTGCTTTTTTAATTGCATCCCTGTACAGGCTTTTCAATGTAGTCTCATTGAAACCTGTTTTCAGACTGAGTTTGCTTGTTTCTTTGGCTTTCCTGCTCTCAACAAACTTTCCCTTAACCACCCATCTCGGACACCCGGAGAGAGCTTTTGAGATTATTGTTACTCCTCACACCTCGTCAGCCATGGCAGTTTTTGGCTATGAATCGCTGTACCTGCTAGTTATTTTAACTCTGATTTTACTCTATGAATACAGAAAACAGTTAGTCAGTTTAATCGAAAATGGTGCAAGAAGTGTTATTTATAAGGTTTTAACTCTTGGCGATTACGATGTTTCGGAAAAGGCTGTTGAGTCAGACAGGAAGATAGGCTACTACATAATGTGGATTGCCCTACCCTCGGTTATTTTCCTCCATGGCTATGTGGGATTCATATTTGGCTCTGTCAAAGCAAATCCTTGGTGGAATACAGCTTTAATGCCCCTGATATTTCTGATTTCTGGCATAGTTTCTGGAATTGCCTTGATTCTGCTGTTGTACTTTATTGTGTCGAAAGTTAGAAATGAAGTGGTTGATAACTCATGTGTAGAAAGTCTTTCAAGCTTTCTTTTGCTGTTTTTAACAATTGGTATCTCATTGGAACTTCTGGAAATCGCACACTTTATGTATCTGCAGGAGGAGGGTGTGGAAATAATAAGTGAATTAATCACACAGAAACTCTTTGCATCTTTCGCCTTGCAGCTTGGTGTTGGTGGTTTACTGCCAATTGTAATTCTATTCTGTGGTAAATTTTCAAGATCGACAGACATCAAAAAAGCTGTATACACTTTGTCCTCTTTATTGGTGTTAATCGGTGTTTTCTCAATGCGCTGGAATGTAATAATTGGTGGTCAGCTAATTTCAAAGAGTCTCAGAGGTTTTGCTGACTACCACATCCAGATTTTTGGGCAGGAAGGATTGATTACAGCCATAACAGCATTGGCAATTCCATTCTTCATACTCTGGGTTCTGGCTAAAATTTTCCCACTAAAAGAGGCCTGACATTTATTTCTCCTTTGATCTTAGATGAAACAAACCAAAGTAAGACTTAAATTTGCCCTTACTCAACATCATCCATGGAGCTGAATCTTAAGGAAGAAGAGAAGGACGGATTCATAAACTTCATGCTCAGGCAGTACAGACTTGTTGATGCACTGTGGTTTCTTGCCGTGGAAGATAAATTTGGTCTGGATGCAGCAGTTGAGCTAAATGAAATGGTCTGGGAGGAAATGGGAGCAAGAACTGCGAGAGAGATAAAAAAGAGATTCGGTATTGTTGAGAATGGGCTTGATGGATTTGTTAAAGCATTGAAATACTTCCCCTGGGCTGTAATAATCAATTATGTGGTTGAAAAAAAGGGTAACAGGATTATAATTAAAGTTCCCCACTGCCCTCCCCAGGAGGCAAGACTGAGAAGTGGCAGGGGGGAGTTTCCATGCAAGACAATGCATTTCAGAGAGTTCCAGTATTTTGCAGAGGAGATTGATGAAAGAATTGAAGTTAAATGTGTTTTTGCTCCACCAGATAGCCATCCAAAGGACCAGTGGTGTGAGTGGGAGTTCAGAATCCGGGAATAGCTTGATTTATTCTCTGAGCTTCACTCGATCAAATCTTTTAGCCCGTTTGCTGCAGTATATAAAGCTCCAGCTCCACCAATGTAGATGACTATTCTCAGAGTCTCGGCAATCTCCTCCTTAGTTGCACCATTTTCAATGGATGCCCTTGCAAGAACCCTGACACCCTCTGCTGCCCCATTAAGAGCATCAAGTGCCATTGCAGTTAAATACTTGTACTTCAGTGGAATCTTTCCTTCAGAAAATGCAATTTTTTCAATTTCCCTGAATTTTCTCAACGCCTCACTATCCAGTTTATCAATAACCTCAAGCGGATCGGACATTCAAACCACATCCAAATTATTCAAACTACTCAACAAAACCTTTTTCCCCTCCAGTTCTTCTCTTTGGCATCGGGAAAAATTCTACACCGGGATGTCTCTGCATCATGGGCTGGGGGTACATCTCCATAAGCTCATAAACCTCTTCTGGCACATCTGTGCTGACACTTAATCCGAGTTCTCTTGCAACCTCCACAGTTATGGGGTAATCATGAGTCCATTTTCCTTCTGTTAGAATGTCTGCAATCTCTTTGGCTTTTTCATCCCCCATTTTATCTTTAAGAAGTTCGTAAACAAAACTTTTGACTTGATTAATTGACTTTTCCGCAAGATCTGCAAGAATAAGGGTCGTATCATCAATATCTTTTGACCTTTTTTTCTCAACAGCTCTCAGAATTGACGGTGCTGGATAGTTCATGAGCTGGGGATCCACAGGTCCGAGGACGGCATGGGGATCCATTATAATTTCATCGGCTGCAAGAGCAATCAATGTTCCACCGCTCATCGAATAGTGCGGAACGATCACAGAGGTTCTGGCAGGATGCTCTTTTATAGCCTTTGCTATCTGTGTTGAGGCTAAAACAAGCCCTCCAGGGGTGTGAAGTATCAGGTCTATTGGCTGATCGTCTGGTGTTCTTCGTATAGCCCTCAATACCTTTTCTGAATCATCGATTGATATGAATCTGTAGAAAGGGATTCCAAATAAACCAATACTTTCCTGTCTGTGAATCATTGTTATAACATTAGACCCTCTTTTTGAGCCCATTTTTCCCATAAGTGCTTTTCTTGCTGCCAGCAGTTGTCTGTGTTTTATCTGAGGACCAAGTATAAGATAGAACAGAAAGAGAAACCACATTATGTTGAAAAAAGCTGCATCCCCATTAACCATATTGATTTATCTTACACTGAAAATTTATAGTTTTCCTGTTCAATTTTTGTGATTTGTCATATCTATTCACAGTCAATTAACTCTTCCTTAACCAATCGATACCACGAATTTCGGGATAAATCTTTTAAGCAGATATATACCGGAGGGGGATAAAAGAGCAAACTATTTAAGCATTTTAGTTAAGTAAAATTGAAAAATTCTGGAGGAATTATCATGAGAAAACAGTTGTGGATATTGTTGTTAGTAGGAATTCTTGCGATTGGCTTTGCTGGATGTGCACAGGAGGAAAAACCAAAAGCAACACCGACACCAGCAGAAACACCTACTCCAACCCCAACACCAGTTCCAGCCACCGTAATAGAAACTGATACAGCTTTTGTTGTTGTGGGTGAAAAGGGTAAGGTTGAAAGTGTAGAAGTACCGACTACAAAGAAAGTGATAAGAGTGAGCTATGTCGTTGACGAAGAGAACACGAAGTCCATTGAGGAGCTTATGGATGCAGGTCTGGGATTCGGTGCGATAAACCCAGCGTTCTGGAGAAATACAGACTTTGACGCACTTGTCAAGGCAGCCAGATTTGAAACCAATCCAGAACTTAGAACTGAGCTTTTCAAAGCAATGTATGTCATCGCCAACAAAGAATCGCCATTGCTCACCTTCGGACAGAACAGAATGATGAGGACCTACTGGGACTGGGTTGAAGGGAGATACTACCATCCAACCTTCACAGAAAGATATGATCTCATTTGGGAGAACCCGAATGCTCCTTCAGTGGAGATTGGAATTAAAGACTACAAGAACGATGCAAATACCCTTGTAATAGGAACCATTGGTTGGCCTGAGTCCTTCGATCCTGCAACAACCTATGAGACCTTTGGGTGGGAGATATGGCACCAGATAGGTGACACACTGGTAACCTACTGGAAAGAGGAGACTGAAAAGATCTCACCTGATTTAGCAGTTGCATGGGCACATAACAAAGATGGAACAGAGTGGTACTTTGTCATAAGGGGAGATGTTGTGGCATACGATCCTTGGAATGACAAGACATATCCGATTGATGCAACCGATGTTGCTTTCAGCTTCTGGAGAGTACAGAGGATTGGCCATAGTGTTAGCTGGATGCTTGACTTCACAGATCTGAGCAAGTCAATGGCAATGACAGAAGATGAGTTCAAGGATGTGCTTGCTAAAGGAGGGATTTATGCAGAATATGGCGAGAAATCAGGAGAAGTCAAGTCAATGGATGATTTGCTTGCAATGTTCGATTACAGTGGTACCACCGCTGGAGTTTACAAACTCGTTCTCCCAGAGCCTTATGCTCCAATTCTCGGAATTCTTACAGATCCATTCCTTTCAGTCCTGCCAATGGAGTACTTGCTTGGAGACAAATACGAAGAGGCTTTAGCAGCATCCAACAATGGTAAGGACTCTTCTGCATGGGAGGCTTATGTAAGCGAGGGTGAAGAGGATGCAACACACCAGCTCATGCACCAGAAGCCTGTTTGCACAGGGCCATACTGCGTTGTTGATTACGAGGAGAACAGCTACATAGTTGCCAAAATGAATCCTTACTACTGGGGCAAGTCACTCTGGGATGAGATGTATGCCGATGGATCCAAAGCCAAACATGAGACTGTTGTGTGGGTCATAAACAACGATGCAGTTTCGAGAATCAACCTCTTCAAGACAGGAACCGTTGATTTTGTTGTTGCTCCACCTGAGCAGATTGAATCAGTCAAGGGACTTGAATTCCAGGGCTTCAATTCAGTGGTGAAAACGGATCTTCTCCAGCCAGTTATCACCTACGGTGTGTTCAACACATACAAGGAGCCATTCAACAATCCGAAGGTAAGACAGGCTTTAGCCTATGCTGTACCATATGACCAGATAATTGAAACAGTCTACTCAGGAAATCTGGAGAGAAACTATGCAGCAATTCCGATTGGCTGGCCAGGATATACAGAGTATGGCATTGAGAAATACGAATTCAACATGGCAAAGGCTAAGCAGCTTCTCGAGGAAGCAGGAATCGATCCAACTAAGTACTCAATTGAGATAACATATAACTCTGGAAACTCTGCAAGAGAGAAAATCTCAGCACTCCTGCAGAACACATGGAGTCAGCTTGGATTCCAGTGCACAGTCTCAAGCCTTGAATGGCCAGTGTATCTGAGCAAGGGTGAGCACGGACAGTACGACTACTACACAATTGGATGGGTTCCTGACTATCTGGACACGGATAACTGGGTTGGACCGCTGTACTATGGAGCAACTGAGTTCAAGGAAGTGAATGTCCAGATAGAGTAGAAGAAATTTTTTCCCTTTTTTTATTATTTTCAATCTGGAAACCTATTTAAATCAATTTCACATCCAGAATCTGAGTTCACGAGGTGAGTCTGTGGCTGAGCTGAAGAAGTTCTTAGTAAGAAGGATGCTGACATTCATACCCACAATCATAGGAATAACACTTATTGTCTTTGCAATCGCATATCTTATCCCTGCGGATCCTGCAAGGGCGTGGGCAGGAGGAGAAAAGGCAAGTCAGAAAGCCATAGAGCTTGTAAAGGAGAGGTACCACCTGAATGAACCATGGTATGATCAGTACATTTTCCTTATAACCGGTTTAATTAAAAATGAAATAATTGATCCAAGAACATCCAATCCTGTTATGGATGACGTTGGGAAAAGATTTCCCGTTACATTTCAGCTTGCTCTTTTCGCCTACTTCTTTGTTCTCGCAATAGGAATACCTCTTGGCCTGATCTCTGCTCTCAAGAGAGATACAGCGATAGATACATTTGTCAGGATATTTGCCCTCATAGGCGTCTCTACTCCAGTTTTCTGGCTCGGTTACATTCTCATTTACATATTCTTTGTGAATATAAGGATAATTAATCTTGCGGGAGTACCTCCATCCCCTGAAATCGTTATAACCCATGTCCCGGTTATAGATTCACTTATAACAGGAAATTTTGAGCTTTTCAGGCAGCATGTAGCAAGATTCTGGCTTCCTGGCTTTGTTCTAGGTTTCATGGGGGCAGGAGTTGTTGCAAGATTTGTAAGAAACTCTTTCTTGGAAGCAATAAGCGGAGATTACATAGAGTTTCTGAAGGCAAAAGGCGTTCCGAAGCTAAGGGTTTACAGACACGCTATGAAGAACTCCCTTGTTCCAATAATTACAGTTTTAGGACTGCAATTTGGAGTATTGCTGAGTGGTGCACCTATTACAGAGACAGTGTTTGGGCTACCAGGAATTGGGCTCTACGCAGTATTTTCAATAGGCACACTTGATTTTCCCGCAATCGTTGCAGTCACTCTGCTTTTCGCGCTTGTATATGTCATTGCAAATCTGATAGTCGACATATTTTACGCAGTAATAGATCCACGGGTGAGGTATTGATTTGATAAGCAGAGCAAAGAGGTGTTGAAATGAGTCAGGATGAGTATTACAGAGGGATTCTTGATAGAATCTCAGACGCATTTATAGGGCTATTTGTATACCTGATATCCACAATCAGAAAGGGCTGGAGGGAAAAAAACCGCTCGAGAATTGCTGAATGGAAACTTATGTTTTATGCCCTAAACCGCTCTCCACCAGGAGTAATTGGTCTTTTTCTTGTCACAATCTTTGTTTTTCTTGGTATATTTGGACCTCTAATCGCACCCTACAAGTATAACTATTTCCCCATTTTTGAGAATTCAAAAACATATCTTTCTCCTCCCGGAGAGTTTTTCGTTCTGGGAGCCGATCACTTTGGAAGAGATTTACTGAGTCTCCTCCTTCAAGGAGCAAGAACCTCACTTGTTATATCCATCATAGTTATCCTCCTTGGCGTTCCAGCAGGAATAATTCTCGGATTGATTGCTGGATACTTCGGAGGAAAGATTGACGAACTTATCATGAGAATCACAGACATGTTTCTTGCGTTTCCACCTCTTATTCTTGCTATTGCTTTCGCTGCCGTCCTGCCCGATAGAATATCCTATCTCATAAACACATATCCTCCTCTTCAACAATTTTTGCTCTGGCTTTTCGCACTTGAGAGAACTGAGGGTGGAAATCTCAGCAGGTTGCTTGCAGTTATGATTGCAATGGCGGTCGTCTGGTGGCCAGGATATGCGAGAATAACCAGAGGTTCAACACTGACAGAGAGGGAAGCGCTTTATGTTGAATCTGCCAGAGCAATTGGTTTACCATCATCCAAAATAATGCTCAGACATATTCTTCCCAATATTATTGGCCCCATACTTGTTTATGTAACTCTGGATTTCGGGACGGTTGTTCTTACCGAGGCTGGTCTGAGTTTCCTCGGACTTGGTGCAACTCCCCCAATTGCTGACTGGGGCAGAATCGTTTATGATGGCACACAGTTCTTCCCCAATGCCTGGTGGCTTATAATATTTCCGGGTTTCATAGTCTTTCTCGATGTTCTTGGCTGGAACCTTCTTGGAGATGCACTGAGAGATGTCCTTGATCCAAAATTAAGGAGGAGTATTGAGTTCAAAGTGAAGAAAGTAAAGAAATCAAAGACAAAAGATATGGAAATAAAAGAGGTGGAGCATGAGTAAAAAGATTCTTGAGGTTAAGAACCTTACAGTTCATTTCTACACATATGCGGGTATAGTCAAAGCGATTGAAGAGGTTTCCTTCGATGTCTTTGAAGGAGAGACCTTTGCTCTTGTTGGTGAGACTGGATGTGGAAAAAGTGTGACTGCAAGAGCAATAACACAGCTTATAGAATCTCCAGGAAGAATAGTTAGGGGTGAGGTGTACTACAACCCGGATGGTGAAAGGTTAAATCTCCTTGAGCTACCTGATGAAGAGATAAGGACAATCAGAGGGAATGATATTGCCTACATATTCCAAGACCCTCAGTCTTCCCTCGATCCCCTTTACAATGTTGGTTATCAGGTTTCTGAGTCATTGTTTGTCCATGGAAGAGTCAAAAGCATAAAAGATGGAATAAAGAAAGCTGTTAATATCCTCAGAACAGTACTTCTTCCCGATCCAGAGAGGAGAGTCTCCAATTATCCTCACGAACTCAGCGGAGGAATGAAACAGAGGGTTACCATAGGTATTGGGATATCCAACGATCCAAGGATTCTCATAGCCGATGAGCCGACTACTGCCCTTGATGTAACTGTTCAGGCTCAGATTCTCTGGCTGATAAAGGAAATGAAAAAGAGATATGGAGTGACTGTTATTCTTATAACACACGACATGGGTGTTGTTGCAGACATGGCTGATAGGGTGGCTGTAATGTATGCAGGTAAGATAGTAGAGGTCGCAGAAGTTACAGAGGTCTTCAAAAACCCAGTTCATCCATATACTCAAGGCCTCCTCAAAGCAGTTCCAAACCCACTTAAAAAAATAGAGAGGCTTGAGACAATTCCTGGCACGGTTCCAAGCCTGATAAATCCACCATCGGGTTGCAGATTCCATCCAAGATGTCCTGAGATTTCAAAGGTATGCAAGGAGAAGATACCTGAGCTGAGAGAGGTTAAGAAGAATCATTTCGTTGCATGTCACAATAGGTGAACAGGTGGTTGTATGTCGTTGAGTGAGGCTGAATATATGGTACAGGAGAACTCCAGAACTCTTCTGAGAGTTGAAAATCTGAAAAAGTATTTTCCCGTTAAAGGGCTCTTTTTCACGAAAGGCTATGTAAAGGCAGTTGATGATGTATCTTTCACAATAGAAAAAGGTGAAACCTTTGGACTTGTTGGAGAAAGCGGATGTGGGAAAACGACAGTTGGAAGAACAATTCTGAGGTTGATAGAACCGACAGGAGGCAGGATTGTATACGAGGGGAGAGATGTAACAAAATTCAGAAAAAATGAGATGGGCTGGTTCAGAAAAAAGGCTCAGATAATGTTTCAGGATCCCTACTCATCACTGAACCCAAGACAGACCGTCTTTCAGCTTGTAATGGAGCCGGTAAAGCATCATGGAATTGGAGTTGATGACCCGGAAGATTTTGTTGTTGAATTGCTTGAGCTGGTAGGTTTGAACGAGGGTCATCTTTACCGATATCCTCACGAGTTCAGTGGTGGGCAGAGACAGAGAATAGCAATGGCGAGGATCCTCTCACTGAAACCTGATTTTGTTGTTCTTGATGAGCCAACCTCAGCGCTTGATGTATCTGTTCAGGCGAACATTCTCAACACATTGAAGGACATACAGGAGGATATGGATCTCACATACCTGTTCATCAGCCATGATTTGGGCATAGTAAAGTACATGAGTCATAGAACTGGTGTGATGTATCTCGGCAAGATTGTTGAGGTTGGAGAATCGGACAGGCTTTTTGAGGAACCACTTCATCCATATACCAAGCTCCTATTCTCAGCAATTCCTGTTCCTGATCCTGACATTGAAAAAAGTAAAGGTAAAATAGAAGTTCAGGGTGAGCCACCAAGTCCTATCAACCCTCCATCAGGCTGTAGATTTCATCCAAGGTGCCCTTATGCAAAAGAGATTTGCAGAGAAAAGGAACCTGAATTCAAAGAAATTGAGAAAAATCATCAGGTTGCCTGCTGGCTTTACTGATTGATTTAGATCCACTCCATAGCTCTTCAACAGATTCTCTAAATCCACTGTCTATTTTATAGAGTTCCTTGTAAACTGCATCAACCGGGACGCCATCAACTAACTTTAGCCTCACAAAACCTTTACCATAGTCTGGTTTTCCTTCAATTAAAATTTTGAGGATGTCTATTGCCTGTGAAAGTTCATTCTGAAGCTTTGCTCTTGTTTCATCTTCTACAATCTTTTTTCTCAGGCCAAGAGGTACAAAAAGCAACCTCAAAAAGGACCATCTTCCATAACTGAGGCCTCTGTCCCTCTTTACAGTTTCAAGCTCAACTTTCGCATTACCAAGTGCCTTAAAAGCGAAATTCAGAATTTCTGAGTGGCTCATTCCATCCAGCTTGTTCTCATCCAGCTTGTTCTCATGAGCAGAGGGGGAATCTACCCTGCTCCTGATCAGCCCTGCTATTCTGAACGGGTTACTGAGTTTAGCAGGAAAATAAGCGTCGACCCAGATTTTGTTCCCATTTTTCAGCTGAAAGCGAAGATAGGGTATAAAAAACTCTTTCTCTCCCATTATTTAGAATTGTACTTCATGGAAAATAAGTTTGCCGGTAGTCAGTTATGAAAATTAAAAGCAGAGGACTTTTCTCTCCATTGTCAAATCAATGAGTGTATAGCCTGTTTCTATTCTAGCATTGGCGACCAGTTCATCTTCTCTTATCTGTCTTGTTGATGCGCAGGGTTTGCATACAAAAATTGGAACATCGTTCTCAACCAGAAACTGAAGGTATGTTTTCAGCTCGTCTCCAGTTGGTGCCTTTACATTCTCTGCAATGCCTTTTTTTGCGAGGAATACCGCATCATCCACCAGAAACAAAACAACGTCTATACCCTTTTCTGCTGCAATTTTAGCCATTTGAAAAGCCCTGGTAGATCTTGTAGGATTGTCTAGTCCTGTATTCAAGACAATAAGCAATCCACTCTTCATAATATCACCTGGAAATAATAGATAATAAAAAAGATTTTAATCTTTCGTATTTTAGGTTATAACTATGTTAATTTTTTAGAGCAAGTTCAACAGCTTTCTTTGCGTGGATATATGTTGTATCAAATACAGGAACCTCTACATCTTCTTGCTTTATCAGTAGAGGTATTTCTGTACACCCAAGAATGATTCCTTCAGCACCCTGATCAAGTAGGCTGTCTATTATCTCAAGAAACCTCTTTTTTGACTCTTTCTTTATTATTCCTTTGCATAGCTCTCCAAAAATTACATTGTGCACGAACACTCTATCGTCTCTTTCAGGAATCACCGCTTCAATTCCATGTGATTCAAGACCATCCCTGTAAAAATTATCCTCCATTGTAAAACGGGTACCAAGAAGGCCAGCCTTGCCGACACCTTTTTCTTTTATTTCCTCAGCAGTTGCATCGATTATGCTCACAAGCGGAACATTAATCATTCCCTGAACATCATCCGCTACCTTATGCATTGTGTTGGTGCATATCAGAATCATATCTGCTCCAGCTTTTTCGAGCTTTACAGCCATCTCTCCCAGAATTTCACCAAGTTCATCCCACTTTCCAGCCTTCTGTTTTTCAGTTATCTCATCGAAGTCAAAGCTATACAGAAGACACTTTGCAGAGTGGAGACCTCCAAGTTTCTTAGATACAAGTTCATTGATGATTCGATAATATTCTGCTGTTGACTCCCAACTCATCCCTCCGAGAAGCCCAATCGTTTTCATGATAACAAAATTTTCTTGAAAGGTTTAAGTTTTACTCTTTCATATTGAAACAAGAATACTTAATCCTGAAAAATATCGATAATCTTTTAACTTCTGAATTGACTAAATGAAAAAACAGGAGGATTAACATGGAGAAAGTGGGCTATTTCTGCACATTTACACCGAAAGAGTTGATAAGAGCTGCAGGATTTTTGCCTGTTCGTGTGCTTGCAAGAAATGATTCTGTCAGCCTTGCAAACACACATATTCAGAGCTATTGCTGTTCTCAGGTCAGAGGAAGTCTTGAAAGAATGCTTAATGGAGAACTTCGATTCCAAGGAGTTGTTTTTACAAGAAGTTGTGATTCACTGATGCGGCTGGCAGACATTTGGGATAGAAATTCAGAAATGAAGGTTTTCAGCATGGAATTTCCAACAAAAATAGATCACAGAGCTAAGGAGTTCCTTATTGAGGAGTTTTACAGCCTTAAAGAAACCCTTGAAAACTGGAGTGGTAGAGAAATAGATGAGAAAAACCTCTCAGAATCCATCAGGATATATTCTGAGCTTGAGAACCTCCTGAAAAAGCTTTTTGAGATTGAGCCTGACTATCACCTTATCCTGAATGCAGAGACAGAAACGCCTGAAGAGGTTATCAGGTTGCTCAGATTAAGATTTGAGGAGATTAGAAGTAAAAAAGAGAGAAAAAAGGATGATACAATAAAAAAAGCCCTTGTTACGGGTAGTGTGTGCCCCATCCCCGAGGTTATGGAGTTGATAAGAGATACAGGATTCAGGATAATCGATGATCTCTGTACAGGAAGCAGATTCTTCACAACCTTCACAAAAAAGAAAATTCCTGATACCATGGATGAGTTGATGGACTTTCTTGCAGAAAAATACCTTAAGAAGGCTCCATGCCCAACAAAAAACTACCCTGAGGATGGAAGATTCAAATACCTTATTGAAAAAGCTGAAGATGTAGATGCGGTTATTTTCCTGCTTTTGAAGTTCTGTGAGCCGCACTTTTTTGACTATCCACAATTGAAAGAAAAATTTGAAGAGATGGGTAAAAAAACGCTTCTTATTGAGCTTGAGTTCCCTATTTCAACAGAGCAGTTGAGAACGAGATTAGAGGCTTTTTACGAAATGCTGGAGGAGTGATTATGGGAAAAATCAAGAAACTCAATTCCACGGCGAGAATGCGTGAAATAATGCTCGGGTACTACTTTCAGGGCAGACAGACTGAGATTAATGGCTGGGTAACGAGTGGTGCACCCGTCGAGTTTCTCTATGCAATGGATATTTATCCTGTCTATCCCGAGAACCACGGAGCCCTGATTGGTGCTTCAAAGCTTGGCACTCACTTCTCCAGCTTTGCCGAGGAGAAGGGATTTTCACAGGATTTATGTTCCTATGCAAGATGTGATATAGGCTCTGTTTTTGCTGGTACGAGTCCTGTTGGAGGTCTGCCAAAGCCAGATTTTCTATTTGCTTGCAATAACATATGCAATACGGTTGTGAAATGGTATGAGGTTCTCTCAAGAATCTTTAAGGTTCCTCTGTTTATACTTGACATTCCCTTTGTCAGAAAGGAGCTTAAAGAGAGCTATGTGGACTATGTCGAAAATCAGCTCTATGACTTTATAGATTTCCTTGAGAAGATTAAGGGTGAGAGTTTTGATGAGAGCAGGTTCAGGAAAGTTCTGAAACTTTCAGTTGAAGGTGTTGAGAGCTATAGGGATGTTCTGCACATGGGACGGAACAGACCATCACCGCTGACGTGTTTTGATGCTTTTCTCAACATGGCGCCAATAGTCTGTCTGAGAGGAACACAGCAGCCTCTGGAGTTTTATCGCTCGATGAAGGAGGAACTTGACGAAAGGGTGAAAAGGGGAATAGCTGCTGTGGATGACGAGAAGCATAGACTCCTGTGGGACAACATTCCGGTGTGGTATAGACTTCGCTGGTTTTCCGAGTTCTTTGCTGAAAGAAGAACATGTATGGTTGCTGACACCTATACAAATGCTTGGACAGGTTTAATCAAAACAGGCACAGGAGATCTATTGGGGGCTGTTGCAGAGACATACATTGGGATCTACCTGAACATAGGGCTTGAAGAAATGGCGGAGACTATTAACAAACTCATCGACTTATACGATGTTGATGGTGTTGTGATACACAGCAACAGAAGTTGCAAACCCTACTCATTCGGGCAGTATGAGATTCAAAAGATGCTGAGTGTTCCAAGTATTGTAGTTGAGGCAGATATGACCGATCAGAGAGCCTTTTCCGAGGCTCAGATTGAACAGAGGCTGGACGCATTCCTCGAAATTCTTGATTAAATTTTATAGTTTTAGTTATAACATCAAAAATTTGACCATTATTGTTTTATATCAATCTAAAAATTGTTGATTGATGGTGGTTGATGTCCTGGAAGAGTGGGGAAAAATGATTGATGCCATAGATATGATGGTATCGATAATAGACGAGGATTTCAACCTGATAAAGATAAATAGAAAGATGAAGGAGTTCTTTGGAGAGGCAGAAATGAAAAAATGCTACAAAGTTTTTCACAATTTAGACTCTCCCCCGGAAACCTGTCGAATTCTGGCATTTCTTAGAGGGATTAAAAAAGGAAAGGAGTATTATGAAGAATTTCATAACAGGTGGCTTAAAGCCAGTGTTGATGAAGTATATATTGGTGGTAAAAGATTCTTTCTCCATGTTGTCGATGACATAACAGGTCTTAAGGAGACCGAAAGATCTCTGAAAGAATCTGAAGAGAAGTATAAAACGCTCGTCGAGAAGAGCCATGATGCAATTTATATAGTTGATGAGAACCGCTTTCTTTTTGTAAATGATAGACTCTGTGAATTGACCGGATATTCAAAAGAGGAGCTTTATGAGATGTATCCTTTCTCGTTAATCCACCATGAAGACAGGAACAGGCTGATCGAGACAGCTATCGAGAGACTGGGAGGTGGTAAACCTCCAGAAACTTTTGAAGCCAGAGTTGTGGCAAAAGACGGGGAGATCAGATACTGTGATTTCTCGGTTAGCTCAATATCTTATGGTGGTAAAAAAGCCATTCTCGGAACAATCAGAGATCAGACAGAAAGGAAAAAATTTGAGGAGAAGCTGAGATGGAGTGAGGAGAGATACAAAACCCTAATTCAAACTCTGAGCGATATAGTATTCACCTTAGACATCGATGGAAGATTTACTTTTTTCAATGAAAGATTTACAGAGAAAATAGGATATACAGCTGATGAGCTTATAGGAGAGCATTTCACAAAGATTCTCCCAGAAGAATACCATAAAGTTGCACTTGAAAGTTTCAGACTTGGTTTAAAAGGCTACAATACACCCCTCCTCATGCTTGAAGTCTGCAGCAAAAATGGTGAGCGGGTGCCAATGGAATTGAATGTGACTAATCTCTATGATGGTAAGAAGGTTACGGGCAGAATCGGTGTAGCAAGGGACATAACTGAGAGGATAAAGATGCAGAAAGATATTGAAAACAGGAATGAGATTCTCAGACTTATCAACAAGATTCTGAGACATGACATCCTGAATGACCTTTCTGTGATTGAAGGTGCAGTAGATATGCTGATGGGGAAAGTCTCTGAAGAAGACAGGAGACTTTTAGAGAATGTACAGGCTGCAGTAAGGAGGAGTGCTGAACTTATCGAGGATATGGGTGAGCTTGAGAAAATAACAGAGTCGGGAGAACTTGAACCTGTGAGTTTGAGAGAGGTCTCGAAGGAGATACTGGAGGAGTTTGAGAAGGAATTTGGCATCAAGAGCATGATTGAGGGTGACTGCATAGTTAGGGCAGATGAGACGATAAGATCAGTCATCTCAAACATCATAAGGAACTCCGTCATCCACGGTGAGACAGACAGAATTGAGATAAAAATAAAGAAGAAGAAAGAATGTGAAATGAGGATAGAAGACTTCGGTAAGGGCATACCGGATGAGATTAAAGAGCGGGTTTTTGAAGAGGGTTTTGCCTATGGTGAGACTGGAAGATCCGGGCTTGGGCTGTATATAGTGAAAAAGGTCGTTGAGAGGTATGGTGGAAGAGTGGAGATAGAAAATAACAGTCCGAGGGGAACTGTGGTAATTCTCAGGTTAATTCCTTACTGAATGGTTTTGAAACAGTCTCTTAGACCTCGTTCGGGGAATGTATTTTGTTTTATCAGGTTTTTTACTGGTAGAAAAAGTGGCTTGAGCTCCCTTATCTCATCCCACGAAAGCCATTTCCAGCTATGCCCCTCGGATGAGTTTCTTTCTCTCCCTCCTGTCCAGTCAGCCACCATCCAGATTGTTATGTAATGTCTTTTTTCATCAGGAAAGAAATCGTTTGTTACGGTTAGAAATCTGATGTTGCTGATTTCTACACCAGCCTCCTCTTTTGCCTCTCTTTTTGCACAATCCTCAAAGCTCTCACCAAACTCTAAATGTCCTCCAGGCATCTGCCAGGTACCATACCCCCATGATTTTCTTCTTCTACCAACCAGTAGCTTTCCTTCTTTTTTTATCAAAACTGCAACCCCAACTTCAGGTTTTTTCACAGTTAAATGACTCTGGCAGAGATAAATAAAACTGTTGCTGAGCATCAATCCATTTTGTCATCGAGTTTTTGGAGTTGGCATATCAGGAAATTGATTGCCTCTGAAACTGCCGATCATGGCTTTGATCTGTGCTGGAAGGTACCAGAGGTATTGGGGATTTCTTCCAGCAACCAGATAATGGAAAGATAGGTGAAATGACGGGGATTAAATGGAGTATACAGCGCTCCCGCCGGGAATTGAACCCGGATCGAGGGTTCCGGAGACCCTCAGGATATCCACTACCCCACGGGAGCTCACATTTCGAAGCTCTCAGCTATTTTCTCTCTTTCTTCAACTCCTTCAGCTCCATTCTCAACATTATAAGCTCTTTTCTTATCTCAGAATTCCCTCTGAAAACAAAATCACCCATAAATCCAAAAATTATCACCTGTAAACCCGCTATTATCAGAAGGGCTGTCAGTACAGCGAGCAGTGAGTGTGTTATGTTTCTAAACCAGTCATACACAACATATATCCCTACAGTCAAACCCAAGACAACCATAAGGGTTCCCAAGAAGTACAGGTATCTTCCCGGGCTGTATCTTGCCACAAGATTGTATATTGTCGAACCAATGCGAAATCCATCTTTTATGGGGTTGAGTTTCGTTTTACCACCTCTTTTTCTGTACTTAACAGGTACCTCGATTATTCTAAAGCCCTTTGCAATCGTCTCAACTGTTAGTTCCGTCTCCACCTCAAAACCTTTTTTCATCAGGTTTACATTTTTGTATAACTCCTTTGTAAGTGCTCTGTAGCCTGAAAGAATGTCGTAGAGTTCAATACCATAAGATATTCTGAAAAAAAAGTTTAATATTTTGTTTCCAAGCAGATTGAGCTTTGTGAATGCCCCTTTCTCATAGTCATGAAATCTGTTGCCGACTACATGGTCAGCGTATCCTCTCAGAATCGGTTCAACGAGCTTTACAGCATCCTTGGCTGAGTATGTGCCATCGCCATCCACGAGAATAACTATATCGCTGTCAACCATGCTGAAAGCCTCAGCCACAGCCTGTCCCTTTCCCTTTCCTGACTGAATCTCGACCCTTGCTCCCTTTGATTCGGCTATCTCTCTCGTTCTGTCAGTACTGTTTCCATCTATAACAAAAATATTCTCAAAACCCTCCTCCCTGAACTCGTCGATTGTACTTCCAATGTTTCTCTCCTCGTTCAGGGTTGGTATGATTATGCAGACTCTTTTTATGTCTGTTTCTTCCATTCCGATCATTTCTTCTAAATTCTAACAATTCTGAACATGCTCACAACCGGGGCTCCATCAACTTCCTCTATTCCTCTTTTATCGACAATAACAGAGGCGCAGAGCAGTCGTCCATCCTTCTTTTTGACATATTCTGAAACCTCCCTTATGGTGGATCCGGTCGTAATTATGTCATCAATAGCCACACACTTCTTTCCATCAACTTTTGCGTAATTTTCGCTCATTGCTCCGGTTATCTCGGTCATCTCCTTCTCCCATTTAAGTTTTCTGGGATAATAGAGGGCCAGATCAGAATCAAGCTCCTCCGCCACCATGGTTGCAATCGGTATCCCACTGGTGGCAATCCCGATGACTATTTCAGGAGTATCATCAATTACTTCAAAAATCATGTCTGCCAGTGATTTTGCCACATTCCTCATTCTGAAGGGAGATTTTACAAAACCTCTCCACTCGATGTATATGTCTGAAGGTGGTGTTATATCTTCCGTTGCCTTGGTCAACAACCATAATGCAGTTTCACGGGATACATTAAGCTCATCGGCAATCTCACCGGTTGTCAATCCCTTTTCTTTCATTTTCCGGGCTTTTTCAATAAGCCCCTCAATTCGACTCATTCTTTAACCTCCAGATAATTTTCGGATTTGAAGTTAGATTAATTTATCTGTTTTAATTTTAGTTTTTAAGTTTTGTCCCGTTTTATCTTTACCCGGGAGAGATATATCTCACTCCCACAAATCGGACATCTTTCAGTTCCATCTTCCACCTCTCTTTTACAGCCTCTGCATCTTCTTATCCACATGAATTCCTTTGATATCCCCTTCTGTATGATTGAATCTGTTTTGAGCTGAGCTATTTTCGCAACATTCTGTATTGAGTAATCATCTGTAACAATGACTGGTTCAAATCCCTCTTTTCTAACGGTTAATGCAAGAGCAAGGAGCTTGATGTCTGTTTCTGAGAGTCTGTAGATGTCTCCACTTCTCTTAGCGATTTTCTCGATTTCCTCCACACATGATCCATCTGGTTCCTTAACCTCCAGATCAATGAAGGATAGATAATCGACGGAGCTACTATCTCTTATCTCCTTTATAACCTCAGGTACTGTCACCATGGAAGGATATAATCCCTTCCTAAAAAATATGGCACTGGAATCGATTATGTACTTCTCCATCTACTGTGTCCTTAGGCAGAGTTCCTAAAATATTTTGTGCAGGAACATGCAGAATGAACTCTATCTCTAAGATTGGTGGAAAATAATGAAAGGAGCATATTTACTTGTTCTGAAAAACGAAAGTGCAGGGGAATTGCCTGTGGGGAAAAGGATCTTTTATTTCAAAGAAGGTTTCTACATCTACTGTGGAAGCGCCATGAACAATCTGGAAAAAAGGGTAAAAAGGCATTTTTCAGACAATAAAAAGCTGAGGTGGAACATCGACTTTATTACCGTAAAAATGATGCCTGAATCTGCAATCTTGATTCCCTCAGAAATGAAGATTGAATGCAGGATTTCAGGAATTGTTGGAAGGTATTTTGAGGCTGTAAAGGGTTTTGGCGCCTCTGACTGCAGATGTGTGACCCATCTTTATCATTCCACTCTCCATCCTGGGGTGAAGTTAAGGGAAATTCTGACTGAAAGTGGATTTGATTTTTTTAGGGTCAAAGAAGAGGGACTTAAATGATTGTTTAGCAAAGAAAATGGAGAAAAAGTTATTAAATTTGATGCTGAATTGCTTTTAGGAGGTGTTTGAATGAAGAGCTATGAGGAATTGCTCGATAAAGCTTATGCTGAAATGCCTGAGGAAGTGATAAAGAGGGAAAGATTTGAGATTCCGAGAGTCAGTGTCCAGAGAGAGGGAAACAGGACAATCATCAAGAACTTTTCACAGATTTCAAAAACCCTGAATAGGAGCGAGGACCACCTCTACAAATACATAGTCAAATCAATGGGTACTGCGGGTTTCGTAGAAGGTGGTAGAGTAATTCTACAGGGAAAGTTTACAGAGGATGAAGTTCAGCAGGAACTGGACAGATATGTGAGGGATTATGTAATCTGCAGAGAATGCCAGTCTCCAGATACCGAATTCAAAAAAGAAGAGAGAGTTCTCTTCCTTAAGTGCTTGGCATGTGGGGCAAAGCATCCGGTGAGAAACATATAGTATGTGGGGCTGAAAATTTGTTCAGGATGAAGATATATAGGGTGCAAAAAGAAACCATCGTTGCTGTATGTGACTCTGATTTAGTTGGTAATATCTTTGAGTCTGGAGATTTCAGAATAGAGGTAAAAGAGGACTTTTACGGAAAAGAAGAGTACGGAAGTGATGAAGTAAAGAGGGCTCTACAAATAGCAACAATTGCCAATATTACTGGAGAGAAGGCTGTTAGACTTGCCATCGAAATTGGCATAATAGACAGGAATAATGTGCTGAAAATAGGTAGATGCTGGCATGCACAGATGGTGACGATTTAGAGAGGTACTTTAGATTTTTCCAGCTTAGAGCGTGTAGATTGCCTGAGGAGATTATTTTTTTATAGTATCCTGACAGAGCCATTTCATCTCCCATATTACTGATCATCTGGGTGTGATGAAATCAGTAGGTAAGAGGTTGAGGTATTTTTCTTAATTCACTCCATACACTCATCTTATGATGAAATTTATCATAATTAAAAATTAACTTAATCGAAATTTTTTTTAACATTCAGATACAAGTATTTCTACTCAGAACGGTGATAGGATGTGTGAGTCAAAAGTGTTTCTTCTAAAAGATGGTGAGGAGACTCTTCTTATGGAGGATGTTGTGAGGATCGAGGTAGATGGAGAGGATATCCGGCTTTTTGGATTGCTTGGAGAGAGAGTGGATGTGAAGGCGAGGATAACTCTTATGGATATGAAAAAACACAGAATTTTGCTGGAGGGATAGTATGGCGGTTAAGGTTGCAATAAATGGATATGGAACAATAGGGAAGAGAGTTGCAGATGCAATAAGGCTCCAGCCAGATATGGAGGTTGCTGGAGTAACAAAAACGAAGCCAGATTTTGATGCAAGAATGGCTGTAAAAAAGGGCTATAGACTATATGCTGCGATACCTGATAGAGTAAAAGTATTTGAGGAGGCGGGAATTGAGGTTGAAGGGACCATAGAAGACCTCTTACAGGATGTAGATATTGTTGTTGATTGTTCCCCGGGAAAAGTTGGAGTTCAGAACAAACCACTTTATGAGAGACTCGGAGTGAAAGCAATTTTCCAAGGAGGAGAGAAAAAGGATGTGGCTGATGTATCCTTCAGTGCAATAGCCAACTTTGAAGAAGCAGTAGGAAAGCAGTTTGTGAGAGTTGTGAGCTGCAATACCACCGGACTTACCAGACTAATATACACCATTAAAAAGAACTTTCCAATAAGAAAAGTTAGAGCTACAATGATAAGAAGAGTTGTTGACCCCAAAGAAGACAAGAAAGGTCTTGTTAATGGAATAGAGCCGAATCCAATCAAACTCCCATCCCATCATGGACCTGATGTTCAGTCTGTTCTGCCCGATATCAATATTGTAACAACCGCCTTCAAAGTTCCAACAACGATAATGCATGTTCATTCAGTCGCTATTGAAATGGAAGGGGATGTAACGGAGGAAGAAATCAAGAATGCGCTTTTAGAGGAACCCAGAATCATGCTCCTGAGATCTTCAGATGGTTTCACATCCACTGCCAAAATTATCGAATTTGCGAGAGAACTCAGACTGAGATATGATCTTTATGAGAATGCTGTTTGGACAGAATCCATAGGTGTCGTTGATGGGGAGGTGTATATTACTCAGGCAATAAATCAGGAATCTATTGTAGTGCCTGAAAACATTGATGCAATAAGAGCAATGCTGGAGCTGAAAGATAAAGAGGAGAGCATCAAAGAGACGAACAGAACTCTCAAAATTGGTATTTAATTTTATTTTTATAAATATACTCAAATGACTCAAAGTTGCAGGTCTTCCAGACACAGACAATTGTGACATCAATAAACTTTTTTTAGCCTGGAAAAATCATAGGAATCATGCTTGATATTCTGAGAGCTGAAGCAAGAAAGGCAGCTGAACTCATAGAGGAGCACGATTTCATAAGAATATTCACCCACTACGATGTTGATGGCATATCTGCAGGAGGAGTTATAGCCAGAGCTTTGCTGAGGGCAAACAGGAGATTTCATATAAGCTTTCTTAACGGTCTAAACAGTAAAAAGTTGAATTACAGCGATGATGAGCTGGTTGTTTTTCTGGATATGGGTAGTGGTTATCCTGATATTGTTTCTGAAGTGGATGCGAATGTGATTGTTATAGATCATCATTTCCCTACGGGAAAAATAACCCCTAAGAAGAGATTTGTTCATGTAAATCCCCATTTATCTGGTATTGATGGGTCCTTTGAACTCTCTGCAAGCGGTACTGCATACATTGTCGCAAATCAGCTTGGAAGAAATGAAGATCTCTGTGGAGTTGCTCTTGCAGGTATAATTGGTGATAAGCAGAAAATAAAAGGTGGTAATGCCGAAATAATCAGAGAGGGGATGAACAAGGGATTTATAGAAGAGAAAAAGGGTGTATCACTCTATTCAGGAAAGCTGAGGGAAGTTCTGAAAATATCTGTGGAACCATTTCTGGATTTTTATGAAAAAGATGATGAACTCGAAGAGTTTCTGATGAGGGCAGGACTAAACGGAGAAAAAGAAGTGGATGAGCTGGATGAAGAGGAGATGAGGAGGTTATCTGATGCAATCGTGCTGAGAATTCTGGAAAATGGTGGAAGCGAAGAGGTCATCCATGAAATTGTTGGAAAAAGATTCATTTTGAGAGAAGAACTGATAAATAACGCTCTCATGATGAGTGATGTTATAAACTCGTGTGGGAGAGTGTCCGCCTTTGGTATCGGTTTTGGGATCTGCATGAGGGATGAAAAGTTTCTGAATAGAGGGATTGAGATATGGAGGAAATTTCAGATTGAACTTCTCGAGCAAATTTCTTTGAGGAGAAGGGAGGTTAAAGAAGGAGATTGCATAAGATACTTGGTTATGAAGGATGCTCCTACTACAGGACCCATTGCAACCGTGCTGTCAAGGTATATATTCAGCGACATGCCATTTATTGCGATTAACATCAAAAAAGATGTTGCCAAGGTATCTTCAAGAACGACTATGAGAATGTCCGAGATAGTCGACTTAGGTGAGATAATGAGTATCGCTGCAGGCAAAGCTGGAGGAAGGGGTGGAGGGCATAGAGTTGCAGCGGGAGCAAATATCCCTCCAGAAGGAGTTGAGGAATTCATAAAGGAGGTTGACAGATTATGTTGCATGGCTATGGGGAAGTGAGGATAAGAATTGACGATGCGGATGTGATTGCAGAGTCACTTAAACCGGATGATGTTGAGTGGTGCGAATCCTTTTCTGAAGGTGAGCTTGTCCTCAGGGTAAAAACGCCCAGGATTGGAGCAATGATGAATGCCTTTGATGACTATTTTCTGAACATAATTGCTTCAAAATCTGTTTTACAGGCTCTGAAAAAATGAGGTGATTGTGTTGAGGAATTATTTTTACTGTGAAATTTGTCGAGATGAGAAGGAGCATATGCTCATAAAAGAAAAAAGCCACCTTTACAGGTGTAAAGAATGTGGAAATTACGCAAACTTCCCTCCGGGGAAGGAGATTTCATGCAGAGCAATAATAAGTTTTGAGGGAGAATCAGAAAGGGGAGAGGTAAAACTGAAGGAAGGGGAAATGGTTGAGAAAGGAGACGAACTGGTTGTTGAAACTGAATCTGGCTTCAGAATCGGCGAGGTTACTTCACTTGAACTAAAAAATGGAAAAAGAAGTGATCTCGCCACTGCTGAAGAGGTGGAAACAGTCTGGCTCAGAGATGTTGGTGAGGTTGCTGTTAGGATAAGTCTTCACAAGAGGGCAGTAACAACCCCGATTACGATTTACATGCCAGGAGAATCCGAGCTCAGAGTTGGGGAGGAACTCGAAATAGGCAACAAGAGATTCAGGGTTAGCAAGATAAAAACAAGAGATGGAAGAGTTGTGGACAGACAAAACGACTCTGTTATGGCAAAGGACATTAAAAGGGTCTATGCCAAGTTTGAGAGAAAGATCAGAAAATAGGGAGGGGACTTCTTGCTCAAACCCATCAGACTGAGAGACTTTGTTATGGCTGATAATTGCTTTTTCTCGGTCGTTGGCTACCGTAATGAGAGCTCAGTAAAGGCTTTTCTCAGATACATACCCTCCATGAACGGTGACAGGAGCAGAAACGGGAAGACATACAGAAAACTCATGCATGAGGAGGCAATTGAGTATGCCCTCAATTCTGGAATGAAATACTATGACATGAACTCTGGAATATTCCTCATACCTCATAGCGAAATTCAGGAGGTTTTCAAGCCTGAAGAGAGAATTGCTCAAATTGGCGATAAAGAGGTAAAGAGAATCGTGGATTTCTTCGGTATGCCACTAAATAAAATGGGTGTTACGGGCTCCAGGCTTATAGGTCTTGAATCAGATGAGAGTGATGTTGATTTTGTCATGTATGGGAACTACTGGTTCAGAGGGCAGGAAAAAATACAGAGGGGTATAGAAAGGGGAAAACTTTCAGAACCAAGCCAGGAAATGTGGGAATTCATTTACAGTAAGAGAAAGGTGAACATCCCCTTTGACTTATTCTTGGCTCATGAGATGAGGAAGTACCACAGAGCTGTGATCGGAAACACCTATTTTGACTTGCTTTATGTGAGAGATTACGATGAGTTAAACAGACAAATTCCTGAAGAGAAGGGTGTAAAAAAGGAAAAAATCACCATCAGAGCAGAGCTTGTTGATGACAGATATGTTTTCGATTATCCAGCCTTTTACCCTGTCAAACATCATTCAATCGAGGCTGTACTCTCCTACACCCACACCTATGTCGGACAGGCAAAGAGGGGAGAAACTCTCGAGGCGAGAGGTGTTGTTGAGGAAATAAAGGGGGGGTATTATCTAATAGTCGGCACATCGAGGGAGGTTGAGGATGAGTATATTCTCTCACTCAATTTGATTGAGCATGAATCACTCCAGGAATCCTACCGGAACTGGAGGGAGAGTATATGATTGCAGTCCTCTCTGGAGGGACAGGAACACCCAAGTTGCTGTGGGGAATGAAGGAGGTTCTCAATGATTTCTTAGTTGTCGTCAATACAGCAGAGGACATCTGGATCTCGGGCAACAGAATCTGTCCGGACATTGACTCTGTGATCTATGTTCTATCTGATCTCATTGATACTGATAAGTGGTGGGGTGTGAGAAATGACACTTTCACAACTCACAAAATGCTGAAGATGCTTGGACTCGATGAAGGGATGATGGTTGGAGATAAAGACCGAGCAACCCACATTTTGAGAAGTGAGCTTTTGAGAAAGGGTTATTCCCTCTTAAAGGCAACAGAGAAGTTAAAAGATAGTTTTGGGATTTCTCAGGATATATTTCCAATGTGCAATGAGGATGTCTCGACCTATATTCTGACTGAGAGAGGTGAAATGCATTTCCAGGAGTTCTGGGTGAAGAACAGAGGAGAGCCTGAAGTAATCGGGGTAGAATTTAGGGGTGTGGAGAGAGCGAGAATTCCTGATGAGGTAATAAGTGCCTTAAATTCAGCCGACGCTGTTCTAATAGGTCCAAGCAATCCTGTAACGAGCATAGGTCCCATTCTTGCTGTAGACGGGTATAAGGAATTGCTGAGGAAGAAAAAGGTTGTGGCTATCTCGCCAATAATAGGAAATCAACCTTTCAGCGGTCCAGCAGGAAAGTTCATGTCGGCACTTGGCTTTGAAGTCTCCCCCTCCGGGGTTGCAGAAATGTACAGAGATTTTATTGACATTCTTGTGATAGATAACAGGGACAATTGCTGGCTTGACTTCGCTGATGTGGTGAAAGCCAATACAATTATGAAAAAGAAAGAGGATGCGATAAAGCTTTCTGAATTCGTAATAGAAGTTATCTGACTGAATGTCTGACTGGGTTATCAGATTCAGTCTCCATAAATCTCCCGGACGAGTTTTTTTAGTTCATTTTTTATTTGTTTCAAGCTTTTACTGTCAAAATCTTCAAAATTTACCCTTGGACACAGATCATCAAGGGTAAGTTCACCTTTATCATCAAGAACAAAGGGATATATTCTGCAGCCAGCAGGCCTGAATTCATATATCGAGCATCTGTTATTTTCAAGAAAGTAGCATCTACCATCTATATTTCTCAGCTTCATAACATCTTTTCTCACTGTAAAATCTTCAGCTTTGTATCCGAGAGAAGAAATCCTTTTGATATCCTCCTCTGTTAGTGGCATCTCGGTGTTATGACAGCAAATCCCGCAGTATCCTGATTCCTTTCTACAATCGATTTTTACCTCCTTCATGCGCATCTGAGCAGCATAATTCTCTTTTATTTCCTCATTCTTTTCTATTATCTAATCTTTCGATATTCTTTTCACTTTTCATCCGTTCTGATTAGTCCCCTCTCCCCTATCTTTCTAAGGTAACCTTCAACCTTCATTCCGTTTTTTCTCGCCAGTTTCCTCAGCAAATCCATTGCTCCTGTAGAATACTGAACGGCTTTTTTATCTCTGAAAGCAATCTCAGGTGGAAGATATTCCCTTGCAGCTCTTCTCAGAATATACTTTCTTACAATGTTACCATCAAATTTTCTCACCTTCATCTCAGGCGGTATTCTCAGGGCAAACTGTATCATGTCCCAGTTGAGATAAGGTGTCAGGAGCCTGATTTCATGTGTATATGCGATCTTCACATCTCTCACGAGATTGTTTCTTCCAATGTTTCTAACATCATCTATCAACTCTTCTCTAAGCCTTACACCGCTTAACTCAGCATACCTTCTGTAACCCCCGAATAACTCATCTGCTCCCTGTCCAAAAACAACCGATGAAAAACCATTCTCCTTTGCAAACTGTACTGTGAGAAAAACAGGAATGGCAATTGCAACCTGTAATGGGTTGTAAGTCTCTATGGTTCTTATTACAGCGGGAAGAATTTTCTCAACATCATCCAGATCGAATCTTTTAATTTCAACCCTCTTTCCAAGCATTTTACTGCATTCAGTCAACCACTTCTCCTCACTCTCTCTTGCAGTAACGGAGATTAGATCAAGATCATATATTGATGCAAGCAAAGAGGAGTCAACTCCTCCAGAAAAGGCTACACACCCTTCTGCCCTGAACCCCTTTAACTCCTCAAGAATCTCATCTTTTATTTTTTCCTCATCCTCATCGAGGATTTTTGTGGAGAATACATCCTCAAAACTGTAAAGCTTTCTTTCAAGTACTCTGCCATCATAATCGAGCTTCAGCACTTCTCCCGGGACTACCTCCACTGCCAGATCGAGATAATCTCTAAAGGAAGAGGCTGAAAGGGTTGCTGGATCGTAGTAGAGGGGTCTCCCCCCCAGTACATCTCTTGAGAGCAGGATGTGGGAAGGTCGAATTGCTACCACTGAGAAGAAATCCCTGATGTGCAGGGGGAGTTCATCTGCATTTATGAGGTTTATTTCTCCTTCGAAGTCCTGGAGTATATTTCCTCTCTGTATTGACGGAAACCTGCAGCTTGCGTAAATTCTCTTCACTCTGCCTTTCTCATGTTCTGCAAGGGCGTAAATCGACATTTTCCCCCCCTCTAATCAATATATTATCTCCAGATTACCCAGTCTGTCTATTAAGTTTTGGGGTGCGGAACTTTATCCCCACCCAAAGCTCTTATGTGCTGTGAGGTATTGAATTAAGAAATGATCGATGTATCTGATTTCTTCTGTGAAAAGTGTGGCAGACTTAAAAGAAGATGCATCTGCGGAAAAAGGGAGAGGCGTGAAAAGAATCTGAGAATACTGAAAAAAGTGTCTGGTGAGGAGTCTGAGCTTTTAAAACCCTTTCTCAGTATTGACGATGAAGTCGTGCATTACAGGGTTTTTGAACCCCTGAATGCCCAGCCAGATATTGAACTTAACTCATTGAATATATCTGAGGAGTTGAAAAATGCACTGAAAAACAGGGGAATCAGCAGACTTTATGAATTTCAGAAAATTGCAATACATTCTCTTCTCTCAGGAGAGAACACAGTTATTACCGCCCCAACTGGTTTCGGAAAGACAGAAGCATTTGTGATTCCCATGATAGAACTTGTAAGAAAGGGTGGGAAGGGGATTGTAATCTACCCCACAAAAGCCCTTGCTGCAGATCAGGAGCTGAAAATAAAATTCTACTGTGATAGCTGCAATCTTATTGCAACAAGATTCGATGGTGACTCGTCGAAAAAAGAGAGAGATGCTGTTCTTTCTGGTGTAAGCGATATCGTGCTTACAAATCCCGACATGCTCGACTACCACCTGCGCAATACCCCTGATTTCAGGAGTTTTATCACTGAACTAAGCTTTTTAGCAGTAGATGAGCTTCACTACTACACAGGGTTCTTGGGGGCAAATCTTCATTACTTGGTTAAAAGGATGAGAAGATATGCGGATTTCCAGATTGCGTGCGCTTCAGCCACGATCTCCAATGCAAAAGAGTTTGCCTGTTCCCTTTTTGATGCGAACTTCAGGTGGATAAACGCCTCTCACAGAAAGAGCAAAAGTCATGTAATAATGATCTACTGTGATAGTCTTTATTCATCTGTTGTGGAACTTTTAAAGAAAGTAACAGATCACAACAAAAAAATTCTCATTTTTGGAAACTCCTACAAATCAGTTGAATACATTGGATGGATTCTGAACCGGGCAGGAATCAGGACATACATCCATAAATCAGGACTGAAGAAGGCTGTAAGAAATAAGGTCGAAGAAGATTTCAGAAAAGGCAGGGTAAAGGTTGTTGTCTCTACCTCAACCCTTGAACTCGGGGTTGATATAGGGGATGTTGATGCTGTTATTTCAGAACTTGTCAGCTACCCTCAGTTTGTACAGAGGCTTGGCAGGGCTGGGAGGAAGGGTCAAAGTTCTGTCGGAGTTCTCCTCATGAGAAATAAAGATACCATTGCAAACTATTACAGAAATCACCCTGAAGAGTTCTTTGAAAGCGATTTCCATGGTTTTGTTGAGACTGAAAATGAGCTTGTAATGAGGTACCACCTGATTTCGATGTGTGCTGAAATGCCTCTGAAAACAGATGGGCTGGGGGATTTTGAGAAAAGGGTTTTAAGAAAATGTGTTGAGGAAGGATATATCCTGACAGACGGAGAGTGGTTTTATCCCTCGAGGATGGGTTTGAGATTGCTTGAGAACTTTAACCTTAGAGGAACTGGAGAAACTATAAGAATGTACAAAGACAGGGAATTCATCGGTGAAAGAGCGCTTCCAATGGCTCTGAAGGAAATGCACCCCGGGGCGGTTCTGATCCACAATGGAGAGAGATTGAGAAGTATTGAACTTGATGTTGAAAGAAGAAAAGCATTTCTGGAGCCATTCTTCGAGAACTTTTCAACATATCCTCTTTACTCCTCAATTCCGGTTATTGTCGAGGTAATTGAGGAAAAGAGTAATCCTGTAAACTCAGCTTACTGCAACTTGGAGATAACTATGAGCGTTTACGGATACATGGAAAAAGATGGTGAGAAAAAAAGAGCACGGGACTTGGATGAGCCTATTTCTTGGAGTTTCAGGACCAAAGGATTTCTCCTTTCTGCCCCTTTCCCTGAACCAATGGATTACGATGATTTTTTTCCAGGTAGTTTTCATGCCTTTGAGCATGTGCTAATTGAAACAGGTGATGTTGTTACCGGCGGAAGTACACAGATGGGTGGGATATCAACTCCAGATGGAGATATATTCGTCTATGATGCAACACCGGGTGGAAGTGGGCTAAGCAAACTACTCTTCGAAAGAATAGGGAAAGTTCTGGATATCTCTCTGGATGTGCTCAAAAATTGTAAATGTGGGAGAGTTGATGGGTGTCCAGCCTGTACATACAGCTATCAATGCGGAAATAACAATTCACCTCTGAACAGACTTGGAGCGATTGATATAATAGAGCGGATAAAAATGGGTAAGAGAAAGCGGGTCAGACCTGAGAGATACAGGGAGATTGCAGAGTTTCGCTTTTTCCCATAAGACGCTTTTGGAGGGAAAAGGTTATTAATTGTGAAAAAAAGCTATATGTGAGAGGATTATGAAATTTAGAATCAGACCCGTTCATTCTGAAGATATAGGGGATTTTCTCAGGGTTTATAAAGAGAGCTACAGGGGTCTTGAAGAATACGCCTACACAAAAAACAGACAAATCAGAAGCTACTTTAGATGGATGCTTTCGAGAGATAGGGAAGGTTTCATGGTAGCTGAAACACAGAATAATCAGAATGCAGTAGGCTTTGTTATGGTGGATGCCAACTGGTTCAGTCCTTTTGAGCTTGAAAAGGTAGGTGAGGTACATGAGGTGGTTATTCTGCCAGAATACAGAAACATGGGTCTTGGCAGGCTACTGATGGAGAGAGGTATTGAATATGCAAAAGAGAAGAAGAGAAAGGTTATGGAGTTGTGGGTGGGGTACAAAAACTATAAAGCCCAGAAGTTCTATCAAAAGATGGGTTTTGAGAGAAAAAGCACATTTGGAAAGTGGATAAGAATGATAAGAATTCTCTGAGCAATAAAAAATTAAAGGTTTTGAAGTTTTTCAGCAGTCTTTATGCCAGTTCCTGTGAGAGGCATCAGAATCTTTCTGTACTCACTTTCAAGCTTCATCATTCCTGCCCAGGAAGTTGCAGAGGTTGGTTCAACAAGAATCCCCAGTTTCAAAAGATACTTTATTGCCTCTCTGATCTCATCGTTATTCACAACCACAACATCTCCATTTGCTCTGAGAACCTTCAGAATCTCTCTCATTCTTGGCGGATTTTTTATCCTCAGACCATCAGCTAAGGAGCCATCTCCCTCAAACTTTTCCCCGTAGAATTCCTCATAAACTGGTGAACAGCCAGCGGACTGAACGGCGATGAATGCAGGAAGCTCATCTATAAAACCCATCTCGAGGAGATCTATGAATCCCCTGTAGATTCCCAGAAGGTGACTTCCGCTTGCAGTTGGAACGACAACAGCATCGAAGTCAATGTTGCTGAACTCGTAAAGTTCAAAAACCTCTGTTTTTATTCCTTCCATGAAAAAAGGATCCCAGAGATGTCCAACATACATTTCACCCTGTTTTAACTCACTCACAGCCCTCTCACTCGCCTCCTCTCTGCTCCTGCATTTCACGAGTTCTGCGTTAAATGCTGAAACAAGCCGGAGTTTGGCTGGTGGAGCATCCTCTGGAACATAAATTCTTGCCCTCAATCCTCCAACAGCTGCGTAAGCAGAATATGCAAGTCCGGCATTTCCGGAGGAGTCTTCAACAATTGTGCTGGCTTGAAGAGCGTTTGCTCTTGTAACTCCTGCAGAGGCTCCTCTATCTTTGAAAGATCCTGTTGGTGAGAAGTATTCAAACTTGAAGGTTATCTCCATTCCTCTGAAACTGTGAATGTGGACAGGTGTCAGACCCTCTCCGATGGAAACCCTGAAATCCGAGAAGGGAATAAGTTTCCCATACCTCCAGAGCGTAAGATCATCCTCTACAATATCCTGAAATCTGTTCAGCTCTGGGTAGTCCTCTATCTTCAGTGAAATCGGTGAGCCACACACCCTGCATCTCCACAGCGGAGTTTCTGCATCGTATTCTCTACTGCATCCCACACAGGCCAGTATGAATTTCATGATACGGACTCTTTTACTATCTGTTCTGTTCGTTCCCTTTATGTGCTGTTATCTACACCCTTCCTATGCCCTCTCTATGCTTTCCACACTCCAACTTCGGTATTCAGTGTTCCCTCTAGCTTGCTTATCAGTGTAGAGCCAGTTAGATCTCCTGTTACATTTACCATCGTCCTTCCCATGTCCAGTATTGCATCTATGCCGAGAATCATTGCATAGGCTATTGCAACAGCACTACCGGGAGTCAATGGCAATCCAATTGCCTCAAGAACCATCACAAGCATTATTGCTCCCGCTCCAGGGACTCCAGCAGTTCCTATGGAAGCCATGACGGCTACAAGCACAATTAACATCTGTTGACCGAAGCTGAGTGGAATTCCAACTGCATTTGCGATGAATATCGCACATATTGCCTGATACATCGCAGTCCCATCCATGTTTATGGTTGCACCTAGCGGGAGAGTGAAGGAGAAGACACCTCTGTCAATACCGAGCTCCTCCTCAGCCACTTTCATAGTAACGGGAAGTGTTCCACTGCTGCTCCTCGTTACAAAGGCTGTTAGCATTGCCTCTTTCGCTCCATTGAGAAACTTCAGGATTGACAGCTTTATTGTCCCGAGAATTGCACCATAAACAATGAAAATGTGAATGAAAAGTCCGATGTAGAGAGCAGCAACAACAACTCCGAGCGGTCCGAGAACACCGGGTCCCTGTTTGGCTATAATATATGATATCAACGCGAAAACACCAATGGGAGCATACTCAAGAATTCCCCTGACGATCTTGTACATAACTTCTGCAAGAGCTTCAAACACATCCAGTGTTATCCCGGCAACCCTGCTTAACCTCTCATCCTTGCTCTCCCTCAGATAGGAGAGGGCTATGCCAATAACAATTGCAAAGAATATTATCTGCAGAATCTTTCCTTCTGCTATAGCACTGAATGGATTTGTCGGGACTATTCCCAGCACAACATCAATGGCTGAGGGGGGAGTTACTGAGATCACTTTCTCTTCACCAGCAAGAGCCAGTCCTTTGCCCGGTTGAAAGAGGTTGGCCATCCCAAGTCCTAAGAACACAGCAATGGCAGAGGTTATAAGATAGAACACTACTATCCCGATCCCTATTCTACCCAGCTTGGATGGATGGATACTTGCAGCCCCTACAACGAGTGTGAAAAGCACTATCGGAACGACTATCATTTTCAGCAGTCTGATAAAGAGGTCTCCAAGTGGCTTTAAGACTGTAATTGGTTCCCCAATCACTGCTCCGAGAATTGCTCCAAGAACAAGGGCTATGGCAATCTTGTATATAACTGGAAAGGATATGTATCTTCCCAGCACCCCATCGCTCATGATCATTCATTTAATAACAACATTATAAATTTTTTCCGGTCATAAATAAAAAAAGTTCAAACTTGAATTATATTATATAATCTATTAATGCTCAAAAATCAAAATTATAATTACAGTTCTGAGACGAATTCTATTATTCTTTCGGCAGCCTCTCTGAGCTTATCCATGCTGACAGCATAGGCACATCTTATAAAACCCTCTCCTGACTCTCCAAAAGCATTTCCTGGGACAACAGCTACATTCTTTTCCATAAGCAGCTTCTCAGCGAACTCTTCACTTGACATGCCTGTTTCTCTGATACTCGGAAAGGCATAAAATGCTCCTTCTGGCTTTCTTGTTTCAAGATACTCTCCTATTTTTCTGACAAAGAAATTCCTCCTCCTTAGATACTCAGATTTCATAGTCTCCAGTTCATCCTCTCCATTTCTCAGAGCTTCAATTGCTCCAATCTGGGATGTCACAGGAGCGCATAGCATCGAATACTGGTGAATTTTCAGGACTGCATCCAAGAGATCCTGAGGAGCTATAACATATCCAACCCTCATCCCTGTCATTGCAAATGATTTCGAGAATCCGTTCAGAACAATGGTTCTGTCCTCCATCCCCTCTAAGGATGCAAAGGATCGGTGAGGAAACTTGTACGATAGCTCACTGTAAATTTCATCAGAGATTACGATCATATCATTCTCAACAACGGCATCTGCTATCTCCTCAAGCTCTTTTTTGCTGTAGCTGACTCCCGTGGGATTTGCAGGATAGTTAAGTATGAGAACCTTTGGCTCTATAATCCTCGAGTACTCCATTATCAACTCATAGTTTAGCCGAAATTCAGGAGGGGTGGGAATGGATACAACCCTCGCTCCGCAGAGAATGGAAAGAGGAGAGTAAGAAACATAACAGGGGTCAGGAATCAGAACAAAATCTCCTGGATTGATTACTGCTCTCAGGGCAAGATCGAAACCCTCACTTACTCCAGCGGTTATGACAACATTATCGGGGTGAGGTGAGAAACCAAATTTCTCATAATATCTGCTTATCTCCGCCCTCAACTCCTCTATACCATAGTTTGATGTGTAAGATGTTATTCCCTTCTCTAAGGAGTAGATCATCTCTTCCCTTATTCTCCAGGGAGTTGGGAAGTCAGGTTCTCCCACTCCAAGGCTTATTACATCTTCTCTTCCCAGTATCAGATCAAAAAACTTCCTTATTCCAGATGGCTTAATTTCAAGAAGTTTCCGGTTGATTCTTATCCTATCTGCATTCTCTCTCAACAGGATACCTCCATTACGGAACTATTGCCAGTCTTCTGTCTTCTTCATCACTGAAGAGAAGGACGCCTTCCTCCTTGTAAGTTTTAAGTACAAAGTGGGTATTTGTATCCCTCACCTCAGGCAGTGTTGAAATTTTTTCCGAAATGAAGAGAGAAACATCCTTCAGTGATCTCCCCTTAACAACCACCTGAAAATCATATTCACCGCTGATGAGTCTCACAGCATGAACCTCAGGAAACTTGGCTATTCTTTTTGCAATATCATCATAGTTTTTCTCCCTGGTCAGATTTACCCTCACATCTATGACAGCAACAACAAACTCCTCACCAAGCTTTTCCCAGTCTATAATCGCCTTGTATTTTAAAATAGCTTTTTCTTCCTCGCTTTTTTCTACCAGCCTTTTAACTTCGCTCTCCTTTATACCCGTTATTTCGGATATCTCACGGAAAGTATATCTTGCATTGTCCTCGAGGATTTTGAGCACCTCTATTAGAGCTTTGGTGTCTTCCATCCCAACCATCAAACCACCTTTAACGATAGGAAAAGCATGTATTATTTAAGATATTTGGTGACAGGACTTTGAGAGTCTTAAAAGGAAAAGGTGAAATCTCATACCCTGAATTGAAAAGATATATATTCAAATTCCATATCAGAGTGTTCATGAAAACAGTTATAATGGCTGGAGGATATGCAACGAGGCTCTGGCCCATCACCAAAACAAAGCCCAAACCTCTTCTTCCAACCGGAAAGAAGAGGATAATTGATCACATCTACGAAAAGGTCAGGGGTTTTGGAATTCCTGTAATAGTTTCCACGAATAAGAGGTTTGAGGAAGACTTCAGAAGGTGGGGAAGTGATAAAGATATCGAACTTGTTGTTGAGAGCACAACGAAAGAGGAGGAGAAACTTGGAGCTGTTAGAGCGCTGGCTGAAATTGCAAAAACCCTTGATGATGAACTCTTTGTTATTGCGGGAGATAACCTCTTCTCCTTTGGACTGGAGGATTTTCTTAACTATTACAAATCAAAAAAATCCCCTGTAACCGCCCTTTATGATGTCGGAGATCCTGAGCTTGCTTCCAGATATGGTGTTGCTGAGCTCAACGGGGAGAAAATAACAAGATTTATCGAAAAACCTGAAAAACCACCCTCGACTCTTGTTGGCATAGGCATTTACATCTTCAACAGGGAAGCAGTTGAGCTTCTTACCAGCTATGTGAAGTCTGGAGAGAAACATGACAATTTAGGAGATTTTCTGTCATATCTCTGCAATAAGACTGATGTATTTGGATATCCTTTTTCCAACGGGAACTGGTATGATGTCGGGAATGCTGATTCGTATATCGAAGCAATCAAATTCTACATCGAGAACTCTCTGGGGACAGTGGAGATAGACCGCTTCTCAAAGATTATTCCCCCTGTTGTGATTGAGGATGGAAGTGTCATAAAAGGCAGATCGATTATTGGACCTTATGCCTATATTGGAAGAAACTGCATCATTGAGAACTCTGATGTTACGGAGTCGGTGATTTTCAATGGTGTGATAATAAGAAAGACGAAAGTCTGGAGGAGTATAATTGATGAACACTGTGAGATAAGAAATCTTGAGTTGAACAGTTCGATTATAGGGGGACATGCAAAGATACAGAGGGGAGATTGAGAGCATAAGCCTAGACCTTACACTTTTTCCTGAATTCCTTGAAGACCCTCAAAACATCCTCCTTTACATTCCCATAATCGTAACTTTTAGCATTTATATTCCCTGCCTTTATTCCTGGAAGTTTGAAGGGGTTGAACTCCTCTCTTCCGGCATAGTAGATGAGAGTGTCACATCTAAACTCTTCTCCATCAATCAGAACTGATTCAACTCTCTCTCTACCCCTGACAATAACCTCATCCCCTCCCTGAAGATTTGTGCTGTACCGGAGTTTAACAAGCATCTCTTCGAGCACTTCAAGTACCCTATCCTCTCCGAATATTAAGACATCCCTGCCAATCCTGTACCCTCTTGCAATAAGTTCAAGGGCGTTCTGGAGTGAGAAAATTCCTGCAGGTCTCATTCCGTAAATACCGGAAAGGAAGTAGTTTTTGTCATAACATCCTGTGCATATAAAGGCAAAATCAAACTTCTCTCTCCTTTTCATTCCGTTGATGAGTAAGGTTACCTCATATCTCTCGTTTCCCTCAACATCCCTCACCACAGCCTTGAGGAAATCAGCCCCCATGTCCCTGTATTCAGCTATAAACTCATTATAGTAGTCTCTGAAAACGGGCAGTCTGCTGAAAAGACCTATCTCTCCCCCCCTTATATACTGATCAGCAACCACAACATCAAAACCCTCTTCAGATAGGAGTTCAGAGAGAAGTACGCCAGAATAACCTCCTCCTGCAATTATACATCTGAAAGTCATCTCACTCCCTCCATACCATGTGACTTCCAGAGAAGTCCTTCCTGAGCTGAAGCCCTTCTTCCTCCATGATCTCCATCACATGTGGGAGGCATTTTCCACACCCCATGAGTGCGTTTGTGAGATGTTTAATGTCATCGAGAGTTGATGCACCCTCTCTGATGACATCTCTTATCTGACTTTCAAAGACATCTCTGCAGTGACAGATAAGTTCACCTTCTTTCCTGATTCTGAATTCGTATTTTTTCACATCACTTTTCCTTTCAAGCCCTATTCCGATATCCTCAAGCATTTTAAGAACCATTCTTGCAATTGCAGGAGCAGCTGTTAAACCTGGAGACTGAATACCAGCCACATTTATCAGGTTTTCATTTCTGTTTATGATGAAGTCCTTCCCTGCCATTGCTCTGACTCCAGCATAAACTGCAACTGGTTTCTCAGGAATCCTTGAAAATGCTCTGGAATGCTTCTCGATCAATCCTTTCACTTCTTCACTGTAAACACTTCTATCTTCCTTGTCGTTAGTTTCAATAAGGCTCGGACCCCATATCAGATTTCCATCTATCGTTACAAGTGCCCCGCCACCCTTCGTCTTTTTATCTGGTTTGAGGGGGAGGACAGCAATTAAGTGGTGAGAGAAATCTCTATCATCAAAAACAATGTGAGAACCCTTTCCAGGTGTTATCCTGATTTTCTGCCCCGCCATATTTGCTATTTCATCGGCATAAAGTCCTGCACAGTTAATAACAACTCTGGCAGTTACATCATTCTTACCATCTATTTCAACTCTATAAAATTCCTCTTCCCGGGAAATATTGGTAACTCTACTCTCAAACAGGAACTCAACCCCGTTTATCTCTGCAAATTTTCTTGCCATAAATGTCATCTCAACAGGATTTACAACTCCCGCAGTAGGGAAAAACAAGCCGTCTCTGACCTTTTCAGATATATTTGGTTCAATCTCCCTGATTCTTTCAGCTTTCAGGTACTTAACCTCAACATATCTCGAGAGGTAAAGTTTTGCAAATTTTAAAATCAGACTGGAAAAAAATCCTGTTGAGACAAGAATGAGTCCCACCCTTTTGAACCTGAAACCAAGCTCGTCTGCTTCCTTATCCATCATTATGTTTCCCTCGAGACAGAGTTTACCCTTGAGAGAGTTAAAAGGGAGCTGAAAAGCATGTATTATCCCAGAACAACCTTTTGTAGGTCCAATTCCCTGAGTTGGCTCTTTTTCAAGAACTACAACTTTAAGTCGGTACTTTGAAAGCTCCTTTGCAATAAAGCAACCAGTAACTCCTGCCCCTATGATTGCAACATCATAGACCATGCCTTTAATTCTTTCGAAGAGTAAGATAACCTTAACTGTTCTCTCGTTTGATGATATCAATGACTGCAATCGATAATAATAAAAATGTTGAACTCAATTATTATTCATGGAAGAAGCTGGTATGGTTACACATTACTATACAAAAGCTGGAGTGGCAGCTGTTGTTCTCACAAAAACTATAAGAAAGGGAGATAGAATTCGGATTAAAGGACATACGACAGATTTTGAGCAGGTAGTTGAATCAATAGAAATCGATCACCGGGCAGTTGATGTTGCAATGCCCGGTGACCATGTAGGAATAAAGGTGAAGGAGAGGGTGAGGAAAAAGGATGTGGTGTATCTCCTGTGACAGGACATCAATACCTTATTAATCTTTAACCAGCATCTCATCAGTCTTTAATGGTAACCTCTCCTAAAAGATCTCTCAATATCAAAAGAAGTCTTTCCCTTTTTTCTTTTATCTCAGCCTCGGTAACTTCCAGCTTCTTTTCAAGATTTGATTTTTCCCTTTCCAGCTCCTGTCTTAACCTTTCGGGGGAGTAAGATTTCTTAATCGATTCAAGGGTTTTGATTTTTGATTCAACTTCCATGAGCTTCTTCTTAAGTGAATCTATCTCTCTTATGAGATCCAGAATCTCTCCCGTAAATATAAGCTCCAGACTTCTGAGAACATCCAGTCTTTGGGACTCTTTTATTCTAATTGAGCCTTTAATAATCTCTTCTGAGGTTTTTTCTGCCATTTTTCTTATTTTTTCATTCTCGAATTCTCTGTAGGTATTCAACTGAACTTTTTCTGCAATCATATGGGCATAAATCCTCAAAGGTTTTCTGATGATGGCAAGATGTCTGAGAAGTTCTGACTCAGTTTTTTCAACTTCTCTCTTTATCTCTTCAGCAAGTGTCCTCAGATTCTGAAGCTCAGTTTCATCAAATTCATCAGCAGGTTCAGCCTTCGAATCTCCAAGTTCTTTGAGTCTCTTTCTGCATTCAAGGATAGAATCTCTTTTATTCTCGATTTCCTCGGTAATCCTTCTTATCTCTTTCCAGCTGACATACTTTTTGTCATTTTTCAGAGCATCGTACTCGTTCACAATGGCAAAGATTTTCTTTATCGCATTGTTCACCCCTTCAAGCTCAGGTGGCTTTACCATGAACAGCAGACGATAGTTTTTTGCAATGAAAACTGCCAGTTTTTCAGATTTCTGTTTTACTTCCTGGAAAAGGTCGCTATTGTTTGTCGCCCTTATCAGCCACTGCTGTTTGGTAGCAGAAACAAAGTTTCTCGCCACACTTCTGAGCCTTGGGTGCAGAAATTCAATGTCAAGGGATTCAACCTCAAGTAAAAGCTCAGAAACTGCCTCTCTGACATCTGTAGCCCTTTGATTTACGAACTCATCAATTCTCTCTTCATGCTCTTTTATCTCTCTTTCACTCATTTCTTTAAGCTCATCAATGCTGATACTTCTCCTCTTCTTTTCTTTTCTGAAAAGTCTGAATCCCATGAGAATCACTTCTGTTCTTCAGCAGCTTTCATCGCTATATCAATTGCCTTTTCAACCGCTCTTTTGTGAACTCTCGCAGCCCTGTGAATGCCACCATCTACTCCTCTCGTGGCGTAGCACGGAAAAATCTGGGTAAAATAACCGGCTTTAGTTGGAGCTTCTTCAATTCCAAGGCCCTTTATCTTTTCAGCAACAAAAAATGTTGCTCCACAAAAGGCTCCTCTTTTAACCTTCGCGTCTACTATCTTTCCATCCTCAACTCTCACCTCAAACTCAGGGGTGCCAAAATACTCAAAGAATTCGGAGAACCTGTCATCCTCAAGTTTTGGAGTTGCACAGCAAATCTCCTCCCAGAGCACCCTGACTCTGTATTTCTCTCCCTCCTCTTTCAGCTGAATATAAGAGCCTGCTTTAGCACCTCCAGAGAATATTATAAGCTTCACTCCTCTCTTTCCAGCCATTTTTATAAGCTCAAGATTGATATCGGGATGTGAAGCGTATGAGACTATCATATCCACATCAAAAAAATCATCATCTGCAGGGAGATATTTTTTCGGTTCTTCTATCAGTTCAGGGAGTTCCTCCGGGATTTTCAGTTTCTTCACGAGGAAATGTCTTTTCATAAGGTCAATGTCCTTTTCTCTTGTGCTGCTCCTGAGGACGACACCAATTCTTAATTTTTGTTGAGTCATTTCAATCCCTTTTGGTGATTTTAAGAGCATAAAGCCTTTCAAAGAAAAGCTTTTTGCTTTTAAGTTCTTCAAAAACGAATCCCTTTTTCTCTATTATCATGTGGATTTCAGGGAGGTTTATTGAGGAATGAATCAATATTGCCCTTCCGTCTTCTTTCAGGGCTGTGTCAAGTTGATCTATAAATTTCTTCATAACCTCAACCCCTTTTTTTCCACCATCAAGGGCTTTTTCAATCCAGTCCCCCCTTCGTTCGAATTCCTCCAACTCTAAGTAAGGGGGGTTGAACAGTATAAGGGTGAACTTTTTCTTAAAACATGCCAGAAGATCTGCTCTAACAGTATTGAGTCCAAGCTCTTTTGCTCTTGCAACGGCATAAGGAGAGATGTCACTTACAACCATAAACCTACATTTGTCTCTGAGCTTATCAGCAACATATCCGCTCCCGGTTCCAACCTCGAGAACGATATCTTCCTCTCTAATTTCTTCAATCGCTGCTTGAAGGAGAAGTTCGGTATCGTCTGATACAGGATATATCATCCCAACACCATTTCAGCTAGACCAATCAATTTGCTCTTTTTTATTTTCTGCTCTTATCTCATCTTCTCTCATCAAATCATAAACCCTGTTTGCAATTTCTGCATAATGCTCAGGTTCTATCTGGTCTGCTCTTTTATTCAGGATATAGCTGTGAGGTACGATTTCACTGATTTCCACTTTAATATCTCTTTCCATAAGCCATCTTTTGATCGCCTTCTCGAACTTCTTTCTCCTCATTGAGAAAGATACCTTCAGAAGATCATCAAAGATTTCAAAGTTCTTAACTCTTATTTCGGGTTCGGGAATGAGTTTCGTAATGGCAGAATCGACCTTTGGGACAGGTTTAAAAGCCCATCTCGAAACAAAATCAACTATTTCAACCCTGCATAAGGGTTTGAGGGCAACTGTAAGTCTTCCATATTTCTTCGTTCCTGGTCTGGCAATCATTCGTTCTGCAAATTCTTTTTGATACATCACAACTGCAAGCTGAAAACCACTTCTCAACACTCTGAAAGTTAATGGGGAAGATATGCTGTATGGAATATTTGAAACAAACTTGTCGAACTCAGGAAACTCAACTCTTAGAGCATCACCTTCAATCAGTTCAAGTTTCCCATCTTCAATCTCTCTTGAGAATTTTCCTCTCAGCAACCCTACAAGCCTTCCATCCTTTTCAACCCCTATAACCTTACCAGCATTTTTTAAAAGCTCAGCTGTCAGGTTTCCAGTTCCACATCCTACCTCAAGAACGACATCCGACTCTGACAGCTCTGAGGAGTCAATAATTTTCCTCAAAACAGTCCTGCTCGAGAGGATATACTGATCTCTGGCTTTTATCAGTTTCATTCCTACTGTGTGAATAGCTTATACTTGGTGCCGGGGTTTTTTATCTCGTAGAGTATTCTGTTTATGATGAGCTTTTCAGGGTGCTGAAGCCCTTTCACTCTTTCTGCCAGCTCTTTGAAGCTCTTAAATGGCTCTTTCTTTCTCTCATCTATTATTGCCCACATCGTCTTCTTCCCAACACCGGGTAAAAGCTCGAGCTGATGAAATTTAGTCGTAATAGGTTCTGCTTTGTTGAATATTTCCACGAATCTCTCCTCATTCTCCTTTATTATATGCTCCAGAACATAAGGTAACTCAGATTTTGCAGCAGGAGTTAGATCTTCATACCTCAATCTCTTCTTTATTTTGAATACAACATCTCTTTCCCCCTTACCGATGAAGAGTCTATCCATTACAAGGGGGTTTTCTCCCTTTTTTATGCTTACTTCGAGAAGTGTGAAGTTTTTCTCTCCTACAACCTGAGCGAGGGGTTCTCTTTTGTGAATTGGTCTCTTATCATCGGGGTGTCCATAGGGCATAAAATCTATGACATAGGCGTAATCTTCCATCTTAGATCTATCAATTTCTCTCCTTCTTTCATGTCTTTTTTCGAATCTCCTTTCTCTGTCGTACCTGATATCTGCTCTTGACTCTCTAAAGTCCTTAGAGCTTCCTGAATAACTTTGACCTGCGGCAGACTTGTTCACATCCATAGCTCTCTCTCCCTGTTTGATAGGATTAAATAGTAAAAAAACTATATAATTTTTTTCAAACTTTTATTCACCTGTATTTATCGACTATTTCCAGTATCTCTTCTATCTGCTCCGGTGTTATTGTGAATCTCTCTTTGGCAAAAATAGTTCTTATTTCATCAGGTATTCTTGGCATTATATCTGCTATTTTTACAGCGATCTCTCTTCTCCCAACCTGAGGAAGATTTTCAAGCTCCTCTACAAGCTGGCTTGCTTTTTCTGCAGGGAGTTTTGAGAAGTTTCTGAGATGTCTCAATCCCCGCCTGGTCTCAAAAAGCAGCTCAGATTTTTCCTGCCTCTTTTTTGCAATTTCTTCCATTATTTCCTTTGCTTCTGAGATTGTTATGTATTTAAATTCAATGACTTCTTTAAAGGTCATAAAAACCTCCTTCAGCTTTTGAGATGTTCAGGTCTGACTATCAGCGTCTTGTACTTTCCACCATCCCTTATTCTCACAAGGTATGCTTTTCCTCTCACACCCACAACCTCTCCGGTTCTACCCTGAAACCTTGGGTGTGGCATACCCTTGTGGACGGATGGCTCAATGTCCACATGAACTCTCTGACCCACCTCAAACTCCTGAAGAGTTTTTCTTATTTTCAAACCCCTTTCTCTAACTCTCTTTCTGAGTTTTCTACCAGACTTAAATCGAAAACCATGAGATTTCCATCCCATAATTATCCTCCTTTCTTTTCTTGTAAGCAGGAAATGCTAACAGTTTCAGTATTCACTTGTGAAGGATATTTAAGGTTTTCCGATGGGTTGAAAGTTTGAAAAGTACTTGAGTATAACTGTACTAAGATTTTTGGGATTGAATAAAAATATTTAAATATCTTTTATCTATATGTTTTAGCATGCTCCTTAAAGATGTTCATAAATTCCAAAATAGGGTGTAAAACTGGTAAATGGAATGCAGAGCTAACTTGAGTGTGGATCAAAAACATCGATAACATCCAGCTTCTCAACTCTTGCAGATTTTCCAAGAATTTCAGACAGGGATGGTTTTGTCCTTCCATTATCTCCACTTACTAGCTCCTTTATATAAAGTCCTGAATCAGCCTCTATCAATAGAACAGCTACATCCTTTCTCTGCATAAGGATGTCTATCTCATGAACCCTCTTTTTTCTGATAATGTCAGCTCTTCTGTGTTCTACTCTCTCGGGAGTTCTCTGATCGATAACGCGGTTTGAAAGGTTTTTAACAGCCCTCTCAAGCTCCTGCAGGTCAATCTCTGACTCGAACCTCACCTTAGCCCTGTATTTTTTCCTGAAGGGGTGACTTTTCAAAAATCTGACCTTTTTCTCATCTGCAAAATTCAGACCTCTGACAGAGATTAGGTTCCATGATTCTCTGTTAATCATCTCTTCAAGTTCCCTCAGGTTTACTTTTCTTCTGACAGGTTCCTTGATCTCGACGACAAAAGGTCTTCCAGTACCCAGCATCCTTGCATCCACATCCTCTCTCCCTGCCCCATGGAGGACTGCATCCTTACCACCTGTAATTTTCAGACAGGGTCCGGCAATCAATTCCTCAACAGATGAGAAATACTTCCTTCCCCTGTAATCACATACCTCACATCCCTCACCGCCGCAAACTGAGCAAAGCCACCTTGTCTGTGACAGGTTGCGGACTCTCTTGATGTACCTGCCTGAAATGAAAAGAGAGCGAATTGAGTAAGTAAATGTCTTTTTTTCTGGGTTGAAGGTTATCAGAATATCCGGCTTATCAAAACTAACCAGTTTTCCAGTTTTTTCGTGGATTGCTTTCCCTATGAGTCTGTTGAACTCGTATTTGATGCTCTCGCCCATAATGTAGTTTTCCAGAGCTCTGAGACTACCTTCAATCCTTGTACCGACAAGAAATGTATCGAACTCGTAACCCCGTAAATCTTCCAGAATCCTATCTGCAAGTTTTTCAGCCTTCCAGAGCAGCCCTTCACAGTATATGCAGTCCTCAGGATCAACAATTTCACATTCGAGTGTTATTCTTTCTGCACATCTGCTGCATAACCTGAGATTCATGTGCTAAATAACCTCACCAACATCAAATAGTGATGAAAGATCGATTTCGAAACCTGCAACTGGGGTTGACAGCTGAAACCTCTCTAATACCTCTGGGTGGATTTCTCCGAAGTTTCCAACACTCTCTTCGACAACAATTTCAGCAGATCTGCCCGTGATATATGCCCTATCCTGTGACTCTTCAGCCTCCCATTCAATTCCGAGTTCCATCATGAGTGCCTGAACAATACTCCTTATCTCCGAAAATCCAGCTTTTGAATGTGTGATAACCCCTGCAAGCTTCAGCCTGTTCTTTGAATTCACAACCACATCTCCAGCCTCAAATATTTTTTGTGGGAGTGTGTGGTGCCTATTCATTGATAGAATTTCCAGTAGAGATGGAAGTATGTGTGTTCTGACGATTGTATGCTCCTCAGTCAGCGGGTGTTGTAGCGGGACATAGTCTTTCCACGCCATCGCACTCCTGTTCATATACTCATACTGCAGCTTCTCACTCGTGAGAGTGAAGGAGGTTACCTCAAGAAAGCCCAGACCGACCATTATCTCCCTCACAATATCTCTCACTTTGTTCCATCTGTGGACAGAGCCTATTGTGTTGGTGGAGGGATATTCGAGTTCTATCTTATCATAACCGTATCCGATAGCTATGTCCTCTATTATATCCCAGGGATGCATTATATCAGCTCTATATGCTGGAATATGAACTCTGATGGTATTTTCAAGCTTCTCAGCACCAAATCTCATTCTTTCAAGAGCTCTGACAGCTTCATTAACTTTTATCCTGAAACCCAGAAGCTCCCGAATCTCATCCTGTTTCACCTCCATTATTCTCGGATTGAGATCTGGTGTCACCTCAACTCTGTCTGGATAAACAATGCTTATAGACTGAATCTCCCCTCCTCTATCATGAAACATCGAGGCAATTATGTTCAGCGCCCTGTCAACATTCTCATCAAATCCTGTGACATCTATAAAAAGATCAGTTGTCTTCTCTGTAACTCTTGTCTTCTCTGCGTTAATAATTGGAGGAAAACTAATTACTTCCTCCTTTGAATCCACAATCATGGGATAGAGGTCTTTATTCTCAAGAATGAATCTGTAACCAACTCCTTTCGGATGTTTTTCAAGAATTTCAGCAACGGTCATCTCTTCATCAAAATCAAGTGGAACAAAGGAAAAATCAGATTTAACAGCCCTGTAACTCAGTGGAAAATGGACCTTACTCAAATCATGAACCCCAATTGCCATTTTCCGTCTGTTTCTTCCGATTGTCCAGTGAAGATCCTCCTGAATTTGCATGAGTGATCTTATAACCTCGTCATCCATCTCCAGTTTTCTTACAACACATCCAACTATCCTGGGTCTGACATCAAGAACGCTCCCGTCCACAACTATTTTCCAGTCTCCTTTTACAACACTGTATTTTCTGAGTCCGGGCTCAAGATCCAGAAAGCCTCTCAGTGCTCTCGCTACACCCTCTACACTGTATAAATCCGGCCTGTTGGGGAAAAACTCAACATCGATATGCTCCTCTTCAACACGCTCGATATCACATCCAAGGAGTGGAAGTTTTTCCAGTATTTCCTCTCTATCTGCTTCGACCATTCTCTCAAGTTCATCCCAGTATAGAGTAATAACTGGCATTACAATCACCTTACAACAGATGGCAGATCTCTTAACCACCCGATATCGGGTTGATACAGCTTTCTCAGATCCTTCATTCCAAGTCTGAGCATTGCAAGTCTTCCCATACCAAGACCCCAGGCAAGAACTCTGCCCTTGATTCCAAGAGGTTTAGTCACCTCCTTCCTGAAAACTCCTGCTCCACCAAGCTCCACCCACCCAAGACCTTCAACATAAACCTCAGGCTCGACACTCGGTTCGGTATAGGGGAAGTATCCGGGTCTGAATCTAACATCCTCAAAACCCATTTTAAGGAAAAACTCTCTCAGAAGTCCTAAGAGATGTCTGAATCCAACATCTCTGTCCAGAACCACCCCCTCAAGCTGATCAAACTCGGGGAGGTGTGTGGCATCTATACTTTCCCTTCTGTAAACCCTGTCAATGCAGAAAGCCTTAACCGGCGGTTCAGGGTTCATAGCGAGATAGTGGATTGTTATGGCTGTTGTATGCGTTCTCATGACGAGCTTTCTTGCGGTATCTATACTCCAATAACCCCCCCATCCGGTTGAGCCCGTTTTCCAGCCATTTAAGTGTGTCTCTCTTACTTTATCAACATACTCTCTTTCAAGCTCCACCTTTCTTTCCAGATAAAAGGTATCCTGCATATCTCTTGCAGGATGATCCTGTGGCTGGAATAAAGCATCAAAGTTCCAGAAAGATGACTGAACGAAATTACCTTTAATCTCGGTAAATCCCATTTCCAGAAATATTTCCCTGCATTCTTTAACGATCCTCTCGTATGGATGATACTTGGCTGCAAAAATCCTCTTTGAAGGTATCTTCACATCGTATTTAAGGAATTCTCTGTTTCTCCACTCCCCGGTCATGAGAAGATCCGGTGTTAGATCTTTTATAACCTCCTTTAGCTCGGCTTCTGGCTTTTTCAGTATTCGAACATATATCTCCTTTTCTTCATCAAAATCAATGAGTTTTCGCCTGAGAAGTTCATTTAAATCTCCAGCAACAACCTCTTCCTTCTCAATCTTCTCAAGTATTTCTCTTTCTCTGAATTCAGCTCTTTTCCTCAGTTTTATCAGGTTGTCTGAGATATCGACAATACCTCTTTTCCTGAGCCAGCCGAGAGCAATACCGAACTCTTTCCCGAGAACCTTTTTTGCAGATTCTATTTCAACATCATTCTTTAAGAGCAGGTTATAGAGCTTCTCTTCAGGAAGACCATCTCTCAAATAAGATTTTCCCTCTTCTGTCAGGAAGTATTTTCTCCTTTCTTTTGTTCTGATCTCAGCCATACCCTTTTCCTGAAGTAAGTGGGAGGCTTTCATAACAGCATCTCTCTTCAATCCAGTTATCTTTGATGCCTCATCGATGGTGTATTCTCTGCCAGTCTCAAGGTACTTCAGCAGAGTAATTTCCATAGGAGAAAGTATCATGGAAAGCAGAGGTTTGTGTGGTTATAAATTTTTTAGGGTTTAGACTACCAGATACTGTGTAATTTAGCATGTTAGAAAGCGAGGTAGACACCGGAAACTTAGGGTTTGCTACATTGAAATCATTATATCAATAAGCACGGAACCCATGCATAGACAGAATAGAATGCAAGATAATCTAAAAGCAGGGTTATCTGCTCAGCTTAATTCAACTGGAAACTCCTATATATCCATTTCTACAAGAGAGGTATCGGTAATCTTCCAACCCTCAGCCAGAAGCTTCATTACTGATTTTTATTTATATCCAGCCCACATCTACTACTTTTATGATTTAAGTTTCAACCAAGCAAAAAAGCGAAAATAATATATATCCTCAATGAATTTATCTGACATGCGAAATTATATAATCATAATACTGGTTTTTCTAGTTGTGATAGCGTCTGTTATACCACTTCTCTCTACAGATGTTTTCGAGAGAGAAGTTGAAGAATACCTCTGGCTCAGGAATGTCGAATATTCTGTAGAGAGCATTAACGATTCTCATGTTGTTCTTAACTTTTCTCTCTCCTTTGAAAGAAGCGAAACCATAGAAGCAATCAGCCTGATGACGAAAGTATTTGATGCCAGAACAGGAATACTCCTTGAGAAAAGGGAGATAAGCCTGAAAAACACCTCTAAGGGACTTGATTTTGCAAATGTCAAGCTCACTTTTGAGAAAAGTGGAAACTACAGAGTAAGGTTTGAAGCTTACAGAGAAGAGGATCTTCTCTTCAGGAAAGACTTTGGTGTCAGTGGTCTGACATCGCTTATCCCTGAAAACAGGAGACTTCTGATGGAGATGAAGGACACCGACTTTCTTGTGACTGGAGAGACCTCAAACAAGGTCAGTGTTAAAATGAGGTTCTACATATACTCCATGGAGGAGTATTCTGATATTCTTTTTCACATCAAGGCTGTTCAGCTTGAATCCAACCTTCTGGCAAATGAGAGCTGGAAAGAGTTTGGAGTTATAGAGCCCGGGAAAACTGTCCTTCTCGAAACAGAGATGGATATCCCAAAAGACTACAACTACGTTGTTAGAGTAGAAGCGTGGCGGGATGAAATGCTGCTCAAAAAATGGGACTCCCCTCTAAAGCTCTCACCAAAGGAGATAATCCCCGAGAAAGTAAAGGAGAAGGAGGTTGAACTCAACATATCTGAATTCGTGAGGGAGTATCCTGAAGAAAAGTATCCGTATCCCGTACCAACACCGGTGCCGACAATAACGCCAGCACCGGCTCCCGGATTCGAATTATATCTTGCTCTGGCTGCGGTGATTTTTGCATTGTTAATGAAAAGAAGAGGTGGTAAAGGTGGTAAGTAGAAGTGAAGAACCCAAGGAAGGTGAAAAAATTAAAGAGAGCAAAGAAATCGAGATGAAAAGGTATGGGAGATATGAAATTACAGAATTACTGAAGATGGGCCTGACGGCTTTTCTTTTCTTCATGCTGGTTGTGGGTATCTGGAGTCTTTATTCGTCCCTTAATCAGGTGATTTCCTTGTGGTTCAACTACAAATATGCAGCCATTTATAGAGTAATACTCAATGTCGGGGTTGTAGTGGTCGTCTTCTTTGTACTGACGAGATTGATTGAGAGCTACAGGCAGAGATAGATTTATTCTATCCTGAAATTTTTATCACTTTCTTGCCAACCAAAACCATTTTGAAGTATGGAACAGATGAACATCCATGGAAGCCCTGTTCAGCAGTCCTGAAATATGGCGTGAGTTCTTTGAAACTTACTATCAACATGAGCTTAACAGGCTTGCAGATGCTGTAATCTCGCTGGATGGGGTTGAAAGGTCTGTTTATGTTGATTTTTTAAGGGATCTTGCTATATTCAGAGAGGGGAGGCTCGCTGAAGAGTTGCTTGAAAATCCTGATAGAGTTATATCAGATGCGTCAAAGGGCATAGAGTTTGCGTACAACATTCATGATGTCAGGCTTGAGAAGTGTCAGGCAAGGTTCACGAATCTCCCTCCTACTAGGAGAATCCTTATCCGGGATTTGAGAAGCGAGCATGTTTCAAAGTTCATATCAATTGAGGGAATTGTCAGGAAGGTCACAGAGGTTAGACCCAAAATAGTCAGGGCAGCCTATGTGTGTACCTCATGTGGAGCAGAGGTGATGGTTGAGCAGGATGACAATTTCCTCAAACAGCCATACGAGTGCAAGAAGTGTCAGTCAAGACAGAGATTCATCCTGCTTCCCGAAAAAAGCGAGAAAATAGATAGCCAGCGCATAAAAATTCAAGAGTATCCGGAGAATCTCAGAGGGGGTGAGCAACCACAGACGATAGATGTCTTTCTCGAGGGGGATCTTACTGGAAGGATAAATCCGGGAGACAGAGTTGTGGTAAATGGGATTGTCAGGGCAAGAGTCAGAGGTCTTGGGGGCAAAAAGATACCTCACATGGACATCTTCATTGATGGAAATTCAATTGAAATTCTCCAGCAGGAGTACGAGGAGTTCGAGATCACAGAGGAGGATAAGAAAAAGATTCTCGAGCTAAGCGAGGATCCGGGGATTTACAGTAGAATTGTTGGATCCATTGCCCCTGTGATCTATGGGTATGAAACAATAAAACTTGCAATTGCCCTCCAGCTTTTTGGAGGGGTTCCAAAAAAGCTACCGGATGGGACTGAGATAAGAGGAGATATTCACATTCTTCTTGTCGGAGACCCGGGTGTAGCAAAGTCTCAGATGCTCAGGTATGTACACAGAATTGCTCCAAGAAGTGTTTATACAACAGGAAAGGGAACAACATCTGCTGGACTTACTGCAACAGCCACGAGAGATGAAATTGATGGAAGGTGGACGCTGGAGGCAGGTGCCCTCGTGCTCGCAGATAAGGGTGTTGCCCTTGTGGATGAGATAGATAAGATGAGAGCAGAGGACAGAAGTGCCCTTCATGAAGCCATGGAACAGCAAACGATCAGCGTTGCAAAGGCAGGGATAAATGCAATGCTCCGATCAAGATGTGCTCTACTTGGAGCAGCAAATCCCAAGTATGGAAGGTTTGATCTCTTCTCCCCACTGGTTGAGCAGATAGATCTGTCCCCAACCCTTCTCTCCAGGTTTGATCTGATTTTCGTGATGACCGATGAACCTGACAGAGAAAGGGATAAACTTCTGGCAACGCACATCTTAGATACCCATGAGCTTGGCGAGAAGCTTGAGATGATGAAAAACCTGGCATCATCAGAGGTAAAACCAACGGAAATAGAGATGAGAAAGATAGAGCCGTCAATAGAGCCCGAACTTCTGAGGAAGTACATAGCTTACGCAAAAAGGACTGTTTTTCCTGTCCTGACATCTGAAGCCAAGGAGAGGATTATAGATTTCTATATCGGTCTAAGAGATTCCTCTAAGAATTCATCAGTAACAATAACAGCCAGACAGCTTGAAGCTCTTGTAAGACTCGCAGAGGCTTCAGCGAGACTCAGACTCTCAGACAGGGTCACATCAGAAGATGTTGACAGGGTTATTGAGATATTCAGAAGGAGTTTGGAGCAGATCGCACTAAACCCTGAGACAGGTGAAATAGATATTGATTATGGATTTACGGGCACATCAAAAACACAGAGGGACAGGATATTCACGATTAAGAAAATTGTAGAAGATTTAGAGAAATCAAAGGAGTATCCCAAGGGAGTACCTGAAGAGGAAATCCTCAAAAGGGCTGAGGAGAAGGGGATAGAGTATGCAAAGGCAAAGGAAGCTCTTTACAAAATGAAAGAGATGGGAGAACTTTATTCACCCAGACCGAACTTCTTTAGAGTAGTTCACAACTATTGATTGTTGTAGGTTAATTTACCCAAACATTTTAAACTCGAATGTCTTTTGAGAAAGTTTATGGAACATGAAGATAGGGTGAAAAGCATTGATTTCAGTTCACTGAGAGTTTCCGATATAATTGATGGAATGCATAAAAATGCGTTCAATGCGAGAAGGCTTGCAGAAGCTGCAAAAATTTTCCATAAAATGGTCAGGAATGATTACTTCATTTTCCTAACTCTTTCCGGAGCTATGATACCTGCGGGAATGAGAGGTATTGTTGCTGAAATGATGAGGCGCGGATACATAAGTTGCCTTGTAACCACTGGAGCAAATATCGTACATGAGATTGTCGAGGCTCTTGGAATTGGACACATAATTGGAAGAGAAAATGTGGATGATATCAAACTTGCTGAAGACAACATTAACAGGATTTACGATGTATTCGTTGCTCAGAACGCATTTGAAGAGGTGGAAAATTTTCTTGCTCCAATCATCTCATCTCTTGAGGGAGATTACTCAACCCCTGAGTTTCTCAGAGAAGTTGGGAAAAAGATAGATGATAGAAATTCTTTTCTCCGGATTGCATGGGAGAAGGATATTCCGATTTTCTGTCCTACATTACACGACTCAATAGCCGGATTGCATCTGAGTATTTACAGAAAAAAAGGGTTTCATATTGATTTCATGAGGGATATAAACCAGATGCTCGACCTCTGCTTCCAGAAAATTCCTCTTGGGGTAGTGATTGTTGGAGGTGGTGTTCCAAAGAACTTCACACTTCAGGCTATGCTTCTTGCAGAGGGTTTTGACTCAGCCATTCAGATAACCACAGACTCTCCTCAGTGGGGAGGGTTGAGTGGGGCAACACTGAGTGAGGCGAAAAGCTGGTGCAAGCTTAAAAGTGAGGCTGAGGAGGTTACGGTTTACTGCGACGCTACACTTGCTCTACCCTTCATATATGCATATCTGGTTGAAAAATCACAGTAAAGCAGTTGAATCACAATTTTCTTAAACAAAGAGTCTGACTACATCCCGTGGGTAGAAGAGGATTTGGAGGAGATCATACCACAATCATTGGAGGGAGGAAGGGAAAAAAGCTGGTTCTCAGAATAAGCGGTGACGAAGATGTAAAAAAAGTCATCCCCGGAGTGATAAAGGTAGGTATGTCCCCAGGAGTGGGATTCAGAGCAAAGTTTCTCCGGCCAGATGAAAGAGGAAACTTAAGACTTCTTCTTCGTGAAGGATCTACTGTTCAGGAGATATTCATTGTTACAAAGGCTTCATCCTTCAGTGAGGGAGAAAAAATATCAAAGAAGCTGGAAAAATACATTGAGTGACAGTTTCTTAGATTTCTTAGTTATCACAACCAGAATATTAGCAAAATTTATAAAAGCGTAACTGAACTCATCCTACATCGGGAAGAATTGGTCAGATGATGGTGGATGAATATTAAAAGCTGAGAGTCATAATATTAATAAAGAATGAAAATAACTATGGATGTGTCAAAGATGATTGAAAGTTGGGAAGAGTTCAAGATAATTAATAATGCTTTAAATGAGCTTGTTGAGAGCTCAAACACAATTCCAAAGGTAAAGAAGGCACTCAAACACATAATTTCAGCAGGTGGAAAAAGAACGAGACCTGTGATTGTTCTGCTCTCGGGGAAGATGTGTGGTGGAGATTATAAGGATGTGATAAATGCAGCCATGGCGGTGGAACTCATCCACACAGCCTCACTTGCCCATGATGATGTAATCGACAGAGGGACTATGAGAAGAAATGTTAAAACTCTCCATGTTCAGTATGATCTTGCTATTGCAATTCTCGTAGGTGACTGGCTTATATCGAAATCCGTTGAGCTCACATCTATATATGGAGATGATGTAGTCAGAGAGTTTTCCGATGTAGGTATGATAATGTCAGAAGGAGAGATACTCGATGTTTATAGCACAAAGGAGCACTTCGATGCAGATGACTACTTCAGATGCATTGAGAGTAAAACAGCCTCTCTCTTTGCGTACAGTGCAAAAAATGCCTGTAGAATTGTTTCGGATGATGATAAAGCTGCATCAAAGCTTTTTGATTATGGTAGGAACCTTGGACTTGCCTACCAGATGGTTGATGATTTGATTGAATATCTGGAAATATTCGACGATAAAAGCTCTGAGTATGAGTCAAGAACTCTTCCAATGATCTATGAGGAAAAATACGGATATGATGAAGCTGTATTCAAAACCCTGAACCTGATAAGAAACCACTCTGACAAAAGCAGAAGAGCTTTGGAATACTTCGAAGAGTCAGAAGAAAAGAGAAAGCTACACTATCTGATCGATTTTATGACTGTAAACCAGATAAGGAAATATGTTGAAAAGAAAAGTGCAACCCACCTGCTTGAGGTTTATCAAAACTTCTAATCCATTCTCCAAGTGAACTACCCCTCGCTTTCGCAAGAGGACTTAGCAGCAACACTTAATTAAATTTTCCTGAGCTTCTTTTTCAGGAGTTTATCAGAATTCCTGAACAGCTCATCCACGTCCCTTATCCCGGATCCCATTGCAACCAGCTTTGCTTTCTCCGTATCGATAAAGTCTGACGGGGCATGGGAATCGGTATTCAGCACAAGTTTGCATCCGAATTCACTTGCTTTTGATGCAACATATCCGTTTGTCAGGCAGTGCCCTTTTCTTGAGGTTATTTCAAGAAAAACATCGTTTTCTGCTGCCAGCTGAAGGGATTTTTCGTCAATCAGTCCTGGATGGGCGAGAATGTCTATTTCCTCACTAAGTGCGGCGAAGTTTGTTCCTTTTCTGACAGGTTCTGCTATTGTCTCACCATGGACAACGATGATCTCAGCCCCCTCCTTCAGGGACATCTCAACAGCCCTTCCAATGAGTTTTGGCGGGACATGTGTTATTTCCACACCAAGCAGGATTCTGAGCTCATAATCATCTCTCAGCTCTTTCAGTTTGTTCAGATTATTCATTATCTGGCTGATGTTTGTAAAATCTGCATGGTCTGTTATGGCAAAACCCTCGTTTCCGATTTCAGCCATTCTCCTTGCCATTTCTGAGGGTATAAGTTCACCATCGCTGAAGATAGAATGAGTATGGAGGTCAATCATACAAAAATGTTTAAATAAAGACATGAAAAACTTTTCCTTGTGCCCGGATTCAAAAGACTGGTTCTGGATGTTTTGAAGCCCCATGAGCCAAGCAATCTGATACTTGCAAAGAGACTCAGTGAACTCGATAACATTGATGGAGTGAATGTAAGTCTTTATGAGATCGATCAGAATACCGAGAATGTTAAGATAACAATTGTGGGGGATGACATGAGCTTTGAAGACATCAAAATGGTGATTGAAGAGCTTGGAGCAGTCATTCACAGTATTGATGAGATAGTTGCAGGTAAAAAATTAATAGAGACTGTTAAAACAGAGCAGGACAGATAATCAGTCTGAATATTCTTCAATCTCTTTCGGATATTCTTTTTTTAGATACATCACAGCAGAAATCCATATGGGCGTGCTCATAATAGCATATTCTATTTAGAAAAATTTAAAGCATGCAATTCTTCCAGAGGAAATGTGGGTGGGGGATTAAAAAAGTAAGGGAGGGGGACTCATTCAAAATTTGTAATGATTGTATATTAATTTTTCGATTTTTTGTACTGTTTAATCATGCGACACTCGGAGAGAGTGTTGAATTATATTGGTAATCTGGAAGACTTATCCTTTTTTTAAGAGCGTACTCTACTAACCAGACTGTAGTAGATAAATGACGAGCCAGAGGAAGAAATGCAGGTGTGAAAGTCAAATCTACCATATACCGAAATAGCTTTTCATACGCTGTCTTGTCGGATAGTAGATTATCAGTGCATTAATTGACTATCCAGGTTACTCTCTGTGGAAGACTTAAGATAAACTGACAATTCCAAGGGTAAGCAGTATGGTATGAATCCACTAAACCTATGTTTATCAGTCCAGAGTCTAAAGGCAAATATGAAAGATACGGTCAATCCTGCAAATTGAGATTCAGGGCTTGGCTGCATAACGCTCCCGATTACTGCAAAGAGGGCTGCAGCAAGGAGACAGAAGATTCCACCTGCAAATGATTTTTCAGCACTAATCAATCTTTCTGCTTTTCAGGAGGTCTAAAACAGGCATGAGCATCATTTTGGAGAAGTTCGCTATAACTCTGCTCTCGCTTACAACACCAAGGCTTGATTGTCCCCTAAACAGAAAAATCGTCTTTTTATCATCGAAAATCAAGAGCCCATGACAGTGCTCTCTGAAGCTATCAACCACCTTATCCCTTCTCTCAAACTCATAGGCTTCAGCATTTTTAACCTCACTGGCGTTTAGAGAGATTAAAACGAGCCTCGATCTGCATCTTTCGAGAATTTCCTTCACATCTTCTGAGATATATGAAAGAATTCCAAATATGTTTTCTTTTGTCTCCTCAACGAGTTCTCTGAGCTTTTCAAGAACCAAATCTCCACGATATATCCTTATCTCTTCCACTTCAGTACTGCTGAGCTTTGGGAGCTCTTTTTGCAGGAATTCTATTTCTCTTCCTGCTTTTTCGGAGAGTATCGATATTATTTCTTCAGCTCGTATTGCTTTGAACCTCTTTGGCTTTCCAAAAGCTTCAACAAAACCTTTCGATTCAAGAGAACTCATTACATCGTAAACAGAGGTTCTTGGAATACCACTCACCTCAGCAATGTCTTTTGCCGACATCTCGCCTCTCGAGAGAAGAGATATAAGTGCTTTAGCCTCATAGTCACTGAATCCAAAATATTTGAGAACTGAGACAATTCTCATTAATTATTCAAATACCGCAATGTTTATATACTTTTTCGTCGGGGGAGCAACTACAGGTGATAGTATGAATGCATTGAGATTGATTATAATCGGTTTTATTATCATGCTCTTTGCTGCAAATGCATGCGCACTTGATTATGAGGAGAAGCCACATATAGTAATATCTTTAGCTGGTTCAAATCAGCTCAGCAAGGGAGAGGAGAGAGTAGTTATTCTCACAGTTTTTAACCCGGCAAAAAGGGTGGAAATTGAGTATGACGATGTATCAGAAGCAACATTCTTTGCCAATGACGAGATGCTTTTTACAGCATACAATGTCACTGTCGCACTGACAGGGAGTAAAGGCATAGAGGTTGAAACTCCTCCTCAAAAGCTCCCTGCTCTTCCATCGATGTCGCCTGTTACACTTCAGTACATTATCAAGGTGGATGAGAATGCAGAACCGGGAGAATATGAGCTGAAAGCAGTAATCACATACGAAATAATTGAGAAGCTGAGACGACTTGAGGTTTTTCCAGCTCAAACACTGCCAGAAAAGTTCACAACCACAATAACTGAGGTCGTCACAGACCCTGTGAACAAAACAATCACAAATACGACCACCTATGAATACACCATGAACACAAAAGAATACAAACTCGAGTATGTTGAGAAAAGCGAAGAGATTCCTCTGAAATTCTTTGTCAAGGAAGAAGATGTCAAACTCAGGGTAATCAATGTAACCACAGAAGGCCTCATTGGCGGAGGTAAAGGTAGGATTGCGGTAGAGATCGTAAATGCCGGAGAAAAAACAGCATATAACACTTACATAACACTTGAGACCCCATCAGGATTTGAAGCTACAGGGATGGGTATATCACAACCCTCAGTTGCAACCCCTACTTTTACAGGTGGAACAGGAATGGGAATTCCCGGTATGGCTGTTCCAGGGATGACAATTCCGGGTATGAGTCCAGCCACACCAACCACATCTCTTTCTCAGGCTCAGGCAGCCTATTATGTGGGAGAGCTAAAGCCAGATGAAAGTGCAAATGCAGTTTTTTATGTAAGGGTTAATGTGAAAGACGGAGGGATTTATCCTCTCAAAATTAAAGCTGTCTATCTGGATGAAACTGGCAAATTGAAAGAATCCGAAAGTGTACCTTTCGGAGTGGAGGTTAAGTCCGCACCAGAAGTTATCGTGAAAAGTGTTGAGAGCAATGTCTTCACGAATGCCAAAGGTGAGGTTAGAATCACTCTCTCCTCAACCGCAGATCTCCGAGAAGTGAGTGCTGTTCTTAGATCTAACCCACCGATTTCAGTACTCAGCTCTGAGTATTATATAGGGGACTTACGGGAAGGAGAGGAAAAGGTGGCTGTTTTCAAGATAAAGGCATCTAATGAAGCCAAGGCTGTCCCGTATCCAGCGGAGATTACACTGAGATACAGAACTATGGACGAGTATTCCGAGACATCTCCGGTTAAAATAGGGATTGAAGTGAGTCCAAAGCTTCGATTTGAGGTGGAGGGAAAGACAGTAATAATGGCGGGAAGCGAAGCACTGGTAAACTTCACCCTGAAAAATGCTGGAACCTTTGAAGTAAGGGATGCAACAGCAAGGTTGACAATAGTTGATCCCTTCTCAAGCACCGATGATACAGCATATGTGGGTGATCTGAAACCGGGAGAGAGTAAGGAGATAGTCTTCAGAATAAAAGCTGATGCTGGAGCAACTCCAAAGCTCTATGGGGTAAATCTTGAAGTAAAATACAAGGATCCTGAGGGAGAGTGGGTTATAAGCGAGCCCGTTAAAGCACTGATAGAAGTTACTCCTAAGACAACACCCAACATGGCATTCATTGGTGGAGCTGCAGGTGCAATAGTTATCGCCTCTCTGCTTGCCTACAGATTTCTAAGGAGAAAATGAGGGGGCAAGGGAAGTAAATGCTGGAAAAAACACTCACAACAATTTCCAGATTTATTGCGAGACATCCAGGGTTTGTTATCTCAGTAATACTTCTCATTTTAATTATTTCCTCCATCTCTGCATCCAATGTGAGATTTGCATCCACAGAATACAGGGAGTATTTCCCACCGGGAGATGAGATTTTTGCTCAGTCTCAGCTTTATGAAAAGGATTTTGGAATAAATCCGGACAGCGTTTTTATCTACATCAAAGGTGACGATGTAGCTGAGAAGAAAGTACTTGAATATATGCTTGAGCTCGAAGACAATCTCAAACGCCTTAATGGTGTGGGTTCAACAGTTTCTCCGGCATCGATTATCGTAGATGTGTATGGGGATCTCCCACAGGATGAAGCACTACTTGAAAGGCTTCTCGAGCTCTATGCTTCAGATCTGATTCCAAAACCAACAATGGCGCTGATAATGGTGGAAATAACTACAACATCCTACAAGAAAACAAATGAACTTGCACAGCAGATAGAGAAGGTTATAGCTTTCACACCAAAGCCAGTAGGTGTAGTTGTCCAGGCTACTGGAACCCCAATGCTCGGTTATCAGATAGTTGAGACAACGAAGAAGAACACTGTTCTGATGACAAACATCTCCATTCTTCTGATGGTGGTTTTGCTGGTAGTGACTTTCAGTGGGGTCGTGAGAAAGAAGTACATGGCTTTCTTCCCACTCGTTATTTCAATCTGCTCTGTTATCATAGTTATGGGTTTGCTCCCTGTTCTTGGAATTCAACTCACAATGGATATTTCCGCAACTCTGCCAATCCTTATTGGTCTTTCCATAGAATACGCAGCACAGATTCAGAACAGGTTTGAAGAGGAAAGAAGAGAGGGTAGATCGAGAGAGGAGGCAGTGGTTCAATCAATTTCAAAAACTGGACTGGCTGTTGTACTGGCGATGCTCACGACCATTATCGGCTTCATGTCAATGACGGTCACAAGAATGCCAATGATGGTCAAATTCGGGCTTGTTATGTCTATAGGGCTCGTTTTTGCCTATCTGCTCTCAATAACCTTTTTACCCTCTATACTCAGTATTCTTGATAGAAACAGAAATAATATAAGAAAACAAGAAGAAAAATCTGAATTCCTTGAGAGAAAAACAGGAATTCTTGAGCATGGGTTGATGGTTGTTTCTGCTCTAACTGCCTCAAATCCAAGAAAAATACTCATTGTTGCTGTTATTTTCATTTTGCTCGGATACTACGCAAATACACAGGTTGAACTTGAAACAGATACAAAAAAGTGGTTTCCACAGGATTTACCAGCAATGATAAGATTCAACGAACTTGAAAGGATTATGGGTGGGCAATACATATACACCATTGTTTTAACCTCAGATCAGATCAGCTCTGAAGAGATACTGAAATCAGACGAACTTGCAAATTACATCATCAGCAAAGGGGAACTCGTGTACGACTACGACTCTCTTTCGAATGTTCTGAAAAAATTTGGTTCCATCCCTCGGGATGATGCAACTCTCACAACAGCACTCAACATGATTCCTGAAGAGCAGCTTAGAAGATATGTTTCAGGGAGTATGATGACAATTCAGCTTTACACTGATGCTACATCACACGAACAGAGGGTTACTCTTCTGGAAAACCTTGAAAAGGATATACAGTATTTCGGATGGGATGGAGATTACTATATAACTGGCTCTCCAGTCATAATGGCACATCTCGGGAACATAATGTATGGTAGCCAGTTCATAATTACAACTTCAGCGTATGTTCTGATTGTTGCACTTCTGATTTCTGTCTACAGATCAATAAAGAGAGCTATTGTTCCGTTGCTTGCTATATCTACAGTTATTGGTGTTACAAATACTTTCATGTGGGTATTTGGAGTAAAGCAGACAATGATTTCCATTTCCCTCAACGCCATCATTCTGGGTCTCGGTATAGATTTCTCAATAATGGTTTCTGAAAGATATTATGAAGAGAGGAGATCTTTCAGTCCGGTTGAATCTGTCAGGAGGACCATAGAAAGAACCGGAAAGGCTGTTGTAACCTCTGCTTTCACGATGGCTGGTGGGTTCGGAGCACTCGTATTTTCTGATTTCCCCGCGTTAAGTGATTTTGGTCTGATGGCTTTAGTAGCAATAATATTCAGCCTAGTCTCAGCCCTCACTGTGGTTCCGGCATTCCTTATGATCACTGAAAGGGTAAATCTAAATCTGAATTATCGGAGTTTGAAGAATATGTCTAATCACGCTCTTGGAAAGTGATGTGGAGGAAATCTTTTTAAAAATCGAATTTTCAAAGCATGGAGAAATCTCCAAAATTACTCTTACTTT